>OOCH01000008.1_pt1 | contig 198560 bp, 187 predicted proteins | sample 1671641 | NCBI WGS metagenome assembly OOCH01 (sample SAMN06348177, study PRJEB24527) | human gut metagenome | biome: human gut; feature: ankylosing spondylitis patient; material: feces | host: Homo sapiens | place: China | collected 2015-10
CTCAGCTGGCTCAGTTTTATTTTAGCAGATATAATAATAATATATAATTCACGAAAGAAAGTATTACTTTTTTCTACAAACGACCGAACATAAAAGTAAAGCTGAATCGAGATAAATCAGCTGTTATACAGCCATATCGATACAAATGTAGCCAAATCAGATGCAGGGAGACAGAGGTATTACCATTACCTCTGTCTTGCAGAATTTACTAAATAACAAATAGTAATCATTATCAATCAATAAAATTTAGTCTGGTAATCAACCATAGTAGATATATATAGTAGTATACATATATATTGTTGTGATATATAACATAATAGAGTATACAGCATATATCACTATCACATGATTGTATCGTATATCGTCTCATAACCAAAAGGAGGAATTATCATGAGAAGTGAAAAAGAGAAGAAGTCCATTACAAAGAGCATTAAGCTCTCCCCGTTACAAGTACAACAAATTGAAGAAAAAGCAAAGGAAAAGAATCTGACGTTTAGCAGCTATATGGTGGACTGTGCCGTACATGGAAACAATAGCATTACACCACAAATGGCAGTTCGGATGCAGGAGCTTGTGAATATGGTGTTAGAGATTGCGGACAGTATTGACAGCTCGGAATATATTCGAAAAGAGGAACTGCGGCAGAAAGCACATGATCTGGACGGCTTATTTACTTCTGTATCGCCGCAAGAAAAGTATGCAAACCTAGAGAAAAAGATGGGCTTGTTTGTAGAGGGAGGATTAGATTTATGGGAATCTTTAAAGTAATCAGAAATACAAACGACGAACTGCAATATCTATATAACGTTCTGAATTATACGATGGGCATACATACGGACTATGATAAACGATATAGTCCAAACGTGGATATATACAATGCTTACGAGCAGTTTCTTTCTGTGAAGAAATATTTCGGTAAGACAAGCGGTAACCCGGCATTTCATTTTATTGTTGTGTATGATGCGAGATCGACTTGGGGTGATAATTATGAGCGGGCGGAATCTATGAGCCGGAGCATTGCCTCTTATTTCTCGGACAAGTATCAGATCGTTTATGCAATACACCGAAAACCCTGCTCTAAGAGATATGGCGGTTGTGCCTCTGTCTATCATGCTCATTTTGTTATGAACTCGGTCAGCTATATGGACGGAGTAATGTTCTCAGGGAACAGATCAGAGATATATGCTTTTCTAAACTATATCAAACGAGTTACAGGAGATAAATCCTGGGTGACGCAATATGGTTCTGAGAAAGAAACTGGGCATCAAGGCATTTCTGATGCTGTGGCAGTGTGATTGAGCCTGTTTTGGTTTTGGCTGCATTGTGGCGAAATGGCTTGTTCTCAGTGAGGGTATGGAGTTGGTTGTGGGAGGTCTAATTGAAAATATTGTTGTGTAAATGATAGAGTTCTGGTATAATAGAGATAGAGTGATTTCTGATATTACAGAGAAAGGAACAACAATGACGACAAGAGAAATTGACCGAGAGAGTTTTGAGAAAGCCAAGCAGTTATTTATAAGCGGTGAGATCGATAGAATAGAAGTTGGTACAATAAAAGGTTTGCAGGCAATCCACAAGGCACTTTTTGACGGGTTGTACGACTTTGCCGGAAAAATCAGAACTTTAAATATTGCAAAGGGCAATTTCCGCTTTGCAAACAGCTTGTACTTAGATGCGGTTCTTTTGGCAGTAGAGAAGATGCCTGAAAACACATTTGAGGAAATTATCGCAAAATATGTGGAAATGAATGTGGCACACCCATTCATGGAGGGCAATGGCAGAAGTACGAGAATCTGGCTGGACATGATTCTCAAAAAGCGTCTGGGGAAAGTAACGGACTGGGCGAAAATTGATAAGGTACAGTATTTGCAGGCAATGGAAAGAAGTACGGTAAACGACCTGGAACTGCGGTTTCTGATACAACAGAATTTGACGGATAAGGTCAATGACAGAGAAGTAATTTTCAAAGGAATCGAACAATCGTATTATTATGAAGGGTACGAGAAATAGGGTAGCCAAATGACTGAATTGTATCGGATTATTTTGATTTTCAAATTCCGAGCGGTTCAGTCATTTTTTCTTTTCGTGGAAATTGGGATAACTTGTGGAAATCCGATATAATTTGAAACTACACACAACATTCTGTAAAAAAGCCAGTGTATCCAAGTAAGCCGTATAAAAAAACACCAAATGTTCCAAAAAAATACGAACATATTCGTAAAGAGCAGGAGGTGAGAATTATGGTAGCTCTACAGTATACAGAAACAAAATACTTGCTGAAAGTTAGCGAAGCAGCAAATATGCTGGGATTGAGTGTGCATACCGTTTACAGACTGATCGAACAGGGTAAATTGCAGTGTAAGAGATTAAGCGTCAGAAAAACGCTGATCCCTGCGGCAGAAATTGAGAGATATGTCAATGAGCATTAACGGAAATAGGAGGTCGCATATGCTTACAACAAAGGAGATACTTACAAGAGAAGAGGTCATGGAGATTTTGAAGATTGGCAGGAGTACGTTTTATAAGCTTTTGCAAACAGGACAGTTAAAAGGGTTCAAAGAGGGTAACAGATATAAGGTGCCGGTTGAGTCAGTGGAAAAGTATGTAGAGATGAGGATGAGAACATGAAAAAACGGTATGTCCTTTATGGGCATACCATTTCTTTGCTCAACAAAATAATCTGGTTAATCCTGGATGCTTTAATGCAAAAAAATGCTGTAAAACTACCAACTACGCAAAAAAACATACCAACTACGCAAATGACATTGACTTATTTGCAAAAATATGTTATAATCTTGATAAGAGGGAGACCTTATATCTATAAGGTAATAATTGAATTGTAAGGGTAATCGCAGCAACACACATGAGGTGTATTGTTGTAATTTATACATGAAAGGAAGATTTTTATGAAAAAACAAATCGCAACATTGTTGGCATTGTCCACCGCCGCAGCGTGTACATTGACCTACCAACCAGCTACGATCAGTGCAGAGGAATATTCTGTTCTGGACAATACGGATAAGCTGGTACAGGAGGCACTGGACGACAATACGGACGAGCTGGGAGATGCACTTTATGATTCGGTGACAGAGGGAGATATTCCGCTTTACGAAGCGGATGCGGCATCGACGCAAAGCGAATTGGAAAAGGCTGCGATCGAGAAGGGAATGTACAAAGATACTTTTTCATTTGCAAATCACCTGTGTACTTTATCACGGGAAGATTTTGCAGAAAGAGTATCTGATCCCGTAAGTGCTAATATGACAGATCCGGAATTAGATTTAGGTTATAGCACAGATATCTCTTATATAGCTTATCAGAGTGGACTTTGCTTTGGCATGGCTGCCATTTCGGTATTGGTCCACAATGGTGAACTGACTCCGAGCGATTTGCAAGAAGGTGCAGAAATGTTATACGATGTGACACTGACCGATGATGTGGATGCGTTGATTGCTTATTACAACTCTCTGCAGCTATATTCAGAGGTGGAACTCGCAAGCATTGTAGAACCTGCAATGCTGTCCAAAGAAGAGCATACCGATATGTTTCTGGATTGTGCAGCACGCTGCAAGGAAAAAGGCACTTACTTTATGGCTGGTATTGCTACCAAAAAAGGCGGCACACACGCTGTCGTTGGCATGGATGAACTGTCCGGTAACTGGACATTCGACGGCATCAGTTATGACACCTGCATTGTCACTTATGACAGCAATTGTGTGAAGCAAGGTACAGAAACATCGGCTTTTAAGGATGATGCCTGCATCTATATCAATTCGGAGACCAAACAGTTCTGCATCCCGGCATATGAAGCCTCTTCGGAGAATGGTGATGTCTTACTGTATGCCTCAGATGATGATTCTCTGCTGACTTATAAGGCACCGATCCGTGGTACTACAAAAACTAACACTGATGTTTCAGAAATCGTGAAATTAGAATTCTTCAATGGCAGAAAAGATCAGATGGATCTAAGTTCTACCACAAAGGACGGACAGACGTACGATTTTTGGAAATTAGGCAAAGTCAATTACGGAGATTTTATTTTCTTTGGAAAAGGCTCCTCTTTCCATCTGGAAAAGAATGAGCGTGCGTCGGGATTTGCCTTTAGTATTCTTGGTGAAGGATACCGTCTCAGAATAGAACAATTTGATCGGAAGGATCCTGAACTAAAAGGCGTTGGTTCGAAGTGCAAAATCGATTTCTCTAAAGATGGTATAACTTATACCAATACAGATACACAAAAAATTGCACTGTCATATATTTTCACATACGATGAAGGCAATTACAATTTTACACCAGTATCCAGAAGTACCATTGCTATTGAAGTCGCACCAAATCAAACAGTGACTGTTTCAAAACAGAATACTGGATTTGCAATCACCGGCGGTGGAGAAGTATATGTACAGACAATGCCAATGATTGCACATAAAGATCTGACTGCATTTAGCAAAAGCCATAGCTACGAAGAATTTCTCGACTGGGTTGGCAGTTATTTCATTAATTTTATTCGCTCAAAAGATGTTTTGCTTCAATTCAATACAGAAAAAGAATGCAGCGAACTGGTATACGACTTTGATGGTGACGGCGTATTCGACGATGCTCCTATGCTCGGCGATACAGACGGAAACGGAAAGCCATATGAACCAAGTGACATTTATTGGACTATGTTACATATTGCTGATAAAGCAATTACATCTCACGGTGCAAGAAGATACTATCAAGGCTATGTTCCCAATATTGAAGCTGACACAGACAACGATGGCAACATTGATACCAGCGACTTGTTCGACATTATGTATGAATGCGCTCTCCGTGGAGCAGGACTGAAAAAATAGAGATAGTTCTGTTCTTGAAAATGAAAAAGTGACTTTTGTTCGGATACTATTTGCTTTGCATCACGTTTTGCAGGCAAATATCAAATTTCTGATGATAGGCTCTTCCCTACTTATACAAGAAAACGGTATGTCCTTTTTGTGGGCATACCGTTTCTTTGTTTAGCAAAATAAATTCTTGCTTTTTGAAAACTTTTATGGTATGATGGAAATAAAGCGAAAAAAGAAGTGAGAGGAGTATATTGTATGATTCGAATTGCACTCGTGGATGACGCTGTCGAAATTGGCACACAACTTGAAGCGATTTTAATTGAAATTACAACCAATAAGGGCATTGCAATTGATACCGACATCTATTACAGTGGGAAAGAACTATGCGAGCATTTACAAAACGGTGAATTTTACGATTTGATTTTTCTGGACATTGAAATGCCTGAATTTACTGGTATTGATGTTAGTAAAATGATTCGGGATAACCTAAAAAACGATTCTACACAGATTGCGTATATCTCAGGAAATAAGGAGTATGCCATTGAAATTTTTGAATATGATCCACTTTATTTTGTACATAAACCGATCAACAAAGAAAAAATTGAAAAGGTATTTGAACGCTTGATTCATCGATTGCATTTACAAGCCGATGCATTTACATACAAAACGGGACATGACATTGTGAAGATACCAATCAAAGATATTATTTATTTTGAGAGTGAGGATCACCAGATTATCATACACTATTACACCCAGAACGAATATCATAAAGACAGTTTTTACGGTTTGCTGGATCATGTGCAAAAGCAGTTAAAATCCTTTCAATTTTTACGTATTCACAAAACATATCTGGTTCATCACCTATATGTGCGTAAATATGCCTATGATAAAGTATATCTATCTACAGGAATTGAACTGCCAATCGCACAGTCAAAACGAAAAGAGATCAGAGCCGAACAATTTGCTATCAATCGAAAGGAGTCCATATGAGTTTATCCAACTACGATATTGTATACGCTTGTTCAGAATTATTTTCTATCTATATTATTTATTACTTTTTCCGATCACTTTTTGGAGTACAGATACGAAATAAGGCAATTACAATTAGCGTTTATGCACTTTATTTTGTATTGACAATTGGGATTCATTTCGTTGCAAACATTCCTTTTTTGAATCTGATTTTCACAATAGTCTCACTTTTTTCTATCTCATTATGCTATAATACCACTTTTCCAAAGCGCTTCCTTGCTATATTTGAATATATTATTTTAGCATTTGCAGCGGAATTGATTGTATCTGTAGTAACAAAAAACGCCTATATAGAACCCCTCCAAAAATATGAATATGAAAACGAAATTGGAATCTTCTTATCCCGTATGGTAATCTTTTGGGTTGTACTGCTATTAGGATATTTTTCTCATCACAGAAATGAGCAAAAGATTCTCCCCATATGGACAATGTTTGTTTCTCCGTGCATACCAATCCTGACAATTGGCGTCGAATTGCTGTTTACAACTGTTTCTGGAGTGACAGCACAATCAGTCACAGTTTCCATGATTCTCTTATTTATCATCAATATTGTAGTATTTTTTCTGTATGAATCACTGTCAATTGCATATGCACGGGCTGCAAAAGCAACAGCGGCAGAGCAAGAAAAAAATTACTACCAGAACCAGTGTCAGCTGATGCAGAATGCAGTGGAAGACACCAGAAGATTTCACCATGACATTTCCAATCATTTTTCTATTGTAGAAACTTTTCTTGAAGATCACAAAACCAACGAGGCTTCGCAATATCTACAGGAGTTGATACAGAAGGAAGAAAAAAAGTCTGTATTGTATTCTACTTCAGGAAATATTGTGGTAGACAGCATTATCAATTACAAGTTAAGATCCGTTTCTGATTGGAATGTTGCTGTAACCGTAGACATTGTTATACCAACAGAACTTCCCATAGAAATTGTAGACCTTTCCACAATTCTGACAAATCTGCTGGACAATGCAGTACAGGCACTTCAAAAAACCGACGGAAAACGTGAGTTGAAAATCGCAATGACTTATCGAAAGGGTATGCTCTTTGTTGCTGTAAAAAACACCTATCCAGGAAAGGTTCATTATGAAAATGGCGAAATCGTAACAACAAAAGAAGATACAGAATCACATGGATATGGATTGAAAAATGTAGAATCAGCAGCTGAAAAATATGATGGAATCTGTCAACTCCACCATAATGATGTCTATTTTGATGCCGAAGTAGCACTTTATTTGTAAGAAAATGCGGCCAATAAATAAAGACAAAATATGAAAAACTGTAAGTTTCGTCGAAAACACTGTAAGTTTCGTAGACTTCTCGCACAGGTACTTTTTTTATGGTATAATAGCAATACCGAAAAGATAATCTGTGAAGGGAGGTCTTTTTTATGCGGAAGTTCTTTTCAAAATACTGCGGTTTACTCGCATCTCTTGCACTTGCTTTCACAATTGTTACAGCGAATTCTACCTGTGTTTATACATTGTACCAGGAAGATATGCCGGAACAGGCAAAAAAGCTGCGTAAGTTCTAATGTTTTATCGAATTTCTAATCGTATCGCAGATCGATTTGCTGAAAAAAAAGTGATTCCACCAGAAGAAAAGGAATTATATCGCTTTGGAGTACAACAGGGTTTATCAATTGCTTTAAATGTTGTAACAACATTTGTAATTGGACTGGTATTTCAAATGGTACTTGAGAGTTTTCTGTTTCTGGCGGCATATATTCCACTTCGAAGTTTTGCAGGTGGAATTCATGCAAAAACAGCAAATCGATGTTACGTATATTCGTCTTTCATGATAATCGTAGTTCTTTCGGTAATTAAATTTTTTCCAATGGGAAATTTAATTTGCGATTGTCTGAGTCTTTTGAGTGGAATCATTATTTTTTTGCTTGCACCAGTTGAAGCAGAACATAAGAAATTGGATGAGATAGAATACGTTGTCTATCGAAAAAGATCACGCATTATTTTGATTGCTGAAATCATAATTCAGTTTCTTTTGTCGATAATTGTTTCAAAAAGGTTCATTATGTGCTTTTCATTAGCCTTTATGTGCCTTGCTGTGGTTATGATAGCTGGTGCAGTAAAAAACAGAAAAAGGAACAATTTGATCAAATAACATTCTGACAACTCATTTGTCAAAAAAGCATACGTACATAGAAATTATATGTACGTGAAAGGAGTTTTTTATTATGAAACAGACAAAGAAGATTATTGCTGCTTTGGCAGCAGCTACAATGGTAACTTCTTGCGCAGGCGTTGTTGCAAGCGCAGCTGAGGCAGTAAACGCAGTCAACGTATCCTACAGCACTGTAGCAGAAACATTCACCGCCGCTGACGGCACAGTTGTTCCGGCTGGTGCAACCGCAGTGACACTGTCCATTGAGAACAACACCGGTTTCTCAGCATCTGACATTACACTGAGTGCAACTGCAGATCTGCTGGGTACAGACGGTTTGGTTACCGCAACAAACGGCAGTGCTTACGGTGATGCTACTGTATCTGCTGCACAGAACGGCAGCAAAGTTGTTATCACCAGTGCATCTCTGGACGAGTCCAAGAACGACGGCACTCTGGTAACTTTCTATACTACAAGTGATGCAGAAGTAACTGTAGAAACTACTGCATTCAATTCTGCAAAGCAGATGGAAGATGAAAGTGCAATTGTAACATACACCACCGTTGATGAATATCGCAAGGGCGATATGGATAATGATGACAACATCGATTCAACGGATCTTTTTTACCTGATGCAGGCATATAAGATTGCAGAAGATGATGCTGCTTTAACTCCGAAGAATAGATATGGTCTTTATTACCAAGGATTGGCTGTCTCTGTTGCAGAAAACCATAAGGCAAAATATGGCCTGGTAGCAAATGCCGTAGCAGCTGCCGGTGATGGAAATAATGATACGGTAATCGCATACGACGAAAAACAGCTTGAAATTTCAGATGTGGATAATCTGGCTTACTATATTGCACGCCGTGGCGCAGGATACAAAACAGATCTGAACAGATACGACTTCCATTTTGGCGAATACGTATTTCTTTGATCGTAAAAAGGCGGTGATGTTATGAAAAAACGAATCGCAACATTATTGGCATTGTCTACCGCCGCAACGTGCATACTGACCTATCAGCCGACAGCAGTCGGAGCAGAAGAATACTCTGTTCTGGACTATACGGATAAGCTGGTACAGGAGGCATTGGAAGACAACACGGACGAGTTAAGAGATGCACTTTATGATTCGGTGACAGGGGGAGAAATCCCGCTTTACGAAGCGGATGCGTCATCGGCGCAAAGCGAGTTGGAAAAGGCTGCGATCGAGAAGGGAATGTACAAAGATACTTTTTCATTTGTGAATCACCTGTGTACTTTATCGCAAGAAGATTTTACAGAAAGAGTATACGATCCAGTAAGGGATAATATGACGGAATCGGAAATAAATTCAGGTTACGGTAAACATATTCCCGATATATCTTATAAAAGCGGTCTTTGTTTCGGTATGGCTGCCATTTCGGTATTGGTCCACAATGGCGAACTGACTCCGAGCGATTTGCAAGAGGGTGCAGAAACATTATACGATGTAACGCTGACTGATGATGTGGATGCGTTGATTACTTGTTACAACTCTCTGCAGCTATATAAAGCGGTGGAACTCGCAATTATTGCAGCACCTTCGATGCTGTCCAAGGAAGAGCATACGGATATGTTTCTGGATTGTGCAGCACGCTGCAAGGAAAAAGGCACTTACTTTATGGCTGGTATTGCTACCAAAAAAGGCGGCACACACGCTGTCGTTGGCATGGATGAACTGTCCGGTAACTGGACATTCGACGGCATCAGTTATGACACCTGCATTGTCACTTATGACAGCAATTGTGTGAAGCAAGGTACAGAAACATCGGCTTTTAAGGATGATGCCTGCATCTATATCAATTCGGAGACCAAACAGTTCTGCATCCCGGCATATGAAGCCTCTTCGGAGAATGGTGATGTCTTACTGTATGCCTCAGATGATGATTCTCTGCTGACTTATAAGGCACCGATCCGTGGTACTACAAAAACTAACACTGATGTTTCAGAAATCGTGAAATTAGAATTCTTCAATGGCAGAAAAGATCAGATGGATCTAAGTTCTACCACAGAGGATGGACAGACGTACGATTTTTGGAAATTAGGCAAAGTCAATTACGGAGAGTATATTTTCTTTGGCAAAGGTTCTTCTTTCCACTTGGAAAAGAATGAACGTGCGTCGGGATTTGCTTTTAGTATTGACGGTGAAGGTTATCGTCTCAGAATGGAACAATATGATCGGGAGGATCCTGAACTAAAAGGTGTTGGTTCAAAGTGCAAAATCGATTTCTCTAAAGATGGCGTGACCTATACCAATACAGATACACAAAAAATCGCATTATCATATATTTTTTCATACGATGAAGGCAATTACAATTTCATGCCAGTAGCCAGCAGTACTATTGATATTGAAGTCTTACCGAATCAAACGGTGACGGTTTCAAAACAGGATACTGGATTTGCAATCACTGGTGATGGAGAAGTATATGTACAGGCATTTCCAATTGCCTCACAAAAAGAGCAAGCTTCATTTGGCGGCAGCCATAGCTACGAAGAATACCTCGACTGGTTTGGCAGTTATTACATTAATTTTATCCGATCGAAAAATGTTCTGCTGCAATTCAATACCGAAAAAGGGTGCAGTGAACTGGTATATGACTTTGACAGCGACGGTGTGTTTGACGATGCTCCTATGCTCGGCGATGCAGACGGAAATGGAAAACCATATGAAGTCAATGACATCTACTGGACCATGCTGCATATTGCTGATAAAGCAGTTGCACCTCACAGTGTAAGGCGGTATTATAGGGGCTATGTTCCCAATATTGAGGCTGATACAGACAACGACGGCAACATTGACACCAGCGACTTGTTCGACATTATGTACGAGTGCGCTCTGCGTGGAGCAGGACTGAAAAAATAGAGATAGTCCTGTTCTTGAAAATGAAAAAGTGACTTTTGCTTTGCTGATTTATCAGGAGAGCAAAAGAAAGGAGACAACTTAAAAATCATTACATATCCGAAAGGGAGGTACTACTTATGAAGTCTGTAAAAAAAATTATTGCTGCTTTATCTGCAGCTACAATGGTATCTGCTTGCGCAGGCGTTGTTGCAAGCGCAGCTGAGGCAGTAAACGCAGTCAATGTTTCCTACAGCACTGTAGCAGAAACATTCACCGCCGCTGACGGCACAGTTATTCCGGAAGGTGCAACCGCAGTAACACTGTCCATCGAGAACAACACCGGTTTTTCAGCATCTGACATCACGCTGAACGCAACCGCAGACCTGTTGGCTGTGGACGGTATGGTTGCCGCAACAAACGGCAGTGCTTATGGTGATGCTATCGTATCTGCTGTACAGAACGGCAGCAAGGTTGTTATCACCAGTGCATCTCTGGACGATTCCAAGGATGACGGCACTCTGGTAACCTTCTATACTACCAGTGACGCAGAAGTAACCGTAGAAGATGCCTCGTTCGAATCTGTAAAGAACAATGAGATCAGCTGCTATACCAGTCAGCAGTATGATTTTTACGTAATTGGCGATTTGAACAGCGATGAACAGGTCAACTCCAAGGATGCTGCGATCATGCTGTCTGCATACAATATCGCAGAGGCTGACGGCAGCCTGCTGACAACAGCAAACGGAAAAGCTCTGATGGTTTTTATTGCAAAGATGAATCCGGCAAAATATAAACTGGATTCCGCAAAAAAAGTAGAGGCAGCAGATGGAAACAAGGACGGCAGAATCATGAACTGCGACGATGTAAATTATTCTGATGTAAAGCAGCTCCTGAACTACGCCGCAGCTACTGGTGCAGGTTTGACTTACGATGTGGCGGGCTGGCATTACGGTGAGTATGTGGGATACGTGAAGTAAGCCTATATTTTACCAGCTTATGCTACCTGTCGTTAGACAGATGAACAAATTTGTTTTCGGGAAACGATGCCTAGAATTGCATTATGAACTCGTTCAGAAACGCATTGAAATGTAGCATATTCAGAAATCAATTTTATCACAAGCACGTCAAAATTACTCGTAGTTTTGACGTGCTTGTTTTTCTCTTTCACCCTCACCTTGCATTTTCCCCCTTTTTATGATATGATGAAACAAGAGGTGATTACATGATTCGCATTGCAATTGTGGATGATGAAAGAGAGATACTGGAACTTTTGTTCCGGATAATAGATGATACATTAAAAAGGGAACAGGCGCAGTTTGAAATAACCACGTTTTTGAAAGCGGAAGAGCTGTTGTCCAGCCATAGGGAAAAGCCGTTTCAAATTATTTTTGCTGACCTGGAAATGCCGGATGTTGACGGGCTGCATCTGGCGGCAGAACTTCGGAAAGAAGACCAGCATACCCTGTTGATTTTCGTCACAAATCATGATGAACTGGTTTTCCAATGCTTTCAGTATGAGGTGTTCAACTTTATCCGAAAAGACTTTCTGGAATCGGAACTGCCGTTGGCTGTTGCTTCTGCTTACCAGAAGGTGTGGAATCATACCTCAAAATTACAGCTGAAGTCCAAAACCGGGCTGCTTTCCCTGGCGGCAGATGATGTAGTTTATTTCGTTTCGGAAAACCATACGATTATGATGTGTGAAAAAGAGAATACAAAAGTGCAGGTGATGTACACCATGGAAAAGCTGGAAAAACTGCTTCCGCAAAATCAATTTGTCCGTTGTCATGCCGGTTATATCGTCAATTGTTTCTATGTGTTTTCCATCAATCCAAACGAGATCTTGCTGACGACAGGCGAACGGATTCCTTTGAGCCGACACCGGAAAAAAGAGATGAAGTCTGTTTTTCAGCAGTATTTAAGGGGTATATGAAATGGAGTTATTTTATCAGGCGTGTGAAGTGGCAGCAACAGGCTCTGAAGTGGTCATGATGCTGTATTTTGTCAGTAAATTTCTTGGATGCAGATACCAGGGCTGGCAGAATCGGATTTTTCAATTTCTATCATTTTTCGTGATTTTTAACTATATGATGATCGTGGATAAGATCTTTCTGCCGTACAATGCGGTGAAAGATTTTGTTGTCATGCTTTTGTATATCTTGTATGCGCTGCTTTTGACAAAAGGCGCAAGGCTCTATCAGATCATATTGCCGGCAGCCGGTATCATCATGATTGCAGGTATCAACATTTCTGTACATGAAATCATATCTGCTATGTTTCACTTAAAGGCAGAGCAGTTGCTGGAGGAACAGAATAATCTGAGAGTTGCCGCTCTGTTTATCACAAAGTTTTTGTTCTTTTTGCTGACGCAGGTGGTTTTGAACCGAGTTCATTTGAAGAAAGCAAAATTCCGGAAAAAAGAGTTTTTCTCGATTTTTATTGTCTTTTTTGTTTCCGCAGTCATGATGATCTATATGTTTCAATTTCAGTATAACAGTAAGCAAGTCAACATAAAGCGGTTTGTGATGGTCTTTTATGTTGGGATTATCTTGATTAACATTTGTGTACTTCCTCTGCTTTCGATGTTGGCAGAGAGAAACCAAAAAGAACTACAGTATACAATTATGCAGACACAGCTGGAAGAACAAAAGAAAACATATGACGCACTTTATACAGTCTATCACAATTTGCAGATTTTACAGCATGACATGAAAAATGAGCTGCTTTGCGTGCAAAAAGCGATTCTCGATGACGACCAGGAGAAAGCAGTTGCCACGCTGGAGCGGCTGACCCGGGAAAAAATAACAAACTTTCGTTCTTATGTTAAGACCCAAAACGATCTTGTGGATATGGTCTTGAATATCAAACTCAACTATGCGAAAGAAAAGGGCATTTTGGTTTCTTGTCTGATTGATACCGACTTTGCCGGTTTCGATGCAGACGATCTGGTAAATCTGCTTGCCAACAGTCTGGACAATGCCATTGAATCCTCCTTGCAGCAGAAAAAGAGAAAGGAAATTGCAATTGCCATAAAAAACAAGAGAAATTACCTTTGGATCGAGATAAAAAATGCGATCTCTTCCTCTGTTTTGCAGAAGAACGCAAAATTGCTGACGACAAAGGCAAACCGGAAGTACCATGGATTCGGCACAGAGTCCATTCGAAACCTTGTAGAAAAGTATGACGGCGGAACAGAGTATTACGAAAAAGACGGCTGGTTTGTTCTGGATATTATGATGCGAAAATCAGTATAAAAGCACCAGCTGTGAAAATGGCATTGTTTTCTGTCATTCAGCAGAACACCGGTACTGAAATGGTACGTTTTCTGCATTTGGGGGACGAAAACCTGCATTTGGGGAACAAAACATTGCATTCTGCGATAAAATGCGATATGATTGACTTACCGAAAAATGTGCTGAAAAGCACTGTGATTCCGGGCGAGTCCATATCGCATTTTTTGTGCGGAAAAGGCGCCAAACATACCAATTACGCAAAAAAACATACCAACTACGCAAATCGGGTTGACTTTTTGCGAAAATTCGGCTAGGATATTCACAAAAGACTGCGCCATGATGCCTGCCCTGTGAATGTCAGAAAACACATTGGGAAATGAGAACAAAGTATGAAAAACAGTAAGTTTCGCTGAAAACACGGTAAGTTTCGTAGACTTCTCGCACGGGTGTTCTTTTTATGGTATAATAAAATATAATTTTAATGAGGAGGAAGTTCCTATGAAGAAAAGAATTCTGAGTATGCTCACTGCTGCAATGATGAGCAGCACCTGCTTTTTTGTCGGTGCGGAGCAAATTTGTGCAGCGGAGTATCCTTCTTTTACACTGCGGTTAAATCAGCATACTGGAAACGCAGAGTTTATGGAAGATGAAACCGATAAAAAGGTGATCTTTACGGCTACTTGCTTAAAGTATTCCGGAAGCGATGTAGAACTGGTTGATGCCAAAACAAACGAAGTAGTCGCAAAAATGCTGGATGACGGCAACTTCGACGTTAGCGGAGATGACCTGGAAAATGACAGAACCTGGTCTGCTGTGCTGTCGTTTGAGAATGCGGCAGTTGGTTCTTATTCTTATTATGCTCGCCTGACAGATGCTGATGGGACAGTTTCTACCACAAAAACCTTTTCTGTTGTAATTTATGATGCGGTATCAGATGCTGATGCTGAAAGAATGGCAGAAATCGCACAAAAGGTAGGTGTACTGTCCAGCGATACCACATTTCAGAATGCAGATCAGGAAACCCGAAAGCAGATGGCAGATGCACTGTTCGAGCAGCTGATTGCAGAGGGATATGTAAAAGAAAACTCTGTGAACTATGATGAGGAAAAGCATTGCTATGCCTATCAATGTGAGGGTGTTGGCGGATTTTCTGATGTGACGTGTTATCTGGACATTGCGGTCAAAGACCCTGATCAAGTATCTCCTGGTATTGCGACTGATGTTACACTGAGTTCCAGTGCCAAACGGCTTCAGGTAGATTCAGAAGAAATGTCTGTTTTGTTTACGGCTGAAACAGCTGCGAATGTAGATTCCATTTCGCTGATAGATGCCTCTACAAATCAGGAAGTGGCAATGCTTTATGATGATGGCACAGCCACCTATCCAAATGACGGAGACTTGTACGAAAATGATGGCGTGTACTCCAATTATCTGGATCTGTCCGGAAATCAGGTAGGGGATTATTCTTATTATGCACAGTATACAGTGAATGGAAAGACCTATACTTCCGATACTGTTACAGTCCGTGTCTATCGCCAATTCACAGAGCAGGAACTGGCGGATATGCAGAAAATTACGGATACACTCAATGCATTGATCAATTCAGAAGAGTATGCAGCATTGTCTGTGGAGAAAAAGGTAAAGGCTCTATCCGACAGGATCAACTCCCTGGCAGAAGTGGATGAAACGTTGGGTTATGCACTGGTAGATGCCGATTCCATTCGGTATAATAATGTAACTTATCAGTTTGAATTCAAGGACTATATTGGACTGAACTATGTATATTATGCTTATACAATTCCCAATACGGACGCTACAGACAGTTCCGCATTCACCTATGTCAACCATGGAGATTCAATTGAGATCACCGGCTTTAACAATTCCGTTTCCGATGTTGTAATTCCCTCTGAAATCGAAGGACTTCCAGTTACTGCAATCTCTGTCGGAGCATTTTATCTCTCTACAATTACATCCATCGAAATCCCGAATACAGTAACTTCCATTGGCGAAATGGCGTTTTTGGGCTGTACTTCTTTGAAATCTGTGAAACTTTCAACTGGAGTTGCAAAAATTGATAAAAATGCGTTTGGTTCCTGCAGTGCTTTGCGGGAAGTCCAGGTTGCGAAAGATAACCCCAACTTTTCCAGCTTAGATGGTGTTCTGTACTCCAAGGCGCAGGACACACTGGTAATCTATCCGGCGGCAAAGACAGATGCTGCATATACCATTCCAGGCGGTGTTACATCTGTTGCAATGTACGCTTTTTCCGAAAATCCTTATCTGGAGACCATTGCAATTCCGAATTCCTTGATTAAGGTGGGAGATTCCGCATTTTTTAACTGCAAAAATCTGCGCTCAGTTTCCTATAACGGAACAGAAGAAGAGTGGAATCAGATTACCATTGGTTTGCTGAATGAAAAGCTGACAGGAGCTAACATTCAGTATCAAGAGCGAATCCTTGGAGACGTTAATGCAGACGGTGCATTGACAATTTCTGATGTGGTGCTACTGCAAAAGTGGCTGCTGGCTGTACCGGATACACAGCTTGCAGACTGGAAAGCGGCAGATTTCAACGAAGATCAGACTTTGAATGGATTTGACCTTTGCCAGATGCGTTATGCACTGCTGAAACAGGAAGAAAACGCCAAACAGTAAGGTCGGAAAACTTCAAATACAAACAGGCATACAGCATCTGTAAAAATAGATGCTGTATCCTTCCGGTTTGAAATGATGCAGCATCTAAGCGAATCTGTGCTTCTCAAAACAGCTGTTCCAAGTTGGGATGAAACTGTTCCGCTCATCCCAAAATCGCTTATGGTGTGTTTTTACGCCGGAAGGATGCAGCATCGGAAAGCGGACAAGGCTTTAGAATGTACCGTATGCCGGTATGCAAAAGTGTCTCTCAAAAGACTGTAAAACCCGTATCTTTCATTTTTCTATTGTAATTCCACGAAAGCTGTGATATAATAGAAATAACAGAAATCCATAAAACGGGAAAACGATGCTTTTGGACGCTTTAACAATCCATAAAAAGCAAAAGCTGCCGTTAGGCAGCTTTTTTAGGTTTCCTTGGTTAGCGATTTCTAACTAGCGAAAATGGAAGAGGAGTGCTGAACAGATATGGCTGAAAAGATAAAACTTTCCGGTGTGCCGGAAACGATGCTGCAAACGGTATACGCCCGTGCCAAAGAAAGCACAGGCCGTGGTGTCATTCAAGACAAAAAAGCGTTGGAGATCATCGACGAACTGGACTACGATTTTTCCCTCGCAGACAAGGATACTGCTATGCGCAGCGGTGTGATTGCACGCACACTGGTACTCGATCGGTTGGTGGGGGCGTGGCTCGCCAAAAATTCCGGTGCAGTGGTAGTCAACATAGCCTGCGGACTGGATACCCGATGCTATCGGATGCGTGGGTTTTCTTACTGGTACAACCTGGACTTGCCGCAGACCATGGCTGTTCGGGAAAAACTGCTGCCGGAAAGCGGTATGATCTCACAGATTGCTATGTCTGCCATGGACGATTGGGGCAGCAAAATTGCAGAACAGGATGTGCCGGCACTGGTCATCATTGAGGGACTGACCATGTACCTGTCTGAGGCAGATGTCAAGCGGATTTTTGCAGTGATTTCCAAGCGATTCCCGAAAGCTGCTGTGCTGGTTGAGATCATGAATCCGGCTGTTGCAAAACGATTCAAGGAAAAATCCATCGAGGGCAGCCGTGCGAAATTCACATGGGGCATAAAGGACGGCAAGGCGCTCGCAGCACTCTTGCCGGATTTCCAATTTGTCGAAGAACACGCTCTGACCGAAGGCATGGCGGTGTTTATGCCCATCTATAAGCTGCTTGGAAAAATTCCGTTTGTGCGCAATATTTCCAACAAGATCGCTGTTCTTGAAAAGGGGAAATCCATATGAGCATTTTCGCATCGTTGCTGCGCAGTATCTATAAGCTATCCGGTGCGAAAGACGAAGTTCTTATTTCAAGGAGGCAAAAGAGGATTTTGCCAAGATAACGGAAATCCTGAAAAAATAAAGCGGCAGTCCTGCAAAAAGAAGAAAAGGAAAAAGCGGAATGAAGAAGGTAACAGAATTAGAGGAAAGTATTATTAGGGACATTGGACACGTTTTCGGCTACTATGACTACGGCACGGAACATGGATTGATCGACGCATTCCCAAGCCGGGACGCTGTTGCATCATTTATCTGCGGTTATGTGCGCATGGCACTGCAAAGCGGAATGCTCTACACCGTGGGTGAAAACGGCGAGGGATATATTGCGTACGAACTTCCCGGGCAGAAAAATGCCAGTCTGAAAGCTGTACTGCCTCTGGCAAAGGGCTTGCTCGGCTCTATGAATTTCAGAGAACTGCTTCGTTTCACACGTATCATGTCAAAAGGCGGTTCGGGGCTGGGCAAACAGCTTGACAAAGCAAAGAAACCATATATCTATGTGGGGCTGGTTTGTGTGAGAGAGCCATACCAGGGACAGGGGTATATGCGGAAAGTGATGGATATGGCATTTTCTGAGGGCAACAGACTCGGCGTGCCGGTGATCCTTGATACCGACGCACGCTCCAAGTGTGATAAGTATATCCACCTCGGTATGGAACTTGCCGGTACACGCCGTTTTGGCGAATACGGCGTCCTTTATGATCTGATAAAATATCCGGATTCTTAGGGGTTGTTTGAAAAATCCGTACATTTGTCAAAACGCCCATAAATCACTGTCTGTGTCGTCGAAAATCCTTGCCAGGCGATAGCCTGCCTGCGGATTCTCTCCTAACATACAGTAATTTCTATGCATTTTTCCAAACATCGCTATTTTTCAAACAACCCCTAGGAACCGGAAGAAAAATGCAGAAATACAAAATAAAAGGAGAAAAGCAATGCTATTATATTCCGAAAAAATTCAATCGTTTACAACAGCGCATCCCTGCGAGAACGTCACCGTTGACGGCGCACAGTTTCGCTATATTCTGAGCGGAAAAACGGATGGGAAAACACTCGTATTCTTAAACGGCGGAATGAATACGCTGGGAATGTGGATGGATTACGTGGACGGACTGTCTGACGTCTGCCGTGTTCTTCTGTTTGACTATCCCCAGGAACTGCGCACCAATCAGGAACTGGTTGTTGGAATGCACGCATTCTTTCAGAAGTTCGGCATCAAAGATCCCATCTTTATTGGTGCAAGCGACGGCGGCATGGTCGCACAGATCTACACGCAAAAGTATCCCGATGAGGTCGGCGGTCTGATCTTGATTTCAACAGGCGGCATGGATGCCAATACGCTCAAGAGTCTGAAAAGAAAGTACCGTTTTGCGCTGCTGATGCTGTGGTATCTGAAACGCTGCAATTATGAGAAGATGAAACCGAAACTTATTAAGCTGGGAATGAGCCACATCCGCAACGAAAGCGCAGAAGAGGTCGCCTATGCGCAGGATATGTTCGATACGATCTTCCGGGATTATCAGCAGGAAAAGGATGTACATATCTCAGGACTTCTCGCCGACCTGATGAATCAGATTCCTGTGACGGCGTCAGATTTTGCGGCGGTCCAGGGTAAAATTCTTCTGATCCTGCCGAATCAGGACTTTTTTTCCGGAAAAATGCAGGAAGATCTTATCAAGCTGATGCACGATCCGAAAATCGTCTATGTTTCCGGCGGGCATCTTTCCACCGTGCTGAAAGCAGACGATTATGTAAGAACGATTCGCAATTTTCTAAGCGAAATGAGCGAATAAGCACATTTCGGGACACAAACAGAGGAGGAAAAGACCATGATTATCCTGCAATTGCTGCTCTATTGTTTGCTGTTCACCGTAATGGTAAAGCTTTTCGTAATCGGCGGAGCGATCAATGGGCTGTATTTCTATCCCAAAGAGGTACAGGATCGTGCCATTGCATTGGGAATGACCGACCGGGAGACTGTGAGCCGAAAACGAAAATGGTTCATGACGGTGTTCTGCCTGGTGATGTTTATTGCACTTGTATTGATTATTGGTGTGTGGAATGGTGTTTCTGCTTTTGGCACAGCGTACTGGCAGGCACTGCTGTTTCTCGAAGTGATGAATATTTATGACGGCGTTGTGATCGACAAGCTATGGGTGGGACACAGCCGGTTCTGGGTGCTGCCGGGGCTGGAAGATATGCCGTTTGTGCAGACCTGGCGGCAGGTGTTGATAAAAAGGAGCATCATGGCGCTCATCTGGTTTGCCGGAGCAGCAGTTGTGGGCGGGATCATTACGTTGATTTTTTGAAAGAAAGCAGGGGATACTGCCATGAAAAGAGTCTATGCGAAGTCGTCATATGCAAAGCCATATGAGCAATATTGCCGGGAAAAATACCCGAATGATGCTGAGCAGATTTTTGCGAAAGCCGAAGAATGCTACCTTGCATTTATGAAAGATATGCCCGATCTGGGGAAAAATATGATGGCAGCCAATATGCTGGATTGGTTTACGATCCTTGCATTTTATGAGACGAGCGAACACAAACTTGACGGCGAGGCGCTGCTTGAGATCAAACGCCGTGCCGTAGACAAAATGAAATTCCTCGGAAAATTTGTTGACGGCAACCGGCAGAAGTGGCCGTATAAACTGTTTGAAAAGACATATGTGAAATATAACAAAATGCAGAAGGCACACCAGGCACGGGGTGAATGGATGGACAGCTGGCGTGTTGTAATCAACCCCGACCACCGCACCGAGGGCTTTTGCTTTTACCTTATCGGTTGTCCGATTGCCAAACACGCAAAGGAACACGGCTACGAAGAACTCTTGTCGTACCTTTGCAGGACAGACCACTATCTCGCTGAGGTCATGCACGCCCGTCTGATCCGTACCCGGACAGAGGCGCTTGGCGGCGATTGCTGTGACTACTGGTACGTGGGCGATAAAAGTCCTGCGCTAGAAGCATACAGGGATCTGGAACAGATATGACTCGGCACTTCAAATACAAACCAAAAAATACCATACCGGAAACAATCGTTTTCCCGGTATGGTATTTTTTGTTCGGAATGCTAGGACATTATCACTCCGAAAGATTCTCCGTACAGAAAAGTTCAATGCAGTTGCTGACATCATCCGCAGTGTAATCCACAGAAATGCCCGATGCCAGCCAGTACGCATATTCACCGGCGTCGTACTGTTTCAGTGCATCCAGATCGCTGCCGTAGCGGAATTCGATGTGCCATGTGGTCGCCATGGTGTCGGGAGCCATGCAGAAGTAGGTGAACTCGCCGGAATCTGCGTCATCGCTTTCATAGATGTACAGCCCTCTGATGTCCTCCATGCCGATATAGTGATAGGTATGTTCGAACAGTTCGCTGCCGTCTGCATCCTTGCCGGAAATGGTGGAGCCATCAAATGTGAATGTGTCTACATCCTGTGTGAAGTCGCAGCAGTACGTCATGTTTCCGTCTGCATATTTCTTTACGGCATCTTCGCCGATCACAGTACCGGTCACCATAGAGGACATCTTTTCAAATGCACCTTCGGCGTTTTCCTCGCCGACCAGCTTTGCGCTGTCATCCAGCCAAGTCTGGCGGTAGTCGTCTGCCAGAATAACCGGCCACAGTTCATGATAAGTGCCGCTCAGATCGGTGAGCAGTTTCTCCGCAGCCTCTGCGTTTTCATCCAATGCGATCTCAGATGCGGCAGAGCTTTCAGCCTTGGAGACCGAACTCTCTTCGCTTTTTCCGCAGCCGGTAAAAATAGATGCTGCCATCGCCAGGGATGCAGCCGCACATAATAACTTTTTGAAATCCATGTGACCTTCTCCTTTTTCTCTCACTTAGTTAGTGAAAACTAACACATGAAATTATACCATGGAGAACTGGCAGCTGCAATACCTGTTTGGACAATTTCTATCCAAACGGACAAGTCAGTCATGCTCCACACGGTTTCTGACATATTTCCGGAATGCAGAGGGTGTCATGCCGCATTCTTTCTGGAAGGCTGCGGAAAACTTTGCCGGATTCTCATAGCCTACCGCATTGGCGATTTCCGCAATGGAAAGCTCCGTGCGGAGCAGCATCTTCTGCGATTCCTGGATGCGGTAGGTTTTGAGGTACGCATATACGGAAGAGCCGTAGATGTCCGAAAAGTTTTTCTTCAGCGTTGTCGGCGCAATGCAGAATCTTTCTGCAAGTTCCGGAATAGTGTAGTGCTTTTGAATATCGGAAATCATAAAATCATGAATGGATTTGATCAGAGAGACGCTTTGGCGGTCGAAGTAGTGTTCCGTCTGATTGGACACTGTGCATTTCGTATCCGTCAGAAACAAGAGCAATTCCAGCACTTTTAGCTTGAGATAACCTGCCCGGTGCGTCTCTCTGACGGTGTATAGTTCCGAAAAAATATGGGAAGCGGTTTCATTTTTTCGCAGGATTAGGATCTGGTTTTGGTTGGATACCATTGCGTGGATCTTATCAAAATCCACAGACAGCATTTTCAGAATGGCGAGAAGTTCCTCAGAAAAGCGGTCGGGTTCTATAAAGATGCTGATTCCGTGATAATGCCTTGTAGGAAAGCAGGCATTTTCGGAACAGGTACAGGAACTTTTGACAGCCATATCTCCGGGTGCCATGTAGCAGCACAGCTGTTCGCCGGCATCGCACTCAAATCTACCTTCTGTGCAGTGGTTGATCTCGATCATGTTTGATGCAGTGTTCTGCTGTAAATTGCAGTACGCCATGTGAATATCGTTGAACGCAGCCTGGATGCCCTGAAAAACGTGATAGATCGTGATCGTTCCTGCGCCGGTTTCATTGTTCAGATGGTATATTCTGCAATCATCGCTCTCGTCGGAATAACCTGTATTTCTGCCGTATAGTGCGATAAGATCAAAGCTGTTTGGAAATGGCGTTTTTTCCATTATGAAAATCTCCTGTTTTACGATTCTGATTATCTTTATTATAATGGAATCGGGAACAGCTGTCAATCTGCAATATCCGGTTTCACTGCATACAAACAAAACCAGCCCGGAATTCTGTAACTGGAATTCCGGGCTGGTTCATTTTTGATTGCAGCGAACAGGCTTATTCGATCAAGCCGCTGTTTTTCAGCAGTATTTCAATATCCGTTCCCTTGACTTTTTTCAGTACGATTTTGAGCAGTTTCTTTTCCACAAAGGAAAGATTTTCGTCTGTGAGCGGTTTTTTGTCGATGGCGTAATAGCAGGCACGCAGCAGTTCCCGTACATCGTACTTGCTGCCCCAGACTTCCGGTACGCCACGGTCAATGTCCAGCAGGGTGTAAACGGATTCCATACCGGTACGCATGGAATATTCCGTGGTGAAGATCGTGTCACGAGGTGTTTCGGCAAACTGTCCGATAAAGGCAAAGTTAACGGCGCCGTCCGGAACGACACGGGGACGATCAGATTCTTTTCTCGGCTGGAAAAACGCATTGATATACGGCATAAAGCAGGTGGTCGTATTGCAGGCGTTCTTTGCCAGATCGTCAATTTTCTCTTCCGGTACACCGATGTGATAGAGCCATTCCCGGCAGACCTCTTCGCCGGTGCAGTTCCGCATGGCTTTTTTCACATAGTTTCCGGGCTTGTTGGTGTTCAGAGAATACAGCCATACCAGAACCATGTTTTTGTCCTGGGATTTGAACTGCGGCTGGCGGTTGATGGTCCAGGAGAGATACCAGTTCTCTGTGCTGTCCTTGACGGTGACGATACCGCCGGTCGTAACTTTTCCGGTGCGTGGGTCACGCTTGCAGACGTCGATAATGTGCTGGATGATCTCCTCGTCCGAGGTGGCGACAGTTGCACTCATCCAGTTTGTGGCGTCAATATCGCTGCAAAAGACTTCCGGTTTGCCGTATTCGCCGTGTTCTGCCTGTGATGCAATGGCTTTCCACAAATCCCATGATTCCCCGTATCCGTTTTTCAGATGGGACAGATCCGGCGCATGGGTTTGGTCGCCGTAGCAGGAAGTGTCTGTACAGCAGCCGTTGGTGATAAAGACCAGATCGTCCTCGATCAGATCAATGGTCTGTTCTCTGCCGTCCTTGCGGTATACGATCTGCTTGGCAACCTTCTTGCTGCCGACCGTTTCAATGATCACATTTCTGACATCCATGCCGTATTCGATCCGGACCCCGTGGGACTCCAGATATTTTACCAGCGGCAGGATCATGCTCTCATACTGATTGTATTTGGTGAAACGCAGTGCGCTGAAGTCCGGCAGTCCGTCGATATGGTGGACATAGCGGCACAGATACCGTTTCATTTCCAACGCACTGGACCAGCGCTGAAATGCAAACATGGTCTGCCAGTACAGCCAGAAGTTGGTCTCCCAGAACGAATCCGGCAGAACGTCGGAGATCTTCTTGTCCTCCAGATCTTTTTCCGGTGTCAGAAACAGCTTGGAAAGCGCCAGCGCCGATTCCTTGTCCAGCGCAAACTTCTTGTCGGTGTGCGCATCCTTGCCACGGTCCATGGAGGCACGGCAGAGGGAATAGTTGGGGTCGTGCTTGTTCAGCCAGTAATATTCGTCCAGCACAGAGACGTTGGGCGTTTCGATGGAAGGAACATCCCGGAATGTATCCCACATGACTTCGAAATGGTTGTCCATTTCTCTGCCGCCACGCATGAAGAATCCTTTTGTGATGTCCTTGCGTCCGTCACAGCTGCCGCCGGCAAGTTCCAGCTTTTCCAGCAAGTGAATGTGTTCGCCTTTCATCTGACCGTCACGAACCAGATAAAAGGCTGCGGTAAGACCGGCGAGACCGGTACCGATGATATAAGCCGACTTTTTGTCCACGTCCTTCGGCTTTTCGGGGTGTGCAAATGATTCATAAGTTCCTGCGGAATAATACATAACGATGCCTCCTTACGTCAGAGCTTGAAATTGGATTTTCATAAAACGATATCCGTTTTATGCTGGTTGTGTTCTTATGATTCTATTATACCCGAATTTTCAGAATCCACAATCAGCAAAAAAGGCTCTGTGATAAAAAATTTATCACAGAGCCGGAAAGTGTAAAAAAATCCATCAAAAATGCAGCAATGATAAAAACAGCGCTAAAGCGGCAATGCTCAAAGCCGGAATCTTGCAATTGCCGCAGAGATCGAACCTTGCAGCAGTTTCCCAAGCCGTACTACAATTTCCTGCGGCGATTCCCGCATATCATCCTTGATCCAGTCCAGCATGATGCCAATAAAAATATAGGCGTAGACCTTGGCGATGAACTGCTTGTCCTCTTCCCGGATCATCATGCCGGAAGATTCTTCTTCAATAACGTCCAGCAGCAGCTGATCCACCAGCGGCTGAAGATATTTCTCCACCTGTTCCCGATGGACACAGCGGTAGACATTCAAGATAAACGGTTTGTTTTCCTGGACTGCCGCAAAGATCTGCAAAAGTCCCTGCTGCCAGGTGTCATAAGTCTTTTTCTCATCCAGCGCACGCCGTGCATCCTCCAGGCACGCCCATTCCACAAGATCGTAAATATCTTTGAAGTGATAGTAAAAAGTCATGCGGTTGATGCCGCAGTCCTCTGTGATGTCCCCGATGGTGATTTTGGTCAGCGGCTTTTTCAGCAGCAGATTTTTCAGTGACTGCTCCAGCGCACGTTTGGTTACCTTTGACATATGCGGTGTGCCGCCTCCTTTCAGTTCTGGTGGCAGATCTGTTCCTTTGTCTGCATGGGACAGCAGACAAGCTGACTGCTGTCCAGGTTTTCGTGGTGCATATGGACCGCAGAGATCTGGTGATTGTTATAGGTGGTGTAGTAATAGATGCCCTTATCTGCATTGCAGCAGGAGGTGTAAATGGTAATCTCATACTGTCCGTCTTTGACTTCGCAGCAGCCACGCTGCTGATCCACTGCGCCGAGAATGTGGAAAAACTGGCTGACGCTTTCCGTTTCAGAATTGCCGGAAACAGAATTTGCCCGGACAAAAGCGGCACGCACAAAGCGAGACTGGGAGGAAAGGTCGCCGGGGAGACCCAGTGCGCCCATTCCCCTGCTGTAGGATCTCAGCGGAAGCTCCGTTGAAAAATGGTTTTGGGGCTGTTTCGGGGAAAGGTGCATATAGTCGTTGAGCCGGAACATCTGCTCCGGAAAAGGCGGATTGTTCGTCAGCACGCCGGCAGGGTTTTCATAAACATGAATTCCGTCTGCCATGGATTCCACCGTAATGGTTTGGTTTTTGTCTGCGATGATCCAGTGCAGCTGCGCCGCCGGCATCTGCGCATGGAACGGCGTGTCCAGGAGATTGAGCCGTTGGATAAACGCTCTTGCCTCGGCTGTGTCGGCGCACTGGCTGAGAATCCATGGGATAAATTCGTATTGTGCCACATTGTCCGAATCATCCGCAGTCCGGGCAGCATAGCAGGCGTTTCCCACAAAGTTCAGCCCTGCCATACAAAGTCCTTTTTCGTTGACGGCATCGTAAAAAAGCGGATATCCATTGGCGATGTGTGCTGTTCCGATGATTGCATAGTGCTGTTCTGATACGCCCATATGCAGAAACGGCAGCTTGTACTTTCGTGGAAGAATGACGATCTCCTCGCCGTAAGAACTTTCATAATCTAAGGTTCTGCCAAAATAGAAGTCACTGGTCTGATAAGTTGCAGCTGTACACATTTGCAGGCTCCTTTCAAGGATATGATGAAAAATAGTATAACACAAAATTGCGGAAAATGCAAATCAGAGAGAAATTATTTTTGGTGCATTCCTTGTGCAGCGCAGTATCTCAGACAAACCGGGGCATCTGCTACGAAAACTTCCGATAAAGCTCTAAGGAAAACGGCATTCACTTCGACAGCCGTCGGAACTCCAGCGGCGGCACACCGTATGTTTCTGCAAATACCTTGGCGAATTTGCCTTGGTTCTCATAGCCCACTGCATTGGCAACCTCAATGACCTTCATTGTTGTAGATTCCAGAAGTTCCGCTGCTTTTTCCATGCGTTTCTTTCTGAAATAGCTGAGATAGCTTTCACCGAGGATTCCTTTTACGTAGAACTTGAAACTGCTTTCACTGACGCCGAATCGGTCTGCCAGTTCCTTTGCGGTGATCCGCTTGCTCAAGTCGCTTAAAATCAAAGCCTCAGCATCTTTGACAATTGCAATTTGTGACCGTGTGAAATAGATATCCGGTTCGCTTTCGGTGGGCATAGACAGCAGTTCGTGCAGGAGACGTACCGTGAAATACCGCAGCATCCCCAGCTCCGGTTCATCTTTCCCTGCCCATGCCTCTCTGACTAGTGCGAGCAGTGCATCGTTCATCCGATGCAGATAGATCCCGTTCTTTTCGCAGAACATTGCTGCGGTCTGCTCCGGCGGAACGCCCATTTGTGAGAGAAAGTCCTGTCCGTTTTCCTGATGCAGAATGTCCAGATCCAGATAGAACTGGATGCCCTCATACAGCCTTCCGGGATAATAGAAATCCTTTGTTGGCAGAATGGTGCTGAGGCAGACTTGATTTTCTTTCACAATGGCGTAGCGGTTCTGCGCAAGAGAGGCGTCGCACCGACCGTGAACGCAGAAATTCAGAATCAGCATTCGTTCGCCGTAGAGAGAGCTGTCTCCTTTTTCCCAGCTGCTTGTGTGGATCTCGTTGAACGAAATGCGGATACCGGGTGCCAGTGTATAGAAGTGCAGTAGACCTTCATTTTCTTTTTGAATCGTGAAGTGCTGATTTTTTGTATCCATAGTTTTATTATACCAGCAAACAGTGCCGAATCGCAAGAGATAAAACAAATTTTCCTGCTAAACGGGCTTAAAATACACGAATGGATTTTACAATTCCCGGAATTTCTGCTATAATTGCAGTTGGTTAGATTTTACTAACTGCATATTATTTGGATTAGGAGACAATGTTATGAATGCAGTCACACTTTCCGATGCAACCCCCGGCAGCCGGTATTGCATTTTGGAGATCAAAGAAGAAAGCCGTCTGGTCAATCGTCTGTCATCGATGGGGTTGCTCTGCGGCAGCATGATTGAAATATGTCAAAATCATAAGAAACAGCCCGTGCTGCTCTTTGCACGGGATACATTGATTGCGATCGGACGGGAAGAAAGCAAAAAAATCATGGTGGGAGGTGCTGCGCAATGAGTCGTTGTGAAGCCTGTGCGTCTGAGAAAACGTGTCACCCGAAGGACAGCAGCCGTTTCTATCGAAAGGATGACAAAACGCCGGTAATTGCCCTGTTGGGACAGCCCAACTCCGGAAAGTCTACCATTTTTAATATGATGACCGGTTCGCACCAGCACGTGGGAAACTGGCCCGGCAAGACGGTAGACCGCAAGGAAGGGGAATGCCGGTGGAATGGTCAGCGAATGATCCTGGCAGACCTGCCGGGCAGCTATTCGCTCTCTGCCGGTTCAGATGAAGAAGTTATCACCCGGGATTATATCACCGCCGGAAATGCCGATCTGGTGCTTGTGATGGCGGATGCCTCGCAGCTTAGGCGCAGTCTCTATATGCTGGCAGATTTTGTCGGAACGAACGTTCCTGCGGTTCTGGTACTCAACATGATGGACGTGGCAAAGGGACAGGGCGTTACCGTCAACACGGATGAATTGTCCCGAAAACTGGGGATCCCGGTAGTTCCTATGTCTGCCATTCGTAAGAAGGACTACCGTTCTCTTTACGAAACCATACAAGCGGCTCTGGCGCAGAAGAATGTCATTGTAGGGGAGACCATGAACTCTGCCGAAGAAAAGATGGCTTATATTGATGCGCTGCTGGATGGGGTTGTGACCGCACAGAAACGTGCAGATCAAGCGTTCAGTAAGTTTGACCGTCTGGCACTTTCGCCGGTGCGTGGCAAGCTGATGGCATTCGGCATCATCCTGGTGATTTTTCTTCTGGCAATGCTCTTTGCCGGTGTCGTTGGAGGTATCGCATCGGCGGTGCTGACATCGCTCAGCGGCGTTCTGCGCACCGGAATGGAACACATTTCCGTTCATCCGCTGCTCATTTCTCTTATCTGCGATGTATTGGTCAATGTGCTGTATTTTGCATTGATGATGGCATCGTTTGTGCTGGGCATCACGCTGGGCTTTAATCTGATGGAAGAAACAGGATATCTTGCCCGGATCTCCTTTTTGTTTGACCACACCATGTCCAAGGTAGGCTTGCAGGGCAAAACCATTATGCCATTTTTCATGGGGCTGGGCTGTACCATTGCAGGTACAACCGGAACTCGTGTGGTAGACAACTGGGGACAGCGTGTGTTGGCAATTGCCATGAGCTGGGCAGTACCCTGTGCGGCGACGCTTTCCGTAGTGCCTACGATTGCCATTGCACTGTTCGGCAGCACCGGAGGATTCCTGGTCATTGTGTCGATCTTCCTGTTCATGTTCCTGATGATGTGGATCGTCTATAAAATTTTCGGCAATTCTCTCGCACCCAAAAAGGAACGTGTGGGACTCATTATGGAACTTCCACCATATCATAAGCCGGCGTTCCGCAATACGATGTATGTCACATTTCAGCGTACCCTTGATATTTTCCTGCGTGCGCTGCGTGTCATTTCGCTGGTATCCATCGTCTTTTTCGTGCTGACCTATGGCTTCGGCGGCAATGCGGAAAACAGCATCCTTTGCAAAATCGGTGTCTGGATCGAACCGGTGACCATGTTCTTCGGTCTGAAATGGCAGGCGTTTCTGGCATTCTGTGCGTCGGCGATCTCCAAAGAATCCCTTCTCGGCGTTCTGAATACCCTCTATGGCGCAGGCGGAAGTCTGGTCAGCTCCACGTTTGGGGCTAAGGTTTCCGGTACTGCCGCAGCCGGCATTTCCGAAATTCTGTCTGCCAATTTCACCAAAGCAGAGGGACTTGCCTTCATATTCGCCATTAGCTTTAATATGCCCTGCGTCAGCGCTCTGGCTGCAACGGCAAGAGAAACCCACTCCGTAAAATGGACATTCAAAATCGGCGTGTTCTATACACTTGCGGCACTGCTGATTGCCTGCGTTGTATATCATATTGGCTTGCTTGTTTTTTGATTGGCAGGCACTGTGAAAATATAGAGGGAGATACCGATATGGTATCTCCCTCGTTTTCTTTTATCGTAGTGCTGCACATCTTTTTAGCATAACACACAGCGTTGCTTATAAGTTAAACACTTCTTTTGCGTATGCGGACCATCCGCCAAATGTGATTTGCAAGCAAATCACAGCAAGGATAATGTACAATGCAATAGGTATCAGCAAGTATGCCTTGCCTTTCTTTAATGTTTTCCGAAAGATATAAATGTTTGAGGGTAATGCAAGCGCAAGCCAAAAGAGAAGTTCAACACAGCCGACCATAATAGAAATATCTTTTTCTGACCCTAAATCATAGCCATAGCCCTTTGAATGACCGGTTATGTCCAGATAGATCCAAGTAAAGCATATCGGAAATGAAAATGCAACGAAACTTGTCCAAATAAAATTGATGCAATATAAGATCTTATTTTTCATGCCCGCCTCCGTAAATCCCTATTTTCCCACTATAAAAAGCGATTCTTTCAACCTGTTTTCCGCTAAAAAGCCGGGGATATCACCCCAGGCATTTTCTCAATGAAACGTCGACTTGTAGTTATTGCCCCACTGTTCCATCGCATCCAGGATCGGACGCATGGTTTCCCCCAGTTCGCTGAGGGAATACTCCACTCTCGGCGGAACTTCTGCATAAACCGTGCGGACAATGATCCCATCTGCTTCCATGGAACGCAGGCTTTCTGTCAGCACTTTCTGACTAATCCCCTCCAGAGATTTTTGCAATTCGTTAAAACGCCACGGACGCATTCGCAGATTACGCAGGATCAGCAGCTTCCACTTGTTGCCGATGAGCTGTACTGTGGTTGCCACAGGGCAATCCGGCAGTTCTTCTTTTTTCAGCATACGATCACCTCAATGATTTCTTGTAAAATACTGTATTTATTATAGCATATTGCACCGAAAATTGCAACATTTTTAGGATTCACAAATTATTTACAAATAAATTTACACGGAAAAAAGACCGATTTTCCGCAAGAGTTACCTCCTGGTAACTACCTTACAAAAAAGTGCGTACTTTTCAAGTGCAGGAATATGTGGTATCATAGAATCACAGAAAGAGATCAAGCGCTTGTTCTTCTGAAAAACAATCCAAAAAACTTTCAGGAGGAATTTATCATGAATAAGAATACATTTACCGCAGTTAAGCTTTCCAAGGGTGAAGTGAACGTCTACGATTTTGGAACTGTTAAGCTGCACGCTTACAAAACCAACGATTTTATCGACAATGAGGTTTTCATTGTGGAGAAAGCCGGCAAGGCAGTCATTCTGGAATCGCCCTGCTTTTTCGATAATATCGAGGAACTGACAGCCTATCTGAACGGTGTGGAGGTTGCAGGAATGCTGGTTGCCTACCATGGTGCCGGTGCAGCGTTCCTGCCGGATGTGCCGAAGTATGCCACACAGAACGCTGTGGAATACTCCGAAAACGGCGGCGGCAAGGCACTTATCACCAATTTCACAAACGCATTCGGAGCAATTTTTGATAACTCCGTACACCAGATCACCAACGTGATCGGCGAGGGAAAAATCAACATCGGCGGCATTGATTTTGTCATTCATCAGACCGCAGAGGCATTTGATGTGGAGATACCGGAGATCAATGCAGTTTACACCCATATGCTCGGTCACGACTGCCACTCTATTGTTGCCGGAGCAGGTCACGCTGACGCTATCATTGCACAGCTGCGTGATTATATCGCAAAGGGCTATGATCTGATTCTGACTTCCCACTACACGCCGGAAGATCTGAAGGATGCGCAGACCAAGATCGACTATCTGGAAACGCTGAAGGGCATTGCGGAGAAGTGCAGTGATGCGGCAGACTTCAAGGCAGAGGTAGAGAAACAGTATCCGAACTACAGCGGCGGAAACTATCTGGATATGACCGCAGGATTTTTCTTTGCTTGATTTCGTTCAAAGAACATTTTTAACACAGGGACTGTCCGAAAAAACGGGCAGCCCCTGTTCGTGTGGAGGAATTTCGATGAAATATACAGATTACTTTGCATTTTTGGTGGATGAGATCCATTCTGTGATCGCAGCGACTGTCGATGAAAACGGCTTGCCGGTCACCTGTGCCATTGATATCATGGATTGGGATGAAAATGGGCTGTATTTTCTCACGGCAAAGGGCAAGAATTTTTATCATCGCCTAAAGCGGCAGAAATACATTGCTTTGACAGGCGTGAAAGGCGAAGATACCATGTCCAGCACTGCGCTTTCCATTGGCGGAAAGGTAACTGAGGTCGGTGCGGAACGGCTGCTGCAGCTGTTCCGGAAGAATCCGTATATGCACGAAATTTACCCCACTGCGGAAAGTGCTGCGGCTCTGACCGTTTTTCAGATCTATGCTGGAAAAGGGGAATGGTTTGATCTGTCAAAAAAGCCGATCGAGCGTGACAGCTTTACCTTTGGAGAAACGAAAGCAGTACAAAACGGTTATTTTATCGGCGCAGAATGCTGTGGATGCGGAGCGTGTCTGACAGTCTGTCCCCAAAACTGCATTGACTTGGCAGAGGGCAGTGCAGTGATTTGGCAGAACAACTGCCTGCACTGCGGCAATTGCCTTGAAAAATGTCCTGTGGGAGCGATAGAACGATTGTAAAGAGGGAAAAGATCATGGAAAATGAGAAATTAAAATACTTGACTGCGTATTTGCTTTCAGAACATTCGGAATGGAATGATTTGGTCTTTCCAACAAATGAATCGGAGCAGTTCCATCTTTACCGCAGTCTTGTCAACATTCGTCTGGCAGGGAAAGCCAGTGCAGAGTATCTCAAAGCCGAGGACGAATTTCTGCGAGGATTGACGGCACAGAAAGGCATCACAAGTGTTGCCGATTTGCAGCCCGTTGAGGAGCATATCTATCTCTGGAAAGGCGATATCACCACACTGCAATGCGGTGCAATTGTCAATGCTGCGAATTCGGGAATGACGGGATGCTATCATCCTTGTCATAATTGTATTGATAACTGTATCCATACCTTTGCAGGGGTTCGCCTGCGGCTGAAATGTGCGGAGATCATGAAAGCACAGGGGCATGAAGAACCGACAGGTACAGCGAAAATCACGCCTGCCTACAATCTGCCATGCGACTATGTGATACACACCGTCGGACCAATCGTGCAGGGCAGGCTGACCGAAAAGCACTGCGAACTGCTGAAAAGCTGCTATCAGAGCTGTCTGGAACTTGCGGTGCAGAGCGGCGTGAAGAGCATCGCTTTCTGCTGTATTTCCACAGGTGTGTTCGGTTTTCCCCAGGAGAAAGCCGCTGAAATTGCAGTGGATACCATCCGGACATTTCTGAAAACCCATGAAATTGAGGTGATATGCAATGTTTTTTCCGAAAAAGACTTCCGCATCTACCAGAGACTGCTCGGCTGAGACCGACCGTCTGAAAAATGAGATAGAAACCGCCGATGCCATTGTCATTGGTGCAGGTGCAGGGCTTTCCACTGCGGCAGGTTTTACATACAGCGGCGAACGCTTTGAAAACTATTTCTCGGACTTCATTGAAAAATACAACTTTCGGGATATGTATTCCGGCGGTTTTTATCCCTTTGAAACGCTGGAAGAGCATTGGGCGTACTGGTCGAGATACGTTTATATCAACCGTTACATGGACGTTGACAACGGTGTTTACAAGGGACTTTTTGAACTTGTGAAAGACAAAGATTACTTTGTGCTGACCACCAATGTAGACCACCAGTTTCAGAAAGCCGAATTTGACAAGCACAGGCTTTTCTACACGCAGGGTGATTACGGACTGTTTCAATGTTCAGAGCCTTGCTGTCAGAAGACCTATGACAATGAGGATATTATCCGCAAAATGTACGCTGAGCAGGAAAATATGCTTATTCCAACAGAATTAGTTCCACGCTGTCCCAAATGCGGCAGACCCATGACCATGAATCTTCGTGCAGATGAAACCTTTGTGCAGGACGAGGGATGGTATCGTGCGGCAGAGCGGTATGAGGAATTTCTCCGCAGACACGAAAATCTGCATATTTTGTTTCTGGAACTCGGCGTAGGGTACAACACACCGGCGATTATCAAGTATCCATTCTGGCAGATGACGGCGAAGAACCCGAAAGCAGTGTACGCCTGCTTGAATTTCGGTGAGGCGTTTTGTCCGGAGCAGATCAGACCGCAGGCAATTTGCATGGATGCAGATATTGGAACAATTTTTAAGAGATAACAGGAAAAGCCACTTCGTTTTCGAAAGTGGTTTTTTCATCTCTAAATCTTGACAATTTCAATAAAATGTAGTATAATGCGGTTGATAGTTTTATCCGTGTTGCTGGAATATTCTTTTGAAGTCTATGCCGAATTTTAAGGAGGTATGAAAAAATGAAACATTGGGTTCGTGTGCGGCAGGCGCTGCTCCTGTCGCTGGTTCTGCTGACAGCCTGGATACTGCCGTTGTTTCGGTGGGACGGGGCAGTTTTGTCGGCAGCGGCGGTATCTACGGATTATCCGGCGCAGCTGATGCACCTTGCCGCCAAGGACAATGCCAAGGTTCTGACGGAAAACGGAACGTCTGACGGTGCAGCACTTTCCCTGCAAACGCTTGGCAGTGACCTGTCTGCATCGTGGCGGTTTGACCGTGTGGGAAAGGACGCAAACGGCACCTTTTTCAAGCTGGTGAATGCACAGTCCGGCCGGCTTTTGACCCCACGCAATTACAACGTATCTGCCGGAACCGATGTGATCGTGTACGGCAGTGAATCCGCCCAGTCCCAGCATTGGTACGTTGTCCCTGTGGCACAGGATCATCTGGGCAACGATCTGTACTATAAGATCGTGAACTATTCCGACACTTCCCTTGCTTTGACACAGGGAACTTCCGGCATGACACTTGCCAAATATACCGGGGCAGACAACCAGCTCTGGCTGCTCAATGCCGATGGCTTGCAGGGCTTTGCCGGATACTGTTTTGACGACAATACCGGCAACATCAAGGCAGGGGATATCGGCGGTCTGTTCGGCGAGATCGTGGAGGTTTCCACTTTTGCTGACCTCAAGAAATACGCCACTTCTGATACGCCTTATACGATTGTGGTTACGGCAAACCTCAGTGTTACCACACTGCAAAAGGACTCCTCCGGACGCAACTACTGTCCGGACGGACGAATCTATGTTCACAGCAATAAGACCATTATCGGCAGCTATGCGGCGCATACCATGTATAATGTGCAGTTCTGCACCTCTTCCAACAGCGGAACGGGAAACAATCTGATTCTGAAAAACTTTGAGTTACAGCACGATGCCGAGTCCAACGGCAATGACTCCATTGTGGTATACCTCGGTTCGGGTCAGAATCTCTGGGTAGACCACTGTACCTTTGTGGGACACAGCGACTATAACACAGCCTCTACCGGCTTGCCCGACTGGGATAAATTCCTGGCGTGCTGTTATGATGCGGACTACACCACCGTTTCGGACTGCTCTTTTGGACTTCACGAATACGGCGTGATCCTGGGGTATCCGGCAGATGATGAGAACTCCTATAAAACCTATAACAACTATCCCCGGATGTCCATTATCAGCAACCGCTTTGAAAAGACGCTGACCCGTGGACCGGGGCTGATGCGCTACGGCTATTTCCACTCGCTGAACAACTATGTGAAAACGTTCAGCATGGCATATACCGTACACACGGCATCGAAAATCTTTGCGGAAAACTGCTACTATGAGGACGGAGGAAATGTCATCTGCGACTGGAACACGGTGACTTATCCCGGCTCATATGCAGAAACTGGTTCGAAGTCAGTGAACTGCAAACGGACGACCATTGAGGGCTATGCGCAGAACTGCACATGGCGGCCGACTTCCAATTACAGCACTATTTCCCGTACCGCAGATGCGGCAAAAACCTATTGCGAAATCTACAGCGGCTGCCAGAATGACCGGAACCATATGATGTATCTCCGGTATGCGGCTGCCGGTGTGCCGAGTGCAGGCTACACCGAATCTCCCAGCGCACCCCTGGCGGAAACATTCGCAGAGGGTTCCACTTATCGCATCCGGAATGTCAACTCCGGCTTGTACTTGCAGGTGGCAGGTGCAGCGGCAAAGAACAGCGCTAACGTGCAGCAGTGGGGTTCAGACGGAACATCGGTTCATGACATCTGGAAACTGTGCAGTGCCGGAGACGGGTATTACTACCTGGTTTCGGCAGTAGGAGACGGCGGCACATATGTGCTGGATGTTGCCGGGAAAAAGACGGCAAACGGGACGAATATCGACATATACACGTATAACGGCGGCAGCAATCAGCAGTTTATGCTGACGAAAAACGGAGACGGCAGCTACCAGATCCGAACTGCTGTTTCCGGCGGAAATTCTGTGGTAGTGGTGGAAGATGCCTCCAAGACCTCCGGCGCCAATGTACAGCAGTGGGAAACCAACGGCGCAGACTGTCAGAACTGGATTTTAGAGCCGGCAGCAGATCCCGGCTGTGCGATGGACACAGATGTGATCTATACTTTTGAAAATGCCGGTTCCGGTCTGGTGATGGATATTGCCGGCGGAAAAATGGCAGACAACACAAATGTGCAGCAGTGGGCATCCAACGGGCTGGACTGCCAGAAATGGACACTCCGTGCTTTCGGCTCCGAAAACTATTACTGGATTCGCTCCCGGCAGGACAGCGGCTATGCGCTGAAGGCAGAGGGCAGCAAAAACGGCGGAAACCTGTCGATTGCGGCGTGGTCTAATAAGGACAGCTCCCAGCTGTTCCGCTTTACCAAGAACCTGGACGGCAGCTACTGCATTCTGACCCACGCCTCCGGTGATGCCTGCTATGTGGAAGTGGCTGACGCATCCACGGCAAACGGCGCTAATGTACAGCAGTGGGAACCGACTGGCAGCAGCTGTCAGAAATGGCAGGCAAAGACAGAGACCGCTACAGTAACCACAACCACAACTACCACTACGACCACAACAACGACTGCGGCAACGACAACATCGACCACTGCAGCAACAACGGATACAACAACAGTATCCACAACGGCAACGGCCACAGAACCGCCTGCGATTTCCGGTGACATCAACGCAGACGGAAAGGTAAACCTGGCAGATCTGGTGCTGCTGCAAAAGTGGCTGCTGGGCGTTCCCGAGACCAGACTTGCCGATTGGCAGGCAGGAGATCTGTATACTGACGGAACGCTGAATGGTTTCGACCTATGCTTGCTGCGGAGCAGGCTCATGGCAGGATGAGTTCCGGAAATCGTTGAAATAGTAATCGAAAAGCGGCAGAGGAACAGTTTTCTCTGCCGCTTTTTCCACCGATGTGGTATTACTTGTGGAAAAGAAAAGCTGAAAGGCATTGGTAAATTTCACAGAAATCCACAAAAAGATTGACAGGGAATTCGTGAATATGGTATAATAAAAAAGATGGAAAATCTTGAAACGGAGGTGTAGATTCCAAGATGCAGACAAACAGAATACAAAGATGCACCGGATTGCTGTGTGCCGCAGTTTTTGCTGTCGCAGCCCTGTCGGGAACAGCATCGCCCTCTGTCCGAGCGGCAGCGTCCGGGGAAAATGTAACGGGAGACCTGTTGGAAATGCAGGGGATCCCGCTGGATGCCGACGCAGCTGCGGCGCAGACGGAAAGGATTCCCGTTTACGGGGCAGACAACAGCACGGCGACAGCTTATGCAGAGGACCGCTATGCGTCGCACGCCGGGTACGATACGCTGAGCGATGAACAGAAACAGCTGTACAATGCGATGAAACAGGCGGCGCATACCTTCTACGTGGGAAGCGCAGATGCGGAAAGTGTTTCCTATTCCACAGGCACCATGGATTGCTGTGTGGCAGTGGACACCGGCAGCCAGTCTCTGAATAAAGAAGACGTGGTCAGAGTGATCTCCATGTTCCGGAACGACAACCCTGTTTATTTCTTTCTGGGCAGTTCGTTCCTGTACAGCACGGATTATGATTTCTGGACAGGGAAAAGTTATATTGATATGGTTTATCTTTCCTGTGCAGAGAACTGCACCGACGGCACAGAGCGGCAGGCGGAGCGAAAGGTTTTGGAAAACCAGATCGTGACAGTGGAAACGAAAGTCAAAGCCGGAGAAACAGCCCTGGAAAAGGCGAGAATCGCCCACGATTGGCTGGTGGACACCATTACATATGCCTATGATGCCAACGGCGATCCGGATAACTCCATGACTTCCCACAGCATAACCGGCGTGTTTGATGCACAGTATCACACGGCAGTCTGCGAGGGATACGCCAAGTCGTTCCAGCTGCTGATGAACGCAGCCGGGGTCTCCAACTTCTATATTGTGGGGTTGGGGAACGGCGGCGGTCACGCCTGGAATATGGCACAGATGGATGACGGCTATTACTACTATTTCGATGCCACCTGGGACGATACGGCGCAGACCAGCAAGTATTTTGCTGCCGGAGAGACCAGCTTATCCCAGAACCATTCTCCGTATGTCTACGATAAAAGCAGCTGGGAATTCCTCTACGACCTGCCGGATGTTCCGGACGCAGATTATGACTTGCAGCCCGGAACGGTCTATCTCGACGGTGATTATACTTACCGGCTGTTCGACAAGTATGCAGCGCTGACCGCATACACCGGAGATTCTGAAAGCGTTACTGTTCCGGAAAAGGTGAACGGGCTGCCGGTACAGGTGATTCAAGGGGCATTTGCCGGGAATACAACCCTGCAAACCGTAAATCTGCCGGAGACGCTGCTGGAAATTTCCTATGGCGCAGACGGCGTGGGTGCATTTGAGGGGTGCAGTTCTCTGCAAAGCGTGATTCTCCGTGGAGAGACCATGCCGGTTTCTCTGACTCGTGTGGCGTATCACGCATTCCGGGACTGTACCGCCTTGACACAGATCACGCTGCCGGTCACCGTTTCCCGTATCGGTGCAGCAGCATTTGAAAACTGCGAGGCGCTTCAGCTGTTGGAAATTTATGCAAAAAGATGTACCTTTGTCTCGTCCACATCCGTTCCCACGGAGACAGTGATCTCCGGCTATGCCGGCTCAACGGCGCAGACATATGCGGCGAAGTTCAACAGAGAATTTGTGGAACTGGGAACTGCATCCACATCCTCTGTGATGACAACGGCACTGACAACGACTTCGCTGACCCAGACTACCACCACAACAACCACTGCATCTTCCAAAACATCTGCTGTAACATCGACAACGCCCGAATCGTTCGAAAATCGTCTGATCGGGGACGTGAACGGCGATGGCAATTGCACCATTGATGACCTGGTGATGCTGAATCAGTATCTGCTGGGAATTCTCCATGCGGACGCATCACAGATTGCGGCGATGGATTGCTGTGCTGACGGGAAAATCGACATGAGAGACAGCCTGATCCTGGAACAGTTCCTGGTGTATATGATCGATACGATCCCAGTTGAGCCGTAAATGGAAAAGCAAATGAGAAAAGCGGTACAGTTTGAACTGTACCGCTTTTCTACATTATGAAAGAATATAAATGAAAAATGGAATTGTCGTTTATTCCGTATACGGGAGCTGGTCGATCAGCTTAACCAGGAACTGCATCAAAATTGTTGCGTCCTCAGAACCAAGAACACCATCGGCGTTGCAGTCTGCATTTGCTCTTGCACTGTCGCTCAGCTGTACAGCACCGGCTGCTGCCTTGTTCAGAACAACTGAATCTGTGATGTCTACACGACCATCCAGGTTTGCATCGCCGTACAGGATCTGTGTCGGAGCAGATGCGCTGGTTTCTGTGCCGGTTTCCGTGCTGGTCTCTGTCGTAGTCGTTCCGGTTGCCACAGAAGTCTCTGTTGTAGTAACCGGATCCAGCGCATCGAATGTCAGATCGTTGGAATCTGCATAATCCTTTGCTGCTGTATTGTTGTTGCCCTTGATGGTGATATCATTGCCCTTTACCAGGGAATCCTTTTCGATCTTATAGCCGAATGCGTTGCTGCCGATGGAAGTAACGCTCTTCGGAATCGTAACTTCTGCCAGAGAATCGCAGTCTGCAAATGCGGCATTACCGATGGTCTCCAGTGTTTCCGGCAGGTCTACATGGGAAAGGTTCTTACAGCCGGCAAAGGTGTAGTTGCCCAGGCTGGTGACATTGTCCGGAATGGTGATGTCTTCCAGCGAACTGCAGCGATAGAACTGATAGTTGTCCAGTTTGGTCAGACCGCTGCCGATGGTAACGTCTGTCAGACTGCTGTCATCGTAGAATGCCCACTTGCCCAGCTGTGTTACAGAATCCGGGATCACAACCTTGGTTGCGTTGGTGCATTCCGAGAAAGCGCTTTCTCCGATGGTCGTTACGGTATCCGGAATGATGATCTCCTGTAAACCGGTGCAGCCGTAAAATGCGGAGTTGCCGATGTTTTTGGTGTTTGCGCCAAACTGAACATTTGCCAGACCGGTGCAGCGGTAGAACAGGTTCTCACTGATAGAGGTCAGGCTGTCCGGCAGTGTGATGCTTTCCAGTGCGTTACAGCTGTAGAATACGATCTCGTCCATCTCTGTCAGCGTTTCCGGCAGAGTCACAGACTTCAAATTGCTGCAATATGCAAATACGCCGGACTTAATGGAAGTGATGCTGTCCGGGATCACAATGCTTTCCAGACCGCTGTATGCGAAAGTGTCCTTCCGGATGGAAGTCATGCTGGAAGAAAGCTTTGCAGTTTTCAGATTCTGGCAGTGGCTGAATGCGGCCGTTGCAACGTTGGTCACGCTGTTCGGCAGTTCCAGACTGGTCAGACCGGAGTAAGTAAACGCATTGGCGTTGATTCGGGTGAGGGAATCCTCCGGGAAGTTAACGGTTTCCAGAGCGCTGCATCCATAGAATGCGTTTGCGCCGATGCTCTGTACGCCCTCTTCCATGGTGACCGATTTCAGCGCTGCGCAGTTTGCGAACATGGTAGAACCAATGGAAGTCAGATTGCCGGGGATAGTAACGGATTCCAGGGACGCGCAGTATGCAAATACGTCATTGCCCACAAAGTACAGGCTTGCCGGGAGCTTAACGGATTTCAGATTGCTGCAGGAGCAGAATGCGCTGGCATTGATAGATGCCACGCTGTCCGGGAATTCTACGGAAGTCAGCGAAGTGCAGCCCAGGAATGCGTTTGCACCGATGCCGACCATGGTCTCCGGGAAGGAAATCGTCTGGATCTCCTTGTTGCCGTAGAAAGCAGATGCGGCAATGAAAGTTACCGGATACTCTTCCTCGTCCTCTTCGTCATAAATGGTCTCCGGAATGACCAGATCGGTGGTTCCCGGAGCGCATCCGGTGATCTGTGCCTTTTTCGAAACGATCTTATAGTACAGCTTGCCGTCCTGTGTCGGTTTGCCGTCCGGCAGTACCACTTCATCATCTTCTGCATAGTTGGGCATCGGGATCTGCTCCGGCGTGCTTTCTGCGGCGATACTGCCGGTCAGTTCGGATTCCACGTCTGCTGCGATCTGTGCCGCAACGTCACTTGCCGGCAAAGGTTCCTCCAGAGTGGGAACTTCTGCTACAGCTACAGCACTTCCGGCGGACTGCGGTGCTGCGTATGCAACAGTACCCAGACAGCAGGGAATCAGTGTAGCGATTGCAGTGATGCCTGCAATGGTCTTTTTCCAGTTTGATCTCATAAGAATACAAGCCCCTTTCAGTGCAAGAATACACATCATATTTCTTACATTATAATCGATTTTCTCCAACTTGTCAATAGCGTTTTTGTAAAAAATGACAGTGCCGTTTTGTGTGAAATGACGGTTTTTCAGTAGAATTCACGATTCCTTCCAAGAAAAAACAGTTTTGATTCATGTTGTGGCGCATGGCTTTTGCTCGGAAACGGCGCAGCACGCATTCTGCTGCGTCAAGTCCAAAATTGGAAAAAATTGTTTGACTTTTTGTGGCGCTTGTGTTATACTATAAATGTATAAAACTGGACAGAAACTGCACAAAACGTTCTGTGTCAGGCAGAAAAAACCAGAGCTTGTTCCGCCCGGAACAGGCTTGCACAAATAGAGAGGAAGATTTTTGCTATGGGAAGCCGAAATAAAGGACTGCGCCGCTGTCTCAGTGTTCTGCTGGCAGGGTTGATGGCGGTCGGCTGTATGCCGCTGACTGTGTTTGCAGCCGATGGGACGGTCGCCGCATCCGGGGAGATTGCTCTGACCGAGGAGAATTTTCCGGACGAGGCGTTTCGAACCTATATCCAGGAGAATGCAGACACAGACGGAGACGGCACCTTGTCCGAGACAGAGTGCGGAGACGTGACAGACCTGCCGCTGTCCGGCATGGAAATTGCCGATCTGACAGGCATCGGGAATTTCACCAAGCTGACTGCCCTGGACTGCTCCGATAACCAGCTGACAACACTGGACTTGTCCGATGCTGCGATGCTGGCAAAACTGGACTGCTCCGGCAACGGCACGCTGGAATCTCTGACGCTGCCGGAACCCATGCAGCTTGGCGGAATCTCCATGCCCGGCTCTATGCTTACCGTTTTGGACTGCAGCGACTGCGCCTTGTCCTCTCTTTCGCTGGACAACTGTATTGTTCTGGGCGAACTGAACTGTTCCGGCAACCAGCTGGAAACACTGGATCTTTCCGGAAACACCACGCTCATCCGGCTGGATTGTTCCGGGAATGCGCTGACAGCATTGGACGTTGCTGCAAACGGCAATCTCGTGGAACTGAACTGCGCCGATAATCAGCTGACTGACCTCAGCTGTTTTAACTATCAGAATCTGACCGATCTGGACTGCTCCGGCAACCAGCTGACGACGCTGTCGGTAACGGGAAACAGCGTACTGGAAACGCTGAACTGTGCAAATAACCAGCTGACCACCCTGTCACTCAGCGGAGATACATCGCTTGTCGAACTGGACTGCTCCCAAAACGAACTGACAGCGCTTGCCATGATCGACCTTTCTCTTCTGGAAAAAGTAAACTGTTCCGGCAACCAGCTGACAGAACTGGACACCCGGTATTGCCAGGGACTGAAAGAACTGAACTGTGCTGATAACCGGCTGGACACCCTTTCGCTGATCTGGGAAAAGTCTCTGGTCATCCTGGATTGTTCCGGAAACCTGCTGAAATCCCTGCGGCTCACCGGAAATCCTGCCTTGGAGACACTGAACTGTTCAGGTAACCAGCTGACGGCACTTTCCGTGAGCAGCAACACTGCGCTGACCGGACTGAACTGTGCCAAGAACCAGATCACACAGCTGGATCTTTCTAAAAACACCTCGCTTGCATCGCTGGACTGCTCCGGCAACCAGCTGACCACGCTGAGTGTGACCGGGAATCCGGCACTGACGGCGCTGAACTGCGCAGAGAACCAGCTTACAGCCCTGGACATCACCGGGCTTTCTCTGACCTCGCTGGACGCTTCCGGAAACAGCCGCACCATTGTGCCGCAGCCGGAGCGTGCCGGGGCATATACCTATGATCTGACCCAGCTGCCGGAGCTGGACACCAGCCGTGTTACCGGCTGGGAAAACGCCGAAGTCAAGGATACCGCTCCGGACACCCTGCATATTGCAGCCGGAAAATCCCAGGTGCAGTACGGCTATCAGCTGGATGCTGCGCAGGCTGTCCCGGTAGCGACCTTTACTTTGACCTTGCAGCCGGAGACAGACCGCTATCTGGAACTGAGCGAAGAGAACTTCCCGGATGCGGCGCTGCGCAGTCTGCTGAGCGGCATGGATACCGACGGAAACGGCTGGTTCTCTCTGGAAGAACTGGAACAAATTACAGCGCTGACGATCCCGGCGGACAGCGGCGTTGCAGACTTGAACGGACTGGAAAAGCTGGACTGGCTGGAGACGCTGAACTGTGACGGGCTGCCGCTGGAAACGCTGGATGTCTCCGGGTTGTCTGCTCTGCGGGAACTCAGCTGTAACGGCTGCGGTTTGACGGAACTGGTGCTGCCGAAAGCATCTGTGCTGGAAAAACTCAGCTGTCGGGAGAACAAACTGACGGCGCTGTCACTGAGCGGACAGAACAGCCTGGAAAGCCTGGACTGCCGGAACAACCAGCTTTCGTCCCTGGACACCGGGGAAACGAAACTGACCGCAGACCAGCTGCTGGCAGACGGAAACCGTGTCTCCATTGATGCAGATGTGTTGGGACAGTTTGACCTGTCGACCCTGCCCGGCGGATTTGTCCCGGAACAGATCGTGCCGGACAGTCTGACCAACGGCACACTTTCCGGGACAACGCTCACAGTGACAGAACCGGGCAAAGACGTGACGTATCAGTACTACACCGATCCGGCAAAGGCCATTGCCGTGACATTTACATTGCTGACCGAAGAGACGTTGCTGCCCATTGACGCAGCCCATTTTCCGGACAGCGACTTCCGCAGTTACGTACAGACGCTGGATGCAGACGGGGATGGCTATTTTTCTCGTGCGGAACTGGACGATGTGACTCAGATGGACATTTCACAGCGTTCCATCTGGAAACTGGACGGCATCCGCTATTTCACCAAACTGGAAAGCCTGGACTGCTCCCAGAACAGCCTGCGGGAACTGGATCTCACCGGTCTGACACAGCTGAAAAGTCTGGACTGTTCTCAAAATAATCTGTCCAAGCTGACACTGCCGGCGGCGAAGGGGCTGGAAGAACTGTACTGTTCCTACAACAGCACGCTCCAGGAATTCCAGGTCTCTGACTTCCCGGTGCTGCGGATACTGAACTGCGCACAGTGCCGGATCAAGGAACTGGATCTCACCGGTTCGCCGAAACTGGAAACGCTGAACTGCACCATGAATCAGCTGACCGTGCTGAACATTACCGGCTGTACCAAGCTGGTATCTCTGAACTGTTCTATGAACCAGCTGACAGCGCTGGATCTCACAGGTTTTTCTGCAATCAATACGCTGAATTGTGCCAGCAATAAGCTGACGCAGCTGGATGTTTCCAAGTGTGCAGAACTGGTGTCTCTGAACTGTTCCAGCAACCAGCTGACGGTGCTGCCGGTTTCCGGATTGGAAAAGCTGGAAACTCTGCTCTGCATTGGCAACCAGCTGACTTCACTTCAAGTTTCCGACCAGGTGACGCTGAAAAAGCTGTCTGCCACCTGGAATCGCTATACCGTCCAGCTGGATTCGCTGAATCGGTTTTACCTTTCTGATCTGCCCGGCGATTTCCAGATCTCCCGTGTGGATGCAGACAGCTGGACAAATGCTGTTACAGACGGCGATGCAGTCTACGCCGCTGACCCGTCCCAGAACATCACATACACCTATTATCCCACATCGAACAAGGACCAGAAGGTAACATTCACCCTGCTGCTGAAAACGTCTGAGGAGACGGAGACAGGTATCCCCATTGATGCGGCGCATTTCCCGGACGAAGTGTTCCGGGCGTTTGTCCGTCAGTACGACCAGAACCAGGATGAACTGCTTTCCGCTGAGGAGATTGCGGCGGTCACAGCAATGGACGCCTCTGGAAAGGGCATCGCAGATATGACCGGCGTGGAGTACTTCACCGCTTTGGAAACATTGTCCTGCGGCGATAACCCAGCGCTGAAACGTCTGTCCGTGATTTCACTGTCCCAGCTGAAAACACTGCGCTGTGCCAATGCGGCACTGACAGCATTGTTCCTGCCACGCAGCAGCAGCCTGGAAACCCTGGACTGTTCCAAGAATCAGCTGACGGCGCTGAACCTCAATGGCTGTGAAACGTTGAACAGTCTGAACTGCGCCGAGAACCAGCTGCCGGAACTGTCGCTTTCGGGACTGTCGGCATTGCAGGAACTGGACTGCCACGGAAACCAGCTGACTTCGCTGGATCTTTCCGGACGGCAGCTGACCCGTCTGGACTGCAGCCAGAACCAACTGACATCACTGGACGTTTCCAAGCAGCTGTCGTTGGAAGAGCTTTCCTGCGGTGAGAATCAGCTGATCGCCCTGGATGTGACGGGACTGTCTCAGCTGCAAACACTGTCGGCAGATGGAAACCGGCGCAATGTGCCAGTGAATGCTGTTTGTCAGCTGGATTTGACAACGCTTGCAGATGGCTTTGCGCCGGAGTTTGCAGCGGAGGACAGCTGGCAGAATGCCGTGTGTGACGGCACGCTGCTGACTGTGACAGACATTTCCGCAGAGGTGCAGTATGACTACTGCATCGACGCCAATGATCTGGAACGAACGGTACGTTTTACGCTTGTGCCGCAGGCAATGGAAGAGGATTCCATTGCGATTGACGCCGAGCATTTTCCGGATGATGCGTTCCGGGTATATGTCATGGAAAAACTGGACCGCAATCAGGATGGGATGCTCCAGAAGTCGGAGCAGGAGATCGTCACAGAGCTGGATATTTCCGGCTGCGGTATCGCAGATCTGACTGGCATCGAAAACTTCTCCAACTTGAAAAAGCTGAACTGTGCCGAGAATCGGATCACAGATCTGTCTCCGCTGCCGGACACGCTGACATCCCTGGACTGCAGCAAGAACGCCATGACGGAACTGGATGTTTCCCGGTTTACCAGCTTGACGGAACTGCGCTGCCGGGGACTCCATTTGGAACAGCTGGATGTGACAGCGTTGTCCGCACTGAAACTGCTGGACTGCGGCGACAATGCGCTGTCGGGACTGGCGCTGCGGAATGAAACGCTGGAAGAACTCTACTGTGACAGCAACCAGCTGACAAAACTTGACACACGGCGCTGCACAGTGCTGCAAAAGCTGTACTGCCAGAAAAATGAACTGACAAGTATTTCGCTGGGCAGTACAAACTTGACAGTGCTTTCCTGTGCGGATAACCAGCTGGAATCTCTGGAACTTGCAGACCAGACCAGCATGGAAGAGCTGGACTGTTCCGGAAACCAGATCAGTGCGCTGATACTTTCCACTTTGAAGAAACTGAATGTGCTGAACGCCGGACACAATCCGCTTTTGTCTCTGTATCTCTCAGAAGAGGCACCCATGACCAGCTGTGATCTGACCGGCTGCCGTGCGCTGAAAACGCCGCAGTATTCCGGCAGGCAGCTGTACCTGGAGCCTACGCTGTGGAGCCGTTTCCTCATGGAGCGTGCCTCAGACTGGAGCAATGCGCAGGTGGACGGTGCAAAGGTTGTGGCAGACGATCCGCTGAACGATATCACCTATGTTTATGACACCGGCAACCCGAATGTCAAGGCAGTTCTCTCTGTGGGATTGCAGGCGATTCCGCTGAATGCGGCAGAAGTCACTCTGGCTGATACGGAGAGAATCTATTACACCGGCGAGGAACTGACGCCAAAGGTTCTGGTGAAGGTGGGAGACCATCTCCTGAGGGAGGGAACGGATTATCTCCTTTCCTATGAGAACAACGTAAACGCCGGCAGGGGAACAATTCGCATTGCACCTGTGCCGGATACCAATTGGAGCGGCAGCAATTCGCTGGAATTTGTGATCGAAAAGGGCGTACCCAAGGTCTCCGTTGTGTGGGATGACAGCGTTTCTTACACAGAGGGTGATGCTGTGCCGCCGATTCGTCTGGATTCCGCCAATACGCCGGGTGTGCTGACCTGGGCGGCGGATACCTCCGACACCTTGAAATCCGGAGAAAACCGCCTGCAATGGCGATTTGTCCCGGCGGACAGCGAAAATTACGAAACGGTTCTTGGTACAGTTACCATTACCGCAAAGGAAAAGCCGGTCACTACTACAACAACGACTGTGACAACGACGACGACCACAACGACTACCACCACCGCAGAGACCACAACAACCACGACTGCGCCCGCAACGACCAGTACTACAACGACAGAAACCACTACCACAACATCCACTTCTGCGGAAACGACCACATCGACTACCACAACCACGACCACAGAACCTTTCACAACGACATCCAGAGGAACATATACCAAGCAGACCAGACCGACAACCACGGAAACTACTACAACCACTAGCGCTACGACACAAAGCTACACCAAGGTAACCAAACCTACGACAACAACAGAAACCACAACTGTGACCGAAACGACGACCACGACGACGACTACCACAGTGACGACAACAACGGAGACAACGACCTCGGAAACCACAACCAGCACTACCGTAACTACCACAACAACGGATACAACAGAAACGACGACAAATACAAGCAGCACCACAGAAACCACAGGCAGTACAACGCTGACAGTTTCGTGGACAGAGACCAGTACCACCACGTCTGCCTCTGCAACGACTTCCAGTTCCACGACAACTACAACAGCACAGACGACAACAGTCACCACAACTTCTGCGACAACCACGACCAAACAAACGCAGCAGCTGCCCAGAGTGCGTGGCGACGCCAATATGGACGGGCGTGTGGATTCGCAGGATATGTTCGAGCTGATGCTGTATATTGCGAGAAGAGCAGTCGGCGAAAAGGACGTAGTATTTAATGACAATCCTAACGTAAACCGCTGGCTGATCCTGCTTATGGATATCAACAACGACAGCGTGCTGGACACCCAGGATCTGTTCTATCTAATGCTGTACATTGCGATGCACGGCGTTGGCATGGATGTCTCCTGGAGCGATGTACTGAAAAACTGATAAGCAAATACACAAACTACAAAAATCCCCCGAAGATGGTGAAACGCCGTCTTTGGGGGATTTGTATTTTCTTTGGATGCAGTTTAATATGCGGCTGTCGTTTCTGCCGCTGTCGTCTCCGCTGCCCCGGTGTCACCGGATGCTGCGCCGTTGGTAATGGTGAGAACAAAGCCGCCTCGGTTGTCACCGGATATAGTATAGACTGTGTTTTCTGGCAGCGTAACTTTGGTCGTGCCGCTGGCATCAGCGGGAACGTAGTAGATGCTGTAGGACTGTGTGCCGTCCGAATAGGACAGACCGCCCGACTCTACCGGATAGTTCTGGAGATAATTGAGATATTCCTCCAGCGTGAAGTTGTTCTCGTGCATGATCGCAGCGTGGATTTTTCCCACATACCGGAAATGGTGCGGTGCATAGGCAGTTCCGGTGGTATCTGTCTTGTCGCTGGGATAGCGCAGCACAAAGCCGTACTGCCAGGAATTTGCCACCATCCACTCGTTGCACTTGGTGATATAGGGGACAACTTCTCCCGTACTGGTGATGAGTCCGATGTCGAATCCGTAACCGGTACTGCGGTCGGGGAGAATATTGGTATAGATGGAGGTACTGTCCAGCGTGCCGTCTAACGTGCTGTAGATCTGGAGATTGGCATAGCCGTTTGCCGCCGCATAGGCATCAAACAGCTCACAGATGGGCTGGATGATCTCCGGCTGAACTTGCAGTGAAGTGCTGCGTGTTTTGACGTTGGCGTCTGTTACCGCAGAAAAATCGCTCCATACAGAAGTGCCGGTATAGGGATGGGACGCATCTGCCAGAACCAGCGGACCGCTTGCCTGGTCGGCTGCTGTCAGCTGCAGCACAATGCCGCTGGGCTGGGTCTCTTCTGTGGAATCTGTTGCATTTTCTCCGTCCTCTGACGCAGTTCCGGAGGAGGAAGATGTGGTTGAAAAGCCGCCGGTTCCGATGATATTTTCCGTACTGCTCCGGAAAAACAGGCGGTAGACATAGTCTGCTGCAAATATTCCTACGATGAGGAGCGCCAGCGCAAGGAGAAAGCCGGCGGGGCTGAGGTGTCTCTGTTTCCGGTTGCTCATGGCGTGGAACCAGCCTCCTTTCCTGTAAAAATTACCGTTCCGGTTTATGCCGCCGGAGCTGTGGAAGTTTCTGTCGGATCAATGGCAGAACCATTTTCATCGGTTTCCTGTGCAGCCAGGTTGTCGGGCATGGGATAGCCGTCGTGTACCAAACCGTAGATGGCGAACGTATCGAAAACCGCTCTCCAATAGGTGGGACCCTTTGCAGTCACGGCAATAAACTGTTTGCCGTCCGCATCGGTGGCATAGCTGACCAGACAATGCCCTGCCTCATCGGTATAGCCTGTCTTGCCTGCCTCAATGGTGATGCCGGTCACTTCGTTGCCGTACATCCGGCTGAACATGGTGCTTTCCAGCGGAATGCCCTTCGGATGCTGCTCTGTTGCCGAGGTGGTGTACTGATAGGTACCCAGAATCTCACGGCAGGTGTCATTTTCCATCACAGCGCTCATCAGCATGGCAATGTCGGTGGCTGTGCTGTAATGATTCGGGTCATACAGACCGCTGGCGTTGGTGAAGTGGGTGTTTTCCAGTCCCAGTTCTTCCGCCTTCTCGTTCATCAGCTTAACAAACTCGTCCTCCGAGCCGCACAGATAGATAGAGATCGCCGTGGTCGCATCTGCACCGGAAGGCAGCGCAATGCCATACATCAGATCTTTTAGCGGAACGGTCTCGCCCTCTTCGAATCCGGCACGGGATGCCTCTGCATCGATCAGCGGCGCAATGATGTCATACGTCATGGTGAAGGTGTCGTCCATGTTTTCGATGTGTTCCGCTGCCACCAGAAGTGTCATGATCTTGGTCATGGATGCCGGATAGATGCGTGCATCCGGGTCACGCTGTGCCAGAATGGTGTTGTTGTCCACGTCCAGCAGAACAGCGTGTTCGCTGGAGATGTTGTTTGCCGTCAGTTCGGTCACATTCTCCGCAGCAGTGGGATATGTCAGCAGAGTCTCCGGTTCTGTGGGAGCCTCTGTTGCCGGTTCTGTTTCTGCCTGAGCGGCAGTGTTCTGGGCATTGACTGCCGCAGGGATCTGCTGCTGTATTTTCGGCTTTCCGGTCTGTGTCAGTAAAACGATCAGAAAAACCAGAACAATGAATCCGCATAAAACGCCGATGGAGACATTGATCCAGATTTTTGAATTGCTGCGGGACTTTTTCTTGTGAACTCTCATTGCTGCACCTCTGTTGGAAAAGCGGCACTGCACAAAGCCGCTTAAAATATCATTGTCTTTTCGAAAGACCTTGCATCATGAAAACAATATGCACTCTACAATTATAATCCATTTTTACCGTTTTGTCAATGGATTTTAAGAATTCTTCATGAAAAAAGCCTGTTACAGCGCAGAAAAAAGAGGGCATCGGTCACAGCCGGTGTCCTCTTTCTGGATTTGTGCGGTCGTTTATGCTGCGGCAGCGTCCAGCAGCTTTTCCATTGCGGTATAGGCAACCAATACCTTGTCCTCGCCGCTCAGCGCACGCTGGCGCACAACGGCGTGGGTGAATGTTCCGTCGATGAACGCCCAGTAGGTGGTGTCGTCTTTCTTCACCAGATCCATGGTATGGGTGCTGCCGTCTTTCATGGTATAAGTCAGATGCAGCGCCGGGTCGGTGTCAGTCGGAACATCTGCGGCAGTGTCCAGTGACTCATAGGACAGATTGGACAGCGCAGTGTAGAATGTCTGGAACGATTCCAGCAGTTCCGTGTCTGCACTTGTGATCTGCTTTCCGTCACAGCTGTAGGTCTCGCTGTCGCTGTCCGCCGTAAAGCTACGGTCGATGTCCAGGGTGGTATCGTTGAACGAACCGTGATATTGCACGGTGAAAGCAGAGATATCTGTCAGATTCACCTTATATACGGTGCTGAGCATATAATCCGAGGCATTGTCCTCCAAAAAGCTGAGGTAGTTGGAGTCCATCTTGAGGATCTCGTTGCTCTCCACCCGGAGACAATCCACATAGGAAGAAACAGACGGGTCAAATTCCTTTACCAGTAGGGTGGTAGTGTCACCGTTTGCCTGGGTGAGCTGGAATGTGTATGCCGGTTTGTCAAAGCCATAGGAGGCATACTTGTCTGCCGTCACATCGCTGTCGCCGAAGTCGTCTGCCTCCAGCTCTGTGATGTTGTTGAAGAGGTTGGACAGCTTGGAGTTGTCTGCCCCGATAGGCGTGCTGAGCGGTTCTGTGAGCTGCCAGTCGGAGTTGCCGTCCATGTCCTGAAATGTGTAGACCGTTTCATCTCCACGTTTCAGCGTCAGCGCAGTGAAAGACGAACTCAGATCGTCCAGCAGATAACGGTACCGCAGCTGCGTCTTGGTCACATAGAGATAGCCGGCAGTGTCAGAATCCACCAGATATACGTGGTCATCATCATCCTGCATCATATAGAAACTGGTGTTTGTGGGGTTCTGTTTTCCCACGTAGAGTGTCTTGACCGGTTTGTCCGCATCGTCTGTGTAGTAGGCGATGGAAACCGGATCAGACAGACCATAGGTCTCCAGCTGCTTTTCATCCGCAGCGCCCAGATCCTTTGTGGCAGTCACTCCGCAGCCATAAGTGCAGAGTGCATCAATATAATAGGTGTTGATGTGCAGGGTGCTGCCCTCGGCAACCTGCCACTTGCTGTCGTCATCCTTGTCGATGGTGTAGTCCAGTTCCGGCGTATGCAGCACCAGCTTGGTCACATCGTCGGACGTGAAAGAACTCAGCTGAAGTGCCGCAGCCTCTTCTGCCGCCTTCTTTTCCTTTTGGGTCTGATAGTGGTCGATGCCGAAATATGTGCCGAAACACACACCGATGAGCAGTACCAGCACCAGTCCGATGATGAGTTGTCTTTTCATGATTGTTTTGCCTCCTCAGACAGTGCTTATGAGTTACGGCGCTTGATCCACACGCCGACACCCACTGCCATAATTGCGATCGGTACTACCGTGAGAACTACCATCAGACGCTGTGCAAATCCGGAATCCTGCAGGGAAATGTAGTCGTTTGTCGTGGATTTGGTTGCGATGTCCATGTTGATATCGCTGTCGTACATCCAGCTGATGGTGCTGAGGAACAGATATACCGGCACGATAACGGTATCGTCGCTGACGTGTTCATCGTCGATAAACTCAGCGTTTCCGAATACCACCATCTTGGAGTCGTTTCTGCCCACGCTGGTGGAGTGTGCCGCCAGCAGGAGCTGACCGCTTTCTTCCTCCGGGTCATCGCTTGTGCCGCCGTAGGGTTCGCCGACTGCGCTGTCATAAGAGGTGATGAGGGGAGCGATGGTGTATTTGCCGCCTTCGTCATTATAGCGGAAGCTCCGGGACTCCGGCATAAAGGTGTACAGCCCCTGATCCACCAGTGCGGAGGTCAGGTCGGTCGCCTCGCTGTCGTCTTCCAGTTCGTTCAGTTCGCACTGAATGGTATAGGCGTCACCGGAAATGTGATAGTTGTTGTTTGTCTCATAAACCCGGTCGTAGTCCATGTAGAAGCCATAGTCCTTCATGATCTTTTCCAGGTTGGTGTAGACAAAGCTGCCGCCGTTGGGGGACATGAGCAGGCTGATGTTGCCGCCGTTGTCCAGATAGGCGTTCAGTTTTTCGGATTCTGCGTCGGTAATATCCTTGGTGGGTGCTGCGACCAGCACCAGGGCTGCATCTTCCGGCACAGCATCTGCCTCAGAGAGGTTCAGTTCTTTTGCAGCATAGTTGTAGTTGGTCAGGTTAGTCGTAAAACGAGTGTAGCTGTCCAGGGATTTTTCGCCGTGACCGGACAGGAAGTAAACGGTAGGCGTACGGTTTTCTGCTACACCCTTAATGGTGCCGGTGATGAGGTTTTCGCCCTTGAAGTCCTCGCCGGTGGTGTTGCCGTTGTCATCTGTATAAGTGGTGTACATGGAAGAACCTGGAATACGTTTTTTTACGTTGTCACAGATAAAGATCATGTCACCGGTAGAAAGGGTGAAGGCGTTGTCGGAGTTGATCTTTTCCATGGTGTCATTGTCCGTATCCGGATCGACCCAGATGAGGTTGATGGACTTGTGTGCATCATATTCTTCCAGCGCACGGTACAGCGTCAGAGAATCCATGTCGTTTTTCAGGCTCTCTTCCGTGGTCAGAACGTAGAAGTCTACTGTCTTTCCCTCGCTGTCCAGCTGATCCAGATACTTTTCTGTGGTAGAACTCAGACTGTACTGTTTGTTCGGGGAAATGTCCCAGCTGAAATCCAGCCGGGAGATAATCATATTCAATACAATGGCAATGACCAGGACCAGGATTGCCAGAATCCATGCCATGCCGGCAAATTTGGTGTTTTTCCAGTTGTGGAAATGTTTTTCTTTGTTGTTTTGACTCATGGCAAGTTACCTCCGGCTCCAGCGTCTTTTTTCAATGGAAATAATAGTCCAGATCAGGAATACGACGATTTCAGTGAAATAACCCAGCAGATCGGAGAATCGCATCAGTCCCTGGGAGAATACATAAAACTTCGTCTGATTGGAGAACCAGCTCAGCACATCGGACAGCACCGGAATGCTGGAGAGGAACGAGTTTACACTCAGATTGTCCATCAGCATCAGCAGGAGCATGGCAAGCTCGCTCATAAGGATTGCCAGCAGCGGCATTTCCGTCAGAGACGAGATGAAGATGCCCAGTGCGATGCAGACCAGACCGAACAGGAAGAATCCGATGTAGGTACAGATGAGGCTGGACCAGATCACACGGCCGTAGATGGAGGTGAGGATGGGGTAGAACAGAGAGACGACCAGCATCATCAGCAGGATGGTGGCAGTGGCAAGAAACTTCGCCATGACGATCTGGGTAACATTCAGCGGACTGGAGAGCAGCAGGGTCTCCGTGCCGTTTTTCCGCTCTTCCGAAAATGTCCGCATGGTCAGCAGCGGTAACAGGAAGATGAAATAGAAAATGTTCACGTAAAAGATGGACGGGAACGAGAATGTATAAGTAGATGATGAAACATTGCCGATGTCCTGGATAAAGGTCAGCGAAAATGTTGCCATGAAAAAGGCAATGACAAAATAGGCGATAGGAGACAGAAAGTAACTCTGCAATTCCTTTTTATATAGTGCAAACATGGATGGTTATTCCTCCTCTTTCTGCGTACTGTCTGCTGTGTCTGCATCGGCTGCCGGTGTGTCTGCGCCGTCTGCCGGAGCATCGCCGCTCTTCTGGGCAGCCTCTTCGTCCATTTCGCTGAGCAGATCTTCCAGACTGGAGTGCTTTGTCTTTTGGTTGACCAGCTTGACGAATACCTGTTCTAGATTCTTCTTCTCGGCAGAGACTTCCAGGACTTCCAGACCGTGCTGGAGCAGAGCGGAGAGCAAAGCATTCCGGACACCGTCGTTTTCCAGCTCTATATCATAGGTGTAGATGCCGGTCTGTACGAACTGGATGTTGTCCACACGGACAACGCCTTCCACGGCCCTGGCAATCTTCGGCACTTCTCTGGAGCTGCCCTGAATCTTCAGTTTCAGCACCAGACCGGAGTTGTCTGCCTCTTCCAGGCGTTCGATGGTATCGTCTGCCTTGATCTCACCGTGGTTGATAATGACGATGCGGTCACAGACGGCACTGATCTCGCCCAGAATGTGTGAACTCAGGATGATGGCATGATTCCGGCGCAGGTCCAGGATCAGATTGCGGACCTCCATCAGCTGTGTGGGGTCGAGTCCGACCGTCGGCTCGTCCAGGATCAGCACCGGCGGATCGCCCAGGATCGCCATGGCGAATCCCACACGCTGCTTGTAGCCTTTGGACAGGTTGCGGATCAGACGCTTCTGCACGTCTGTAATTTTCAGCCGTTCCATAACACGCTCGACTTCGCCCTTCCGCTTGGCGGCAGGGATGCCTTTCAGTCCAGCGGCGAAGTGCAGATACTCCCGGACCTTCATATCCGGATATACCGGCGGGATCTCCGGCAGAAAGCCGATGCACTTTTTTGCCTTGACGGGCTGCTGTGCAATGTCATAGCCCTGGATCTTTACCGTTCCGCCGGTGGAAGGGATGACACCAGCCATAATATTTAATGTAGTAGACTTTCCGGCACCGTTCGGTCCGAGAAAGCCCAGCACCTCATTTTCCTTTATGGTAAAGCTGATCCCCTTGAGCGCAGCCTTGCTGCCGTAATATTTGGTTAGGTTTTGAATTTCAACCATATGATTGCTCCTTTCTGCAAAAGCCGTTTTGTCGGCTTTTTACAACTCATTTTATTATCGCAAAATAATATGTTCTTGTCATATATAAAGTGTAACAGTATCATGAAATATGGGAATAATGGATAAAACGGATTCTGCAACCGTCAGAAAAGCTTGTAAGTATCGCAAAAGCAGTATGGCATATTTGTGTGAAAGTGCTGTGAAAATCCGGCGGTGAATCGGCGAAAATGCAAAATGAGACGGAAAAAGTGCGCAATGACAGAAAAATGTGGGTCATATTGCACAAAACAACGAGCGTGAAACTGGGCAAAGCTACAAAAATACAAAATTTCACAGCTGGAATTTGTGCAAAGGGTTGACATACTTTCGAAAGGGGTGTATAATTTTTGATATGAAAGAAGGCATCCTTGTGTGTGTCCTGTGAAAATGGACAAAGGATGCGTTCAAAAACATAAGCTGCTGTGCCCGCCGGATCCTGCCGTGAAGAAAGGATGCGAACACAGCGGAAATCATCATTTCCTACATTTATCTTTCAGAGAGGGGAATTCCTAAACTATGCAATTCAAGAAAAGCAAAACATTTCTGGCTGCTGTTCTGGCTGCTGCAATGACTTGCTCGGCAGTTCTGCCGACCGCTGCATCTGCTGCCGCTGGTACCAGAACCAAAGACGAGGCATACGGCGACAAGTCCTATGCACAGCGCTTTATGTCCCTGTACGATGACGTTGTTACCAACGGTGTACAGAACGGCTATATGTCCAGCACGAACACCGTTTCCGACGGTCTGGGCATCCCGTATCACTCGGTAGAAGATCTGTGTATCGAGGCTCCGGACTATGGTCACGAAACAACTTCTGAAGCACTGTCCTACCTGGTATGGACCGCAGCAATGCGTGATAACATCGTAAACGCTGCAAAGAACGGTGAAGTTGAAGTAAAGAACGTAAAGGACGCTTCTACTGAGACTGTCGGCGACCTGGCTAAGGCTTGGAAGACCATGGAAGCAACCATGATCCCGGATCAGCAGGGTGGCAACTTCATGCAGAAGGGCAGTCAGCTGAGCGCTACTTACAGCGATGAGTGGGAACAGATTGAAATGTACCCGACCGATATGGCGCAGGGCAATACCGCACAGAACCCGATCCACCAGAGCTTCTGCTCTCAGTACGGCAGTGATAAGGGACTGTACCTGATGCACTGGCTGGCAGACGTAGATGACTGGTATGGCTTTGGTGCTGTAAACGGTTCTCAGGGCGCACAGAGCGCTGTATCTACAAGCGGTGGCGGTCAGTTCACACTGATCAACACCTTCCAGCGCGGCGAGCAGGAATCCTGCTGGGAAACTATCCCGCACGCTTGTACCGACCTGCACAAGTCCTATGGTATCAGAGGCAACGGCGGTATGAAGGGCTTCTTCAACACCGAAGCTACTCCGGCTGAACAGTGGTCTTATACCAACGCACCGGACGCAGAAGACCGTGCAATCCAGGCTGTTTATGATGCAAACAGATGGGGCGTAGGCGATCAGACTGTTAACTCCAAGTGGGGCGGTAATCAGTCTATCTCCGCACTGGCTGGTAAGATGGGTGATGAAACCCGTAATAATATGTACGATAAGTACTACAAGGAAATCGGCTGCCAGGATAAGTGGAAGCAGGGCGGATCTGATAATGGCAAGCATTATCTGATGAACTGGTACACCTCCTGGGGCGGCGCAATGGACGGCTCCTGGGCATGGCAGATCGGTGCATCTCACTGCCACGAATTCTACCAGAATCCGCTGGCTGCTTATGCACTGGTAAATGACTCCAATCTGAACGCAGGCATGAAGGCACAGGGCGCTACTGAAGACTTCGAGAAGTCTCTGAGCAGACAGATGGAACTGTACCTGTGGCTGATGTCTAAGGATGGTCCGATCGCCGGCGGCTGCACTAACTCCTGGAAGGGACGTTATGAAAAGTATCCGTCTGATGTGTCCACATTCTACAACATGGCTTATCTGGAACACCCGGTATATGCTGACCCTGGTTCGAACCACTGGATCGGTAACCAGGTATGGGCTGTACAGCGTCTGGCTGAACTGTACTATGTTGTGAAGTCTGACAATGCAAATGACCCGATGGTTGGCGACACTGGTCTGAAGCTGAGCGAAGCTCTGGAAAAGGTTCTGGATCGCTGGGTAGGCTGGTTCATGGACAACACCATCCTGGGTACTGCAAATGCAACCAAGACATTCTCTGCAAAGTATGAACCGTATGACACCACAGACACCGAGTTCACTGTACCGGATCTGACACAGGGTGTAACTGATGACGGCGAGTCCTTCTCCATCCCGTCCAGCTTGATCTGGTCTGGCCAGCCGGAGACATGGACCGGTAAGTACCAGGATAACAACAACCTGACCTGCACCATCGTTGGCTATGGCGACGGCGACCTGGGTTGTGTATCTTCTCTGGCAAACACTTTGATCTACTATGCAAAGGCAAAGGGCGTTAAGACTGACGACATCGCTGCTGCAAAGACTTCCTATGAGAACAAGACCACTGCATCTGCTGCATCTGCTACAGAACTGGCACAGCAGTCCCTGTACCTGGGCAAACAGCTCCTCGACAGAGAGTGGAACAAGTATCGTGATGATATCGGTCTGGGCGTTTCCGACCATAATACCAACCTGCCGAGACTGTGGGAGACCAAGCTGGCTCTGCCGAACGGTTCTACGCAGAATGGTGAGGGCAAGACTCTGGCTGCTGATCGTTACACTGGTAAGATGCCGAACGGTGACGTAGTCAAGGACGGCGTAGCATTCGTAGACATCCGCTCCAACTACAAGATGTCTCCGATGTATCAGGAAGCTGAGAAGTACTACAAGAAGGATGGCAACACCGATAACTACTACTTCACTCTGCACAGATTCTGGCATGCTGGCGACATCATGATGGCTCTGGGTACTATGTATGAGCTGTATCCGGATATGCCGGTTGATGACGCTGAGGATCCGTCTGACAGCCTGAAGGTTACTCCGTCTGACATCACCGTTGGTGTAGGCGAGACTGAGACTCTGAAGCCGAACAAGGATGGCTGCACATTCGAGACCGCTGATGATTCTATCGCTAAGGTTGACGAAAATGGTACTGTAACCGGCGTTTCTGCTGGTGAGACCACCATCAAGGTTTCTAAGGACGGCGAGACTGTTGAAGTAACTGTAACTGTTACAGCAACTACAACTTCTACCACTGAGACAAGTGACACTATCGAGAGCAGCACAACTGAGACTGAGACAACTGCAACCAGCAGCGTAACCAGCGGTTCTGTAACTCCGGGCGATGTTCTGCTTGGTGATACCAACCTGGACGGTCGTGTAGACATCACTGACGCTGTTCTGCTGAACAAGAAGGCTGCAAACGCAGTTGACTTCAACGCACAGCAGACTCTGAACGGTGACTGCTACGATCAGAACGGCGAGATCGACGGTAACGATGCTACCGCTCTGCTGAAGTTCCTGGTACACATCATCAAGGCTCTGCCGGAATCTTCTGATCTGAACGCATAATTGAGATCGTTTTTGTAAACGATTTCCGTAAATAGAAAAGCGCCGCAGCTGAAATATGCTGCGGCGCTTTTTGTATGGAAAAAAGTTTCTGCATTTGACTTGATTTTTTTTCGTGAAAATGCTATAATAAGATACTATGGAATATTATTGCATGGGTTACGTGCAGTTTCATAAGGAGTGTGACAGAAGTGAAAAGTATGACGGGTTACGGGCGTGCTACGGCTCGGACGGAACGTTATGAGATCACTGCGGAAGTGCATTCGGTGAATCACCGTTATCTGGAAACCAGTGTGCGTCTGCCCCGCAGTTTCAGCTATCTGGAGGGAAAGATCAAGGAACAGGTGCAGCAGGCAGTCTCTCGTGGAAAGGTTGAGGTTGCGCTCACCATGCAGTCCATCGGCAGCAAGGATACGACGGTGGAGATCAACCACGATGTGGTGATGGCATACCTGCGTGCTGTTGCAGCGGAAAACGAACTGCTCCGGGAATCCGGTCTTCCAAAAAATCAGATCGTGTTGGGAACTGCGGGAAGCGAGTCCGGCGGTGCGACAGATGCACTGCCGCTTTCCACACTGCTCCGCATTCCGGATGCGTTCCAGGTGCAGCAGGTTGCAGAAGACGCCGATGTGATTTGGTCGGAGGTGCAGCCGGTCGTGACCGAGGCGCTGCAGCAGTTTGTGACCATGCGTCAGACAGAGGGTGAACGGCTGGCTGCGGATGTGGCATCTCATCTGGAAAATCTGGAGTCCATGACCAACCGTGTGGAACAGCTTGTTCCGGAAACGGTGCAGCAGTATTATGATAAGCTGTACAAGAAAATCACAGAATTGCTGGGTGACCGCACAGTGGAGGAGTCCCGTCTGGTGACGGAAACTGCTGTTGTGGCAGAAAAAATCGCCGTGGATGAAGAACTGGTGCGGCTGCATAGCCATATTGCTCAGTTCCGGGGATTCCTGGAAAGCACAGAGCCAACAGGCAGAAAGATGGATTTCCTGGTACAGGAAATGAACCGGGAGGTCAACACCACCGGTTCGAAGTCACAGTCTCTGGAAATCACCAAGCTGGTAGTGGATATGAAATCGGAAATCGAAAAGATCCGGGAACAGATCCAGAACATCGAATAAAGGAAGTGTGCAGCATGAAAAAAGGAACATTGTTTGTCGTCTCCGGTCCGTCTGGCTGCGGCAAGGGAACGATTCTGGCGGAGGTGCTGAAAGACCCGAATCTGTACTACTCTGTTTCGGCAACCACTCGTGCGCCCCGTCCCGGCGAAGTGGACGGCGTGAATTACCGTTTCATGACCAACGAGGCGTTTGAAAAGCTGATCGCAGAGGACGGCTTTCTGGAATATGCCGGCTACTGTGAGCATTATTACGGCTCGCCGAAACAGCCAGTGGAGGAACACCTTGCCAAAGGACAGAACGTCATCCTGGAGATCGAGGTCGAGGGCGCAATGAAAGTCCGTGCGGCTCGTCCGGATGCAGTCTTTGTGTTCATCCTGCCGCCGTCTCTGTCGGAACTGGAACAGCGTCTGCGTGGTAGAGGTACTGAGGCAGAAGAGGTCGTGCAGAAACGTGTTGCACAGGCAAGACGGGAACTGGGCACGGCTGCCAAGTACGATTATATTGTCATCAATGATGATCTGTCCACGGCGATTGCCGATGTTAAGGCGATCCTGTGCGCAGAATCCCATAAAACCGAAAAAAATCTGGAAGAAATTGAAGAGGTGCTGAGAAAATGAATATGTTAAGACCGTCTGTAAATCAGTTGATTACAAAGAATGAAAGCAGTTATTCTCTGGTGATCGGCGTGGCAAAGCGTGCCCGTGAGATTGCCGATGAACTCTACGAGGAAGGCAAGACCCTGGAAGAAAAGCCGGTAAAGACCGCTATCCGGGAACTGGCTGCCGGAAAGTACCGCATCGTGGACGACGAAGAACTGCCGCACTAAGGCAGAATGGAAACACAGGAACTGCCGCACATCTGGTGCGTAGGCGTTGCCGTCTGTGCTGCATCCTACACGTTTGACCGTCTGTTTTCCTATGTGTCCACCCGGGAAATCCCGGTGGGATGCCGGGTCGTTGTACCGTTCGGAAAGGGCAATGCCAAGCGTGTGGGGATCGTTTTGTCTGCTGCACAGGAAGTGCAGACGGAACAGCAGCTGAAACCAGTGCTGTCCGTGGTGGACAAACAGCCGATCCTCTCTCCGGAGATGCTGGACATGGTATTCTGGCTCAAGGAAATGACTTTCTGCACTTATTACGATGCAGTGCGCACCATCCTGCCTGCTGGAATGCAGGTGCAGCTGGTGGAGACGATCACACTTGTCTCGCCGCAGCCGGAGACGGCTCTGACTGAGGCAGAGGAACACGTGCTGTTCTTTCTGCGCCGTGCTAAGAACAAGCAGGAGTTTCGCCGCATTTTGGCGGACGCCGATGTCCAGGGCAAGAAAATCGTGGAATCTCTGGTGCAGAAAGGCTTTCTGCGCCGGGTGGAAACGGTAAAGGAAAGGGCCCACGGACAGACCGGCATCAAGATGCTCCGGATGGCAGTGCCGCCGGATGCGCTGCCGCCGGTGACCAAGACACAGCAGAAGCTGGTACGCATTTTGCAGGAGGTAGATGCGCTTTCGGAAAAGGAGGCGTGCTATCTCAGCGGCGTGACATCGGCTGTGGCAAAAAAGCTGGTGCAGAACGGCGTAGTGGAAAGCTATACGGTGAAACCGCCGATGCACTCGTATGCAAGTGGCGGACAAACTCAACAGCCCACGGATATCATCCTGTCTGCGGAACAGCAGGCAGTCTATGACCGGATGGTCGCAGCCCTGGAAGAGGGAATGCACTGCTTTCTGCTGCACGGCGTGACCGGCAGCGGCAAGACCAGCGTGTTTATCCGACTGATCGACACAGTGGTACAGCGTGGCAAACAGGTGATCCTGATGGTGCCGGAAATTGCGCTGACACCGCAGATCATGGAACGGTTTTACAGCCTGTTCGGGGATATTGTTGCGGTGATCCACAGCGAATTGTCTCTGGGACAGCGCAGTGAGACCTGGCGCAGCATCGCATCCGGCGAGGCGAAAATCATCATCGGCACGAGAAGTGCTGTCTTTGCACCAGTGCAGGATCTGGGACTGATCGTGGTGGATGAAGAGGGCGAGCGGACGTATAAATCCGACAGTGCGCCCCGGTATCACGCCATTTCTGTGGCAAAAAAACGCTGTCAGACGCACCAGTGTCCGCTGCTGCTGGCATCGGCGACACCGTCTGTGGAAAGCTATTACTATGCAAAACGTGGTGTCTATACCCTATTGGAAATGAAACAGCGGTATAACCAGGCGCCGCTGCCGCAGGTGGAGATCGTGGATATGCAGGAAGAGAGAACTGCCGGAAATGACGGGATGTTTTCGGAAACACTGGCACAGGCGCTCCGGGAGAATCTGGACGCCGGGAACCAGTCGCTGCTGCTGCTGAACCGCCGGGGCTATCATACGATCATTAGCTGTGCTTCCTGCAACCAGCCGGTGTACTGTCCCAATTGCAGCATTCCTATGACATACCACAAGGTCAATGACAGCCTGATGTGCCATTACTGCGGACATACCCAGGAAATGGTGACGCACTGTCCGTCCTGCGGCGGTGAGCATCTGCGGAAAATGGGATTCGGCACACAGCGGCTGGAGGAGGAACTGAAAGCCATTGTGCCGGATGCCCGTGTTCTCCGGATGGATGCCGACACCACCATGTCCCGGTATGCCTATGAGGAACGGTTCAACGAGTTCCGCAGCGGAAAGTATGACATCATGCTGGGAACGCAGATGATCGGAAAGGGACTGGATTTTCCAAACGTGACGCTGGTAGGCGTCCTGTCCGTGGACAAGGCGCTGTATGCCGGGGATTTCCGCAGCTATGAGCGAACCTTTTCCCTGGTCACCCAGGTGGTGGGCAGAGGCGGCAGAGGCGATAAGACCGGACGTGCCATCCTGCAAACCAGTATGCCCGATCACTATGTTCTGCGGCTTGCGGCACAGCAGGCGTATCCGGAGTTTTATGCCCAGGAAATCGCACTGCGCCGTCAGCTGATCTTTCCGCCGATCTGCGATATCTGCGTCATCGGCTTTACCGGAATGCGGGAACAGGAAGTGCGGACGGCGGCGATGCACACGGCAGATGTGCTGAAAGCGCAGATCCGGAAAACCGGCTTTTCCTATCCCATCTGGGTGCTGGAACCGGTTCCCTGCATTTATGGGCGGGTCAACGGAAAGTTCCGCTATCAGCTGGTCATCAAGTGCAAAAACACCCAGCCGTACCGCTCGCTGATCCGGGCGGTGCTGACAGAGGCAGGGGCAGACCGGTGCTTTGCGAGAGTGCATCTGTATGCGGATATGAATGGTGATGTCGGCGTCTGAGCGCCGGTGAAGACAATATGGAGGAATCATTATGGCAATTCGACGTATTATAAAAGAAGGAGATCCCATCCTGCGCATGAAATGCCGCCCGGTGACGGAGTTCGGGGACAAGCTGAACCAGCTGCTGGACGATATGCACGAGACTCTGGACAAGGCGAACGGTGTCGGTCTGGCTGCGCCCCAGGTAGGCTATTGCCGCCGCTTTTTCATTATGCACCTGGGCGAGATGAAGATCGAGGCAATCAACCCGGAAATTCTGAAAACCAGCGGAAAGCAGCACGTTCTGGAGGGCTGCCTTTCTGTGCCGAATAAATGGGGCTATGTGACACGCCCGAACAAGTGCAAGTTCCGGGCGCAGAACCGGAAGGGTGAGTGGTACGAGATGACACTCAGCGGACTGGGCGCACAGTGTACCTGTCACGAAAACGCACATCTGGACGGTCAGCTGTTCATTGATGTGGTAGAGGAATTTGTAGACCCGGAGGATTTGGAAGAAGCATGAGAATCGTTTATATGGGAACGCCGGATATTGCCGTGCCGACACTGCGGTATCTGGCAGAGAGCAAGCACCAGGTTGTGGGCGTTCTGACCCAGCCCGACCGTCCCAAGGGACGTGGTCACCATACCATCCCCACCGCAGTCAAGGCGGCGGCGCTGGAATATGACATTCCGGTATATCAGCCCCTGTCGCTGCGAAAGGGCGAAGATGCCGCAGCGGCGCTGGAGACCCTGCGCCAGCTGAATCCGGATCTCATTGTCGTTCTGGCATACGGACAGATTCTGCCGAAAGAGGTGCTGGAACTGCCAAAGTATGGGTGTATCAATCTTCACGCATCCCTGCTCCCGGCATACCGTGGCGCAGCACCCATTCAGTGGGTGATTCTGAACGGCGAAACAAAGACCGGCGTGACGGCACAGCAGATGGGAGAGGGACTGGACACCGGTGATATGCTGGTGAAAAAGGAAACAGCGATCGGTCCGGAAGAGACCGCAGAAGAGCTGTACAGCCGTCTGTCGGAACTCTGCGTGGAAACGCTGGAGGAGACGCTGGCACAGCTGGAGGCTGGCACACTCCACGGCACACCCCAGGACGATGCACAGTCCTCCTATGCGTCACGCATCACCAAGGAAATGTCTGCGCTGGACTTTACCCGTCCGGCGGCAGAACTGCATAATCTGATTCGTGGCATCACAGGGTTCACCCAGCTGGAGGGCAAGCGTCTGAAGGTCTACGGCTCCCGTGTGGTCGAGGGCGTCTCCGGCGATGCCGGAACCATTGCAGATCCGGCGGCGTTTGTGGTTGCCTGCGGCGACGGAAACGGACTGCGTTTTACGGAGATCCAGCCGGAAGGCAAGCGCCGGATGCAGACGGCAGATTTTCTGCGTGGAAAGAAACTGGAAAAAGGTGAAAAACTGGGATAAACCAGAGAGAGTGAGGGAATCTTATGCTGTTTTATGGCGGATGGTTTGACGTTGGATATGGTCTGGTACTGATCGGACTGGTTGTCAGCTTGTGGGCATCCTGGAATGTGAAATCCACATTCCGCCGGTATCAGAACGACCACAACAGCCGTGGACTGACGGCGGCGCAGGTGGCACGTCAGATTCTGGACGACAACGGTTTATATCAGATCCGGATCGAACGGGTCAGCGGAAATCTGACCGATCACTACGACCCGAAGGGCAATGTGATCCGGCTGTCAGACAGCGTGCATGATTCCACCTCGGTGGCGGCGATCGGTGTCGCTGCCCATGAGTGCGGCCATGCGGTGCAGCATTCCGTGGACTATTTTCCCATGCAGGTGCGCAGCGCCATTATCCCGGTGACACAGATCGGTTCCCGGCTGTGGTATATCGTCTTTCTGCTGGGCATGATCTTTAGCAATTCCTACGCCGGAATGCCCCTGCAAATGGCTGGAATCCTGCTGTTTTCTCTTATCGTATTCTTCCAGCTGGTGACACTGCCGGTGGAATTCAACGCCAGCAGCCGTGCCATGCAGACGCTGGAAAGCCGGTACATTTTATCCGGTGAGGAACTGACCAAGGCACGGAAGGTGCTGACAGCGGCGGCGCTTACTTATGTGGCAGCCTTGCTCAACAGCATTTTGCAGCTGATTCGTCTGCTGAACATTTCAAAGAGGAACAACCGAAGATGAGTGCAAGAAAACTGGCAGTACAGCTGCTGAACCGAACCGAACAGGAGCAGAGCTATTCCAACCTGCTGCTGGACAGCGCACTGTCCCAGTCGCAGCTGGACGACCGGGATAAACGGCTCTGCGCATCTCTGTATTACGGCGTGATCGAACGGCGTATTACCCTGGATGCGGTGATTTCCCACTACAGCAAGCAGCCGCTGCGAAAGCTGGACTGTACCGTGCGGAACATTCTTCGTCTGGGCATTTATCAGCTGCTGTACTGCGACCAGATCCCGTCCCGTGCGGCAGTCAATGAGAGCGTAAAGCTGACGAAAACCTGCCGGAAAGCCAGCGCATCCGGCTTTGTGAACGCTGTGCTGCGCGGCTTTCTCCGGGACGAGTGCAAAGTGCCGTATCCCAAGGGGAAAAAGGCGGCAATGGTAGTGGAATATGCGGTACCGCAGTGGCTGCTGGAAAAGCTGCTGGATGCCTATGGAGAAGAGACGACCCGTGCATTTCTGGCGGACGCTTTGCAGCCGGCAAACCGGTTTATCCGGCAGAATCCGGCGGCGTGTACCGGTGCAGAACTGGAACAGGCATTGGGAGATGCCGTCAGTCCCACAAATCTGCCCGGCGCATATGAGCTGCACACCGGCGATATCCGAAAGCTGCCGGAATTCCGCAAGGGTTGGTTTTATGTGCAGGATCTCTCTTCCCAGATCTGTGCTCTGGCGCTGGGCGCAAAACCCGGGGAAACGATCCTGGACCTCTGTGCCGCACCGGGCGGAAAGACCTGTACCATTGCGGCAGGCATGGCGCAGTCCGGCATGGTGTACGCCTTTGATCTGGCGGCGCATCGGGTCAAGCTGATCCAGGACAACGTCAAGCGCCTGGGACTGCAAAACGTGACGGCATCCCAGGGCGATGCGGCAGAATTCCGGGAGGAATACGCCGGTGCAGACCGTGTGCTGTGTGATGTGCCTTGTTCCGGCATCGGCGTGCTGCGGCATAAGCCGGAGGTCAAGGAAAAATCGCCGGAGGATCTGGCACAGCTGCCGCAGTTACAGCTGGCGATCCTGGAAAACGGTGCCAGGTATGTCAAGCCGGATGGTATCCTGCAATATTCCACCTGTACCATTCTCAAAGAAGAAAATGAGAATGTGGCAAAGGCGTTTTTGCAGAAACATCCGGAGTTTGTCCCCGAGCCGGTATATCCGGAACTGGGCGGCGCACTGGCACAGCCGATGGTGACCATCCTGCCGGAGATGTTCGGCAGCGACGGATTCTTTGTGGCGAAGTTCCGGAGAAAGCATTCGTGACCGTCACCCGGCATAAACTTTCTGAAAGGAGCATTTTCATGGAAAAAATCGACATTTTATCCTTGTCCCCGGAGACGCTGGGGCAGTATCTGGCGGAAATGGGCGAGCCGAAATTCCGGGCAAAACAGCTTTTTTCCTGGCTCCATCAGAAACAGGTGACGGATTTTGCCCAAATGACTACACTTTCTCTCCAACTGCGGCAGAAACTGAACGAAAAATTTTGTATAAATAGACTAAATATTGCAAGAAAGCTTGCATCTTCTGCCGATGATACGGTAAAATACTTATATGAACTGCCGGACGGTAACTTTGTGGAGACGGTTCTCATGGACTATCACCATGGAAAAAGTCTCTGCATCTCCACCCAGGTGGGCTGCCGGATGGGATGTCAGTTCTGCGCATCCACCATCGCCGGCTATGTCCGGGACTTGCAGCCGTCTGAACTGCTGCTGCAAATTTATGAGACCCAGCGGGATGCCGGATGCCGCATCGACAGCATTGTGCTGATGGGCATTGGAGAGCCACTGGACAACTTTGACAACGTGGTGCAGTTTTTCCGGCTCCTGTCCCATCCGGACGGCATGAACATGAGCCTGCGCCATGCGGCGCTCTCTACCTGCGGACTTGTGCCGCAGATCCGTCAGCTGGCAGACCTGCGGCTGGGCGTGACGCTTTCCGTCTCCCTGCACAGCCCGGAGAATCAGCGCCGCAGCGAGATCATGCCGGTGAACCGGCGGTATCCGGTGGAGGAGCTGCTGGATGCCTGCCGGTACTATTTCGACACCACCGGCAGACGTGTGACCATTGAGTATGCCGTCATCAACGGTGTCAACAACACCAGGGCAGATGCCGGCAAGCTGGCGAAACGGCTGCACGGAATGCAGTGCCATGTGAATCTGATCCCGGTAAATCCCATCAAGGAACGCTCGTTCCGGTCGTTCCGGAAGGATGTGGAGCGGTTTCAGAAGGAACTGACGGCACTGGGCATCAACGCCACTATCCGCCGTACCCTGGGCAGTGATATCCAGGCGGCGTGCGGACAGCTGCGGCGGGATGCCGACGCACAGAGAAACGCTGTGCAGGAATCCACTTAAGGCAGCACTGCACAAAGCCTGTCTGACGGCTTTGTATGCAATAGCACAAGCTTTGTGCGGTGTTGTCTTAACTTTTCAAAGCTTTTTTCCGGAACGCAGCCCCGGACAGTCCGGCGGCAGTGCGTTCTGTAACAGGGAACCTTTACGGAGGTGGTACAATTGACGAGTGCATCGCAAACCCATATCGGTTATGTCCGGGACGAGAATCAGGATCGTGTCGGGATTCGTCAGTATGGAGAAAATCTGCTGCTGATCGTCTGCGACGGCATGGGCGGTGAACGTTCCGGCAGCAAGGCAAGCTCCATGGCGACCGATGTCTTTTTCGAACATTTTGAGGAGAGCTACACAGAGGATATGGATGCCTACAGCATCCGGTCTCTGCTGCTGTCCTCTGTCTCTGCGGCGAATTCCGTGGTGTATACGACCGCAAGGATGGACTATCAGAACTTCGGCATGGGAACGACCTGTGTTGCGGCTTTTGTTGCGCCGGAATATGTGGCAGTGGCAAATGTGGGCGACAGCCGGGCGTATTTTCTCACCGGCGGCAGGATGGAACAGGTGACGACGGATCACACGGTCGTGCATATGCTCATGGAAAAGGGCGAGATCACAGAAGAAGAGATGGAGACCCATCCTCAGCGACATATGCTGATGAAGGCGGTGGGCGTAGAACGGACGGTCTGCCCGGACTTTTTCCGCATTGATCTGGAAAAAGACCAGGCGTTCCGGCTGCTGCTCTGCTCGGACGGACTTTCCGGTTTCTGCTCGGATGCAGAGATCGAAACGATTCTGAAAGAGGATCTCTCGGATGAAGAGACGGCGCAGAAACTGATCGATGCCGCACTGGAAAAAGGCGGACGGGATAATATTTCAGTTGCACTGGCAACTGTTTCACATAATACGGAGGAATGAGAACGATGGACAAGGATAAACTCATAGGAACCCGACTGGATGGCCGCTATGAACTGACGGAACTGGTCGGCGAAGGCGGCATGGCAGATGTTTACCGTGCAGTAGATGTGCTGGATAACCGTGTGGTCGCTGTAAAGATCCTCAAGCAGGAATATTCCGAAAGCGAAGAGTTCCAGCGCCGGTTCCGGGACGAATCCAAGGCGATCGCCATGATGTCCCATCCCAATATCGTGAAGATCTACGATATGGGCTTTTCAGACAAGATGCAGTATATCGTCATGGAGTACATTGACGGCATTACCCTGAAAGATTACATCGACAGCGAACACGTGCTGAACTGGAAGGATGCCGTACACTTTGTCATCCAGATCCTCCGTGCGCTCCAGCACGCCCACAGCCGTGGCATTGTTCACCGGGATATCAAGCCCCAGAACATCATGCTGCTGACAGACGGCACGATCAAGGTCATGGACTTCGGCATTGCAAAGTTTGCCCGGGAAGAGAGCCGGACTGCCACAGACCAGGCAATCGGTACGGTGCATTATATCAGCCCGGAGCAGGCTCGTGGCGATGTGACCGATGCCAAGAGCGACCTCTATTCCGTCGGTGTTATGTTCTATGAGATGCTCACCGGCAGAAAGCCTTTCGACACGGATAACCCGGTCTCTATCGCTGTGATGCATATGCAGAATGTTGCCGTGCGCCCCAGAGATATCAACCCGAACATTCCTTCTGGTCTGGAAGAGATCATCATGCACGCCATGGAAAAGGACTCCGCAAAGCGGTATCAGACGGCAGCGGATATGATCCGGGACATTGAGGCATTCAAGGCAAACAACCAGATCATCTTCGGCTATTACAATGCGCCGGAACAGACCCAGTATTTCACACCGCCGGAAGAGAACCGGAACCGGACGCCCCAGCGTCGGAACGGATACGATTCCGGCAGCAGACCGGACTACTATGAAAACAACTACCGGGAGGAAAACGAGCCGGAGCAGGAACAGTCCAAGTCGCTGGTCGTTCCGATTCTGACTGCCGTGACCATCGTTGTGGTCGTTGTGGCAGCAATCGTGATCTTCCTGCTGGTGGGACAGGGAACAAACGGTTCCAGCGGCTCTACCGATGAAGTGCCGAAGGTCATTGGCATGAACTATGACGATGCTGTGCTGAACTATCCCAACATTGAGTTTGAAGTGGCAGAGCAGGAATATACGGACAAATACGAAGAAAACATCATCTATAAGCAGAATGTTGAGGCAGGTCAGTTCGTGAAGAAGAACAAGGACGGCAAGATCGAACTGGCAGTCGCTGTCAGCAAGGGCATCCAGAAGGTGCAGATCCCGGATCTGACCAACTATACGGCACAGGAGGCAGAGGATGCGCTGAAGGCGCTGGGTCTGACCGCAGAGCAGAAAAAGACACAGAGTACTTCTGAGGAAAACATCGAGGCAGACCACGTCATCCGCACCGAACCGGGCAAGGATGAAGAGGTTGCCGTAGGTTCGAACGTTGTGATCTATGTCAGCCAGGGCATTGCAGTCGATGAGACAGATGTACCGAAGTTTATCGGCATGAGCCAGGAGGATGCAAAGAAAGAGGCGGACAGCCGAGGACTCAAGCTGGAAGTGACAGAAGCACCCTCTACAGAGGAAAAGGGCATTGTCACAGAGCAGGATCCGGAGCCGGGCAAGGTAGTTGTCTCCGGTTCGACCGTTAAGCTGACCGTCAGCAACGGCGAAGAGCCAGAGGGCGAAGTGACTTATGGCTTGGAAAACCTGCCGGTCTCTGAGATGAGCGGCATGTACACGCTGAGTTTTACCACAGATGAGGACGGCGTGATCGCATCCCGTCAGTTTGTGGCAGAGAGTCTGACAGACGCATCTGTCAGCGTAAAGGTCAAGGGCAAGGGCAGCAAGACCGTAAAGGTCTCCATCACCAGCGCCCAGAGCGGCAAGACAGAAGTTCTCGGCACGTATACGTTTGATTTTGCCGGCAAGAAATTTACGGCATCCAGCGAAAACATTTCAGGAGCCATTGAAGGTGTCGCTGTGCCGACTGTGCCGGTAACAACGACTGTTCCTGCGGAAACTGCTGCGCCGGACAACGCCGGGGAGGTAGAATAAAGCGATGACAAAACTCCCTGTTTCCATTCCGGAAAATGCACAGGGCAGAATTATCACATCGGTGGGAGGTCTCTATACGGTAGAGACCTCTTCCGGTATCTGCACCTGTAAAGCAAGAGGCATATTCCGCAAGCGTGGCATCACACCCTACGTGGGCGACTACGTTATGCTGTCCGAGGACGGCGTGATCTCAGAGATCCTGCCCCGGAAAAACAGTATCCTGCGTCCGCCGGTGTCGAATCTGGATCAGATCTTTTTTGTGACTTCTACCTGTCACCCGACCCCGAACCTGCTGCTGTTGGATTCGTTTCTCACGGTGGCGATATACCAGGATATCCAACCGGCTGTGATCCTGACAAAGGTTGACCTTGACAGGGGCGAAAAGCTGGAATCGCTGTACGCTGATGCCGGCATCCCGGTGTATCTGGTGGATTATGACAAGCCGGAGACCATCGACAATGTGGCAAAGCTGCTGGACGGAAAGATCAGCATGATGACCGGCAATTCCGGTGTGGGAAAGTCTACGCTGCTCAATGCCATTGCCCCGGAACTCCAGCTTGCCACCGGAGAGATCAGCGAAAAGCTGGGACGAGGAAAACATACCACACGCCAGGTGCAGCTTTATCCCTGCGCCGGCGGCTATCTGGCAGACACGCCGGGCTTTTCTACCTTTGAGGTGGAACAGTATCTTCAGATGGACAAGGACTGCATCGCCGACTGTTTCCCGGAGTTCCGACCTTATCTGGGGCAGTGCCGGTTCAGTGACTGCGCCCATGTGTGCGAAAAGGGCTGTGCCGTGGTGGAGGCAGTCCGGGCAGGAAAAATTGCCAAGAGCCGTCATGACGCTTATGTTTCTCTGTACCAGACGGCAAAACAGCGAAAGGCGTGGGAATCATGAAACAGGCAGTGATTTTTGCCGGAGCGCCGGTGCAACCGGAGCAACAGCCTCCTGTCCCGGCGGCAGACCTCTACGTCTGTGCGGATGCCGGGGTGAAACTGGCGCAGGCGCTTGGTGTTGTGCCGGATTGGATCGTGGGTGACTTTGACTCCCTGGGCAGTGTGCCGGAGGGGGAAAATGTGGAACCGTTTTCCCCCATGAAAGACGATACGGATATTCTGCTGGCGGCGAAGTATGCGCTTTCCAAGGGCTGCCGGCGGCTGGTGTTTTACGGTGCGCTGGGCGGCAGACTGGATCACACTGTGGCAAATCTTCAGATGCTCCGCTTTCTGGCAGACCACGGCGCACAGGGTGTGCTGGTTGACCATGCCCACTGGGTCACACTCCAGCGTGGCGGAACGGCAGTTTATCCCAGACGGGACGGGATGTACTTTTCCCTGTTTGCCATGACGGAGCAGTGCGAGGACGTGACGCTGGAAGGCGTGGCGTATCCGCTGTGCCACGGGAAGTTTTCCAATGCGTTTCCGCTGGGTGTCAGCAATGAGATCCTGGCAGAAAATGCAGTGGTGACTGTGGGCAGGGGCGATCTGCTGGTGGTGTATGCGAGAGATTGATGCGGGGAATCAGAAACAGGATGACAATTATGCAGATAAGAGGACTTCAAAACTCAGATGTGGATCCAGTTGCTGCGATATGGCTGAATACCAATCTGAAAACACATGATTTTATTGCTGCGCAGTACTGGAAAGATAATGTCGCTCTGGTAAAAGCGATGCTGTCACAGGCAGAAGTTTATGTATATGAAACAGACCGAAAGATACAAGGTTTTATTGGATTAAACGGTGAATATATCGAAGGCATTTTTGTTTCAGATGAAATGCAGTCGCAAGGCGTTGGAAAACTGCTGTTGGATTACATAAAAGACAGAAAAGCCAGATTGACTTTGAATGTGTACCAGAAAAACACACGGGCAATACACTTTTACCGTAGAGAAGGTTTCCGCATTCAATGTGAAAGTCTGGACGAGGATACTGGTGAAAAGGATTATGAAATGGTGTGGGAGCGCAAATAGAAATTTCAGTTTGTATTTCTGAAATCCAAATCACAATGCCGAACATGGAGAGGTCAGCCAATGCGTGAAATTACAAGTTGTGGAGGTGCGTGTACTTGAAAAAATATCAATGTCCGTGCTGTTCATATTTTACATATAATGTTCCGCCGGCGGAAGATTGGGGATTTATTTGCCCTGTTTGTTTTTGGGAAAATGATCCGCTTATTGCTTCTAATGACGACCCCAGCGGATCAAATCATGGAATAACTCTAAATGAAGCAAAATCGAATTATTTGAAATTTGGTGCCTGTGAAGAAGAGATGCTACAATATGTTCGTCCACCTAAAAGCAGTGAAAAAGGACGTTCATAGCTATAATTTCCAACCTGCATCGTGCGGCAGGAGAAAATAATTGACGGAGGAAAACAAACATGAAAAAGTTTCGAACAATTGTATCCGTTATCGTGATGTGCCTTGCCGGAATCGTCGGTCTTTTCTTTGGGGGAGTCTTGGACGAGGCAATGGGTGGAGCAATCTTGTTTTCGATGATCGCCGGAATTGCCTGCGTGGTCTATGCAATAGAGAATCGGGATTCGTAATCGGCAAAATAAGGAGATGACAGCGGTATGGCAAGAGGGCCTGTCTGGATAGAAGCATACGAGCAGTATCTGCTGAGAAAAAACGTCTGTGAAAAAAGCAAATTGGAACGGCTTTCTGATGATGCACTTGCCGAAAAATATTTTCAGTATGTAGAGGAAACCGACTGCAAGGAAGACACATTTGACTGGGTGCATAAGTATTGCCGGCAGCATATGTAAAATACAGTGGAATTGTGGAGAGACAGAATGGAACTGATTGTAAAACATTTTTCCGAGTTAAGTGCGGAAGAATTATTTGAGATCTATAAACTGCGGATCTCTGTTTTCGTTGTGGAGCAAAATTGTCCGTATCAGGAGGCAGATGACGCAGATAGAGCCGCTTATCATGTGTGGCTCAAAGATGAAACCGGAATCAAAGCCTATGCACGGGTGCTGCCGCCGGGTGTGACTTTCGATTCTGCCGCAATCGGGCGTGTGATCGCAGTAAAGCGCCGGTGCGGATTGGGAAGTAAAATTGTTGCTGCTGCGGTCAATATTGCAAAAGAAAAATTTGGTGCAGATAAAATCACTATCGAAGCGCAGACTTACGCACGCCGTCTCTATGAAAAAGCAGGTTTTCACCAAACATCGGAAGAATTTCTGGAAGATGGTATTCCGCATATCCGGATGCAGCTGACGCTGTAGATTTTATTTGTAATAGAATACCCCAAAACCTCCGTGTACCGGACACCCAACCGGCGCACGGAGGTTTTTTGCATACTCGTCCGCCGCCGTGCATAGAATGGGACAAACACAGGGCACAGCCCATGACCAACAGGAGGACGTATGGAACAGCAAGGGATACAAAATGTACTGCGTTGTCTGCCGCAGCAGGTGCGCAGCCGGATACAGCAGCTGACGCCGTCAGAGCAGGCACAGATCCAGGAGATACGCCTGCGTGCAGAGCGGCCGGCGTGCATTCTGCTGCACAGCAGAGAAAAGCCTCTAGACCCGGGACATCCGGTTTCACAGAGAACTATCGAGCAGACATTCCAGGCGGTGTGCGAATATTCCGTCTACCGCTATGCGAAAGAGATCGCCGAGGGCTTTGTGACCATTGCCGGCGGCAACCGGGTGGGCATTGCCGGGTCGGCAGTCTATCGGGAGGGAAAACTGGTGCAGATGCGCCACATCAGCGGTCTGAACTTTCGGGTCTCTCATGCGGTGACCGGCTGTGCCGAGCCGCTCTTCCGGCAGATATGCCCGGAGAGGCCATCCAGCCTCCTTCTGGCAGGCGCTGTGGGGTCGGGCAAGACAACAATGCTCCGTGACCTTTGCCGCCTTCTGGGGGCATCCTGGCGGCTCACACTGGTGGATGAGCGCAGCGAGATCGCCGCCGTACACCACGGCGTGCCGCAGTATGATGTGGGACTGCACACCGATGTGCTGGACGGCTTTCCACGGGCAGAGGGTCTGCTGACAGCGCTCCGTGTGCTGACGCCGGAGGTGCTGGTCTGCGATGAGATCAGCACGGAGGCAGATGCCCAGGCGATTTTGCGCATACACGGCAGCGGCGTCCCGGTGGTGGCATCGGCACACGGAACATCTCTGGAAGACCTGGAACGCCGGCCGGCGCTGAAACAGCTGCTGGACAAGGGCGTGTTTCGGTATGCGGCAGTTTTGTCCGGCAGGGAACAGGGAAAGGTGCAGACGCTGCGCCGGGTGGTGCCATGATGAAACTGCTGGGACTGCTGCTGGTGGTCTGCTGCGGCGCCGGGATCGGCGTGATGCAGGCGATGCGTCTGCGGCAGACACACCGGAACCTGGAACAGCTCTGCCGGATGCTCCGGGAACTTTCCGTGCAGATGGCGTTTCGCAGTCTGACGGTGCAGGAACTGCTGGAACAGCTTTGCCGGGAGCCGGCATATGCGGCGTTTCAGTTCCCGGTGCTGGTGCTTTCCGGGCTGGAACAGGGAATGCCTCTGGCAGATGCCTGGGAGTCGGGCATCCGTCAGGACAAGGCAATTCCGGAGACGGGAAAGAATCTGCTGCTGCCCCTGGGCGAAGAACTGGGCGCAAGCGACCTGGACGGTCAGACCGCCACGCTGTCCCAATACCGCCGGCAGCTGGAACCCTATGCCGCAGAGGCAGGCGAATTATGCCGCCGGAAACAACGGCTCTATTGCAGCCTGGGTGTTCTGGGCGGCTTTCTGGCGGCAATCCTGCTTTGCTGAAAGGAAAAACCATGGAAATAGATCTCATTTTTAAGATTGCCGGAACAGGGATCATTGTGGCAGTGCTGAACCTGGTTCTGAAACGGGCAGAGCGGGAGGAGCAGGCGATGATGACCACACTTGCCGGGCTGGTGGTGGTGCTGATGCTGCTGGTCGATCAGATCGGCACGCTGTTTGAACGGGTAAAGTCGGTGTTTGGCTTATGATAGAGGAGACTGTAACTGCCGCCGCAGTCTGCATCACTGCGGCGATCTTTTCCACACTGTTGAAACAATACTGCCGGGAACACGCCCTGTTCTGCGTGATCGGGGCGTGTGCGGCGGTGGGAATCGCAGCGGCGGCGTATCTCACGCCAGTGGTGTCGCAGATGCAGGCGCTTTTCGAGCGGACAAACCTGCCGTCCGCCTATCTGACGATTCTCTGGAAAGCCCTGGGCATCTGCTATCTGACCGGCATCGCCGGGGATCTCTGCCAGGACTGCGGCGAGTCTGCTCTGGCACGGACGGTGGAACTCTGGGGCAGGCTTTCCCTGGTGCTGCTGTCCCTGCCGCTGTTGGAGACCCTTTTGCAGATGGTAACGGAGGTGTTGTCATGAAACGGTGGAAAGCGCTGGTGCTGCTGGGGACGCTCTGCCTGGGGCTGCTGCTGCCGTGGCAGGCGGCGGCGCAGGAAGAACCTGCCGGACAGCTGGCAGAGGAGAGCGGCGCAGCCGGGGTGACAGAACAGCTGGACTGGGATGTGCAGTCGGTGCTGGAACAGCTGGGGCTGTCGGTGACTGCGCCGGATGAGACCGGGGAAAAATTCACCCTGTCTCACATCTGGCAGGTGTTCTCGGACTATCTCTCCGGGCGCATCTCACAGCCTTTTGCCATGCTGGGCGGACTGCTGACAGTGATCCTGTTTGCGGCACTGCTCCAGGGCATCCAGGATGACCCGAAACGCCGTGCCGTGGGACAGGTATACGAGTTTGTCTGTGCGCTTGCGGCAGTGGCAGTGCTGGCAGAGCCGCTGTGTCAGAGCTTTGCGGCGGTGGAGAGCGCACTGTCCCAGGGCGCATCGTTTATGACCCTGTTTGTGCCGGTGTTTGCCGGTATCCTGGCGGCAGGCGGTACAGTCACCAGCGCTGTGTCCTACCAGACTGCCGTGGTAGCCCTGGCGGACGGCGTGATGCAGATGATTACCCGTGTGCTGCTGCCGTTCTGCACCATGGGCTTTTCACTGGCAATCGTGGATGCCGTCAGTCCGTCTGTGTCCGTGGGCGGACTGCTGCGGCTGTCCCGGAAGTTTACCACCTGGGTGCTGGGGTTGCTGATGACCTTGTTTCTGGGGGTGCTTTCCATGCAGAACTGGCTGGGCGGCAGTTTGGATACAGCGGCATCCAAAACCACCAAGTATGTGATCGCCAACTTTGTGCCGGTGGTGGGCAATGCGGTATCCGATGCCTATACTACAGTGCGCAGCAGTTTGCAGATCCTGCGCAGCACCACAGGCGTGATCGGGATCGTCTCCCTGTGTGTGCTTTTTTTGCCGCCGCTGGTGCAACTGCTGTTGTACCGTGCTGTGGTGGCGGTGGGTGCGGCAGCGGCAGAACTTTTCGGAACAAAAAGTCTGCTGCGTCTGCTCCGTGGAACACAGCAGGCGCTCGCCATTGCCTTTGCGCTGCTGGTCTGTTTCGGTATTATGTTCGTGGTGGCAACTGCCATCGCCATGACCATTGGAAAGGGGGCAGCATAGCGTTGGAGACCATGCGTGCCATTGTGCTGGTGACCTGTGTCATCAGCATTCTCAGCGGTCTGCTGGACGTGCTGAAACCCAGCGCAAAGTTCGACCGCCAGCTGCGGCTGCTTTTGGCATCAGTGTTTGTACTGGGAATCTTCACGCCGCTGAGCCGTGGTGCGGCAGAGTTTCAGCCGAACTGGGACTGCGCCGCCGAACTTACGGAAAACAGCCTGGCAGAAACCGCAGAACAGGAGACGCTGCGCTGTGCCGCCGGAAATCTGGAGGAATCTCTTGCGGCGATGCTGCGGCAGAACGGCATTCCGGATGCCCGGGTTCAGGTGGAAATGAATATTGCGGAGGACAACAGCATAGAGATAGAACAAGTCACAGTGGCCTGTAGAGATGCCGCAGCGGCAGGACAGCTGCTGACAGATTGTCTGGGAAAAGAGGTGAATATCCATGTGGAAACGGATTCTTGAACCGCTGCGGAAAAAGCTGAAGGGTGAGAACGGCGTGCGGCTGGTGATGCTGCTGGGCATCGCCGGGCTGGCGCTGATCCTGTTGTCCGGGTTTCTGCCGGACAAAGCCGAAAAGCAGACAGATGCCGCATCTGTGCAGAGCGCAGAGACAGCCTCTCAGGAACAGGCGGAGCAGTACTGCCGCCGGATGGAACAGCAGCTGGTCGATGTGCTGGAACAGGTCGAGGGCGTGGGCAGCTGTCGGGTGATGCTGACGGCGACAGGCAGCCCGGAGACCATCTATGCACAGGATGCTGAACAGGAGCAGGGCGAAAACCGCACCAGGATCCAGCGGAAATGCGTGATCGTTTCCGACAGCGGCAGTCAGCAGCCACTGGTGCAGCAGATCGCTGCGCCGGAGATCAGCGGTGTGATCGTGGTGTGCAGCGGCGCATCCAGCGCTGTGGTGCAGGAACGTGTTACAAAGGCAGTGCAGGCAGTGCTGCATCTTGCCGCAGGCAGAATCTGCGTCGTTCCGGCGGCGTGAACCAGAAAGGAATCAGAGCATGAAGAAACCATCTTTTATCATCGGAAAAAAACAGATCATTCTCTCGTGTCTGACGCTGATGCTTGCCATCGCCGTCTATGTGAATTATGCCATGTCGGACGGCAAGCTGGAAACTGCACAGGTACAGTCCAAGGATAGCGTGACCTATGGAGACACTGCCTTTGTGAATGCTGAGGCAAACCAGGCAGCGGAGGAGAGCCAGCCGACAGAGGAAAGCGAACCGGCTGACGAGACGTCCGGCGCATATTCCGTCAACGGCGATGCGGAGGAAACTGCCGCAGACGTAGAGGCAGAGTATACCGCCGCCGGAAGTGCAGAAAACTATTTCGCCCAGGCGAGACTGGAACGCACCAGCAGCCGGGATGAGAGCGTGGCGGCGCTGCAGTCCATGCTGGGCGGCGGCGACCGGACAGAGGACGAACTGGTGACCGACGCCATCGCAGCCGTGGAGACCTCCAAGCTGATCGAGAGCGAAAGCACCATCGAGTCGCTGATACAGGCGCAGGGATATTCCAACTGCATCGTCTATCTGGACGGGGACAGCGCCAAGGTCGTGGTGCAGACAGAGGGTCTGGATGCGGCACAGGCGGCAGCGATCAAGGACGTGATTTTGGGTGAAGTTTCAGTCTCGGCAGAAAATATTCGAATTTTTGAGGTAAAATAGTTGTATCCGGCGATTTTTTTTGGTATAATAGAAGAAAGAACTTGTTCGGACTGGCATGGAACGGGCAGCGCATCAGATGCGGTTTCTTTCGATTCTGTTGAAATACATAGAAGTACCAAAAGAAACCAAAGTAATCGGATGAAAAGCTGCTGTAAAATGTCTACAGCAGCTTTCTTTTTTGCAGAAATGCGAAAAGCGTTGCAGGCGGGCAAGAATTGTAAAAAAATGGATGTGGAGGTAGTTATGACAAAACACGAAACCAGAGAATACGCATTTTTGCTGCTGTATGAGGCAATGGTGAGAACCGAAGAACTGAATACCATCGAGGATCTGTACGCCTCGACGGAAGAGATGCTGGAGCTGCCGATCCCGGAAAAGGTGAAGCAGTATGTGTCCGGCGTGATGTCCCAGACAGAGGAACTGGACAGCATTATTGCAGCGCACAGCAAGCAGCGCAGTCTGAACCGTGTGCCGGCAGTGAACCGTTCGATCCTGCGTCTGGCACTGTACGAATTGAAGAATATGCCGCAGACTCCGGTGAATGTTGTCATCAGTGAGGCAGTGCATCTGTCCCAGGCATACGCATATCCGGAGGACACCGCCTTTATCAACGGCGTACTGGGTGCATATGCACGTTCCAAGCCGGCGGCAAAGGAGGACACTGCCGATGGCACAAATTCTGGGGATTGATACCAGCAATTACACCACCTCAGCGGCGCTGCTGGATCTGGAGACCGGAGAGGTACACCAGGAAAAGCAGCTCTTGCCGGTAAAAGTCGGCGAGGTGGGACTGCGGCAGAGCGATGCGGTGTTTCACCATACACGTCAGCTCCCGGAACTGCTGGAACGGCTGCGCCCGTTTCTGGAGAATAATCCGGTCTGCGGCGTCAGTGTTTCCACACGTCCCCGGAATGTGGACGGTTCGTATATGCCCTGCTTTCTGACCGGTATGGGAACTGCCCGTGCCGTTGCTGCGGTGAGCGGTGTGCCGCTGTATGAGACTTCACATCAGGTGGGTCATGTGCTGGCGGCGCTGTACTCTGCCGGAAAGCTGGGGGAACGGGAAAAGCCGTTTCTGGCGTTTCATGTCAGCGGCGGCACTACCGATTCGCTCTACTGCGAGCCGGATGCGGATATGGCGCTGAAGATCACGCCCTGCGGCACTTCGCTGGATCTGAAAGCTGGACAGGCGATCGACCGGGTCGGCTTGATGCTGGGCTTGCAGTTTCCCTGCGGCAAGGCACTGGAACAGCTGGCGGCAAAGAGCCGGAAAACATTCCGGATCAAACCAGTGGTACGTGGCATGGACTGCTGTCTGTCCGGGCTGGAAAACCAGTGCCGGAAACGCCTGGAACAGGGCGAACCGCCGGAGGATGTGGCAAAGTTCTGCCTGCTGACTGTGGCGGAAACTGTGATCGCCATGACAAAGGAGGCACAGGAGCGCTATGGCAGGCTGCCGGTGCTGTATGCCGGCGGCGTCATGTCTAACCAGCTGATCCGTCCGCTGCTGGCGGAAAATGCGGTGTGCTGGTTTGCTGCGCCGGAGTTCGCCTGTGACAATGCCGCAGGTGTGGCGGTCTATGGTGCGTGGCGAAAGCAAGGAGGAAAACTGTGGCAATTTTAAGCGTGAGTCAGCTGAACCGCTATGTGGGATTCAAGCTGAAAGAGGATCGTGCGCTGCAGGGCATCTTGGTGCGTGGCGAGATCACCAATTTCACCAACCACTACCGGTCGGGGCATCTCTATTTTACGCTCCGGGATGCGGAAAGCTGTGTCAAGGCGGTGATGTTCCGGAGCAATGCCCAGCGTCTGCGGTTCACGCCCCGGGAAGGGATGAATGTGATCGCAGCAGCGACGGCATCGCTCTATGAACGGGACGGCGCATTTCAGCTGTATGTGACAGATCTCCAGCCGGACGGCGCTGGCACACAGGCGCTGGCGCTGGAACAGCTCAAGAAAAAACTGACGGCAATGGGTGTGTTCGATGCGGCGGCAAAACGTCCGCTCCCGGCAATGCCCCAAAAGATCGGCGTCATTACTTCGGACACCGGTGCGGCGCTTCAGGACGTGAAAAACGTCATCGGGCGGCGCTATCCCATCGGACATCTGCTGGTCTATCCGGCACAGGTGCAGGGTGATGCGGCGGCGGATTCTGTCTGCCGTGCTATTGCGGCGGCAGAGCGTGACGGCTGTGACGTTCTCATTGTGGGACGTGGCGGCGGCGCATCGGAGACCCTGGAGGCGTTCAACACAGAGCGTGTGGTTATGGCGATCTATCACTGTGCTGTTCCTGTCGTTTCGGCGGTGGGACATGAGACAGACTGGACGCTGGCAGATGCGGCGGCAGACCTTCGTGCGCCTACGCCGTCTGCGGCGGCAGAACTGGCAGTGCCGGATGTGCGCCATCTGATGCAGCAGGTGCAGGAGCAGGCACGCCGGCTGGACAGCGCCATGCAGCAGCAGTTCCGGCAAAAGGCACAGGAACTGGAACGGCTGTCAGACCGCTTAAAGTTACGGTCTCCGGCGCACCGGCAGGAGTTGGCGCAGCAGGAACTGGCACATTTGCAGCAGCGTCTGGAAAAAGGAATGGCGCTGCGGCTGGAACAGTGCCGGGAACAGCTGGCACAGCAGGCGGCACGGCTGGAGATGCTCAGCCCGTTGAAAATTCTGGGGCGTGGTTATGCCCTGGCGTATCACGGCGAGGAACTGGTGCGCAGTGCCGCACAGGTACAGCCCGGAGACCGGCTGCGGCTGCGGCTGGCAGAGGGCGAGGTTATGACAGAAGTCGTACCACAGGAATCATAAACAGGACAGCAAAGCACAAAGCTTGTGCGGTGCTGTATCGAAATATCATAGGCGAATTTCGGGAAAGGAGAGGATGCACATGGCATTTGAGACACACATGAAAGCGCTGCGGGAACTGACGCAGAAATTGGAGCAGGGAAACCTGCCTCTGGAAGAGGCGGTACAGCTCTACAGCAAAGGCATGGAACTGGCGGCATCCTGCCAGGAGGAACTGCAAACGGCAAAGCTGCAGATCTCCAAACAGAATGTGCCGGCGGCAGAACAGGAGGAAACAGATGGAAGCGAAGGATAAAGCCCATTTGGAACAGCTGGCGGCAGAGGTGGAAACACAGCTGCTCCGCTATGTACAGGTGACGCCGGAGACAAAGCGCCAGGCGCAGGTAGTAGATGCCATGCGGTATTCTCTGGAGGCAGGCGGCAAGCGGATTCGTCCGGTGCTGGTGCTGGAATTCTGCCGGATTTTTGGCGGCACAAAGGAACAGGCGATGGCGGCGGCGTGTGCGCTGGAAATGGTGCATACCTTTTCGCTCATCCATGACGACCTGCCGGAGATGGACAACGACGATTACCGCCGTGGAAAGCCGTCCTGCCACAAGGCGTTCGGTCATGCGGTGGCGCTGCAGGCAGGGGATGCCCTGCTGACCGAGGCGTTTCGTGTGATCGTGGATGACCCGATCCTGGAACCGGAAATGAAAGTGGAGCTGCTGCACATTCTGACCGAGGCGACCGGCGCCGCCGGAATGGTGGGCGGACAGATCATGGATATGGCAAACGAAAAGCGCAGCGACGTGACCCTGGAAGAGCAGGAGGCGATGTGTGCGGCAAAGACCGGCGCACTGATCCGTGCCGCCTGCCGCCTGGGCTGCACTGCCGGATTTGCGTCCAAAGAGCAGATCATACTGGCAGACCAGTATGGCGCAAAGCTGGGGCTGGCGTTCCAGATCGTGGATGATATCCTGGATGTGACCAGTACATCTGAGGTGCTGGGCAAGCCGGTGGGCAGCGATGCCGAAGAGGGAAAAACAACATTTGTAACGCTGCTGGGACTGGAAGAGGCGCAGAGACGTGCTGCGGCTCTGACAGAAGAGGCCGAGCAGATTCTGGCGCAGTTCCCGGAACACGAGTTCCTGATGGCACTGACGCAGGAGCTGCTGCGGCGTGAAAAATAAATAAAGGAGTGAAGTCTGCGGGAATGTCACGGATTTTGGCTGTGACAGGAGACTCGCAGACAATGAAGAAATGGAGCATAATCAATTGCCGAAGGAAGATGCGCCGCTGTTGGAACGGCTGCATTCTCCCAAGGATCTGAAAGGGCTTTCGCTGGAACAGTGTGAGTCGCTCTGTGAGGAGATTCGAAGTCTCCTGGTGGAGACCGTCTCGAAAACCGGCGGGCATCTCGCCTCCAACCTCGGTTCCGTGGAACTGACGGTGGCGATGCACCGTGTATTTTCCTCGCCCCAGGACAAATTTGTCTGGGACGTGGGACACCAGTGTTATACCCATAAAATATTGACCGGACGGCTGGAGCAGTTTTCTACCCTGCGGCAGGAAAACGGCATCTCCGGCTTTCCGAAACCAAACGAATCGGAACACGATAGCTTTATCAGCGGTCACAGCAGCACGGCGATCTCTGTTGCCTGCGGCATTGCGGAAGGAATGCGTCAGCACGGAGACAGAGAGCATTTTGCCGTTGCAGTAGTCGGTGACGGCGCCATGACCGGCGGTCTGTCCTATGAGGGACTGAACAATGCCGGCAAGTCGGGAAACAATCTGATCGTGATTCTGAACGACAACGAAATGTCCATCTCCAAAAACGTGGGAGCGCTGGCGAGATATCTCTCTTCCATGCGGAGCAGTGAGGGCTATGTCCGCACCAAAAAGGCGGTGGAGCGCCGTCTGAACCGCACGGCTGTGATCGGTCCGTCTGTGGCGAAGGTCATCAAGAATTCCAAGAGCGTTGTCCGGGATGTGCTGCTCCAGTCTGCCACCATCTTTGAGGATTTCGGGTTCGTATACCTGGGACCGGTGGACGGGCATAACCTGGGCGACCTGGAAGAGGCACTGCTGGCGGCGAAGGAATATCACCGCCCGGTATTTCTCCATGTGCATACGGTAAAGGGAAAGGGCTATGCGCCGGCGGAGGAAAATCCCGGCGAATACCACGGCATTTCCAAGTTCGACATCGAGACCGGCAACCCGGAGGTCTCCGGGACGGATTCCTATTCCGATGTGTTCGGCAAGGAACTGGTGCGCCTGGCAGAGGAGGACTCCCGTATCTGTGCAGTGACTGCCGCTATGGAACACGGCACGGGACTGCATCATTTTGCACGAAAGTTCCCGAACCGGTACTATGACGTGGGCATTGCCGAACAGCACGCCGTGACATTTTCCGCCGGGCTGGCATCCATGGGAGAACTTCCTGTATTTGCGGTGTACTCTTCCTTTTTGCAGCGTGCCTATGACCAGCTGATGCACGATGTTGCCATCGGCGGACTCCATGTAGTGCTGGGCATCGACCGTGCCGGTGTTGTGGGCGAGGATGGTGAGACCCATCACGGGCTGTATGACGTGTCGTTCCTCAGCACAGTGCCGGGCGCTGTGATCTATGCGCCGGCTTGTTATGACGAACTGCGTCTCTGTCTGCGCCGGGCGCTGTACCGGGACAAGGGACTGGCGTGCGTGCGCTATCCCAGAGGAAATGACAAGAGCGTGTTTGACAAGAGCGCCCTGAACACGGAGTATACCCATGTTTCCGGGAAAAAGACCGATATCCTGTATATTTCCTACGGCAGAGTATATGATAATCTGTACCGTGCGGCAAAGCGCTGTGCAGAGCGGGAGCTTCACTGTGACCTGCTGAAACTGACCCGTATCTTTCCGCTGGCGGATGGTGTGGTGGACATTGCCATGTCTTATCGCCACGTGGTATTCCTGGAAGAGGCGTATTATTACGGCGGCATTTCCCAGCTGTTCGGCGATCTGCTGCTGGAACGTGGATTCCAAGGTACATACCGCCGGGTCGCACCGAAACAGTATCTGCTCCAGGCATCTACGGATTCCCAGATGGAGACTATGGGACTTTCGGAGTATGCCATTTACCGGGATATCCGGCAGGAGGCAGAGCATGGCGAGACTTGATGCGGCAATGGTGCAGCAGGGACTCGTCCCCAGCCGCCAGCGTGCAAAAACGCTGATTCAGAACGGACAGATCTCTGTGAATGGAAAGGTCTGCACCAAGCCGGCATTTGCTGTGGAGGAGACCGATCAGATCACCATGGAGGGCAGTGATATTCCTTTTGTGGGACGTGGCGGTCTGAAACTGGAATATGCGCTGGAACAGACAAAGCGTTCTCTGGACGGACTGGTCTGTCTGGATATCGGCGCATCTACCGGCGGCTTTACGGACTGTATGTTACAGCGTGGCGCAGCAAAGGTTTACGCCATTGACGTGGGACACGGACAGCTGGTGCAGTCGCTCCGGGAAAATCCACGTGTGGTGAACTGGGAAGGCACAGATGTCCGCAGCATTGCACCGGAACAGCTGGAACAGCCGGCAGACTTTTTTTCAGTGGATGTGTCGTTTATTTCGCTGCACCATGTACTGCCCTATGTGCTGCCGCTGCTGAAACCGGATGCTGCCGGAGCAATTCTTATCAAGCCCCAGTTTGAGGCAGGCAGGGAAAACATCGGCAAAAACGGACTGGTGCAGTCGCAGCGTGTCCATGTACAGGTACTGGGGAATATTCTGACGCTGCTGTCTGCGCTGGGACTGACGGTGCAGCTGCTGTGTCCGTCACCCATCCGGGGTGGTTCCGGCAACGTGGAATATCTGGCGGCAGTGCAGAAAGGCGGCGAAACGGCATATGTGCCGGACGCTGCGGCTGTGGTGCAGCAGGCGTTTACACAGGCGAAAAAGGAGAAGACGAAATGAAGGTCGTGTTGTTTCACCATCTGCAAAAGGGCAATGCCCCGGAAGTGGCGAGAAAGGTCTGCCTGGCACTCCATCGGAACGGTATGGAGGTCTGGGCAGACCCACGCTGTCTGGGTCTGCTGAAAGATATGGATTTCGTGTGCTATGCGCCTTTTCTGGAGGCGATACAGGATGCGGATGTGGCAGTTGCCATCGGTGGTGACGGCACGATCCTGCACTGCGCCCGTCATGTGGTGGGAACAAGCGCCAAGCTGCTGGGCATCAACACCGGGCGGCTGGGCTTTCTGGCATCCATGGAGCCGGATCAGATCGGCGAGATCGCACGGCTGCAGACCGGAGACTACCGGGTGTCCAAGCGGATGCTGCTCCGAGGCAAGGTGCTGGACAAAACAGGGACTTGTCTCCGGGAACTGACGGCGCTCAACGACATTGTCATTTCCCGGAATTTTTCCCGTGTCATTGAGTTTACTGTGTCCCGGAACAATGTGGTGCTGGGCGAATACCGGGCAGACGGCGTGATTTTCAGTACGCCTACCGGTTCTACCGCCTATGCCCTTTCCGCAGGCGGTCCAATCATTGAGCCGGAGTTTTCCTGCATTGAGATGAATCTGATCTGTCCCCACTCGCTGTCGGCGAGACCTATCTTGTTTTCGCCCCACAACGACCTGCAGGTCAGTCTCCGTGTCCGGGAGGAATACGATGCGTATTTCTGCGCAGACGGGGAAAAGCCGGAGCCTTTTCCGGAGGGCAGAGTCATGGAGATCTCCGGCTCTGACCAGTCGCTGGAGATTCTGGATCTCAGCGGAAATACATTTTTTGATTCCCTCAGCAGAAAGCTGATGCAGTCACTGAAATCAGGAAGGTCGTGAGCAGAACGATGAAAAAGAAACGGCAGGACACCATTTTGGCGCTGATCGCTGCGGAGGATATCCCGACCCAGGAGGTGCTGCGGGAGCGGATGGCGGAACAGGGCTTTGCGGTGACCCAGGCGACGCTTTCCAGAGACATCCGGGAGCTGAAACTGACCAAGGAGCGGCACAGCGGCGGCAGAGCCTGCTATATTGCACCGGTGCGGCAGGAAGTCAACGGCGGCATTTTGCAGAATGCTGCACTGCGGACAGATTATGCCGGAAACGTTTCTGTGATCCACTGCCGGACAGGCACAGCACAGGCGGTGGCTGCGGCACTGGATGCCATGCACCGGGAAGATGTGGTGGGAACGATCGCCGGAGATGATACCATTTTCGTACTGCTGCGCACAGAAACGCAGGCAAAGGAATTTGCCGGCAGCTTTGCGAGACTGATGGAAACAGGAGGATTCTAATGCTGGCTGAACTGGAAATCGAAAATCTGGCGGTGATCGCCCATGCACGCATCCCGTTTTCACCCCGGCTCAACGTGTTTACCGGTGAGACCGGCGCCGGAAAGTCCATTCTGCTGCACGGCATCCATGCGGTGCTGGGGCAGCGTGTCACACGGGACATTGTGCGAACCGGCTGCAAAAAAGCAGTGGTGACGGCGCTTTTCACCCACCTGGATCCGCTGGTCTGTGCGAGACTGGATGCGCTTTCCATTTCCCATGTGGACGATGAACTTCTGCTGACCCGTGAGATCGCTGCAGACGGCGGAAGCGCCGCACGGGTCAACGGACATACCACAACGGTTTCCGTTCTCCGGGAGATCGGCGATGCTCTTATCAACATCCATGGACAGCATGATAACCAGGTGCTGCTTGCGCCGGAATGCCATCTGCAAATTCTGGATTCCTTCGGCGGAGACGATACTCTATTGCAGGAGTACCAGGAGACATTTCGCCAGCTGCAGCAGGCAGCCAAGCGGCTGAACCAGCTGGTAAAGCTGGAACAGGATAAGGCGCACCGCCGGCATCAGCTGAAAGCACTGGTTGCCGAGGTGGACGAGCTGGGGCTGGAACTGGGCGAAGAGGATGCCCTGGAAGAAGAGATGAACCTTTTGCAGCACGCCGAAAGTATTGCGGCGGCACTGCAGGCGGCGGCAGATGCCATTGACGGCGAGGATGCCGACGGCTCTGCGGTGCTGCTGACCGAGGCGGCAGCAGAGGAATTGTCTCCGTTCGCTGATCTGCGGACGGAGTTTTCTGTGCTGGGAGAGCGCCTTTCCGCAGCCGGCATTGAACTGGCGGACATTGCGTCAGAATGCCGCCGTCTCCGGGATGACATGGAACTGGATCCCCAGCGCTATGCCATGGTGCAGAAACGGATGCTGGAGATCCGGCGGCTCAGCCGGGAATATCAGTGTACCGGAGACGAACTGGTGGAGCGCCGCAACCGTGCGGAAGAGGAACTGGAACAGATGCAGGGCGCTGCCGCAGAGATCACTGCGCTCCGGGAGCAGAAGGCGGAACTTTTGGAAAAGGTCTCCGTCCAGGCGAAAGCGCTGTCGGAATACCGCTCAGAGACACTGCAGCGCTTTACGGCAGAAGTGACCGAACAGCTGGAATTTCTGAATATGCCGAACGTGGTGCTGACGGCAAAGCATACCACGGGAAAACTGACCATTCACGGCATGGACAGCCTGGAATTTCTCATTTCGGCGAACCGGGGCGAAGAACCGAGACCTCTGGCACGCATCGCATCCGGCGGTGAACTGTCCCGTATCATGCTGGCGCTGAAATGCGTTATTGCCGACCGGGACAGCATCCCCACGCTGATCTTCGACGAGATCGACACCGGCGTCAGCGGCAAGGCGGCGCAGAAGATCGGCATGAAACTCCGGGAAGTGGGACAGCTGCGGCAGGTGCTCTGCGTGACCCATTTGTCCCAGATCGCCGTTATGGCAGACCAGCATCTGATGATCGAAAAGCAGACCGAGGGGACGAGAACGGAGACTCATGTTATGGTGCTGGAACCGGAAGGGCGTGTGCATGAAATTGCCCGGATCATGGGCGGCGAAAATCCCAGTGTGCTGCTGCTGGAGACGGCAAGAGAAGAATTGAGACGCTGGCAGGATGACTTGCTGCCGGAGAGAGAGGACGGACAGGAAACATGATACAGCCAGAGGCGCTGTTACAGCAGTATTTCGGACATAAGGCATTTCGCGCCGGACAGAAACAGGCGATCGACGCCATTCTTTCCGGCAGGGATGTGCTGGCGGTCATGCCCACAGGCGCAGGAAAATCTGTGTGCTATCAGATCTCGGCACTGCTGTTGCCGGGCGTGACGATCGTCATTTCGCCGCTGATCTCGCTGATGAAAGACCAGGTGGAGGCACTCCGGCAGGTGGGCATCCCGGCGGCGTACATCAACAGCAGCATCAGCCAGGAGGAGTTCTATCATTCCATGCAGATGTTACAGCAGGGACAGTGCCGCATTCTCTATGTGGCACCGGAACGGCTGATGACGGAGAGTCTGCTCCGGCTGGCGCAGCGGGTGCAGATCAGCATGATCGCTGTGGATGAGGCGCACTGCGTCTCCCAGTGGGGACAGGATTTCCGGCAGAGCTATCTGGACATTCCGGTGTTTATGGAACAGCTGCCGGTGCGTCCGGTCTGCACGGCGTTTACGGCGACGGCAACCAAGCAGGTCGAGGCGGATATTGCACGCATACTGAAGCTCCGTGACCCGGAGACCATACATACCGGATTCGACCGGAAAAACCTGTTTTTCGGAGTACGCCGTCCCAACAGCAAAATGACGGAACTGTTTCACCTGCTGAAAGAAAACGACGGAAAAAGCGGCATTGTCTACTGCTCCACCAGAAAGGCGGTGGAAGAGGTCTGTGCATCTCTCTGTGATACCGGATTCGATGCCACACGCTATCACGCCGGACTTTCGGACGTGGAACGGGCGCAGAACCAGGACGATTTTCTCTACGACCGCAAGCCCATTATGGTTGCAACCAATGCGTTCGGCATGGGCATCGACAAGTCCAATGTCTCTTTCGTCATCCACTACAATATGCCCATGGATCTGGAAAGCTATTACCAGGAGGCAGGCCGTGCCGGACGGGACGGCGAACCGGCGCAGTGCATCCTGCTGTACAGCGGCAGAGATGTGCGGACAAACGAGTTCCTGTTGAAACGCAGCCGGGAGACCATGGATGTGGACGATGAGGAGACCCGGCAGTTTCTGCTGAACCAGGGAATGGAGCGGCTGAAACAGATGACATTTTATGCCACTTCGACCTCCTGTCTCCGGCATCGGATGTTGCGGTATTTCGGCGACCATGCACCGGAGAGCTGCGGCAATTGTTCCTGCTGTCTCACCAACTACCGGGAAGAGGATGCCACCATGGCGGCAAAGAAGATCATCTCCTGTGTCTATCGGGCGCAGAAAGGCGGTTATCATCTGAGCCGCACCATGACCGCCGATGTGCTGATCGGCAGCAAAAAGGAAAGCCTGCTGCGGATGCGGCTGGATCGGCTGTCCACCTACGGCATTATCGAAAAGCTGACGCAGAAAGAAGTGGTGGGGCTGATCGATGAACTGCTCCAGCAGAAAAATCTGGCGCTCCGTCCGTTTCAGGAGTATCAGGAACTGGCGCTGACTGCCGGATCGGTGGAGATCATCCGGGATCAGAAAAAGGTGATGCGCCGTGTTCCCATTGTCCGGGAAAAGCTGGCGGCGCCGGTGGGAACAAAAGACCCCACTCTGTCTGCGGCAGACAACGAGCTGTTCCAAAAGCTGCGGCAGGTGCGGTCGGCACAGGCAAAACACGAGGGGATTCCGCCGTACTTTATCTTTTCCGATGCCACGCTCCGGGATATGTGCCGGAAAAAGCCCCGGAGTATGGGCGATATGCGCCAGGTTTCCGGGGTCGGTGTCATTAAGGCACAGAAGTACGGGAAGATGTTTCTGGAGGAGATTCAGTCGTTTCAGCCGGAAGTTTCAGTTTGATTTTTATGCAAAAAATAAAAAAAGTATTTACAAATGAATAAAAACATTGTATAATTAGTACAGAGGAATTTGTGAATGGCATGGATTTTTTTGCGGGAATCAAAGACCATGCCGCAATTGACAGAAAGGATGATGATGAAAAAATTAAGAAGAGGACTGGCTTGTCTGGCAGCGGCAGCACTGGGCGTCACGGCACTTTCACCGCTGGGCGTATCTGAGGCTGAGCAGCCGGGAATGTATGTGGCACAGGAAACAGCTGACAGCATTACATATGCCTATAATAGGACAAATAGCGATTACGATTATCTCACGCTGAATCAAAACAAGTTCTATACGTGGGATGTGCGTGACACGAACTATTATACGGTAGTTCTGGAGGACGGCACATCGCTGTCGGCGGCAGATATGCCGGAGAACGTATCCCTTCTTGCAGAGAATCTTTCCTGCGGCGGCGGATACAATGGCAATTTGTGGGACACAAAGCTGGACGGCATGGAGCTGACCTACCAGGAGATTCAGCAGACTGAGAAAATCGTGACAGTAGAAAGTGATACCTGGGCGGCAGTGGAAAAACTGTTTCGTGTTCCCGGCGTAAAGATGATCTATCGGATGGAAGGCGTCTACACGCTGAAACCGGAGATCTCGTATCGGGAGGCTGGAAAAGAGCATTTCGGGCTTTATGTGGATGCGGACACAGAATTGCTGGCAGAAGATATCATGGCGGCTGTTCCGTCAGTGACCAGCGTAAGTGAAAAGAATGCCATAACAAATTATACAGGCATGGGAACCGGAGAGACCTATACCAAATACAGTTATGATGTGGCTGTCGATTGGGATGCCAACATAGAAAACAAGCCGGCGGCTCTGCTGGATCTGGTAAAGCAGTTCGGGAAGGTGGACGGCGTGCAGTATGCACTCCCGGAGGTCACCTATATTGAGATTTATGTCTCTTCTCCGGATGACTTTATTTTGTATCCGGTGGAGGAGACCACTGCGGCGGAAGATGCTGTGGTGGGTGATCTGAACCAGGACGGCAGTCTGGATGTTACCGATGCGGTTCTGCTGGGCAAGGCTGCGGCTGGTGCAGTGGAACTGTCTGCGGCACAGAAATCCAGTGCCGATGTCAACCATGACGGCACAGTGGACAGCAGTGATACGGTGAAATTGATGCAGTTCCTGGTGCGTCTGGTGGATACGCTCTGAGTTTTTTTGATTTTACAGGAAAGAGAAACGAATTACCCCATGCGGAAAAATTGTTCTGCATGGGGTATGTTTGTTTTCGGCGGCGCATAAGCTTTTCCAGAAGGAGGAGTGAAGATGCGCAGACGAAGTGTAATTCGGGACACGATACAGATGACCGTGATCCAGTTCTTTTTGGAGTGTCTGGCACTGCTGTTCAACGCCTGGATGACCCGGCGTGTGGGTGCGGCAACGGTGGGGACGCTGGCGCTTGCTGGGTCGTTTTTCAATCTGGCGGCGATGGTTGCCGGCGGAAACGCCATGCTCTGCGCCAGCCGTTTTGTTTCGGAGGAACTGGGAAAGTCCTGCGGCTGTCCGGCGCAGATCCTGCGGAATGCGGTGCGGTTTTGTCTGCTGCTCTCGGTGCCGGTGTCGGCTGGCATTTTCGCTTTTGCCGAGCCGCTGAGCCGTCAGTTCCTGCAAAGCACAGCGATGGCGCAGGCAGTGCGGCTTATGGCGCTCCTGCTGCCGCTGGGGAGCATCAGCGCCTGTCTGAAAGGATATTTCAATGCCGTGTGCCGTGTGACAGTGACAGCCGGCTGTGATGTGGCAGAGTTTCTGCTCCGTGCCGGGCTGCTGACCGGGCTTTTGCTGTGGCATCGTGCCGCAAAGCCGGAACAGGTCTGCACCTATCTGGTGGGCAGTATGGCGGCAGGGACGCTGTTTTCCACGGCGGTGCTGCTGCTTTTGTATGTGCGGAAACGGGAGCCATGCCGTGGAAAATGCAGCCTTTCCTTTGGAACGTACATTCGCCTGGCAGTGCCGGTGGCGTTTGGCGGTTGTCTGACGGCGGCGCTCAGTACGGCAAATGATACGCTGATTCCGATGACACTGCGGCAGTTCGGGGACAGCACCAGCCGGGCGCTGCAGCAGTTCGGCACATTTGAAGGCATCGTGATACCGGTGCTGTTTTTTCCGTCTACCATTCTCTGCGCCTTATCGGGCATTCTGATTCCGGAGGTTGCCCGTGCCAATGCCGCCGGGAATCGGGAACGGGTCTGCCGTCTGACCGAACGGGTGATCGAGCTGACGCTGATCTTTGCCGTCCTCATCAGCGCAGTGCTGCTGAAATACGGCGGTGTCATCGGGCGCTGCATGGACGGCGGCGAACTTTCCGGCAGAATGATCCGGATCCTTGCCCCGGTAGTGCCGTTTATCTATCTGGAGATCGTGCTGGAGGCGCTGATTAAGGGCATGGGGAAACAGAACTTCTCCTCCCTCAACTATCTGGCAGAGTATGTGATCCGAATCTGCGTGGTGTTGATCTGCATTCCGCTGTTTGGATTTTACGGCATTGTGGCGTCGTATTATACCAGCAATGTGTTCGGCAACTGCAACCGGCTGCGCATGGCAGTAAAAACGGCAAACCTCCGGTTCCGATTCGGAAAGCTGATCGGAAAGCCGGTGTTTGCCGTTGGGTTTGCTTTTGCAGCGGCATCACTGCCGGAGCATTTTTGTCCGCAGCTGCGGGAAACGCCGCTGGGCATTGCGGTGTTTCTGGGAATCACACTGAGCCTCTACGGGCTGGTGTTACGGCTGCTGCGGGAACGCAGGGATATCACACGTGGTGTGCCTGTTCGTGCTGTTTCAGCAGCGTGTGCATCCGGTGATGATGGCTGTGTTCCGTTTCACTTCTGCCGTGTACATGGGCGTGACTGTGGGTGATCGTGTGAGTATGTGTCACGCCGTCGTGGGTGTGAGTGAACGTGTGGGTGTGAGGATGGGTGTGTTCTGCCTGCAGGGTGTCCAGCACGACCAGCACAGAGCCGGCGAGCATGACTGCCAGCGCCAGGAAGTACTGCACACTCAGCGCATCCCGCCAGATGATGCAGGAGAGCGCCGTTCCGATAAAGGGCGCAACGGCATAATAGGCACTGGTTTTGGCGGCGCCCAGTGCATTCTGCGCACGGACGTAGCAGAAGATGCTCAGCCCGTATGCCACAAAGCCTAGCAGAAGTGCGGCGGCGACTGCACCGAGTTTCGGGAGCGGTTCGCCGATGCACAGGGCGATGATACAGGAACCCAGTCCGGAGAAGATGCCTTTGAGAAAGACGATCTCGAAGGTGCTTTTGTCGGAGATGTTCCGGGTGCAGTTGTTTTCCAGCCCCCAGCAGGCTGCCGCAGCCAGCACCAGCAGTGAACCGCCGGAGAAATGCAGACTGGACATATCCTCAAAGGAGAGGATGCCGCTGGAAAGGGTGATGAGCGCAATGGCAATCCAGAGCCGCCGGGAGATCTTTTCCCGGAAGAGAAAAAGGGCGATAAGCGAGGTCGCCACAATCTCAAAGTTGCCCAGAAGAGAGGCGTTAGCAGAGGTGGCGCTTTTCAGCCCCAGCATCAGCAGAATGGGTGCGGCGATATCCAGCAGGATCATGCCGATGGTATAGGGCAGGTCTTTGCGTGTCAGCTTTTTCTCTCCGGCGTGCTTTTTCGGATTGCTGAGATAGAGGATGCCGATGCCGATTCCGGCGCCGAAATACAGCAGAGACGCCAGAAACGTCGGACCGATTTGATTCAGCAGCAGCTTGGAAAAGGGGACGTTTACGGCATAAAAGGCTGCCGCCAGAACGGAGAGCAGAATGGCTGTGGTCTTTTTGTTCTGCATGACGGCGCTCTCCTATCGCTCTGTAATGATATCAGCCAGCTGGAACGGAACGACCTTTTCCAGGCTGTCCAGGGAAAGCTCCAGCTGGTGTCCGATTTTTCCGGCACTGCACAGAATGGTGGGGAAGTTCCGGGCGGATTCATGTATGGTGGTATGGAACAGCTTTTTCATGCCGATGGGAGAACAGCCGCCGTGGATGTATCCGGTGAGCGGCAGCAGGTCTTTGGATTTGCACATGGAGATGGCTTTTTCGCCTACCGCAGCGGCAGCCTTTTTCAAGTCCAGTTCCTCTGCCACCGGAACGAGAAAGACGTAGTGTTCGCCGGACTTTGCCACAGTGACCAGCGTCTTGAATACCTGCGCCGGGTCTTGTCCCAGCGCCTGTGCCAGCTCTACGCCGGTGTGCTGTCCGGTCGCCTGTTCCCAGCAGCGGTGGATGTAGGGGACTTTTGCCTTGTCCAGCATCCGGATGGCGTTGGTTTTGATGATTTTTTCTTTTGCCATAACGATCATTCTCCCTTGAGTGTAACGGTAACATAGGTGTGGTGCAGAGCGTTTGTCAGCTTGTCAAAGACATCGCTGGTCTGCATCCGGACGGTGGAAGTGTTGATGCAGGGATGACAGCCGAAGTACGGCTCCCGGAGCAGTTCCTGATCCACCACCAGCTGCACCTGGTTTTCGGTGTCATACATCAGACCAAAGATGGTGGCAGAGCCTGGGGTCAGATGCAGTAGCTGTTCCAGCGCCTCCTCCTTGGCGAAGGACAGCCGTGCGCATCCCAGCTGGCTGGTGATCTCTTTGGTGTGAAAGGGCTTGTCTCCCGGCATAAGCAGCAGGTAAAAACTGGTTTTCTGCCGGTTGCAGAGAAATAGGTTCTTGCAGATCTTGGTTTCCAGCGCCGCAGCGACTTCTTCACAGGCATCCATGGTAAAGGCTGGTTCGTGGTCTGCCCGTGTAAACGGTATGTCCAGCTGTTCCAGCAGATCGTATACAGCGGTTTCTTTTTCCAGTCTGCCGCTTTCGTCTGCGGGTCTGCCGTTTTCAATTGTCATTTTGGAATAACCTCCTATCAAAAGAGCGCATTGACAACGCTGTATCGTCAATGCGCTCTTTCTGTGCTGTGCAGATGCGCACAGCTTAAACATTCTCTTACAGTGTGAACATGATGTCGTTCATGATTGCCTCCAGCATTTCCTGGCGGCCGCTGGTCAGAGAATCGGTAACTTCGCCCTTTTCCAGTGCATACTTTTCCAGGTCAGCCATGGTTGCCTTGCCGGAAATGATGTCAGCGCCGATGCCGGTCTTCCAGCTTGCATAGCGGTCAGCCACAAAGCTGTCCAGTCTGCCGTCGGTAATCATCTTGTCGGCGATGCGCAGACCCAGTGCAAAGGTGTCCATGCCTGCGATGTAGCTGTGGAAGATGTCTTCCAGCTCGAAAGAGCCACGTCTTGCCTTTGCGTCGAAGTTCAGACCGCCGTTGGTGAAACCGCCTGCCTTCAGTACTTCGTACATACACAGTGCTGCGTCATATACGTTGGTCGGGAACTGGTCAGTATCCCAGCCCAGCAGCGGATCGCCCTGGTTTGCGTCGATAGAACCGAACATACCGTTGGTTCTTGCAACACGCAGTTCGTGCTGGAATGTGTGCTGTGCCAGTGTTGCGTGGTTTGCCTCGATGTTCAGCTTGAAGTCCTTGTCCAGGCCATACTTGCGCAGGAAACCGATGACTGTTGCAGAGTCGAAGTCATACTGGTGCTTGGTCGGTTCCTTCGGCTTGGGTTCAACATAGAAGTCACCGGTGAATCCGATGCTTCTTGCATAATCTACAGCCAGGTGCATCAGACGAGCCATGTTGTCCAGCTCCAGACCCATATCGGTATTCAGCAGGGTCTCATAGCCTTCACGGCCGCCCCAGAATACATAGCCCTGACCGCCCAGCTTTACAGTTGCATCAATGGCGCTCTTGATCTGTGCAGCGGCATATGCGAATACATCAGCGCTGGGAGATGTGCCTGCGCCGTGCATATAACGAGGATGGTCAAAGCACTTTGCAGTACCCCACAGCAGCTTTTTGCCGGTTGCATCCTGCTTTTCCTTGCACAGGTCAACGATTGCTCTCAGCTTTTCGTTGGTCTCGCTCAGACTGCCGTATTCCGGAGACAGGTCTCTGTCGTGGAAACAGTAGTAGTCGATACTCAGCTTGTCCATGATCTCGAATGCAGCCTCGACCTTTGCCTTTGCACGAGCTGTCACATCATCACAGCCCCAGGTCTTGTCGGTTGTGCCGCAACCAAACATATCTGTGCCGTCGCCGCCCATGGTGTGCCACCAGGACAGGGCAAACTTCAGCTGTTCCCGCATGGTCTTGCCGGCGATCACTTCGTCCGGGTTGTAAAACTTAAATGCCAGGGGATTCTTGGAATTCTTGCCTTCGTATGCGATTTTCGGAATGCTCTTGAAAAATTCACTCATGGGTGTTTCCTCCTAAAATTTTTTGGGAGCGTGTTCACGCATACTTTTTTCAGTGAACATACTCCAGATTATCAATGGCGTTTGATACGCCTTGCATCCAGAACAATTGAGAATTAGTTAAATAAGGAGATCTCTCGGTTATCTTTTGCGAAATAATCTTCCAGTACAGCAATATACGAGCGAAAACAGGTCTTGTCCGCAAAGGTCAGCACATCGTTTTCTGCCGGCACGCCGAGCTGTTCCAGTTGGGAATCGGTCAAGTCTTTCAGGTAGACCGTCTCTGTGTCTGACGGGATGCCGATGGTGGCTTTCTGCGACTTGCTGAGATCCAGTGTCACATCCTCTGAGATTGCCAGCAGCTGTGCCGTGATATCCGCACGGGATACGGTAGACCACTGGGCGCTGCCAACCTCACTGGGGATGGGGCGCTCTTCATAGACTGTCCGGTCATAACCATTGGAGACGAAGGTCAGAAACGGCAGGTGGATGTCCCGGTCGTTCGGCTCGATGTGAACCGCAACATTGCCGCCGGAACTGTCATCCGTCTGGATGATCTCATACCGGTATGCGCCGGAGGGCGACTCGCCGTTTTCCAGAATGGTCTGCTGTGTGCTTGGGGTAAAGAACGACATCAGCATGAAAAATGCCAGCGAACCCAATACATATAATAGTAGGTATATGACGCCAAAGACGGTTTTTACCGTTTCGCCGGCACCGGACAGGAAAAAGATGATAAGCGACGTGACAGCAATCGGCAGAATCAGCTCCCATTGCCCGAAACACAGCAGGATCTGCGGCAGGATCGCCGGCAGCAGAAGAATGCTGGTCAGACGAGTCAGAATCTGAAAGCGGCTGTAGAGCATGGCGCTCAGTGCTGCAAAGGATACGGCGCAGAGCGTCAGACAAAACAGGAACTTGTTCGTGGCGGTAAAGTCATAGAAAATGACCAGATAGGAAAACCAGCACATCAGCGCCAGATATCCCGCACCGACCAGTGACACCAGGCGTCTCCGCCAGATGTTGGGCGTTGTTGTTTCAGCTGTCGTATTTGTTGTACTCATGTATATTTTCTCGTCTGTCTGAATTTGCAGACGTTTTCCTTTCTTTGCCTGAGAGCGTTCGCCGTCTGGACGAATGTTCCTCTTTTACGGCAGAAATGGCTGCACGTATCCGCAAAGAAAAGTTTCTCTGTTTCTTGCGTGCTTCGCACTCCTATTATAGCATTTTTTTCGCATTGTGGCAAGTACTATTGCAAAAAAAATTACAACAATCGTATATAATCCTACCGTTTTTTGCGATGATTCCGGAAAATCTGCCGGGAATGTCCGCAGGAGAATGGGGAAAAGCACCGCTGTTCCGGCGTATTTTGTCGGTTTTTACAGTTTATTTATAAAAAAATATGGAAACACCCTTGTAAATTTGTCGGATTTGTGGTATGATTGTTTTTATGTTTGCTAAGAGTCTGATTTGTACTGTTCAAGAGCGGCAGCGACTCTGGAGCAATGATTTTGGAAAGGAGATAGGATTGTGACAAAATCAGTTTTGTGTATTCTGATCGCTATTCTGGTGTATATGGCAATGATGGTCGTGATCGGCGTGATATACTCCAAAAAGAACAGCAGTGTCGGAGACTTTTATCTGGGAGGACGGCGGCTCGGTCCCATCGTCTCTGCCATGAGTGCGGAGGCATCGGACATGAGCAGCTATCTGCTGATGGGACTGCCGGGACTGGCGTATCTGAGCGGCTGTGCGGAGGTAGGCTGGACGGCGATCGGTCTCGCCATCGGTACTTATCTGAACTGGCTGCTGGTGGCAAAGCGGCTCCGGGTGTATTCCCAGAGATGCGGAAACGCCATCACCATCCCGGACTTTTTTTCCAACCGCTATCGTGACAACAAGCACGTGCTGATGGGAATTGCCGCTGTGATTATTCTGGTGTTCTTCGTGCCGTATACTGCATCGGGCTTTTCTGCCTGCGGCAAGCTGTTCAATCAGCTGTTCGGCTGGGATTACCATATGGCAATGATTATCAGCGCCGTTATCATTATCGCATACACCTGCCTGGGCGGATTCCTGGCGGCAAGCTTTACTGACCTGATCCAGAGCATCGTGATGACTTCGGCGCTGGTGGTTCTGGTGGTTTACGGCATCCACACAGCCGGCGGCATGGATAATGTGATGGAAAATGCGAGAGGCATCGAGAATTACCTCAGCTTTACCAGTACCCGGACAGCAGACGGCGAGCTGGTCTCTTACGGCGGTCTGAGCATCGTTTCCACCCTGGCGTGGGGTCTGGGTTATTTCGGTATGCCCCACATTCTCCTGCGCTTTATGGCGATCGACGACAAGAACAAGGTCAAGGTTTCCCGCCGCATTGCCTCTATCTGGGTGGTCATTGCCATGGGCGTTGCCATTCTGATCGGTATTATCGGCAATGCGCTGACTGCAAACGGCACAGTTGCACCGCTGGAAACGGCGTCTGCATCGGAGACCATCGTTCTGGAAATGGCTACTGTACTCAGCAAGCACAGCGTAGGTGCGGCGCTCATCGCCGGACTGATCTTCGCCGGCATCCTTGCCTGCACCATGTCTACTTCGGACTCTCAGCTGCTGGCGGCATCGTCCAGTATGTCGGAGAATCTGCTGAAAGGCGTGTTCCACGTCAAGCTGTCGGAAAAGCAGTCCATGCTGGCGGCTCGTCTGGTTCTGCTGATTATTGCAGTGCTGGGCGTCGTTCTGGCGTGGGATCAGAACAGCTCGGTGTTCCGTGTGGTATCCTTCGCATGGGCAGGATTCGGCGCAACCTTTGGTCCGGTGGTGCTGACGGCGCTGTTCTGGAAACGCTCCAACAAGTACGGCGCACTGGCTGGCATGATTACCGGCGGCGTCATGATCTTCGTGTGGAAGTTCGCCATCAGCAAGCTGGGCGGCGTGTTTACCATCTATGAGCTGCTGCCGGCGTTCCTGTGTGCGCTGATCGCCATTGTGGTGGTCTCTCTGCTGACCAAGGCACCGGAACAGGAGATCGTGGACGAGTTCGAGGCGGTCTCTGCGGAGATGAAACAGAAGTAAAAAGGCTGCCTTTTCGGCAAGTCAATATAGAAAAAGAACCGATTTCTGCGTGTGCGGAGATCGGTTCTTTTTGTTGCGGAAATGAGGATGAAGAATTGACATTTCTGGATTGATATGATATAATAATAGTATTATAGCTTGCTAAAAATAGCTTGCTAAAAAATGATATGGAGGAATGGCAAAATGAAGTTTTGGAAAAAAGTTCTTGCATCAGTGACCGCAGGCGTGCTTTGCCTGGGCGGTGCGGGGCTGTCTGGGGCGGAGAGCGTGCAGGAAAGCATGGGAACGGTGTTATCGGCGAGTGCGTACGTACCATATTCTTACGATGGCAGATATGAAGGTCTGTATTATAATGTGACGGATACAGGAGAAATTGAAATCACTGGATGTTATGAATATGTTAGAAAAGTAAATATTCCTATAGAAATTGATGGAAAATCCGTGACGAGTATCGGATCGAGTGCTTTTTACGACTGTACCAGTTTGACGGAAATCACGATCCCGGACAGCGTGACGAGTATCGGATCGAGTGCTTTTTACGACTGTACCAGTCTGACGGAAATCACGATCCCGGACAGCGTGACGAGTATCGGATGGAGGGCTTTTTCCTACTGTACCAGTTTGACGGAAATCACGATCCCGGACAGCGTGACGAGTATCAGAGAGTGTGCTTTTTACGACTGTACCAGTCTGAAAAATGTTTATATTTCAGATATCAATGCATGGTTTGAAATCGATTTTGATGATCTTGATAGTAACCCTATGTGTAATGGTGCAAATCTTTATTGCAATGGAGAACTAGTAACAGAAGTTGCAATCCCCGATAGTATGGAGAGTATTGGAAGTTATGTTTTTTCCTACTGTACCAGTCTGACGAAAATCACGATCCCGGACAGCGTGACGAGTATCGGAGAGTGTGCTTTTTACGACTGTACCAGTCTGACGAAAATCACGATCCCGGACAGCGTGACGAGTATCGGACAGTATGCTTTTTGCGGCTGTACCAGTCTGACAGAAATCACAATCCCGGACAGCGTGACGAGTATCGGGGAGGGTGTTTTTTTCGGCTGTACCAGTCTGACGGAAATCACAATACCGGACAGCGTGACGCATATCGAAAATCATACTTTTGATGACTGTACCAGTCTGAGGTCTGTTACATTTTTAAGTCCTAAAACGGGTATCGAAGAGGGAGCATTTTCCGATTGTAATGCGGATATGAAATTCATCACAGAAGACACTTACGATCAAAAGGGAGAAGCTGCCAGTGTTGCTACAAATGTTACCCAGCTGACTGTCAAGCACAAAGAGGGCAAAATTCCTGCTGGTGCTTATGAAGGCAGCAAACGGCTGAAAGAGGTCACACTGGAAGAAGGCATTACGCTGATCGAAGATGATGCTTTTGCCAACTGCGACAATCTGGAAAAGATCGTCATTCCGAAAAGTGTGACGGGTATCCGTTATACGGCGTTTACCTATGATACCAAGCTTACCATGTACGGCTACAAGGACACCTACGCCGAGCGGTATGCGGATATGCTCGGTTTCCCCTTTGTGGCTCTGGATGACTCTGACACGCCACCGGTGACGACTACAACAACCACTTCCACCACAGAAACCACCCCAACCACCGCCGCACCAATCACTGGAGGTCTCGTCTGCGGCGACATCAACCTGGATGGGCGAGTGGACATCACAGACGCTGTTCTGCTGAACAAATTCTGCTCCGGCGCCATCACGCTGGATGATACCGCAAAGAAAAACGCCGACTGCAACGGCGACGGCGAACCCGGCAGCGGCGATGCAGTTGTTCTGCTGCAATTCCTGGTGCATATCGTGGACACCCTGCCGTACAGCGCATAATCCCGACCAAAGGCAACACCGCACAAAGCCCGCCTGGCGGCTTTGTACGTAATCTGCTTGCTGATTTTCCGTCATATTGCCCAGAAATTCCTTGCCATACGACAGTATGCCTGCGGAATTTCTATGCAATCTGTCGAAAAATCTGGCTACGCATCTTCCGCACAAGCTTTGTGCGGTGTTGCCCAAAATTGAAACCGAAAGCCGTGAGCGAATCCGTTCACGGCTTTTTTGCGTTATTGCCCTTGATACGCCTGGCGCAGCTTTTCAATGGCGTGCTTTTCCAGCCGGGAAATGTACGACCGGGAAATGCCCAGCTGTTTCGCCACTTCACGCTGGGTCATGGGTGCGCAGCCGTACAGTCCGTAGCGATGCACCAGGATCTCCGTCTCCCGTGGGGTCAGACAGCGTTCCAGGTATTGGTACAGCTGTTTCGACTGGATCAGCGTATCCACCATCTCCGGCAGGTTCGTGCCGTCGTCGATAATGTCCATCAGTGTCAGCTGGTTGCCGTCGCCGTCCGTCTCGATGGGTTCGCCCATGTAGATCTGGTCGGCGTGTTTTTTCTGGCTCCGGAAGTTCATCAGGATCTCATTGTTGATGCACTTGCTGGCGTAGGTGGCGAACCTTGCACCTTTGGTGCAGTCGAAGGAGTCCACTGCCTTTACCAGTCCGACCGTGCCGATGGAGATCAGCTCTTCCTGTTCCGGCTGGGGCATCCCGTATTTTTTGATGACGTGCGCCACCAGCCGCATATTGTGCAGGATCAGCTTTTCCCGGGCGCTGCGGTCGCCTGCCGCCAACGCCTCGAAACACGCTTGCTCCTCCTCCCGGCGCAGGGGCTTGCGGAACGAGCCGGTTTCGCCCACGTGGAGAAAAAAACAGAAGAGCTGCTGGAAAAATTGCAAAAACATCGAATCACCTCGGAACAGTGTATGCCCGGGGGATTGTACGGTATGCGTGTGGAGGAGTATGTATGAGAGAAATGATGTTCCTGGGACAATTGCAGCAGTTCAAAAGTTTATCTCTGGTTTAACTCCATTTTCATTCCTGTTATGCCCTCCACGTTATACTAAAGACAAACCAAGACAGGAGGCGTACAGAGATGAAAATATTGATTACGACAGATTGCTATACGCCCATGATAAACGGCGTCGTCACATCAATTCGAAATCTGGAGACCCAGCTTCGCAGTCGGGGACATGAGGTGAAGATTCTTTGCCCCTCGCAGTATCTGCACGGAGAAAGCCGGGACAATATTGTGCGAATCGGTTCCATCGGCGCCGGAAAATTCTGCAATGGTGCCAGAGCCGCCGTATGTTTTCGGAAAAGCAGCCTGCAAAAGCTGATCGACTGGAAACCGGATGTCATCCACGCTCAATCGGAGTTTTTCTCGTTCGCCATGGCGAAAAGAATTGCAGCTGCGGTGAATTGCCCCATTGTACATACCTATCATACCATTTATGAAGATTACACTCACTATTTTTCTCCCAGTATTGCACTGGGCAGAAAAGCAGTTGTTACCATGACTCGGCACGTTTTACAGTATGCCGAGGCGGTCATCGCACCCAGCCGCAAGGTGGAGACACTTCTGCGGTCTTACGGGGTGCAGAAACCAATTGCAGTGATTCCCACAGGGTTGGATTTGCAGCGATTTGAAACCCGCTTTCCACAGTTGCAGGTGGATACGTTAAAAAGATCCCTGGAGATCTCACCGGAACAAAAAGTGTTGCTGACTGTGGGCAGAGTTGCCAAGGAAAAGAATCTGGCGGAACTGCTCGACTATTTCGGGCGACTGTCTCTGCCGGATGCAGTGCTTTGCATCGTTGGCGGCGGAACGTATCTGGAAACTTTGCGGCAGCTTGCAGCAGAAAAGGGAATCGCCGACCGGGTGATTTTTACCGATGCGGTTTCACCGGACAAGATTCCGTTGTATTATCAGATCGGAGATATATTCCTCAGTGCATCGCAAAGCGAGACCCAGGGCTTGACTTATCTGGAGGCGCTGGCAAGCGGATTGCCGCTGGTATGCCGAAAGGATGCCTGCCTGGACGACATTGTAACAGATGGCTGGAACGGCGGTCTGTATACATCTTTTGAACCGTTTCAGAAGTGGATTACAGCATTCTGCGGCGATGCGGCAGTAACACAGCAGCTTTCCCGGCACGCAGTCCAGACCGCAGAGCGCTTTTCTGCTGCCGGATTTGCGGAAAAAGTGGAGTTCTGTTACCAGGAAGTTTTGAAAAATTGGAAAATGCAAAGTGCATGAGAAGGTGGATATCAATGAAACCACGAACACATGATCGAATTGCAGGAATTGCAGCCGCACAGGCTGATTTTTCTCCGCTGGAGCGCCATTTGTTTTGCCTGGGCGCAGCCATTCCGGACTATCTGCCCACGCAGTTTCTGCACCGCCATTTTTACCAGAAGTCGGCGGACTATGTCTTTCGGAAACTACAGAAGTACAGCGGCAGGACTTCGCTGTTTGCCCTGTTTCGTTTGGGGGAACTGACACATTATATGAGCGATTTCTGCTGTTCTGTACACCGCAGCGGCGGCATCGGAAACCCACGACTGCACTTGTCCTATGAGCGTCAGATGCAGCGGTATTTCATGGAAAATCTGGACTTGTTTACTGCCGAGAACCGGATGATGCAGATTCCGCAGACTGTCACAGAAGTGCTGCAAACGTATTACCGGCAGCCGTCCATGGATTTTCACACCGACTTGTCGGCGGCGATTCAGGCGAGTCTTGTTGTCTGCAAAAAGTATGCGCTTTTGGTGCAGCAGAAACAGGCATTTTCGGGAGGTGTTCCAAATGGTAGCTGTCATTCCGGCATATGAACCGGATGCTGTTTTGACAGATCTGGTATAGCGTTTTTTGATTTTCCCGACCTCACATCATCAGAAGGAAGTGTAGACCATGCAATGGATCACAGCTCTGGATTTTCAGATTCTACATGAAATACAGAACCGCTTTTCCTGTTCTTTTCTGGATTTTTGGATGCCGAAAATCACGGCGCTGGGAAACGGCGGTATTCTCTGGATTCTCCTTGCAGTACTCCTGCTGTGCATTTCGAAAACCAGAAAAAACGGGATACAGCTGGGTGTCGGCAATATGGGATGCGGTCTGATCGGAAATCTTCTGCTGAAAAATCTGGTGGCACGTGACCGACCCTGCTGGCTGGAGGAACACGCTATGCTGATTGCGGTTCCCCAGGACTACTCGTTTCCGTCCGGACATACCATGGCATCCTTTGCCGCAGCCACAGTACTCTGGCACTGGAACCGGAAAGTCGGTCTTGCCGCCTATCTTCTGGCAGGCATGATCGCATTTTCCCGGCTGTATCTCTTTGTGCATTTTCCGTCCGATGTGCTGGCAGGCGCACTGCTCGGCTGTCTGGTGGGAATTGCGGCAGTCAGACTTGTAGATCTGGGCGAAAAGAAAATCGTGCATAAACGAAAAGAGGCGTGAGCAATGCGAAACCGTTGTATTTTACTGGGCGTGGATATTCTGACAGCATCCTGTCTGTGTCCGCATAAACCGGAGTACGTTGTTCCGGATGGGATTCTAGTTGTCCGGTACGCTGCATTTGTTGATAAGAATGGGAAAACAGCATGAACTGGATCTGTAAACAAAAACGCTGGATCAGCATCGGCTGCTTTCTGATTACCTGCGTGTTTGTAGTGTTTGGCTACCAAAGCGGTATCTTCACAGACACGCAGAAGATGCAGGCGTTTCTGGAACGTGCCGGTGTTCTTGCGCCGCTGGTGTTCATGGCGATACAGGCGGTGCAGGTAGTGATCCCAATTCTGCCCGGTGCAATCGGCTGTGTGTTCGGTGTCGTATTTTTTGGCGCAGTCAAGGGTTTCTTTTATAATTACATCGGAATCTGTATCGGCTCTGTGGCTGCCTTTTTACTGGCGAGAGCCTGCGGACAAGATCTGGTGCAGCAAATGACCGGAGCGAAATTCTATCAGAAATACAGCAAGTATTTATTGCAGGAAAAGCAGTTTGAACGAATCTTTGCGCTTTTGATTTTCCTGCCGGTGGCACCGGATGATTTTTTATGCTATCTGGCAGGAATTAGCAAAATGACAGTGCGCAAATTTGCCATCATTATTCTATTGGGAAAGCCGCTTGCCATTCTGCTCTACAGCATGGGTGTTTATCAGCTTTTGCAGAGAGCATGGGCGCTGCTTGGCAGTTGAAGTCCTGGAAAGGAACAAATACGATGCGTGTCTTTTTATATTCCGAGTTACAGCGCCAAATTGAAAAAAGCGGCGTGGGACGGGCAATTCTTCACCAGCGAAAAGCGCTGGAGGCAAACGGCGTCTGCTGTGCCGAGCGTTGGCAGGATGCCGATGTGGTTCATATCAACACCGTCTTTCCCCATTCATTCTTTCTGGCGAAGAAAGCGAAACGCCATGGAATCCCTGTGGTTTATCACGCCCATTCCACCAAAGAGGACTTTCGCAATTCCTATGTAGGGTCAAACTTGTTTGCACCGCTGTTTCAGCGGTGGATCAAATTGTGCTACCAGCAGGGGACGAAAATCGTGACGCCCAGCTTTTATGCCCGGAGTCTGCTGAAACAGTATGGCATCGAGAAAAAGATTCACGTCATTTCCAACGGCATTGCCCTTTCAGAATACCAGAAAGATACGGCGGCAGGACAGCGGTTTCGGAAACAATACGGATACAAACCGCAGGATCAGGTGATTCTTTCTGTGGGAATGCAGATTCGCAGAAAAGGGATTCTGGACTTTGTGCAGCTGGCGAAGGCAATGCCGCAGTATCAGTTTATCTGGTTTGGCTGTACCAATTTGCGTTTCGTTAGCAGAAAAGTGCGTCAGGCGGTTTTGCATCCGCCGAAGAATTTGCAGTTTGCCGGATACGTGCCGAAAGAGCAGCTGCAGGACGCTTACAGCGGCTGTGATCTGTTCCTTTTCCCGTCCTATGAGGAAACCGAGGGAATCGTAGTGCTGGAGGCGTTGGCAATGCAAATCCCGGTGCTGCTCCGCCGGATTCCGGTTTATACAGAGTGGCTGAAAGAATCCCAGGACGTGTATTTTGCCGGCGATTTACAGGAATTCGAGACAAAAGCGGCACAGATATTACAGGGAAAACTGCCCGATTTGACGGAAAACGGATACCACGCCGTGCAGAAAAAAGACCTGCCGAATGTGGGAAAACAGCTGCTGCGGGTATATCAAAGCTGTATGGAATAGATCTGACCGGAAAAACCTATATGGAGAAAGCTGGAGGGAGAACTCTTTTTCGGGAGTTTTCCCTCTGTTTTTTGTGCATCAGCACAATCAAAACCCCTTTTCGCACAGTTTTTCGCTTTCTTCACAGAAAATATATCATATTTTTGTGCGTATCTTTTCTGAAAAAGGGGGCTGATTTGGCGTATCTGATAAATCTGCACAAAACGATTGACACATCTGCACTGCTGTGCTATACTAGATACATCGAAAGAAAACAAACAGAAAAACAAAGAAAAAAAGATGCTGAAACCGATGATGATACAGATTCAGCAGAAAACACAAAATAATGTAAAGCGGCAATGGGGCTGTTCAAAGGTTCCCGTTGCCGCTTTTTTTATTTAGGAGATGAGAGTTATGTCGGAACTGCAAAACAAAGTTGAAATTCACATGGAACATATCGGGATGGTATATCCTGCGGATGGAAAGGAAGTCACTGCGCTGACAGACGTGACCCTGGATATCCAGAAAGGCGAGTTCGTCTCTCTGGTGGGACCGTCCGGATGCGGCAAGACAACGCTCCTGCGCATCATCGCAGATCTGCTGCAGCCCACGTCCGGTGTGATTACAGTAGGCGGCACATCTCCCCGGGAGGCAAGATTAAAGCGGCGCTATGGCATCGTGTTCCAGGGCGCAGTGCTTTATGACTGGCGCACTGTGCAGAAAAATGTGGAAATGCCGCTGGAGATCATGAAAGTGCCGAAGGCAGACCGTGTGAAACAGGCAAAGAAAATGCTGGAGCTTGTGAATCTGACCGAGTTTGCAGACCACTATCCCAAGCAGCTTTCCGGCGGTATGCAGCAGCGTGTGGGAATCGCCAGAGCGCTTGCGATCCAGCCGGAGATCCTGTTGATGGACGAACCGTTTTCGGCGCTGGACGAATTCACACGGGAAAAGCTCCACGATGACCTGCTGGGCATCTGGCGAAAGACCAATAAGACGATCATTTTCGTAACCCATAACATTGCAGAGGCAGTTTATTTGTCCGATAAGATCTGTGTTCTCTCGCCCCATCCCGGCAGACTTTCCGCCGTTGTTCCGGTGGACCTGCCAAGGCCCCGTACCAAGGCGATGAAGGACACTATGGAGTTCACCGATCTGGTGGCAAAGGTCCGGAACAGCTTTGAGGGCGTATGATAAAGGAAGTGATATCATGAAAAAGATTCGCCGCATTTTAGAGGCAAAATGGCTGGTCATGCTGGTGTGGCTGGCAGGCGTTGCCGTGGTGTGGGAGATATTTGCGTTCCGGGTGGAGGCAGTCAAGCGGACGCCGGAAAACATCATGCCCCACATCTGGCAGATCGTCCAGGCGATATTCAGCACCAATACGGTGACCAGAGACCAGACCGCACTGCAGGTCGTTCTGACAAGCGCCGGACAGACGCTGGAACGTGCCGCACTGGGATTTGTCATCGGAACGATCCTGGGATTTGTGCTGGCGCTGCTGATGCACCTGTTCCGGGGCGTGGAGAAAACCGTTTCACCCTATCTGATTATCATTCAGGTCATTCCGATTCTGGGCATGGCGCCCATCGTTCTGGCGATCACCGGCGATATCGGTGTTTCCCGTATCATTATCGCAGCGATCCTGACATTTTATCCGGTGGCTGCGAATACGCTTTCCGGATTCCGGGCAACCGAACGGGAGAAGAAGGAACTGATGTACTCCTATGCAGCCAATAAGTTTCAGCTGTATACGAAAACCTATATTCCCAACTGCATTCCCTATTTTTTCACTGGTCTGAAAATTTCAGCGCCGATGGCAATTACCGCATCCATCCTGGTGGATACCCTGCAGGGTGACGGCGGTCTGGGATGTATGCTGTCGCAGGCACAGAAACACGCCATGTCGATTTACGTGTTCTGGCTGATCGTTCTGTTCAGCGCCTGTGTGGGCATCCTCAGCTTTACCATTATGGGCTGGCTGGAAAATATGGCGTGTCCTTATCGCCGCACCGGAACCCATCGGAGAGGAGGAAAACGGCATGGCAGGAAAAAGTAAAAATCGGAAACGGTGGGATGCCGTCACAACAGTTGCTTATCCGCTGCTGTTTGCCGTTTTGCTGATCGCAGCGTGGCAGACCAAGCTTTTGCACCGGCTGCTGCATGTAGACACCTTTATTTTGCCCATTCCCACGAGAATCCTGACGATCATTCAGGAAAACTGGGGCGCTATTGCGGAGAATTTGCAGTCCACCGTGATCGTTATTGTGATCGGGCTTGCCGCCGGCTCGCTGCTGGGGTATCTGATCGCACTGGTCGCAGCCGCTTTTCCCCACTGGGGCGCCGGCGGTCTGACCATTGTGTCCTGTTTCAACGCAGTGCCTGTGGTAGCCCTTGCGCCGGTCATCATCAACTGGACACGAGATGTGAGCAATGACGTGGCATTCCGCAGCATGGTGGCAAAGTGTATCGTTGTCATGATCTTTTGTACCGCAACCATGAGCATCAACGCATTCCGGGGCTTGACGGAAGTGAAACCCTTTTCGGAAGATCTGATGCGTTCTTATGCAGCCAATCGGTTTACAGTTTTCTGGAAACTGCGGCTGCCCAACAGTGTTCCCTATATTTTCACTGCGCTGCACGTCAGCGTGCCGCTGGCAGTTATCACCGCAGTGGTCAGCGAATATTTTGCCGAGCATATTATTGGTGTCGGTAGAATGATCCGGGAGAACATTGTAACCGCACAGTACGCCACCGCATGGGCATATATTGTGATCGCCTGTGCGCTGGGCATCGGGATGTATCTGATCTCGATTTTATTGGAACGTCTGTTCCTGCGGAAGCGCAAATGAGCGGTTTCGCAGTGTGATAGAAAAAAGCAGGATTGGGCGAATCGCCCGCACCATGAAAGGATGATGGATGATGAAAAAGCAGATGAGAGCAATTGCCGTTTTTTGTGCAGCCGTGTTGATGACTGTTTCAGCGACTGCCTGCGGCAGCAGCAAGGATTCTTCCGGCAGCGGCGGCAGTGCATCGAAGGGCAGCTATTTTGACAAGGGTACTTCGTCGGAAGATATCATTAAGGCAGCCTCTGCCGCCGGAAAGATCGGCAACTGGGGCATCGGCAATGAGTATGAGCTGCTTGCACTGCTCACCAAGTATGACCTGCCCAATGAGTTCGTCAGCCAGGCATTTGACATGGACAGCTTTGATGACGATTCTCTGATGCTGGCGTCTGCCATGACCTATAACGAGCTGGGACTGGTCAAGAATGACTATGACGGCGGTTATGGCTACGGCGATACGGTCGGCACCATTGATATGAACGACGAGGGCGTAGCGATGCTGGAGGACAACATTTTCTGTACCCAGGCATTTGCTGAGGAAAATCCGAACACCGTTGCGGCATTTATTTCCGCATCCATGAAGGGCTGGGAATATGCCTGCGAGAATCCGGATGAGGCGGCAGAGATCGTGTTCAACTATGGCTCGTCTGTTTCGCCGGAGCATCAGAAGTATATGGCAAGCGAAGTGGCAAAGCTGGTCACCACAGATATGTCCGGCAATGCAGTCGGACTGGATAACCTGGGGCAGATGGAAGAAACGGCAATGCAGCAGACTCTGGATCTGGCAAAGCAGTACATCAAGCTGGATGACTCTGCGGCGGCAGAAAAGCTGGGTACGCTGACCCTGGATGATGTCCGGGATACTTCCTACTGGGAGGCAGCAACATCCGGCAGCTTTGGCACACCGGAAAAGACAGATGTCACCGTTCAGCTGAAGTGGCTGCCGCAGGCACAGTTCATGGGCTATTATGTGGCACTGGACAAGGGCTATTATAACGATGTTGGTCTGAATGTAACGATCACACCGGGCGGCGGCGATATTTCAGAGACCACCGCAGTATACAACGGCACAGTAGACTTTGGCGTTACCTGGTTCTGCAATCTGATCTCTGCGGATGCAGCCGGCATGGGGCTGACGGAAGTGGCACAGGTTTATCAGCGTTCCGGTCTGGAACTGGTCTATAAGCTGAACCAGGATTGAGATGGAGGTGCAGAAATATGCGTACTTTGATACAGCACGGTACTGTAGTTACCGCAAGTGAAACGTTTTTGGCGGATGTTGCGATCGACGGAGAAACCATTGCGGAGATCGGAAAGGACATCTCTCCGGAGGGCTTTGACAAGGTGGTAGATGCCAGCGGAAAGCTGGTGCTGCCGGGTGCGATTGATGCGCATACCCATCTGGCGATGCCGTTCGGCGGAACGGTCTCTTCCGACGGCTATTTCGCCGGCACAAGAGCCGCAGCCTGCGGCGGGACCACCACCGTATTTGACTTTATTCTCCAGGATTTCGGGGAAACGATGGTGGATGCCATCAAGCGCCGGGATGCCCTCTGCGCACCGGAGGCTGCCGTGGATTATTCCTTCCACGTGGCAGTCAAGGATGTGAGCGGCGGACTGCTGGACACCATCGCCGATGCGGTGGACTACGGCGTGCCTTCGTTTAAGGTGTTCATGGTGTATGACTTCGGCGTGACCGACGGTGTGTTCTATCAAGTCTTGCAGAAGGCGAAAGAAGTGGGCGCACTGATCGAGGTACACGCAGAGAACAACGAGATCATCAACACCCTCACAAAGGAGTTTCTGGCAGAGGGCAAGACGGATGCCTGGTATCATTACGCATCCCGTCCGGAATTTGTGGAAGAAGAGGCAGACAAGCGTGCCATCGCCTGGGCAAAAGCCACCGGCGCACCGCTGTATATCGTCCATCTGGCGAACAAAGGCGGCGTCGAGGCTGTGACCCGGGCAAAGGACGAGGGCTATCCCATCTATGCGGAGACCTGTCCGCAGTATCTGGAATTTACCAGCGATGTCTATAAGCTGGAAAATGCACGGAATTTCGTATGCTCGCCGCCGATGAAGGGCGAGGAGAGCCGTCAGGCGCTCTGGGCAGCCATTCGCCGGGGCGATATCGACACCATCGCCACAGACCACTGTCCGTTCCAGTCCTATGAAAAGGACTGGGGCAAGGACGATTTCACCAAGATCCCCAATGGCTGCGCAGGCATCGAGAATATGTATCCCTATATGCTGTCTGCGGCAAACAGCGGCGAGATCACCTTTGAGCAGGCGGTGGCGCTTTGTTCCACCAATCCGGCACGAATCTTCGGCTGTCAGAAAAAGGGTGCGATTGCTGTAGGCATGGATGCGGATCTGGTGGTCTATGATCCGGAAATGGATTTCGTCATCACCAACGACAAGATGCACTCCGACTGCGACCACACCATCTGGGAGGGATGCAAACTGCACGGCTATCCGGTGCAGACCTATTCCAGAGGCAGACTAGTCTATGAAAACGGCGAATTCCTGGGCGAAGCCGGCTGGGGCAATTTCGTAAAGTGCAAATTAAAATAAGTGTGAAACCATAGAACATATCAAAAGGAGGAATGTGCGATGGCAGAGATGAGCCGGCGGACGAAGATCACACTGGAACAGCAGGCGGCACAGTGTATGCTCTGTTATGATGCACCTTGTACAGCTGCCTGCGGGCTGGGTGCAGACCCTGCCGCAATGGTGCGGAGTATCCGTTTTGAAAACCTTTCCGGGGCAGCGGCGACAATGAAAAATGTAGCGTGTGTATCCTGTGCGCATTCCTGCGAAAGCGCCTGTCCGCAGAAGATGCCGCTTGCCGAAATGGCGGCAGCACTTCCGGCGGCAGCGGCACAAAAACCGGCAGACCTTTCCATTTCGTTCTGCGGCGTGCCGTGTGTCAATCCCTTTTTCCTTTCCTCCTCCGTTGTGGCAAGCAATTATGAAATGTGTGCCAGGGCGCTGGAGCAGGGCTGGGGCGGTATCGTGTTCAAGACCATCGGCTTTTATCGGCCAAAAGAGGTCTCGCCCAGATTCGACACCGTGAGCCGGGAGGGATATCCGTTTCTGGGATTCCGGAATCTGGAACAGATCTCCGACCATACGCTGGAGGAAAACCTGGACTTTCTGCGGCGGCTGAAACAGGACTATCCCGATCGTATCATTGTTGCGTCCATCATGGGCGAAACGGAGGACGAGTGGACGCAGCTGGCTCGGCTGGTGACAGATGCCGGATGCGATATCATCGAATGCAATTTCTCCTGTCCGCAGATGACCGTAGAGGGCATGGGCAGTGATGTGGGGACAAATGTACAACTGGTACAGGCATATACTGCGGCGGTCAAGCGCGGCACAACGCTGCCGGTGCTGGCAAAGATGACTCCCAATATCACCGATATGACCGTTCCGGCAGTCGCCGCTGTGAGGGCAGGCGCAGACGGTCTGGCGGCGATCAATACCATCAAAAGCATTACCGGCATTGACGAAGAGACCATGCAGGCACATCCGGGCGTGATGGGAAAAACCGCAGTCAGCGGCTATTCCGGCAAGGCGGTGAAACCCATTGCACTGCGCCATATTTATGATATGGCGGTCTGTCCGGAGCTGAACGGCGTTCCCATCAGCGGCATGGGCGGCATTGAGACCTGGCGGGATGCGGTGCAGTTTCTGGCGCTGGGGTGCAGCAATATCCAGATCACCACAGCGGTGATGCAGTATGGCTATCGGATCATCACCGACTTGATCGGCGGTCTGACGGACTATATGAACCGTCACGGGATCGCCAGTCTCCGGGAACTGGTAGGTGCCGGACTGGAGGCTGTGACAGCACCGGAAAAGCTGAACCGCAGTTCCATATGCTATCCGAAATTTTTGCGGCAGGATTGTTCCGGCTGCGGCAGATGCTATATTTCCTGTATGGACGCAGGACACCAGGCGATCCGGTTCGACACTGAAAAGCGCCGGCCGTCTCTGATCGGCAAAAAGTGTGTAGGCTGTCTGCTGTGTACGCTGGTCTGTCCCGTGGGTGCAGTCACAGCCGGGACAAGGCGTTCTACAGAAACACCGGAAGAGAGGTGAGGTCTCATGGCATTAACGCTTTCGCAGCTTTGCGTGAATGTGGAAAAGACGTATCAGATGAAACTAGTTGCCGGCGAGGACGGCATGGACAATGTGGTGCGCTGGGTGCATATCATCGAAGATGTGGAAGTATCCCATTTTATCAACGGGCAGGAGCTGGTTTTCACCACCGGCATTGCCCAGCGCGGCGTGAACTGGCTGCTGCCCTATGCGGAACAGCTGCTGAGTCACGGTGCGGTGGGACTGGTCATCAATCTGGGACCGTACATTGAAAAAGTGCCGCCGCAGCTGATCGTCTGGTGCAACAGCCACGCCTTTCCGCTGCTGGTGCTGCCTTGGTCGGTGCATATCATTGATGTGACATACGACTTTTGCCATCGCATCATCCAGAGTGAAAAGCATGAGCGCAGCATTGCATCTGCATTCAGCACCTGGATATTCAATCCGGAAAAGGGCGAATCCTATACCGGGATACTCCAGCGGGCAGGCTTTCCGGATGACGGCAGATACCAGGTCATGCTCCTGTATCTCCACGAAAGGGAACACGAGTTTACCGATCTGGAGTGGGAACAGCTGCAATTCCGGGTCTATCGGGCGCTGCACAAAAGCCACCTTTCCGTCTGTATTTTCCGGCTGGAACAGAGCATCTGTCTGATCGGGCAGAATGTCCGGTCGGAGCAGCTGACACAGTATGTGGCGCAGGTGGCACAGGTCTTGTCAGAACGAGGTGATGTTTACTGCGGCATTTCGGAGGAGCAGATCGGTTATGTCTCTCTTTCGGCGCTGTATCTCCAGGCAAAAGCCGCCGGTGCAGTTTGCCGGATCCGGAAAAAACAGGTGCTGGGCTATTCTGACCTGGGCATCTACCGCCTCCTGTTCGGCGTCAAGGACCGCAGGATACTGGAACAGTTCATGGAAAGCGTGCTGGGCGCACTGATTCAGTACGATGCCAGAAATCACACCGATTATCTGGATGTGCTGCGGCGCTATCTGCTGACAGAGTGTAGCATTCAGCAGACCGCAGAGCAGATGCAGGTCCACCGCAACACCATCAACTATAAGCTGCGGCAGATCCGAGAGATTTTGCAGACGGATCTGAACCAGGAGGCAAGAGTAAAAATTTATCTGGCTTATCTCATTCGGGATATGCTGTAAGCGTATCACCAGATCAAATAGAAAAATTGGAGGAATTCAAAATGACAGGCGAAGAGATTCAAAAAATGCAAACCACATATACCATGCAGTCCTGGAGCAAGCAAAAGGGACTGAAACCCATTCCGGTAGAGCGGTCAGAGGGAATCTATTTCTATGATACCGATGGAAAGCGGTATGCGGATATGTCCTCGCAGCAGGTCAACGTGAACCTGGGCTACGGCAACAAGGCGATCGGCGACGCCATCAAGGCAAAGGTGGACAAGTACTGCTACATCGGGCCGTCCTTCGGCGATGAGGATCGTGCAAAGCTGGGCAAGGCGATCATCGACCTGCTGCCGGATACGTTCGGCAAGGTGTTCTTCACCAATGCCGGCGCAGATGCCAATGAAAACGCCATCAAGATCGCCAGAATGTACACCGGCAGAAACAAGGTGTTCAGCCGTTACCGGAGCTATCACGGTTCTTCGTTCGGCGCCGGAAATCTGACCGGTGAGCCGAGACGCTATCCGCTGGAGCCGGGCATTCCGGGCTTTATCAAGTTTTTTGACCCGTATATTTACCGGGAACCGCTGGATTTTGCGTCCGAAGAAGAGGCAACCAGGTATTATCTGGCAAAGCTGCGGGAACAGGTCATCTATGAGGGCGCAGACCGTATCGCTGACATTGAGGTGGAGACCATCACCGGCTCTAACGGCATTATCATTCCGCCGAAGGGCTATCTGCCGGGCATCCGGAAGATCTGCGACGAGTTCGGCATTGTGATGATCTGCGATGAAGTTATGGCAGGCTTCGGCAGAACCGGAAAGATGTTTGCCTTTGAGAACTTCGATGTAGTGCCGGATATCATTACCTTTGCAAAGGGCGTGACCTGCGGCTATATCCAGCTGGGCGGCGTTGCCGTCAGCAAGAAGATCGCCGCATACTTTGACGACCACTATCTGTCCTGCGGTCTGACCTACAGTGCGCATCCGCTGGCGTGTGCCGCTGGTGTTGCCTGTGTCAACTACTACCAGGAGGCAAACATCCTGGACAATGTGGCAGTATCCGGCAAGGTGCTGGGCGAGCTGCTGGAGGATCTGAAGGCAAAGCACGCCTGTGTGGGTGATGTGCGCTATATCGGCTTGTTCTCCGGCGTAGAGCTGGTAAAGGACAAGACCACCAAAGAACCCCTTGTGCCGTATGGAAAGGATCCGGACGGCGTGATGGGCGGCATCTGCAAAAAGCTGATGGCAAAGGGATTTTCCACCTACAGCCACGAAAATGTCATCATTGTTGCACCGCCGCTTATCATTACGCCGGAACAGCTCCGGGAGGAGATGCAGAAGCTGGATGAGGTGCTGGGAGAAGTCGACGCCGCCATTGCCGGCTGAAAAAGGAGATGAGGTCAATGGTATCCGGACATTATGCGAATATCGAACAGGGAACGCCGCTGCGGTCGCTGCTACCGGCGGACCGGTTTCGCACCGTCTCACAGGAGACACGGGATACCGTTCCGCTGACTCCCAATGAGGTGGCGGTGACGGTAGTTATGAAACCGGCATTTGTCAAACGGCTGCACTTTCCGGTGCCCTGGGACGGAATCCTGTACGGGGTGGTTCGAAAGACGGAGCTGCTCCGGCAGCTGGGAACAGACGCAGACGGGAAGTTCTGGGTGAAGTCGATCTCCTGCAACGACTGGGATGATCGGTTTCTGCTGGTGCTGGAATCGGAGGATGCAGAACGCTATCAGGCTTTTTATGTGATGGCGGACGAGGTGTATGACCTTTTGGAAAATTGTCTGCGGATTCCGGAACAGACAAATGAAAATGAGAATCCGAATTTGTTTATCTGAGATAACATGAGAAAGGAAGCGCATGGGTTATGTATGCTTGCAGTTTGGAACGTATGAAGGACAAGATCGCAACATTTTCAAAATTCGGTGACGCAGGTCACGGCGGCATCACACGGTATTCTCTGTCTGAGGCAGCCATTCAGGCACGAAACGAATTCCGCAGACGCATGGAGGCGATCGGCGCTGTGATTGAGATCGACGATGTGGCGAATATGTATGCCACACTTCCCGGCAGCGACCCCGATGCCAAGCGTATCGTTATGGCGTCGCACGTGGACTCGGTCAAGAACGGCGGCAACTATGACGGCATCCTGGGCGTCATGTCTGCCATGGAGGTGCTGGAGACAGTACACGAAAAGCAGATCCCGCACAAGCATCCGCTGACTGCCATGATCTGGACCAACGAAGAGGGTTCGCTCTATCCGCCGGCAATGATGTGTTCCGGCATTGTCTGCTATGACTATCTGCCGGAGGATATCCGTGTCAAGTTTGCCTATGATGACATGATGCAGTCCAAGAGTATCCTGGACGGCAAGAGTACCTTCGGCGAGGCGTTGGCGAAGTCCGGTTTCCAGGGGGACAGGAAGTACCGTCTGAATCCGGAGCAGTATCAGTATATGTTTGAAACCCACATCGAGCAGGGACCGATTCTGGAGGATGCCGGAAATGACATCGGCGTGGTGGACTGTGTGCTGGGAATGTTCAACTACCGCATTCAGTTCTACGGACAGACCACCCACGCCGGCACATTCCCCATGCCGAAACGAAAGGATGCCCTTTATGCAGCATCCGAAGCACTGTGCTATCTGCACCAGGAGATCGACAAGCTGGGTTACAGCGACCTGGTGTACACCACTGGTGAGATCGTCTGCCATCCCTGTGTACATACCTGTGTGCCGGATTTCGTAGACTTTTCCTTTGATGCCAGACACGAAGATCCCAAGGTGCTGGAACAGGTCCTGGCGATCGTCAAGAGCTGTGCTGACAAGGAATGGCACGGCTGCACCTGCAAGGTGGAAAAGGCGTGGAACCGGGATACCGTTTACTGGGACAAAAAGCTGGTGGGCTATGTGAAGGCAGCCGCAGAGGAATGCGGCATCTCGCATCAGTATATCCATTCCGGCGCAGGTCATGACGCACAGTTTGCATCGTATATGCTGCCCACAACCATGATCTTTGTCCAGTCCAAGGACGGACTTTCGCACTGTGAGCCGGAATATTCCAAGCCGGAACACTGCACCGAGGGTGCTACAGTTATGCTGAATGCAGTGCTTCGTGCAGACAAGGATTGACCATTTCATTATCTTGTGATATGATGAAAGATATCACAGAAGAAAGGCACAGGGAAAATACCATGGTCAAGAAATTTACGACAACACAGACCATTTTTACCGGATGGGGCGCATTGCAGGAGAATAGTGCGGCGCTTTCCGGGCTGGGAAAGAAGCCGCTGGTGGTGACTTCTGCCGGAACGTGGAAACGCATGGGAGCGCAGCTGGCGGAACAGCTGTCCGGATGCTTTTCGGCATATGCGGTGTGCGACTGCATCAACAGCGAACCGACTGATGTCATGATCGCCGAAGGTCTGGCAGCCTATCAGAAAAACGGCTGCGACTGTCTGATTGGCATTGGCGGCGGCAGTCCGCTGGATGCCATGAAGGCCATTGCCGTCGGTACGACCAGTTCTGCACCCCTTGCATCCTACATGGGAAAGGAGATCGGCGGAGCGCTCCCGTCTATGGCGGCGATCCCCACCACAGCCGGAACAGGTTCTGAGGTGACGAAGTTCACCATTATCACAGATACGAAAACAGATGTGAAAATGCTGCTGAAAGGCGAGGTGCTTTTGCCGCAGCTTGCCATTGTGGATGCCAGCTTGTCGGAAAGTACGCCGCAGTCAGTTACGGCGGCTACCGGACTGGATGCGCTGACTCATGCCATCGAGGCGTACACCTCAAAGCAGGCACAGCCGCTGACAGATGCGCTGGCGGTCTCCGCAGTAAAACGTATCTTTTCCTATCTCCCTGCGGCATACCGTGACGGGAAAAACCGGAAGGCGCGGGAAGAGATGGCGGCAGCAGCGCTGGAGGCAGGCATCTGTATCAACAATTCCAGTGTCACCATTGTTCACGGCATGAGCCGGCCTATCGGGGCGCTGTTTCATGTGCCGCACGGCTTGTCCAACGCCATGCTGCTGGAAAAGTGCCTGCAGTTTGCGCTGCCGGGCTGCTATGAGCGGTTTGGTGCGCTGGGACGTGCCATTGGCGCAGCGCCGGCAGACAGTTCCGATGCGGCGGCAGCAGATGCGCTGCTGGCGGCAGTGAAGCAGCTGTGCCGCACCTGTGAAGTGCCTTCGCCGGAACAGTACGGCATCTCCAGGACAGCATTTTTCGATGTCATCGAAAAGATGTCAGCAGATGCCATCGCCAGCGGCAGTCCGGGAAATACTCGGCGTGCTGTAAGCGCAGCGGACTGCGCCGCCATTTACCGCAGCTTCTGGGAAACTTAAATCGACATCTGCTTAAACCGACATCTTCGGATCCATAGAATCCATAACCTTTTGAACTGGTGTACAACATTGTTTGTATGCCAGTTCTTTTTTGCGGCAGGGAAAAGTGGGGCTGACAGATTATTCCGGCGATGTGTCACAAAATTGTAAGAACTCTTTGTTATACTAAAGATAATCTCAAACAAGGAGTGCATCCACATGGAAATTTTATCTGCAAAAGCATTGTGCAAATCCTACGGTTCCGGTGAAAACCAGGTCAAGGCGTTGGATCATGTTTCTCTCTCCGTAGAAAACGGGGAATTCGTTGCGGTGATCGGCACATCCGGCAGCGGCAAGTCCACCCTGCTGAATCTTCTGGGCGGACTGGATACGCCGACTTCCGGCGAAGTTCTGGTCGCTGGCAAAGATCTCTTTCAGATGGACGATGAATCCCGGACGATCTTCCGCCGGAGAAACATTGGATTTGTTTTTCAGAATTACAATCTGGTGCCGGTGCTGAATGTCTATGAAAATGTCGTTCTGCCCATTGAACTGGACGGTACAAAAATCGACACCGACTATGTGCAGACCATTCTGCACACGCTGGGGCTGGAAGAAAAGGCGCAGGCAATGCCGAATCAGCTCTCCGGCGGACAGCAGCAGCGTGTCGCCATTGCACGGGCGCTGGCGGCAAAGCCTGCCATTCTTCTGGCAGATGAACCCACGGGAAACCTGGACAGCAAGACCGGTATGGATGTGATCGCACTGCTGAAAATGACCAGCCAGGCGTTTCACCAGACCATTGTTATGATTACACACAATGAGGAGATTGCACTGATGGCAGACCGGATGGTTCGGATCGAAGACGGCAAGGTGGTGAACGGCGATGCTGCAAAATAACAACCGGGAGATCGTCCGGAAAATCGCTTTTCGTTCTATGAAACAAAACCGTATCCGCAACGGCATTGTGATACTGGCTGTCATTCTGACCACGTTTATGTTTACCACGATCTTCACCATTGGGGCAAGTCTGGCAGAGGGCATGGTGGTCATGCTGACCCGGCAGCAGGGAACACGTTCTTCCATTTATCTCGACCATCCGATGGCAGCGCAGGTGCAGCAGATTGAGGAAAACCGTTATCTGTATGCTGCCGGGGTGCAGATACAGGCAGGGACGGCTTATACTTCCGGCGAAGAGAATACGGCAATTCTGCTCAGCTATTACGACACTACAGAATTTGAAAAGAACTACACCCCTGCCGTAAGCGATGTACAGGGCAGTTACCCCACGCAGGCAGGAGAGGTGATGCTTTCCCGGAATGCGCTAGAAACCATGCACATCACTTCACCCAAAATCGGGATGGAAATTTCCCTGCTGACGGACGGTGAAACCAAATTGTTTACCCTGTCCGGTTGGTTTACGGACTACACCAATTCCCAGGACGGTTTTCAGGGATTCGTTTCCAAAGCCTATGCCGACCAGCTGGGGCTGACAGCGGAAAAAGATGGCAGGCTCTCCATTTCAGCGAAAATCGGATTGCAGGAAAAGCTGTCAGATTCCTTAGATGCAGAGGTTCAGCTGCAAGACGGGCAGGACTTTGACTACACTTCGGATATGCTGAATGAAACGGTGTCCAACCGTGTTCTCATTGCCGGTCTGTTTGGTACGATCGGTCTGATTATCGTATTCAGCGGCTACCTGCTGATCTATAATGTTATGTACATTTCCATTACCAAGGATATTCGCTTTTACGGAATGCTGAAAACTGTGGGAACGACACCGAAACAGATTCGGAAGATGGTTCGTTTGCAGGCATTTTCCCTCTCTGTAGTGGGTATTCCTGTGGGAATGCTGTTGGGAACGCTGGCATCCTTTGTGGCAGTTCCCTATGCAATGCGGATGTTCGGCAGCGGTGACGATCCCATGCCGCTGACCATGCAGTTTCATCCGCTGATTTATGTGGGAACGATTCTGTTTGCCCTTTTCACCATTGCAGTCAGCTGCCGCAAACCATCCAGGCTCGCCAGTCGTATCTCCCCGATAGAGGCACTGAAATATCAAGGACAGCGCCCGGCAAAAATTAAGCCAAAAAAGGGAACAGACGGCGGAAAGCTTTCGAAGATGGCGTTCCGGAATGTCTTTCGGGAAAAGAAACGTGCGGTACTGGTATTTGCGTCCCTGTTTCTGGGGACGATGGCGTTTCTCGCCACAAATGCCTTTGCGGACAGCATGAAACTGGAAAACTATGTAAAATATTACCTGTCCGATGACTATACGATCTATGTCAATTCCGGCTCAGAGGCGGACGGAACGGATGCGGCGCAGATCCGGAAAAACAATCGTTCTGCGGAGGAAATGCTGCAAAAGATACAGGCGCTGGACGGCATTACCGCAGTGCATACAGCCCGGTGTGAAGATGTGACCCTGTCCTTTGATGCAGCATTGTATCAGCCGATCATGGAAAACAACGGTTATGGCAGCTCTCTGGAGGATCTGGAAAAATTCTTTACCGAATCACCGGAGAATTTCGCAACCACTGTTATAACAATTTCGGAAAGGGATTTGAAAACCTATAACCAGAATGCCGCAGTGCCGGTAGATGTGAAAGCATTTCTGGATGGCAGGCAGTGCATTCTCGGTTCTGTCAGCACAGCGGAACAGGCAGAACAGATGCAGGGCAAAACGATTACTATGCAGGACAAATACGGCAGCAGTTCGCTTTCTCTGGAAGTGGGCAGCTGTGCATTAAACGGGGATATCAGCAAACTGCACATAGGTTCTTATTGGAGCATCACCGGCGCACCGGATTTTATTCTGGTCAGTGAAACTGCCCTGGAGCAGCTGACCGATACGCCCAGTATCAATTTTATTGGGATACAGTATGACGACAAGGCAGAGAGCCGCCTAAACGATCAGATCCGCAGCATTACGCAAATGTATCCGGTCGTTTCCCATACAGAAGTACGCACAGAGATAATACAGGAATTCCAGGATTCCATGTTCACTATCAGACTCCTGAGCGGCGGTGTTTCTGGTATTTTGATTCTGATCGGCGTTATCAATTTCATCAACGTGATGCTCACCGGCATCTTTACCCGGCGGACAGAACTTGCAGTGATGGAAAGCGTGGGCATGACCCAGAAACAAGTGCGGCGAATGCTGATGCTGGAGGGCATCTACTACGCCGGAATCACATTGGTTCTGATTCTGACCCTGGGCAGCGGCATCTTATATCTGGTGGGATTCATGACGGAAAAGACAGCAGATTATGCTGTATACCGCTATCCGTGGGGATGGCTGGCAATACTTTCTTCTTTGATCTTTGCCATTTGTATCCTTGTCCCGATTCTGGTTTATCGAGTTGTGGCGAAAGAAAGCATTACTGCACGGCTGCGGCACATGGAGTGAGAAAAATCCCTTTTCCATATCGGAAAAGGGATTTTTGCAAATTGACTTTTTACCCGGAAAATGCTATACTGAATTGAAAAAACGAAAGGGGAAAATGCACCATGCAGCGTATTTTGATTGTAGAAGATGATGCCACGATCAGCGGCGGTATTCGCCTTTATTTGCAGGGAAAGGGATTTGCCGCAGACTGTGCCGGTACCATTGCCAGGGCAGAAACACTGCTTGCCGGATCGTCCTATCATCTGATCCTGCTGGATATTCGTCTGCCGGATGGCAGTGGTCTGGAACTTTGCAGTCGGCTGCGGAAAATCAGCGCTGCGCCGGTGATCTTTCTGACAGCAAATGACACGGAATCTCAGATGATCGCAGGGTTTCAGCATGGCTGTGACGACTATATAGCGAAACCATTTTCCATCGAACTGCTGTACCAGCGAATCCTTGCAGTACTTCGCCGCAGTCAGAGCGCCGCATCGGGAGACGTGTTCTCCTATTTGACGTTGACGGTGGACTTTGTGAAAATGCAGGTGCAGAAAGAGAATGCGCCAGTGAAACTTTCCGCCATGGAGTACAAGCTGCTGGAACTGCTGATCCGTAACCGGGGACAGGTGCTAACCCGTGATCTGATCCTGGAACGGCTCTGGGACTGTGACGGGAACTTTGTGGATGAGAATACGCTGCGTGTCTTGATCCGCCGGCTGCGGCAGAAAATCGAGACCGATCCCAAAAATCCAAAGCTGATCGTTACAGTATTCGGCATCGGCTATACCTTTGGAGAATCCCAATGAAGCAGACAAATCGAATCTTTTTCATTGTTTTAGCGATACTGCTGCCCCTGCTGTGCGGCGGAAGTGTGTTCTTTCTGACCCGGAATGTGCCTGCGGCGTGTATTGTGCTGGGGTTGTCTGCGCTGCAAGTTCTCTTCACCGCATGGCAGCGGCATAGGGAACAGGCATACTGGCGCAGCGTTGCGGCGCAGCTCTCCGATTTGTGCGACTGCCTGCTTTCTCTGGAACATCGGGAAATCTTTCCACGGAATGAGGACACAGTCCTCTCAAAATTACAGGACAAGGTGTTGAAACTGGTGACGATCCTGCAGCAGAAAAATGAGGATTCCCGACAGGCGCAGGAAAATCTGAAAGGGCTGATATCCGACCTTTCACATCAGCTGAAAACGCCTATCGCATCCTTGAAACTGTACACTGCACTGCTGGAAGAACCGGCACTGACGGAACAGCAGCGAAAGCAGTATACTGAAGTGCTGCGGACAGCGGTAGACCGGCTGGTGTTTCTGTCCGAGAGCATGATTCAGCTTTCCCGGCTGGAAAGCGGCTTGATTCAGTTGCAGTCGGAGGAGAAAAGTCTGAACCAGACAGTGTTGATGGCGGTGAAGAATGTTTTTGTAAAGGCAAAACAGCGGCATATCACACTAACCTATGACAGCGAAAGCGATATCACATTGGTGCATGACCAGCGCTGGACTGCGGAGGCGATTTTCAATCTGCTGGACAATGCGGTGAAATATGCCCCGTCCGGCAGCACGGTGGCGATTCGGGTACGGGAACTGGGGCTGTTTGCTGCGGTAGATGTGACTGACCAGGCAGATCCGATTCCGGAGTCAGAGCGCAGCCGTATCTTTCAGCGGTTTTATCGGGGACAAAACAGCAGGAACACAGAGGGTATCGGGATCGGACTGTATCTGGCAAGAGAGATCGCCATGAAACAGAATGGGCATCTGAACCTGCGGTGCGGTTCTGTGGGAAATACGTTTTCGCTGCTGCTGTTTCAAAAAAAGGAAACGAATGCAGAACAGCGTTCTGACCAGGCAAAATAAGCGGCTGCCTTAAATATAATACTCCGGTTCATTTTCCGTGGAAACATATTGATGCACGCTCTGGCGTATGACCAGGGTGGACTGCAGCTCCGTTTTCACCACAGCCTTATGTCCGCCGTTCATGCGGTCTGTCAGAATCTGAATTGCCAGATGCGCCATTTCCGCTTTCGGCAGGGAAACCGTTGTTAGCATGGGCGTGGTATACTGAGATTCTACAATGTTGTCGCTGGAGATGACAGAGGGATGATAATACCAGTTTTTGCTCTGCGCCAGATATTTCAGCATTCCGATCGCCAGAATGTCGTTGGCGCAGTAAAACGCACTGGGCGGCGTTTCCAGCTGGGAAAAATACGCTATAGCCTGATAGCCGTTTTTCTCGTTGGGCGTAATGTCGTAGACATCGTCAATGTCCGGCGCAATGCCGTGGTGTACCAGTGCCTCCTGGTAGCCGATATACCGTGTCTCGTTGTGGCAGTCTCCCACATAGCCGATCTTTTGATGCCCACAGGAGATCAGATAATTCACTGCCGTTAGTGCGATTTTTCTGCCGTCGCACAGCACCTCATCCACTTCATAAGTGGTGGAATTGCGGTTGATGGAGATGAGATTCTTTTCATAGCGTTTCAGCGACTTCAATCCCTTTTGCGAGCATTTTCCAATGAGAATCAGCCCATCGTGCTTTTGCTTGGCATCGTGAAACATCTGTGCAGCCGACTTTTCGATTTCCGGAAAGTCGGTCTTTTTTTCGCTGGAAAAGACGGCGTGCCGCCAGATGTTTTCGATCAGACCGCCGCTTTTGCGCACTTCGATCTCCACCAGCCGGAGCATTTCGCTGTAGAACGGGTCGGTCTCATCCGAGTTAACACGAGTCAGCAAAATGTTGATGTGAAAGATCTTTTTCGGTGCACTGCCGCTCTTCAAGGCTTTCGCCGCCTCATTCGGCACATAGCCGATTTCCCGTGCGGTCTGTAAGATGCGTTCTTTCAGTTCCATGGAGTGGCATTTGTGTTCCGGATCCCGCAGGACTCGTGCCACGGTAGAAACGGATGCACCGGTAATTGCTGCAATTTTTGTGATCGACATTTCCCCTCACCTCATACCCGATAATATCTATCTGTATTCTATATTTTATTATAGCGGACAGGATACGGCTTGTCAAGGCAAATGATAACGTTGTCAAAAATAGAATACCGGTTATCCTGTAGGGGAAATAGGAGAATAGAAAAACAGCCCATGTTTTCGCAGATTTCTTTCTGGCATCGTTGCCGCCTATCCTTCCAAAAAAACAAAACCGCTGCTCGTACCGCCGGGAAAGCGGTATTTTTTTGCCTGTTTTTCCGGAAAAAATCACGCAAAATGATAACGCTGTCACCATTCTTTCTGGACTTTTCACTTGCGGTGGGGTAGAATGGAATCACACCAAGAGAATGAAACCCCTAAGACACATAGGAGAAAAAGGTGATAGCAATGAAAGAACCCGAACAGGAAAACATCATTACGGTTTCCCATCTGAACAAATCGTTCGTCAAGGACGGCACTTCGTTTCAGGTGCTGAAGGACATTGATCTTTCCGTAAAAAAAGGAGAGTTTGTCACGATCGTAGGACACAGCGGATGCGGAAAGAGTACGCTTTTGAAAATCATCTGCGGTCTGGTATCCTACCAGGATGGCAGCGTTTCCCGGAACGGTCATACCGTTTCCGGACCGGATGCACAGTGCGGCATGGTATTCCAGGATCACCGGCTGCTGCCGTGGCTGAAAATCAAGGACAATATCGGTTTCGGCATCCGGAACATGAAAAAGGCAGAGCGAGAGGAACACATTGCACGGCATCTGGAACTGGTGGGACTGAAAGGCTTTGAAAATGCCTATCCCTCGCAGCTGTCCGGCGGTATGTCCCAGCGCGTGGCGATTGCCAGAGGTCTTGCCGGGAATCCATCCATATTGCTGCTGGATGAGCCGTTCGGTGCGCTGGATGCGCTGACACGAATCCAGATGCAGAAAGAGATCCTGCGAATCCAGCGGGAGGAAAAAGTCACCATGGTCATGGTCACACACGACATTGACGAGGCAATCTATTTGGGTGAGCGAATCGTCATTATGTCGGCACGGCCGGGTGAGATCCAGGAGATTATTACCACAGATAAATACTCCCGTATGAATCGTGGCAGCACTGGCTTTGCCGCATACAAAAAGAAAATCTACGGACACTTCTTCCAGGATTCTGCGGAGTTCCTGCAAGAGGCAGAGTACATGATCTAAAGGAGAGGACAACATGAAAACGCAGAAAATCAAACAGGTTTTGCTGGGGCTGATTGTTCCGGCAGTGATCGTGGCGGCGTGGATTTGTGCCACCCACTTCGGCAGCATCCCGACCAGCATCCTGCCGAGAATCTCCATGGTGTGGCAGGCGTTTCTGGAAATGCTGCAAAGCGGTCAACTCTGGAACGACCTTTCGGTCACGCTTTCCCGTGTGCTGAAAGGCTACCTGCTCTCCGTCGCATTGGGAACGGTTCTGGGGTCTCTGATGGGAATGTCAAAGATGATAGCCAATCTGCTGCAGCCAACGGTGACGGTGATCCGGCAGATCCCTATCATTGCATGGATTCCGCTGATTATTCTCTGGTGCGGCATCGGAGAATTGTCCAAGGTGGTGGTGATCGTTATGGCGGCATTCTTCCCCATTATGATGAACACCATGAGCGGCATCTCCAGTACGCCGGCAGGCTATATCGAGGTGGCGCAGCTGTATAAGCTGAACTATTTCAAAACTTTCCGAAAGGTCTATCTGCCTCATGCACTGCCGCAGATTCTGGTAGGGCTGAAACTGGGGCTGGGCATTTCTTGGATGGCAGTGGTTGCCGCAGAGCTGATCGCATCCCTGTCCGGCATCGGCTATCGCATGAGTAATGCACGGAGTCTGATGCAGTCGGATATGGTGATCGTGTGCATGATCGTCATTGGCGTAATCGGTATCTTGATGGATAAAATTCTGGGTGCGATTTTTACAGCGATCACGCCCTGGAATAAAGGAAACACAAAGTAAATGGAGGTATTTCAAATGAAACACAATAAGATTTTCGCATTTCTTCTGGCAGGTGTCCTGAGCCTTGGCATCGTGGGCTGCGGCAGTGCCGGTTCTTCTGACAGCAGCACCGAGCAGGCTGCATCTTCGGCTTCCGGTGATTTGAAGCCCCTGCGGCTGGGCAGTCCGGGATTTGATGACTATCCGCTTTTGGAAAACGGCAAGCTTGCCTATGACAAGGGCTATCTGGAAGAAGAACTCAACGCCGTGGGCTATACGCTGGATCTGGTGACATTCCAGGAGGCAGGCCCGGCGATCAACGAGGCATATGCCTCCGGTGAACTGGACATGGCGTTCTACGGAGACTATCCGGCGGCAACGGCTTACAGCAACGGCGTAGATATTCGTCTGGTCGGCGTTGCCGATAAGCAAATGAACATCGGCGTGCTGGCACAGAAGGACTCCGGCATCCAGACGCCGAAAGACCTGGAAGGCAAGAAGGTTATCGTCGGCATCGGCACCAACTTCCAGGAGTACTGGAAACACCTGGTGGATGCCTATGACATTGACGAAAGCAAGGTGGAAATCGTCAACGTGGTCTCTGATGCGGCATCGGTTTTCACCACTGGTGAGGCGGACGCATGGCTGACCCTGTATTATAATGTGGTATACTACGAGAACCAGGGACTGGGCGTTGATGTGGAAAACACAGTTACACATCCGGAAATGGCAGGACTCTGGACCGTCACCGGCAGAAACGACTTTTTGCAGGAGAGCCCGGATGCAGCTGTGGCAGTGCTGAAAGCGTTGCAGCGTGCCAAGGAGGAGACTGTTTCCAATCCCGACGAATTCTACAATGCCATTGCATCCCCGACATTGGGTGTGGACGTGTTCCGGAAAGCGTATGGGTTTGATGATACCTTTGCCTTTCTGGACAGCGACATTGACAGCGGTGTCATTGACAAGCTGAACTATCTCAGCGACTTTATGCTGGAAAACGGCTATATCTCCAAGGCAATTGACGTGGACAGCTTTGTGGATACATCTTATTATGAAAAACTGAAAACAAGTGAATAAGGAGGAACATATCATGGCAAACCTGAAAGAACAGGCAAAGGCACTCTATCTCTATGGATTTCCGCTGGTGGTAACGGAGGCGACCCACTGGGGTTCGGACGACAAGGGCTTTCACCACCTGCGGACATTTCCCACCGACAAGGTGAACAAGATCGTAAAACTGAACAATGATACGCTGTACTCCACCGCATGGACACAGCTGGCGCAGACACCGTATCTGGTGCATATTCCGAAAATCACGGAGCGCTATTATCTGTTCCCCATTCTGGATGCGTATACCAACGTGGTGGAATCCATCGGTACACGCACGCCGGACAGGGCAGAGGGGGACTATATCCTGCTGTACCAGGATACGCCGGTTCCGGCAGGCTATGAATCCTATCGGGTGATTCGCTTGCAGGATTCTCTGAATGCAGTGCTGCTGCGGATCGAGACACGGGGCAAGGCGGACTATCCGGTGGTGAACCGCATCCAGGATTCCATTACCATCCGACCCCTGTATCCGGAGCGGGTGCGCCCGGTGCGGCAGGCACCGGAAATTTCTCCGGCGGCTTATATCGAAACCGTTTCGCCCAAGGAATTTTTCACCCTGTTTGCGGCGCTTTCGGTGGAAAATCCCATTCGGAACGAGGCATACGTACAGATTTTTGAACAGTTCGGCTATGACCGTGTGACCGGTACGTTTCCCTGGGATGCGCTGACGGCAGAACAACAGCAGGCACTGACAGAGGGCAGCCGCCTGGGCTTTGCGGAGATTCAAAAGGGAAAGCGAGATCCGCAGTATACGGTGCAGCATCGTGGCTGGCTCTCTGTGATCGGCGGCGTTGGAACATATGGCACAGATTATCTCCAGCGTGCCGAGACTGCCTATGGCGGCTGGGGCGCTAACATATCATCCAGGACAGCGCCTATGTTGTTGCGGCGGCAGATGACAGCGGCGCACCACTGGAAAGCAGGAACCGCTACCGGCTGCACATTCCGGCAGACGGTTATCCCCACGCATCCGTGTTCTGGTCGATCACGCTGTACGGCGAACCCAGCAAGTATCTGGTGCCCAATCCCATTGGACGGTTTAAGATCAACACCTATGATCTGCAGGACGGCAGCGTGGAAAAGAATCCGGACGGTTCGCTGGATATTTTCATTTCCGCTGACGAATCGGAAGAGGAACTGGCACGGAAAAACTGGCTGCCGGCGCCGAAAACGGAAGAGCATTTTTCACTGGCACTGCGTGTGTATACGCCGGACGAACAAACCATTCGGGGCGAATGGGAACCGCCGGTCCTGGAACGCATTTAAGAGGAGGAAACTGCAATGTCTGAATACATTTATAATACAGCTGCCAAAGAGGCAACTGCATTCACCAAACAGCGAAATGCGGCGTTTGCCAGGGAGTTTCAGATCGACCTGGAAGATGCCTATAACAGTGAAGTGGCGCTGGCACGGCGTGGCTGCCTGAAAAAGCTGGACGGATTCCGGCTGAAGGACAAGACCGGCAATGTGGTCTGGGATTTGCAGGCGTATGATTTTCTGAAACAGCAGGCGGTGGCGGATACGGTTCACCCCAGTCTGTGGCTCAACGGCAAGGCGAATATCGAGGCAGGTGTTTTTGAGGTGCTGCCGGGAAAGATCTACCAGGTGCGCGGCATTGATGTGGCGAATCTGACCTTTGTCCGGAGCAAGACCGGCTGGATCGCCATTGATGTGACGACCAACATCGAGGCGGCGGCGTATGGTCTGCGCATTACGGAAGAGGTGCTGGGCGAGAACATTCACGACAACATCAAGGCGGTCATCATCAGCCATTCCCACGCCGATCACTTCGGCGGCATCAAAGGCATTGTGTCTCCGCAGCAGGTGGGAAAAGCGCCGGGACAGGTTCGCATTTACGTGCCAGCAGGTTTCGATGAAGAGACAATCAAAGAAAATGTCTATGCCGGAACGGCAATGTTCCACCGCTCCAAGTACCAGTTCGGCGGCGATCTGCTTGCCGGACCGAAAGGCAGAGTTTCCACAGGGCTGGGACTGGGAACTTCTTCCGGAACGCTCAGCTATATCACGCCGACGGATTTTATTGCGGAGGACACCACGCTGACCATTGACGGGCTGGAAGTGGAATTCCAGCTGACACCCGGCACAGAGGCGCCGGCAGAGATGAACAACTATTTTCCGGAATACCGTGCATTCTGGGCAGCGGAGAACTGCACCGGAACGCTCCATAATCTCTATCCCATTCGAGGCGCACAGCTGCGGGATGCGGCGAATTGGTGGCGGTTCACGGCGATTGCACTGGAACGCTACGGAAAACAGGCAGACGTGGTATTCCAGTCTCACAACTGGCCGCACTGGAACACCCCGGAGACACCGCACAGCGTAGAGGATTTCCTGCGGAACAATGCGGCAGTGTACAAGTACATCCACGACCGGACGCTGCACCTGGCGAACCAGGGCAGAACTGCCAAGGAGATCGCACGGGAAGTGGTTCTGCCGGAGAAACTGGCGAAGGTCTGGTACACTCGTCCGTATTACGGCTCTGTGGAGATCAACGCCCGGGCAGTCTACTGCAAATACCTGGGCTTTTACAACGGCAATCCCACGGAACTGAATGCGCTGACCGAGACAGAAGAGGCAAAGCTGTTCGTGGACTATGTGGGCTCTGTGGAACAGGTACTGCACCTGGCAGAACAGGACTATGCCGCCGGGGACTATCGCCGTGCCGCAAAGGCAGCCTCCTATGCGGTGTTTGCAGACCCGGCAAACCAGAAGGCACGTCTGCTGAATGCGGATGCCCTGGAACAGCTGGCATATCAGTCAGAATCCGGCATCTGGCGAAATGCCTATCTGAACGGTGCGTTTGAACTGCGCAGCGGCACTTCCAAAACGGTGCGGCGGCTGGAACAGGACGGCAAAAACGACTTGATCCAGAACATGACACCCAGAATGGTGCTGGACTATCTGGGCATTGTGGCAGACGGCGAAAAACTGGCAGATGCGGATTTCCGATTCCGGTTACAGCTGGCGGCAAAGCCGGACGGCGCATCTGGTGTATGGCATCCGGGCGAGGTGTTCCGAGTGGAGGCAGAATTTGCGGTACACGTTTATCACGGAACGATTCTCTACTATGAGGGACAAACGGAGGAGCCGCTGTCGCTGGTTCGGATCGCCGTCGCTGTTTTCCCGGCAATCACGGCAAAGGATCTGCAGCAGCTGCTGCCGTTCACAGAGACAGAGCATCCGGAGTATCTACAGCGGATACACGATGCTGTGGCAGACTTGAACGGGCATAGTCAGTTTGCCTTGATCGAGCCGAATCCGCCGGCGGAAACGGAGTAATGAAAGCCTGTATCTCAATATGATAAGCGAAAGCCATCCGTTTCCGGGTGGCTTTCGTTTTGTCCCGATACTTGAAATGCAGGGGAAAATGGTGTATAATGAGAAAAAAGACAGGAGACTGAAATGTACAAACTTGTTCCCAAGCGCATCATAAAACGACTTGCAGATACGGAAGAGGCAGAAGAACTGCGCATGACAAAACTGACCCTTGAGCTGGCGAAAGAATCCGATGACGAGCTGTGGCGGGCATTGCTCTTGCTGCATCTGGATGATCTGAACATTTTGAACAGCAAAGAGGGCGAACGAATCAGAAAGAAACTGGAGAGAAATTCATGATGTATGATACGGACTATGCGATCTACCAATATATCAATGCGCAGGTGGAGCAGTATGTGGAATTTGACGATCTGCTGAAACAGAATCACTGCACAATGGAGGAGGCACAGCAGGAGATAAAGGCATTTCGGGAAAAGTATCACAGCCTGCTTGCCGGGTATGCGTTCAGTGACTGTGACCTTGCTGCCGCTTGTGAAGAACTGATGGCACAGATGGAACAGCATCCCGGCAGCCTCGATTTGCAGTATCTGTATTTGTGCATCGTGACGGATTTCGGACTGCTCTGGAACGCAGGGGTGCAGGAGCGCTCCGCAGAGCAGGAAGTCAGAAACTATTTCCGTCAGCGGGAACGGATGCAGGAACTGACCGCATTTTTGCAGGTGCAGGCTGAAAGCATGAGAAAGTATGAGAACCTGCTGGAACATCTGAAAAAGCCCATCGAGGGAAACCAGGCGGAATATGCAGAGGAATCCGATTTTCTGTATCATCTGACCATACAGCATATTTTTCTGCACGACGGCATCAAAAACGAGATCTACCGGGAAAATATGAAAGCGCTGCTGATCCATGTCAACAGTGATGCGCAGGTGCGCTCTTTGAAACCGTATGTGATTTTTGCAGTCCTTGCGAGAAAAACTGGCATGATGCAAAAGCGAAAGCATTTTATGCCCAATCTGAATGCGGTATTGCAGTACCAGGACTATCAGATCTTGAAAGACAACGGCAAGAATTTCAATCGCTATCAGTCGGAGCTGGAGCTTTATGACCATCTGAGAAGAGCGTATGCGGAAGATGCGGATATGGATTTCTGCGACTTTTGCTTTGCCAATCTTTCTCCGCTGAGCGAGTGGTATTATCTGTACTGCGAACCCAATGAGGACATTCCCATGACCATCGGGCGAAAGATTCAGACACAGATGCCCCTGTCCTTTCCCAATCTCCTCAGCGACGAGGCATACGAAACCCTGGACGAGGACGAGATACAGGCGTGCCGGGATGCAGCGGAAACGCTGAAAGAGAAGATGCTGTCGGCGGCAGCGTATCTCTAAACTGCTACAATTGAATGTCAAGAAAAAACAGTTCCGAAAATGAAAAAGATTTTCGGAACTGTTTTGTATTTACGGGCAGAAAAAATTGTGGTAGTCTATATTGCAGGAGGTGACAGCGATGTACATGAACGGAGAATATCTGGAAACCCTACAGGACTTAAAACGATGTTTCTGTATCGATGAACTGGTCTACAGCTATTACAACGGCGAACTGGAATTGTTTCTGGACAAGATCGGAGCGCACGAAAAGGCAGAGCGCATCCGGAAAATTCCTGTCAGCAACGCACTGCTTTTGATACGCCTGTACGAGATCTTCGAATGCAATCTGGAGGATTCCGAAGAGAAGATCAGGAGTGATGCCGCATCAGATCAGTGACCTGTTCCACGATCTTGGCGACTTTCAGCATTTCATCCGGATGCAGTCCGTTCATGGCAGACCGGATGCGGTGAAAGGCATCCGATTCTTCTGCCGCTGTGTCGGAATCGACATCCAGCAGCTTATGCAGCGGAATTTTCAAGCCGCCTGCGATCTTGTAGAGCGTCTCAATGGTGGGGCATTTTTCACCACGTTCCACCTTGCCGATATAGGCTGGGTGGATTTCGGATGCGAAAGCAAGCTCCTCCTGGCTAAGGTGCTGCTCTGTGCGGAATTTGCGGATTCGCTCGCCTGTTATGCCAGATATGGTTTCTCGATTTTCTTTCATAGAGCAGCATCGTTCCTTTCGTTATGCAGGAGCGTTCCGCATTCCTCACGCATCTGTTTCATACTGGATGCCGCAGACAGTACAAAGAGGAAGATGGGACAATCCCTAAAGGTAGTACTATTTCTATTGTACCGCTTATTCGTATTGCATTCAAATATGTTTAGGGTATAAAAAATAATCTCTAAAAGGATTGACACGGAAAGAAAATTGTAGTATAATGTCAGTATAACTTATTTTGGTTATCAAATTTTTGAAAAGGAGATTGAAAAGTTATGTTTTGTAAAAGTTGCGGGAATGAATTGAAAGAGGGTGCAAAGGTTTGCGATAAGTGCGGGGCACGCTTAACACCCTCCGCAGGAAACATTTCCGGAGCAGCAGCCGGGAATTCCAACGCAGCAAAAACGTTTTCTTTTAAGATTCATGCAAAAGGACGCAGCTCGATATTTAATACGATAAAGCAGTTCCGGGGTGCATATAAAGCAGACTTTACTGTAGAGGACAACCGTCTGCTGATTGATGAAACAGATAACTATGGAGAAACGGTTTCTTCCGTTCCGTATTATCTGATAAAAGAATTTTCGCTGAAAGAATCCATTTCGCCGATGCTTATATTTACTTATCTCATTTGTGCATTGGTGGCAATTGCACTGCTTGCTACCTGTACGGAGATCTTGACTGGCATATTGGTTTTGATTGTGCTGGTGTTGTTCATGATTTTCCTTGGTTTCAAAAACGCACGGTTTTACTGACACTGAATGACAATCAGAAGATAAAAATAAAGATGTCAAAGATCTCGAAAAAGAAGAAACAGGAAAAACAGGACTTTGTGGAATCTATGAATTTCAAGATCAGCAATGCGGTAAATACCGGTGCAGTATTTGAAAGAGCAGGAACAGCGCTCACCGTTGGTGATCTTCGAAATCACGTAAGCGCCGAAGAACGGAAAAGTGAAGTAGAAGCAATCAAGAACAATCACAATTAAAATCAGGGGGAAACAATATGTTCTGTCAGAAATGCGGAAAAGAAATTGAGGATGGTACAAGATTTTGTGAGCATTGCGGTGCGGCGCAGGATGCTGCCGCTGGCGGCAATCCCGGCACAAACAGCAATGCAGGCGTCAATCCGACCATGCAGGCGAGTTCGTATCCGGTACAGGCGATGAATGCAGCCGCACCGGCAAAAAAGAAAAAGGGAAAAGGCTGTATCATCGGCATTATCGCAGCCGCTGTGGTGGTACTCGTTGTCGTTATAGTCGTCGTAATTATTGCATTTTCTTCCGGGAAGTCGCTGTCTGTAGACGATGTCAAGGAAAGCCATCTGTCCTATTACAGCGAAACCAGAAAGATCGGAAATGTCTTTGCGAACTATGGCTACTTTGACAATGCGTCCTGGAAAGAGTTTGACGGTGAAACCGACGACGGCGAAAGCGTAGATGTCGTTGAGTTCAATGCCGACCTGACAATGCAAAACGGCGATGCTTACAGCTATACCTATACATTTTCGAACAAGGTGACCATTCAGTTCTATCGGGATAAGGATATGGATGACGATTCGTCGCAGATATACGGCATCTGGCTGAATGATGTCCTGGTGGATGGCGTGAAGGAAGATGTCAAGCTGGATGACTATGATTTCGACGATCTGCTGAGCAGTATCTATGACAACGAAATATTCGTGCTGTTCCCTTCGGATTACGGCATCACGATAGGACCGTAAAGAAGGGCAGAGAATGTTTTGTAAAAAATGTGGAAAGCAGATAAGTGACGGCGTCCAGTTTTGTCCAAACTGCGGCGCATCGCAGGAAAGTTCTGCAAAGGAAGAGAATGCAGTTACCGTTCAGCCGGCGCAGAATGCGTCCGGCTCTCAGGAAAGCAAGGCAACAGGGTACGCAAGCACTGCTTTGAAAGCGGCGGTATTCGGGCTTTTGTGCTGGTGCTGCTGCGGCGTACAGCTGATTGCAGGTGCGCCGGCGATTTACTTCGGCTACCTGGCGATTCGCAACAACGAGCCGGAACGTGAGAAAGCCTATATTGCAATCGGTATCGGTGTTCTGGATATGATTGGTTTTCTTATACTGATGATCGCAGTGATCCGAAGTAATTGACACAGAAAGGGGCGAGAGGATGTTTTGTAAGAATTGCGGCACGGAACTTGCAGACGGCACGAAGTTCTGTAAAAATTGCGGAACAAAAGTGGAAAGCAACAACGCTCCGGAACAAAATCAGCCGGAAGAAACTGCAAAACCAGATGCTGATGACAAAGAAGATGCAGTCATTTCGGAAAAATCAGACAAAGATGATGACGATATAAAATGGTCTGAAATAACGACTGACGGAAAAATTGAATTGGTGTACGATGCGATTTTCTACATCATTCTGATTATTATCGGCATTCACTATCACAGCGAAATTGCCTTTGCATGGAAACTTGCTGATAATAAAATTGCTTTTATAATTCATGTGATTGACTATCTCATTCTGTTGTCTGTCTGGACAATTCCGCTGAATATCATTAAACTAATCTATTTTGCAGTAAAGAAGAAGGCAAGAAAAGCGCTGTATGAACTCGTATCCATACCTATTGGTATCATATACGTAATGATCGCTGCTGCTGTTTTCGGCAGTGTGGGCAAGGAAATTATCTTTTTCATCGCAGCCTTCATTGGCGGATATTTGCTGAAAATATTCCAGGATCTAGTTATCAATAAAGATGCGTCCTAGAAGATACGTCTTTCAGAAATGAAACAACGGAGCAGGTGAAAAATCTTGCTCCGTTATTTTTTGTATGGCATCCGAATACGTACACACAAAACAATATAGCCTAAAGCTATATCAAACCGCACCAAAAGGATATTGTACAAATGCGCCTATCTTCTGGTATACTAAAGAAGAGAAAATCCCATTGAAAAGAAAGAGGTATCGATTATGCAGAAGATCACATCGCCTTATCGCTATGATTTTGTCGGAAGTTTCCTGCGTCCGGAGAATCTGAAACAGGCTCGAAAGGATTACAAGGCTGGAAAAATCAGCAAGGAACAGCTGACCGCAGTAGAAGATGATGTCATTCGTGAACTGGTTGCCAAGCAGAAGAAGGCAGGCTATCACATCATCACCGACGGCGAGTACAGACGAGAATACTGGCACCTGGATTTCATGTGGGGCTTTGAAGGCGTAGGACATGAGCAGACAGGCGCCGGCGTACAGTTCAGCGGCGAGCTGGCATCGCTGGAGGATACCTATCTGACCGGAAAGGTCAAGGCAGTACCGCATCCGTTTGTCACCTATTTTCAGTTTCTGAAACAGTTCGAGGACGATGAGACTGTTGCAAAGTACACCATCCCGGCACCGGCACAGATGTTCCAGCAGATGATCGTTCCGCAGAATTTCCAGAGTACCAGAGAATTCTACGCAACAAACGAAGAACTGATCCAGGACATCGGACTGGCATATCAGAATGTGATCCACCAGTTCTATGATGCAGGATGCAGAAATCTGCAGCTGGATGACTGTACCTGGGGCGCAATCGTGGGAGACGCAGCAAAGCAGCGTTATCAGTCGCTCGGCATTGACCTGGAAGATGTCAAGAAACAGCTCCTGGCAGTAAACAACCTGGCGCTGGAGAATAAGCCGGCAGATATGGTAATCACTTCGCACATTTGCCGTGGCAACTATCACTCCACATTCTTTACAAGCGGCCCGTATGATTCTGTTGCAGACTATGTTTTCGCACAGGAAAATGTAGACGCACTGCTGCTGGAATACGATGATGAGAGAAGCGGCGGTTTTGAACCGCTTGCAAAGGTTTCTCCCAATAAAAAGGTAGTGCTGGGTCTGATTACTTCTAAAAAGCCGGAACTGGAGGACAAGCAGACCGTTATCGACCGAATCCATGAGGCTGCAAAGTACATTCCGCTGGATCGTCTCTGCCTCAGCCCGCAGTGCGGATTTGCGTCCTGTGAGATCGGCAATAAGCTGACCGAAGAAGACGAGTGGGCAAAGCTTGCGCTGGTAAAGGAAATTGCTGAAGAAGTCTGGGGATAACTCCTGACCAAACACAATTCAAATCATATACTCCAAAATATATGCAAAACTGCACAACGGGTGTGATTCCCATTGTGCAGTTTTTGTTTTTATGCCTGTGCGGACAGAAACTCCAGTCTGCACACCCGTTCCGCAGAAATCGCAGTGCCGTTCGTGAACTTGAGACATCGTTTTTCTGCATCAAAAAATCGAAAACACCCGGTGTATACCGCATATGCGCCGCCGTCTTTTTTGGAATCCGGCTGGAAATAGGTGACACGTACCCGAGGACGTTCTGCGGCGTGTTCCAGAAGCTGTTGGAAATGCAGATTTAAGGTGGCAAGTGCATCGTCTGACAGGTTTTCCATAGGGTCTGTCAGACGTGCCGCCTCGTGAATTTCTTCATCGTAGCCCGTCAGCGCAGCGAAAGGCGCAAACTGCACGGCACGATTTTCCATGGGCATGGGAATGTGGTTTTTCAAGTGGTATCTTTCATGGCTGCGGATATCGCTGTAATCGTTCATGCCCGATGTCCTCCTACCTGGCTGTTTCGTTCTATCGTTGTCGCACCTTCCCGGAAATTCATGCCTTTCAGAATGGCATTTTTCCCGTATCGCTCCTTGATGCGCAGCATGGTTTTCTGCAATTGGTGTTCCTTTTCCAAAAAGATTTTTTCCTGCTTTTGCCGCTGTTCCTGCGCCTGTACATCGTCGAATAAGCTGTATTGTACCACCTCTTCCTGAACCTCATGCTCCGGGATCAGATGGTTTGCCGTCACATTCATGCGCCGCACCAGCAATTCCGCATCCACAATGCGGTCGTAGAGTGCCGTGACTTTTTCCAGGATAAGACGGGTGGAGGCGGTGTGCTTTCCGAGATTGACAGAGCCGTGAGCCGCCTTGGGAATGCGTTTCCCGTAGCGATCCAGGTTCAATTCCCCTTGATAGTTTTCCGGGATGCCCGTGTGGTCATAGCCCACCGAAAGCACGATCTGGTCGGCTGCCAGTTTTTTTCGCACCAGATCCAGCACAAGCAGCTCCGTCATTTCCCGAATGATAAGCCTGCCCTTTTGCCAGTCATAAGGACAGGGCAGGACCTGTCCCTGGCTGATGCTGTGATCCTTCGGCTGGTACGTTTTGATTGCCTTCATGGTGCATGGCTCATATCCCCAGGCGTGGTCGATGAGCAGCTCTGCGGCAACCCCGAACATCTGAAACAGCGCTCGCTCGCCGTGTTCCGAATACCGGGCAATGTCACCCATGGTGTACAGTCCCATCTTTTCCAGCTTTTTGGCGTAGCCGCCGCCGATCCGCCAGAAGTCCGTCAGCGGCTTGTGATCCCACAGCTTTTCCCGGAAAGTCATTTCGTCCAGTTCTGCAATGCGGACGCCGTTTGCATCTGCCGGCATCTTTTTCGCCACAATGTCCATGGCGATTTTCGCAAGGTACAAATTCGTTCCGATGCCGGCAGTCGCTGTGATGCCGGTTTCACGCAGTACCGCCTGTATCATTTTCATGGCAAGCTCGTGCGGCGTGCAGTGATAGGTTTTCAGATATCCTGTCACGTCCATAAAGACTTCGTCAATGGAATAGACGTGGATATCTTCCGGCGCAATATACCGGAGATAGATCTGGTAGATCTTTGTGCTGATCTCCATATAGTGTGCCATCTGGGGCTTGGCGGCAATGAAATCCAGTTTCAGCGCCGGATTTTGTGCAAGCTCTGATGCCTGGCAGGAACTCCCCGTAAACTCGTGAAAAGGCGCTTTCCGCAGACGCTGCGCATTCACATTCCGGACGGTCTCCACCACTTCAAAAAGCCTTGCTCTTCCGGGAATGCCGTACTTTTTCAGCGCAGGCGTTACGGCGAGACAGATGGTCTTTTCTGTTCTGCCGGTGTCTGCTACCACCAGATTCGTGTTCAGCGGATCCAGTCCACGTTCCACGCACTCCACGGAGGCGTAAAAGCTTTTCAGATCAATGCAAATATAGGATGCCATTGTCCGCACCTCACTCTTCGTAAAAGCCATAGCAGTCCGGCAGTCCCAGATCACCGCCCAGACAGCGGCTGTCCGGCTCTGCGGGCAGTTCTGGAACGGGATAACCCTCTTCTTCCATCATTTGCAGTTTGTAAGCCAGGAAATCGTAGGGGACATGATGCACCGCAGCGATCTGGAACAGCGTATAGTCGGAATCCTGCATTTCCCGGTAAAAGGATGCACTGTCACCCAGCAGCAGCTCGGCGGCAAACCGGTTTGCCTCAGTTTCCAGGCGGTTGGTTTCGTACAGCGTTGTTTCCGTCTCCTGGAATGTTTTGATTTCCCGGCTGTGCAGGAGAATGTGTCCCAGCTCATGGGCGAGGATAAAGGTGAGCAGTGTCCGGGGCAGATTGCTGTTGTACTGGATCATCCGTATCCGGAAAATGACTGTGGTCATTGCTTTGATGGAGTGTTCTGTTTCGCCAAAGTTCACACCTTTCAGCTGCACATCCAGCTGTCGGCACAGGATAAACGGATCCGATGTCTGAAACTGTCGCCGCAGCTTTTCGACCCGGCATCGAATTTCATCACTGCTTACTGTCAGCATGATTTTTCCTCCAACTTTTCAGCTTTTCTTTTTGCCGTACTTTTCTTTTGCCTGCTGCTTGCTGGTGACGTATGCCGTCATCAGCGCCTCAAAGAACAGGTCTTTTTCCGTCTGAGACAGCTCGCCGCCGGCAAACAGCGCCTGGTTTTCTGCCAGAAGTGCCGCAACATTCCGTGCATCTCTGGCACCATATTCATTTTGTGTCTCCATGATGTAAATATCCTTTTCGATATCTTCTCTTGGATTTTCACAGGTGTCATCTTTCAAATATCGGATGGAAACGTGCAGTGCCTTTGCCAGCTGATACAGCATCCGGTCCCGTGGATGCTTGTCTCCTTTTTCATAGGCGATGATGGAGCGCCTGCTTGCGCCGACCTTTTCGGCAAGCGTCTCCTGGGACATGGAAAGCGCACTTCTTGCCTCTTTGATTTTTTCCGGAAAGGATTTCATTTCTTTTCCTCCATAGTGAACTTGTGTGAATTTACAGGTTTATTATATCACACTTTGCAGCAGATGTCAAGCGGCAGAAAATAGAAAAGGCAATGCCGAACAGAGAAGTGCGGCATTGCCGGAAATGGTCTTTCACTGATAATCGCATTTTTGACAGTGTATCATCATATGCTCCGGGTCTTCCTTATAAAATGCACCGGACCATTTGCAGATGCTTTGCAGAATGGGAACAACAGAGATACCTTTTTCAGAGAGGGAATACTCCACACGGGGCGGTATCTCATCGTAGGACTTTCGTGTAACGATATCGTTGGCAATCAGCCCTTTCAGAGAGGATGCCAGCACCGCATCGGTGATATTGCCCATTTCCTTTCGGATCTCGCTGTAGCGCAGCACTTTCTTGGCTGCCAGAACGCAGATGATCCTGGAATTCCATTTGCCGCCGAAAACTTCCAGCCCGTATTCCAGCGGACAGCGGATGTCTTTTTCCAATTTTCGCTGATACATGATTCCAACTCCTTTTGCGTGTTTTCCGGATATCTTTATGATACCACAGATACTTTTGGATTTCAAGTAACTATGAAATTGATGAGTGACTTATAAATTGACTAATATCTTGTTTCCGGAAAGCAGTCTTGCTATAATAAAGACAACGCAGAGGAAAATGCGTAAATCAAAGAAAATGAACCGGGAGGAATCTATCATGTTGAATGAGAATGTAACAAAGGTACTTGAAACAAGTATGTGGGATCTGTCAACCTGTGCAGACGGCGAACCCAACGTGGTTCCCGTAGCATTCAAGTTTGTGACAAAAGACGGAAAGCTGGCGGTAGGTGATGTTTTCCTGGATACCACGCTGCGGAATCTTCGGGAAAATAACGGAAAAATCGCAGTTTCTGTGTATGATGCGTCCAGCCTGGAGGGATACCAGATCAAAGGTACAGCGGAATACCTCACCCAGGGCGAGATCGTCGAAAAGTTCCGGGAGATGGTGGAAACGATGTTCCACGGCGCAGCATCTGCCAAGGGCGCACTGCTCATCACACCGGAAAAGGTGATCGTCACAACACCGGGTGCAGACAATAAGAAAGAACTGTAAAGTCCAGCCGTTTGGAAAAATAGAACCGGTCAGAGGAATCCGCAGGGAATCTCTGACCGATTTTGTTTTTATGCTGTTTTATAATACAGATAGGCGTCCAAATTGGACTTGTCTGAGAAATACCCCTTTTCGATCAGCATTGTAACAAATGCCTGTACCTCTTCGTTATCCAGCCATGCACATTCGCCGCCGATCTGACAGAGGGCGAGTTTTTGCATCACGCCGGAGGAATCGGTATACAGCACGTACAGTGTGTCTGTTCCGTAGTCCTCTATGTTAAAATTCCAGCTTTTCATGGCGCAGTCTTTGTACTTTTCAGCAGACTTTGCAAAGTCTGCGATTTCCTGCAAAACGCTTTCGTCGTAGACGAACAAGTCCTGGATGCCGTTGGAGCGGAGCGATTCGGTATAATCGCCTGCCGGAGCGTCAATGGCATCGGTTTCCGCAGCCAGAGAATAGCGGAAACCGTCCAGGGTAATCAGATGGTCGGTGTTTTCGCCGATCCAGCCCAGCTCTGACAGATTGATCTCATAATTCTGGATGAGCAGGGCAGGGGTGGTGTCCATCTGTTCCTGTCTGACCAGCGTCTGTTTCATCAGCAGCAGATCCATTGCATCCATCTGACCGTCTGCATAGAGGTCGGCAGCTTTCCAGTTGGAAAGCACTGCATCCGGGTCGCCCAGCAGCCATTTCTGGAAAAGGACAATGTCGGAAACGTCGGCAATGCCGTCGCCGTTGACATCCCCTTTTACCATTTCCGGTCTGTCTACGGATTCCAGTTGAATGCGCTTGTTTTCGTGGTCGATGGATTTCACCCGAATGGTGCCTGTCCCGATGTACTTGTCATAATAGGATGGGAGAAATACCGGCAGCACCCGGTTGTTGATGACGTAGTCGTAGCAGAGGAGGTTCGTATTTCTGTCGATGGTGTCCCCGTCGGAAAGGGTTCGTACATCGGTATAAGCGATGCCGTCCACTGCTGGGGCAAGATAGATGGTGAGCGCAGTGATTCCGACAACCTCGGCATCAAAGGGCAGAACATAGTCCTCTTCAGAAATAAATGCAAGGTCATAATCGCCTTTGGCATTGACGATATTTGCCACGCTGCCGACGTTTTGTTTGTCATAGTGCAGGGTGTCGCCCTGGGAAAGCTTTGTGCCGAGTGTAAGTGTGGAGGTGTCGTACACCTGGCTTTCTGTCGCCGCATCATCCGGGGTGTCGGTCTCTTCCGCTGCTGTATGCAGCGACAGAGTGGTAAGGCAGGAAATACTGCTTTCCGGGACGCAGACTGCCGTCCCCAGCATTGCCAGTACTGCTGCACAAGAAATGATCTGTTTTTTCATCTTTTCCCTCTTTCATGGTATATTGGACATGATATATAAAATATATTTGCCTTTATTATATCATAGAATCGTTGAATTGTCAATAAAAAGGCAAAAAATTTATGAAATACCGGAAAGCTTTTTTCCGGTATTTGCAGCGAAACTGCGGGATGGTTCAAGGTGCAGAAATTCTGAAACAAACTGTTTTTTTGTCGCATTCATACAAATCACAAACATCTCTTTTGTGGAAAAAAGAGATTTCCTGTCCAAATTTCCTGTACCATCTTGACAAATATCCTTCTACATGATAAACTGATTATAGTAAATTTGATACAACGTTTCGAGAATTGAAATATTGGAATGTTACCTTTCGACAATTTTGTCTGATTGGGCATAACCAACTTTTATGCACGCAAAATGATAGCGGTATAGGGGTTGGCTTTTTTTATACCATTTTCGAGGTGCTTTATGAAAATTATAAAAGTTATCAACAACAATACCGTTTGCATATTGGATAAAAAAGGCAGAGAACAGATCGCTTCCGGAAAAGGCATCGGATTCGGAAAAAAGCGTGGGGACGAGATCGACCCGGCGCAGGTGCAGAAGATTTATCTGATTACCGATTCGGCGCTGCGGAAACGAATGGTGGAGTGTCTTGCGGAGATCCCGTATGAACACATCCGGCTGACTTCCGACCTGGTAGACCACATTGCAGCGCAGCTGCACCAGGAAGTGCTGAAAGAGTCTCTGATTATCAGTATGTCAGATCATATCAGCTTTGCCATTGAGCGGCAGAAACAAGGCATGACATTTACCAATCCGCTGATGGATTCCATTCACGATTATTTCCCGGAGGAGCTTGCGCTTGGAAGATACTGCCTGGAAGAGATCCGGCAGCAGCTGGGCGTTTCGCTCCATGAGGACGAGGCAGGATTCCTGGCGATGCACATTATCAATGCACGGCTGCATACCAATATGGGACAAGTACCGGATATTACAAAGCTGGTGAATGGCTGTGCAGAAATTGCAGATACTTTCTATCGTGGGAAACTGGACAAGACCACGGTTTCTTATGAGCGCTTTCTGGTGCATCTGAAATATCTGGCGAAACGGCTGTTTCAGTCCCAGGAATTCCCCAATGTACTGAGCCGGGATGAAGAGATACTGGATTTCATCCGGGCGAAATTCCAAAAGCATTACCGCTGTGCAAAGTGCATACAGGACTACATTCTGAAAAACTTTGCACGGACCATCTCCGAAGATGAGATGATGACGCTGACCATTCATCTGAAAAAGATCAGCGAGTCCCGTTGAAAAACGCTTGATTTCATTGCAACTGGTACCTGAGTAATGATTTCGGCGTAAAGATACAGAACATTTTTAGGAGGACTTTTGTAATGAAAGACAAGATTTTCGGCGTATTGCAGCGAGTGGGGCGCTCGTTTATGCTCCCCATTGCGCTGCTGCCCGTGGCTGGACTTCTGCTGGGTCTGGGAAGTTCCTTTACCAACGCCACGACCATTGAGACCTATCATTTGGGCAATATCATTTACGAGGGCGGACTGCTCTACACCATTCTGGATATCATGAGCAAGGCAGGCAGTGCCGTGTTCGATAACCTGGCGCTGTTGTTTGCCATGGGCGTTTCCATCGGCATGGCGAAAAAGGAAAAAGAAGTTGCAGCGCTTTCCGGCGCAATTGCTTACCTGGTCATGAACACTGCCATCAGTGCGCTGATCTCCGCCAAAGGCGGCGTTGAGGCAATGGCAGCGAATTTCACCACTTCCGTGCTGGGCATCACCACACTGCAAATGGGTGTGTTCGGCGGTATCCTGGTGGGACTGGGCGTTGCTGCACTGCACAACCGGTTCTACAAAATTGAACTGCCCCAGGTGCTGTCCTTCTTCGGCGGCACACGCTTTGTCCCGATCATTTCTACCGTGGTTTATCTGATCGTGGGCGTTGTCATGTTCTATCTCTGGCCGATTGTACAGTCCGGCATCTCGCATCTGGGGACACTGGTTCTTCACTCCGGTTACGCCGGTACATGGATCTATGGTATTCTGGAACGTGCGCTGATCCCGTTCGGACTGCATCACGTGTTCTATATGCCGTTCTGGCAGACGGAACTGGGAGGTTCCATGATGATCGACGGCAACATGGTTTCCGGTGCGCAGAACATCTTCTTCGCAGAACTGGCATCCAAGTCTACCACAGAATTTTCCGTTTCCGCAACACGCTTTATGTCCGGTAAGTTCCCGTTCATGATCTTCGGTCTGCCGGCTGCGGCATTTGCTATGTACCGTGCGGCTCGTCCGGAAAAGAAAAAGGTGGTTGGAAGCCTGCTGCTCTCCGCAGCACTGACTTCTATGATTACCGGCATCACCGAGCCGCTGGAATTCACCTTCCTGTTTGTGGCTCCGCTGATGTATGCCGTACACTGCGTGCTGGCTGGTCTGTCCTATATGCTGATGCACATTCTGAATGTGGGTGTCGGTATGACATTCTCCGGCGGTGCCATTGACCTGACACTGTTCGGCATTCTCCAGGGCAATGCGAAAACCCATTGGATCTGGATCGTGGTTGTGGGACTGATCTACGCCGTGGTCTACTATTTCGTATTCTACTTTATGATTACCAAACTAAATCTGAAAACACCGGGCAGAGAACCGGATGATGTAGAGCCGAAACTCTACCGCAGAAGTGATGTGAATGCAGCAAAGGCAGAGAAAAAGTCTGCCGCCGCAGCCGCAGTGGATATGGTCAGCGCCATGGTGCTGAAAGGTCTGGGCGGCAAGGCGAACCTGTCCGATCTGGACTGCTGTGCAACTCGTCTGCGTGTGACCGTAGAAGATGCCGCACTGGTCGATGATGCCATGCTGAAAGCCAGCGGCGCATCCGGTGTGATTCACAAGGGCAACGGCGTACAGGTCATCTACGGGCCAAAGGTATCCGTTATCAAATCCAATCTGGAAAACTTCCTGGATACGCCGGAATCGGATGATCTGGACAGCCTTTTCCAGGAGACGGCAGAAGAAACGCCGGCAGAGGAAAAACAGCCGGAACCGGTACAGAAGAACACTGCGCCGGAACAGGGCAGTGCCGCAGAGACGATTACACTTTTCGCACACATGAACGGCACGGCAGTTCCGCTGGAAGAAGTGGAGGACGAGGTGTTCTCCCAGAAGATTCTGGGCGACGGCGTTGCAGTCCGTCCGTCGGAGGGCAAGCTGTATGCACCTTGTGACGGCACGATCGAGACCGTCTTTGAGACCAAGCACGCTGTAAACATGACCTCAGCGGACGGCGCAGAACTGCTGATGCACATTGGCATTGATACCGTCAAGCTGGAGGGCAAGTATTTCGAGGCGCACGTCACAGACGGACAGCAGGTCAAAAAGGGCGACTTGCTGGTAAGCTTTGACATGGAGGCAATCACCGCCGCAGGCTATAAGCTGACTACGCCGCTGCTGGTGTGCAATGCAGATGATTATGCGGCAATCACACCAGTCGCACAGGGAACGGTTTCTGCCGGAACAGCGGCAATTCAAATCACAAAGTAAACCAACACTGCTTTTGCAGATGTTAAAATAAAATTTATTTAGGAGGAATTACGCATGAAAACATTCACTTACACCATTCAGGACGAAGTAGGTATCCACGCAAGACCGGCAGGACTGCTGGCGAAAAAGGCAAAGGAATTCCAGAGCACCATTACCATGGAAAAAGGCGGCAAGTCTGTGAACCTGACCAAGCTGATGGCGGTCATGGGCATGGGCGTGAAGTGCGGCGACACCGTGACCGTTTCTGTTGACGGCGCAGACGAGGAGACCGCTTTCGCAGAGATGCAGGCATTCTTCCAGCAGAACCTCTGATTCTCGAAAAAGCATTCATATAGGAGGGAAAATCCATGAATATCTGGCATGACATTGACGAAGAACGCATTTATCCCACAGATTTTATGGCTGTTGTGGAAATCTCCATGGGCAGCAATATGAAGTATGAACTGGACAAGAAAACCGGTATGCTGTCCCTGGACAGAGTGCTGTTCACGGCAACACACTACCCCATGAACTACGGTTTTATCCCCAGAACCTATGCAGACGACCATGACCCGCTGGACGTGCTGCTGCTCTGCTCCGAACCGATCCTGCCTATGACATTGGTGCGCAGCTATCCCATCGGTGTCATGACCATGGAGGACGGCGGTATGGGCGACGAGAAGATCATTGCCATTCCCTACGGCGATCCCACCTATATGAGTTATACCGATGTCAGTGAGCTGCCCAAGCATATCTTCGAGGAGCTGATGCACTTTTTCTCGGTGTATAAGCAGCTGGAACGGGGCAAGCAGACCGAAGTCAAGGACATCGGCGGGCCGCTGGCGGCAGTGGCAGTCATGGAAAAGGCAATGGAAAACTACCGGAAAAAGTTCGGTACGGCAGAGGCGTAAGGAGGAATCGGAATCATGAAACAATTTACCGGAAAAGGCGTGTACGGCGCTGTTGCAATGGGAAAAATTTCGCTGTTCAAAAAGCAGGATACGGTGATCCAGCGCACCTCTGTCACAGATACCGAGGCGGAAAAAGCCAGAGTAGAGGCGGCAAAGGCTGCGGCATCGGAACAACTCCAGGCGATCTATGAAAAGGCGCTGAAAGAGGTGGGCGAAACCAACGCCCAGATCTTTGAAATTCACATGATGATGTTGGAGGACGACGACTACAACGAGAGCATCCAAAACATCATCGACACCCAGAAGGTCAACGCCGAGTATGCGGTTTCCATTACGGCGGACAACTTCGCCGAGATGTTTTCCGCCATGGACGATGCCTATATGCAGGCACGTGCGGCTGACGTGCGGGACATCTCCGACCGCATCATTGCCAATCTGACGGGGAATGTTGCCGTGCAGGAGGATTCCGACGAAAAGCGCATTATCTGTGCCGACGACCTTGCACCCAGCGAAACGGTTTCTCTGGATAAGGACAAGGTGCTGGCGTTTGTGACGGCACACGGCTCGTCCAACTCCCATACGGCGATTCTTGCCCGGAACATGAACATTCCGGCAGTCATCGGTGTGGGCAGCGATTTTCTGAAAGAGGTGCAGGACGGCACCGAGGCAATTGTAGACGGCTTTACCGGTGAAATTTTCGTGGAACCGGACGAGGAGACTCGCCAGCGTCTGCTGGAAAAGCAGCGTGCAGACGAGGAGAAAAAGCGACTGCTGCTGGAACTGAAAGGCAAGGAAAACATCACCAAGGACGGCACCAAGGTCAACATCTATGCCAATATCGGCAGTGTGGACAACATCGGTGCAGTGCTGCTTAACGACGCCGGTGGTATCGGACTGTTCCGGAGTGAATTCCTGTATCTGGAAAATACGGACTATCCCAATGAGGAACAGCAGTTCCTGGCGTATAAGCGTGTGCTGGAGAGTATGGCAGGGAAGAAAGTCATCATCCGCACGCTGGACATCGGTGCAGACAAGCAGGTGGATTACTTCCACTTGAAAAAAGAGGACAATCCGGCAATGGGCTACCGTGCCATTCGCATTTGTCTGACCAGACCGGAGATCTTCAAGACGCAGCTCCGGGCGCTGTACCGGGCATCTATCTACGGCAACCTGGGCGTCATGTTCCCCATGATTACCAGCGTATCCGAACTGGAAAAGATTCTTGCCATCTGTGAGGAGGTCAAGGCGGAACTGCGGGAGCAGGGTGTGACCTATTCCGACACCATGGAACTGGGCATCATGATCGAAACGCCGGCAGCTGCCATTATCAGCGACCGTCTGGCACCCATGGTGGACTTTTTCAGTGTTGGCACAAACGATCTGACCCAGTACACCCTTGCCTGCGACCGGCAGAATCCAGACATCGAACCGTTTATCGACACCCACCACGAGGCGATTCTGCGGCTCATCGAAATGAGTGCCAAGAATGCCCACGCCAACGGTGCGTGGATCGGTATCTGCGGCGAACTGGCGGCGGATACCACGCTGACGGAAACATTCCTGCGAATGGGCATTGACGAACTTTCCGTTTCTCCGGCGTTCGTGCTGAAAGTACGGGACGCTGTGCGGAATGTGGATCTGCGAAAATAAGGCAAAACGGAATCCGTTCAAATCGGAAAAATGCTGCTGTACCTGTTGTATGGGTGCAGCAGCATTTTGTTTGCGTATTTGCAAAAGGTGTGGTATAATAGAGATAAAATCAACCAGTAGGAGATGCCAAGATGATTCGTGAAATTGTAAAAGACACATTTTTCCTCAGCCAGAAATCCGAGCTGGCAACCAGACAGGATCTGCCCGTGGTACAGGACCTGTTGGATACCATTTGTGCGAACGCCGACCGCTGTGTAGGGATGGCGGCGAATATGATCGGGGAGCGGAAGACCATTCTGGCGGCACAGATCGGGAAAGACTATCTCGTCATGATAAATCCGAAGATCGTCGATCATTCCAAACAGTGCTACGAGACCGAAGAAAGCTGTCTGTCGCTGACGGGACAGCGTCCGGTCAAACGGTACAGTGTGATCGTGGTAGAATATCTGGATCGAAAGTTCAAACGGAAAAAGCAGACATTCCGGGATTTTGAGGCGCAGATCATTCAGCACGAAATGGATCACTTTGAGGGCATCCTTATCTGATCGTCGTTTTCACCAAAACGCAAAAGGCAGCCGGGATTTTTTCCCAGCTGCCTTTTGTGTCGTATGCCTTTTGGACTTTTACTTTTCTATGACAGAAACGGTCAGACTGTCCTCCGGATTCGGGGAAGTGCCGTTGTCTGCGTACATCTCATAGCTGCATCCGGAATAGCCCAGGAGACGGACTGTGTTCCAGTCGGTTTCTGCGGTGTTCTTTGCCGCCTTTGCAAAAGGAATCGCCTTTTGATTCCGGATAAAGAATACCAGTTCGTTCAGCTCTGCCGGAACATAGTGGTGACCCTTCGGCAGGATCTCTGTCTCGTAATCTTCGTCGGAACGCATTCTGACCAGCATCATCTCTTCCGGCAGGTAAACATATCTGCCCTTTGCATTCTGCTTGTAGATGGGTGCGATCATCAGCTCATTGCCCAGAAGGAGCTGATCGTCCACCTGCTTGGCATCCGCATCGTCTGCAAAGTCGAAGGCGAGCGGACGGAACATCATCTCATCCTGCAGGGCAGCCTTTAAGAATTCGCTGTAGAGATACGGAACCAGGCTGTAGCGGATGCGGATCATGTTTCCGGCAGCGTCTGCGTTGCTGAAACGATAGAGTTCCTGTTCTCGTGTGCCGTCAGCCGAGTGGTTGCGGAACAGGGGCGTAAACAGGGAGTACTGCAGCCAGCGGAGCATCAGATCTTCTGTGGTGTCACAGCCGAATCCGCCGGTATCGCTGCCGGTGAAGAGGAAGCCTGCCATGTTCAGCGCCGGCAGCTGCTGCATGGACTGGAGAATGTGCGACCACCAGGACTTGTTGTCGCCCTGCCAGATGCCGCCGTAGCGGTGCGCACCCACATAGGAAGAACGGGAGAAGAACAGGGTACGCTTGTCCGGACAGATCTCACGCAGTGCCTCATTTGCAGAGCGTGTCATGTTCATGCCGTACAGGTTGTGTACCTCGCTGTGCTTGACCATCTGACCGTTGACGTTATGATAGAACTTGTCATAGTCGCCAATGTTGCCGTTCAGTCCGGCTACCATTCCGGTGAAGGCAAAGTATTCGTCAATGCCCATGTTTCCGGCAGTCAGCTTTTCGATCTCGGCACAAGTGTCTGCCAGACGGTCTTCGGTGTAGAAAATTGCCGGTTCGTTCATGTCGTTCCAGAAACCGTCAATGCCCTGTTCTGTCAGAACGGCATATTTTTTGCCGAACCAGTCTCTTGCCTCCGGCTGGAGGAAATCCGGGAAGTGTACCCGACCCGGCCATACTGCGCCCACAAAATCGCCGCCTTCTGCATTTTTGCAGAAGTAATTTTTCTCCACGCCCTCTTCATAAACGCTGTAGCCGTCCTCGATCTTGACACCGGCATCAATGATGGGAACCAGATGGATGCCCTCTGCCTGCATATCGGCAGCCAGTCCCTTCAGATCCGGGAAACGCTCTTCATCCACGGTGAAGTCCTTGTAGCGCTCCATGTAGTCGATGTCCAGATAGATGCTGTCCAGGGGAATGCCGGCAGCCTTGTACTTTGCAGCGACTTCCCGGATATCTGCCTCATTTTTATAACCCCAGCGGCTCTGTCCGTAGCCGAATGCCCAGAGCGGCGGAATATAACTTCTGCCGATGATCCCACGGAACTGCTTGACGATATCCTTTTCGTTTTCACCGGTGATGATATAGACGGTGAGGTCATTTTTCGCCGCCTTGATCTGCATGGTGTCTCTCCGGGTATAGCCGATGTCGAACTCCATCTTTCCGGGATAATCGAAAAATGCACCGAAAGTGACCTTGCCGCAGACAATGATAAAATTGTGCGAGCCGTAGAGCGAACGGGTGTCCTCGTGGTGGTTGGGGTTGTCATAGTTCCAGCTGACATACTGCCAGCCACGCTTGTTGATGCCCCGGATCTGTTCGCCCAGACCGTATACAATGTCGTCTTCCGCAAGCGTATAGGTAAAACTGCCCTGGTTGTCCGTTTCGAAAAACGGCAGGGGTTCTTTGGCGGTCTCGATCTCCTTTACCACAGCGTCGGTGGGGAATGGGTGTCCGTATACATATTTTTGAATCATAACAGCACTTCCTTTCAAAAGGTCATTGCGTTTTTTCTTTCTATATGATATAATACAATAAAAAAGCACAAAAATCTATTGTTATTCTACGATATTCTGATACGATCCTATTTTATTGGAGGAGACGATATGAATTACAGAGAAAATCGGGTGCATAGCTCAAAGGTCAAGCCGTTCAGCTATTATCAGTGTCTGATCCCGGACGAATTTGCCTATGCGCCCATGCACTGGCACAGCGAATTCGAGATCAACTTCGTCCGGGAGGGATTTGCCGAATTCAACTGCGGAGACGAAAAGTTTGTCTCTTCGGCAGGGGATATCATTGTCATACAGCCAAATGTGATGCACTCGGTCTATCCCTGTCCCGATGCACACCAGGTCTATGACACGCTGGTGTTCAGCCACGAGATCTTCGGGCGCTCGGAAACGGACCGCTATATCAACGAGTGCATTAAGCCGCTGATGAACGGCAGTATGCGGATTCCCATGCACATTACCGCAGCGCATCACTACTATCACGAACTGGAAATGATGATGGAGAACATCTTTGCCTGCGCCAAAGGGGATGCGCCACAGCTGGATATGCTGATGCGCAGCGAATTGCTCCGGTTCTTCTGGCTGCTGGAAACGGAGTCGGAAGTGGATGCGGATTTTCATGAGCCAAGCGAAGTGATACGACCGGCGCTGGAATATATCAGCATCCATTTCCGGGAGAACATCACGATACGCCAGCTTGCGGCGGTGGTGCATCTGAGCGAAAGCTACTTTATGAACCAGTTTCAGAAATATGTGGGATTCAGCGCCATAGAATACATTTCCCACTTCCGCATCAACCAGGCGTGCAAGCGTCTGACCAGCACAAAAGAGAGCGTCCTGGAAATTGCTTTCGACTGCGGATTCCGGAATATCTCCAACTTCAACCGGCAGTTCCGCAAAGTCGCCGGATGTTCACCCACGGAGTACCGCCGGAAGATGAAAAGTGCAGAATAAAAAGTACAGTATCGAAAAAAGCGTACCATATACATTGGTACGCTTTTTGTATGGTTTATTGTGTTGAGTCTCTGCTGCAAAGTGTCACGCTGCCGGAAAAGTCTGCATATTCCACAGACAGATACCAGTCGCCGCCGGCGCCGCAGATGCTTTCTGCAATACTGCCGCTGCTGTTGGGCGTCAGCCGGATCTCCTTGCTGCCGTTTTTCAGCAGAATTTGTACAAATCCGGCTTGACAGGAGACAGAACCCGTGATCTCCAGCCGGCGTGTCTGCAAACCGCATCCGCCAAAGACCACATCCTTGCCCCGTGCCTTTTCACAGGAGGCGGCATATGCGCCGGTGCAGTCGTCTCTGCCGGGCGTGCGCACGCCGATCAGCGCAGCATTCGGTGTGGGTGTCAGCGTCCCCATGGCGGAGATCACCTTTTCATAGCCGCTGCGGATGCCGCTTTTCACACTGCATCCGGCGGTACACAGCAGGACCGGCAAGAGCAGCAGCGCTGCGATTTTGCTGCATTTCATTGGACATCGCTCCTTTCCAGCAGCCAGTTCATGATTTTCCAGATCAGTCCGGCAATGCCCAGGAACACTGCCAGCGGTACAGCAACGATTGCCAGCAGGGTCAGTCCCAGAGCAAGCACGATTCGCTGCCGCATTATTTCACCAGCTGGTAATAGCTGCGGGAGGTCGCCTTGTACATCACGGCATACAGCACGCCAAAGATCAGATAGCTGCCCACAGTCACGCCCACCAGCAGCGGTGTATTGGATAAGCCGAACATGAGCAGCAGCTTTTGGATCAGCGGAAATGCAAAGCAAAGATGTACGCCGGATGCCAGCAGCGGCGCCGCAAAGACGGTCAGTATCTGAGAATTGATGCTCTTTTTGATCTCTTTTCGAGTCATGCCCACTTTTTGCAGGATCTCGAACCGTGCCGCATCTTCATAGCCCTCGGAGATCTGCTTGTAGTACATAATCAGCACCGTGCCGAACAGGAATACCACGCTCAGCAGGATTCCCAGAAACAGCAGTCCGCCGAACAAAGAGTAAAAGCTGTACCGCTGCATCTCCAGACCCTTGACCTCATAAAAATAATCGAGATGTGTTTCCGCACCACTTGCAAACTGCTCTATCAGCTTTTCCGTCAGCTGTATCTGCGCATCAGCATTGCAGCTCAGATCGAATCCCATACAGGTTTGAAGGCTGGATGCTGCTTTTTCGCCGTAGACAGAATACTGATACTCGTAGAGACGATTCATGGTGTCGCCGTCTGGAACGACCAGGTACATGGTCGGATAGGTCGCAGCAGTATTGTCGCCGCTTTCTATATAGGCATCTACCTGCTTCTGCACATGGAACTGAAACTGGCCGTCGATATTCAGGGAATCATCGCTGTATTTTCCGCGGAACATATGGAGCAGCACTTCGTTTTCGCCCAGTGTTTCTGTTGTGCCGGTTATTTTTTCGTAGGTGTCCAGTGTCACGATGTTCAGCATGACCAGTTTGTCGATGCTCTCCGCATACTGAGTGCCGCTGACTTCTGTGTACTGTTTTACCGAAATGTCGCCGCCCTGCCTTAACGCCGCAAAATTCAAATTGTTGTAGGCGAGTTCGTTTTTTCTGGTCTGGTGTGATGCCTGCAATACCGCATCCACCTGCTGTTCGATGTAAGATGCAGCCGCAATGCTCTGGTCATAGTCTTTGGTGAGAATGCTGACTTCGATATCTCTGGGATAACGGGCGTGCAGGCTTTCGTCCTCGCCGATGCGCAGGCAGAGGGAAGAGGAGATCATCACCAGTACGCCGGTGGAGAGGATGCAGATGGATGCCAGGCTTGCGCCGTTGCGTTTCATGCGGTAGGACATGGAGGAAACGGAAATGAAATGGTTCAGCTTATAGTAATACTTTTTGTTTTTCTGGAGCATCTTGCACAGCGCCACAGAGCCGCAGATGAACAGCAGATAGGAACCGACGATGACTAGGACGATCGCCACGAACAGCACCAGCAGCGCCTGTACCGGTTCTCTGGTGGTCACTGCCAGGTAATATGCGGTACCCAGAAGTACCACGCCGATCAGTGCCAGTATCCAGCGTGCCTTCGGCGGCTTTTCGCTGGTCTTTTCCCCGTGGAGCAGTTCTATCGGCTTTGCCACGTGAATCTGTCCCAGCGAATACAGCAGGATCAGCACAAAAGACAGGACCGTCAGAAACAGGGTATTTCGCACCGCAGAAGGTTCAATGACAAATGCCAGAGAAGCCTGATTGGACAGCATTTTTGCCGCACAGAGTTCTGCCAGCTTAGAAAGCAGGATACCCATGCCCAAACCGCCTGCTGCGGAGACAACGAGCAGCATGAAATTCTGCCACAGAAGAATACGGGCGATGTTGCTTTTTCCCATGCCAAGGATGTTGTAAAGTCCGAACTCGGTTTTCCTGCGGCGCATCAGAAAGGAATTCATGTAAAACAGAAAGATCACCACGAAAAATGCCACCACAGGCACGCCCCATGACAAGATCATCTGCATATCGTCGCCGCCACGCATCTGCTTGACGGATTTGTTGTAGGTGAGATAGGACACGATGTAAAACATCATGACCAGACCGATGCTGGTCAACAGGAACGGCACATAGGTTTTCTTGTTTTTGCTGATGCCGTGCCATGCCAGTTTCGGATACAGATTCATTTTCATCGAACCTCACCTCCGGTCGTCAGCAGGGTAAGGGTGTCGGAAATCCGCTGGTAGAACTGCTGGTTGGTATCGTTGCCCCGGTACAGCTGGTGGAACACCTCGCCGTCCTTGATGAACATGACACGTCCGGCGCTGGATGCCGCCTTGGTGGAGTGGGTCACCATGACGATGGTCTGCCCGGATTGGTGAATGGCAGAAAACAGGGACAGCAGTTCGTCTGTGGAACGGGAATCCAATGCGCCGGTCGGTTCGTCTGCCAGGATCAGACGTGGGTTGGTGATAAGCGCCCGTGCCACGGCGGCACGCTGTTTCTGACCGCCGGATACCTCATAGGGAAATTTTTGCAGCAGTTCTGTAATGCCCAGCTGCTGCGCAATGGGTGCGAGCCGGCGCTGCATCTCCGCATAAGGCGTTCCGGTCAGCACCAGCGGCAGATAGATGTTGTCCTCCAGGGAAAAGGTGTCCAGCAGGTTGAAGTCCTGGAACACAAAGCCCAGGTTGTCCCGGCGAAATGCGGCGATCTGTGACTCCTTGATCTGCGTCAAATCCTTTCCGTCCAGCAGGACTGTGCCGCCGGTCGGCTTATCCAGAGCCGCCAGGATGTTCAGCAGGGTGGTCTTTCCCGAACCGGATTCTCCCATGATCGCCGTATATTCGCCCTGTTCCACCGTAAAGGAAACATTCCGCAGTGCCTCGACCTGGTTTCCGCCGAAACGTGTGGTATAAACCTTTTTCAGATGTGATACTTCCAGCATTGCCATTGCAATGACCTCCTTCAATATTTTGTTGACAATGATATTATACCACAAGCGGGAAATGCGCCGCCATGGATTTGGCTTACATTTCCCGCTGAAGTCTTACATTTTTGTCACACTGCTGTGTTTCGGTGCTGCCTTTATTCGATCATGCGTGATTCCCGGAACATTCCGATGCGGATGGTTGTCCCCTGGTCGGTCTGGGACTGCGCTGTGATCGTGTGGTTCAGATTTCTGCAGATACGCCTGCACAGATACAGTCCGATGCCGCTGGCTTTTTTGTCCGTTCTGCCGTTGCATCCGGTAAAGCCCTTTTCAAAAATGCGTGGCAGATCTTCTGCGGCAATGCCGATGCCGGTGTCCCGGATGCAGAGCGTTTTCGGCGATTCCAGGAAAATGGAGATCGTGCCGCCGGAGGGTGTGTATTTCAGCGCATTGGACAACACCTGTTCCAGTACAAACAGCAGCCATTTTTCGTCTGTCAGCACCTCGCAGTTCAGCGGCTCGTATTCCAGACGAATCTTCCGGTGGATGAACTGGGAGGAAAAACGGCGCACCGCCTGCCGGACAATATTGTCCAGGTCGTATTTGGCGAAGAGATAGTCCGTGAAGTCGGAATCCAGACGGAGATAGCACAGCACCATTTCCACATACTGTTCGATGCGCTGCAAGTCATCCAGCAAGGCACGGTTTTCCGGTGAATGCTCCGCCTGTAAGTGCAGCTGCATGGCTGCGATAGGCGTTTTCATCTGATGTGTCCAGGCAGTGTAGTACTCCATCATATCGCTGCACCGCACCTGCCACGCCTGCGCCTGTTCCTGCTGTTTCTGAAAAAGGCGTTTCAGAAGTTCCTGGTATGCCTGTTCTTTGCAGTCCTGGGGCTGGGGGAGATGCTGTATGGTCACAGTGATCTCCTGCTGCATTTTCTGGAGCATACGGCATCGCTTGCAATAGCGGATAAAGCTTGCCAGAAACAGCGCTAGACAGATGACGGCGGAAAGCACGGCGCTGTACAGCACGGCGCCGACCGGCAGGTCATACAGGGAGAAAATCAAAACAAACACAATGCTGCACAGCACAAATGCAAGAATGCCGCTCTGATGCAGCTTGAAAAAACTCCGGAATATTTTCATGGGTCACAGCTCCTATTCTACCAGGTATCCCATGCCGACTTTGGTGCGGATAAAGTCGTGCAGCCCTGCCTTGTCCAGTTTTTTCCGCAGGCGGTTCACGTTGACGGTGAGGGTGTTTTCGTCTACAAAGCTGTCCGTTGCCCAGAGCCGTTCCATCAGCGTCTCCCGGCTGACGACCTTGCCCTTCTGCTCCATGAGCGCCTGGAGAATCCGGTATTCGTTTTTGGTCAGATCGATGCGCTCGCCGTGATAGGTGAGGACGGCATCGGCGGTGTTCAGAATGGCATCCCGGTGTTCCAGGAGAGAGACCTGTCCGCCGAAGTCATAGGTGCGCCGCAGCAGCGCCTGGATCTTCGCCAGCAGGACATTCCAGTCAAAGGGCTTAGGGATGAAATCGTCACCGCCCATGTTCATTGCCATGATGAGGTTCATGTTGTCCGATGCGGAAGAGAGAAAGATGATGGGAACTTCGGAGACACGGCGTATCTCCCGGCACCAGTGGTAGCCGTCGTAGCAGGGCAGCATAATGTCCATCAGAACCAGATGGGGATCGAATGCGGTGAATTCGCCCAGAACGCCACGAAAATTCTGCACCACACGAACCTCAAAGTTCCATTGTTCCAGCTGGTGCTGAAGTCCCTCTGCAATGCTGCGGTCATCCTCCACCAGAAAAATGCGGTATGTCATGGAAACACCCTCCTGTTCAGTGTCGTTGTCTGCAACCTATTATACCATGATTCCGGCGGCTTGGCAAGGCGGCAGGTTTTTTCTTGCTTTTTGGCAAAATTTGTGGTATGATGATACCGGGAGGCGAATGTGTATGATACGGATAGCAGTTTGTGATGATGAAGTTATTTTTGTGCGCTGTCTGCGTGACATGGTGGAGGCGCTGTTCGAAAAACAGGGCATGGAGTTTCAATGCTTTGTCTACACCAGTGCGCCGGAGCTGATCCGGGCGCACCGCAAGGAAGAATTCCAGCTGCTGTTTCTGGATATTGATATGCCGGAGATGTCCGGCATGGAACTTGCCGCAGAGATCAGAGCCATGAATTCTGCGGCAGCTTTGATTTTCGTTTCCAGTCACAGCGACTTTGTCTTTGAGTCGTTTCAGTTTCAGCCGTTTCGGTTTCTCCGGAAGGAATGGCTCGCCGAGGAACTGCCGGATGCGGTAAAGGCGTACTGTGAAAACTACGCCAAAAGCGGACAGACCGCCAGACTTGTGCTGGACGACAAGCGCATCGTCACCAAAAAGCTGGTGGAGGTCGTGTATTTCTTTTCCATCCGCCATCACATCTATCTGGTGACGCTGGAGGAGACCGCAGAACTCAGCGCCAGAGAGTACACATTGGAAAAGCTGGAAGAGCAGTTCAGCCGCTCTGGTTTCCTGCGCATCCACAAGTCGTATCTGCTGAATTACCGCTATGTCTACCACATCGGGAATGACACAGTAGAACTTACGCCGCACCGCTTGAAAAAACTGCCGCTGAGCCACAGGAGAAGTGCGGCAGTCCGGAAACGGTATCAGTATTTTATGAGAGGAGAAGATGATACATGATCTGGACAGTGATAGAATGGATCGCAATTCTGGCGGAATGCTTTATGGTGGCACGGCTTATGATCCGGTATTTCGGCTTTCGTTCTCCGGAAAAACGTCTGCTGAAATGGGGCATCCTGGTGGGGATACTCGTCTGCATTGATGCCTTGGGGAGTTTTCTGATTCAGAATGAGATAATTCTGGTCGCCGGATTTGTGCTTACCAATTTTATTTATGCTGCCATATTGCTGCGGGGAAACTTCTTCGAAAAAATGGTGGTAGCCGCAATTTCTTATATGTTGTTCTATTTTATCAACCTTCCGGTTTTAACAGTTCTCAGTTCGCTTTCAGAGTCTGCACCAGCGGCGATTGCCAATATATCAAGTCAGCATTTGAATCGTGTGATTGGAATATTTGTTACTAAGCTCTTGTATTTTGTTCTGACTCAAGTGATTTTAATTGTTCGAAAAAAAGAGAAATATCGATTTAAGATAAACGAATGGATTGTCATTATCTCAGCGTTTATACTTACAATGACAATTGCATTTTGTATTCACACTTTGATTTTGGGTTATCCTTTTGAAGAGTATATCTACATAGCGGTTTCTTTTCTTCTTTCTATATTGGATATTATCATTTTTGTATTCATGGGAAAAATGAACCGTGCCAATCAAAAAGAACTGGAACAACAGCAGTTGCAAACACAATTGAGGTATCGGCAAAATGAGATCCAGCAGATCGAATCCCAGTATCAGAAAATATCCATGCTGCGCCACGATTATAAAAACCAGCTGAACTGTCTGCGGACGCTGATCGAAGAAAATAACTTTGATGAGGCGAAATCATATCTGGGAAAGATCATCGGCAGTCAGAGCGATATCCTTTCCAGTCATATTCACTGTTCCAATTCCGTTTTGAACGCTGTGATAAATGAAAAGTTTACGGCGGCGGAAAAGAAAGGAATTGAAACTACCTGTAAGATTCTGATCACGATACCGGAGTACCTGGAATATGACCTGAGCATTTTGCTTTCCAATTTGCTGGACAATGCAATTGAGGCGTGTGCCAAAGAGGAATCTCCCACACAGATCATGATGCTGATAAAGAAAACACATGGATATTACCGCATTGTGGTGAAGAATACGATTCGGGAATCCGTTTTGCAAAAGAACAGGGAATTGAAATCGGACAAAGAAAACAAGGCACTGCACGGCTGGGGACTGCGTTCTGTCGCTGAAATTGCCGAAAGGCATCTCGGAGGGCTGGATATCTACGAGAAAAACGGAATGTTTGTTGTAAGCGTCTTATTAGCAAATGATGAATTCGGGAACTTGGGGACGAAAGAAGAGACGGTGGGGGCAAAATAATTGACTTCCCATATAAAATGCGATATTCTTTTTACATGGATGGTGAGCGAAATGATCGCTGAACTTAGTAAAAGAATGTCGCTTTTTTTATGCAAAAAGGAAATCGTTGAGCAGGAAATGGCAGAGGTCTATCAGTATGGGTTTGAAATCATTTTTTCCACACTGATCGGTTTCTTTATCACCATTGCAATCGGCGCTGTTTTTCGAATGTTTCTGGTTTCGCTGGTGTATTATTTTGCATTTGTTGCACTGCGTCAGTTTACCGGCGGCTATCATGCGAATACATATTTGAAGTGCAACTTGATTTTTGCTGCATCGACGACGTTTATTTTCGGTATGGCAAAAATTGTAGCATATGGAACTTATCCCATTAGTTTTCATGTGATGTTGTTGCTTTTTTCCCTTGTAGCAATATGGTTCAAAACTCCGGTGGAAAATGAAAATAAGCCGCTGTCGGAAGAACAGAAAGTCCGCAATCACAGAATCAGTATGATTGTAGCTGTGATCTTTTTCGGGATCAGCTGCTTTGCCTATCAGAAATGGGTATTGATATCGGCAACAATTGCCCTTACGCTGTTTGTCATAGCGTTAATGGCAGTCATAGCAAATCCAAGCCGAGAGGAGGAAAACGAGTCATGAAAAAAGTTCAGAAGTCTATGCTGGACAAGCTGGCATCTGTCAGCAAGTTTGCAGCAGTAAAGGCAGCTGGTGCTACTTCTTGTGTTAGTTTCCATCAGCCGAAAGAACCGAAAGCACTGCAGAATCTGAAAAAGTAACAAACAGCACTGCACCGGGCGAATATTCGCTCTGGGTGCGGCAATGTTGAAACATTTTCACCCAAATCTTCCCAAATACGGCATACGAAAGTGTGCCGCCTGAATTTTATGCACGGAATCGTGCTGCGATAGAACATATGGAACCTGTGGCTTTGTGAAAGGAGTTTTTTGTGGAGCATAGATCAGACTGCGAACAACTGATTGCAGACCTTGTAGAGAATCATTTTGGCATCGAAAAGCATCTGAAAGGATGCACTTATTTGAAAGAGGCGATCGAGATTGCAGTGCAGAATCCCATCGTTTCTATGATGAAACTCTATGAGCTGGTCGGACTGCGGCATGGGTGCAACGCAGAAAGCGTGGAGCATCTGATCCGCTATGCCATCGAGAGCGCCTACACCAAAAACAAGATGAACCACTATTTCCCGGAAGTCTACGGGAGACCGTCGAATTCCATGGCGATTCGCCAGGCGGCGGAGTTTGTCCGGACATCCGAAACGTAACATTTTACATTTGCAAAATTGACGAAACCATATGGAAAAGCACCTGTTTGATGGAAACATCGGGCAGGTGCTTTCTCTGTCAGAAATAAAAAAGGAAAAAAGTAGAAAATTAATTTTTTTGAAACTTTATAATCATTTCGCTTTCAGATAAAAAATAGTATAATAAAAGTAGAGAAAAATGTTATTTTGTCAAAACGACTGCGAAAAAGGCAGACAGGTGCCGGGAAGTCATGGAGGTATGGGTGCGGTATGATTCGGGATATTTTAACAACCATCGGGGAACATTTCTGGCTCATTCTGATTCTGCTGGCAGAACTCCTGTTTGCAGTGGTGCTGGTTTGCAGCGGCTTTCGGCGAAAAAGCGGATGCGGCAAAGAGAAAAAATCGGAACTCCCCATGACGCAGTTTTCGTTTCACGATGTGCAGGAGGCTGTCTTGATACTGCGGACAGACGACCAGCTGCCGGTGGGTGCGTCCGATAATTTCGAGACGCTGTTCGGCACATCCTATGCGGCGCTGTGTGCAGATGTTTCCCTGCTGAATCAGCTGGACGTAAACCAGAAACTGTTTCAGCAGTACCGGAAGTGGGACGGCACGGCGGCATTTTCCTATGACTTTCAGCTGCCGGGGCAGGAACGCTGGTTTTGTCTGAATGTGATACGGGACAAGGCTGCCCGGCGTGACCTGTTTTTGTTCCATGAGATCACAACCTATAAAAACGCCTGCTTTGCCTTGGAAGAGCAGATGCGGAAAATCGAGAAGGAGAGCTTTACGAAGTCGCAGTTTCTCTCCCGGATGTCCCACGAGATTCGGACACCCATGAACGGCATCATCGGAATGCTTTCTCTGACGAAGAAACAGTGCAGCCAGAATCCGAAAGCGCTGGAATATCTGGGCGAGGCGGAAAACTTGTCTCAGTATCTGCTGTCGATCATCAACGATATCCTGGATCTGTCCCGCATCGAGGCAGGAAAGCTGGAACTGGAAGAAAAGCCGCTGGATCTGCGCAGTATTGCCAACAAGCTGCGCAATATGTTCCAGGAGACTGTGGAGGCGAAAAACGTCCGGTTCTCCGTGACGTTCCAGGATTTTGACACGTACTATGTGATTGCAGACGATATTCGCCTTTGCCAGGTGCTGACGAATCTGGTTTCCAATGCGGTCAAGTTTACTGCAAAAGGCGAGATCACAGTGACCTTTCAGAAAATGCTCCAGGAAAAGGAACGCATGGACTTTCTGATTAAAGTGCATGACACCGGTATCGGTATTGAGCCGGCGTTTCTGGAAAAGATTTTCCTGCCCTTTGAGCAGGAGAGCCGCAATATCACCAAGAAGTACGGCGGCAGCGGTCTGGGCATGGCGATTACGGACAACATCGTCCGCATCATGGGCGGAACGATCGTCATTAATAGTATGCCCGGAAACGGCTCGGACTTTAACGTGTTCCTGTCCCTGCCGCTGGCAACAGAGGAGCAGATCCGGCAGATTCCTGTGGAAGAGATGCCGGAGGAGGTACAGGAAAGTGCGGACTATACCTTTGCAGGGAAGCAGATTCTTCTGGCGGAAGACAACGAGATCAATGCGGAGATCGCCGTGGACATCCTGGAGGAGGAGGGTGCATCCGTCGATGTTGCCGGAAACGGAAAGATCGCCGTGGAGATGTTCGAAAACAGCCCGGTCAATCACTACGATTTGATTCTGATGGATGTGCAGATGCCGGAGCGAAACGGCAGAGAGGCGGCAAGCGATATCCGCCGCCTGGACAGAGCGGATGCAAAAACGGTTCTGATCTTTGCCCTTTCTGCGGATGCCTATGTGGAAGACAAGCGGCTGTCCCGTTCTTACGGCATGGACGGGCATTTTGCAAAGCCGGTGGATTTTCAGAAGATGAAGACCGAGATCGGCGAAATCATCCGGCAGAAAAAGCGGTAAGTGTTTCGGGCTTTGCACAGAAAGCCTGTGGAGGTGGAAAAAATGAAAAAAGTGCAGAAACGGATTCTGACCGTGATCGTTTCGCTGACAATTACGGGTTCCGGCATCGCTACCTATCTGCGGTATTCGGGGAATTCCTTTGATCCGGAAAAATACACCCGAAACTCGGCTTGGAACCGGAATCAGATCACGTTTGACGACGATCAAACAGACGATGAATACATGAACAGTGAAAAGCAGGATGATACCACAGAGGACAGCCGCCAGCTGGAACAGGATGACAATGCTGACCAGGCGCAGACGCCTTCAGAACAGCGTGACAATGCCATTCTGTTTGAATACCAGACGCCGCAGAATCTGAATGTGCCGGCACTGATTACCCAGGATACCGACGGCGGCAGTGGAGACGGCGCCGCTGTCTCTCCGCAGCAGGCGTCACAGAATGTGACGTCCTACCTGGTGGGAGACCGCAGCGGAAGTGCATCCGGTCCGGTCGCAGTCATTCCGTCTGCATCCGGCAGCGGTACAGTGATTTCCGGCGGAACATCCGGAAACTCCGGTACAGCCGGGAAAAGCGATCAGAACGGAAAGGGCAACGCAGGCGGAACTTCCGGAAACGGAAACAATTCCGGCGGCAGCCAGAATAACGGCGGCGGTCAGACGGACACGCCTGGAACAGATACACAGCCGGAGCAGCCCGCCGCACCGTCCTATGACAACAATTACACGGAAAAAACGCCGGAACAGCCCAGCGATATTTATGAAAACCTGTTGATTCCGGTACGTCCCATGCCGGAAGAGGGACTGGAAAATGCCGACAGCGCAAAAGTGCCGGAGCTGATGGTAAATCCGCTGAATGAGACGTTCGATGCGGATATGATCTATTACGGGGAAGAACTGGACGCCTGGAAACTGTTGTGTGCCTGCAATGTTCACGTGAAGTACAACGGCACATATTACCGCATTACCTCGCTGAACGACAATTTCAAAATTACCGGTTACCCTAAAAAGGCAGAGAAAGACTTCACGGCATCGTTTGCATTCCGGCTGAATGCCAACAGTGACTGGGTCAGAAAAGATGTCAGCTTTGAAGTGTATCCCTATAAGACGGTGCTTTCGGATTATAACCATGCGGATTTCATCAATCCCAAGAGTGACCAGTATCCGGCAGAAAACGAGTCTGTCGATCTGCTGAATTACTACGGGAAAATGTATCATTCGGATCATTCGTTCCCTAAACTCGGAGAATCCATCCGTCAGATCTTCCTGGGATGGTCGGAGAACAACGGCGGCGACCCCGTCTACTACCGCTATACCCCAACGAAAAAAGGCTTGAATATCCTGTATCCTTTGGGAACGGCAGAACTCCCGAAGGAGTTTATGGCGGAGATCAGTTCCATGTGGTCGGAGGATGACCACTACTATTTCATTCAGACACTGACCGGATATACCGGTTCCAGCCGTGATCTGGAGATTCCGGCAGGGCTGCAAAAGGTTGCCCTGGAGGCAGACGTAGACCGTGTTTCCGTTCCGGCATCCGTTCTGGAAATCACCAGCACGCTGAAGGTAAAGGATTCCTACGATGTCTCAGAAAAGAATCCGGCGCTCACGTCCCGGGACGGCGTTTTGTACAACAAAGCCTGCACGGAACTGTATGCAGTGCCGTATGCGAAAACGGAGATCACCGTTCCGGAGACGGTGAAAAAGGTGACTTTTCCGGAAGAAAATCAGATTCAGAGCCTAACTTTTCAGTCCGCAGAGCCGCCGGAAATTGAACTACGCCGGCTGGATCATGCAAAAATCTATGTGCCGGATGATGCCTACTTCGACTATCTGAAAAAGTGGGCAATGCGTCTTGGCACAAACCAGCTCGTTCCCCAGAGCGACAAGAATCCCACGGATTTCTATACCCAGGATGACGCCATTTTGCTAAATACAGAAAACGGCACTGTGCTGTACGGTCTGACAGAACAGGTAGCCGGTACTTATGCCGTGCCGGAGGGAGTGACCGAGATTCGGAAGGGCGCATTTGAGGGAAGAGACTTGAAAGCGCTGATTCTGCCTGCATCCCTGCAAACGCTGGACAGCGGTGCATTCAACGGGCTGGACGGCACGCAGATCTACTTCCAGGGTGAGACTGCTCCGGCTGCGCAGGCGGACAGCTTTTCTGAGAATATCGGCGGTCTGCACATTCCGGCGTTCAGCATGGAGTTTGATACGGAACAGTGGAATACCTATGATATTCCCATCGCCGCTGAGGCGTATGCCATTTGTGAAACGGACGGCAACGTCTATTTCCAGGAACAGGACGGTGCAACACTTCTGACCGCTGCGCCGGATACTGTGCATTTCAGTGCGGAGAGTCTGCCGGGCGTTTCCATCAAAACCATCGGCAGCCGTGCGTTCCGGAATTGTTCCGGGCTGATGACCGCAGAACTGCCGGAGGAGACCAAAGAAATTCAGCAGAACGCTTTTTCCGGGTGCAGTGCTTTGGAATCGGTGGTGTCCTTGTCTGAGGATGAACTGACCATCGGCGACGGCGCATTCGACAACTGCATGATGCTCTACTGCGTTGCCTGCAATGCGGCATCTGCGGTGATGGAGGGAAACTATGCGCCCGGCAACAACAGCTTTTTCTACCGCCCGTATGATTCCTATGGATACGCCGGCTGCTTTGCGGAATTTACCTATCGGTACCGAATGGAGACCGGCGCAGACGGTGTTGCCGGTGTCTACGGAAGTTCCGGGGAAGAGAGTTACCTGTTGTCCGTTTCCGGCAACTTGAACGGAACATATACCTTAGCACCGAACACCGTGGAAATTGCATCGGGTGCATTCTCCCGGTGTCAGAATGCGTTTTTCATTGCACCTGAAAGCTTTGCGTCAGTCATGTTTGTGGACGATGCGGCGTTCCAAAATTCGGGTATCAGCGGAAAACTGACATTTTCAGATGCCTTTTCACTGCTGGGCAGCAATGCGTTTCAGGATTGCAGCAATCTGACTGCCGTGCATTTTGAGACTGGTTCTACACTGCGTTCCATTCCGTCCAATGCGTTTGCCGGGTGTACAGCGCTTTCTGAGGTGACCTTTGGAGCAAACAGCTGCGTGGAATCCATTCATGACGGTGCATTTGCAGAAACAGCTTTGCACAGCTTTACGTTCCCGGAGACCACAAACGAGGTCTATTACAATATTTTCGGCGGCTGTGATGCGCTGGAAGAGATTCGCTTTGCCGGAGAAACACCGCCGAATCTGATCGGATACGGACAGGGCAGTGATTTTGTGTTCCAGTCCAAGTCAGACGGCAGTGTCAACACAGTGCCGCTGGCTGTGCCGGACGGCTGCCGGGAAACCTATGCGGCGGCGTGGCAGTATCCCTATGCAGGTTTTTCCGACCTGGAAAGTCTTTGCAGCGAATATTACGCAGAGTCAGCCGGAGACGGTACATCCATCGAGGAGATCGCACAGGAGATCACAGATACATTCCTGCCCAAGTGGCAGACGCTTTGGGATCTGCTGGGGTGCAGCGAAACAGCACCGGAACCGGACCGGGAGGAAGTCCTGGAAAAACTAAAACAGGCAGAGGAGGATATGCGGCAATGGTGATCGAACAGTCAGAACATATTATTACAGAGGTCAAAAAGGCATTTATGGGAAAGGATGAGATCATCCGGAAAGTTTTGATGACCATTTATGCCGGCGGTCATATTCTGCTGGAGGATTGTCCGGGCGTGGGAAAGACTACGCTGGTGCTGGCGTTTGCCAATGCGCTGGGGCTGGACTTTAAGCGTATCCAGTTTACCACAGATACCACGCCGTCAGACATTACCGGCTTTTCCATGTTCAACCGGGTGAACAATCAGTTCGAGTATCACAGCGGTGCGGTAATGTGCCATCTGCTGCTGGCAGATGAGATCAACCGTACTTCACCGAAAACCCAGTCGGCGCTTTTGGAGTCCATGGAAGAGAAGAACGTGACCGTAGACGGCGTGACCCATCCGCTGCCCAGTCCGTTTATCTGCATCGCAACGCAGAACCCTCTGGGCGCATCCGGTACGCATCCGCTGCCGGAATCCCAGCTGGATCGTTTTATGATACAGCTTTCCATCGGCTATCCGTCCTGCGAGGATCAGATCAAGATTCTGAACGCCAGACGCTATACCAATCCGCTCCATGAGATCAAGCCGGTCTGCGATGCCAAGAGTCTGATGCAGGTGCAGGACTATCTCTCCGCCATCAAGGTGACAGAGGATATCATGCGCTATGCCATCCGCCTGTGCGAGGAGACACGGGTGCATCCCTTTGTGGAACTGGGCATCAGCCCTAGAGGTGTGATCGCACTCATCCGCATGGCAAAGGCAAACGCTCTGGTAGAACAGCGGAACTATGTAGTTCCGGAGGATGTGCAGAGCGTGTATCTGGATGTCTGCGTCCATCGTCTTGTCCTGCGTCCCCAGGCACTGATCGAGGGCGTGAACAAGGTGCAGATTTTGCAGGGAATCCTGGAAAAGGTGAAACCGCCGGTGACCATCGGAGGAAAGCTGTCATGATCCGGCACAAGGTGAGCTACTTTTTGTCCATCGCAGTTGTGCTGGTGCTGTTGTTCTTCTTCCCGAAACCGATTCTGCTGGCAGTGCTGTTTCTGGAGATTGCCCTGCCGCTCCTGGCACTCGTTCTGCTCCGGATGGATATTGCTGCAATGACCCTTTCGTTACAAGCACCGGTGACAAGCAATGTCAATGCGCCGCTTGCGCTGGATATCACCTATAAGGCAAAGCGTCCGCTGTTTTCGGTGTCTGCAGTGGAAATGACCCTGGAGATGCAGAACCTGCTGTTTCACACACAGGAGGAACGCTGGCTGCGGATCGGTCTTTCTTCCCGGAAAAGCTCTCATGTGGAGTTTACGCCGGATATGTGCGGCGAATGGTTTATCCGGGCATCTGGTGTGCAGTGCCTGGACGTCTTTGGGTTCTGTGCCGCCGCAGTACCCTGCGAGTTGTTCTGCCGTGTTAAGGTGATGCCGGAACAGAATGACATCACCATCATGACCGACCAGGCATCCCGGGCAAAGCCGGAAGTCGGTTCGTTCCGGGTCTACCAAAAGGGAAACGATACCGCAGAGGTGTTCGAACTGCGGGAGTATCAGGAGGGCGATGAGCTGAAAGCCATCCACTGGAAACTGACCAGCAAGATGGATCGGCTGATCGTGCGGGAATACAGCGATTCCACCCGGTATGACACCATCGTACTGTATGACATTGCGCTGAAGGCAAACGGCGAGGACGTGGACAAGACACTGCTTTCCACATCCATCGGCGCAGTGGAAAGTCTGAGCCGTGCGCTGGTGCGTGCCGGAATCCCGCATATGGCGGCGTTTGTCTTTCAGAGCCGCATCATTTCCGCACCCATTGCAGCGGAGGCAGATGCCGCAGAATTTCTCTATACGCTGCTGTCCTATCCGCTGGCGGAGAACAGCGGCATCGCCTGTCAGTTTTTCCTGGCAGGGCAGATCCAGCAGAACTATGAGAGCATGGTGTACTTTACCATACACAGCTTTCCCAAGGAACTGGCGCTGATCCCGGCGGATGTGAACCTGGATGCCGTAGTGGTCACGGACAAGGATGGCGTACCTGTTGTGACACAGCCGGCAAGGGCGAAAGTGCTGGTCGAAGTACCGGTGACATATCTGCGGAAAAACCGGAGTTTCCGCATTATACTATAAGAATCCATTTCCGGACATTGTGCTGAGGAGGTGTATCCAGATGCAGCTGCATCGAAAACCAAAAAAGAAACCGGAGACCATGCCAGTTTTTACGGAGCAGCCTCCTGTGTACAATATGATTTTGGAGTGTATTTGCGCCGGACTGTTTTCTGCCGGGTTCTGTGTGTCATTCCTGCGCTACGGAACGGCAGAGGTGCCGCTTTTCTGGGTACTGCTGTGTGCAGCTGCGGCGGTTTTGTGCCGCTCGCTGTCCCTCTGGAAACCGTTTCGCAAAACGGCGCTGCTGGTTCCGAACGGGCTGGCACTGCTGGTGCTGCTGATCGGTTTTTCGGACTGCAAAAACGGAGCGATCCTTTTTCTCAACAGCGTGATCTCCAGATGGAACACGGTGAGCCATGATGCAGTCTCGCTTTTGGGCGGCACAGGCACAGCCGGCGTTTTCTCTCTGATCTTTACCATTCTGCTGATCGCCGCCTGGGGATATCTCCTGGTGCAGATCAACAAACCAACTGTCAGCTTTTTCGTTCTGCTGGTTCTGACGCTGCCGGCATTGCTCCTGCAATGCTTTTCCGGCATCGGCGTGGGGCTGTATCTGACCGGCTGGCTCTTACAGCGCATCTGTCACTGTGAGCGTTCTTTCAGCTGGAAAAAGGTGGGATGGTTCGTCACAGCGTCTGCGGTGATTCTGAGTGCGGCAGTGGTGTCCGGCAGCCGGGAATTCCACACGGTGAATGTGCTGCGTGAGAATGTCCGTGCAGCGATCACACGGGTGCGTTACGGCGAGGACACACTGCCGAAAGGAGATCTGTCCAAGGCGTACCGGATGAACCGGGGTGATAAAGATCGGCTCATGGTGCGCCAGACCCAGTCGAAAGATCTGTACCTGCGTGGATTTGTGGGTGCAGACTACGACAACGGCAAATGGCAGGAACTGAACCGTTCGGACTTCCGGGGAGAAAATGACGGCATCGAGTCCTGGTTTGCGGAACATCAGTTTTCACCGTCTCAGCAGTACTGCAAATACGGCACTGCCGGCGGGGAACAGTTCCCGAAAAACCGTGTCTCCGTCGAAAACAACGGCGCAGACCGGCGGTATGTCTACCTGCCCTATTCGGCAGGCCAGCCGGACTGTTCCACCAGAGTCCACCGGGATGCGGCGGTGCAGTCTGCCGGGCTGTTCGGCACAAAGCAGTATGATTTCACGGAATACGCCAACGACTATCCGGGAGAACTGCTCTATGTGGACGACTGGGCAATGCACCCGGAGACAAAGGCAGAAAAGGCGTATCTGGACTGCGAGGCGATCTACCGCAGTTTCGTGTACCAGAATTACCTGGATATCCCGGAAGAACTGCGCTCTGTGATACAGGAAAAGTTTCATGATCCATCCTATACGGAGACGGATAACACCGTCTACCAGGTGACCCAGCACATCCATGACGTTCTGGAAAACACCTCGTCCTACCAGATGGAGCCGGGGCGAACCGATTCCGAAGAGCCGCTGGAAAAGTTTCTGAACGGCGGAACGGGAAACTCTGCCTTTTATGCAACGGCGGCAGTTCTGGCGTATCGTTCGTTTGGCATTCCGGCACGGTATGCCGAGGGCTACTACGTTAATGGTACGCTGGTGCGGGACAAGGTCAGCGCACAGCTCACGGCAAAGGATGCCCACGCTTGGGCAGAAGTCTACATGGACGGCATGGGCTGGATTCCCATTGATGCGACACCGGGGTATTATCACGATGTCTATACCCTGATGCAGATGGTACAGCAGCCGCAGAACGTGGAAAAGGTGAAGATCGCCGATGACAGCGAGACACAGACCGGCAATGTGCAGAACAAGAGCAAACGGGATACTTCCGGAGGAAGTGTCCTGGATACGGTGGAAAATGCGGCGGTGCTGCTGTTGGGAATCGCTGCGCTGCTGCTAATTCTGGCGGCTGTGGGAACTGCTGTCCTGGAAGTGCGCATTACGGTAACGCAGGTTCGTTCTCAGAACCGGTACCGGAAAGCTGATGAACGAAAAAAACAGGATATTCTCTGCATGATGATCCCAAAAATGCTGCATTGCATGGGCGTGGAAATGCACATCGGCTGGCAGGCGGAAACGGCGGAACAGCGGATGAAAGAAAAAATCCCGGAACTGCGTGACGGAGAATACGAGCGTGTCAACCAGTTGATGGAAAAGTACATCTACGGGGAAACGGCGCTTCAGCCCTATGAAGTCCGTGTGCTGACATCGTTTCTGAAAAAGATATCTGATCCAAAGCGAAAGACGCTCACTCGCCGGGAACGGTTTCAGATCCGGCGTGCAGGGATATTGATGACAGAAGAAAACAATGATTGACAAATGATGATAAATTATGGTATACTATAGGCAGAACCGAACCAAGTCCGCCTGTCGGATTTGCACGGTATTGCCTATGATTTAGGGTATGTGAAGAAATGAAACGGGGTTCGCAGCGGCACTTCTTTGCGGTTTGCCTTTTCCATCCGATCTGAAAGGAAGATACAGCAGTGGAGATCTTAGAAACATTCAGCACAGACCATGAGACACAGTCCGACTATCAGCTGACTTCACAGCAGGCAAAAGAGCAGATGCGCTTTTTCCGGAATGTGTTTACCGTGGTGCGCCTTTTGAAGGGCGAAGATCTGGAAGGCATCCGGGAAAGCACAGAAGATGCGTCTTTTTGCGAATGCTACGATTATTGGGGCAAGGGACAGCCGTGTGAAAACTGCATTTCCATGCAGACACTGCGGGACAGACAGCAGCACACGAAACTGGAATTTCTGGGGACAGATATCTACCAGGTCTTTTCCCGTTATGTTGAAGTGGACGGAAAGCCCTGTGTGATGGAACTGATCCGGAAACTGGACAGCGATTCGCTGATCGGGGCAAGTGAACGGGACAAGCTGATCCGGCAGCTGTCGCATTATCATGTGGAACTGTACCGGGATGCACTGACCGGAGCGTATAACCGGCGGTATCTGGAAGACAGATCCAGACAGAAGAAGTTTACCGGCGGCGCTGCCATGATCGACCTGGATGACTTTAAGGTGTACAATGACACCTGCGGTCACGATGCCGGGGATATGGTGCTGGAAACGGTGGTCAAGGTGATACGGGAAAGCTCTGACAGCAATGATGTGCTGATCCGCTACGGCGGCGATGAGTTTGTACTGCTGTCGGCAAATGCGGATGAGCAGGAGTTTTACCGAAAGCTGCACCACATTCGCCATAAGATACACAATGCTCCGGTCCCGGGGTATTCCGGTATCCACCTTTCGGTTAGCATCGGCGGCGTGTACTGTGAAAATACACTGCTGGATGAGGCGATACACCGTGCGGATGTTCTGATGTACCAGGCGAAGAACAAGAAAAATGCAGTGATTATCTCTGAGGCAGATTCTGTTGCGGACAAGGAAAGCAAGCAGGAAATTTTGATCGTGGACGATTCGGAGATGAACCGTGCGATTCTGGCGGAAATGCTGGGAGATTCGTATATCATTCACGAGGCGGTCAACGGCGAAGAGGCGCTGCATCTGCTGGAACGGCAGGGGACAAGCATTTCCCTGGTGCTGCTGGATATCATTATGCCTGTGATGGACGGCTTTGAACTGCTGCATCATATGGCAGAAAATCATTGGATCGACGATATCCCGGTCATTATGATCTCCAGCGAGGATTCTTCCTCCTCCGTGAAAAAAGCTTATGAAATGGGCGTTTCAGACTATATCAGCCGTCCGTTTGATGCGAGAGTTGTCTACCGCCGTGTGTTCAACACCATCAAGCTCTACGCCAAACAGCGGCGTTTGATCTCCATGATAAGCGAACAGGTACGGGAGAAAGACAAAAACAACAGCATGATGGTCAGCATTCTCAGCCAGATCGTAGAGTTCCGGAACGGAGAAAGCGGCAGCCATGTCATCCACATCAAGCGCCTTGCAGAACTGCTGCTGGATCAGCTGGAACGGAAAGACACAAAGTACGAGATCACAAGTGCAGATCAGATGCTGATTCCGCTGGCGGCTGCGCTGCATGATATCGGCAAGATCGGCATTGACGAGAAGATTCTGAACAAGCCGGGACGGCTGACCAAGGAAGAGTTTGAGATCATGAAAACCCACACAGTAATTGGCGCCAATATGCTGGAGAGCCTGGCGATCTACCAGAGCGAGCCGCTGGTTCGTGTGGCGCATGACATATGCCGGTGGCATCACGAACGATTCGACGGAAAGGGATACCCGGACGGGCTTGTGGGCGATGAGATCCCCATTTCGGCACAGGTGGTTTCGCTGGCAGACGTATATGATGCACTGGTGAGCGAACGGGTATATAAAAAGGCGTTTTCCCATGAGAGAGCCATTCAGATGATTCTGAACGGGGAATGCGGTGCGTTTAACCCGGTTCTGCTGGAGTGCCTTCTGGAGATACAGGACACGCTGAAACGGGAACTGGTGGAACAGAGCAAGAACGCCTATGAATACGCTGCGTTGTGAAATCGAGGGAATGAGATCATATGACAATACAGGAATGTTATACAAAGATGGGTGCAGATTATGCGCCTGTGTTACAGCGGCTGGGCAGCGAACGGATCGTGACGAAGTTCGCCCTGCGCTTTTTGGAGGATAAGACGTTTTCCGGTCTTTGCGATGCGCTGGATGCGCACGATGCCGAAGAGGCGTTTCGCATGGCGCACACGCTGAAAGGCATTTGCCTCAATCTGGGATTTGAACCGCTGCGGCAGGCAAGCTCGGAACTGACCGAGGAACTGCGTGGGCGAGACCTTTCGGTGGACTACGCAGACGCTTTCCAGGCAGTGAAAACCCGGTATCAGCAGACGGTGTCTGCGATTCGTGGCATTGCCGGATAATTTTTGGAAAATGAAAAAGCATACAGTATTTCCGGGAACGGATACTGTATGCTTTTTTGCATTTTAAGAATGCCTGTACAGATCGCAGCCTGCATCGTGGGAATACAGGATGCCAACCGCCTGTAAATACGCATAGATGATGGTACTGCCGACAAATTTCATGCCACGCTTTTGCAGGTCGGTGGAAATGGCATCGGACAGGGGACTTGTGGCTTTTCCGGTTTCGTAAAAGATCCTGCCCTGTGTGAACTGGCACAGATAGTTATAAAAGCTGCCGAATTCGGCGGAAATGGCAAGGAAGATCGCCGCATTCCGGACGCTTGCCTGGATCTTGCGCCTGTTTCGCACAATGCCCTTGTCCGCAGCCAAAGCACTGCACTTTTCCGCTGTATAGGCGGCGATTTTTTCTGCCTGGAAATCATCGAACGCCTTTCGGAAATTTTCCCGTTTGTTTAGGATACACTCCCAGGAAAGCCCTGCCTGGAATGATTCCAGGAGCAGCATCTCAAACAGATAGGCGTCGTCTGTCCGCAGAACACCCCATTCCCTGTCGTGATAGGCGATGTACTTCGGGTTGTTTGGATTGCACCATTTGCAGCGGTTGGGCATGAGAAATCCTCCTTTTTGTCAGAGACAGAGCAGGCATTTATGATTCCAGAGAAAGGTAGTACTCATACAGCGGAATCGCCTGGTGAATGGCGAATGTGGTGTGGAAACGATGTGTCTCCAGGTCGGACTTGATTTTTGCAATTTCTGTATTGAGATAGCCGGGATGTTCCTTTTCCTCTTCATAGAAAGTGACATGGTCGCCCTCGCTGTTCTCGTCCGCCTGCACTGCGATTTCCAGGTTGCAGTCGTTTTTCTCGTTGTAGTCGTAGACAGACCGGGATGCACCGGTCTGTACCTCTGCCACCAGCTTTTCCACGGCAGCAGCACTGTCACGGTATGCCATGAGAATGGTCTCGTTGGCAATCTGGGTGATAGAGTCGTATACGTTATGTGTTTCGCCGGCATCATCTGTGTAGTCATAGCGGACGATCCAGAACGGCAGGCAGTAGGAGACGGACAAGTCCTTCGATTCGGCGTACTGCTGTGCAGTTTCGATGAACTTTACCTGCTGATACCGTGCGGCGTCATTGTTTTTCCAGTTATATTCGGAATTTGTCCAGACCTCCACATCGTAGGATACGCCAGCCAGCCGGGCATCATAATCCACCATGCTGTTATACTCTGCCACCCGGTCGAATACCCGATAGATGGCGGTCTGATAGCTGTCCTCATACAGCCAGGTCTTTTCACCGGTCAGCAGATAGACCTTCATGTTTCTGGCGTAGGCGTTCCTGACAAAGGTTTCCACCATATTCACGCTGTTTACCAGCTTGTTTGCACCGATGGAGTAGTAGATCTCGGTGACACCGTAGAACTCCATGGCATCCAGGAACTTGCTCTGCGTGTCGGCGTCGTCATCAATGCCGTAGAGCGCCGCCTTTTTGCCTTTCCAATACCAGGTGGCGCAGTTCATGCTTGTCTCTTCTGTGATGGGATAAACATCCGCCGTGCTGGAATTGTACAGGTATTTTGTGTCACCGGTCAGCCCCAGCGTTTCATTGCTTACCAGATAAAACCGGTCAATGGAGTAGTCCAGGGGACGTTCCATTTGGGTTTCAATGGTACTCTTTAGATTACCCGAGATCTGATAGTTGTATTCTGATCTGGAGATATAGCCGTTTTTCACTGCATCTGCATAGGACATTCCCACCAGCTGTTCCAGCGGATTCTGCAGTGCTGGTGCGGTCAGCAGCTGCCGCATCCGGCAAAGGTCAAGACCATCCAGTCTGCCGTCTGCATTGCAGTCGCCTGCCTGCCAGTCAGCAAGTGTGGTATCCGGAACCTGCAGCAGCCACTGCTGCATCAGCACAATATCTGCGGCGTTTCGTTTTCCGTCTCCGTTGACATCTCCGGTGATGCGGGAATCCTCTGGAGCGTCTGTTTCTGCGGCGTACAGTGACGGCTGGGGCAGCGCTGCCGCCAGGAACAGGCACGACAGCAGAGCAGCAAGTGTTTTCTTCATATGGTTCATCCTTCCGTTGTCTTTTGCTCATTATACCATGTTTTGTACGGAAAAGTCAACGAAACCGACGGAATTTCATGCGATTTTGGCAGATACAGGATTCCGCTGAAAAAAGTTTTGGAAAGTATCAAATTTTCTCTTGACAAGTTAGAATAACAGTGTTATAATAACAGTGTTATAGAAAGGAAGTGCGAAATGAGAAAAGAATCAGCCGGCGTTACAGAGGCACTTCTGAAAAGTGCAGAACAGGAATTTCTGGCGCACGGATTTCACGATGCCAGCCTCCGGAGAATCTCTGCGGAAAGCGGCGTCAGCACCAATTCCATCTATACCCGGTTCGGTGACAAAGCAGGACTGTTTGAAACGCTTGTCAAGCCGGCGGCAGATGGCTTGATGCAGATCTATATGGATTCTGTGCAGGCAGCGTCAGATGTTTCGGAAGTCACCGATGCCATTGCCTGCGGGAACCGGGGAACAGACGATGTCCTGGTGTATATTTACGAGAATTTCAACGCATTCCGGCTCATTTTCTGCTGTTCTGCCGGGACGGAATACGAGACCTATTTCGACAGGCTGGCAGGGATCGAAGAAAGCTATTACAAGAAGTTTGCCGTGCAGTTTTCGGCAGGGGAAAAGGTGGATGACTTCTTCATCCATGTGATCTGCCGGACAGGCTGGCAGTATGTCTATGAACTCGTGTCCCACAATATGGACTTCGAAAAGGCAAAGCTTTTTATGGATGATATCCGCAAGTACAGCTATGCCGGCTGGAAAGCGGTGCTTGGTCTTACGTAACCTGTGCTTGTTTTTGTGGAACTGCGGTTACAGGAACTTGTTCGCATAAAAATGAAGTTGTATGTTTTTTCAGCAAAATCATTTTATGAGAGCAAGTTCTAAAATTTGCATATAGGTTAGTGAAATCTAACTATATAATTCTAAAGGAGGAATCACATTGAAACAAAAGGGAAAAAGTTCGTTTCAGAGACTGATGGGGTACGCCGGAAAGCGAAAGTATCTGACATACCTTTCATTGGCTCTTGCGGTAGTGAGTGCAGTGATCGCTCTGATCCCGTTTTATGAGATCTGGCGCATCATCAAAGAGGTGCTGGAAGTCCGGCCGGATTTCAGCCAGGCGGTACATATCAAAACATACGGCTGGTATGCAGTAGGAGGCGCTCTGCTTTCCATGCTGTTTTACATTGCGGCGCTGATGTGTTCCCATCTGGCGGCGTTCCGGGTGCAGGCGAATATGCGGATTGCCATGATGGAACACATTATGAAGCTGCCGCTGGGATACGTGGAAAGCGAGGGAACGGGTAAGATCCGGAAAATTGTTTCGGATTCCAGCGCAGCCACGGAAACGTATCTGGCGCACAACCTCCCGGACAAGGCGGTTTCCATCGCAACGCCCATTGCGCTGCTTGCGGTAATGGCAGTGTTTGACTGGCGGCTGGGGCTTATGTGTCTGATTCCGGCGGCGATCGCTTTTGTGCTGATGGGTTCGGCGATGATGGGGCCAAAGCTGGCGGCAGACATGAAGGAATACCAGAATGCACTGGAATCCATGTCGTCCGAGGCTGTCGAGTATGTGCGTGGCATTCCGGTGGTCAAGACTTTCGGGCAGACCATCTTTTCGTTCCGTCGGTTCAAAAAGGCTATTGACGAGTATGAAAAGTGGACGGTTTCCTATACCAAGAGCATGATGATGCCCATGGTCGGATTCACCACTGCGGTAAACGCTGTGTTTGCCGTTCTGATTCTTTCGGCATACCTGTTCACCGGACACGGCGTGACCGATACGTTTATTCTGAATCTGCTGTTCTATATTCTGATCAGTTCGATTCTGACCGTAACGCTGATGAAGATTGCCTATGCCGGGGAGTCCAATATGATCGTAACGGATGCGCTGAATCGTATGGACAGCATCCTGGATCTTTCTCCGCTGGCAGAGGCAGAAAAGCCGAAAAGCCCGGCGAACGCCAGCGTTTCCATGGAAAATGTGGTATTTGCCTATGACGGTTCTGAGCGGAATGCGATCGACGGCATTACCCTGGAGATTCCGGCAGGACAGCACATTGCCCTTGTGGGGCCGTCCGGCGGCGGAAAGACTACCCTCGCCTCACTGGCTGCACGGTTCTGGGATGTGAAAAGCGGTTCTATCCGCATCGGCGGCACTGATGTAAAGGAGATTGACGGAAAGGAACTGATGAACCAGGTCTCTTATGTATTCCAGGACAGCAAGCTGCTCAAGATGAGCATTCTGGAAAATGTCAGAATGGGCAGACCGGATGCCAGCGATGCAGAGGTAATGCAGGCACTGCGGGATGCACAGTGCATGGATATCATCGAGAAGTTCCCGGATGGAGTCAATACCCAGATCGGGGCAAAGGGTGTCTATGTCTCCGGCGGTGAGGCACAGCGGCTTTCCATTGCAAGAGCCTTTCTGAAAAATGCGCCGGTGCTGATTCTGGATGAGGCAACGGCTTTTGCAGACCCGGATAATGAGATGCTGGTACAGCAGGCGTTCGAAAAGCTTTCCAAAGACAAGACTGTCATCATGATCGCCCACCGGCTTTCGACCATCACCAATGCAGACTGCATTTATGTGCTGGCAGACGGCAAAATTGCGGAGAGCGGAACACATGAAGAACTGCTTGCCGCAAACGGCGTGTATACGCATATGTGGAATGAATACAATAGATCTGTCAACTGGCAGGTCGGAAAGACAGGTGCTGCGCAATGATTGAAAAATTAAAGCATAAATATGCGCTTTCGGACAAGGGCGCAAAGGATATGATCAGAGCAATTTTTGCCGTTGCACTTGCAAATCTGGTGCTGATGATGCCGGTGGGACTGCTGTACTTTCTGGCGTCCTATCTGCTGGACGGGGAAGTGCCGAGAGAAAAGCTGCCGTTTTTCATTGCGGCAATCGTGGCCATTCTGCTTTTGATCGCTCTGACAACGATTTTTCAGTATCGTTCCACGTTCTTTTCCACCTATGTAGAGAGCGGCGTGCGGCGAAGAACCCTTGCGGAAAAGCTGCGGAAGATTCCGCTTTCCTTCTTTGGCAAGAAAGATCTTGCCGATCTGACCAATACCATTATGGCAGACTGCGCTCTGCTGGAGACAGCGTCCTCTCACTGGATTCCGGAACTGATCGGCGCTATGATCTCCACCACGATCATCGTGCTTTCCCTGTTCTTTTTCCAGTGGAAGATGGCGCTGGCGGCGATTTGGGTCATGCCGGTGGCATTTTTGATCGTGCTTTGTTCCAAGAAGTTTCTGAAAAATATGCTGGAAAAGGCATCGGTCTACAAGGTGAACTGCCTGGACGGTATCCAGGAAGGACTGGAGACCGTGCGTGATTTGCGTTCGTACAACATGACCGACTCGTACATGAAAGGGCTGACCAAGAAGATAAAGGCAGTGGAAAAGCACGCCGCCGTTCTAGAATTCACCAATGCGGCTTTTGTCTGCTCAGCACAGATGATCCTGAAACTGGGCATGGGAACTGTGGCAGTTGTAGGCAGTATGCTTCTGGTAAGCGGCGAGATCAATGTTCTCACATTCTTTATGTTCCTGCTGGTGGTGACTCGGATGTACGAACCGCTGCAGATCTCCCTGCAAAACCTTTCCGCAATCATCAGTGCAGACGTGAACTGTAAGCGGATGGATGAGATTTTGTCCCACGAGGAACAGACCGGCAGCGACGTTCTGACCAACCAGGGATATGACATTTGTTTCGATCACGTGGCGTTCTCCTACAAGAGCGGAGAGCAGGTGCTTTCGGATGTCAGCTTTACGGCAAAGCAGGGCGAGGTAACGGCGCTGATCGGTCCGTCCGGCGGCGGAAAGACTACGGTTTCCAGACTGGCGGCTCGTTTCTGGGACAACGACAAGGGAAAGATCACAGTCGGCGGCATGGACGTTTCCCGGATCGACCCGGAGAAACTGCTCTCCATGTATGCCATCGTGTTCCAGGATGTCACGCTGTTCAACAACACCGTTCTGGAAAACATCCGGATCGGCAGAAAGGATGCAACAGACGAAGAGGTCATGGCGGCTGCCAAGCTGGCGCACTGTGAGGACTTTGTAGAGCGTATGCCGGACAAGTGGAACAGCATGATCGGTGAAAACGGCTCTGAGCTTTCCGGCGGCGAAAGGCAGCGTATCTCCATCGCCAGAGCGTTTCTGAAAGATGCGCCGATCATTTTGATGGATGAGGCGACGGCATCTCTGGATGTGGACAACGAGTCCTTGATACAGGAGTCCATCTCCAAGCTGATCCGGAACAAGACCGTTCTCATCATTGCACACAGAATGCGCACCGTTGACGGCGTAGACAAGATCGTTGTGCTGAAGGACGGAAAGGTTGCGGAAATGGGCAGCCCGGATGCGCTGCGTGCGGAAAACGGCATTTACAAGCACATGATCGACACCCAGGTCAAGACAAACAGCTGGAAATACTGATCGTTTCCGGAAATGACAACAGCCCCGGCATACCGTGGAAAAGCGGTACTGCCGGGGCTGTTTTTGTTTCAAAGGTCAGACTGCTTGCTTTCAGCGCCGACCTTTGACTTAAAGAGATTGGAAAATAGTCTCATACGTCTTGATCTCCTGGAAAGTGTTTTTTCAGAGACTGAACTTTCTCTGAAAAGGGGATATCAATCGTTTAACATATTGGGACGAGAAATGCAAGTCTGACAGAGGATTACCCCTTGCAAAACAAATGTTATCGTTATTTTATTTGAAAAGGCGTGCCTTGTGTGGATATTCCATAAGTGAGTATAGATTGTGATGATCCCCCTGTCAGCTTAAGCTGACATCCCCCTTTTCAAGGGGGACTTTTCTATAATTTGAATTTTGTGGAAAATACTTTTTTTCTGCTGTCATTGCAAAAGTGCAGACAATATGCTATAATCAAATGGAAAGCGATACCCGGAAAGAAATGAGGTGCAGTATGGAAAATAACAGCATTCGGCATGAGATCGTGTCCAGCAACCCCGATATTGATGTGCGGTTTTATCTGTCCGAGGACAGCGGCGGCTATGTTGCGCCGCACTGGCACAACAGCCTGGAACTGGTGTACATGATCGAGGGGAGCATGGTGACACAGTTTGAAAACAACGTGCGCCAGACGCTGCACCCCGGAGAATTTTCCATCGTCAACCCCAGAGTGATCCATTCGGTGACGGCGCAGAAAAACAAGGCGCTGGTGCTGCTGATCCCCAGCGCTGTGCTGGAAAAGTATATTCCGGCGTATGACCTGCTGGAATTTCACGTGGATATGCACCCCGAACATCCGGTGGATGTCACACGGCTGGAACGCATCAAGAAAATTTTCACGGATATGTATATCGTCTATGATGTGCGTCCGGATGCGTATCTGCTCAAGTTCAACAGCCTGCTCTATGACCTGTTGTATACGCTGGTGCATTCCTATTCCATCCGGCTGACGGACAAGGCAGTCAATAAGCGGAATCGTTCCATCAACAAGGTCAAGAACATCATGCGGTATATCGAGGATCACCACAGCGAAAAGATCGTGATGGAGGATATTGCAGCGCATTTCGGCTACAATCCCGACTATCTGTCCAAGCTTTTCAAGAAACAGCTGGGGCTGACGGTGATGCAGTACCTGTATGAGATACGCCTGCACAAAGTTGTCCGGGATCTGCAGGAAACGGATCACAGTATCGGAACGATTTTTGAAGATCACGGCTGCACCAATTATAAGTACGCCATGCAGCTGTTCAAGGAGCGCTATCACTGTACGCCAAAGGAAAAACGCCGGGAGTTTCGGAAATAAAACAGCACGGAACAGGGGCTTGAGTTGGCTTGATACAGCGATGCCTAAAATAGGATATCTATGGGCAAATCTGCATAAATATCGGATTTGCCCTATTTTGTTGTCTGAATACCGCCTTTTCTGTTGTCGGGATATCGGTTATAATAGAGACAACAAAAACACGAAAGGAGGAAACCTACCATGGCTTCCGCTTCAAAAACAAAAATCAGCTTTTGGGAACGTTTTTCCTATGGCTGCGGAGATCTGGGCTGTAACATCATCTACTCCGCAATGTCCGCATTCCTGCTCTTTTATTATACCGATTATGTTCACGTCAGTGCCGCTACCATCGGTACCATCATGCTGCTGTCGAGAGTGTTCGACGGCGTCACCGACCTTATCATGGGCGTTATCGTAGACAGAACCAAGTCCCGGTTCGGCAAGTGCCGTCCGTGGATTCTGCGCATGGCAATTCCCTTTGCCCTTGCCGGAATCCTGCTGTTCTCCGTGCCGTCCGGACTGGGGGAGACCTCAAAACTGGTGTACATCTTTATTACGTATAACCTGGTGTCCTCTGTGGTCTACACGGCGATCAATGTGCCTTATGCCACACTGAATGCACTGATTACACAGAACCAGTACGAGCGTTCTGTCCTCAGCATCTTCCGTATGATCCTGGCAACTACCGGCACACTGCTCATCACCAATCTGACCCTGCCGCTGGTACAGTTCTTCGGCGATAACCTCTCCGCATGGACAAAGACATTCGCTGTGTTCGGCATCCTGGCAGTGATCGTATTTATGATTACCTTTACCGGAACAAAAGAACGTGTTGCACCGGCAAAGGAGACCAAGCAGGAGAAAGTGCCGTTCCTGAAAGGCATTGGCCTGCTGTTCAAGAACAAGTACTGGATCATGATTACCGTGACTCTGGTATTCATCTTCATCAACTACTCGCTGAACGGCGGTGCAGCCGTTTACTACGCAAAGAACATTCTCCACAATGAGAATATGGTCGGCACCATGAATCTGGTTGCAAACCTGGTGCAGATCGGCGTTATGTTCTTCACCGCATTCCTCATCAAGAAGATCGGCAAGCGGAATATGCTGATTATCGGCGCAGTCGTTTATGGCATCGGCTTTGCAATGTTCGGCTTTGTCGGCACAAATATGGCTGGCATCATCACCGCCTGCGTCCTCAAGGGCATCGGCAACGCCGGCATCTCTTCCTGTATGTTCGCTATCGTATCCGACACCATCGAGTACGGCGAATGGAAAACCGGCTATCGTACTGAAGGTCTCATCAACTCTGCATCCAGCTTTGGCTTTAAGGTAGGAAACGGTCTGGGTTCTGCTATCCTGGGCTGGGTCATCGGCGCAGCAGGCGCAAGCGCAGGCTCTGAGATCACCTTTATCTGGATCCCGGCAATCCTCTGTGTCGCACAGGTTGTTGTTATGCTGTTCTACAAGCTGGACAAGGAATATGACGGCATCGTAAAGGAACTCGCAAACGAAGGAGGAAATGAAAATGCTTAAAAATCCGATTCTCCCGGGTTTTAATCCGGATCCGTGCATCTGCCGCAAGGGCGATGATTATTACATGGCAGTTTCCACTTTTGAATGGTTTCCCGGCATTCCCATCTACCATTCCAAGGATATGAAGAACTGGGAACTGTACACCCATGTGCTGACCGATGACGAAAAGGTTGACTTGAAAAAGCTGCCCTCTGCCAAAGGCATCTGGGCGCCGTGTATGACCTACTGCGAAAAGGAAGACCAGTTCTATGTAGTCTATGGCGTGATGAACTCCATGAATGCCAGATACTTTGACGTGGACAACTTCCTTATCACTGCCAAGGACATCAAAGGTCCGTGGAGCGAGCCGGTATATCTGCATTCCTCCGGTTTTGATGCCTCCATTCTCCACGATGATGACGGCAGAAAGTACATCGTTTCCCTGGACTGGGAAACCCGTGCCGGCTATGAAAAGCCCGGCGCAATCTGCATGGTGGAATATGACCCGGAGAAGAAAGAGATCATCGGCTATCCGAAACGCATCTGGAAAGGCGGTACGGACAGAGGCTGCATCGAGGCACCGCATCTGACCAAGCGCAACGGTTACTACTATATCATGTGCGCCGAGGGCGGAACCGGTTATAACCACTGTGTGACCATGGGACGTTCTGAAAATGTGTGGGGTCCCTATGTGGGTGACCCGAAGAATCCCATTGTCACATCCAATCCGGCGGTCTCCAACGAGCGCCATGACCCGGATCACCTCAAGCCCAAGTATTACAACCCGGATGTGGTGCTGCAAAAGGCTGGCCACGGCAGCTATGTGGAAACTTCCCTGGGTGAGGTATATCTGGTGCATCTCTGCTCCCGTCCCTTTACACCGGAGCTGCGCTGCACACTGGGCAGAGAAACAGCGATCCAGAAAATGATGTGGACAGAGGATGGCTGGCTGCGCATGGCAGACGGCACGAACATTGCAAAGGAATACTGCGAAGAGAGCAGGCTGCCGGAGTATCCTGTGCCGCAGATCCCGAATTTCGACGACTTCGACAGCGACACCCTGGGCAACTGGTACTATGCGCCGAGAATCATGCCGCAGCGCTTTGCGGATGTTACGGCTCGTCCGGGCTGGGTGAGACTGCGTGGACAGGAGGCAAGAACTTCTCTGAACAAGACCAGCATTCTTGCCAGAAAGCTGACCAGTGTCTATGCACAGATCACCACAAAAATGGAATTTGTTCCGGAGGTGCATCAGCACAGCGCAGGACTGATCCTTTACTACGACAACATGAACTATATCAATCTCCGGAAGTACTACAGCGAAACGCTGGGGCAGAGTGCCATTTCGATCATCCAGCTGGAGAACGGCGAAAAGACGGAATTCGTGAACACCCGGATTCCAGTGGATGATGTACCGATCTACTTCCGCTTAGTGATAAACGGCAGACATTCTCAGTTCTATTGGAGCTATGACGGCGAGAACTACGAGAAGATCGGCATTCCGTTTGATACCACAAAGTTCTCCGATGAGTACTGTAAGTACGGCGAATTTACAGGGACTATGGTGGGAATCACCTGTGCAGACCGGGTAAAGCATCAGCACTATGCCGACTTCGACTTTTTTGAATATAAGGCAGACGAAACGAAAAATGTAGAATAAAAATCAGCATGGAAGGGAACTGACCGCAAATGCTGAAAGAAAACGACTGGGAGAAATTCCAGTCGTTTTTTGCTTTATGGTTTGGAAAATGCGAAAAAGATGAAAAAGCTGCTCTTTTTCGCTTGCCTTCTGCACGAAAGTTGAGATTCGGACATGAAAGATATTCTGAAAAAAGCTTGACAAGACGTGAAAAATGTGCTATACTATTTTAACACGAAATACAGAAAGGAAGTGCGTGCAGTGCAGACAAAGGGAACCAAAAAAATTTGTGACAACCGGCAGGCACGGCATGAGTATTTCATTCTGGAACGCTATGAGGCTGGAATTGCATTGCAGGGCAATGAAGTGAAGTCGATTCGGCTGGGTCATGTCAATCTGAAAGATGCCTGGTGTGACATTACAGACGGCGAGTTGTTCGTGAAAGGAATGCACATTTCACCTTATGAAAAGGACGGCTTGTTCCGGACAGATCCGATGCGTGTCAGAAAGCTTTTGATGCACCACCAGGAGATCAACCGGATGTTTGGCAAGGTCAAGCAGGACGGTCTGACGCTGGTTCCGCTTTCTCTGTATTTCAAGGATTCCCGTGTGAAAGTGGAAGTCGGACTTTGCAAGGGTAAAAAGCTGTACGACAAGCGGCAGACGGCTGCGAAAGCTGATGCACAGCGTCAGATCCGGCGTGCAGTCAAAGAACACAACCAGTGACAAAACAGCTGGCAGAATGGGGGCGTAACGGTTTCGACGGGGACAACGAAGCATGATAAGCGAGCAGAGATTGCTGCATCTCTTAAAACAGCGGCACGTTTAAAATTAAACGCTAAAAAGAACTTTACTGTAAGCTTTAACAAGAGCCTGCAGGTAGCTGCCTAAGTCAGCTACTGTCGCCCGCAGAAGTACCACGGTCTGCGCTGCGGCATCATTGCAGTGGTGAACGTTCCGGCGGCCTGTTCACACCGCAGGATCGGATTTGAACTACCGTTCTCAGCAGCCTGTTTACCGGCAGCTTTGAACGGGAATCAATGTAGATAAACTACGCTCGTAGAAAGTTGTGTGGATTTGTTTTCGGACACGAGTTCAATTCTCGTCGCCTCCACCATAACTGCACTTAACCTTTGATACAAAAGGTTAAGTGCTTTTTTTATATCCAAACAGAAAAAGTGCCGAAAATACGCTGGTTTTTGACAAATGCCTGTTCACGTAACGATTCAGTTCGTTGCGTGGACAGGCATTTTTTATTTTCCAGCCACGATTGCTAAAAAGCAATCGTTAAAATTTAAGAGCAATCGTTAAATTTTAGGCAGTAATCGTTAAAAGATTGTAGTTAGGGAGATTGAAACCATGAAAGAGCATCAGAAAGAAAGTGCGTTATACTTGTGCGACCCCAGTAAAAATGTGACTTGCCAAAAGAGCGTTTGCCAGTCACAGTGCGTACTTACAACAAAGGTGGAATATGCGAAAGCAGATGCCGATGGCAGTCCAATTATCGTTTACAAGAATCGAATGGAGGCTTTGAGCAGTATCCTCCCAAAAGAAAATGGAACTGCATCCCACGGGGTTTAACCCTCCCCGAATGCCATAGGTGATTACCTAACAACGCCCATCGGGAGCGTATCCCGACCCACTGCCCGTAAGGGAGAAAATACAACACCTGCTGACCTATCGGCAACACGGGGACGGTGTGGCAGCATCGTAGGCAATTACCTCCTAACTTTGCCTTTATACTAACAACGCTCGTCGGGAGCGTATCCCGACCCAAGCCTGTCAGAAATCTGTAGACCGTGGATGTAAAGCAACGGTGTCGGCTGACTTTAAAACCTTGCAATAGTGGCTTGCATGTTTCCACGACTAGATAAATCGTGCTTCCTGTTGCAGATGGCGATTGCAACACGCTTCTGAGTCGTTGAGCGTATCAGCGACATCCAACTTACTTTTCAGGATGAAAAGTAAAATAAATGTTAGGAGTGAATCACTATGGAGAACAACAAAAGGGTTATTGTGCGGGCTACAGAAAAGTATGAATTTTGCTGCTATCTTTCGGACATGGGAGTAGAGCGAATCTATACGGTACTCGCCGAAAATGAAAAGGATGCTCGTAAGCGGTTTCATGAGTTGCTGAATGGGGAACAAGTAGAATTACTCCAAATCAGAAAGGTGGATGAGGAAAGATGAAAGACGGAAATTACTATACCGTTTACGGCTGGATGATTAACCGGCTAAAGCTGAAAGGGACAACTTTACAGCTGTACGCAGTGATCTATGGCTTTTCCGAAAACGGTGAAAATGAATGCTCCGGCAGTCTTGCCTACCTTGCTGAAACGACTGGATGCACCAAGCAGACGGTTTTGAATGCCCTGAACAAGCTTGAAAAACTGGGGTATATTTTGAAACGTCAGACAAGGGATGATGACGGTGGTTTGCGAAATCATTATCGGGTAAATTTAACCGCAATCGAACAGCGTGTTTCTCCACAAAAAGTGGAAAGAGGCTATGGAAAGAATGTTGAAACAAAGGCTGAAAGGCCTAAAAAATTTACCCAGCCGGTCAAAAAAACGGAATGCCCTCAGACAAAAAAGAGGAATGCCCCTAGTCAAAAAACCAGACCGTATAATACTACAAGAGAATCAATAGGGTTTGAATTATGTGAGGGGGACGCACGCTCGGAAAAGCAAACATTCGGTGATTTTCAGAATGTTCAGCTGACAGAGAACGAATATGCTCGACTGTCAGAACTGTATGGAACACAATTGCCGCAGACAATCAGCAGCTTATCCAGCTACATGGCATCGACTGGAAAGCACTACCGCAGCCATTATGCAACACTGTTTCGGTGGTGTCAGCAGGATATTCAGAAAGCAAAGAATCAAGGTCAGCAACACCACGGGTATCGAAATCCAGAACGAGCCAGTGAATGGCTATCGGAAAACCGAGAATTCTTAGAGAGCCTTGGCGGACTTTACTGAACCTTTGATAGAACAGGGAGTTGAGAGATATGAAATCAAAGAAACCAACACGCAGGCAAAAGATCATTATGTATCAGAAATTGCATCTTGATCCGAACGAGTGGTTTGTAGCGAGATGGAATTCGACTTCAGATTACATTACGCTTGTCAATCGATTCACTGGTGGAATCGTGCAGAAACTGAATCCGGAGCGTATATAATGGCGGATAAACGGTGCGAAATGTGTGGCAAGCCTCTGATTCATGTGAAAGCTGACCGCAGGTTTTGCGGTGCTTGTATGCGGATTCGGAGAAAGGCTTATGCCAAACAGTATCAAGAACTCAGAAAAGGAATGAATAAAAATGACAACGGAACAGATGCACGTGATTGCAAAAATAACGGATGCCAGAACTTTTGAAAGGCAGCTGGAGCAGACTGTTGAGGAGGCAGCAGAGTTCATTCAAGCAGCTCAGAAAATTAAACGGTATCCCGGAAATTCGTTGCAAATGAATCATCTCGTGGAGGAAACCGGCGATTTGCTGATTACCTTGGAGCAAATCCGGATTTACCTTGTCCGAGATGGCTATGGTGATGCACTGAACAGTATGATTGACTATAAGCTGAACCGGGAACTTGGCAGAATGGAACAGGAGCGTAAGGACAATGAAAGCAAGGCTTATCACAATCGGAGAAAGCGAAATCCGTCAAAGGGTTGAGGAAGAATATCAGAAAAAGAAAGATCAGATTTATGAATCGGTAATTCAAGATGTTCTTCCCCAGTTTATGTCCGTTTGTATGGTGGAACTCAATAAAGAGTTCGGATTTGGAGAAAAGCGACTGCGGTCTGTTTTGGATGGCGTAAAAGACCATTTTAAGCTAATGGACGGGGTCGGGATTTTGAACCATCAGTATTCTACGCTGGACTGTCTTACATACTTGCAAGAAAAGTATGGTATTGATTTGGATAAGGAACTGCTGTAATGGCAGAAAGGCGGTTACAACATGAATAGAATCTGTAGACAATGCGGTGCAGAAAAACCACTCTGGGAGTTTGTTGACCGCAGCAAACAAACTGGTGAACGGAGAAAAATTCATCGTGTTTGTGCAGCTTGCAGATCTGAACGTAGCAAAGAACGATACCAGCAGAGACGGAAAGAGGTGCTTTCCTACCAAAAACAGTATCGTGAGAAACTAAAACGTGAGAGAATTGAAACTCCCGTCAGCAGTGACCAAAAGGAAAGCTGTGGTTCCGTGGACGATGGATATGTTCGCTTGGCTGCGGAAATTCTGAGGAGTGAGTTCTCTGCTTATCGGAGAGCATTGGAAAAGTATGACGGAAGTCCGGAATCTATCGGTAGAATTCGGTCGATTGAGCGTGAAATTCTTACGCCGTACTACGCTGCATTGACGATGAATGCCATCGATTTGAAAAGGTACTGCAATGATTTGCGAAAAAAGTATGGCATATATGGAGGAATAGAAGATTGGGCTGGATAAGCGTGAGAGATTCCCTTCCAATCAATGAAAGGAGCAAAAATAATGAAGATTGAAAAAGAAACAAAGGTTGTCATTTTGCAAAATGGGAACGCAGTGATGGCTACACAGTATGTTAACGGCAAGAAAGTAAACGCAAGCATTGCAAGGTGCTGTCCGGAGGATGCTTTTGATTTTGCCTTTGGTGCAAAATTGGCTTTGGAACGGCTGCTTGATTGTATGGGTTCTGCACCGGAAACTGCTTTTGATTGGGACAAGTTTATTTCCGGTGACGTATGGGTACAGACGAACAGTTCCAACACTGATGCCTTTTTACAGGCTTGCGAAGAGCATCATTTGACAGATCGAACCGGAGATCGTCCGACAAAGTTGAATGTATTTCGTGACTTTAACAATGCAAGTGAGATTGAAAAAGCGTTGTATGGGATTTTCGGAATGATTCCGAAAGAAAATATCTGGTTTGCAACAAGAGATGGAAAATTGCGGTGGGGCAATGAGAAACCAACTGGAGAAATTTTTGAATGGGGACAGACAGAATGAACGATTGTGTAAACTGCAAATATGCAAACCAGTCCAAAAACACAAGAGTCATCCGGACACCTGCTGCGGTTATTACGCAGAAACAGGGTGGCATTGTTTGCGAGAATACAGGGCAGAAAACAATACAGATAACAGATGAGGGAATATGCTGTTCTGGTTTCTGTCAGAAAGAACTGAAAGGCGATGATTGAAAAATGCGTGCTATTTGTTTGAATTGTCAATTTTGTAAACAAGGAACAGCAGCGGAGCCGTGCAGGCGTTGTATAAATCTTTCGGGTAAGTATGACTGTTTCATCCCGTTAGAAAATACAGAAGAGAGTATTCCAATAGAGAAAGCACCAGACAATGTGAATCATCCGGTTCACTATCAAGGTAAGTATGAGTGTATTGACGAGATGATTGCTTTGTTTGGCATGGATGCTGTTCGCCATTTCTGTATGTGCAACGTATATAAATACCGTTTTCGTGCAAGTCGGAAAAATGGACCGGAAGATATAGAAAAGGCAGAGTGGTACATGGAAAAACTGATGGAGTTAAATCAGGAGGCAAGCGATGACGAAACGTGAAGCGGCTATCATTGAGCTCTATACGGGAATTTGTATGCTAACTGGTGATGACCGAAAATATGTATATGCCTATGCAAGAGAATTGATAGGAAGACCTATATTGACGCATGAGTTATCAGATGAAATGCTGAAAGAAAAAAGTAAGGCTGATTTCATAAAACTCTGCAAAAATCTAAAGAACGTGGAAGATTCTGCGTATTGGGAGTCCTGCGACCTCAAACGACTTGAACATGGCTTTATTGAAAGCATTCCTAATGGCGGAGTCTGCTGCTCGAAATGCAGGCGTGGTTTCCCGAAAGAATATCGGCGGTGGAAGTATTGTCCAGATTGTGGAGCAATGATGAAACAGATATAATTAGATTTGAAAAGGCAGAGTGGTACATGGAAAAACTGATGGCGTTAAATCAGGAGGTAAAAGAAAGATGATTCTTCATGAGATGTTGGCTAATACCTCATTCTACGGACAAGTCCTCATTTATGCAAGGAATGCTTATGACCAGTGCGTAAAACTTTTTCAGGGAAGTGTTGCCAATGTCCGAAAAGACGAAAATGTGTGGGATTATCTGACATATGAAGTTGACCAGTGGATATGTGGAAATCACTGGACGTTGATTTATGTCAAGCACTATGCTTATGAAGATAAACTGGAAACTTGTTATTGTAATTCAGACAGGTGGACAAGAGAAAATCACCCTTACAAAAGTTCGTATCAGGTCGAAAAAGAATTGAAGTGCTTGAGCTAAAGAGCTGATTTTATAAAGCTCTGCAAAAATCTGAAGAAAGTGGTACATGGGAAAACTAATGGAGTTAAATTAGGAGGCAAAACGTGAAAAAGCTGATTGTTGAGATTGCTGACAAGTATGCGGATGCCGCATCAATGACATTTATCGGGACAAACTGTGCTGAATCAGAGGAGATTCATATGACTGTCGCAGCAGTTGCCCTCAAGCCAGATATAACGGCAATTGCGGTTTGTGAAGATGGGAGTTCGATTTGGTATGAAGGTGATTTGGAAGCCAAAGATCAGCTGTCCATTGAAAAATTGATAAATGCAGTCGGGCAACTGGAAGACTTACGTTGCGACCGTGAGGAATTTGCAGCTGATTTTGAAGACGAAGAAGATAACGCTTTTTGCCTTGATGTTGCGGCGATTGACACAGCTTTAGCAGCGATAAAGCGTCTGATTGAATTAGAATACGAAAAGGAGTAATTGGAAATGAGCGATGAAACATTAGAACTGCTATGGTCAATGCTTACGAACGAGCAACTTTTGGAACTGCGGGAAAAAGGTGCAATGGATGATCGCACAATGGCATCTTTCAAGACTGAATTGTTTAAGCGGTGTTTGATTCAATTTGATGAAACAGCGGATGCAGTTATGACGGCATTTATGGAGGGCTTGGCATGATAAAAGTCGAAAACACAGAGGTGTATGGATGGGAAGCGGCCATACGGGGAATGCGAAATCCGATGAATAGTTGGGAAAAGTCGGATAGTTGCTATTGCAAGGAACCCATAACAACCAAATGCAACAATTTGGGTTGCTCTCATTGTGGCTGGGCATGGAGCGATTTGGGAAAAAATCCGTTTTGTATTGGGGATAACGATATGGCTTTAATGCAAAAATTAGTTAAGGCAGGTACTGATCATCGGAAGTTTATGCGAATGATTACAGTAAGTTGTGATATAATTGCCCCTCTTTATTGGTGGAAACAGTTTGATACGTACAAAGTCGGAACGGTTACTGATTCTTGCTCTACAATGCATAAAATTGCAGAGCAAGAATTTACATTGGATGACTTTTCGTGTGAACATCTGTTTAATGGTGCTGAAGAAGGAACAGAATTTCTCAAAGATTTTATGTACACGATTAAAGCCCTCAACAAGGCACGAGAAACATATCTGGAAACTAAAAAGAATATTTACTGGTGGCAAATGATTCAGCTGCTCCCGTCCAGTTATAATCAACGTAGAACCGTAGTACTAAACTACGAAGTATTGCGAAACGCTTGTCAAGCAAGAAAACATCATAAGCTGGATGAGTGGTTTGGATTTTACAAGTGGGCAGAATCACTGCCATACAGTGAACTGATATTGGAGGTGTGAGCAGGTGTATAAGATGAAGTGTCCGAGATGTGGGAAACGTGCCTTTGATATTTCTGTGCTACCTAAAATTCCAGTGATTATTGAACTGAAATGCCCAAACTGCCGGAACATCGTGAAAGTTTCCTGCAGATCTGAGATGTGCATGGCTGATAAGAGATAGATAATATACCGAGCAACGGAGTGATTTGACTACCAAATAGCCGGATAGTATATGAGACGACTGTTTTATATGCTGTTCGGCTATTTTTGTTTCATATACTTGACTTCACTTGAGTTTTTTTGCAAGCTGACTTCTATCAATCAGAAAGGAGTCATGTATATGAAATTTCGTAAAACAAGAACAGCAGCCAGATCCGTTTATATCTATCGCTTTGCAGATGGAACAGTCGCTGTGTTGCATCCGGGAGAACAGGGCGTAAGCACTGAGATCATCGACTTTTTGCACAAGTTAGATGACCGTGAGGTGTATCGTAATCTGAAACAGCGAAAGGTGAAAGAACATTGTGCAAAACCTGTCGATATTGAAGTGGAATCTTTGGAAATCCAGCGTTTGCATGAGGTTGTGTCCAGTCTTACGCCGAAGCAGCAGGATACCTATCGCAGAGTGGTCGTGGAAGGAAACCCTATGACACAGGTAGCAAGAGAAGAAGGCGTATCGGAAACGGCAATTCGGCATCGCATGGCGAAAATCAAAGCCCAAATCAAGAAAAAATTTTGATTTTTCTACTGATGGGGTTCGATTTTATGCTGATTTTTTCGACTGCATTTATGGAAGGAGGTGGTGCATGATGGCGTGTTTCTAAATCCCATCAAAAATGCTAAGAAAGAAGGTCAAAGAAAATGAGTAAAGAACCTACAACATTACTGGATGTGATTCATGTGATCCGTCAATTGGCAGACAAATTGGAAGCTATGGCGGAAACCATGACAGAACGGGAAGTACAGACATTTGAGCAGGTATATCCGCCGGAAGAAGGCAATACGGAGGCTGTACAGAAGCCGGTGTCTGTGAAAGATACGCCGACTGTTTCTATTTCTGAAATTCGAGCGGTACTGGCAGAAAAGTCACGTTCTGGTTTTACAGATTCAGTAAAGGCACTGCTTCAGAAACACGGGGCATCAAAGCTGTCTGGTGTTTCTCCCGAAGAATATGCGGTCTTGTTAGAGGAGGCGAAGCAGATTGGAACTTAACGATCATGCAAGCCGTTTACACGCAGTGCTTTCTGCTTCATCCAGTGCTCGTTGGCTGGCGTGTCCACCCTCCGCACAGCTTTGTGCGGTTTTACCAGATAAAGTCACTGATTATGCTCGTGAAGGCACGTGTGCTCACGAATTGGCAGAGTACAAAGTGCAAAAACTGCTTGGCAACCCGGCATCTAATCCCACGGAGAACTTAGACTTCTACGATGCAGAAATGGAAGACTGCACGGACAGCTATGCTCAGTACATTGCCGAACAGCTGGCAAATCTGAAAGAACCGATTGTTTTGGTGGAACAGCGTTTGGATTTCAGCCGATATGTTCCCAGCGGCTTTGGCACGGGCGACTGTGTGATTGTTGCAGATGATGTCCTAACTGTCATTGACTTTAAGTATGGTAAGGGCGTAGCAGTATCTGCTGATCACAACTCGCAGATGATGCTGTATGCTCTGGGTGCATTGCAGCTATTTGATGCCCTTTATGACATTGCAGAAATCCGGATGGTGATTTTTCAGCCGAGAATCCAGAGCGTTAGTGAATGCGTTATGCCTATTTCTGAACTGTTGCATTGGGCAGAAACAGAATTGAAAACGAAAGCAGAACTTGCATCCAAAGGCGAGGGAGATTTCTGTGCTGGTGAACACTGTCGGTTTTGTAAAGTGAAGGCAACTTGCCGAAAACGTGCAGAATACAATCTTCAGCTGGCACAGTATGACTTTGCTCCCCCGGAAATGCTGGTGGATACTGAAATCGAGGCAGTATTGGAAAAAGCCGATCAATTGGTTTCATGGGCATCCGATATCAAGGAATATGCTTTGCAGCGAGCAATTTCCGGCAAGCAGTGGAATGGGTACAAAGTTGTGGAAGGTCGGTCGAATCGAAAGTATACCGATGAGGCAAAAGTCATTGAAAAGGTCAAGTCCTATGGGAAAAATCCGTACAATGAACCGGAACTGCTGGGAATTACCGCAATGACAAAGCTGCTTGGCGGAAAGAAAAAGTTTGATGAAATTCTTGGTGATTTCACATACAAACCGCCGGGTAAGCCTGCACTTGTACCAATTTCGGACAAGCGACCGACTTGGAATTCCGCAGAAAAAGATTTTGAAACAATACAGGAGGAAAAATAAATGGCAAACGAAAGAAAAACAAAAGTGATTACAGGAACTGTGCGTTTGAGTTACGCAAACATCTGGGAACCGAAATCCATCAAAGGCAGTGCCGCAAAGTATAGTGTTTCCTTGCTGATTCCGAAGTCTGATAAGGCAACTCTTGCAAAAATTCAGACTGCAATTGATGCTGCCATTGAAGATGGCATTGGAAAGTTCGGAGGAAAGAAGCCGAGTAAGGCTGCTCTGAAGTTGCCGCTGAGAGATGGCGATGCAGAACGTCCGGAGGATGAAGTGTACAAAGACTGCTATTTTGTCAATGCAAATAGCACTACTCCTCCGCAGATCGTTGACCAGCAGGTACAGCCGATTCTCGATCAGAATGAGGTCTACAGTGGCTGCTATGCAAGAGTTGCAGTAACATTCTATGCGTTTAACAGCAACGGAAATAAGGGCATTGCCTGCGGTTTGGGCAATATTCAGAAGGTACGGGATGGTGAACCGCTTAGTGGACGTACCAATGCTGCTGATGATTTCGATGCTCTTGAAAGTGACGATTTCCTTGATTAACTAAAATGGCAATTTAGTAATAAGGACGGTGAGAAAAATGGAGGCAATTCTTTCCGTTGTTATTGCGGTTCTTTGGTGCATTTCAATGTTCTGTTGGGCAGCAATTTCCGTTGCTGCACTGATTGATCATTTCAAGAATCACAAGTAAGCAAAAATGTCGGGTGGGCGACTGACGGAGTATCTGTTCGGGTGGGTAATAGGTGTAACAATGCAAAAATTGATGATTGACTTAGAAACAAAAAGTGATGTGGATATTACAAAAGCCGGGGTTTACCGCTATGCGGATTCCCCGTATTTTGATATTCTGCTTTTTGCATATTCCGTGGACGATGCCCCAGTGAAGGTAGTTGACCTTGCCTGCGGCGAACAGCTGCCGGAAGAAATCCTCAACGCTCTGACGGATGACCGCATTCAGAAGCACGCCTTCAACGCCAGCTTTGAACGGGTCTGCCTGTCGGTCTGGCTGCGGCGAAACTATCCGGAATGCTTCATTTCCTATGGATTGCCGGAGGATGCCTGCGGCAACTACCTCAGCCCGAAAGCATGGCGGTGTACGATGGTGGCGGCTGCCTATCTGGGCTTGCCGCTGAGCCTTGCCGGCGTGGGGGCAGTTCTACAGTTACAGCAACAGAAAATGTCCGAGGGGAAAGCTCTGATTCGCTATTTCTGCGTACCGTATGACCATGTAAATGGCATTCCGGTGTTTCATGCCCCGACCGATGCTCCAGAGAAATGGAACGTCTTTCTGGCATACAACAAACGGGATGTGGAAACAGAACAAGCGATTGAACAAAAAATCGCTCGGTTTCCTGTGCCGGAATTTGTCTGGCAGGAGTATGTCCTTGACCAGTCCATCAACGATCGTGGAATACAACTGGATTTGCAGTTGGTGCAGCAAGCAATTCGTATGGACACGCTCACGAAAGATAAGCTGCTGCATCAACTGAAAGATCTGACCAACTTGGACAATCCGAATTCTGTTCAGCAGATGAAACAGTGGCTGACGGAACACGGACTGGAGTTAGAATCATTGGGCAAAAAAGAAGTACAGGAACAGCTGAAAACCGCTCCGTCGGACTTGCAAGCCGTATTGCTACTTCGACAACAAGTATCAAAATCCTCGGTCAAAAAGTATCAAGCCATGCAGAACGCCGTCTGCTCGGATGGTCGTGCAAGAGGAATGTTTCAGTTCTATGGTGCAAATCGAACAGGTCGAGAGGCTGGTCGTATCATTCAGCTGCAAAACCTGCCGCAGAATCATCTTCCCGATTTGGAAGATGCACGGGAGCTTGTGAAGTTTGGTGATTTAGAAGCAGTAGAACTGCTGTATGAAGACGTTCCGGACACACTCTCACAGCTGATTCGTACTGCTTTTATTCCAAAATCCGGTTATAAGTTCCTCGTTGCCGATTTCTCTGCCATTGAGGCACGTGTCATTGCATGGCTTGCCGGTGAAACGTGGCGAATGCAGGCGTTCGCAGAGGGCAAAGACATCTACTGTGCCTCAGCATCTAAGATTTTCGGTGTGCCTGTGGTCAAGCATGGCATCAATGGACACCTTCGGCAGAAAGGTAAGGTCGCAGAATTGGCGTGTGGCTACGGTGGCTCGGTCGGAGCAATGAAAGCCATGGGTGGATCGGGAATGTCTGATGCGGAACTGAAACAAATTGTGACGGACTGGCGAACTGCTTCTCCACACATTGTGCAGTTGTGGTGGG
>OOCH01000010.1_pt1 | contig 187502 bp, 123 predicted proteins | sample 1671641 | NCBI WGS metagenome assembly OOCH01 (sample SAMN06348177, study PRJEB24527) | human gut metagenome | biome: human gut; feature: ankylosing spondylitis patient; material: feces | host: Homo sapiens | place: China | collected 2015-10
CAATCCCGGTAAAACGTTGTTTTCCCGTCTTGCTGCTGCTCTCGCCTTTCACTATATTTGCCAATTTATTTATGATGCGTTGAAAATGTGATAGAAGTATGAAGAAAAGCCGTATAGAACGTGAGAAAAGGACGGTCCGGATGATGGTGGAGCTTTATTGCCGCCACCGGCTGCACCTCAAGGAGATGCCCGAAGAGTATGTCCGGCTGTGCGACTACGCCTCGGCAAGGCTTTCGCGCTGCCGCTACGGGGAGTCGAAGAGGGCGTGCCAGTATTGCAAGACCCACTGTTACGCTCCGGCGCAGCGCGAGATGATAAGGCGTGTGATGCGCTGGACGGGACCGCGCATGATATTCTTCGCTCCGCTTGCCGCCATCCGCCATATGCTCGGAAGGTGACGGCGGAGGCGGCGGGCAGAGCGTACGGTCTTCAGTAAACTACCGGGAACTCGCTTATGCGGAGCGTCGTGCAGCCGTAGGGGATGAGTGTTATCTCCTCCGCCGGGCTTTCGGTGGGACAGCCGTGGAACGGTGTGGGACCAGCCATCTCGTTGTACAGCTGCCAGTGTGTGAGTTCCTTAGCCTTCAGCTTTATCTGTATGGGCGCGTTCTCCAGATTCCACGGATAACTGCCTTTGAGCTTCTCCTCGTCTATTATCACCTTGGCGGCGTTATCGCCTTTGTTAAGGTCGGCGTTAAGAATGCCGTAGTTCCATTTTGAAGGCGATGTCACCTCATAGTAATACCTGCCGAACTGCGCCCTCTCATTCTCAGGGAACTCGCGCTTCTTCCACTCTTCCTCCATCCTCAGACCGTATACCAGCGGTCCGCGCTCTATGGAGACGGCTCCCTCATGCCATGCGTTTGTGGATATGTGCATGGGGAAAGACAGGGTGACAACGTCGCCTTCGCGCCACACGCGGTCTATCCGCAGCACGTTTCCGGTGATCTTCTGAGCCTCGCCGTTCACCCTCACATCTGCCCCGTCACACCATTCGGGTATGCGGAGACTTAGCGGGAAACTCACGCCCGACTTGCGGTCAGCCTTGGAATGTAGGCGCACGGTCATCCTTATAGTCCCGTCCATGGGATAGGCGGTCTCCTCGCTCACCGTCACCTTGCGTCCGTCAGCCACCAGTGCCGTCACTTCAGAAGGCGAATAAACCAGCGCCGCCAGTCCGTTGTCGGGTGTGGCGTACCACAGGCTCTGCGTGAACTTGGGCCAGCCTTGGTGCATGTTGGAGAAGCAGCACGGATAGCCGGAGAGCGTTCCGAACACTATGTCGGTGCCTTTGTGCGTGCCCTCCTCATAGAAATTGCGTCTGTGGCGCGTTATCATCACCTGGTTTGCCTGCTGGAAATACTGTTTGTACATGAAGTCGTCGGTTATCTGGGTGGGCAGGGCGTTGAAAGCCACGCGCTCAAGATGACCCGCGAACGACATGTCGCCCGTTATCTCCATCATCTTCTCGAGCGAGAACATCATCTCGACTGCCGAACACAGCTCCGAGCCTTGTGTGGGCACGTTGCCGTGGAGACGCTCGTCACCGCCGTACATGCCCTGCGGCTGTCCGTTGAAACGGCGCAGGTCGGACAGTCCTTTCTTCACGGCACGCAGATATTTCTCGTCCTTCGACTGCTGGTAATATATCACTGGCTCCTTCAGTCCCTGCGCCAGATTGACGCAATGGATGCCTCCCATGCTTGTCAGTTCTTTGCCGTCGAAGAACATTCCGGTGAAGTCGTAGCCTTGGGAATGCAGCAGCGAGGCAAGCCTGAGCAGCTCCTCGTCGCCCGTTATGTTGTAAAGCCAGTACACCGCCTGCAGGTTGTCGCATGCGCGGTATTCCGCCCAGAACGTCCAGTTGCCGAGAGGTTTGGAGGGCAGAGTGGCGAGCTGGTAATGGAAATATCTTGTCATGAAGTCGACGACACGCCTGTCCTGCGTGGCGGAATAGTACTGCTGCATTATCTTCAGCACCACCATGCGGGGCCACCAGTCGGCTGAGTTGTCGCGCTGCAGACCCGGTTCGTAGCCGTAGTCTTTTGCCGGTCCGAAGTAGCCGTCCTCCCTCTGGCTCTTCAACGTCCATTCTATCCACGGCTGCACTTTCTTCTTCAGTTCCTTGTCGTCGAGGATATAGGCAAGCGGCAGGAGTCCGTCTATCCAGTAAGGACCGCGTTCCCACTGGTCGCCGTCGCCTCCGAGCCACCCGTTGCGCTGCCCCATCACCTCGGGATAGAGCGTGTCCATCTGTCCGGAGGCTCCGTCCTTCTGCCGTCGGAGCATCTCGAGGAGCCAGCCCTTGGCGCGTATGCTGCCCAGCGGAAGCTCTATGTAGGGTTTCTGCAGGAGCGGTTCGCGGTTATTGGAGTAGCACGGCGCGGTGTCGCCCGTTGCCGCCTGAACCGCTGACGCCACTGCGATGAAAGCGGAGATAGCTAAGAATTTCTTCATCATAAGTTGCAAGGTTATATGGTTATCGGTTATTCCGTGCGGGCATGTTGCCGCCTGTGGGCTTCCCGCCATGCGTGGTGGAACGTGCGGCAACCGTATGGCAAATATACTAATATAAATCCTTAATGACGCCTTATGGTAGGGACAAATTTCACAAATGGCTTCATATTTATCCGAAAAAAGACACATGCAAGACGTTTCCCTGCCTTTCACGATGTCTTGTAGAGTAATAAAAAGACATCCGCCGGAGCATTGTTCCGGCGGATGTCCCGCAAGGTTGGGTCAGCACAACGCCACCGAGCAGCTTATTGCAGCTATGAGTGTCGCCAGCATGATTATTATTCTCAGAACGAGTATCACCCGTTCAAGGTTCTCATTCGTCATTTCCCGCCTCCTGCACGCCTATCGCGCCGATGATGGTTGTAGCGACGGCAATCAGCACTTTCATGATGACAGTCCACAGGTTGTTGTTCTTTTTGCTCATGTTGTACAGTTTATGTTACGTTTGATTTGTGTTTCCGGTTATACGTTCTCTTCTGTCTCGGGCTCCTTCTCGATGTCGTATGGCAAAGCCTCCTGCACCTTCGCTCCGTAGATGAAGCTCTGTATGCGGTTGCCCTTGGCGTCGATCTTCAGCTCGGGCTGGAAGAGCACGTGTATGCCTTTGATGTTTGCGCCCGGCGTGAAGTCCTTCGCCTTCTCGGCGGATGTGGTGGATATGCCCAGCTTGAACGTTCCGAAGCGGTCGAGCTTCACCCTCATCGAGTTCTGGAGCTGCGTGCGCATCACCTCCACCAGCTCGCTTATGACGGCGAGGATGTCCGAGCGTTTCACGGTGCAGTTGTCCTGCATGATGTCGGCAAGGTCGTCGGTGGTCACTGTTCCCTCGTGCACGGCGCGGGCATACCATCTTCCTTTGAACCTGTCGTTACGCTTGCTCTGATAGATTTTGTACTTTACTGCCATAGTGTTTTTCCTTTCTTTGTGTTTTGTTGGTTTTGATTATTAAGGAGAGACTGTTGTCGGGCGGTGCCTGAGTCACACCTTCAGTGTGCCCGGGCGTGGCGTGCGTGAGCCGTGCCGGCTGTGGCTCGGTGCGCGCCTCGTACTACATCGGGTGTGAGGTCTGCGCCGCATGACTGTTTCTTTTCTCAAGACAAGCCGCGTAAGGCGGTATGACGGTATGCCATCATTGCGTCCGGCAGCGTTATCTTGCGTGAAAGAGTGTCCTCCGCATGGGATTTTCCCTGAATGCGATGCAAAGGTAATGAATTGCCGGACGGTTGTCAATAGTGTTGGGGTGTATACATCGGGGTATGTTGTAAGATGTCTATGGGAAGCGTGTCTTTTCACGGCTGTGCAGCCTGCGGGCTGTGTTACGGCGGTGAGGCGTGGGGATGGGGGCTGACGGATGGCTGTTGCCGGCAGGGTAGGAAGGCGTGGAGAAATGAATAAATATGCAGTGTGGAAGTAAAAAATTTTGACAGCCGGAAATCCCGAAATAGAATGCCGGGAGTCCGGAGGCGGTGTTACGGAGGATGCGGAACGGGCTTTTCCGTAATGGAAGGTGTGCAGTGGCGGATGGGAAAAACCGGCGGAACGGTGCGGAACGGGCTTTCCTGTGGCGCGAGACGGTGTCTCCTGATGTGCGGAAGAGGACTTTCCGTGGTGCGGAAAAGCCTTTCCTGCGATGCGGAAGAGCCTTTTTCGCGGACCTGAAATGCGACGCCCGGACGACGGAGCGGCGCAAACGGCTGTGCTACAGGGAGGTGCGCGATGTGCGCGAGAATGGCGTATTTGCGGCGTGGGATGCCGTTGCGTGGAAAAAAGCGAGTAATGTGGAGTATGCGCTGGATGTTTATTCACTTTCAGGTGACGCGCGCTGCATATTCATGCATGTTTTTCCGGTATAGCGTGATGTCGTTGTGCTGTGTGCCCCAGTGTGCCTTATAGTGGCGTACGGCATGAGCATGGCGCCTCGGCTTTGAGTATGGCACTTACGCGCCTGACACGTGCCGGCACGGCGTGTGCCGTGTCTCTCCGGCAGAGTCAGGCGGTTTCGTTGCCTGTGTAAGCCATCGCCTCTGCGCGTGCTATGATGTCTTCCCTTCCGAGACGCTTCATGCTGATGTTGCTCAGGTCGAACTCGTTGTCGTCGTCTGCGGAAGAGTGCGTGCCGGCGGCAGCCTCTTTCTGCTGCAAAGGTCTTTCCTCGCCGCGTTCCTCCGTCTGTGGCAGGGCTGCGGTGGGCTCTTCCTCCATCTTTGTGCGGCTGGTCTTGGCTGCGAAGATCTCGTCGATGAACTGCGGTTCCTTGCGCAGTCTTGTCAGCGTGAGCTTCGATGCCATCTGCTGGCTTTCCTTTTTGCTGTAGCCCGTACCCTCACATCCGGCGATGCCTTCTATCTCTACTGTATATCTGAAGACAGGACTTCCCTGCTCGTCTTTTTTCTGTTCTATTATCTTGAACTCGAGCATCACCCTGTTCTTCTGGCTCCATTCGATGAGCTTGCTTTTGAAGTTCACCTCGCGGTATGCCACTTTGTCGATGTTGATCATCTCGCTCAGGATGCGCTTCTTCATGAACCTCATGCAGGCGTCGTAGCCCCTGTCGAGATAGATGGCTCCCACGAGAGCCTCGAAGGCGTTGCCTCCCATGTAGCTGTTGTGCGACGAGCCGTGGCTGCTGTAGCGTATCAGCTGGTTTATGCCCATCTCCTGTGCCAGTCTGTTGAGCATCTCCCGCTGTACGAGCTTGCTCCTCGTGTTAGTCAGGAATCCCTCGCGCTTTCCGGGGAAATGCCGGTATACGATGTCGCCTACGGTCGCGTCGAGAATCGCGTCGCCGAGAAACTCGAGCCTCTCGTTGTTCACCGGCTTTCCTTTCTCGTTGCGCTTGAACATGCTTTTGTGCATCAGTGCGAGCTTGTAGAGCGAAATGTCGTGCGGATAGAATCCTATAATCCTGTATAAAGACAGATAAAGCTCCTTTTCCTTACGGAACGGGAGCTTTATCCGGTCTATGATGTTATTCAGCATATTTCTTGAAAACTACGCATGCGTTGTGACCTCCGAAACCGAACGTGTTGCTCAGTGCGGCTCTCACTTCTCTTTTCTGTGCTTTGTTGAAAGTGAAGTTGAGGTTGTAGTCCACGTTCTCGTCCTTGTCGTCCTCGTCGTGGTTGATTGTGGGAGGTACGATGTCGTTCTTCACGGAGAGTACGGACACCATTGCCTCCACAGCTCCTGCCGCGCCGAGAAGGTGGCCTGTCATCGACTTTGTGGAGCTGATGTTCAGTCTGTATGCAGCCTCTCCGAACACTTCCTTTATGGCTTTTGCCTCAGACACGTCGCCCACGGGGGTTGATGTTCCGTGCACGTTGATGTAGTCGATGTCCTCCGGTTTGAGTCCGGCATCAGCAAGAGCGGCTTCCATCACGAGCTTTGCGCCCAGTCCCTCGGGGTGTGACGCTGTGATGTGGTGTGCGTCGGCGCTCATGCCCTCGCCCACCATCTCGGCGTATATCTTCGCTCCGCGTGCCTTGGCATGCTCCAGTTCCTCAAGTATGAGGCATCCTGCGCCCTCTCCCATGACGAATCCGTCGCGGCTTGCGCTGAACGGGCGTGATGCGTGCTCAGGGTCGTCGTTGCGTGTGGAGAGCGCGTGCATGGCGTTGAATCCGCCCACTCCGCATGCGCAGATGGCAGCTTCGGCTCCGCCGCTCACAATCATATCAGCCTTGCCCAGGCGTATGAGGTTGAAGGCGTCGGCCAGCGCGTTTGTCGATGAGGCGCATGCCGATGTCGTCGTATAGTTGGGGCCGTGGAAGCCATACATGATGGATATGTGTCCGGACGCGATGTCTGCAATCATTTTCGGAATGAAGAAAGGATTGAATTTAGGTCCGTTCTCTTTGTTCTGTGCGTAGTAAGACACTTCGTCCTCGAATGTCTTGATACCGCCTATGCCTACACCGAATACCACACCCACACGGTTCTTGTCTATTGTCTCCAGATTCATGCCGCTGTCTTTCACCGCCTGCATTGCCGATATGATGGCAAACTGCGTGTAACGGTCCATCTTCCGCGCTTCCTTGCGGTCGATGTAGTCGTTTATGTTGAGGTTTTTCACCTCGCATGCGAACTGTGACTTGAATTTGGAACAATCAAACTGTGTAATGGGAGCAGCACCGCTTTTTCCTGCCACGAGGTTGTTCCATGTCTCCTCGACGTTGTTTCCCACCGGTGTGACAGCACCAAGACCTGTTACTACTACTCTTTTCAATTCCATTATATTAGTATGATTATGTTAGAATAAAAAAATTTATGGTTTATGGTGAACGCATACCTGTAATTTCATTCTGCGGGGCATTTGTCTTGAATATTTGTCATAAGAAACGACAAACACCGGCAATGTCAAAATCGGAATGAAATTACGGTTCATTTACCATAAGCCATAAAGAATAAACTTCAGTAAAGCTTATTTTGTATTTTCCTCGATGTAGCTGATTGCGTCGCCTACAGTAGCTATCTTTTCAGCCTTATCGTCCGGAATGGAAATGCCGAACTCTTTCTCGAATTCCATGATGAGCTCAACAGTGTCCAGGGAGTCTGCACCAAGGTCGTTAGTAAAACTTGCTTCCGGCTTTACGTCTGCTTCATCAACACCGAGTTTGTCAACGATAATGGCTTTTACTTTAGATTCGATTTCTGACATAATTTTAAATTTTAAAGTGTTTGTAAATAATCTTCTTATTTTCCTAAATCGGTGCAAAGGAACAACTTTTTATTTACATAGACAAATATTTTTTTGAAAAATCGACACTTCTTTGCACAAACCTATAACGATTGTGCAAAAAATGCCGTCGTTTTGTTCTTCCAGCCTGATAATCATCATGGTATGTCCGCGTTCGGGAACACACATCGCTGTGTATCAGCGTGTCGGGTGGCGCGAAGTGTGAAAAATAGCCTTATTTATTTGCACATTTGACCCTTTTGAGTTAAATTTGCACGTACATGTGCCGCCTGCGCGGGCTTTTGGAGACATACGTGCGGCATGGCGGCAGGAGGACGTCACTTATTACATTTAAATCTAAACACAATGTCATTCACACAAATCCGCAGCCGCATGTTCTGTCTGGCGACAGACGGCTACCATGCAAGAAACGCAGGGCAAGGCTCGCCGTGCTTCACGGACAGAGGCAAGTCGTCATGCCGGCGGCAGAAACCCTGCCCGGCGGCGTAGCCGCGTGGCTCAGGCGTATGAGGGTGTACAGACAGATGAGAATGTATGACGGTCAGTCCATGAATCACGTGTTATACGGCAAACAAGCACGTTCACTCATATTATAAACAACATCATCAAAGACGGCATGAAAACCGATCACCTTCTGATAATGAGATTCTCGGGGCTGGGAGATGTGGCAATGACGGTGCCTTTGGTATGGTCGCTGGCACGACGCTACCCTCATCTGCGCATCACTGTGCTCAGCAGCCCTTTCGCAAGAGTGCTTTTCGACAGCATGGCACCGAACGTAGGCTTCATGGAAGCCGATCTTAAAAACGAATACCGTGGCGTGAAGGGACTGAACGCGCTTTACCGTCGGCTCACAGCCAAGCAGTTCACGGCAATCGCCGACCTGCACAACGTGCTGCGTTCAGGCTATCTCCGCATGCGCTTCAACATCGACCGCTACCGCGTGGAGCACATAGACAAGCACCGGCGCGAGCGTCGCCAGCTTGTAGCCACCACCGGCAAACAGCTGGTGCAGCTGCCTTCGGTGTTCGAACTGTATGCCGATGTGCTTGCGCGTCTGGGTTATCCGGTCGACATGGAGTTCGATTCAATGTTCCCTCCCACAGGCGGAAACATACGCCTCATCTCACCTCTCGTGGGCGAGAAAAAGCCGTTCCAGCAATGGATAGGCATAGCTCCGTTCGGCACATATCAGGGAAAGACCTATCCGTTGCCGCTCATGGAGGGTGTGATAGACGAGCTTACGCGCCGTCATCCGTCGTGCCGCATATTCCTGTTCGGTGACGGCAGCGAGAGGGAAAGGCTCGCGCTCGACGCCATGGCGGACAGTCGCAAGAACTGCATCAACGCCTCCGCCGTGCTCGGATCGGTTTACAACGAGCTTGTACTCATGAGTCATCTCGACGTGATGCTTAGCATGGACAGTGCCGCCATGCATCTCGCGTCGATTGCCGGAGCCACGGTGGTGAGCGTGTGGGGAGCCACTCATCCGCTCGCTGGATACACCGGATGGCGTCAGCGTGCCGATGACGTGGTGCAGGCAGACCTGTCATGCCGCCCTTGCAGCATCTCCGGCAACAGACCGTGTCTGCGGGGTGACTACGCATGCCTTACGTCGATAGAGCCCGGAAGGGTCGCCGACAGCGTAGACCGCGTGCTTGTGCGGTATGGCGGAGTGTAGGAGCGGAAACATCATAAGGTCATAAATATAAAATGAGGAGATGCCGGAACAGACATCTCCTCTTTGTTTTAATCAGTTGTTTTCCGCTTCGTAAGGTAGTATTATAAGGTATATGTGGCTATGCACATATTTATATGTTATTCACGCGACGCTCCGGTCGTCCTGAGACATTGTGTCCGCCGCATGACTCTTCCCTGTGTGTCCTATCCGAATAGCGACATCGCGATGCCGCGTTCGAGCCCCCGCAGCTCTGCCAGTCCGCGCAGACGTCCTATGCAGGAGTATCCCGGATTGGTGTGTTTGTGCAGGTCGTCTATCATCTGATGCCCGTGGTCGGGGCGCACCGGTATAGACACCTTGCGCCTCTGCTGCACCTCCAGCAGTGCCTTCATCATTCCGTACATGTCCACATCGCCCTCCAGATGGTTCGCCTCGTAGAAGTTTCCGTCGTCGTCGCGGTGCGTGCTGCGCAGGTGTACGAAGTTTATGCGGTCGCCGAATTCATACATCATCGCCACAAGATCGTTGTCGGCGCGCACTCCCAACGAGCCTGTGCACAGACAAAGTCCGTTCGACGGGTTGGGCACACGTTCCGTGAGCAGCCTGAAGTCGTCTGCCGTTGAGAGGATGCGCGGCAGTCCGAAGAGCGGGAAAGGCGGGTCGTCGGGATGTATCACGAGGCTTATGCCGGTCTCGTCTGCCACAGGCGCGATTTCCGAAAGGAAAAAGACAAGGTTGTCGCGCAGCCTCTCGGCACCGATGCCCTGGTAGCGCCGCAGTGCGGTTCTGAACTGTTCGAGTGTGAAACTCTCCTCCGCTCCGGGCAGACCTGCTATTATGTTGCGCGTGAGGACACGTTTCTCCTCCTCCGTCATGCGCTCGTAACGCTCACGGGCAGCCTCTTTCTCCGTGTCGGTATATTCCTCCTCAGCCTCCTGTCTTTTCAGGATGAAGAGGTCGAACGCCATCATCGCCGCCTTCTCGAAGCGCAGAGCCTTTGAGCCGTCGGGCATTGTGAACGCCAGGTCCGTGCGTGTCCAGTCGAGCACAGGCATGAAGTTGTATGTCACGCACCGTATGCCGCACTCCGCCAGATTGCGTAGTGTAGTCTTGTAATTGTCTATATGGCGCATGAAGTCGCCCGTCCGCGTCTTTATGTCCTCGTGCACAGGCACGCTCTCCACGACGCTCCACACGAGTCCTGCCTCCTCTATGAGCTTCTTTCTCCGCATTATCTCGTCTGTGCTCCACACTTCTCCGTTGGGTATATGGTGCAGTGCGTGCACCACGTCTGTGGCTCCTGCCTGCCGTATGTCCCACAGGCTCACCGGGTCGTCCGGTCCGTACCATCGCCACGACTGTCTGCATAAATACATGATTCCTGTATGTTTTGTAGTTTTGTTAAAACAGTTTCTCATCAAGCCTTATACTGTCCCGCAAGCGCATGCCACGTATATGGCGTGCCGGACAGTAATGTCCTATCTTCCGTTTTTATGATTATTATATGGAGAAAGCGTCGAAACCGCCGTCCACCACAGTCACCGTGCCGGAGACGAACCGTGATGCGTCGCTGGCAAGCCACTGCAGTGTGCCCAACAGCTCCTCCGGTTCGCCGAAGCGTCCGAAAGGAGTGTGGGCGATGATTGTCTCGGCGCGCTTCGTCAGGTTGCCGTCCTTGTCTGTGAGCAGCGTGCGGTTCTGCTCCGTGAGGAAGAATCCTGGAGCCACCGCGTTCACGCGCAGTCCCGGTCCGAACTTTGCAGCCAGCTCGCCGCACATGTATCTGGTGAAGTTTATCACCGCCGCCTTCGCCACGCCATATCCTGCCACGCGCGTCAGCGGACGCAGTCCCGCTTCCGACGCTATGTTTATTATCGAGCCCGCCTTCTGCCTCACCATAGCCTGTGCGAAAACCATTGTAGGCAGCACGGTGCCGAAAAGATTGAGGTCGACAACCTGCCTCACGGCATCCGTGTCGAGGTCGAAGAACGTCTTGTCCGGTGCTATCGTCGCTCCCGGCATGTTGCCTCCGGCTGCGTTTATCAGCACATCTATGCGTCCGTACATGTTCATTATGGCATCGTAGCTGCCCTCCAGCCTTGTCCTGTCGAGCACGTCGGTGGCGAGGAATACCGCCTCTCCGCCTGCCGCGCGGGCTTTCTCGGCTATCTGTGTGCCTCTCTGGACGTTGCGTCCGAGCATCACCACCTTCGCTCCTTCTTCCGCGAAATGGCTCACCATGGCTCGTCCAAGCACTCCGGTCGCTCCGGTTATGACGATAACCCTGTCTTTTACGCTAAACAAATTCATATTTTTCAGTTTATTTTCCTCTTCTTATAATCTTTTACAGACACCTGCCCTGTTCCGCGCCACAGCCCTGTGCGTGATGCGTACGGTGGCGTCGCAGGGTGCGTGTCAGTCAGTTATGAGCTTGTACTTAGGCACAAGAGTCTTCATGATGGTCCATCCCACGAGATAAGCCACGGAGCAGATGCAGAATATTATGAAGTATCCTGCCGGCTTGCCGGTGAATCCCATGAACTCAAGCTGCACGTTGTCGGCATACACGAACAGGTTGCCCGCACACGTCTGCATGAGCATCGAGCTTAAGCCTCCCGCCATTCCGCCTATGCCAGTCACGGTGGCTATCGCCTTTTTGGGGAACATGTCGCTCACGGTTGTGTAAATGTTTGCCGACCACGACTGGTGAGCCGCGCAGCCCAGACCTATGAGCACCACCGGATACCACGGCGAGAGAGTGCCGAGCGGCTGTGCGAAGAGCACCACAAGCGGCACAAACGCGAAGATGAGCATGGCTCTCATGCGGGCGGTATACGGGTTGGAGCCGGTGCGGTTGATGAATATCGTGGGCAGCTTTCCGCCCCATAGCGACAGCATGGTTATGGCATAGAGCGTGAAGATGAGAGCCATGCCGAGCCCTTCGGATGTCTTTATGCCGAACTGGGTGTTGAGATATGATGGTGTCCAGAAAAGGAAAAACCACCACACACCGTCCGTGCAGAACTTGCCGAGCACGAACGCCCACGTCTGCCTGTATCTGAAACACTGCCACAGCGGCATCTTTTTCTCGCCGCCGGAAGCAGGCTGCTCCGCCATCATACCGGCTTCCAGCCTCTTGTCCTGTTCTATGTATTCAAGCTCGGCGTCATTGACAAACCTGCTCTCACGTGGCGGTTTGTACATGAACACCCAGAATCCCATCCACACGAAACCCATCACACCGATGATGACAAACGCCATCTCCCATCCCCAACGCTTCGCAAGCAGCGGGATGGTGAGCGGTGCTATGAGCGCGCCGATGGACGCTCCGGCGTTGAATATGGACGTGGCGAACGCCCTGTCGCGCTTGGGGAAATACTCCGCCGTGACCTTCACAGCCGCCGGGAAATAGCCTGCCTCGCCGATGGCAAGCACGCAGCGCGCCGCAAGAAAGAAATACATGCTCACTGTGGCAATAACCACCGCCATGTCGCCCGTGGCTGCTATGAGCTGCGTCTTGTCCTCCAGCCCCACGCACAGTTCGGTGGCTACACCGCACAAAGCGTGCAGACATGCTCCAGCCGACCATATGCCGATGGACCACATGAATCCCGCCTTTGTCCCGAGCCAGTCCACCGCCCGTCCGGCAAAGAGCATTCCTATGGCATATACTATGGAGAATGTGGCTGTGACATATCCGTAGTTTATCTCGTTCCAGTGGAACTCGGGCTTTATGAACTCGTCCCACGTGAGCGAGAGCACCTGCCGGTCGAGATAGTTCACGGTGAGTGCGAGGAACATCATTATGCAGATGGTCCATCTGTAGTTGGTCATTTTCTGTGTCGTTGTGTTGCCGGTCATGTTCATGTCTCAGGTTTTCGTATGGTTGGTTATTGTCATTTCCTTGCGCGTTGTATTATGTCGAGAGCGTATCGGCACTTCTCCGTTATGCTGTTCCAGTCGCCTGCGTCTATGCGGTCTTTTGGAAACAGCTTCGAGCCCATGCCCACGCATGTCGTGCCAGCCTTCATCCATGCCGTCAGGTTCTCCTCTGTCGGCTCCACGGCACCCGTCGCCATTATCATGGTCCACGGTAGCGGAGCCAGCAGGTTTTTCACGAATGACGGTCCGCCCACGCTTCCCGCCGGGAATATCTTCACGAGGTCGCAGCCCAGCTCGTGTGCCGTCCCTATCTCTGTCGCCGATCCGCATCCCGGCGTATAGGGCACGAGGCGGCGGTTGCAGAGCCGTGCCACATCGGCGTTGAGGTATGGTCCCACCACGAAGTCGGCTCCGTTCTGCAGAAAGAGCGCGGCTGTCGGGGCGTCAACCACCGATCCTGCTCCGAGAATCATTTCCGGACACTCCCTCCGGCAGTACTTCATCAGTGCGGTGAACACCTCCAGCGCGAAGTCGCCCCGGTTGGTGAACTCGAACGCCCTCACCCCTCCGTCGTAGCACGCTTTAAGCACGCGGCACGCCACAGAGGCGTCGCTGTCGTAGAATACAGGCACCATGCCGGTCCGGCGGATGGTGTCCAGCACATGCAGTTTGCTGAATTTAGCCATATCCGATTATGTTTTTTATGTTCTTATCTTGATACACGTCCCGAGCCGTCGCCCCTCATCAGGTTCTCCACCTCGCTCACGCTCACTTCGTTGTAGTCGCCGTATATGGTGTGCTTCAGGCACGACGCGGCAGCCGCGAAGCCGAGTGCGTAGGCGTCGTCGTCCGGACGTGTCATCATGCCGTATATCAGTCCTCCCATGAAAGAGTCGCCTCCTCCCACACGGTCCACAATGTGCGTGATGTCATATCGCGGCGACTGCCAGAGCCTCTTGCCGTCGTAGAGCACCCCACCCCACGTGTTGTGGTTGGCGTTCACCGACCCCCGCAGCGTGATCACCACTTTCCTTGCTCTCGGAAAACGCCGCATGAGCTGCTCGCACACGCTCTCGAACTCGTCCGCGCGCACGTTACCGTCTGTCGCAGTGGCGTCGAAGCCCTCCGGCTTTATGCCGAACACCTTCTCGGCGTCCTCCTCGTTGCCGAGTATCACGTCGCATCCTTCCACCAGCGCGGGCATCACCTGAGCCGCCGTCTTGCCGTATTTCCACAAGTTTTTCCTGTAGTTAAGGTCGCACGACACGGTCATTCCCCGTCTGTTTGCCTCTTTTATAGCCTCCAGACACACGTCAGCCGCTCCCTGACTGACGGCAGGCGTTATGCCGGTCCAGTGAAACCACTCCGCGCCTTCCATCACCTTGTCCCAGTCTATCATTCCCGGCTCTATCTCAGACACTGCGGAGTGAGCCCTGTCATAAACCACCTTGCTCGCTCTCGCCACCGCGCCTGTCTCCAGAAAATATATTCCCATGCGCGTGCCGCCGTATATTATGTTGTCTGTCTTCACCCCATGCTTGCGCAGGTCTCTTACGCATGCCTGCGCTATGTCGTTTTCGGGCAAGCGTGTGATGAACTCCACGTCCATGCCGTAGTTTGCCAGCGACACCGCCACATTAGCCTCTCCGCCTCCGAAAGTGGCGCTCAGCAGGTCTGTCTGACCGAACCTCAGGTATCCCGGAGTGGCGAGACGCAGCATTATCTCTCCGAAAGTCACAATCTTTGCCATGTGTGTCTGTCTTTATATATGTATGTTCAGAAGTTGAAATAACGTTTTGCGTTGTTGTACGAAATGTCCGCCACCATCTGTCGGATGAAGTCCATTTCGCTCCGCGGAAGCTTTCCCGCCTCTATGTCCTCGCCTATGAGGTCGCACAGAATGCGGCGGAAATACTCGTGACGGGGATAAGACAGGAAGCTCCTCGAGTCGGTGAGCATGCCCACGAAGCGGCTCAGCAGTCCCATAGCCGAGAGAGTGTTCATCTGCCTGCGCATGCCGTCCTCCTGGTCGAGGAACCACCATCCCGAACCCAGCTGCATCTTTCCTGCCACCGTCGAGTCGTTGTAGGTGTAGGCAAGTGTGGTGAGCACCTCGTTGTCTTTCGGATTAAGACTGTAGAGTATGGTCTTCGTGAGTTTTCCCTCGCGGTCGAGACGGTCGAAGAAGCGGTGTCCGGCAACCGAGCAGTTCACCTCCATGATGGCGTCGAACCCTGTGTCCGGTCCGAGCTTACGGTACATGCGGGTGGAGCTGTTGCGCACTACGCTTATGTGATATTGCTGTGCCCAGCCTTTCTCCCAGTCCATTATCGCCAGCTGGTGGAGCAGCGCGCTTCTGAACATTGATGTCTCTCCGGAGTCAGGTGTCTTGCCGTCCATCACCTTCGCGAACACGCGGCTCACCTCCGCCTCGGTGTAGTCGTCAGCGTAGAAGTTGTCCATGCCATGGTCTGACACCCTGCATCCGAGCGTGGCGAAGAAGTCGTGGCGTCTGCGCAGAGCCTCTATCAGGTCGGTGTATGAGCGTATCACCATCCCGGCAGCCTCTCCGAGCCGCTCCATGTATGCCCTGTACGCGTCCGGACAGTCTATGCCCAGTGCCTTGTCGGGGCGCCATGCGGGATACACCCGTGTGCCTATGGGATGGCTTTTCAGCCGGGCGTGATGCTCCAGCGAGTCAGCCGGGTCGTCCGTCGTGCACACCACCTCCACGTGGAATCGCCTCAGTATGTTCTGCACGCGGAACTCCTCTGTGCGCAGCATGGCTGTGCATGAGTCGTATATCTCGCGTGCCGTTGACGGCTTCAGTATGGTGTCGATGCCGAACACACGGCTCAGCTCCATGTGCGTCCAGTGATACAGCGGGTTGCGCATGGTGTAGGGGACGGTCTCCGCCCACTTCTCGAATTTCTCATAGTCGCTCTTTCCGCCCGTGATGTATTCCTCGTCTATGCCGTTTCCGCGCATGGCGCGCCATTTGTAGTGGTCGCCTCCGAGCCATATCTCGGCAAGATTGTCAAACTGATGGTTCTCCGCAATCATCTTGGGGTCGAGATGGCAGTGGTAGTCTATTATGGGCTGATGCTCCGCCGCTGTGTGATAGAGCTCGCGCGCGGCGTCGTTTGTCAGCATGAAGTCGTTGTCTATGAACATTTACTGATTGTTATGTGGTAAATAAACTTAGCGTCGGCAAATATAAATATAATTCTCCGTGTTCGTGCACGATTATTCTATTTTAAATAACTTTAATATTTCCCGTAATGCCGTTGTCGCATGCCTGCGGTGCGTAAGAGAGTAGGGTGTATTGTTGTGGTAATGCGTTGATAATGTGATATATACATGATTGCGCACCGTTCCCGTCCGTATCCAGATGCGCCTGAATCCGTCCTCGTGGTGCGTCCTGCGTGCCCGTGCACGGAAAAGAGCTGTTCCCGATATGCCATCGGCACCCGTCCGTCGGGTGGCGGAGGCTTTGTTACCGGGCTATGGAATAGCCTCCAATGCGGTTTCCTTGTTTTATTAACGGCTCTCCGCTCCTTTAGTGCTTTGACACCGGACGGTTTTTGTATCTCCTGTTCCAAACATGTGGATGGCTGTATCGTGAAAGGTGGAAGCTGTCATGACTTATTTCGCTACGCAATAATGTTCTGCCAATAAACGCATATCCCCCTTGTAGAGACGCAAAATCTTGCGTCTCACGAGCAACCCATACCGACTTGCGCACGCAATAGTATGTCGACAACAAATGCATGTACCCCCTTGTGAGACGCAAGATTTTGCGTCTCTACTTTTGCAAACAGCGTATATCATCCATGAAAATATCAATCATACCCAACGGCGTCAGCCCTGTTGCGTCGCAAAATCTTGCGTCTCCCGTCCTGCCCATACCAATACACCCATTCAATAAACCGCTGACAATAACAGCATATACCCCCTTGTGAGACGCAAGATTTTGCGTCTCTACTTTAGCGGTAGCGAATATCAGGCTTGATTATATCCTCATCTACGGTCAGCCCATACCAATACATGCACGCGATAGGTGTGAAGTATGACCGCATATCTGGCTTTATTGACTTTAAGATGAAACATCTTCGGGCTTTTGACGTTATATATGACAATTATGTACTATATTTGTAGGGCTTGACGAAAAAAGCATCAAAACGCTTCTGTAATGAATGAAGAGAAACGCATAACGGTAAAAGACATTGCCACACTTGCCGGTGTGTCGAAGGGCACGGTGGACCGCGTGCTGCACAACCGGGGCGAAGTGTCGGAGGCAAGTCGTGAGAAGGTGATGAGGATAGCGCGGCAGATAGGTTACAAACCCAACATGCATGCGTCGCTGCTTGCCTCGCAGAAGAGGTATGTCATGGTGTGCATGATTCCCGAATACGCTCCCGGAGAATACTGGGACCTTGTAGCCAAGGGCATAACGGCAGCGCAGAAGAAGGCGGAGCCGTTCCGCATAAGCATACAGATGTTCAAGTACGACCTGTTCTCCGAGCGGTCTATGGACGAGTGCTTCGCCCGTGTGATGGAGCAGCGTCCCGACGCCGTGGTGATGGCTCCCACGTTCCAGAGCCGCGCCCGTGCCATCATGGACGAGCTGCACGCGCTCGACATACCCTGCCTCCTGATAGACTCGTGCCTGCCGGACTGCACCTATCTCGCCTACTTCGGCATGCACATGATGCGCAGCGGTTATCTGGCGGCTCACCTGCTCACAGACAGGTGCAGCGCGGACAAGATAGCGGTGTTCCGCATACACAAGGACATGGAGAGCCCGAACAACTCCGCCGAGAGCCGTTATGCGGGTTTCAGACAGTATCTTGATGAACATGCGCCGCATACGGAGCTTATACATCTCTACATACATCCTTACGACCGGGAGTACAACCGCACCGTGCTCCGCAGCTTCTTCGTGGCTCATCCTGACGTGAGACACATCATAACGTTCAACTCGCGCGTGCATCTCATTGCCGAATATCTCAAACAGGAGGGGCGCGAAAGCAGTACGGTGCTCATCGGGTTCGACCATCTGCCGCGCAATGTAGGCGCGCTCGAGGACGGCACGGTGAAGTTTCTCATCACCCAGCACACCGAGAACATCCTCTCGCTGTGCGCCCAGACGGTGATAAACCACCTTATATATCATGTCCCTCCCGTACAGCGCGACACGTTCCTTCCTATGGATATACTCACGAGATACAACGCTGACTTCTACCGTCCGGTGCTCATATGATTGTCAAGGCGGCAGATTTCATGGATGATATTTGCCGTCCTAAAAGTAGAGACGCAAAATTTTGCGTCTCACAAGGGGGTATATGCTGTTATTGTCAGCGGTTTATTGAATGGGTGTATTGGTATGGGTAGGACGGGAGACGCAAGATTTTGCGTCTCTACATGGGGGATATGCTGTTATTGTCAGCGGATTATTGAATGGGTGTATTGGTATGGGCTGGACGTGAGACGCAAGATTTTGCGTCTCTACTGGGCGGACACCGTCGGTTTGATGTGGTGGAGTGGGGCGCATGGTGGGCTCTGGTTGCGGCGTGATGTGTAGGGGACGGAAAGTAAAAAATCTTGACATTGTTTTTTCGTAAAATAGGAATGGGGGAGGCGTGAAGGTGTTTTATTTGGGTTGTTGTGGCTTTCGTGTGTTATGACATGTCTCGTCTTTTATACCTTAAAAATCATATGAATGTCCGTATTTGTGCTCTTTTATGATGTTTTTTACGGTGTGTGAATAACTCACGCATGGTGTTGCTTGCTGTGGAAAAGCCTGTACGGGTGTACGGGATAGCCTGTATTGGCGTGCGGGAAAGGCTTTATGGGTGTGCGGAAAAGCCCATATTGGCGTGCTGAAAAGGCTTTGTGAGGACGTGATACGGGCTTTTTCGCAGCGTGGAAAAGGCTTTTTCGCGCGTCGGGAACGGACGGATGCGGTGGCGGTTCTTTCAATATGCTGATATACAACGTTTTATGCTGTCTCTTCAAAACCATCATATTGTATGCCGTTTTTTTGAATATGCTGATATGAGATGTTTGATTTCATCGCTTCAAAATTCGCGTATACGGTGGCGGGACGAGTCGTGTTGGTCTGTGCGCGATTCTCAGCGAGTTGACGTTATACTGTTTTTCTCACAATCTCTACAATATGGTGCGGATATGTGAAGACTGTCAATATAAACCGGACGCTTTCTTTCATGTGTGCCGCTGGGCAAATTCTCATATATGTCAAGGCTCAGTGCGCCGCCTCTCCGGAGAGCGATTCCGCGAAGACGCTCGCGTCGTTCGGTAAGGAGTTCATGGCATACGAGCGGCAGGACAACCTTAAGTTCTGCGTCACGTATGACATCTTAAGCTTGCGCCTCGGCACGTCGTTCTATGACGACTGGGCAGGGACGCTCTTCCCCGACTTTGTTGTATGACATCCCGGAGACTGCCTCACGCATCGTGTCGTGGCAGCATCGGAATGTTGAAAATACGGTAATAACGCGACACACCCGAAACGGCTTGGCTGCCGCTTCGGGTGTGTTCTTGTGTGTGTGGGCTGCCGTTTACGGTCAGGGTGCGCTTTACAGGTCGTCCTCCAGCGCGGTGCTCTTGGCGTAAGCCGTGCTTTTCGCCTCGAAGAAGTCGGTCTTCACCATGTTCGCGTTGGAATACTGCGACACCCACTGCATGCTCTCAGGCTCTTTCAGGTTGTCCTCAAACAGCGCGCCGTAGCCCAGGCTGCTCCACCGGAGGTTGCCCAGATAGCGGATATAATCGCGTATGAGCTGTCTGTTAAGCCCTTGTATGTTGTCTCCAATGACATATTCGCCCCATGCGGTCTCCTGTTCCACCCCTTCCGTCATCATCGCTTTGTAAGTCTCCACCTTGTCTGGAGTGAAGAGCTCCGGCTCCTCCTTCTTCAGTTCAAGTATGATGTTGCGGAACAGCCACAGGTGAGTGTTCTCGTCGCGGTTGATGTAACGTATCTCCTGAGCTGACCCCGGCATCTTCCCGTTCCGGCTCAGATTGTAGAAGAACATGAACCCGCTGTAGAAGTATATGCCCTCGAGAATGTAGTTGGCGATGAGAGTCTTCATCAGCGTGAAGCCGTTCTGGCATTCCTGAAACTCGTTGTAGCAGTTGCCTATAAAGGTGTTTCTTCTCAGCAGATGCTCGTCTGTCTTCCACTGATACAGTATCTCGTTGCGCTTCTCGGGGCTGCATATGCTGTCGAGCATGTAGCTGTAGCTCTGGCTGTGCACGCATTCCTGGAACGCCTGGATGTGCAGGCAGAGGTTCACCTCGTTGGCTGTCACATACTCGCTTATGGTAGGCAGGTTGTTGCTTTGCAGCGAGTCGAGGAACACGAGGAAGCTCAGTATCTTGTCGTAAGCCTCCCTTTCGGCGTTGTCGAGCCTCGGATAGTCCTTCACATCCTGCGAAAGGTTTATCTCTTCCGGTATCCAGAAGTTGTTCATAGCCTGCCTGTACCAGTCTGACACCCATTTGTAGCGCATGTTGTTGAAGTCGTTCAGGTTTGTCGTGTTGCCGCCTATCATCTTCCTCAGGCGTATCTCCGTGTCGCCCGAAGGATTGAACAGGGCGTTGCGTTTGAGTCTTTTTGTCTCCATTTGTGTGTGTTGTTCTGTGTCTGTTTATGTTTTTTGCTGTTTTTTCCAATTTGAAGCAAGGCGTACTGTCATGTATGCCGTGATTCAATCATATCCGTATTGACATATATTCTCATATATAATGAGATATGCTTTCATATAAAAAGCCTGTTCACCCCATCCGTCATGACGCGCAGCTCTCGCACTCTTCCACCTCCAGCGACTTGCTGCGTACGTAGTAGATGGTCTTCACCCCGCACTCCCAGGCAAGTGTGTAGAGGTTGAGCACCTGCCTCATGGTGTAGTCGTTGGTGATGTATAGGTTGAGGCTCTGTGCCTGGTCGATGTGTCTCTGTCGCACTCCTGCGGCGCGCACGCTCCATGTCTGGTCTATGAGGTAAGCCCCCTTGTATGTCCAGAAAGTCTTGTCAGACAGTGCCGGAGCCACCCTCGGGAACATCACACCCTTCTTCTCTTCGAGGAAGAAACGTTTCATCACAGGGTCGGTGCCCGCTGTCGTGCCTGCAATGATGCTCGTGCTGCTTGTCGGGGCTACTGCGAGGAGGTAGGCGTTGCGCATGCCGCAGTCAGCCACCTTGGCAGAAAGAATCTTCCAACGGTCTGAAGTGTATCCGCGTTTCACGAAATAGTCGCCTGTCTGCCAGTCGCTTCCCTCGAAGTAGTCGTACCTTCCTTTCTCCCGGGCAAGCTCCGCGCTCGCCTCTATGGCGGCGTAGTTGATGCGCTCGAACACCTTGTCCATGAACGCCAGATGCTCGTCGCTCTCCCATCGTATGCCCCGTATGGCAAGCGCATGATGATAGCCGCTCACACCGAGACCTATGCTCCGGTAGTGGCGGTTGGTTATCTTGGCGTATGGCACGGGATAGAAGTTCAGGTCTATCACGTTGTCGAGAGCGCGCACAACGGTAGCCACTTTCTCCCTCATCTGCGTCTCGTCCTCCAGAGGAAGGTGTCCGAGAGAGAGGCTGGCGAGGTTGCACACCACGAAATCACCCGGTTTTACGGTGTTCACCACCACCGTGTCGCCGTCTGTCGTACGTATCTCAGTGGACAGATATTCTATCGCCGACATGTTCTGCGCTATCTCCGTGCAGAGGTTCGAGCAGTATATCATGCCCCGGTGAGCGTTGGGGTTGGCGCGGTTCACGGTGTCGCGGTTGAACGTGAACGGCGTTCCCGTCTCCACAGCCGACCTCAGCACGAGTCTCACAATGTCCTTTATGCTTATCGTGCGTCGTGAAAGGCGCGGGTCGTTCACGCAGTCAAGATATCTCTTTTCCCACTCCTCACCGTAGTAATCTTCCAGACAATAGCCCTTTAAAGTCATTATCTCGTGCGGGCAGAAAAGGTGCCACGGCTTGTTGAGGTCCTCCTTCGCCATCCTCCAGAAGAGGTCCGGATAGCATACGGCGGGGAATATGTCGTGCGCCTTCATGCGGTCGTCGCCGTTGTTTGTGCGCAGCTGGAGGAACTCAGGCAGGTCTTTGTGCCACACGTCGAGATACACCGCCACCGCTCCCTGGCGCATTCCGAGCTGGTCTACGGCTACGGCGGTGTCGTTGACGAGCCTCATCCACCTTATCACTCCGCCTGCCACGCCCTTGAAACCTCTTATGTTGCCGCCTGCGGCACGCACCTTTCCGAAGTACATACCCATTCCGCCGCCGAACTTGCTCACCATTGCGAAGTTGTCTATGCTGCGGTATATGCCCTCAAGAGTGTCGGGCACGGTGTCGATGAAGCAGCTTGACAGCTGATGGTAGGGCTTGCGTGCGTTGGAGAGGGTGGGCGTAGCCATGGTCACTTCGAGCCTGCTCAGCATGTCGTAGAACCTTCTCACCCATAGCATGCGGTTGGTTTTCTCCGGCATCGCGAGGTGAAGCGCAATGCCAAGATACATCTCCTGCACCGACTCAAGGGGCTCGTGGGAGTGTGTATGGATGAGATATCGACGGGCAAGAAGGTCGAGTCCGGAGTAGTTCAGAAGCTTGTCGCGTTCGGGACATATGAATCCCGCCGCCTCGTCTATTTCCTCCCGAGAGTATGACTCAAGTATATAGCTTCCGTACAGACCCTCTTCAGTGAGATAGACAAGCTTCTCATAGAATGACTGTTTGCCCGAAACCGCCGCGCGCTTCTCGGCAAGCCGGAAGTTAAGAAGGCGTGCGGCGATGAACTCCCAGTCGGGTGCCTCCTGCGTGGTAAGCTCCACCGCTGCCTTGATAAGGGCTGAGAGACGCTCGTCCGGAGTCATTCCCGGCTTGCAGATGTCCGCGAACTTCTTTGCCAGAACGGCAAGGCTGTACTCCTTTCCGGTAAAGTCCTCCTGTATCTCCTTAAGCGTTTCAGCCATCAGCGGCTTCCCTGTTCCGCTGACGATATCATTGAGTGCCTTCCTGCGTTCGGTGCGCTGCCAGCGGTAAAGGATGTAGTTCTTGGCTTCAGCGTAGAACCCGTGTTCCATCAGACAGCGTTCCACCTCGTCCTGTATGCGCTCCACGTTGCGGTTGTTGACGTCTGCCAGTACGAATGTCTCCACCTTACCGACCATCTCCCGTATAGTTTCCTCAACGGCGTCCCGCCCTGTGCTGGCGAAGCTTTTCTTTATTGCGACAGCTATCTTTTCCCTGTTGTAGGACTCCTCAGTCCCGTTTCTTTTAGTTATAAGCATGAGTGTATCGTGATGAATTATATGTGTGTGTGTTTTATATAGGGCAAACGGGTGGAAAGAAAGCGTGCTTTCTGTTTCCGGAGTTCCGTTTTTCAAGTGCAAAGATATGAAAAATGCAAATATTACAAAACTGTTTTGAAATTAACCGACAATACGAACAATAACTTTATACGTATGCTTGGAGTTATTCAGAACGATTTTATTTCATAGCGGAACAGACCCTCTTCCGTGCCCTGTCAGAATGAAACAGTTTGGCAAAATGCGCTTTAAAAAACGCGGGTGTTTGACGATAAAGGCGTAATAATATCACAAAAGACCTCCCATGTTGTTAAAATATACAAAAAAGAGAGTGCCTGATGTGGCTGTGTTCGATAAATGTCTATCTTTGCGAGTGCGGGCGTCGCCAACGAATGGCGCCGTTGTCGCAGTAACAGATTAACAGAAAAGAAAATTATGAAAAAGTATGTATGTGAGACATGTGGATATGTATACGATCCGGAAGTGGGCGATCCAGACAGCGGCATAGCTCCCGGAACAGCGTTTGAGGATATACCCGACGATTGGGTATGCCCGCTCTGCGGAGTAGGTAAGGACGACTTCTCTCCGGTGGAGGATTGATACGGCTGTGGAAAACAGACAGACTGTATACAAATTCGGTATGACACGCGCTGCTCTCCATCAAAAGGAGGCAACGCGTGTTTTTTGTTTCTGCACGCGCGGACGGTGGCTTACGACACACGGTGACGGCTTTTTCCTGACATAGGCGGGGCTGACGCGTCTGTGCGGAATGCGCGGAAAGAAAACCGTAAACAATATAACCTGTAACCGATATTGTTATGAACGACCTTTTACATATAGCATCACATTTTCTCATAAAGGGCACACCGGTGAGTGTGAAGCCGCTCGGGGACGGACTGATAAACGACACCTACAAGGTGATAACAGCCGGAGAGGACACTCCCGACTATGTGTTGCAGCGCATAAATACTGATATATTCACCGACGTGGACATGCTCCAGCGCAACATCATCAGCGTGACCGGACACATAAGGAGCAAGCTCCGCGAGGCGGGAGAGACCGACCTGAGCCGCAAGACGCTCACAGTGGTCATGGCGGACGACGGCAAAGCCTACCGCAGGGAGGACGGCAGCTGCTGGCGCATGACGGTGTTCATACCGCGCGCGAGAACGTTCGACACGGTGGACACAGCCCACTCCTACAGTGCCGGAACGGCTTTCGGACGCTTCGAGGCAATGCTCGCCGACATTGGGGAGATGCCGGGCGAGATCATTCCCGACTTCCACAACATGGAACTGCGCCTCCGCCAGCTCGACGACGCGGTGACTAACGACGCCGCCGGACGTGCGAGTGGCGTGCGCGACCTGCTCGGCGAACTGGAGAGACGCGCCTTTGACATGTGCGAAGCCGAGCGTCTGCACCGCGAGGGCGTGCTTCCCAAACGTGTGTGCCACTGCGACACGAAGGTGAACAACATCATGTTCGACGAGGACGGAAGTGTGCTCTGCGTGATAGACCTCGACACGGTGATGCCCGGCTTTATCTTTTCAGACTACGGCGACTTCCTCCGCTCGGCGGCGAACACAGGACTCGAGGACGACCCCGACCCCGGAAACGTCAGCTTCGACATGGACATCTTCCGCGCGTTTACGCGGGGATACATCGCTGAGGCGCGCTCTTTCCTGCTTCCGGTGGAGACATCCCGCCTGCCTTACGCCGCCGCGCTTTTCCCCTATATGCAGTGTGTGAGGTTCCTGACCGACTATATCAACGGCGACACATACTACAAGACGCGCTATGAGGAGCACAATCTTGTGCGCGCGCGGGCACAGTTCAGACTGTTGCAGAGCGCGGAGGAGCATGCCGGAGAGATGCGTGCCTTTGTGGAGTCGTGCCTGTAAGGGTTTATAAATCGTATTCCGACGTTTCATGGCTTTGCTGACATCATCCGCAGAACAATATGGCGGATGATGCCGGGCAGACATATGTCTGATGACGTATCCGACTTTCAGAAACCGTCACCTTATTGAGTTCATCAGCAGCTTAGCGAACTCCCATATTATTATTCCTCCCGCCACACTCACGTTGAGCGAGTGTTTCGTGCCGAACTGCGGTATCTCTATGCACATGTCGGAGAGGTCCACAACCTCCTGGCTGACGCCCTTCACCTCGTTGCCGAGCACCACCGCGTAGCGGCGTGAGGGGTCGAGAGTGAGCCGGTCGAGCATTGCCGAGCCTTCAGCCTGTTCCACCGACGCCACCACATAGCCCGCGTCGTGCAGGCTCCTCACGGCTTCCGCCGCCGTGGGATGGTAGGTCCAGTCCACCGAGTCCTCTCCTCCGAGGGCTGTCTTGTGTATCTCCGCGTTTGGCGGTGTCGCCGTTATGCCGCACAGACATACCCGTTCCACGCGGAAGGCGTCGCACGTGCGGAACACCGCTCCCACGTTGTGCAGCGACCGCACGTCGTCGAGCACCACCGTGAGCGGCAGTTTCTCCGACTGTTTGAACTCGTCTATCGTGAGCCGCCGCATCTCTATCGTTCTCAGTTTTCTCATCTTTCGTTCATGTGTAGAGCCTGTGAAGCGGTGCGAAAGACGCCGGCTCCACAGGCTTTATGTATGTTCATGTTGTCAGGTGTGTCACCATTCTATATCGACCTTCACGCCGTCGGGATTGTTCTCGAACTTCAGCAGCAAAGTGTTGTGGTCTGCGCGGTTCCACTTCCACGAGTCTGTCTTCGTGCCGTCGAGCCTCACGCTCTTCGGCTTTGAGGGCAGGAGGATGCGCATGACGTTGGATGTCTGAGCCGGACTCTTTGCCGTGAACGAGTAGCTCTTAGCCGTCCGCCGCTCGTCATACTGCCTTGACGCTGCGGCGAGCACCTGCGGCTGTTTCTTGTCTTTCACCCTTGCGATGCTGAAGAGGAACGCCTGCTCGCCGGGCTTTACTATTTTCTGCTCCACGACGGGCAGCTCGGGGTCGAACAGGTCGATGAAAGAGCCTTTCAGAGTGAGCGGACAGTCGCCCGCCTCACTCTCATCCACGACAGCCGCCAGAGTGTAGCATCCGCGCTCAAGATAGAACGAATTCTTTATCTCGAGCCTGCCGTAGGCTTTCCTCACGGTCTCCATGAGCTTGGCGTCGCCGCCTTTCTCCAGCACATACTCCTTGGGGTCGTGCCGCAGGACGTACACCTTGCCCTTGCCATACGTGTAGGTTCCCTCCGCGGCATTGCGCGGCATGCCCATCATCTCGAAGAGATGCTCCGACGGAGCCTTGTATGCGTTGCCGTCCTTGTTCCACCATTCCAACACGCTCTGGTAAGGGTCGTCGTCGCGTCCGCTGTATATGAGCTGTCCGCCGTTGCCCACCCATTCCGCTATGTTCTTGTGGTAGGCAGCGTCGAGCGGCTTCATGTTTGAGTAGGACATGAGCAGCACCTTGGTGTTCTTCCACGTGTCGGCATATCCTGTGTTCTCTATGTGCACCACGGAGACGGGTATTCCCCTTTTGAGAAGGGGCAGAGCCTCTCCGTAGAAGTTGCTGAGCTGCGGGTCGTCGTAGCCCTCCACCGGTCTGGGAGAGCGTTGGAACATGAGCGAGTTTGCCATGAGCACGCTCACGCCCTGCGATCCGCTCACGCGGTTGTCGGACAGCGGCATGCTGTTGAGCGTGTTTATCATCACCTGCATCTGCGTGGAGTAGAAGCGGGGGATGCGTGCCTTCTTGTCGCTTGACGCGCTCACGCGGTAGAGACCCTCGTATATGCGGTCGGGCCACGGCATCACCTCGTAGTCGGCTATCTGCGGATAGAGCAGCTGCGCGGTGAACGTCGCCTGATAGTTGCGCTTGTAGTCCTGCCAGTCTTTGGCGCGGTCCTCTATCGGGTCGGTGAGGAAGAACATCTTCCTGCCCGTCGGGCGTGTCATCGACTCCATGCAGCCGTACTCCAGGAAAGCCGTCTCGAACACCCTTTCGCGCGCCTTGCCGTTGAAGTAGTTGGGCTCGCGCGACGTGCCTGTCCACACCTGTGCTATGTAGCCGTCGCAGCTTTCCATCGACGCGAGCGACGCTTCCGGCGACACTATCTGCCACTGCGAGTAGTTGAGCAGCGAGTGTGTGGGCACGTAGCAGCGCACGTCCATGCCCTTCTCCCGTCCGTACTGCTTGGCGTAGGTGAACGCCTCGTCGAGCGCGCGGTAGTAAAGATGATACTTGAGCTTGTTCGACAGATAGGTGTTCTCAGCCGACTCGTGCTGCGGACGCCAGTCGAATCCGTAGTATTCCTTCCATTCGCGCTTGAACGACTCGCTGTATCCGCTGCGCGCCCAGAACTCCGGCTCCTCGAGGAATATGGCGTCTATTCCCGCGTCGATGACGGGTCTGATCTGCCGTTCCTTGAAATACTTGAGGTAGTTCTTCGTCGGCACGATGTAGGGAATGAGGTGTCCGTGCCATATGGTGTCGCCCTGCATGGTCTTCTGTCCCTCGTCCAGATGCCACTTGCCGTCCCATTTGCCGGTGAAGTAGTCCTGATATCCGCCCCAGGCGATGCCGGTCATGAAGTGCGTGGTGTAGCCCCTGTCGCGCCACGACTGCACCCTCTGTCTGAAGGTGAGTCCCGGACGGTCGTCCGTTCCGTACACCATCACCACGTCAGCCCTTATGTCGGTGACGGGTTTCCATTTACCTGACGTCTGGAACGTCGTTTTCTCTCGCTTCTGCTGTGCCGGAGCGGCTACGGCGATGGCTGCGAGTGCCAGCGGTATGAGCAGTCTTTTCATTGCTGTAGTATGTTCAGGTTTGTTATGTCTTGATTGCAGTGAGTATGTCTTGTGCCTGTGCAGGGAGTCACTGCGCGCCTTTTTCCTTGCTGCTGAAAGCCAGCGCGTACATGCGTATCTGCTTCACCATGGCGAGCAGACCGTTTGAGCGGGTGGGCGAGAGATGGTCTTTCAGTCCGATGCGCTCTATGAAATAGAGGTCGGCGGAGAGTATCTCTTCCGGTGTGTGTCCGCTTATCACCTGTATGAGCAGTGCTATTATGCCCTTGACGATGAGCGCGTCGCTGTCTGCCGTGAACGTTATCACGCTGCCGTCGTAGTCAGCCTGGAGCCACACGCGGCTCTGGCAGCCGTCTATGAGGTTCTGTCCGGTCTTGTAGCGGCTGTCGAGCGGCTCGAGCTCCGAGCCGAGGTCTATGAGCATCTGATACTTGTCCATCCAGTCGGTGAATCCTGCGAACTCCTCTATCACTTCGTCTTGTGCTTCGTTTATAGTCATTGTCTTATGTGCGTTTATGTTTGTAAGATATATAATGCAAACTTAGTCATTTTTTTTCAATATACGTCCTGTTGCGGCGAATAATTGCGGTGTGGGAGCGTCAGCCGGGCGTCTGTAGGGCGTGCGGGGCTTCCGGGCGGGGCGCAGGCATGTGAGGAGCGGGGTGGAGGAGAGGCGCGGAAGTGCATAAATATGCGTTCTTGTGGTAAAATGTTTTGACAACGGAAAATCGTGAAAGAGAAATCCGGACCGCTCCTCCGGCATGGCTGACCGATGCGGAACGGGCTCTTCCGCATCCGGACGCATGGAGCTGCTGACCGTGAAAGAGGCGTCTGAGGGACGGAACGGGCTCTTCCGCGCCTCAGAAAGGGCTTTTCCGGTGTGCGATATGGTGTGTCTTGTGGTGCGGAACGGGCTTTCCGACGGTATGAAAAAGCCTCTTCCGCAGGGCACGGAAGGCTTTGCCGACAGGTGTGAAAGCATAAACGGCTGACTGCCAGACCGATAGCCAAAACGCTCAAAACCCGCGTATTCGCGTCGGGATGTGCTCCGTCCGGCAAATACGCGGGTTTTGGCGCGTTGTGATGAATATTTATTCGTTGCGCGGAGACACTTTCCGCATAATTATGCAAGTGCGTCCGCGCGCCTCTGGTCCGGCTGAGGGTGAGGGTGGGTCAGTCCTTTCTTTCCACCTTCACCAGCTTGAAGAGCTTGTCGCTCGGTCTTATCTTGTCTGGCACTCGGAACGAGACGCGCGTCCCCTTGCGCGCTGTCTCCACCGCGCTGTTGTCGTCGTGTATCTCCTCCACGGTGACATACATCACTCCGGTGGTAGGTCCGGTGATGAGCATGCGGTCGCCCACGGAGAACTCGGAGGCTTCGCAGGAGAACTCCGCCACTCCAAGCCGGGAGAAATACTTCACTCCCCGTCCCACGTAAACCTTGCGCTCGGTGGCGTTGGAGCCGTAGTTCCTGTTCCATTCGCCCAGACGCTGTCCCTGATAGTAGCCGTCCCAGAAGCCACGGTTGAAGACAGTGGCGAGCCGTTCGTCCCATTCGTCCTTCCTCTCTTCGGTGAACGTGCCGTCGAGCACGGCTGCTATGGCTTCCCTGTAGCACGTCACGACGTTGTAGACATACTCGGGTCCGCGCGCGCGTCCCTCAATCTTGAACACCCTTACGCCCGCCTTCATCATGCGGTCGATGAAACGTATGGTCTTCAGGTCCTTGGGGCTCATGATGTATTTGTTGTCTATCTCGAGCTGTGTGCCCGTTTCGTTGTCGGTCACGGTGTAGGAGCGGCGGCACAGCTGCATGCATTCGCCCCGGTTGGCGGAGCGTCCGGTGTTGTCGAGACTCATGTAGCACTTGCCGCTTACAGCCATGCACAGCGCGCCGTGGCAGAACATCTCTATGCGCACCCGCTGTCCTTTGGGTCCGCGTATGTCCTGCTCCTCTATCTGCCGGTGAATCTCCGCCACCTGGTCAAGGTTGAGCTCGCGCGCGAGCACCACCACGTCGGCAAATCGTGCGTAGAACTTCAGTGCCTCGATGTTGCTTATGTTGAGCTGTGTGGAGAGGTGCACCTCCACCCCAAGGCTGTTGCAATAGGTCATCACCGCCACGTCGCTGGCTATCACGGCTGTTATGCCTGCCTCGCGCGCGGCGTCGATTATTGTGTGCATTGTGGCGATGTCCTCACCGTAGATTATGGTGTTCACCGTGAGATAGCTCTTTATGCCGTGTGCGGCGCATATGGAGGCGATGTCGCGCAGGTCGGCTATGGTGAAGTGGTTTGCCGAGTGCGACCTCATGTTGAGCTGTTCCACACCGAAGTAAACCGACCCCGCGCCTGCCTGTATGGCAGCCGCCAGACTCTCCCGCGAGCCCACGGGAGCCATTATCTCGAATTCGCTGACTGTATGTTCCATATAGTTTGAAAGAGAATTTATTTGTGTTTGTCTGAAATGCATATGCCTCGGGACACTGCCTCCGGCATTTCATAAAAAGTGCCCACCGTCAATGCCGGTGGGCTAAATAATTACTTTAACAATCTTTAAATCTTTAAATTATGAAAAAAAAGTTGATTTGCAAATATACAAAAAATAAAATAACAGCAAGCGGTTTGGCATGTTTTTTTGCATATACTCCGCACAATGGGGCTGTTTTGTGCATCTGTCAGTACACGAAGATGCGATAGTCCTCTATCTGTCCTCCTGCATCCTGTGATGTGGCAGGAAGACATTCCACCGCGCTTACGGTCTGTTCGGCACCCATGTCGATGACGAGCAGGTGCGGAAGAGGTGCTCCCGGGGCTGTTTTCCACCACGTGGACTCCTGAAGGTCGAACGCCTTGTCGCCCGTGTGGTTGCCATTGTCGGCATCCTCGCTGTCGGCATATCTGGTGCTCCACGAGCTTCTGTCAGCCTGTTGTCCGTCAGCGTCGATGACACGTATCTCGGCAATCGCCGCTGTCCCGTCCGCATCCCTGACAGACCGGCACTCTATTGCCAGATAGCGTCCGCGTGCCGGTGAGGCGAGCCTTACAGTCTGCCAAGCCCGTCCCGGTGCGAAGCTGCCTGCCGCCGCGGGCGTCGCCGAATTGAGGTCGGGGCGGTCGCCGGGGGTGTTGTGGCGGTTGCTCTTCTCCAGTTTCAGACGGTCGAGCACCGGACTGTCCTGTCCCCATGTCTCGTTGTTTGCCGGTCCTGCCACGTCGAGCACCACTATCTCGTTTTCTCCTTTCCTCAGCCAGCATCCCGGCACGTAGAGCGTCTGTTGCGGCCCGATGCTCCAGAACCTGCCTATGGCATGTCCGTTGACATAGACAAGTCCCTTGCCCCATGTCTCCATGTTGACGAACGTGTCGCCGGTCTTGTTCAGACGGAAGAAGCCCCGGTAGTATCCTGCGCGCGAGTGGAGCAGGGGAGCGGTGTGTGAGCCGTCCTTGCAGCGGGTGAAGGCGCGCAGGGCGTTGCCGTAGGAGTCGGGCAGTGTGCGCATGGTCCAGCTGTCCGGTCTCCACGTCATGCCTTCGCCGCCTTTGCCGGCAGTAATGGTGACGTCGCCGGTGAGCCCCTTGAAGTCTTTTATAGCCCGTCCGAAGTTGATGCGTCCCATGCCTTCTACGACGATGTCGAGTCTGTCTCCGCTGCCGACGGGCGGCAAGGCTACGGTCGTCTCGTTGCGCGTCCGGTCGGCTCGTCCGGTGTATCTGCCGTTCAGATAGACCATGGCGTAGTCGTGCGCGCCTTTGAGGACGAGCGTCGACGGAGTTTTTATTTCCGGAAGAGATGCGGAGTAGATTGCTGTCCCCCATCCCATGTCGAGCTCCTCGAACGTGAGCGGACGCTGTGAGGTGAGCATTGTGTCGGCTCCGGCAGCCAGCGGAGCGTATTCGTCAAGGCTGAAGCGTGGGATGTTTATAAGCGGGGCAGGCTGAGAGGGGATGTCGGGCAGGGGAGTGTCGGAATGTTTCTGCATGACGCGGCGCAGCTCGTGATATTTCGGTGTGGGCTGTCCGTACTCGTTTATGGGCGCGTCGTAGTCGTAGGAAGTCACGTCGGGGGCGAATCCCGGAGAGTTAGCTCCTGCCCAGTGACCGAATGACGTGCCTCCGTGGGTCATGTAGAGCGAGAACGATATGCCCTTCGACAGCATCTCGTCTATGCCTTGCGTCATTGCCGCAGCAGGACGTGTCTCGTGGCGCGCTCCCCATTTGTCGAACCATCCGCTCCAGAACTCCGAGCACATGAGAGGCGACCCGGGGCGCAGCTTGCGCAGGCGTTCGAACTGGCTACCGATGTCCGAGCCCGTGCCGAAGTTCATTGTCCACACAAGGTCGTCCAGAGCGTTGAGGGTGAAGTTGCTCGCCCAGTCGCACTGGAAGAGAGTTACCTTGCCGAATCCCGACCGTCTCACTATGTCGCGTATTGCGCTCACGTATGCCTTATCCTCTCCGTAAGAGCCGTATTCGTTCTCCACCTGCACCATGATTATTGGTCCGCCGTTCTGTATGGTGAGGGGGGCGAGCTGTTCGCCCACCTTTGCCATGAAGCGCGAGACACGCTCCATGAAGTAGGGATCCTGACTGCGCAGGCTTATGTCCTTCTTCTTCAGCAGCCACCACGGCAGTCCGCCCATCTCCCACTCGGCGCACACGTAAGGTCCGGGACGCACTATGACGTACATGCCGTTGCGCTGTGCCAGGCGGCAGAAGGCTGCTATGTCGTTCTGTCCGGTGAAGTCGAACTCGCCCTCGCGCTGCTCGTGTATGTTCCAGAACACGTAGAGGCATATGGTGTTCATGCCAAGCGCGCGGCACATCCGTATGCGGTGCTCCCAGTAAGGGCGCGGAATGCGCGGATAGTGCAGTTCGGCGGCTTTCACGGTGAAGGGCTTTCCGTTGAGCAGAAACGTCTTGTCGCCTGCGGTGAACGAGCCTCCGCCGTTGCCTGCGGAGCATGCCGTGTGCCCTGCCATAGCCATTACGGCTGCGAGCAGCAGTGAGAGTAAGATGGAGTGTCTCATAATCTTTGTTTTCAGGTTTTTATTTATTACGATGCTGTTGTGCGTGGACGTGCCGTCCGGAGCGTTTCCGGAGGTGTGGGGAAGAAGCCTGCCGGCAAGCCGCGCAAGAGTCTGCCCCGACGTGTGCCTGCATAGGTCTGCTTGTGCAAAAATAGTGTTTTATCCGCAAATATCAAAAACATGCGGATATTATATGCCCCGTCCGAAATGCATTGTCGCCTCATCGGCTTTGGCTCTCCCGCCTTGCCATATGGTGTGATGGCGTGCATTTACATTTCATACATATTGTTCAGATGTGGAACGGGGCAGAGGCATGAATCCTTTATTTGTCAAAACGAAAACGGAGAATCTGCATCGCGCAGACTCTCCGTTTGTGAGCAGTATTAATAAAGCGTGTCCGCGCGGCGGTGGCAGTGCCTTGTGCCGCACGTGTCGCGTTATGTCATGTCAGTTGAGTGCCGGCACCTTGACCGATACCGATTTACCGTCGGCATATGTGGCTGTGATGACATACACACCCTTTGCGAACCGGCTGAGGTCCACTGTAGCCTCTTCCGCACCGGGCTTGGAGGTCATCAGGCAGCGTCCGGTGAGGTCGCTCACCTTCAGAGCGGCGATGGTCTTGCCGCCCTTTATCGTCACGTTGCCGCCGTTGAGCGTTATTCCGAGACCCTCCTGCTCCACCGAGCCGATGGCGGTGAGCTCTCCGTTGACCATGTAGACAGGTATTCTGATGAAGCTGTTGAACGGATCGTTGGTGCTTACTTCAAGATAAGCCTCATAGATGCCTTCTTCCAGACCCTGCGGAGTGAAGCTTACGTTGAGCTTGCCTTCACTTCCTGCTGCCACCTCCATGCTCTTCTTGTCTGTGCTGAGCCAGCTGATTGCCGGAGTGCGGTCGCCGGTGACGTTGGCGCGGATGCAGTAGTTGTAGTCCAGTTCGAGGTCTGCCATCGACCACCATGTGCTTCCACCGATGTTCACGAGGTCGCCGAAGCCAATCACGGCAGGACCCTCATCCAATCCGATGTAGTAGCCTGTGGCGACGATGTTTTCCATCCTGACGCCTATCCAGAGGTCGGTTGTGCCTATCTCAACGGGCTGTGAGAGCACCACGTGGTTCCATGACTGAGCCTTCGGGGTGAATGCCTGCTCGGTGATGAGGTCTCCGCACTCGCTCTGCTTCTTCTGTCCGTATATCACTATGCTCGCGCTCTCGGGCACATCGCCTACGTATACGTCGACACTGCTTACGGTCATGCCTTTAAGGCTTGAGAGCATCGCGCCCGGATAGAGGCTTGCGAATGTCGCGCTTGGGGCGTTGCCGATGCCTATGCAGTCGTATACGTCGCTGTCATACTTCAGCACATACTGTGTGGCAGGGTCGCTCTCGGGAGCTTTCTGTGCCACGGCTTTCATGCATGCCGCCTTGAGCTGTCCCTTGAACTCGGCTTTGGGAGCCACCTTGGCTGCGTAGTTGCTTGTGGGAGCGTTGGGGAGCACATACTTGAAACCGATGCCGGCGTTGAGCGTTCCTCCTCCGTTGTTGGTGAGTGTGAGCACGCTTGTGGCGTCCTTTCCGTCGGTGGCTTGCTCTATGACGGTCTTGTCGACAACCGTTACAGGGTCTTCCGGTGACGGCTCAACGACGATGGTGTAGTCTTCCACCTCACCGTTGTAGAACGAGCTTGCAGGATCCGGGGTGTAGTAATAGGGCAGGGCGATGAGGCGCATGCGGTGCTCGCCGATCTTGGCACCCTCCGGCACGCTTATCGTCGCAACTGCCTTGCCGCCATTTTCGTCGGCATCGAACGAGTCGAACACAACCTGCTCGTCGTAGCTGAAGGTGTAGTCGCCGTTCCAGTCGATGAACACGCCGAGTGTGGGCTCGTAGTCGTTGGACTCGATGGTGACGTTGAGCGTCTGCTTCTCACCTGCTCGGAAGACTGCCTTCTGGTCGGTGTAGTCGCTGTATGTGGAGCCTTCGCTCGTGTTGTTGATTGAGCCCAGTGACACGTTTGTGATGTTTATCACGTTGGGGACGTATATCTCACATTCCGGATACTCGTTTGCTACGGTTGTCTCAACGGTCTTGGAGAGCGACTGATAAGACTTCAGCTCGTCGCCCGGAGTGACGTTCTTTACTGTGACAACGTGTTTTCCGCCGGAGCAGTCGGCACGTGCGGTGAACGTGTATTTGTAGCTTTCGAACGGTTCGATGGTGGCGTTGACATCCTCTGTAGCCACGAGCACACCGTCGACATAAAGCTCGAGACGGGCGTCGCTGATGGCTTTCTTGCCGATGTTGGTGAGTTCCACCTGAACCTTCTCATACTTGCCGGAAGCCGACGACAGCGGAGTCATGAAACGCTCTATCTGCAGTGCCTTGTCGGCGTTGTAGCTTCCGTCACCGTAGAGACAGAAGGCGCATGCGTTCTGACCGCTGTACGACTCGTTGATGATGTCCTTCTGAAGGGCTGTGAGATTGCCGCCAACGGTGAATACGGCAAACCGGCACGAAGGCGAGTCGCCCATGTCCTTGGCGTTGATCTGTATGTAGCCGTGCTCGAGATTGATGGTCTGTCCGAGCGGAACCTTGAATTCGTATATCGGGGTCGTGCCTGTGTCGCCCAGACCTTCGAGCACCACGTTGGTGTTTTCGCCTATGAGGTCGACTTCTTTCTGCATGACACACTTGCCTGGGAGTCCGTCCTCACCCTCCTCATATATGCCGATGGTGAAGGTGACGGGTTTTGTCATGTTTAAATCCTCGTCCGTCTCGCCGCGCTCATGGCAGTAGATCCAGTCGTATGCCTCCTCGTCAAAGTAGTTGAAGAAGCCGAGGAAGCGCACCTCATTGAATGTGTAGAAGCAGTCGTCGAAGTATTGGTAATACTCCATTCCGAGCTCGGGGCGTCCGGCGTCGGCGCATGCCGATCCTGTCCATGCTGTGTTTTCGGTGTACTCATTGCCGTAGACAGAGCCTTCCTTGCAGGAAAGGACGTCGTAGACTGTCTCCTGCGCAAATGCCTTTACTTTCTTTCCCTCGCTCACTCTGTACAGATGGGTCTTGCCGTCGACCTTGAATCCGTACTTGTCAGACAGTTCGGCAGGCGGTGTGAAACCGCGTTGTGCGAACGCTGTAGCGGCAAAGGCAGCCGCCATGAACATAGTGTAGATCTTTTTCAAATAAAACTTCGTTCCGCGTTGACATAGGTTTTGAAAAACATTATTATGTGAGGAATCCTCCCGAATAGTGGATACCGCGGATATAACCGGTGTCGGTTGGATTGTTATAAAATTCGTCTGCAAAGTTAATAAAATTTGTTTCAACAAACAAAATGTTACTGAATTTTATGTATAAACTTACATATTGTCCGATTTATGATGCTATTTATTTCAATTATTCATACATTGACGTATGAAGACGGGAGCGCAATAGAAAACCATGAAAGTAGAGTTTGCTGACATGCGGTTTTAATACCGTTGTGACACATGGCGGATGCCGTGGGGTGGGGAAAGCAGGATTTAAGGATGATATTCGCTGCTAACGAAAGTAGAGACGCAAGATTTTGCGTCTCACGAAGGGGAATATGCGATTATTGTCAGCGGTTTGTTGAATGAGTGTATTGGTATGGGCGGAACGTGAGACGCAAAATTTTGCGTCTCTACTGGGGAGATATGCTGTTATTGACAGCGGTTTGTTGAATGAGTGTATTGGCATGGGCAGGACGGGAGACGCAAGATTTTGCGTCTCTACTGGGCTGGCGCCGTTGATGGAAATGGGGAATATGTATGCTATAGAAAGTTTATTATGGTGTGTTTCCATGTGCGGATGAGTTCTTCTTCGGTGTAATCCATCAGGTAAGCGTCGGATGTCTGCCATCATAATTTTCTCTTAACGGCATAAAAATAGAGGAAATTTTTCGTAAATTTCCTCTATTTCCCTTATCCAGATTGTTATTTTCCTTATTTTCAGAACATGCTCCGGTGTCATTTCTCCGTGCCTAAACGCCTCATCCATTTGCCTCCCGCCATGCAGGCGATGCCTATGGCTATGAACGGCAGACTGAGAATCTGACCCATGTTGATGGGCAGGGAAGCCTCGAAAGGCTCCTGTATCTCTTTGGTGAACTCGATGAGGAAGCGGGCTGTGAAGATGTAGGTGAGGCACATACCGAAGAAGAACCCTGTGCCCACACGCTGCGGACGGCGGCGGTATACACTCCATCCTATGAACATGAGGAGGGCGTATGCGATTGCCTCGTAGAGCTGTCCTGGGTGGCGCGGCAGCATGTCTATCTGCTGGAAGACGAATGCCCATGGCACGTCTGTGGGCTTGCCGATTATCTCGGAGTTCATAAGGTTGCCTATGCGGATGAAGAACGCCGTGGCAGGAGTGGCTATTGCGATGTTGTCGAGCACACGCCAGATGTTCAGTCCGGTCTTTCTGACATACAGCCAGAGCGCGATCATCAGTCCGAAGGTACCTCCGTGGGAGGCGAGCCCGCGGTATCCGGTGAAGTGCCAGTCGCCGTTGCCGTTGAACTCTATGGGCAGAATCATCTCCACGAAGTGTGTCCACGACGAGAGATATACGTCGGGCTGATAGAACAGGCAGTGCCCGAGGCGCGCTCCGATGAGTATTCCTATGAAGCAGTAGAGGAAGAGCGGTTCGAAGAGCTCGTCCTTTATCTTCTGCTCTTTGTAAAGTTTTCTTACGATGAGATAGGCGAGAAGGAGTCCCACCAGCCAGCACAGCGAATACCAGTGCATTGACAGTGGACCTATGCGGAACGCTGTGTCGTCGGGATTCCACAGTATGTATGAAAGGTTTGAGTTCATGAGTTGCTGTTTGTATGGTTTGTTTTCCGGTCATCACGTGGCGTGACGGCTTCCGCCGTTTGTGCTGCGCGGTGATTGTGGCGGTCAGACGTTGAAGCGGAAGTGCATTATGTCACCGTCCTGCACCACGTAGTCCTTTCCCTCGATGGCAAGCTTGCCAGCCTCGCGCACGGCAGCCTCGGAGCCGTATTTTATGTAGTCTTCGTACTTTATAACCTCTGCGCGGATGAATCCTTTCTCAAAGTCGGTGTGTATCACTCCCGCACACTGCGGAGCCTTCCACCCCTTGTGGTAGGTCCATGCCTTCACCTCCATCTCTCCGGCGGTGATGAATGTCTCGAGGTTGAGCAGTGAGTAGGCTTTTTTTATGAGTCGGTTGACGCCGCTTTCCTCCAGTCCCAGCTCTTCGAGAAACATCTGTTTGTCCTCGTAGGTGTCGAGTCCGGCTATGTCCTCCTCGGTCCTTGCCGCTATGACGAGCATCTCCGCGCCCTCGGCTTCTGCCACTTTGGCGACCGCTTCGGAGTATCTGTTGCCCGTCTTCGCGCTTGTCTCGTCGACGTTGCAGACGTATAGCACGGGTTTGGCGGTGAGCAGGAAGAGGTCGTGCGCCACCTTCTGCTCCTCCTTGCTTTCGAAGGTCACGGTGCGGGCATTCAGTCCTTTGTCGAGCGCAGCCTTGTATGCCTCAAGCACTCCTACCGCAATCTTGGCGTCCTTGTTGCCCCCCACGGCAGCCTGTTTCTGCTGTTTGGCAAGCTGGCTCTCGATGGTCTCGAGGTCTTTGAGCTGCAGTTCGGTGTCTATTATCTCCTTGTCTTCAAGAGGGTTTACCGCAGCTCCTCCCTCGCGTACGATGTTGTCGTCGTCGAAGCAGCGCAGTACGTGTATTATGGCGTCGGTCTCGCGTATGTTGCCAAGGAACTTGTTGCCCAGTCCTTCGCCCTTGCTCGCGCCCTTCACCAGTCCGGCTATGTCCACAATCTCGCATGTTGCGGGTACTATGCGTCCCGGGTGTACTATCTCGGCGAGGCGTGTGAGCCTTTCGTCGGGCACTGTTATCACGCCCACGTTGGGTTCTATGGTGCAGAAAGGAAAGTTGGCTGCCTGTGCCTTGGCGTTCGACAGACAGTTGAAAAGAGTCGATTTGCCCACATTAGGCAATCCTACGATACCACATTTTAATGACATTTCTTAAATACGTATTTAATTGAATCCGGCTGCGAAGTTACTACTTTTTTCCGAGACGGGGGCAACGGCGTGTGATAATAATGTGTGAAATTGCGGCTTAGACGTATGCTGCCGTGTGCGTGAGACGCTCATGTGGTGGTGTCGAACATGCGTCGCATAGCGCATATGTCGGCTTCAGCCTCTCCTCGCATGATGTATCTGTCGCGGTGGGTTTCTGTGTCGTGCAGTATGGTTGCGGCTTTCTGACTGTCGTGTTCGAGATGCAGCGCGATGGCGCAGAGCAGCCTCGGTTTTGAGGATGAGTATGAGGCGGTGCGGCGTATGTATGCGGTGAGGTCGGGGGTGAGCAGTGCGCGCGCCTCGTCTTCGTAGCCGAGCATGAGCGAGGTGAACGCAAGCTCGCAGTCAATCTCCTTCTCATATATGTCGGGAAGGGTGGGGCGGCGGTCGCGTATGGCAGTGAGCATGGTGTGCGCGCGGCTGTAGTCGGCTCTGTCAATCTCCCTGGCGACGGCGAACATGTCTGTCACGACGTTTATCAGACCGTATCCTTCGCCGCTGTCGGGAATATTGAACCATTCCTGCGGAAAGTCTTTCGGACGCATGCCGTTCTGACACAAGGCGTGAGCACGCAGTTGAAGGACGAAGTGACGTCGCACTTGCATATCGCGGAGCATGAGCCGTATGTTGCCCGCATCGTTGTACATGCCGTTTATTTTCATCGGAATACCGTTGATAATGGCAGTCCACAGACCTGCGATAACGATGAAAAGCGCAAGAAGAAAAGCGAACATGCCGCTGTCTGCGGAGTGTATGAAGAAGTATGGTACGGCTGCGGCGGTGAGCAATATGTTTGCCGCCACGCCTGCGGCATTGTATATCACGAACGGCACCTTGGCGGCGTCTCCTTCCGGTGGCAGCATTATGCATTGTCCGCCTGTGCCAGGAATGTTGAAGCGGCGCACTATGTAGCGTCCGTCGCGACGCAGGAGTGTGAGACTGAAAATGCGGAACGACACGAAGCGGTAGCCTGTAAGAAGTCCTCCGACAAGGTGTCCGCCCTCATGCACTATGATGTGCAGCACAAAGGCGATGGCGAGTGCGACGAACGACAACAGGCATCCGACGGCTACGGACGCTAATCCGTCGCCCACAAGAATGTCGAAGAAGCGAGCTGGAGTGATGTCTGTGAACAGCAGGCATGCTGCCAACACCAGCGCGATGCCTGCGACCGAACCGATGATAAAGCCTTTAATGATATGGAATATTTTTTTCATGAGAGGTTATTTATAGTGCAAAGTTAATGTTTTTTCTGTTTTATATCATTTTTATCAAGTATATACATTAATTTTATTTCCTAAGGTGTGCAGGCACGTATCTACTTGTTGAGATTTATAAAGAAGCGTTATGCTTATCGTTCAGTCGTAAACCTATGAATAATCCAATACAGTATACGATGATAGCATCGTGATTCTCCATGTGATATAATGTTGGACTACTTTGTTTTATCTTGTATTTTGGACTCACATATGGTCTCAGACTGAAAATGTGTCATAGCAGTTCCACGCTTCTCTGTCGAATTTATTAATGTCTCACATGTGACTGATGGGGCTGTAAATATAAAATTATGAGAGATTTTTTTTTTAACTGTCATTTCTTCTTATCACAGCATTGTTTGTGTGGCCATGTATATTTATCCCTGGTACCAAAGCAGTGTTGCCTGAAGGATACAACGTTACGGCAACGGTTCTGGCGAATACTGATATTGCTATCGAATAGAGAAGGAGTACTGTATTTACAGTATCTTGTTTTTTTATAATGTAGGAATATTAAATCAACTCAGGCATCTTTCTATTCTTATAACAGATGGAAAAGATGCCTGAGTTTTATCTTCCTATAATATAAAAGTGCTGTTTTGTGTTGTGATGAGGATATATTTGTTTATAGGAGACGATATAAATTTATGATGAAACTCAATGTGCCTCGAGCCAGTTCGCGCCCCATCCGCAGTCTGCTACGAGCGGAACGTTGAGAGGGTAGGCGTTCTGCATCTCCTCAAGGACGATGCGCTGCACCTTCTCTTTTTCTTCCGGAAGGACGCTGAAGTTGAGTTCGTCGTGCACCTGAAGTATCATTTTCGACTTTATTCCCTCAGTTTTGAATTTCCGGCTGATGCGTACCATGGCTATTTTTATTATGTCTGCCGCCGAGCCTTGTATTGGGGCGTTGATGGCGTTGCGCTCTGCGAAGTTGCGGACGGTGGCGTTGTTCGAGTTGATGTCGGGCAGATAGCGGCGGCGGTGGAAGAATGTCTCCGCGTAGCCTTTTGCCCGTGCGGTCTCCTTACTCTGCTCCATGTATTGCGCCACCTTAGGGAACGACGCGAAATAGCCGTCAATCAGCTGTGCCGCCTCCGCACGGCTTATGTCCAGACGCTCGGCGAGTCCGAAGACCGTTATGCCGTAGATGATGCCGAAGTTGGCACGTTTGGCTTTGGTGCGCTGGTCGCGTGTCACGTCGGCAATGTCTTCCTTGTATATCTTCGCGGCTGTCGCGGCGTGTATGTCGTGCCCTAGGCGGAACGCTTCTGCCATGTTCTCGTCACCGCTGAGATGCGCCATGACGCGCAGTTCTATCTGCGAATAGTCGGCGGAGAAGAACAGGCAGCCTTCCTCCGGGATGAAGCAGCGGCGTATCTCCTTGCCGTCCTCCCCGCGGACGGGAATGTTCTGCAGGTTGGGGTCGCTTGAGGAGAGACGCCCGGTGGACGTCACAGCCTGGTTGAACGACGTGTGTATGTGTCCTGTACGTCTGTTGATGAGTTTCGGGAGAGCGTCGACGTATGTCCCGAGAAGCTTCTTCAGTCCGCGGTGGGCGAGTATGTCGTCCACGATGTGGTTCTTGTGGCGCAGCTGCTGCAGCACTTCCTCCGACGTGACATACTGTCCTGTCTTTGTCTTCTTGGGTTTGTCCACAATCTTCATCTTGCCGAAGAGAATCTCGCCCACCTGTTTCGGCGACGCGATGTTGAACTCCTCACCAGCCGCCTCATATATCTGCGTCTCGAGCTGGCGCATGCGCGAGGTGAGTATGGATGATGTCTCGGCGAGCGACTCAGTGTCGATGCGTATGCCGTTGAGCTCCATCTCCGCCAGCACGGGCATGAGAGGCATCTCTATTTCGTAGAACAGCTGTTCGGCTCCGCACTCCTTCAGTTTCGGCAACAGCACGTTGTAGAGTCGCAGGGTGATGTCGGCGTCCTCGGCGGCATACTCATACACCTCGGCAGGTTTCAGGTCGCGCATGTTCCGCTGGTTCCTTCCGCGCTCGCCGATGAGCTCTTCTATGTGTATGGTGCGGTAGTGGAGAAGAGTCTCCGCCATGTAGTCCATGTTGTGGCGCAGCTCGGGCTGTATGAGGTAGTGGGCTATCATAGTGTCGAACATCGGTTCTGCCAGACTCACGCCATAGTTGTGAAGCACCTCAAGATCGTATTTCAGATTCTGTCCTATTTTCAGAATCTCGGGGTTCTCATATAGCGGTTTAAATATATTTACAATTTTTTGAGCTTCTTCACGATTGTCGGGCACTGCCACGTAAAATGCCTTTTTTTCCTCGACAGAGAAGCTCAGACCCACCAGTTCAGCGTCGATTGGGTTGGTGGAAGTCGTTTCCGTATCCAGACTGAGAATTTCTTTTGTCAAAAAAAAGTCAAGAATTTTTCTCGCATCAGCCTCATTCTCAATCAGATAATATTCGTGTGGTGTTGTCTGAAGTGTCTCAAAACTCGCGTTTTCAGAACTTTCCGGCTCGTCGGTCGGATTTTCTGCAAAGAGATCAAGCTGTTGTTTAACACTTTTTTTATTATTTTTCGATTTGTTGAGAATCTTGTCCGCGAGCGTCTTAAACTCGAGTTCGTTGAATATCTCGCGCAGTTTCTGTTCGTCGGGCTCACCGAGTCTCATGCTGTCGAGGTCGAGGTCTATCGGCACATCGGTCCGGATGGTTGCGAGAAACTTCGACATGCGTATGTCGTCCACAGCGGTCTCCACTTTTTCGCGGAGCTTGCCTTTGATGTCGGCGGTATTGTCGAGCATGTTGTCCACGTCGCCGAACTGCGCTATGAGTTTCGCCGCAGTCTTCTCGCCCACGCCCGGACATCCCGGGAAGTTGTCTGCCGAGTCACCCATGAGAGCCAGAAGGTCGATGACGCGCTGCGGAGAGTCGATGGCATACTTGGCGCACACCTCCTTAGGTCCCATCTTCTCGTAGCCTCCTCCGTGGCGCGGGCGGAAGATGAACACATTGTCACGTACGAGCTGTCCGTAGTCCTTGTCGGGTGTGAGCATGTAGGTCTCCACCCCCAGCCCGCCCGCCTTGACGGCGAGTGTGCCTATTATGTCGTCCGCCTCAAAGCCGTCTGCCTGCAGCGCGGGTATGTTCATGGCGGCAATGATGTCCTTTATCACCGGCACAGAGCGTCGGATGTCCTCCGGTGTCTCCTCCCTCTGCGCCTTGTATTGCGGGAAAGCCTCGTCGCGGAACGTCTTGCCGTGGTCGAAAGCCACGGCTATATGCGTGGGCTGCTCCTTGGTCATTATCTCGTTGAGCGTGTTGACGAAGCCCATGACGGCGGAGGTGTTGAATCCTTTTGAGTTGATGCGCGGATTCTTTATCAGTGCGTAGTAAGAGCGGTATATCAATGCATAGGCATCGATGAGAAACAGTTTGTCCATGATGGTTGGTGTTATGTTATGTGATGTATGGAGCAACACGTTTTGCCGGGGGATTATTCCGGAATGTACGGACGATTGGTGTATTACAGCCGGAGTATTGCCTGCGGCGTTGCCTGACGGTTGCTTTTTGCCGTAAAATTACTAAAAATATGGTACTAATCCCGATAAAATAATTAATTTTGTGTCAAATTTCAGATAAGTATGGATTACCTGTCAGTCATCAAACAACCGGTACAGGCAGAACTTGCCGATTTCATTGAACTGTTCAACCGTTCGCTGTCTCATGAGGACGGCATGCTCGGGAGCGCGCTCGAACACATAAGGCGGCGCGCCGGAAAGCGCATGCGTCCTATGCTCATACTGCTCATGGCGAAGTCGTTCGGACATGTGACCGACGTTACTCTGAACGCTGCCGTGGGACTCGAACTGCTTCACACGGCGTCGCTCGTGCACGACGATGTGGTGGACGAGAGCGGAGAACGCCGCGGACAGGCATCCGTCAACGCCACATATGACAACAAGGTGGCTGTGCTGGTGGGCGACTACATACTTTCAACGGCTCTGCTGCACGTGTCGTTCACACATTCTGAAGAGATTGTGCGCTATCTTGCCGAACTGGGACGAACGCTGTCTGACGGTGAGATACTTCAACTGTCTAACATCGGACGGCGCGACATTTCGGAAGAGGTATATTATGAGGTGATACGCCGGAAGACAGCCGCGCTCTTCGAGGCATGCGCCGGCATAGGCGTACTGTCGACAGGGGTGTCTGGCGAAGCGTTCGGGAAGGCGTGCGCGTTCGGCAGCAATCTCGGCATGATATTCCAGATACGCGACGACATCTTCGACTATTACGACTCGCCGGAGATAGGGAAGCCCACCGGCAACGACATGCTGGAGGGAAAGCTCACGCTGCCAGCCATATACGCAGTGAACAACGGTGGCGACAGTGCCATGCTCGAGCTGGCATACAAGGTGAAGGAACAGAGCGTGACGCAGGATGAGATAGACACTCTCGTGGAGTATACCAAGAGCCACGGCGGAATAGAGTATGCCGAACGGCGCATGGAGGAGCTGCGCCTCAAATGCATGGAATATATAGAAAATACGGTGAGTGACGAGGGTATAAAACGTGCCCTGACGGCTTACATCGACTTCGTGATAGAGCGTAACAATTGACATAAGACCGGGCGACCGGCATTAAAAAAAATAACGGGTCCGTGCGTATCATCCGGCGCGGACCCGTTATTCATTATATGTATAAGGCTGAATGATTAAGCCAAACCCATATTCCTGCCATCAGCACGTAGTGGGAAACGGCGCACAATGAGCGGTAAGGGCTTAATAAATGCCTTTCTCTTTCAGCAATGCCGTCCATATTCCGTCCTTCTTGGAGATTATCAGTTGCGTAAGCACATAGTCTTTTCCCACCTTTATTGTCCCGTCAGGCAGACCGTAGAGAAATGACTTTTTAAACCGCTTCTTGTATAAAGTCTTGTCGGTTTCTTTCTTTTTTACGGTAATCCTGACACCGTCGTAGTCAACGTCCTCTATATATGTGCCGTATGCGTAGCTGTCTCCCAAAGAGCCTACGGTCTTGGAGCTTTGGGTCTTATATGCGTCTGCGTCTATCTCTATTACAACGTCAGCATACTCCTTGTTGTCTATCTTTATTGAAGACACCTCCCTTTCGAGTCTGACGTCGAACGTAGGTCTGATATTCTCCTGTGCCGCCGCTGCGAGCGATATGAAGAGCAGCAAGAGGCTGAATATGTTTTTAAGTGTATGCATATGAGTGCTTTTTCGCTTGATAATCAGAAGAACTTGGTCTCCTCACCCACAAGCTCGCTCAGCAGCAGGTTCGCCAGACGGCTTGTGCCTATGCGGAACCACTTGTTGGTGAGCCATTTCTCGCCGAGCACCTCTTTCACGATGGTGTAGTATATCACAGCGTCCATCACCGTGTTGATGCCTCCTGCGGGCTTGAAACCTATCTGGATGCCAGTCTCGTCGTAGTATTCCTTTATTGCCTGACACATCACGTAAGCCGCCTCGGGAGTAGCCGACACCTTCTCCTTGCCCGTCGACGTCTTGATGTAGTCGGCTCCGGCATACATGGCGAGGATGGAAGCCTTCTTGATGTTCGACGCCGTGGCGAGGTCGCCCGTCTCGAGTATCACCTTCATGGCATGCTCCCCGCACACCTGTTTCAGCTCGCCTATCTCGTCGCTCACGCCCTCATAGTCGCCGCTGAGAAACTTTCCTACAGGCATGACGATGTCTATCTCCGTCGCGCCGTCCTTTATCGCCAGAGCCGTCTCAGCCACCTTCACCTCAAGCAGAGCCTGCGACGAGGGGAAACTGCCCGACACGCAGGCTATCTCCACGCCGTCCACCTCGAGCGACTGGCTCACTACGCTTGCGAAGCACGGATAGACGCATATTGTGGCAACGTGCGGCAGGTCGGGGTATTGGCTGTCAAAATCGTTCACGCGCTCGGTGAACGCCAGCACGCTTGTCTCCGAGTCGGTTGTCTTGAGTGTGGTAAGCTCGATGCTTCCCATGAGGAAACGCTTCACCTCAGGCGTGTCGTTCTCATGCACTTTCTCGGCTATGAGCGTGCGCACAGCCTCGCTCACCGCCGCGTCGTCTATATCGAGGCGGTATTTGCCCATCGCCTCCTCATATTTGTTTTGTCTCGGAGCGTCATGATGATGATGTCCGCAGTTGGAATGTTTTGTGTCCATATTTCTTTTATATTAAGGGTTTTACGTTGTTTCACGGGCACAGTGCCGCGTAATGTTTCTGTCTTCTGCCATGTTGCGCCTTGCGGGCGGGGCGGGTGTCATGCCACGGTCACAGTTTGGGATTGTTGCGGTGGCGGTCCTTGTCGCGCCGCGTCTTCTTCTCGATGTTGCGCCTCAGTTCCTCCGTAAGGTCTGTTCCGGTCTGGTTGGCGATGCACAGCAGCACCCACAGCACGTCAGCCATCTCGTCGCCGAGCGAGTCTTTCTCGCCCTCCTTGAAGCTCTGGTCACCGTATTTGCGTGCCATTATGCGTGCCATCTCGCCCACCTCCTCTGTGAGTACAGCCATGTTGGTGAGCTCGGAGAAGTAACGCACGCCGTAGGTGTGTATCCACTCGTCCACGAGCCGTTGCGCCTCGCGCAGTGTGATGTCGTTGTCTGTCATATGAGTGATGTCATTTTGTGTTAATCGTACCCTACATCCTTTTTATGTTTATCCAGCTTTTGTCAAAGCCGATATTGTTCAATGTGATGTCTTTTTGTAGTATAGGAGGTTGTTTGATTGTGAACTTTATGGCGTTTGAAGGAACTTTAGTATGTATTGTGAACTGTGATCCGTGAGGTTGCCACGTAAAGCACTGCTCACCGGTTTTCGCGTCCGTTCCAATCAGATTGCCGTTGCTGTTGACCTCCCATGTATAGTCGCTTGTGCGGTAACGTTGGTTTTCCTCCTCGAAAATGCAGTACGACAGCATGTCGTATGAGCGTATCAGTACCGTTGTTCGTACCGGATTATAGCTGTCATGTGCGATATTCACCCTTTCGTTCCATATTCCAAGTACCGCGCGTCCGGTTTTCTGTATGTCTTCGTGCGGGTCTGTTATGCCGTAAGAGTAATCCGGAGAGCATCTGCCGCTGATGAGTCTGACGCTTCTTGCATTGAAAGGTTCCTTGTTTTTTACTGTTTTCACCGACCATGCCATTTTGTCCTTTACCACGTCCGCAATACCTACGGGCGCGTCGAGATGCCTTCCTCCTACGGCTTCCGCAAGCGCGTCGCCCCAGTCCGACCCAGAGATGTCTTTGCGTCCGATGCATATAAGATATATGAGATGGCTGGCTATCCCTACAATCATATCGTCTGTAAACTCATTGATTGGATACAGTTCGTGTGTATGGAGCTTTTTGCTGTCTCGCAGTTTTGGATGTCTCATTTTGTCTGTCTGTTACTTCATCTATTTTTTTTGCAATTTCCCGTATCATCGGTACGGCTACAGAGTTGCCTGTCTGACGGCGTATCTCGCTGTGTGAAACCACTATCTTGAATGTGTCAGGGAATCCCTGTAGACGTAGTAATTCCCTTGATGACGGTCGTCGTATGCCGTTTACCAGCTGGTAATTGTACGACGCTCCTGAGCGCAGCGCACATGCATGATCCAGCACAGAGATGTTGCCAGCCTTGTTCTCGTGCCATATTGAAGGGTAGAATATCTTTTTACCTGCGACACACATGTTTCTCTTGTTGATGATGTGTTCTGATGCGAATAGAGCTTTATCCACATTCTCATCATTCTCGAGTATTGTTGCCAGGCTGTATGGTCTTTTCTTAAAGTCAAAATCGAATCTTGTATAATGCCTTATGTCTTTGAATCCTACGATTATAACCCTTTCGCGTTTTTGCGGTATACCGAAGTCCAAGGCATTGAGAACCTTCCATTTTATGTGATATCCCAGTTCTGTAAGTACCTCCAGTATTGTTTTGAAGGTCTGCCCTTTATTGTGTGTTGTCAGCTGTTTTACGTTTTCGAGCAAAACCACTTTGGGGTTGTGGTAGTCCAGAATCCTTGCAACCTCAAAAAACAACGTGCCGCGTGTGTCTTCAAAACCTCTCATTTTCCCCATGATGCTGAATGCCTGACATGGAAATCCAGCCAGCAGCAAGTCGTGTGGAGGTATGTCTTTTGCCTGTATTTTTGTTATGTCTCCGCAAGGTCGCTCTTTGAAGTTCGCTTCATAGGTGTCGCAAGCGGCTTTGTCCCATTCTGACGAAAAGACGCATTTATAGCCTAATTCATCAAAAGGAATGCGAATGCCTCCTATTCCTGCAAACAGGTCTATGAATTTCATACTATTTGTTTTTATTATATTTTGCTATCTGTTATCACTCTTTATTCCTGCTGTCCATGCATATGGTCACAGGACCGTCGTTGAGCAGCTCCACCTTCATGTCGGCACCGAACTCGCCCGTGCCCACAGGTCTGCCTATGGCGTCGCCCAGACGGCTGCAGAACAGCTCGTAGAGGGGTATTGCGATGGAGTGGGGAGCGGCGTGTATCCACGATGGACGGTTGCCTTTCTTGTAGGAAGCCATCAGGGTGAACTGGCTGATTACCAGTATCTCGCCGTCAACGGCTGTTATGGGGAGGTTCATCACACCCTTCTCGTCGTCGAATACGCGCAGTGCGGCGGTCTTCTTAACGAGCCATTCCACGTCTTCAACGGTGTCGTCGGAAGCGATGCCGAGCAGAACGAGGAAACCGCGTCCTATTGACGACTTCACCTTACCGTCTATTGTGACCGATGCGCGGCTCACGCGCTGTATTACTATCTTCATTTTCCTTAATCCTATGTGGCGCGTTACGCGCTTCTGTTATTTGCTTGCAGGCGATGCTGACGATGGGAAAGAATATGTATCTCCATTATTCCTGTTGCCGCCGGTGTCATTGCTGTGACAGTGCAAACGGGCGGAATGAAAACTTGCTTTTAAATTCCCGAGTGCAGCCTATCATATTGCAAAGATAGTGCAAACGAGCGGAATGAAAACTTGCTTTTAAATTCCCGAGAGCAGCCTATCTTATTGCAAAGATAGTGGAAAATGGATTCTGTTCAAAGCAAAACATCCTTTTATTTTGGCGTATAAAGGATGTTTAACCGTTATAGTCATATACATAGGATATGACGTTTTACGTATTAAGCCATTATGTATATTCGTGCGGCAGAAACATCCGTGGTTAATATCAGCTCAGTATTCGCTTGTGAGACGCAAGATTTTGCGTCTCTACTTTCGCAGGCAGCGCATATTGCCTTTAACCCCTCATCATTCACTCAATGGCGCGAGCCCAGTAGAGACGCAAAATCTTGCGTCTCCCGTCCTTCTTATAGCGATAAACTCATGCAATAATGTGCTTGACAATAATCTCATATACTCCCTTGTGAGACGCAAAATCTTGCGTCTCTACTTTTGCTGATAGCGTTGGTAGGATGGTGTTTCCTGATTGTCATACGATAGAATACAGCACATTGTTCCGGAAACATCACTTTCACACGGCGTGATTTTAACTTAAAAAATCTGCTGCAATTTACCTTTCGGAATTTTAATTTTAGCGTCTGCGGCTTTCTTTTTACCCCTATGGGTTATTGTAGGGGTGTGTGTGAGATATCACGTCAGACGCCTTTAAATTGTCCGAAAAGCCCTTTTTGATGACAGATGTGTGCTCACGGATGTATAGGACAGCATCTTTTAGCTCACGTTACAGGCTCTTTGGCGAGCCGGGACAGGCTCTTTGGGAGAGTGAGAAAGGCTCTTTGGGAAGGTGAGAGAGTGTGTTTGGAGAGAGTGAGAAGGGGTGATGGGGAGGAGGTGAGGTGTAATATGTTGATAGTCAAAGTGTTATTGAAAGTGCGTATTTTGGCGTTATTTGCAGCCGATGGGACTGTCGGGCGCAAATATGCGGGTTTTGAGGACGTTTGATTTAACATTTACGGCTTTTTAGTTGAGATATGTCAACTATGTACAGGTTTGTCACTGTGCGTTGTCGAAATGGCGTCTCAGAGCCTCAGCCCGCGCCTTTCCCACCACCTCCGCTATCGCCTCGATGTCCGCCTCACGTATGCGCTTCACGCTCTTGAACCGCCTCAGCAGTGCCTCCGCGCTCTTCTTTCCTATTCCGCTGATGTTGTCGAGCTCGCTGTGCAGTGCGTGTTTCGACCTTTTGTCGCGGTGGAAGCTGATGGCGTAGCGGTGTACCTCGTCCTGAATCTTCGTCAGGGCGTGGAAGAGTTCGCTGTCGGTCTTCAGCGCCACCACCTGTGGCGGGAATCCATAGAGCAGTTCGTTGGTGCGGTGACGGTCGTTCTTGGCGAGTCCGGCGATGGGTATGGCGAGCCCGAGCTCGTCCTCCACCACCTTGCGCACCACCTCCATCTGGCCCTTTCCGCCGTCGGTTATGATGAGGTCGGGCAGGGGTTCGCCCTCCTCGCTCATGCGTCCGTAGCGTCGTCTCACCACCTCCTGCATCGAAGCGTAGTCGTCCGGACCGCAGACGGTGCGTATGTTGTACTTCCGGTAGTCCTTTTTCGACGGTTTCATGGCTTTGAACACCACACATCCGGCAACGGCGTCGGTGCCCGATATGTTGGAGTTGTCGAAGCATTCTATGTGATACGGCATCTTCTTCATCTGCAGTTTCTGCTGCAGTTCCTTCATAAGCCGCGTCTGTTTCTGCTCCGGATTGAGCTTCTCTGCCTGTTTCAGGCGGTCGAACTTGTATTGGCGGCAGTTCATCTCCGACAGTTCGAGCAGGTGCTTCTTGTCGCCCCGTTGCGGCACAATGAACGTAGCCTCGCGCATCTTCCAGCTCATCTCGAACGGGACGATTATCTCCGAAGCCTTGCTGCCGAACCGTTCGCGTATCTCCGGAATCGCCGTGAGGAGCAGTTCCTCGTCGGTCTCGTCGAGCTTCCGCTTGTATTCGAACGTGAAACTCTGGTTTATCGCACCGTTTTTCACGTGTATGAAGTTGATGAAAGCGTTGCGGCGACTGTCGTCGTCGGCTATGCTGAACACGTCGATGTCTGTTATGGTGTGGCTCACAACCTCGCTCTTGGCGCAGAAACTCTCTATGAGTACGTACTTCTGTTTCAACGCTTCCGCCTCCTCAAACTTCATCTCGGCTGCCTTTTGCATCATCTCCGCATATATGGCGCGGCTTATCTCGCGCGTGTTCCCCTTCAGAATCTCCTTCGCCTGCTCAATGTTGGCGTGGTAGTCCTCCCATGTCTGGCACCCGGTGCACGGCGCGTTGCAGTTGTGTATGTGGTATTCCAGGCATGGTTTGTATTTGTTCTGCTCTATTCCCTCCTTGGTTATCGGCATGCGGCACGTGCGTGGCTTGTAGAGCTTCTTTATAAGGTCGAGTATGGCATACATGCTTGCCAGATGACTGTATGGTCCGTAGAATGTGCCGAACTTGAGGTTTATCTGCCGTGTCTTGAATATTCTCGGCAGATATTCGTTGGTTATGCAGATGCTGGGGTAGGTCTTTCCGTCCTTCAGCAGAACGTTGTAGCGCGGGTTGTATTTCTTTATCAGACTGTTCTCCAGCAACAGGGCATCCTCCTCGGTGTTCACCACCGTGTAGCTGATGTCTCTTATCTTCGAGACGAGCACCTTTGTCTTGAACCGGTCTACCTCCTTGTGGAAATAGGAGGATACGCGCTTCTTCAGACTCTTTGCCTTGCCCACGTAAATTATGACGTGGTTTTCATCATAAAACTGATAGCTCCCCGGCTTGTCGGGCATGCTCAGTACGATGCTCTTCAGTCTCTCGGTTATCTGCTGTTTCTCGTCTTTGTTCATGATGCGTAACTTGTTTATATAGAGTGATTTTGTGTGTTAAAGTTTCACGTGAAACCTTAATTGTTTCATGTCCGCTTCCGTCTTGCCCCTGATGGTGTTTGCTTGTGCTCCGGCACTTGTGCCGTGCGCTCGTCGGAGGGTATACGTTCCGCGCTGTAGGATGTCTGTTGTATTGCCGTAGAATGTCTGCCGTGCTGTGGTAAGACTTTTTCTCGCGTCGCACGGCATCGGTGACGTGTGAGAAGTCTGAAATTAAAAACAGCCGGCTGAGCCGCGTTCTCCGATACGTCAGTGTGTCGGTGTCGCGTTTCAGCCGGCTGGTGGGGTGGGTGCGTTACACTTGCAGAAGTGTTGTTATCTCTATGTCGTCGTCGAACACGTCGCGTCCGTTCATATTCTCGTTTATCAGTTCTATGATGAAGTTGCAGTACACCTTCTTCGGGTGGAACTTCTTCACGAGGTCGCATGCCGCCTTCATCGTGCCGCCTGTGGCGAGCAGGTCGTCGTGCAGCAGAATCACGTCGTTCTCGTCGATTGCATCGTTGTGAATCTCTATTGTGTCTGTGCCATACTCTTTCGCATATGTTTGCTGTACCGTGTCGCACGGCAGTTTGCCCGGCTTGCGGCACAATACGATGCCTGCTCCGAGGCGGAGCGCGATGGCGGAAGACATGACGAATCCGCGCGACTCTATGCCTACTATCTTCGTGATGCCTTTATCTTTGTAAAGCTCATACAGTTCGTCGTTTATTATCCTCAGACACTCCGGATTCTTGAACAGTGTTGTCACGTCTCTGAAGTTCACTCCTTTCTTCGGCCAATCCTTTATGCAACGCAGGTTGTCCAATAATACTTTGTTATTCATTTTCAATAAGTTATGATGTGTTTATTATTCTTTTTGTTTCACGTGGAACTATCGGTGCATCAGCACAAGCAGTACGTTGATGTCGCTCGGTGACACTCCCGGAATCCTGCTTGCCTGTGCTAGTGTCTCGGGATTTATCCTTTCGAGCTTCTGACGCGCCTCTGTCGAGAGTTCGTGCAGTTCCGCATAATTGAAGTGTCCTCTTATCCTGATATTCTCAAGACGGTGCATCTTGTCTGCAATAAACCGTTCACGTTCTATATAACCTTTATATTTGATGCATATCTCAGCCGCTTCCACCGTCTCTTCCCGTCGCGCGTTTATCGAATAAATCAGTTCTTTCAGTGACGGTACAATCTCGCTGAGGTTCTCCATCGTTATTTGCGGGCGCGATATAAGGTCTTCCAGACTGCATCCCATGCGCAGCGGAGCGGTGCCGAGACGCTCGAGAGCACCATTTATTTCGCGCGGTTTTACCGATGTACGGTTGCAGAATTCAACGATTTTATCGATGTTCTGTTTTTTCTTCATCCAAATGTCGTAACGCGGTCTTTTCACAATTCCGAGGTCATATCCCGTCTGTGTGAGCCGCGCGTCGGCGTTGTCCTGACGCAGCAGTATGCGGTATTCGGCGCGCGACGTGAACATCCGGTATGGCTCGTCAACTCCTTTGGTGGTCAGGTCGTCTATGAGCACGCCGATGTAAGCCTCGTCGCGTTTGAGCACCACAGGGTCGCTGCCTGCGCAGGCGAGCGCGGCGTTGATGCCGGCGATGATTCCCTGTCCTCCGGCTTCCTCATATCCGGTTGTGCCGTTCACCTGTCCTGCCATGTAAAGACCTTTTATTATCTTCGATTCAAGCGACGGGTAGAGTTGCGTAGGGTCGAAGTAGTCATACTCTATGGCGTATCCGGCGCGGTAGACCTTCACGTCGCGCAGTGCCGGAATCTTTCTGAGAGCCTCTATCTGTATGTCCATCGGCATGCTTGAGGAGAATCCGTTGAGATACATCTCGTTCGTGTCCTCGCCTTCGGGTTCGAGAAAGAGCGGGTGCTGGTCCTTGTCCGGGAATGTGACAAGCTTTGTCTCGATGGACGGACAGTAGCGCGGACCGGTGCTCTGTATCTGTCCGTTGAAGAGGGGAGAGTCCGCCAGTCCCGACCGCAGCGTGTCGTGCACGTCCTTGTTGGTGTAGCATGTCCAGCAGGAAAGCTGTTTTAGAGGGCGCGGGTCGCTGATGTAACTGAAGCAGTGGTGCCCGTTCTCGCCCGGCTGCTCTTCCATGTCCTCAAAGTGAACGCTCCGTCTGTCTATTCTCACAGGCGTCCCCGTCTTCATGCGCATGGCGTTTATGCCGTGGCGAGTTATGCTTTCCGTGAGATGAAGTACCGCCGGTTCGGCGCAGCGTCCGCCCGGAACCTTGTGCCGTCCGATGTGCATCAGTCCGTTGAGGAATGTCCCCGCCGTTATGATTGTACAGCGGGCGTGCAGCTCCACTCCCCATATCGTGCGCACACCTTCGGCGTGTCCGTCCCTGACAATCAGTTCCTCAGCCTGGTCCTGCCATATGTCGAGGTTGTCAACGGAGTCGAGCACGTGTCTCCACTGCCAGATGAACTTTTCCCGGTCGCACTGTGCCCTCGGGCTCCATACGGCAGGTCCCTTGCCCCGGTTGAGCATTCTGAACTGTATCGATGCCGCGTCTGTCACCAGGCCCATATATCCTCCGAGCGCGTCTATCTCACGCACGATCTGTCCTTTGGCTATTCCTCCAACGGCGGGGTTGCAGCTCATCTGGGCTATCTTGTTCATGTCCATTGTCACAAGGCATGTCCTCGCTCCCATTCCGGCTGCGGCTGACGCTGCCTCGCAGCCCGCGTGGCCTCCTCCGATTACGAGTACGTCATAAAATAAATCCATTATTTGTTGTATAATTTAGAGTCGCAAAATTAAGAATAAAAATCGATTTTTGCCTTAAAATAGTTTGATTTATCATTAAAATATAGTATTTTTGCATTCAGTATGGGGCAGCCGTTACCTACAAGAAAGTAACGGAGGGCGCGTGCTTAACTGCTATGTTATGTTGAATCTAAATAAATCTAACAGTTAAATAATTAAATTTCAATCATTTATGTGGTTAATCAATTCTTCTATTGGTAGAAAGGTTGTGATGTCGGTAACCGGTGTCGCGCTTATTCTATTCTTGACATTCCACATGTCAATGAACGTTGCGGCTCTCTTTTCCGGAGAAGCCTATAACATGATTTGTGAGTTCCTGGGTGCCAACTGGTATGCCCTGGTGGCTACGCTCGGTCTGGCATTCCTGACAGTGGTGCACATCGTGTACGCCTTCTGGCTCACGATGCAGAACCGTGCGGCACGCGGCAACGAGCGCTACTCGGTAACCGCGCGTTCCAAGAAAGTGGAGTGGGCGTCACAGAACATGCTCGTGCTGGGCATCATCGTATTGCTCGGACTGCTGCTCCACCTGTTCAACTTCTGGTACAACATGATGTTCGCCGAACTGACCGGAATGGAGATGGCGCACGACCCTGCCGACGGCTTCGCCTACATTCAGGACACTTTCGCCAACCCTCTTTATGTTGTGCTCTACATTGTCTGGCTTGTCGCCATCTGGTTCCATCTCTCTCACGGTTTCTGGAGCGCGATGCAGACATTCGGCTGGAACGGTAAGGTATGGTTCAACCGTTGGAAGGTCATCGGCATCGTGTACACCACACTTCTGATGCTCGGCTTCCTCGTCGTAGTGCTGGCTTTCGCTTTCAACATAGCTCCGAGCCTGAACTGCTGCTACTAATTCATTCACACAAAACAACTCATAATTCATAAAGTTATGGCAAAACAACTCGATTCGAAGATTCCTGCCGGCCCCGTGGCTGAGAAATGGACAAACTATAAGGCTCACCAGCGTCTGGTGAACCCCAAGAACAAACTGAAGCTCGATGTTATCGTTGTGGGTACCGGTCTCGCAGGAGCCAGTGCGGCTGCCTCTCTCGGTGAAATGGGCTTCAATGTCCTGAACTTCTGCATTCAGGACTCGCCGCGCCGCGCCCACTCCATTGCGGCACAGGGCGGTATAAACGCCGCAAAGAACTATCAGAACGACGGCGACTCTGTATACCGTCTGTTCTATGACACAGTGAAAGGCGGTGACTATCGTGCACGCGAAGCCAATGTCTATCGTCTGGCAGAGGTGTCAAACAACATCATCGACCAGTGCGTGGCGCAGGGCGTTCCTTTCGCCCGCGAGTATGGAGGCATGCTTGCCAACCGTTCGTTCGGAGGCGCACAGGTGTCGCGTACGTTCTATGCCAAGGGTCAGACAGGACAGCAGTTGCTGCTCGGAGCGTATTCCGCGCTCAGCTGCCAGATACATGCAGGACGTGTGAAACTGTATACACGCTATGAGATGGAGGACGTTGTCATCGTGGACGGACGTGCCCGCGGTATCATAGCAAAGAATCTTGTGACAGGCAAACTGGAGCGTTTCTCCGCAAACGCGGTGGTTATCGGCACCGGTGGCTACGGCAACACATACTTCCTTTCAACAAACGCCATGGGCTGCAACTGTACGGCTGCCATGGCTTGCTACCGCAAGGGAGCTTACTTCGCCAACCCTTCTTATGTGCAGATACACCCGACCTGTATCCCTGTTCATGGCGACAAGCAGTCAAAACTGACGCTTATGTCGGAGTCGCTGCGTAATGACGGACGCATATGGGTGCCGAAGAAGCTTGAGGACGCCAAGGCTCTGCAGGCTGGAACAAAGAAAGGCAGCGACATACCTGAGGAAGACCGCGACTACTATCTGGAGCGCCGCTATCCCGCATTCGGCAATCTCGTTCCGCGCGACGTTGCCAGCCGTGCAGCCAAAGAGCGTTGCGACAAGGGCTACGGTGTAAACAATACTGGTCTTGCCGTGTTCCTCGACTTCTCTGAAAGCATCGAGCGTCTCGGCATCGACGTTGTATTGCAGCGTTACGGAAACCTCTTCGACATGTACGAAGAGATAACAGACGTCAATCCGGGCGAGCTCGCCAACGAGATAAACGGTGTGAAATACTACAACCCGATGATGATTTTCCCAGCCGTGCACTACACCATGGGCGGCATATGGGTTGACTATGAGCTGATGACAACCATCAAGGGACTCTTCGCTATCGGCGAGTGCAACTTCTCAGACCACGGTGCCAACCGTCTGGGAGCGTCCGCGCTGATGCAGGGACTTGCCGACGGATACTTCGTTCTGCCCTATACCATACAGAATTATCTTGCAGACCAGTCCATATGGCCGCGCATATCAACCGACCTGCCCGAGTTTGACGAGGCAGAGAAGGGCGTACAGGCAGAGATAGACCGGTTGATGAACATCAAAGGAAAACGCTCTGTCGACTCCATACACAAGGAACTCGGACACATCATGTGGGAGCATGTAGGCATGGGCCGTACGGCTGAAGGACTGAAAGAGGGTCTTGAGTTGATCAAGAAACTGCGCAAGGAGTTTGAGACCAACCTCTTCATCCCAGGCTCGAAGGAAGGTCTCAACACTGAGCTTGACAAGGCAATCCACCTCCGCGACTTCATCACCATGGGCGAGCTTATCGCTTACGACGCGCTCTCCCGCAACGAGTCGTGCGGCGGACACTTCCGTGAGGAGTATCAGACCGAGGACGGTGAGGCTAAGCGCGATGACGAGAACTTCTTCTATGTTGGTTGCTGGGAGTATCAGGGTGATGACACCAAGGCACCTGAACTCATCAAGGAACCGCTTGAGTATGAGGCTATTAAGGTTCAGACACGTAACTACAAGAATTAATAAACAACCACAGAACATACAATTATGGACAAAAATATAAGTTTCACACTTAAAGTTTGGCGTCAGAACGGTCCTAAGGCAAAGGGTCATTTTGATACCTTCGAGATGAAAGACATTCCCGGTGACACCTCTTTCCTCGAAATGCTCGACATTCTCAACGAGCAGTTGATAGAAGAAGGAAAGGAACCTTTCGTGTTCGACCACGACTGCCGTGAGGGCATCTGCGGCATGTGCTCGCTCTACATCAACGGTCATCCGCACGGTCCGGCTACCGGAGCGACAACCTGCCAGCTCTATATGCGCCGTTTCAACGACGGAGACGTCATCACCGTAGAGCCGTGGCGTTCGGCTGCGTTCCCCATCATAAAGGACTGCATGGTGGACCGCGGAGCGTTCGACAAGATCATCCAGGCAGGCGGATATGTCACTGTGCGCACAGGTCAGCCGCAGGATGCCAACGCCATACTCATACCTAAGGAGGCTGCCGACGAGGCTATGGACTGCGCCACATGCATCGGCTGCGGTGCATGCGTGGCTGCCTGCAAGAACGGTTCGGCAATGCTCTTCGTGTCGTCAAAGGTGTCACAGCTCGCACTTCTGCCGCAGGGACGTCCTGAGGCGGCAAAGCGTGCCAAGGCAATGATAATGAAGATGGAGGAGCTTGGCTTCGGTAACTGCACCAACACACGTGCCTGCGAGGCTGAGTGTCCTAAGAACGAGAGCATCGCCAACATCGCGCGCCTTAACCGCGAGTTCATCAAGGCGAAGCTTGCCGATTAATCTGAATCCTCGTTTTACAATCGTTTATGGGGCGGAGACTGCGGTCTTCGCCCCGTTTTTGTGTGATGCAGGATGCGTACGCCAGTGCATTGGCGGGCATGAATTGTAGTCACCGGCATTGTTATGGTGCTCAATCGTTGTGTCATTGCGGCTTTTTCTTGCGTGTGACGGCGTTTCCCTGCAATCGTGGACAGTTGTTCTGTTTGGAGGGTTTGTGCGCCCTGAGACGCGCGGAAAAGCCTTTCCAGTGTTTGTGTGTGTTATATGTTCATACGAGAGAGCGTTTTTGCTGCGCGGTACGGATTAAAAGTAGAGACGCAAAATCTTGCGTCTCACAAGCAGGGATATGCTTTTGTTATTTGCGATGTGTTGTTTGCTGGTGTCGCTATTGGCTGGACGGGAGACGCAAGATTTTGCGTCTCTACAGGCTGGCGCCATTATTTTTTTTGAATGAAAAACATCACACATACTCCTGCACTGGCAGTTCTCCGTTGAGCGCACCAAGAGCGTTGTATGCCAGCGACTCCATCTCGCCCTCGCCGGGCATCACTGTCACGGGCGCGAGAAACTCCGTCTGGCTTCTCAGTCTGTCCACGCAGTATGTGCTGTAGGCTATTCCTCCCGTGAGGATGATGGCGTCGGCATGTCCTCCGAGAGCCACATACATCGCGCCTATCTGTTTCGCCACGGTGTAGAGCATTGCTTCGAGCACCGACCGCCACGGCTCCTCACCCTGTTCAGCTTTGCTTGCCACCGTAATCATGTCGTTGGTGCCGAGGTGCGCCACGAGCCCTCCCTTGCCGCTGAGCATAGCCTTTATCTGTTTCCTGCTGTACATTCCGCTGAAGCACATGTCCACCAGCTGACTTGCGGGCAGCGTGCCTGCGCGCTCGGGAGAGAACGGACCCTCACCGTCGAGGGCGTTGTTCACGTCAATAACCTGACCCTTGCGGTGCGCCCCCACCGATATTCCTCCTCCCATATGCGCCACGATGACGTTCATGTCCTCATATCTGCGTCCCACGGAGGCAGCGTGCTTGCGCGCCACCGCCTTGCTGTTGAGCGCGTGGAATATGGATTTGCGTTCTATGCCCGGCAGTCCGGTGAGTCTTGCCTGCGGCTGCATCTCGTCCACCACCACGGGGTCTGCGATGAATGCGGGGCAATGGCACTGCTGCGCTATCTCGTCTGCTATGAGCGCGCCGAGGTTGCACACGTGCTCGTGCTGCGCGTGCCTGAGGTCGTGCTTCATCCGTTCGTTCACGGCATACACACCTCCGTGCAGCGGCTTGAGCAGTCCTCCGCGTCCTATCACCGCGTCGAAGTCCGGCGCGATGCCCGCCTCCCTGAGGTTGCGCATGATGAAGTCGCGCCGGTACTCATACTGGTCGTTCACACATCTGAATGCCGCCGTCTCGTGTGCGGGGTGGTGTCCGCCCGACATCCACACCGCCTTCTCGTCCTCGAAGACAGCGGTTTTGGTTGATGTCGAGCCGGGATTGATTACGAAAATCCGTTTCATTGGGTTGTGTAATATGAATATATGTCAGTCTTTTTTATCGGTAACGTCTCCTGCCGTATGCCTCATGCCAGACTGCACGCCATGAGCATGCTGCACATCTTTGCCTCCGCCGAGTCGGCTCTCGATGCTATCACCACCGGCGCGACGGCTCCGCAGAGCATTCCTGCGGTCGTTGCCCCTGCGAAGAGAGTTATGGTCTTGTAGAACGTGTTCGCCGCCTCTATGTTGGGAAAGATGAGTATGTCGGCATTGCCCGTCACTTCGGATGTCAGTCCTTTTATGCGTGCGCTCTCGCTGTCGCATGCTGTCTTCACGTCCATCGGACCGTCTATGAGCATCCGTCCGTATCTTCCTTCGGCGGCGCGCTGTCTCAGTTCGGCGTAGCTCAGTGTGTGTGCGAACTTCGCGTTGGTCTTCTCCGTGCAGTGTATGAGAGCCACCCGTGGTGTGCATCCGTGTCCGTTGAGTCTTCTGAAAGCGTCGAGCGCATATTTGAGTATGGCGTCAAACTGTTCGGTATCGGGGTGGGGAATCACCGCCGCGTCGGCAAAGAGCAGCAGCTTACCGTATTGCGGTATCTGCGTTGCCGTGATATGGCTCAGCGTGCGTCCCGGGATGAGCAGACCGTTTTCCTTGTCGAGCACAGCCCTGAGCAGCACGTCGGTGTTCAGCGTTCCTTTCATCAGCACGTCAGCCTGTCCTTCTCTCACAGCCTTCACAGCCATGCGCGCCGTCTCTTCGGGCGTGTCTGCCGTCACCGTCACGGCGTGTCCGGGGCATGCCGCGGCTATTTTTTCCGCTGTTTCCGCCTTCTCGCGCCGTGCGAAGAGCACGAAGTCGGCAAACCCTTCCCTCATGCATCTGTCTATCACCTCCTCCGTGTGTGCGTCCTCGGGTGCTGCCACCGCCACCCTCCTGCGTCTGCCGCTGTGGAGAAGTCTTTGTGCCATGGCATCAAAATCAAGTTTCTCAATCATAAATATCAGACTTTCTTACAAATATAATGCAATTTTTCGAATCCATATCCGTAGCAATGGGAATTTTTCTGTACCTTTGCAGTTAAAGAATCTTTATTGGACAAGAATGCGGAAATGCAGAACAGTCCGCGTGCTATGTTTTACTCCATTTCCGGTGTGTGCGTCCGCAGGTGCTCGATGTCTGAGCAACAGGTAAATCCCGTGGTTGTGCTGATGGTTACGGAAAGATAAAATGAGATAATGGAAAAATGAGAAGTTTGTTCTTGCTTCCGGTATTGGCAACAACGCTATTTGCCGTGACGCCGGGCGGACGTCTGAGTGATACGGCTCTCTCGTTGGAGAGACGCGGTTATGTGAACATTCAGAAAGCCGACCCTTCAATCTTTGTGTCGCTCATGTACAGCCGTGCCGACAATTTCACGGGCGAGGTTTTGTATACCGATTTGCGCGAGGCTTATCTGCACCCCAAGGCTGCCGCAGCCCTCGTGAAGGCACAGAAGAGGCTCCGTCAGTTGCGTCCTGACCTAAGTCTGAAGGTGTATGACGCGGCACGTCCTATGTCCATACAGCAGAAAATGTGGGATAAGGTGAAGAACACGCCTAAGTATTTCTACGTAAGCAATCCTGCGCGGGGAGGCGGACTGCACAACTACGGCATGGCGGTCGACCTCACCCTCTGCACGCTGAAGGGCGACAGCATACCCATGGGTACGAAGATAGACTACATGGGAGCGGCAGCCCACATCGACAAGGAGGCTTCGCTCGTCGCCTCCGGGCGCATATCGCGCGAGGCACAGGCTAACCGTCGGCTGCTGCGCGAGGTGATGGCATATGCCGGTTTCAAGCCGCTGCGCACGGAGTGGTGGCACTTCAACTACGTGTCGCGCGCCGTCGCTAAGAAGCATTATAAGGTAATTGAATGACGCGCACGTCTCCGCAGCTGCATCCGACGCCCGCGGTGGGGTGTGCGTGGTGCCGTGTGTGCGTTGTCGCTGCGGGTTGTGTGCGGGTGAGTCTTCGCATTTCTGACGACCGTCTGCGGCGTGTTTGCGGAGCGGTCAAGTGTTCCGCATAGTGTATGCATGTTCTTGAAAGAATATGCATTTTTTGTCTCCGTATGTGCATAATGTCACAGTCTCAACTCCGCGAGAGTGCCTCCGTTTTCCCTCACCGCGTTTTCAGCGGCGTACGCGCCGTTTTCCGGTGTTTTTGTCAATGCCATGACAGCCAGGCATTTGTGCTGTTTTGTCGTCCGGATGAAGCGTCGCCATATTATGAAAGAGCCTTTTTCGGACAGCCGAAGAGCCTTTTCCGTGCGGTGATAAGGTGTTTTCTGTGGTGCGGCGGAGGCGTTTTGGGCATGCGGGAGAGCCTTTCCGACAGTGCAGGGGAGTGCTTCCAGTGTTCCGGTTGTATTATTATACGTATATTATACACATCCGGCAGCCTTTCCGTTCCTGTTTTACGAAAATATTTTGTCATGATTTTTTACTGTCCGCAGATGTATAATTATGCAGTGGCGTAAAGCGGGCGACGCAGCGATATGGCGGTATTTTAATTGCGGAAGCATGGGAGCGCGGTGCGGGGGAGGATGTGATTGAGGATGATATTCGCTGTTTATAAAAGTAGAGACGCAATATTTTGCGTCTCACAAGGGGATATATGCGATTATTGTCAAGCGATTATTGCATGAGTGTATCGCTATGGGCTGGACGGGAGACGCAAGATTTTGCGTCTCTACAGGGCTTACGCCATTGAGTGAATGATGGGGGATTAAAGGATAATGTGGCTGCCTGCAAAAGTAGAGACGCAAAATTTTGCGTCTCACAAGCGAGAAATGCATTTATTGCCAGTGACGTTATAGCATGCGGATGTAGGTATTGGTAGGACGGGAGACGCAAGATTTTGCGTCTCTACTGGGCTGGCGCTGTGGCGGTGGTCAGGTCATATCCTCATTGCCAGGGCGCGGTTCTCGGCGCGTTCCATTATCTCCCGTTCGCCCGGACCCTTGTCGTTGATGCCGCAGAGGTGCAGTATGCCGTGTATGATGACCCTGTGCAGCTCCTCGTCGTAGCTTTTGGCGTACAGTTCGGCATTAGACTTTACGGTGTCGAGCGATATTATTATGTCGCCGCTCACTATGTCGTCCTCGTCGTAGTCGAATGTTATGACGTCAGTGTAATAGTCGTGTCCGAGGTATTCGCGGTTCATCTCGAGCATCTTCTCGTCGTTTACGAAGAGGTAGCCCACGTCGCCTACGCGCCTGCCGTAGGTGGCAGCCACCGCCCTTATCCACGAGGTGATGGTCCTTTTCTTTATTTTCGGCATGTCGACGCCGTCAGTGTTGTATGATATCATATGTTGTCTTTTGGTTTTTATCCGGTGTTCCGGAGCATGCAGGTGTGTCTTTTACGGTGTGTGTTCGTAGGCGTGTCATTCATTGCCGGGGAGCAGTGCGGACACGTCTTTGCCGAAGTGCGAGAGCTCTCTCACCACCGATGAGCTCACGCAGTCGAGTCCCGGCTCGGCAGGCAGCAGTATTGTCTCCACTCCGGAGAGCATGCGGTTGATGTCAGCCTGTTCGCGCTCAGCCTCGAAGTCTCTCACGCTGCGCACACCCTTCACTATGTATTCCGCTCCCATGGTGCGTGCGAAGTCTGCCGTGAGTCCCGAGTATGTCATCACGCTCACGCGGTCGTCTCCTTCGAATATGCGCTCTATCGCCTCCTTGCGCTGCATCGGTGTCATCATGCATTGCTTCGTCTCGTTCACCCCGATGCCTATTATCAGTCTGTCGAACAGCGGCAGCGCGCGTCTGACGATTGACATGTGACCTATGGTGAAAGGGTCGAAACTGCCTGCGAATAGTCCTGTTTTCATTGTCCGGCTGTTGTTTGATGTGTATTGCAAAAATACATATTTTCTATGAATAACGCCAAATTAAAGTGACTTTATATTAAGAGGAATCGGATTTTTTGCACTATCTTTGCAATAAGATAGGCTGCACTCGGGAATCTGAAAGCAAGCTTTCATTCCGCTCGTTTGCACTATCTTTGCATAAGACAGGCATCGGTTCGGCAGTACCAAGTCTGGTAAAACTTCGTTTTCCCGCCTTGTTTCTGCTCTCACCTTGCACTATCTTTGCATAAGATAGGCTGCACTCGGGAATCTGAAAGCAGGTTTTTCCGGCGGCAGGTATCACTGTGTCTGCACACAGCATTAAACGACAGCGATTATAATGACGGACGATTTTGACATAAGACAGGAAAGTGCGGTATCGGGAGAAAAGGACTTCGAGAACGCGCTTCGCCCGCTGCGGTTCTCCGACTTCAGCGGTCAGCAGAAGGTGGTGGAGAATCTTGAGGTGTTTGTCGAGGCTGCCAGATACCGCGGCGAGCCGCTCGACCACACGTTGCTGCACGGTCCTCCCGGACTGGGCAAGACCACTCTGAGCAACATCATAGCCAATGAGCTGGGCGTGGGATTCAAGCTCACGAGCGGTCCGGTGCTCGACAAGCCGGGCGACCTTGCCGGTATACTCACGTCGCTCGAGCCGCGCGACGTGCTCTTCATCGACGAGATACACCGCCTCTCGCCTGTTGTCGAGGAATATCTTTACTCTGCCATGGAGGACTATCGCATAGACATAATGATAGACAAGGGTCCTTCGGCACGGTCGATACAGATAGACCTCAACCCGTTCACGCTTGTGGGGGCAACCACCCGCAGCGGTCTGCTCACCGCTCCGCTGCGCGCGCGTTTCGGCATAAACCTCCATCTGGAGTATTATGAGCCGGAGACGCTTGTGAGGATAATAAGACGCTCGGCAGGCATTCTGAACGTGCCGATAGACGACGATGCCGCCGTGGAGATAGCGCGCCGCTCGCGCGGTACGCCGCGTATAGCCAACGCGCTGCTGCGGCGTGTGCGCGACTTCGCACAGGTGCGCGGCACCGGACGCATAGACATCGCCATAGCGGGCATGTCGCTCGCCGCCCTTAACATAGACCGGTACGGTCTTGACGAGACCGACAACAAGATATTGCTCACCATCATCGACAAGTTCAGGGGCGGACCTGTGGGAGTGTCCACCATCGCCACGGCAATAGGTGAGGACGCCGGAACGGTGGAGGAGGTGTATGAGCCGTTCCTCATAATGGAGGGATTCATCAAGCGGACGCCCCGGGGACGTGTGGTCACACCGCTTGCCTACGAGCATCTGGGGCGCAACCCGTATAAGGGAAACATCATGGAGCCGCATCTGTTCGACTGACCTAAGGCTGCCGCCATGACAGGCGGGCGGCTGGCGGCGGATAATGAAATGCCCGCGAAAGCGATGTTACTGCTTTCGCGGGCATTTCGCGTGTGTGGAGTTGATGTCCTATATGTCTGTTATGCCTTTCTTGCGGAACATTTCGAAGTCCTCGTCGTCCATGCCTGTCTTGTCGAGAGTGACGGGCTGGTTGTGGTCGTTGAGGTAGTGGCGTCGTCCGGGGGTGTAGAGGCGGCTTGCCACCGACAGGCTGTCGTTGCGGTATGCGGTGCTGATGCCCGCGAGATGGAGCATGGTGTGGAATGTTGTGACGCTGTTCTCCACGGTCTTCCCGCTGTTTGACGCGACGGCTGAGACCGTGGACGGATATGCGTCGGCGTACGACCGCGATATCCACACTATGAACGGCACGTGCAGGTCGTAGTATGACGGTACGGGCGAGGCGTGCAGGAAGAGCCTGCGGCTGTCGTCGAAGATGTTCTCGCCATGGTCTGACGTGTATATAAGAGCCGACATCGCGCCGCTCTTCTCAAGCATTGTCATCAGTCCGGCAAGCAGCCGGTCGGTCTGCCGTATGGTGTTGTCGTAGGCGTTGATGAGCTGCGGTCGGTTGGCGGCTTTTGCCTCTGTGGCGTCGTCGGGTTTGAAGAAGGCGTCGCGGGCAGGGTAGCGTTCGCGATAGTTGAAGTGTGAGCCGTACGTGTGGAGCACCATGAACAGCTTTTTATGTCCCTCTGCCAGCTTCTCCGCCACGAGCGGAACAAGTCTCTCGTCAGGAGTGTTCGCGCCGTCAGGGGAGCCGTCTTTGATGAATTTCCATTCGTCGGCTTCCATCCCGAAGAAGTCTATGAACGAGTGGTTGGGCTTCTGGTTGGACAGGAATACGGTGTGGAAGCCGGCTTCGCGGAACGCCGTTATGACGCTCCGCTCGCGGTAGATGCGGTCGTAGTCGGTGGCGTCGGCGGCTGAGAGAAGCATCGGCACGCTCTTGTGGGTGGTGTTCGACTGCGTGAGGGCATGGCTGAAGGCTGTCAGACCGGGCATGCGGCTCATCAGGGGAGTGGTGTCCCGGTGGTATCCGTAGATGCCGAAGTTGTCTGCGCGCGCCGTCTCGCCAATCACGAGAACGTATATCTCGCTGCTGTCGGCGGGATGGGCGGACGATGCCTTGAACGAGAAGCCCTCGGAGGTCTGCCCGTAGTGTGCCGTGGCGTCGGAGCGTTCCACCGCCAGCGCGAGGTTGTAGAACACGTTGGCGGGATAGATGTCGTTCTCGGTTCTGAAGTAAGAGTCGCCGAGCATGCACACAATGAGGCACAGCATACCTGCTGTTATGCCGGTGAGGCTGTGTCTGCGCTGCTTCCTGACGAATGTCATGGGCAGCTCACGGCGCGCTTTCATGGAGCACGCCGCGAACACAAGCAGCGGCAGATAGACCACTATCACGCCGATGACGGCAGGTAGCAGGTTGTCGAGCAGTTCGGTGGCTTCGCCCGGATTGGTGGTCACGAGGTTGAGAAACATGTCAACGGCGATGACCGAGCGTCCGAACAGATAGAGCAGCACCATCTGGAACGCGGCGAAGAACACGAGCGGGAAGAGCAGCCACACCATCTTGCCGGTGTTGCGGCTGAGCGTCATCAGAAACCAGTATGCCGCGACCGGAAGCACTACGTTGGTGATGCGCGTCATCAGAGGCACGCTTTCAGTGAAGGCAAGTGATAAGTTTGGCAGCGACAGAGCTATGACCGCCGCGATGAAAAGTACGTGCGGTGACGTACAGAAATGGTATGTTTTCCTAAAAAGCTTCATTTATGTTGAATATGAATCCTGACTGTCCGCCTTTGCCGAATCCGTAGTCGAGGCGCACGTTCACGTCTTTCTTGAATTCCCAGCGGTAGCCTATGCCGAAATTGGGCAGCACGTGCGACGCCCGCATGGAGCTGAACTTATCGAACACCGTTCCCGCCCCGACCCACGCCACAAGGCTGTTGCGCTTCCATATGTGCTGTCTCAGCTCCGCCTGCGCCTCTATCTTGTGCTTGTCGCGGTAGCGTCCCTCGTAGTAGCCGCGCATGGAATAGGAATTTCCCAGAAGAGTCATCATGCCCCATGAGGGGTTTCCGAAGTTGAGCTGGCTGCGCAGGTCGGTGGCGAGGATGCCCCCTTTCCACAGGCGTCGGTAGGCGTTGAAGCGCAGGTCGGTGGTGGAAAAGGCGTACCGGTTGCCGAGGAACGCCGGGCGGAAGTTCTGGGAGAGGCTCACGTAAATGCCCCGTTTGGGGTTTGTGGTGACGTCGCGCGAGTCGTAGGCGAAGGTCAGTCCCACGCCGACGTTGCGTGTGGTGCGGTCCATTCCTTCGAGCAGCTCGGGTCTTTTTATGTCCTTTCCCTGAATGAAATCGAAGGTGAGCATGGGTCCCACGTATGTGTTGCGCGCCACTCTGAACAGGAAGCTCGCCTTAGCCTGCGCCTGCCAGCGTTTCATGTCAGACTCGTTGTCGTCGTTGTCACCGTTGGCGTAGCCCATTCCCCAGTATTTGCACGGGAATGAGTAGAAGTAGAGCGTGTAGTCCAGACGGTATCTGTCGTGAGGGAATATGTGCAGTCCGCGCACGCCGAGCATGTAGAAGCCCACGGTGGATACATCCCCGAAGAGACTCATGTTTGACGGCGGAAGGATGGTGTCGTTGCGGTCTGTGCGGTAAAGCCCTGCCGCGACAAGTCCTATGCCGAGCTGTGTGTCAGAGCTGTAATGCGGTCCTCCTATTATGCTGAAGTCGAACTTCTTGCTGTAGTCGGTCTTGTTGGCGTCGTTGAAGTAGTCGAGAATCCTGTTTATAAACCCTTTTTTCCTCACCGTACTGTCCGCTGCTGCCTTGTCCGCGATGACGCTTCCGGTGTGCGACAGAGTGTCGGCGGCGGTAAGCGGTAGTGCGAAAAGCACTGTAAGCGCGAATGATAAAGCCTGTTTTTTCATTGTGCCTGCAAGTGTGACGGATGGTATGAAGGTGTCAGTAGACAAGTTTTACGTTGTCAATCCACAAAGTGTTTCCCGGCGTGCCGATATATGCGCCTCCGTGGCTTGACGCGAACTGTAGGGCGAGATGCGTCGGCTTCTCGTCAGCGGCAGCCCATCCCGTCTCTCTTACAAGCACGCTTTTCCCGTGGCTGTTGAGCGCATAGTCGGTCTGTCTGAGCCCCATGAGCGCGGCGTCATACTTGGGGTTGTTCCTTATGTCGCCGTACATGATCTCGTATGTCGCGCCGTCCACCCATCCGTTGGTGCTCTTGCCGTATCTCACAACCATCGTCCCGACACGTTTGGCGGTGATGTTGCCCTTCGCGTCTTCCGTGCGTTTCTGAAGCACAAGCACCGTTATGGCATAGTCCTGTCCCGCTACGGTTGACGGTTTGCTGAATCCTGTCTGTCTGATTCTGTTCTTCTCGCCAGGCACATACACCTTGTAGTCGTATTTTATAGCCTTCGGCCTTTCCGTGAACGGAATGCCCCAGTTGAGGCTTTTGGGTCCGTCCTTAGTGCTTGTGATGGGTTCTTTCATGCTTCCGAGAAACATCGAGCCTGCCGCAAGCACCTTGATGTTCATCAGTCCGAGCACTTTCACGCTTTCGATGTGTGTCGTCATCTTGGCGCAGTAGCCGTTGTCGTGCCGGTCGCGGGTCACGGAGCAGTTTGTCTTAACCACTCCCATCACCTTCGCCATGACGTTTGATGTAGCCCACGGTGAGTTGCCTGTGTTGCTGTATGGCTTGTTGCCGTTTATGGTCTGGTTCGGTCCGACTTCGTATAGAGTCTTTGTGTTTCCTCCTATGACTGCTGACTCGTGGATGTTTCTTATCACCCAGCGGTTCATGTCACCGTAAGGTATCAGCTTTTCCTTGCTCTGGGCTGTGGCAGGACTGAATGTCCCGAGTGTCAGAACAGCCGCGAAAAGCATTGATGACAGTTGGTTTTGATTCATCATTATCTCAGTTTTTAATATGTTGCGAACGGCAAATATAGGCTAATTAGCGCAAACATGAAAACTAAAAGAGATAAATCAGTTTTACTTTATACATATTTTATACATATTAACAGAATACTTATTATATTAACGTAAAAACGGCTGCATGGTGCGGAAACCTTGCAGCCGTTTTCTGTAAATGTATGGTTATAATGTTATTTTACCATTATTTTCACGGTTTTGTAACCTGTTCTGACTATATAAAGTCCAGGTGACACGTCCGTACGCGGGCTGTTCTTGCTTATGAGGGAGCCTCCGGCAGTGAATATCTCCGCCTTGCTGCAATCACCGTCTATGATGATGCAGCCTTTGCCGGAGCGCACGCCCGTGTTGTCGGCGGTTGTCTGCTCTATTCCGTCTGTGACGTTGTTGAATGTCACCTCACCCTTGTTCATGTCGAACAGCACATCATACCATCCCGGTGCGATAAGCCATTTGCGGTCGCCGTAGTAACGTGTGCAGTGTGCGGTCTCGCCGGGTTGCAGCACTTTGAGGTCGTCGCTGCTTCCGTATCTGCCCTCTGCCCAGTTGAGGTCTCTTCTGTGCGTGTATGTGGCGAAGACGGTGGCTTCGGCATATCCGGGGTTGTTCACACCCTCAAGCAGGTGCACGGTGCCACGGTATATGCCTCCTCCGATGTGGGGAAGCGACTTTCCGTTGCGTCCCCAGTACTCCTCATAGTTGGTGCCTACAAGGAAAACCTCTGGCATCCATGCTATGTTCCCGGTGTCGAGAGGAGTGATTTTCACTGTCATGGCTTTGAGGTCCACGTTCACGAAATATGACCCGCCGTTGGTCTGATAGACGTTTTCGGGCTGTGAATATTCCTGAAGCGGACCCTCGCATATGGCAGGAGTGAGAAACCGTTCGATGTTGCTGTACGGACAGGAGAGTATCCGGTTGTCGTCGTTACCATAGCTGAAGAAGAGGTCACTGCGGTTTCCGTAGTAGTCGCCGCTGTCCTCGTTTGAGGCGTCAACATCCACCGTGCCCTCGTATTTGCCGTCACCGACGTGGTTGAGCGGATAGTTTTTCGTCGGATTCCATGCCGACTTGTCTGCCAGACCTCCGCGGCAGTAGAGCTTGTCGGGCCAGTTGTCCTGTGCTGTGGCATATATGCTGAATAGCGACACTGCCGCTGCTATTATGCATTTAAGAATGTATCTCATGTTGTATTACTGTTTTTGATGTTTTGTGTTAATCACCTTCCGCACTGCGCTGCCGTTCTTTCCGGCAGCCTTTATGATGTACATGCCTTTTTCGGGAATGCTTATTGTGACTTCCTGACCGGTCTTTCCGGCAACGCGCAGTCCTGACATGTTGAACACGTCGACGGTGATGCGTCCGTTTCCTTTCACAATGACGTCGTTGCCGTGCAGTGTGATGACGGGTGCGGAGCTTTCTTGCTGGGCGGATGAGATGCCGGTAGGTTCTTCCGTGCCGAGATACTCACAGCTGAACGACTGGAAGAAGATGTCCACCGATATCCTGTAGTAGCCGTCTTTGTCGATTGCCCATTTGTAGTCGTCGGGACAGTTAATCATGAGTTGGGTGGAAGTCTCGACCGGTTCGTCCTGCGTATAGGGATGAAGACTCTTTGGACTCCAGTCGTTTTGTCCGAGAATCTTGAACCGTTTGGGCTCCACATTCTCCGGTCTGTTCTTCAGTTCTCCCGTCCATGTCCATATGTAAGGATTGTTCTCGTCCTGTATAAGGGCGGGAGCCTTGCCTGCGTCCCATCCGCATTCTACGCATCCTCCGGCTATGTAGAGCTCGAGCCATGGCGAGAACAGCTCGCCGGAAACCTTGCGTGTGGATGTGTTGACGGTGAACTTGTAGCGCTCATCGTCGAACAGCACCACCCATCCGGGGTCAGACCCGTCGGTCGAGGTGGTGTATGCCAGACCGTTGCTCACGATGTTTGAGTCGACATACCGCGGTTTCAGATATACCGTGTTTTCGTTTACGCCCTCGGTGTTTATTATTTTCACTTCGCCGTCAACGAGTTTTCCGGCAAACTTGAACTCGTTGTCAGGGAACTTTTCCAGCTTCTGGAGTCCTCCCGGTACGGCACTGCCTGTTATCCAAAGCTCGTCATAAGTCTGGGCACATACCAAATTATGAGACACGATGGCGGTAAAAAGAGATATTATATATGTCTTGTTCATATCATTAATCTTTGGTTATGGTCGGTTATTTTACTATCTTCCGCGTAACGCTCTTTCCGTCGGCGGTTATTCTGCATACGTATGTTCCGCGTCCGAGCGATGAGATGTCAGCGGTGATACTATTGCAGTCGGTTCCTGTTGCGGTACATGTCTCGGAGCCGTTCGCTGAAACTATCTCCAGCTTGGCGTTCTTTGCAGTGGCGGCGAGATGTGCGGTTACTGTTCCGTCCTGTGCGTTGTATTCTATGGATGTCGCACCGTTCTCAGTGCCGTTGATGCCGGTAAGCTCGCTCTGCAGCACGGCATACCTCAGCTCTATCGCTGTTGGTACATCGCAGGATGCTGTCGGGACGTTTACTGTTACGGTTCTGTTGTCACTGTCATAGCTCCATGTTCCGGATGCGGCTTCATTCCCGTTGATGAGTACCCTTTCCGGTTTCTCGCTGCCGATGAACTCAGCTCTGTAAGCCCTTTCGTCCGGCATGCCCGGATATACGCCTGTGCGTGCTCCGATGTTGAGCGTCACGCTCTGTGCGTTTCTTGTCTGTGTGAATTCCGTGCGTGAGAAAACACCGTCCTTATAAAGTTCTGTGTCGCCCTCGTCTTCGTAGAGAGAATACGATCCGTCGGCACCGGGAACCACCTTTAATATAAGTGTCGGCGCTTTGGTGGTGACACTTTTCTGAGGCGGATTGTTCACTATGATGCTGCCAGCCTTATAGAAGTAAGGAATATCTTCCAGTCCGTAAGTGTCTGTAAAGGTTACGTTGCCGTCCATTATCTTGGACCGGCATACGTTCCACCATTTGCCTTCAGGCAGCCAAACGGTGCGTCTTACGGTCTTGTCGGCGTCAGCCGGAGTCACGATGGGAGCTACGAGAATGTCATTTCCGAACATGTATTCGTCTTCATATTTGTATGCGTTGGCGTCTTCCGGATGGTCGTAATACAATGGTCTGCACATAGACACTCCCGTGTCGTACGCCTCGCGTGCCGCAGTGTAGATGTAAGGGAACATAGCATAGCGCAGTTGCACGGTCTTGAGAAGCGACGGGAAGTTCTCATACACCCATATTCTGCGCTCTATGTTAGCCGCGTTAGTGGCGTGAGTGCGGAATATTGGAGTGAACACTCCGAACTGCATCCAGCGCAGATAAAGCTCAGGGTCGTTGTCGCCCGGCTGCTGGTGTCCTCCGAGGTCGTGTCCCCAGTAGCCGAAGCCCACGTTGGATGCGGTTGCTGTGAAGTAGGGCTGGAATGCCAGGGTGGGGAAAGTGGCGAATGTGTCACCCGAGAAACCTATTGGATAACGGTGGCTTCCGAGACCTCCCCAACGGTGGAATATCACCGGACGGTGCTCCGGACGGTTTAGTCTCATGTCCTCATAGAACACGTGGTTGCACCAGAACGTCTCGCCCAACCCTGCCAGATTGTTGTTTGTAAGACGCTGCTGCCAGTCTATCCACCAGAAGTCCACGCCTTCGCTTTCCCTCAGACGAATGATGTTCTTGAACATAGCCTTGTAGAAATTGTAGTCTTCCAGCTGCCAGGGGATATTGGTTGTTGTCCCAGGATCTTTCCCGAGGTCAGCGCACATTTGCGCGAAGTTGTCCTCATAGTTGTTCACCCCGTCGGCAGGATGCAGGTTCAGAGACACCTTCATGTTGTGTTGGTGCATCCAGTTTATGAGTCCTTTAGGGTCTGGAATGAGGCTTGTGTTCCAGCTCCAGCCAGTCCATCCGTCCTTGTGCCAGTCCATGTCCATTATCATAATATCAATAGGGATGCGGTTGTTTTCAATGTCCATTGTTATGTCCATGAAGTCCTGGGCTGTGTATCTCTGGTATTTGCTGTACCAGTAACCGAACATGTAGTCTGGCGGCATCGGTATTCTGCCGGCTATTTTCACGTAGTCGCCGAGAGCTTTCTTGTAATCATGTCCGTAGCAGAGGATGTACCAGTCGGTCGCCGATTCGTCTGCGAGCGGTTTTGCCCAATCCATTCCGCCTTCCTCCATAGGTTCGAAGGCGAATGTCCGGCTTCCGTCGCCGCGCTTGGCACTTGCCGATTCGTCGATAAGAGCCCATCCCCCTCTTGACAGAATGCCGTTTTCGAGCTCTCCGCGTTTAGAGTCTCCGCGTCCGTTGTCGAGTGTACGGGTTGTTCCTTTCAGGTTGAGCGCGTCGTCTTTTCCCGGATACCACACCACTTCATGACCGTTCATGTTGAATGTGACGCTCAGAGACTCAGGTCTGTTCCTCAATGTCGTCGGGTTGCTTCCCGTTCTGTACTTCAGCGTCACAGCCTCGGTCTTGATGTAAAGATAGCCGTCCTCCTCGCTCGTAGTGAACGCAGGCACAGGCAGTCTTCTGTTGACAACGGCGAAAGTAGCCCTGTCCTCGAACACCTTCTTGCTGCTGTACTGTATCCGTATCATCTGAGGCGTAAGGACAGTGAACCTCATGTTGCCCGACTGAACCACAGCGTCGGGGTCTGCAACAGGATTATACTCCTCCTGCGCATATGATTGCATCACGGTGAATAATGCAAGGATAAATGTAAATAAGTACTTCATTCATTTATTGTTTTGGTTAATAATATGATGTATAACTCAGGTTTTATGCCCGGTATATCGATGGTCAGGTAAATAAGGTTTTCGTTTCCGGCGTATTTGTATGCCGTCTCCGATGGTCTCGTTTTATGTGTCCTGCGGGATATGTCGGCTTTCCGGCTTATCCCGCAGGACACCATTTGTCATTCAGATATCCTCTCCACGGCTTTCATCACAATGTGGTTGCTTGTGTTGATGACCTGGAAGTATTCGCTCATATCCCACAGGTCGCGTGCCACGAGAGCCTTCATCTGCAGTCTGAGCTGCGGCAGAGTCCGTTTCAGCTCGTCCTCGTCCTTTGGCTTTATCTTGTCTTTCTCCGCCTCTTTCAGCATGCCGTCAATCACGCTCTGCGGAATCTCGAACTCCTTGTCGAACTGTTCGAACGACGCATATCTGGCGCGCAGCGTGCTGCGGTTGGCGTCAACGTATTTCAGGTTTGCGTTTATGATGTAGCTGCGTGCGCTCAGTTGCCGGTGCAGCGGAGTGTATTGTGTGGTGTCGAGCGGCACGAACAGGTCGGGCATTATGCCTCCTCCTCCATACACGGTGCGATGCTTCCGCAGTGTCTGATATTTCAGAGAGTCGGCGAAGTGTATGCTGTCCGCGCTGTAAAGTTCTCCGTGTCTGAACCTCTTCTCTATGTCCATGGCATAGTCTTCGATGTCTCCTTTGCTGTAAGGCTTCTGTATGCACCTTCCGGCAGGTGTGTAGTAGTGCGCTATTGTGAGGCGCATCATCGAGCCGTCGGGGAATTCTATGGGCCGTTGCACAAGACCTTTGCCGAACGATCTGCGTCCCACTATCTCTCCGCGGTCCTGATCCTGTATGGCTCCGCTAAGTATTTCGGCAGCCGACGCAGAGTATTCGTTCACCAGCACAATAACCTTTCCGTCGAGCAGCCTGCCGTTTCCCCTCGCGCGGTATTCCTCGCGTTTCGACGTGCGTCCCTCTGTATAGACTATCAGGTCGTGCTTTGCCAGAAACTCGTTAGCCACAAGCACGGCAGCCTGGAGATATCCTCCGCCGTTGTCCTGCAGGTCTATTATGATGTTTCTCATGCCATGGCTTTTCAGCGAGTCGACACACTCCATGAACTCCTTGTGCGTAGTCGCGCCGAAACTTCCTATGCGTATGTATCCCGTCTCGGGCGTTATCATGTATGAAGCGTCCACTGTCTTCACCGGAATCTTGTCGCGTGTCACCATGAAAGTGAGCACATCCCTTATCCCGCGCCTTACTATCCCGAGCTTCACGTCAGTCCCGCGTTTGCCTCTCAGCCGTCTCATTATCTCCTCGCGGTCCATCTTCACGCCTGCTATGGTGGTGTCGTTCACGCTCACTATGCGGTCGCCCGCGAGTATTCCCACTTTTTCCGACGGTCCGCCGGATACGGGCTGTATTATCAGCAGAGTGTCTTCCACCATGTTGAACTGCACGCCTATTCCCTCGAACGAGCCTTGCAGCGACTCCTGCATTGCCTTTGTCTCCTTTGCCGTGGTGTATGAAGAGTGCGGGTCAAGCTCTTTAAGCATGCCTCTTATGCCGTCTTCCACAAGTTTCTGCTCGTCCACACTGTCCACATACAGATTGGTTATCGCCATTTCGGCTATCTGCATTTTGCGTATCGGACTGTCTTCTCCGAAGTTCAGCCTTATCTGTGCCTCGACGCCTGTCGCAGCATACAGACACATGGCTGCGGCTGCGGCAACCGCTTTTGATATGATGTTCATGATGTTTGTAATGTCGGTTTAATGTTATACGATGGTGTACTCACACTCCGTCTGATATTCAATCAGCCGCACATCGCCTCACATCCGGTCTTCAGGCAGGTCTTCCTCTACTACAAGATTGTCTATTATGAAGTTCTGGCGTTCCATGGTGTTCTTTCCCATGTAGTATTCCAGAAGTTTCTGCACCTGGTCTGTCTTGTGCAGCGTCACCTGCTCCAGTCTCATCTCCGGACCTATGAAATGTGCGAACTCCTCCGGTGAAATCTCTCCAAGACCTTTGAACCGCGTTATTTCCGGGTCTGGCCCGAGCTCGCGTATCGCCTTCAGCCTTTCCTCGTCGCTGTAGCAATAGCGCACCACGAAGTCCTTTTTCTTTTCCGTCTTCGACAGTTTCCTGTCGGCGTCAGCCACCACCGACTTGTCCTTTATCCTCGACCGCTTGTTCCTCACTCTGAAAAGCGGAGTCTGCAATACATACACATGCCCTTTCTTTATCAGTTCCGGGAAGAACTGAAGGAAGAATGTTATTATAAGCAGCCGTATGTGCATGCCGTCCACATCGGCATCGGTGGCTACAATCACCTTGTTGTATCTAAGCGTGTCGAGCCCGTCCTCTATGTCGAGCGCGGCTTGCAGAAGGTTGAACTCCTCGTTTTCGTACACTATTTTCTTAGTCAGTCCGAACGAGTTGAGCGGCTTTCCTCTCAGCGAGAACACCGCCTGCGTGTTCACGTCGCGGCTTTTCGTTATGCTTCCGCTTGCCGAGTCGCCCTCAGTGATGAATATCGAGCTTTCCTCCTTCCTGTCGTTTTTCGAGTCGGAAAGATGTATGCGGCAGTCGCGCAGCTTGCGGTTGTGCAGGTTGGCTTTCTTCGCTCTCTCCCGTGCGAGCTTCGTTACGCCCGCCATTGCCTTGCGTTCCTTCTCGCTCTCCTGTATCTTCTGCTGCATCACCTCAGCCACGTCAGTGTGTATGTGCAGGTAGTTGTCCACTTCGGTTTTTATGAAGTCGCCCACATACTTGTTGATGCTCACTCCGCCTCCCGGCTCCATTGTGAGCGAGCCGAGCTTTATCTTGGTCTGGCTTTCAAACATCGGCTCCTCCACGTTGATGGCTATCGCCGCCACCAGACCGTTGCGTATGTCGCCGTATTCATAGTTCTTGCCGAAGTATTCCTTTATCGTCCGCGCTATGTGTTCCTTGAAAGCGCTCTGGTGAGTGCCCCCCTGCGTGGTGTGCTGTCCGTTCACGAAGGAGTGATATTCCTCTCCGTACTGGTTCGTGTGTGTGAAAGCTATCTCGATGTCCTCGCCCTTCATGTGTATGATAGGGTAGAGCCCGTCGGTTGTCATTGTGTCGTTGAGCAGGTCCTGAAGTCCGTTCCGGCTCGTTATCCTGTGCCCGTTGTGCATTATGATGAGCCCGGAGTTCAGGTAAGTATAGTTGCGCAGCATCGTCTCCACATAGTCGTCGTGGAACGAATAGTTGGTAAACAGCGTGCTGTCCGGCTCGAAGAAGATGTATGTTCCCTGCTCGTCGCTGCTGTCCTCGGTTATGTCGTCAATGAGGTTGCCCCGTTCGAACGTGAGCCTCCTCACCTTTCCCTCCCTGTAGGAGCGCACCTCGAAGCGCGAGCTCAGCGCGTTCACCGCCTTCACTCCCACGCCGTTCAGTCCGACACTTTTCTTGAACGCCTTCGAGTCGTACTTTCCTCCCGTGTTGAGCACGCTCACCGCCTCCACGAGCTTTCCCTGCGGTATACCCCGTCCGTAGTCTCGCACGCTCACCCTGAGGTTGTCCTCGATGTCCACCTCGATGCGTTTGCCGGCGTTCATCTTGAATTCGTCAATCGAGTTGTCTATCACTTCCTTGAGCAGGACGTATATTCCGTCTTCCGGCAGCGAGCCGTCGCCCAGTCTGCCGATGTACATTCCCGGTCTGGTGCGCACGTGCTCCATGTCGGAGAGGTGCCGGATGTTGTCGTCCGTATATTCTACTGTCTGTATTATTTCGTTTTCGTTTGTATCTGGCATGTTTATGTTTTAGTCGTTTACAATGAGCTTTCCTCCTCCTGCGGGGAAATTCTCTTCACGTAGCATTTTCTTCTTTTGTGCATCACGGGGTTCAGCGCGTCCCATTGGCTCTGCACACCTCCGTTGGTTTCCATCTCCACCTGGCTCTCACCCCATTCGAATCCGTATTCCTGATATCTCGGTATGAGGTCGGCGAACATGAGCGCGTTGGCTCCCTTGCTGCGGTATTCGGGCAGCACACCCATGAGCAGCAGGTCTACGATGTTGGTCTTGTGATATTTCACGGCTCTCAGCAGATGCCACCATCCCATAGGCAGCATGCGTCCGCGCTTGCATTGCTGCAGGGCTTTCGAGAGTGAGGGGATGGTTATTCCCACGCCCACGAGCTTCTTTCCGGCGTTCCAGTCCTCCACTAAAGTGATGAGGCTGAGGTCGGCGAGTGGCAGATACATCTCCACATACTGGTCTATCTGTCTCTCCGTGAGTTCGGAGAAGCCGTACAGGTCTTTGTAAGTCTCGTTTATAAGTCGGAATATCTTCCGTCCGTATCCTTTCTTGAAGATGTCCGCGCGGGTCAGTTTCTTGATGTGCAGATTATATCTTTTCTCTATCATCTGCGCTATCTTGACATATTTCTCAGGCACGGTGTCGGGCACATACAGTTTGTATTCCACATATTTGTTGTCCACCTCGAAGCCTCCGAGAGCCTCCATGTGTTGCGGATAATATTCGTAGTTGTAGATGGTAGGCATCGTTCCGAGCTGGTCGAAACCCCATGTGAGCATGCCCTCTGGGTCGAGGTCGGTGAATCCGAGCGGTCCCACCACCTCCGTCATGCCCTTCTTCCTGCCGTAGTCCTCCACCGCCTTGAGCAGCGCGCCCGACACTTCCAGGTCGTCGATGAAGTCAATCCATCCGAACCTCACACGCTTCTGCTTCCATTTCTCGTTTGCCCGGTGGTTTATTATCGCAGCCACGCGACCCACCATCCTGCCGTCTTTGAATGCCATGTAGTATTCAGCCTCGCAGAAGTCGAACGCCGCGTTCTTGTCCTTTCTCAGTGTGTTGACATCATCGCTGTACAGGTTTGGCACATCGTAGGGATTTCCCTCATAAAGGTCATAGTGAAACTCAATGAACTTTTTAAGGTCATACCTCGATTCCACTTTCTTTATTTCTATGGATGACATTGTTTCTTTTTTTATGTTATACTGAGTCCCTGCATATACCTATGCAGTAAAATGCAAAAGTACTGAAAATCATGCTAATCGCAAAAAATATGCCGTTTATTTATGATTATTTTCAAGATGACGGCGCGGTGTGCGCGCTTTTGCCATGCAGCCTGTTTCCCCGCGCTCCGGAGGTGCGTGCGCGCAGCCTTGCAGTCAGGGCTTCCCGCATATCAGCAGCAGGTGCTCCCCAGCCACTGTCGTGCCGAAAATGTATGTGTCGCCGCCGTCCTTCAGCCTCAGACGTTTCCTCAGCGCGTCAGCCGTCAGCGGGAAGTTGCGCACCGCCACGTTAGCCTTCTCCGTGCCGCTGAGCGCGCGCCTGAGCTCCTTGCGGTTCATTGTGGCGGCGTCCTTTATGCGGAATGTCCTGCCGGGAAATCCGTCCGACGCCCTGCCTGACACGAACATGTGCGAGTTCTTGCCGAGCGCAGCCACGTCCTGCCTTGCCGCAAGCAGACCGAAACATCCGGCTTTCATCACCGATGCGTCGGGAACGTGCAGCCACAGCCCCCTCAGCGCGTCCGCCACACTGCCTCCCGCCGCAGCCTCCGCCAGAAGAGCCGCGCATCGGGAAGCCTCGCCCGTTGCAGGCGGTTCCGCCGTCTCGCCGTCGTCATAGCCGAACACGTTGTCGCCGTTCACGCAGAAAATCCGTCTGCCTCCGCTTCCGCCGCGCCTTATCACCACAAGCATCTCCTTGCACTCGTTGCCTGCCGACACTATGTGCACCTCGCTCAAGCGCGCCTCTCCGCCCTGTTCCACCTCGCGTATGGTCTGCGATATGTCGAGCATAGGGGAGAGCTTCACCATCACCGCCTCCGCTTTCCCGAGCATCACCGGCATCATCCGCACTATGTCGGGCGTGCAGTCGCTTATGGCGTAGGTGCGCGCGCCGTTGCTGTCGCGCCGTGCCGGGTCGGCGTAGAAGAGCGTCACCCGTCCCGAACCGGGCAGGTAGTCGGTGCAGTCGGCGCACACCGTGCAGGCGTTGTCGAGCCCGAGCCTTCTGAAGTTGTCCCCGGCTATGGCGCAAAGATGTGCGTCGCGCTCCACGTAGACAGCCCTTCCGAACTCCCTCGCCATGAACGAGAAGTCCACTCCCAGACCTCCCGTGAGGTCGGTGAGCACCGTCCCGCCGCCGTTCTCCGCCACAGCCTGCTCCGCTATGCGGCGTGCCACTGATGCCTTGTAGCGTGCCGTCTGTTCCGACGAGCACTGTTCCATCGACAGATGCGGAGGATAAGTCAGTCCCTCCGTCGCCGCCCACGACGGCAGTTTGCGCCGTGCCGTCTGCCGTCCGGCTATCTGCTGGAGCGCGAACTTCAGGTCCACGCCTTCCGTGCCCTGATATTTCAGTGCGAGACGCCGCACGTCCTCGTCGATATGGGCGGCTATGAATGCAGCCGTGTCTGTTGTCTTTGTCATTTGATGTAGGGTGATGTCTGGCTTTACAAAGATAATGTTTTATTGTCAGAAAACACCGCAGCGCGTGTCATTTATTTGTCTCCCGAGGTGTGTAAAAGGCTGTTTGCAACCGGGTTGCACTGCTTTTGGACTAATTTTGCCGTTGTTAAAACAAAACATCAGGATATGTGTGAACATCATGAAAAGAATAATATAGCGCCGATAGTAGTGTCGGCTGTCATGCTTGCCGTAGGACTTTTAGCCTTCGGCACTGGTATGGAATGGACTGAGATTATTCCTCCGCTGCTGTGGTATGTCGTGGCTTTCCTGCCTGTGGGGTGGGGAGTGGCGCGCGAGGCTGCCGGACATGCATTGCGCGGCGATGTGTTCAACGAGTATATGCTCATGACCCTTGCCTCCCTCGGAGCCTTCGCCATAGGCGAGTATCCAGAGGCTGTGGCTGTGATGCTGTTCTATCAGACGGGCGAGATGCTCCAGGAGCATGCTGTGGAGCGTGTGCGCCGCAACATCAGCAGTATGGTGGCGTTGCGTCCCGACCGCGCTTCGGTGGTGAGAGACGGCACCATTGTGGAATGCTCTCCCGAGCAGGTGGCAACGGGAGAGGTGATAGAGGTGAAGCCGGGAGAGCGCGTGCCGCTCGACGGCTGTCTGCTCACAGCCGGTTCACCGTTCGACACCTCCGTGCTCACAGGTGAGTCGCTGCCCCGCATGATAGCCACCGGCGGCGAGGTGTCTGCCGGAATGATAGCCGCAGGAAACGTGGTAAGGCTGCGCGTGACACGTCCTGCGGGCGATTCGGCTGTTGCCCGCATACTGCGCCTCGTGGAGGAAGCGTCGGCGCGCAAGGCTCCCACCGAACTGTTCATACGCCGCTTCGCACGTGTCTATACGCCCGTGGTGTTCTCGCTGGCGGTGCTCGTGGTGCTCGTGCCGTGGCTCTGCAGCCTCGCCGGACTTGCCGGTGCGTTCGACTTCGCGCTGTGGTTCAGGCGCGCGCTCATCTTCCTTGTCATCTCCTGTCCGTGCGCTCTTGTCATAAGCGTGCCTCTCGGCTATTTCGCCGGAATAGGAGCGGCGTCGCGCCGGGGCATACTGTTCAAGGGAGGCGGAAGCATAGACGCCGTGGCGGATGTTGACACCTTGGCGTTCGACAAGACCGGAACGCTCACCTGCGGACGCTTCGAGGTGATCCGTGTGGAGGGACTTTCCGACGACGACATTGCCATGGTGGCTGCGATGGAGCGCACGTCCGTTCATCCGGTGGCGCGCGCCATAGTGGAGTATGGAGCCCGTCTGGCGGCTCCTGACGCGGTGCCCGATGTCACCACAGTGCCGGGCTACGGTCTGGAGGCGGGCGGATGGCTTGCCGGGTCGCCGCGTCTGCTCGAACGCCACGGCATAAGCGTGCCCCGGACGGAGGGCGGAGATGACGGCACTGTGGTCTGCGTAGCCGCCGGAGGAGCATACAAGGGGCGCATCGTCCTCGGCGACGTGCTGCGCGACGACGCCCGTCAGGCTGTGCAAGGTCTGGGCTTGCGCACGGTGATATTGTCGGGCGACCGCCAGCCTATTGTCGACGCGGCGGTGGCGGCGACGGGTGCCGCGCTCGGCATAGGCGACCTCCTGCCGGGCGGAAAGGCTGAATACATTGAGTCGCTCAGGCGTGAGGGACACCGGGTGGCGTTCGTGGGCGACGGCATAAACGACGCTCCGGTGCTCGCCGCGAGCGATGTGGGCATAGCCTTCGGTGACGGCAGCGCGGACATGGCTGTGGAGACGGCAGATATAGTGATACACTCCGGACGGCTTGTGAAGACAGGCGAGGCTATAGCTGTGGCACGGCGCACGCGCCGCATAGTGAAGCAGAACATCGTGTTTGCCGTGGGTTTCAAGGTGCTTGTGATGATTCTGGGCGTCCTCGGAGCAGCCAACATATGGATGGCGGTGTTCGCCGACACAGGCGTGGCGTTGCTTGCGGTGCTCAACTCGATGCGCGTTTTTTCGCTCCCGAACCGCCATAAGGAGTGAAAACATTTTGAAATGTGCGTTTATTTGCCTATCTTCGCGGCATGAAGTGTACGGATATTCCGTATGATTATAACAAAGGCAATGACTGACGAACAATTCTTTCTTGACAAACTGAAGCACCGCGACATACGCCCTACGGCTACACGGCTGCTCATTCTGCGCGAGATGATGCGCGGCGATGAGGCTGTGTCGCTGCCCGACCTCGAGCGTTATCTGCCCACGGTGGACAAGTCCACCATATCGCGCACGCTGTCGCTGTTTCTGCTCAACCGCCTTGTGCATGCCATAGACGACGGCTCTGGCTCGCTCAAATATGCCGTCTGCGCCGACGACTGCGACTGTTCGGTGGAGGACGAGCACACCCATTTCTACTGCACATCGTGCCAGCGCACGTTCTGTCTGAAGCAGATAGCGGTGCCGGTGGTAGACCTTCCGCCCGGATTCACGCTTTCGAGCATCAACTATGTGCTCAAAGGGCTGTGTCCGGAGTGTGCCGCCGGAGAGCGGAGAGACTGACGGCTGAGGCGTCGCCGCGCGCTGACGGGGCATGGGCGGAGGCTGCGTGAATGCATGATTATCCCAAATCGGTCATCAGAACGTATATATTTGAATAAATCATCATTTCATATACTCTCCGGTCTGCTTACGCGTTTCTGTCGGCGTCTTGCTCACCGTTCCGTCTCGGCGTAGCCCGCTACGCCTTCGTCAAAACGGCAAGTAATACACTCGACATTAACGCATAATCAAAACGGAGTCTAATGACCGGTTTGGGATTATGCATTCGTGAAAGTAAAAAATATTGACAGAAGTTTTTCGTGAAATAGAAAACGGAGGAGCGCGGAAAAGGCTCTTCCGCAATATGGAAGGCATGTCCGGACGGCTGTAGAGAGCGTCCGGACATGCCTTTTCGGTGACTTCACGATGCGGAAAAGCCCGTTCCGCTCAGCCGCAAAGCCTTTTCCGGACGCCTGAACAGCCTTTGCCGTGACACAGAAAAGCCTCTTCGGCAAGTCGGAAGAGGCTTTTCCGCAATCCGGAAAGACACGCTCTGTGTGGCTGTTCCGTACAATGCGTTGGTTTACAGAGACTTGCCGCAAGTGCCTGAGAATGGCGCATACGGAGCCTCCCGCGCTTTTTCCGGCTGCGACGGCACTCTCGCGGAGTTGAGGATGGATAAATATGCGGCTCCGGTATGCGTTATCCCGAATCGGTCATTAGACTTCCATTCTTATTTCGTGCTGCTGTCAGCCAGATTGCATCCTGCTTTATCGAAGATGTAGCGGGCTACATCGAGAAAAAGCAGGATGCAAGATGACGGCAGCAGTGCGGAAGAAGGATGAAGAGCTGACAATAAACCTTAAATGTATAATCAGCGTTCTAATGACCAATTCGGGATTATTGCATAATTATGCATGGCGGCATGTCTCCGGCGTGAGATGCTTTCATCTGCCGGCATGTGCCCTTTGTTCGCGTGCGGACACGCGGTAGGGCAGCTGCATGTCCTTGAATATCATCTGCGCGTACATGCTCAGATATATTCTCCAGTTGCGCCAGATGTGTCCTCCGTCGTTCTCGTAGTATTCGTATTTATATCCTTTCTCGTCGAAATACTGGCGCAGGTCCTTGTTCGGTCCGTACAGAAAGTCGTCCTTGCCTATGGCTATCCAGTAGAGCTTTGGACGGGAGTCGAATAGCTTCTGAAGCCTTCCGCACGTCTCCTTGTCGGCTCTCAGCCTTGCGGCGAAGTCTTTGAGGTCGCGGTTGCCCTTTATCCACGGTGCGGCGGAGAACAGTCCGTAATAGTCGAACGTGTCGGGATAGAGCATCGAGATGTCGAAAGTGTGGCCGCCGCCCATTGACAGTCCGCACACGGCTCGTCCCTCGCGCCTCTTTATGGTGCTGTAGTTGGAGTCGGTGAAGCTTACGATGTCCATGAAGCTTTCCTCCATCGACGCCTTCGCCTTTGTCTTTATGGTGTAGTGCCCGGGGATGTACATGCCCGCCGACCATTCTCCCGGAGCCGCGCTGCAGTTGGTGTTGCCGTTGGGCATCACCACAATCATCGGCGTGGCTTTGCCCGAGGCGATGAGGTTGTCGAGTATCTGTGCGGCTCGTCCCAGCTCGCTCCATGCGTTCTCGTCGCCTCCCATGCCGTGCATGAGATACATCACGGGATATTGCTTCTCTGTGCTGTATCCCGCCGGAGTGTATACCGTAAGGCGTCGTTTCATTCCAAGTGTGGGACTGTCATACCACACTTTAGCCACCGTTCCGTGCGGCACGTCGTTCACGCTGTAGAGAGAGCCGCGGTCGCCTTTCTCCTTCGATATGATGAAAAGGCTGGAGTAGGTGGTTATGTCGCGGTTCATGTAGGCGTTGGACGGGTCGGTGACGCGCATGCCGTCCACATTGAAGCTGTATGAGTAAAGCTCCGGAGAGAGCTGTGAGGTAGTGGCAGTCCACATGCCCTTGTCGTTCTTCGTCATGGGCAGCGTCACCGGGCTTGTCTGGTTGAAGTCGCCCGTCACCTCCACTTTCTTCGCTTCGGGCGCGAAGAGGTTGAATGTCACGCTCCCGTCGGGATTCTCCACCGGCGATACGGCGGATGCCTTGTCCCACAGAGCCTGCTGTGCCATGGATGCCACGCTGAGTGCCATCCCTGCCAGAAAGATTGTAAAACGTTTCATGTCTGTGCTGTTTTAGTTATGTTATTGGTATAAGTGATTGCTGTCAGGCGGATGTCCGATGTTGATTACCGTCATGTAGCGTGCCGCTTACAGCCGTCATTTCAGTCCGGCGAGCCTGTGGCGGCAGTCCTCGAGGATGGCTGTGAGCTCGTCGGTGGTTGTGGCTCGCAGCATGGCTATGCGCGTCTGGCGGAAGTCAGGTATGCCCTTGAATACGGGAGTCGCGGCAAGATGCCTTCGCGTATGGAGTATGCCCCGGTATTCGTCGATGCGTTCCACGTTGATGCGGAGCTGTTCCTCGAGGATGTCAATCTTGCGGTCGAGTGTGAGCGAGAGGTCTTGCGGACGTCCGTCGAGGCGGTCGCGCATCTCCTTGAATATCCACGGCCGTCCGAATGTGGCGCGTCCCACCATCACGGCGTCCACACCGTAGTCGTTGAAAGCCCTCTCGGCGTCTTCGGGCGACGTAATGTCGCCGTTGCCTATTATGGGTATGTGTATGCGCGGATTGCGCTTCACCTCGCCTATGAGCGTCCAGTCGGCGTTGCCGGTGTACATCTGAGCGCGTGTGCGTCCGTGGATGGTGAGAGCCTGTATGCCGCAGTCTTGCAGCTGTTCGGCGAGAGTCGTGATGATGAGGCTGCCGCTGTCCCATCCCAGGCGTGTCTTCACTGTGACGGGCGTCCGCACCGCGCGCACCACCTGACGTGTGATGTCGAGCATCAGCGGTATGTTCTGCAGCATGCCCGCGCCCGCTCCCTTGCCTGCCACTTTCTTTACGGGGCAGCCGAAGTTGAGGTCTATGACGTCGGGACGCGCCTGTTCCACTATCCTCGCAGCCTCCACCATGGCGTCTGTGTCGCGCCCGTATATCTGTATGCCTACGGGTCGTTCACTGTCGCTTATGTCGAGTTTGCTTACCGTCGATTTGATGGAGCGCACGAGAGCTTCGGCACTTACAAACTCGGTATACACCATTGAGGCTCCGAAACGCTTGCAAAGCTGACGGAAGCCGATGTCTGTCACGTCTTCCATCGGGGCGAGAAAGAGAGGTCTTTCTCCGAATTCTATGTTTCCGATTTTCATTGTCTTGATGTTATTGAAGTAGATGATAGATGCCGCCGGCGTACATTTTCACCACTCCTTTCATCTCTAACGAGAAGAGGAGGGCTGACATGCGCTGCACGGGGATGCCCGAGCGTGCGGCGAGCATGTTGGTCTGCATGTCGTTGGTCTTTGCCAGTGTGGCGACGATGAGCCGCTCGTCGCCGGTGAGCTCGGGGAAGAGCTGCCTCTCGATGCCCTGCTGTCTGGCGTGGAGCAGGGCTTGGTCGCTGTCCCATGCCATGGATGCGGCAAGGTCGGCGGCGCAGGTTATGAGCGCGGCTCCGTTGTCGCGTATGAGTCTGTTGCACCCTTCGCTGTATGCCATGCCCACCGCTCCGGGGAAGGCGAAGACTTCCCTGCCGTAGCTCTGGGCAATGCTTGTGGTGATGAGTCCGCCTCCCCGCTCTGCGCTCTCTACGAGAAGGGTGGCGTCCGCCATGCCCGCCACGATGCGGTTGCGGCGCACGAAGTTCACCTTGTCGGCGTTGGTTTGTGTGAGAAACTCGGTGATGAGCCCGCCGTGTGAGGTCATCTCGCATGCCGTCTCCCTGTGGCTCGACGGATAGACGGTGTCGAGTCCGTGGGCGAGAACGGCTGCCGTGTCGAATCCGGTGCGCAGTGCGTTGCGGTGGGCGCATATGTCCACGCCGTAGGCAAGGCCGCTTATGATGAGCACGTCGGGGCATATCTGTCTCAGGTCGTCGCAGAAGCGGCGTATGAGGTCTTGCCCGTAGGCGGTGCAGTGGCGCGTGCCCACGATGCTGAGCACACGTGTGCGGTTGAGGTCGGCGTTGCCCTTGTAGAACAGCATGAGCGGAGCGTCGCCGCATTCGCGCAGCCGTGAGGGATAGCGCGTGTCGTTCATCGTGAGCGGAGTGATGCCGTGCTCCTCGTCATACCTCAGCTCCGCCTCGGCTATACGCAGCGGTCCGCTCATGTCTTTCAGCGCGTCGGCGAGCCTGGGCGACGCTTCGGGCACTATGTCGCGTATGTCGTTGCGGTGCTCCATGACAGCCGTCGCCGAGCCGAGCCGCCTGTACAGCTCGAGCATTCCGTTGAGGCTGAAGTAGTTTATGCGCGTCAGCGCGATGGTGTTTATTATCTCCTGTTGGTTGTTTGTCGGCATGATGCTGTCGGTATTGGTGCCTCCGTCGTCGTGTGGGTCGTCGTAAGGCATGTCGGGTGTCATATGTACGGAGCGAATGCGCGGTCGTAGTCTTCGCTGTTTCCGAGTCGTCCGTTGATGAGGCACACCAGTTCCACCGTGGCGCGGAAGCACAGGCGTCCGTCGCTTTTGCGGAATATGTCCTGGCTGAAGATGTAGCGCAGTCCCTCCTTGCGCAGGGCGAGGCGCGAGACAAAGACGTCGTCGCATCTCAGCGGAGTCTTGTATTGCAGGTTCATGCGTGCCACCACGGCGTCGGTGCCCTGCTCGTGGAGCTTCGAGAAACTCACTCCGAGCGAGGCGAGAAACAGGTGGCGCGTGTGCTCGGTGTAGTGCAGGTAGTTCGCGTTGTTCACTATGCCCTGGATGTCGCACTCATAGTCGCGTACCTCCATCTCTGTTTCAAATATGTATTTCATCCTTATCGTTGTTTTGTTTTCAGTCTGTTACTTTGGCGGCAGGCGCCTCCCGGCGGCGCAGATACTCATATCCGAACCGGCACCGCAGACAGTCCTTGCGGTCGCAGTAGTTTTTCTTCAGCTGTATGAGAGCCTGCGTGTCGCCTGCGTTCTGCACCTCCAGTCCGCAATCCTCCCACATGCGCACGATGTTGTTGCGCTCGGGCGCGAGCTGTTCGAGGAAGTCGGTGGCGCGCCAGCACATCTCTTCAGACGACAGATGGCGTCCGTAGGCGAAGAGCATGGGCACGACGGTGTTGATGATGAGCAGGTCGACAGACTGTCGGGAAAGGGTTTTCGCGCTCTCGCGGCTTTCATGTCCGAAGGTGTAGTGGGTGCGCCAGTATGGCGTTACTGATGCCGTGAGCATGCGGCGGGCACCGTCGAGGGTGGGGCATTCGGCAATCATGCTCAGGCTGGTGCGGCGCGAATGGTAGAGCGATGCGAGCTGCGCGATGCGTATGTGAGGGAAGTTCTGCGGCCGGAGGCGGAGGAATTTCCACAGGCGGAAGTCTGTGGGAGTGAGCGAGAACTTGTGTGCGAGATACCGGTATTCGCCGCTCAGACGCACGAAATAACCGTCGGAGAGAGCCGCCTCGCGCTGCCGCTCGGGCATGGAGTCGGCAGAAAGCAGTCCTGCCTGACCGAGAAAGAGGGCTTCTGTCTGGAATATGTCGTCGCGGTGACGGGCTATGTGTGTCATGGGCATGTTGAGAGCCCATGTCTCGAATGCCTCGCTGTTGGTGCCGAAACCGTAGTTGCGCGCCAGCGTCACGAAGAAGGCGTCTTCCCACGAGCCGTCGCAGCGAGCCACACGTGCGTATATCGCCTCTGTCTTCTGTTCGAGACGCTCGGTCTGGAGCGCGCTCATCCATGAGTGTACCGATATGGACGGCAGGTCGGGAATGAGCTTGTGGCAGGGCGGATACCTGTCTTCGTGCAGCAGACGTTCGTAGTTTGACGACACGCCCGGGGGCACTTCGAGCCGCATCTGCGGAAGTGTGTTGCCGTTGGATGTCCTTACTTCAGAGTCGACGGTAGCCGCTATGTGGAGTATCACGTTGTCGTAGCGGCTGTCGCGGTGGTGTCCGTGGGTGTACCAGTCGGACGAGCGGTCGTGTATCTCGATGTTTCCCACCCACATGGTGCCGCCAATCCTCACCTTGGCATTGAAGAAGTCGGGACCGGCATCGCCGTTGTGGAGCCCCGGGTCGATTACTTCAACGCTGAGACCGTCGGTTGTCTCGAGTCTTCTAAGCGGGAAAATCTTGTGTTTCCATATGTAGTGGAGAAGCTGTTCCATATATAGCAAGGACTAAAAGGAATGTTACAAAGCTACACAAAAAATCCCGAACTGCGGACAGTCCGGGATTTTTTTCTTTATGAATATGTTGTCTTTGCTTATTTCTTCAACACTTTTACGGTCTTGCCGTCAGCCTGACGGATGATGTAAAGACCTTTCTGCGACATGTTGTCCACGCGCTGTCCGTTCACGTTGTAGATGGCGGCGGTGCCTTTGCCTGTTGTGGTCTCTACCTTGTTGATGCCTGTTGTGGTCGCGCCTTCGATGTTGAGCGTATATACGTTTGTTGTCTGGAGGTCGTTAGATGTGACTGTTATTGTAACTTTCACGCCTCCGTCAACATCTTCAACGCTCTTTGTAACATAAGCACCCTGACCGTCTGAAACAGCTTCGATATCGTCAACGCTGATTGCGCCTTCGGCTGTGAGATCGTAGTTGAACTCGTCTTTGTTGAAGCCTTCAACGTCAGCACCCTTTACTTTCAGTGAAGCAAGCTGTGAGTTGTAAACGAGTGAGAGGTCGTCAATGATAAGAACGTCGGGATTATTTGCTGATGAACTTGCCACACCCGGCTGTGCGTTGGTTGACATAGTAACGAGGATGGCTTTTGTCTCAGCATTGTTTGTTGCGAAAGAAGCGTAGTCGAACGGAATTGTGAGTTCCTGCCACTCGAAGCCTTTGCTCTCAATCTTGTCGTTCTTAGCTTTTGCAACGATGTTTGTATAGGTCTTGTCTTCCGGATCCTGATAGTATGTACCGTCTGTGATGGTTGCGCTTATTGTTGCGTATGGGTAAGTTTCATTTACCTCTCCCTGCTGATACTTCACCCAGACCTTGATAGCGTCAGGCTGGCCGTTCAGCAGTGTGTAGAATGGATCGCCGTTGCCGTCAACATCTTTGTTGGTCAGATCGAGGAATGAGTTGTTTTTTGTGTCGGTTGCAGTTAATCCTGCTGCTTTGAGCCGACCGGTTGTGATAGTTCCGTTTGCCGGCTGGAAACCAAGAACTATTCCTGATACGACTTTCACACTTTTCTTTCCTGTTGTACCCGGACGGACGTCATCTGATATATAAGTGTGAGTGTTGGAGCTTACTGCAGAGGCAAGACTTCCGGTGCTGCTCATGAATGAGTGCCATGCGTTTGGCTCATCGCTTTCGTACTTTTTATTGAATGCGCCTGTATATGTGGCTTTGTGGAAGAGTTCGAAGTCAGAGTTTGTTATCTGATAACCACCGTTTCCGAATACAACTTTGATATCCATTTCCGAAAAGTAGATGTTGATTACGGTGTAGAACTTGTCGCCGCGTATCTCACCAACAAGGTTTACTGGTATAAGTTCTCCTGTTGCAGAGAGTATAGGTCCCAACCACTGTCCTGCGAAGTTTGGATCATCACCTTCGGCTATTGTTATTTCCTGATTTGTCTTAAGTGTTGTCACCTCGCCATTGGCAGTTGCGCCAACATTCTCAAGTACGATGGTTCCTACAGGCATTGGTTCGCCTTCCATGTACATAACGAAGTTTTTCAGACTGAGAGTATATCCGTTCTCACCTTTGTCTTCGATTGAGATTGTGTTCTCTGTCGGTGTCGCCTGTACTCCGTTGACGGTGACAGTCATAATGTCTTTGTAGTCTGTTGCCATAGCAGATACGGCAAAAGCAACCATTGTCAGTAATGAAGTAAAAATTTTTTTCATCCTAAAAATCCTTTAATTAATTTAGTTTGTATGTTAAACCTATTGTTCCGTAAATCGGATAAAGGGTCTGTTCTATTGTCTTGAAGTTCTGTTTGAACACTCCGGACAGTCCCCATGACATGTCAAGATAGGCTCCGAAGTGGCGCGAGAAGTACCAGTCGGCACCCACGTCAACGCCAAACTGCCATTTGCGCATGTAGTCGGAGAAGTCGTAATTGCCCCGTGAGCCCTTGTCGGTTCCCATCTCCACCTTCTCGCCGGTGGGGTTGCCTACGCGCAGATAGCCGTCGTAGGCGTAGCCGTCGAACTTGTTTGAAAGAAGATAAGAGAAATACGGACCGAGCTTCAGTCTCACTTTCCCGCTGACATCATAGGTGGCCTGCAACGGAAGTGTGACCATACGTGCCTCCACGTTGGACACAACCTGACCGGTAAAGACACCTTTCAGCGACTCGTTACCCTGACGCATCTCCATGCTGTAGTTCTTTACTCGGGCATCGGTGCCCATACCTTTCGTCTCGATATGGAATCCGCCCATTATTCCCCATTTGCCTCCTAATGGCTTGTAGGCGTCGAGACCGATGGTGATGTTTGCCTTGACGGTGTATTTTGAAAGGCTTCTGATGGTTTCCGGCATGCCTATCGGTGCTGTTCCGCCGAGGCTGTAGCCAAGACGTCCGTAGTATGTGAGGTTGTCGAAGATGCCTTCACCTTTGGCACAGACAACGCCTGTCACAAGCAGGAGGGTTGTCAGAATGTGTCTGAAATTGTTCATTGCTACCTTTTTTGTCATTCTGTTGATTCACAAATAACTCTTACCTTGTCTATGTAAAGGGTGCTTCCTATGGCTCCTTCGAAGCTTGCGCCCTCGATGCTTGAGGTGAACACCACTGCAAGATTGTAGCCGTAGTTGGCGAGCAGTTGCCCGTCCGGCTCCTGATTGTAGTTGAAGCTTACTTCAAACTCAGTCCATCTGTCGGTCTCTTCCACCTTGCCGATACGCGCTATCGCCACAATCTGCGGGCTTGTGAGCACGTTGTCGCCGTAGAGCACTGTCGGACTGCCGCTGTCGTCGGTATTGCGGTAGAGCACGGCATATATGTCTCCGGTGTCCTGTTTGTTCTCTACGGGCTTGCCGTTCTTGTCCTGGAACACTTCGCCACGCTTGTATTTATAGTATCCCATGAATTTCACGGGCGGTTTTCCGGTGGTGTATTTCAGTCCGAACATTGTGGCTTTCATCGCTCCTCCCGGCTTTATTGCCGAGGTGGCGTCAAAGCGTCCGATGAAAAGATTGCCTGCCGCGATGCGCATACCCTTTATCGCGCCGAACGGACCCGTGTCGCATGTGGTCAGCTTTACTGCCGAACCGTCCAGCCCGTCGACTACAGGCGTGGTGGGATATTCCTCCGGCTTGGCGGTGGAACGGCTTATTGCGAACCCCGGATTGCCTGTCGCCCAGTTGTTGGCTTCAGTCCCGTCCGGGTTCAGATCGCTCCATATGTAGTATTTGTTGTTTGAGTTGAGGGCGTATCTTTCGAAATCATAGTATATGGTATCGCTCACAATCTTAGTCTGGATGTTTACGGATACGTTGTATTCACGGCTCCACTGTCCGTCCTCCGACGTCACCTTATACTTTACCGGACCTTTTGAGAAGTCCTGTACAGAACCGCTCGCCGGAACAATCGTCGCTCCTTCGGTTATCCTGAAGCATGGCGCAATGGCTGTAAGGTCAGTCTCTTTCCTCACTCTGAAGTCTATATCGTGCTCCGTGTAAAGCACTTTTATCAAAGAGTCTGATGCATTGAAAAACATTTCTTCGGGATTTTCTGCATGTATGTATGCCTCCTCTATGTCGCATTCTGCATTGAGCGGCTCTTCCTTAAAACACGACGAGAGCGTTGCGCAGCATACGACGGACATAAATAATACGTATGGCCTTCTCATTATTATAATTGAAAAAAACGGTGTAAAGGTAAGAAAAAAACTCTTTACGACCAAAAGTTTTTATAAAATATGGCTGTTTTTTACTTATATATCCTAATAAATGGCATGATTATAATAAATAATTAATAACTTTGCATGAATGTAATTTTTTATTTATTATGAACATAGCATTGATCGGTTACGGCAAGATGGGCCACATGGTAGAGTCCATCGCGAAAGCACGTGGCCACAGTATAGTAAGCATTATAGACATTGATAATCTTTCCGACTTTGACAGTGAGGCGTTCGCCTCTGCCGATGTGGCGATAGAGTTCACCAATCCCACCGCCGCCTACGACAATTATCTGAGGGCGTTCAGGCACAACGTAAAGGTGGTGAGCGGCTCCACGGGATGGATGAAGGAGCATGGCGACGACGTGCGGCGTCTGTGTACGGAAGGCGGGCACACCCTTTTCTGGGCAAGCAATTTCTCTGTCGGTGTGGCGATATTCTCTGCCGTGAACAGGTATCTGGCGAAGATAATGAACGGTTTCCCGCAATATGACGTGCGTATGAGCGAGACACATCATGTCCATAAGCTCGATGCGCCGTCGGGCACAGCCATCACTCTTGCCGAGGAAATAACCGAACGGCTCGACCGTAAGAGCGGCTGGACGAAGGGACGGCAGCTCCACGCCGACGGCACTGAGGACGGCACGAACGATGTGGACGCCTCGCTGCTTCCCATAGAAAGCCTCCGTCGCGACGAGGTTCCGGGAATACATTCGGTCATATATGACAGTCCTGCCGACTGCATCACGATAACCCACGACGCCCACTCGCGTGAAGGGTTCGCCCTCGGGGCTGTCCTTGCGGCGGAATACACCAAAGACCACACAGGTCTTCTCACCACCGCCGACCTGTTCAAGTTCTGATATGGCGGTGCGGAGATGCCATAATTATAGCAAAACATCAAAACATATAAGAAGCAATGATTGATAAGGAAAAAGAAAGAATAAACATGAAGGTGCAGTGGATAAAGTTCACTGCCGTTGCCATTCTTTATCTGCTGTTCCTCTATTGGGTGGGAAGCTGGTGGGGACTGTTGGTTCTTCCGTTCATCTTTGATGTGTATATAACGAAGAAGATACGCTGGCAGTGGTGGCGGTATGCCGACCGTCCCGTGCGCTTCATCATGTCATGGGTAGACGCTCTTGTCTTTGCTCTCGTGGCTGTATATTTCATCAACCTGTTCTTCTTTCAGAATTACGTCATCCCTTCAAGCTCTCTCGAGAAATCGCTTCTCACGGGCGACTATCTTTTCGTGAGCAAGATAAGCTACGGTCCGCGCAAGCCGAACACCCCGCTTACCATGCCTCTCACCCAGCATACGCTTCCGGTTCTCAACTGCAAGTCGTACATAGAGTGGCCGCAGTGGGGCTACGACCGTGCACCGGGACTGGGCAAGGTGAAGCTCAACGACATTGTCGTGTTCAACTATCCTGCCGGCGACTCGCTCTGCACAGCCGAACAATGGCAGGCGCAGGACTTCTATCAGATGGTATATTCGTTCGGTCACCAGATATATCAGGAGCAATACCCTGACCCTGTGGACTACAGGAACCTCGACGCATCGGCACGTCTCAAGTTCTTCGACTACATCTACTCCATCGGCAGACGCTATATCGCGGAGAATCCGCAGCTTTACGGGGAGGTGGCATCGCGTCCGGTGGACCGCCGCGAGAACTATGTGAAGCGTTGTGTGGGACTTCCCGGACAGACTTTACAGATAAAGAACCGCATAGTATATGTGGACGGCAAGCCCAACAAGGAACCCGACAACGTGCAGTACACATATTATGTGAAGCTGAAGACATCCTTACCGGATGACCTCATGAAGCAGCTCGGCATCTCGATGGAAGACCTCATGAGTCTCAACGAGCGCGGTTATCTGCCTCTCACGGCACGAGCCGCCCGCATACTGAAGTCGCGCCGCGACATCGTAGAGAGCATCACGCTCAACACCGACGCCACCACCGAGGACATATATCCGCTGAACGGAGCCACGGGATGGACGCGCGACAACTACGGTCCGGTGTGGATACCGAAGAAAGGAGCCACCATCAACCTGACGCTCGACAACATCGCGATATACGAGAGACCCATACGTGTGTATGAGGGTCACGACCTTAAGATATCCAACGGCAGCATATACATCGACGGAAAGCTCGCCAAGACCTACACGTTCGGCATGGACTACTACTGGATGATGGGCGACAACCGCCACAACTCGCTCGACTCACGCTACTGGGGATTCGTTCCTGAAGACCACATCGTGGGCAAGCCGATATTCATCTGGTGGTCGAGCGACCCCGACCGTCACGGTCTCGGAGGCATACGGTGGAACCGTCTGTTCCGCTTTGTGGACAATATAAAATAAGGTGGAAGTATTCCAGGGCACGTCATCATAACATGTCGCAGGCATTGCTATCATCAGCTTACTTCGGTCCGGTGCAGTGGTTTCAGAAGCTGCACCGCTATGAACGGTGTCTGATTGAACGCTACGACAACTACGTGAAGCAGACCTACCGCAACCGTTGCGTGATAGCCGCGACGGGAGGACCGCAGACCCTTACGGTGCCCATAGAGCGTTATGATGGCAGCAAATGCCTTATGCGCGACATCCGGATAAGCGACCACGGCGCGTGGCGGCACGTTCACTGGAACGCTATAGTGTCGTCCTACGGCGAGAGTCCGTTTTTCGACTATTACGCCGACGACATCCTTCCTTTCTTCGAACGCCGTTGGAAGTATCTGTACGATTTCAATCTCGACATAACCCACACCGTATGCTCGCTTCTTGACATACGTCCTGTCATAGAGCCCACCTCTGACTATATCCGGACAGAAGACGTCGCGGCAGACGATTTCCGCGACGCCATCCGTCCGAAACACCCTTTGCCTGACGCGGCGTTCGAGCCTCGCCCTTACTATCAGGTGTATTCCCGCAAACACGGATTCCTCCCCAACCTCAGCATTCTCGACCTCCTGTTCAACGAAGGACCTGAGGGCATATTCCTGCTTTGACGTTCAGTTATGTTTTTTTACACTTTCATTTACATATAAACAATATATGTTAAATGATTGTATGCTGAAAGTGAGGTTTTCGTATATATTTGTTACCTTTACGATACGTTGAACACTAAAACACCATTACAATATGAAAATCAAGCATCTGAAAGTATCTGCCATTGTCATGACCGGGTGTCTGGTGGCAAGTTCGTGTGTCGGCTCTTTCCAGCTCACCCATAAGCTGGCTATGTGGAACACAAGGGCAACCGACACAAAGTTCCTCAATGAGATAATATTCCTGCTCATCAGCCCCGCCTACGCGGTGTGCGGAGTAGTCGACGCGCTCGTGATAAACTCGATGGAGTTCTGGTCCGGCTCCAATCCTCTTGCCAAGAACGAGGGCAAGACGCAGAACGTGATGGGGCAGGACGGAAGGTATTATGCCGTCACAACGCTCAAGAACGGGTATGAGATAAAGAAGCCTGACGGTGAGATAATGAAGTTCCTGTATGACAACAAGACCGATTCGTGGTCGCAGGTTGTCGACGGCAAGACCACGGAGATATTCCGTTTCAACGACGACGGGACAATACAGGCGTCCTTGCCCGACGGCGGCAATATCACCGTATCGCCCGACGCGGCAGGTCTTTTCGAGACCCGCATGGCGACAGGAGGCGGCACTTTGTGGGCGCTGAGGTGACAACGGACAGCGAGTAAATAATGAAATAGCGGAAGGGACATATCTCCTTGGCGCGGCTTATTGGCCGGGAGATGTGTCCCTTCCGTGTTCTTATCCCTGCTGTCGGGTTTTTTCTTCCCGTTATGAGATTCCGGTGCGTCAGTCAGGCGATTCGCGTTCTCCGCATGTCAGCGGCTGTGCGCCGGACTGTCGCGCGGCATGCGGCTGTCATTTCTTGCGCGGGCGGCGGCGTGCCCATCCTTCCTCGCTGAAGTCAGGCTCCTCGCCCACGAGCTTTATGTCGGGATTGTCGATGAACTGCCTCCAGTCGTCCTTGCGTCCGCTCTCCCTGAACGGCTTCGCGTCAGCCGCCCTGTTGCGTTTCTTCGATTTCTTCTCATATCTGCCGAAGTCGTCGCGGCTGTCGTCCTTTTTCGTCCGTCTGTCGCTCCGTTTGCGGTCGTCGGCGTCGTTGCATCTCACGGTGCGTCCCCTGTACTGCCTTCCGTCGAGAGCCCTCATCACCTTCGCCGCGTCCTCCTCCGGCACCTCTATGTATGAGAACTTGCCGAGCAGGTCGATGTGTCCCACCTCCTGGTGTCCGCGCATGTTCTTGTTCAGAAACTGCATCACCTCTCCCGGATAGAACCCGTCGTCCTTGCCCAGATTGATGAAAAGCCTGCGGTAGCCGTTCTCCGCCTTTCTCTGTCCGCGCGTTCTCGCCTTCTTTCCGTCCTTGCGCGCCTCGCCTTTCCTCGCGCGCTCGGTGGAAGGCTTCACTATCTCGGGCGCGTCGGCATAGTAGGCGAGGAACCGTCCGAACTCCAGACTCACTATCTTCTTCAGTATGTCCTCCTTGTCCACATACTCGAAGTGCCTGTTTATGTCTTCCATGAACGGAGCTATCTCCTCCTCGTTCACGTCCACCTTCTCTATCTCGTCTATCGCCTTGTAGAGCTGTTTGGTGCATATCTCCTTTGGCGAAGGCAGGTCTCCGTCCACGAAACTCTTGCCTATGACCTTCTCTATGGCTTTCACCTTGTGGCGTTCGCGTGTGTGTATGATGCTGATAGACGTTCCCTTCTTTCCGGCTCTTCCCGTTCTGCCGCTGCGGTGGGTGTAGCTCTCGATGTCGTCGGGCAGTCCGTAGTTGATGACGTGCGTCAGGTCGTCCACGTCGAGACCTCGCGCCGCCACGTCGGTAGCCACGAGCAGCTGTGTGAGATGCTGTCTGAACTTCTGCATGGTGAGGTCGCGCTGCTGCTGCGAGAGGTCGCCGTGTAGCGACTCCGCGTTATATCCGTCGCGTATCAGCTTGTCTGCCACCTCCTGCGTCTCCACCTTCGTGCGGCAGAATATTATGGCGAAGATGCGCGGGTAATAGTCTACTATGCGTTTGAGAGCCAGATATTTGTCCTTGGCGTTCACCATATAGTATATGTGGTTCACGTTTTCCGCCCCCTCGTTGCGCGAGCCCACCACAATCTCCTTGTGGTCGTGGAGATAGTTGAGAGCTATCTTCTCAATCTCCCTGCTCATTGTCGCCGAGAAGAGCAGCGTGTTGCGGTCTTGCGGAACACCCTCGAATATCTCGTTTATACTGTCCGAGAAGCCCATGTTGAGCATCTCGTCCGCCTCGTCGAGCACCACGTTCCTCACGTTGTCGAGGTTTGCCGCGCCCCGGTTCATCAGGTCTATGAGCCGTCCGGGCGTAGCCACTATTATCTGCGCCCCGTGCTTGAGGGCATGTATCTGGTTTATTATGGACGTGCCGCCATACACCGCCACGATGTTTATACCTTTGATATACTTGGCGAAACTCTTCAGGTCGTCGGCTATTTGCAGGCACAGCTCGCGTGTGGGACTCAGAATGAGAGCCTGCGTGGTGCGGTCTGAGGCATCGGTGCGTTGCAGCAGCGGGATGCCGAAAGCGGCGGTCTTGCCTGTTCCGGTCTGTGCGAGGGCTATCACATCGTTACCGTTTCCGAGCAAAAAAGGAATCACTTCTTCCTGTACAGGCATCGGGTGCTCAAATCCGAGTTCTGTGATGGCGCGGCGTATATCCTCGCTTACGCCCAATTCTTCAAATGTTTTCAATGCTGTTGTGTTTGTGAATGAAATAAGTGGAATGTCCGTGCGATAATGTCGCACGTAAGAGTCTGGTCTTTATCCCGAATCCGGCTGCAAAGTTAAGACAAAAGAGATATAATACAAAATTTATTCACTTGTTTTATTGTATATATCAAAATAATTCTTACCTTTGTCGCGATGCGTCCATGAGAGGGATGCGGAGACTTTAAACAATCACAATAACGGGATTCATGCACATAGGAGTTTTCTGCTCGGCGAACACCGGTATAGACAGCGTTTTTTTCGACCTCACGCGCCGTTTCGGCGAGTGGATCGGAAGCGAGGGGCACACGCTGGTGTTCGGCGGATGCAATCTCGGACTGATGGAATGTGTGGCTCGCGCGGTGCATGCGTCGGGAGGACTGTGCGTAGGAGCCGTGCCGACGATAGTGGAGAAGGGCGGACGCACATCAGACTGTGTCGATGTGAAGATATTGTGCGACAGTCTGAGCGACCGTAAGGACATAATGCTTGCCAAGAGCGACGTGCTGGTGGCGTTGCCGGGAGGCGTGGGCACGCTCGACGAGATATTCACCGTCGTCGCCTCAGCGTCGATAGGCTACCACAGCAAGCCTGTCATTCTCTACAACATGAAGGGTTTCTGGAATCCGCTTCTCGACATGCTCGCAGCCATGAGAGAGGCAGGCATGATACGCGACGGCTTCGAGAGCCAGTTGCTCGTGGCGTCCTCGCACGACGAGCTTGTGGAGACGCTCTCGCGCATGGGATGAGGATGCCCTGCATCATGAGCCGCGCTCTCAGGGCGGAAAGCCTCCGGCATGAGGCATACTGCCAGCCTGCGGATGCTGCGTCAGGATGTTCCAATGTGTCGGGACGCGCATTTCAATACCGCGTTACTGATGAGTTTAATCGCTTGAGATATATAATGATAAACCTTTGGATAATAGATTTATTTTTAAATTTATTAGAAACGTAGACAGAAGTGGGCTGTGAAGCCCGATATGGTAATATGATTAGTAATGTTAATGATCATGTAGAACGTCTGTTGCGCGTGATGCGCAGCAGACGCTTTTTTATGTCCTGACATGCCGCACTGCCGCCGACGCTGGCGTGTAAAGCTGTGCCTGACCATGCGTAGCCGCTCACTTTCTGTCCCTCCTCATCCTCACCGCGTGCCGGAGCCGTCCGGCATGGTTTCCGCGTTTGCCTGCGGTGCGGCGTAACGCATAAGGAGAAGGCGCGTGACCGGATGACGTATGCTTGTCGGAAGACGGATGAATGGCAGACCGTAAGATATGAAAACGGCTATGGCTCCGTGATTGCACCTTCGCGACAAAGACACTATCCTATGCGAACAACCGTACAGTCTCTTCTCCATATAAATCCTCCTCCCGCTCATTCTCCGCTCTTCTGCCGCAAATGCGCCATTCTCGGGCGTTTCGGCTATCTGCCTGTCATTCAGCCGCTTGCAGTCTTTCGCCTTCCGCCACCGTCTTTTCAGTGTCGCCAAACGGGCTTTTCCGTCCTGCCATAGAGCCTCTTTCGTGCCGTGGAAGAGCCTTTGCCGCATGCCGGAAGAGCCCGTCAGGCATGCCGGAAGAGCAGTCTGTGCGCTGTGTCGCATCCTTTTCGTCCTGCCGGTTGGATGAAAACGGAGCCGCCGCGCCTTCTCCGCCATGTCGCGACACCGTGTCCGTGCCTTCTCCGTCTCTCTTTTGCAAATTTGCATTGTCAAAAATTTTTACTTGGCGTATTCGCTTTCATTCATTTCCGTTGTCCCTCTGCCGCTCCGCAGTTGCGCCATAACGCCTTCACCTTCTCTTTTTCACGGTTTCACCGCTGCCGGTCCGCTGTCGCGCGCTTATTCCGCATCCACTTTTTTGCAGAGGCTCTGTTTTCATAACGCATTGGTTTTCAAGCGGGTTGTTGCCGTCTTACCGCGCCCGCAATCCACTTTTTGTTTTTGTGCGCTTTTTTATGATTCTTTTAATCGATAAATTTGCGACGGTTAATTCATGAACGTACCTAAACAAAACAAAACGTGATAATCTGTATGAAAAAAGCAAAATCTTTCATTCTCACATTATTGGTTTCGTTGCTGTCTACGGTGATGTACGCGCAGGAGTTCGTATGCTCCGGCACGGTCGTTGACGAACAGGGCGAGCCGATAATCGGAGCGTCTGTATTCCTGAAAGGAAGCAAGAACGGTGTGTTCTCCGACATAAAAGGAGAGTTCAGGTTGGAAAACGTGGCTGAGGGAAGCCCCATCACCATCTCGTATATAGGATGCAAGACAGTCGAGACGAAGGCGGCTGCGGGCATGCGCGTGGTGATGCGCGAGGACAACGAGATGCTTGGAGAGGTTGTCGTCGTGGGCTACGGAGTGCAGAAGAAGAGCGTCGTCACGGCGTCGATAGCCAAGGTGTCGTCAGACGAGCTTGCCGCCACCGCGCCGGTGCGTATGGACAATGCGCTGAAAGGTCTGGCGGCGGGCGTCACTGTCACCTCGTCGTCGGGTCAGCCCGGTGCGGCTGCGCGTATAAGGGTGCGCGGCATAGGCACCATCAACAACTCCGACCCGCTGTATATTGTTGACGGCATGCCCATCGAGGGCGGTCTCGACTATGTCAATCCGAGCGACATCGAGAGCATCGAGGTGCTCAAGGACGCCGCCTCGGGAGCCATCTACGGTGCCCGCGCGGCAAACGGAGTGGTGCTCGTGACCACAAAGTCGGGAAAGAAAGGCAAGGTTAAGGTGAACTACAACTTCTCTTACGGATGGCAGAGCAAATGGCGCAAGCGCGACGTTCTCAACGCCACGGAGTATGCCGTGATGATGAACGAGGGCTACATCAACGCCGGCATGAAGCCGCTCTATGCCGACCCGTACCATCTGAAGGACGCCATGGGCAATCAGGTGACCGACGGAACCGACTGGCAGGACGCCGTTTTCAACGACAACGCGCCGGTGATGAACCACGACCTTACCGTGAGCGGAGCCACCGACAAGGTGAACTATTACCTCTCTCTGGGCTACTACACGCAGGAGGGCATCGTGGGCGGCAACTTCGACCGTTCCAACTATCAGCGTCTCTCGCTGCGCAGCAACACGCGCTACAACGTGCTCGACCTGTCGAAGGAGCGCAGGTCGCTCAACAAGATAGACATCATCGTGAACCTGTCTTACGCGCGCATCAAGTCGAAAGGCATTGATACCAACTCGCAGTGGGGCTCTCCTCTCGGGTCGGCTCTCGCCCTCTCGCCTGTCCTCACGCCCACTCTTACGGGCGAGGCTGCCGACGCACAGGACAAGTTCTACCGTCAGACACAGCCCGACTATCCCGGTCCGATACTCTCGCCCCGGGGCAATCCTTACACCATAGCAGGCACGACATACAACGAGATGGTCAATCCGCTGGCGGCGCTCTCGCTGCCCGGAGCGCAGAACTGGAGCCATAAGTTCGTCGCCAACTTCGCAGCCGAGATGCAGATATGGGACGGTCTGAAGTACAGAATATCCTACGGAGCCGACATGTCGTTCTGGGGCAACAACAGCCACACCATATTGTATTATCTCACAACCAACAACAAGGCTACCCATACAAGCGCGTCGCAGGAGAGCGACCGCGGCACCGTGTGGCAGATAGAGAACGTGCTGACCTACGACAAGACCTTCGGCGACCACACATTCAACGTGGTGCTCGGACAGTCGGCTATGAAGAACACCGGCTGGACGCTCGGTGCGAGCCGCTGGAACCTCATCGACCTCAACAAGCCTTACATCAACTTCGCCTCCGGTCTGGCGGAGAAGGGCGAGCGCGACGGATGGGGCGGACCGTCCAACCCGCACACGCTGTCGTCCATGTTCGCGCGTCTGAGCTACAACTACGCCGAGCGTTACATGTTCCAGGCTACGTTGCGCCGCGACGGGTCGAGCCGTTTCGGAGTGAACAACAAGTACGCCACATTCCCCTCATTATCTCTCGGATGGAACATCACCAACGAGCCGTTCATGCGGAAGGCTCCGCAGTGGCTGTCCAACATGAAGCTGCGCGCAAGCTGGGGAAAGAACGGCAACGAGAACATCGACGACTTCCGTTACGCCGTTTTCACATCGACGGGCAACAACTACATCTTCGGAAGGGGAGAGTCGGTCGTGAACGGAGTGAAAGCCAACGGACTGTCAAACCCTGACCTCAAGTGGGAGGAGTCCGAGCAGACCGACATCGGACTTGACCTTGGGTTCATGGACAACGCTCTCACGTTCTCCGTCGACTACTACATCAAGAAGACCAACGGCATGCTCATGACCATGGCTATACCTTCCTATGTGGGCGAGACGAAGCCCATAGGCAATGTCGGAAAGATGGAGAACTCGGGAGTGGAGTTCGAGCTGGGCTATAAGTTCCGTGTGTCTGACGCGCAGTTCAGCATAAGGGGCAACGCCTCTTATCTCAAGAACAAGCTCGTGAACCTCGGAAACGACACCGGCTGGGCGGCATACGACTCGTTCCAGAGCGTCGGGACGATAACCCGCGCCATGAACGGAGAGCCGTTCCCTTACTTCTACGGACTGAAGACGGACGGCATCTTCCAGACTCAGCAGGAGGTGGACTCGTATGTCGGTCCTGACGGAAAGACTCCCGTGCAGCCTGACGCGCGCCCGGGCTACGTGAGATTCGTTGACATCAACCGTGACGGAGTGATTGACGACAACGACCGGACGAAGCTCGGCAAGGGCATGCCTGACTGGACTTTCGGTGTCAACCTGTCGGCGTCATGGCGCAGGTTCGACCTCAGCATGATGTGGCAGGGCACAGCAGGCAACGACGTTTTCGACGCCACACGGCGCATAGACATCAATTCCACCAACCTGCCGTCATGGATGCTCGGCAGATGGACGGGTCCGGGAACGTCTGATAAATACCCGCTTTTCATCGTGGGCGACTCTTCCGACAACTGGAAATCGTCAGACCTCTATGTGTACGACGGCTCTTATCTGAGACTGAAGAACATCGAGCTGGGCTATACCCTGCCCGACAAGATAGCTCACAATGTGCAGATAAGCAGGCTCAGACTGTTTGTCTCGGCTGAGAATCTGCTCACGTTCACAAAATATCACGGCTTCGATCCTGAGATATCATCGGGAGGAACGTCACTCGGAGTGGACTACGGTGTCTATCCGCAGGCACGTGTGTGGCGTATAGGCTTCAATCTGGAATTCTGAGACTCTACAACGTTCTTAAGGCTACGGGGCGGTTGCCGTCCGGCGGTTGGCGGCGGACAGCGTGCCCAAGGATGCCTGAAAACATTAAAACAAGACGAAAATGAAAAAGCTACATATATATGCCTGCCTGATGATGGCGGCATCCGTGACGCTCTCGGGATGCGGCGACGACTTTCTTGAGGTCACTCCCCCGACGTCAAACCCTATAGAGGAGTATTTCACAACACGTGCTCACGTGTACGAATCGCTTGTCTCTGCCTACGACCCTCTGCAGTGGCCCGACTGGGCGATGGGGCAGTATAACCCCGTAAACATCATGAGCGACATCATGGCGGACGACATATGGCCCGGCGGGGCAAGCAGCACCGACAACCAGTACTGGCACCTCATGATGAACTACAACGCCAATCCCGAGAACTGCATGTCGGGTCTCTGGACCTGTGAGTACAGCGGTGTGAAACGCTGCAACGACGTTCTTACATACATAGGATATGCGGGCGACAACATAAGTGGGGACGAACGCGACCTGTGGACGGCGCAGACGCGCGTGCTGAGGGCTTATTACTATTGCAACTTGTGGAAGTTCTGGGGCAATATTCCTTTCTTCATGAAGAACCTGGAGTTTCCTTATCTCGCGGAACAACTGTCCGCCGGAGATGTCTACGACAAGGTGATAGCCGAGCTGGAGGAGGTCATCGGCATGAAGGTGCTGCCCATGAAGTGGGAGGACAGCATGTCTGAGGAGAACGTGGGCAAGGTGTCGCAGGCTATGGCTTACATGCTTTATGCGGACATGGTGATGTATAATAACGATGAGAGCCGTTATCCCAAGGCTCTCGCATACATGAGGGAGATAATAGACAGCGGCCAGTACAGCCTCATGGAGAGTTATTCCGCATTGTTCGAGGAAAGCGGAGAGTGGGGCGCGGAGTCCATATTCGAGGTGAACTATAAGGACGACAACGCCGTGCGCTCGTGGAACGCGCCGCTCAACTCGGGCGGTACGGTCCTGCCGCGTCTCATCAGTCCGAGCGCGTGGGCTGCCAACGCGGGCGACGACAGCGGCGTGACCAACGGATGGGGATTCGCTCCCGTGCGCACGGAGACGTTCCGGATGTATGCCGAGGGCGACTTGAGGCGCGACGTGACATGCTTCGACGCCAACGCGCACGGCACTTACGAGCACCGCTATCAGGACACGGGATACTTCCTTGGCAAGTATATCGCCAGGTCGGAGAACAACAAGGACCAGGCTGCTGACGGCGACCTGAACTTCAACAACAACCTGCGCGTTTACCGGTATGCGGAGACTCTTCTCAATGCAGCGGAACTGTTGCTCCGCACCGGAGGCGATGCCGCGCTGGCGGAGACTTATCTCAACCTCGTGCACAACCGCTCGGGACTCACTTCACACGTGAGTGCGACGATTGACAACATCCTGAACGAGCGTCATCTTGAGTTCGTGGGGGAGGGCAAACGCTACTGGGACCTCGTGCGCACCGGAAAGGCTGCCACCACGCTCGTGCCCGACAAGTACGGCTACCGCACCAACACATGGAGCGAACAGAAGAGATATCTGCCTATACCGCAGGCTGAGATAGACGCCGCGCAGGGCACTCTGAAGCAGAACAAATATTAATGGAACAATAACAGTGACACATTATGAAAAAGCTTAATTATATGTTTGGCGCGATTGCCGCAGTGGCGATGTCACTCGCATCGTGCTCACCTGACGATTTCCAGGGCGTGGACGAGAACGGGCTTCCTGTAGCGGCGGACGCCAAGGTTGCTGTTGATGTGGACCAGACCACCAATCAGGCTACGTTCACACTTGACGGCAAAGCCGTCTATCCTATATGGATAATGGACTGGGAAAGCTCCAAACCGTATTCCACCCAGAACGGTCTGAGGAAGATTTTCTCCAAAGCGGGCGACTATGTGCTGAAATATCGTGTGGGCAACCGCAACGGATTCAGTCAGGGCATAGGCTCGGTGACATTCCATATTGACAACTCTCTCGTTGACTACGGCATGTATTTCACAATGCTTGACGGCAAGAAGTGGCGCATCGCGAAGGAGGAACAGGGGCATCTCGGATGCGGAGAGCCTGGCACGGACGGACTCGGATGGTACTCAGCCGCGCCTGACGAGAAGCACGGCACGGCTCTGTATGACGACGTGATAACGTTCTCCTCCGACGGCACATATACCTACAGCCCTGGTGCCGACGGGATGGTGTATGCCAACAAAGGCTGTACGCGGCTGCCCGGAAATCCCGGCGACGGCAACGACTTCAATTCTCCGGCAAAGGAACAGACCTCACACTACACCATAGAAGGACGCGGCAACGACGTGTATCTCGTGCTGGACGACAAGACATTGTTCCCTTACGTGTCGGACGACAGTCAGTATGACAAGCCGGCGTTCCGCATAGAGAGCGTCACTGGCTCGAAACTCGTGCTTGTCTACGACAACGGTTCCATAGCATGGCACTATGTGTTAACGAGCAAGGATGAGGTGAAGGGATTCGACGGATTCGATGCTGACAGCGAGTTCAACATGTTCAAGGGATGCACGTTCACCAACGAGTTCTATTACGCTCCGGGCTGGAACCAGATTGCCGATCCGGCTCTTACGGCTGACGGCAACTCCTATACGGTGAGTCTGCCCGAGGCTACAAGCGACACATGGCAGGCTCAGGTGAAGTTCCTCACAGACATGAGAACAAGCGCGGCGTCGCATTATGACTTCAGCTGCAAGCTCATGTCGAACACCGACCATAACAATGTGACCGTGAAACTCGTGAAGACCGGCGATGACGCAACGTATTATTTCCAGGAGACAGTCAGCCTTAAGGCTTATGAGGAATATGTGTTCTACAAGAGCGACATGCCCGGAATAGACATGGACAAGGTCTCTCTGGTGCTCGATTTCGGCGGTAACGCGGCGAATACTCAGGTCACCGTGAGCGGCATAGTGCTTAAAGACCACGCCAACGACGACGGTACCGTAGTGCCGGTGGAGGATGAGGACAAGACGGTTTATACCTATGATTCTGCCGACAACCTGTGGAAGGTGGGCGTGGACGATAAGAACGATTACTCCACTGAGTTCTTCTACGCTCCCGGATGGACGCAGATAGCCGACCCGGGATTCGCAAAGGAAGGAGGTACTTATACCGTGACACTGCCGTCGGCGACGTCTGATCAGTGGCAGGCTCAGGTGAAGATAAAGACCGGAATAGCGGCTGAGGCTGACGCGGCTTACGATTTCTGCTGTACGCTGATGTCCGACAAGGAACTAAAGGGGGCTACGGTGAAGCTTACAGACGGTGACGACGATGCCGACAACTTCTTCTTCACGGAGCGTGCCGACCTCGTTCCTTATGAGGAATATGTGCTGAAGGTTCCGGCGGCAAAGCTCGCGAAGGGCGCGTCCAAGGGGCTTATGCTTGTCCTGGACTTCGGAGGATGCAAGGAGAACACCACGGTTAAGGTAAGCGACATCGTGTTGCAGAAGACTGCGGAATGACGATAATCAACCTTTCTTATAATGTATTTGGCGAACTGTCGTTGCGGGAGCGTACTTCCGTTTTTCAGAGACTGACTGTCAGACGGCGCTCCGTTTCAGGCGTGAATGCTGAAGTCCGGCTCCTGCAACACGGTTTTCCCCATTAAAACAGACTGCGCCAGGCAATATGAGAGCAGACTCTCATTGCGCCCACTCGCACTGTTTTAATAATAAATAGAGGACGGTTGAAATAAATATACTATAACTTACGTTTATAAAAAATAGAACAATGAAGACCAGAATGATATTGAGTTTGTTTATTGCAGCGGCTGTGGGGATGGCGTCCTGCGGCGATGACAGGGAGACGGTTTATGCGCCTGAAAACGTACAGGTGGACTTGTCGGTGACTGAGAAAGACCTTTCCGCGGATGTGGCTACGTTTTCCGTGGACGTGAAGGCTGCCCGCGAGTTCGCTGCCTATTCCACCGCTGACTGGCTGAAGGTGACGCCTGAAGGATCGGTAAAGAAGAATGAGACTCTTACCGTTGCGGTGCAGGAGAATGCGGACAACTCCGGACGCAGCGGTGAGGTGGTTGTGTGGAGCGGCGGAACACGCCGTTCTGTCAAGGTGAATCAGGCGGGAAAGCGGTCGGAGACCGACATCGTGGCTCCTGAAGGATACTCGCTTGTATGGAACGACGAGTTCGACGGCACCGAGCTTGGCAGCGACTGGACTTTCGAGATTGCCGGTCCGGGATTCGTGAACAATGAGTTGCAGAACTACGTAAAGGGCAAGGATGTGGCTGAGGTGTCCGACGGGACATTGAAGATACACCTTCATAAGGACGGCAGCGACATCAGGTCGGCGCGCATCTATGCCAAACGCAGTCAGGGATGGAGGTACGGTTATATCGAGGCAAGCATCAGGTTGCCCGAAGGAAAAGGCACATGGCCCGCGTTCTGGATGATGCCTGTCAACTTCAAGACATGGCCCGGAGACGGTGAGATAGACATAATGGAATCAGTGGGATATGACCCCGGGGTCGTGGTATCTACAATCCACTGCAACAAATACAACAACGGCGGCACGCCGACAGAGAGCGCACGCACTTCCGTATCGGACGCTTACACCGCCTTCCACAAGTATGCCGTGGAGTGGACATCGGACAGAATGGTGTTCTATGTGGACGGAAAGCGGCTGCTTACTTACAACAACGACGGCACAGGTAAGGACGCCTGGCCCTTCGACTCACCGTTCTATGTGATACTCAACCTTGCGTGGGGCGGCACGTGGGGTGGTCTTCAGGGTGTTGACGAGAGCTGTCTGCCGGCGACGATGGAGGTTGATTATGTCAGGGTTTTCCAAAAGTGATATAATAAGATGAATGGTTAAGGTGAAGCCGCCTGCGTCCGTCATACCGTGTGATACATTCCGCAAGTATGCCGCTCACGGGTGGCTTTCTCCGTAAAATACAGGTTAATGCGAAGAATTATTGTTTTTCTGATGCTCTGCACCGCCACTCTCGCAGTGTCGGCGACAGGGCGTTTCGTGCGTGTCGAGGGTGAGAATCTGGTCAGAGCCGACGGTTCGAGACTGTATATCACCGGAACCAATCTCGGCAACTGGCTCAATCCGGAAGGCTATATGTTCGGTTTCAGCAAGACAAACAGCGGTTGGATGATTGACATCATGCTCAGACAGATGGTCGGACCGGACGAGACGGCTGCGTTCTGGAAGGCGTTCAAGGACAGCTACATCACCCGTGACGACATCCGGTTCATAGCCTCCACGGGTGCCAACACCGTACGGCTGCCGTTCAATTACAAGCTTTTCACCGATGAGGACTATATGGGGCTTTCCTCGGCTCAGGACGGTTTTGCCAGAGTCGACAGCCTTGTCTCATGGTGCAGGGATTACGGTCTTTATCTGATACTTGACATGCACGACTGTCCCGGAGGCCAGACCGGCGACAACATAGACGACAGCTATGGCTACCCATGGCTTTTTGAGAGTGATACAAGCCGTCGGCAATTCATCAGGATATGGTGTGACATAGCGTCGCGATATAAGGATGAGCCCGTCATTCTCGGCTATGAGCTGATGAATGAGCCTATAGCCCACTTCTTTGAAAACAAGGATGAACTGAACGAAAAGCTCGAGCCGTTGTACAGACAGGCGGTGAACGCCATACGGAAGATAGATTCCAATCATGTGATATTGCTCGGAGGAGCGCAGTGGAACAGTGTTTTCTCGGTCTTCTCCGACTGGAAGTTTGATGCGAATATCATGTACACATGCCATCGCTACGGCGGTCCGGCAACGGCAGAGGCTATAAAGGACTACATTGAGTTCCGCGACCGGACCGGTCTGCCTATGTATATGGGAGAGTTGGGTCACAACACCGATGAGTGGCAGGCGGATTTTGTGAATGTCCTGAGAAGCAATAATATAGGATATACGTTCTGGCCTTACAAGAAGGTTGACGGTTCCTGCATGAGTGCTGTCGTGCGCCCTGAGGGTTGGGACAGTGTTGTGGTGAGGTTCTCCGAGTCCGTACGCACAACTTATGCCGATATGCGCAAGGCGCGTCCTGCACAGGATGAGGCACTCCGTATACTAAGGCAATATATTGAGAATGTGAAGTTCGCCAATTGCCGTCCGCAATACTCATACATAAAATCAACCGGACTGAGAGCCGGATGACATGAATGTGGCATTGGCGGGCATTCATTCCAATATGGGTCGGTGCGTGTTTCAATATGAATATATGCGTGTTTCAATATGCATATATGTGTGTTTAAAAAAATATATTGGCAGATAATAAAACATAATGATCTGATAAATGAAGAATATAATGAACAAGACAATCATGACGGTAGCCCTTGCCGCCCTCACGGCAACTGCAGCACTGGCACAGTCGCTTCCTGTTTATCTCGACGCGACAAAGCCAATCGGACAGCGTGTTGAGGATGCTCTGAAGCGTATGACGCTTGATGAGAAGATCGCGGTGATACACGCGCAGAGTAAGTTCAGCTCACCCGGAGTGCCCCGGATGGGCATTCCTGAGTTCTGGACAGACGACGGTCCCCACGGTGTGCGTCCCGACGTGCTTTGGGACGAATGGGAACAGGCAGGACAGACAAACGATTCCTGCGTGGCGTTTCCGGCGCTAACGTGTCTCGCTGCCACATGGAATCCGCAGCTGGCAAGGGCATACGGCAGGGCGTTGGGTGAAGAGGCACGCTACCGTGGCAAGGATATGATACTCGGACCTGGCGTGAACATACTGCGCACACCGCTCGGAGGACGCAACTTCGAGTACATGGGCGAGGACCCTTATCTCACATCGCGCATGGTGGTGCCTTACGTTCAGGGACTCCAGTCGAATGGTGTCGCCGCGTGTGTGAAGCATTTCGCAATGAACAATGATGAGGAATACCGCCATCAGGTGAACGTGACGGTGGACGACCGCGCCCTTTATGAGATATACCTTCCGGCGTTCAAGGCTGCCGTAACCGAAGGTCACGCATGGGGACTCATGGGAGCTTACAATCTCTACAAGAACCAGCACAACTGCCACAACAGGTATCTGCTTTGCGACATCCTTAAAGGCGAGTGGGGCTTCGACGGTGTTGTGGTGTCAGACTGGGGCGGAGCGCACGACACGCGGCAGGCTGTCGAGAACGGACTTGACATGGAGTTCGGCACCTGGACAGACGGTCTCTCTTTCGGAACATCCAATGCCTACGACAATTACTGTCTCGCACAGCCATACCGTGAGCTGATAAAGAAGGGAGAATATACCACAAAAGAGCTCGACGACAAGGTGCGGCGCGTGTTGCGTCTGTTCTTCCGCACCACGATGAACAGCAGCCGCGGCTATGGCTCGATGAACTCTGAGGCACACTATTCCACCGCCCGCAGCATAGCGGACGAGGGCATCGTGCTCCTCAAGAACGACGGCGGACTGCTGCCTCTCGACACTACGAAGGCGCAGCGGGTGCTTGTCGTCGGTGAGAACGCCATAAAGATGATGACCGTCGGAGGCGGAAGCTCCTCGCTGAAGGCGCAGCGTGAGACGCTCCCGATAGAGGGAATGCGCAATTGTCTCGGCGATAAGATAAGGATAGATTATGCCCGTGGATATGTGGGCGACACCATTGGCGAGTACAACGGAGTCGTTGCCAAGCAGAGGCTTTACGAGCCCCGCACTGCCAATGAACTTATAGCTGAGGCGGTGGAGAAGGCAAAGGACGCCGACTGCGTGGTGTTCTTCGGCGGTCTTAATAAAAGTGACTATCAGGATGCGGAGGGTCATGACCGCAAGGAATACGGTCTTCCGTATGGTCAGGACCGCTTGGTTGAGGTTCTTGCCGCTGTCAACAGGAACATAGTGTTCGTAAACATATCGGGCAACCCGGTCGCCATGCCGTGGCGCAACAAGGTGAAGTCCATCGTGCAGGGATGGTTCCTCGGTTCCACGGCGGGCGAGGCTGTTGCCGACATACTTACCGGCCGTGCCAACCCTTCGGGCAAACTGCCTTACACATGGTGGCAGAAGCTCGGTGATGTTGCCGCACACAAGCTCGGCACTTACCCCGGCACATGGCGCGACGGAGGCAAGATCATTGACGAGGAATATAAGGAAGGCATCTTCGTGGGCTACCGTTGGGCTGACAAGGAAGGCATAAAGCCGGTGTTCGCGTTCGGTCACGGTCTGAGCTACACCACTTTCAGGATAGGCAAGGCTACAGCCGACAAGACAAGACTCGCACAGGGCGACAGCATCACATTCACCGTCAGCGTGGAGAACACAGGCACAAGAGAAGGCTCGGAAGTGGTGCAGCTCTACGTGCGCGACTGCAAGTCGACACTCGTGCGACCCTATAAGGAGCTCAAGGCATTCAGTAAAGTGAGCCTCAAACCGGGCGAGAGGAAAGAGGTGAGACTCACCATCGGCACCGACGCCCTCAGCTTCTTCGACGACAAGGCTCACCGGTGGACGGCGGAGCCGGGCGATTTCGAGGCGTTGATAGGCAACTCCTCAGACAATCTCAAGCAGAAAGTGAGATTCGTGCTGATGTGACATCGTGAGGCGGCGGAGGTCCTTTTCGCACGGCTTTCCGCCGTCTCTTTCTCGCAACATGTTCCGGCAGATTCTTTACGCATGTTGCCGCCACACGCCTTTACCATGAATCACGCGGCGTTGATGTATGCCTGAGAAAGGCTTCCGGATGTCGTTCCGCGTTACTCCGGAGAGGACTCGATGACATCGTTTTGTGATGTTTATAATCCATACTGTTTGTACATATATCCTGTTCTTTAAACTATAAGGCCGTATTAAGGCAAAAACCGCACTCCAGTTTTTGTAAGTACATGATATTGTCTTATATTTGTAGACTTATATTCATCGCCTTTTGTCCAATCTGTGACTTGATAATGATATGAGAAACATCATCCTACTGTTCTTTCTTTCGGTTACGTCCGGAATGGCTGCGGCACAGAGCCGGACCGATTCCCTGTACAGTCTGCTCGATGAAGCCATCGCCAACTCGGACAGATATGTGGAAAAACGTGAGGGCTACATACGCCACACGCGCGGCATGTACGCCAATGCCGGTATGGCGGCGCGCTATTCTCTTGCCCTCGAATTGTACAAAGAATACAGTGCCTATATGAGCGATTCGGCTCTCGTGTGGCTCGAACGTGCCGCGACAATAGCCCGCAGACTTGGAGACGGGGCGGGAGAGAACCGCTGCCGGGTGCTTAAAGCCTACCTGTGCTCATCAACGGGAATGTACACCGAGGCTGTTGACATGCTCGCATCCGTGCGTAAGGAGAAGCTCAGTGGGGCGGGACTACTCGACTACTACATGTCGTGCAGCCATCTGTACGGCGAGCTTGCCTATTATACAAAGGTAGATGAGCTGAGAAAGAAATATCTTGCCATGTCGCGACTCTACTCCGACACGCTCATCGCCATTGCCCCGGCAGACAACGACTACCGCCTTCTGGCACTCGAGAAAAGGGCTTATGGCGAGGGCGACTACGCCAAGGCACTGAGCTATAACGACCGGCGCATGAGGCTGGCGGCAAAAGGCTCGCACGGCATGGCGATAGTGGCGTTCTACCGTTATCTTGACTACAAGATGCTCGGAGACAACGAACGATGGAATTACTGGCTCGCGGTGTCGGCGCTGAACGATGTGCGCAACGCCGTGATGGACCAGGGGGCGTTGTGGGAACTCGCCAATGCCATGTACATAAAGGGCGACCTACGACGTTCATACCGTTACATAAACTTCGCCTCCGACTGCGCCGCAAGGTTCGGGACACGCCTCCGCTACCTTCAGATAACGCCCGTAATAGCAAACGTGGACAAGATGTGGCAGATGCGAGGCAGGCGCGAGAACGCATGGCTGAAGACCGTCATCGCCGTCTCGGCAGGCTTTCTCGTCATCGTGCTGTCGCTGCTTTTCTATCTCATGAGACAGCGTCGCCGACTCACACAGACCAAGTCTGAGCTCAGCCGCAAGAACGAACAGCTGCTCACGCTGAACTCTGAGATGAAGCAGACACTCACCGATCTCGACACAGCCAACCGGCGCCTTGTAGCCGCCGGAGACCGTCTCAACGAGGCGGTGGCTAATCTTGACGAGAGCAACAGGGTGAAGGAGAAATACATCGGACTCTTCCTCCGCCAGTGCTCGTCTTACATCGACCGCATGGACTCGATGCGCGTAGACACGCTTTCGATGCTAAAGGCAAAGCGGCATGCCGACCTTTTGCAGACGGTGAAGAACCATAACTTCCGCGACCGTGAGCGCGACGAACTGCTGGAGATATTCGACTCCACGTTCATAGGGCTTTTCCCGACGTTTGTCGACGAGTTCAACATGCTGCTGCGTCCCGACTGCCGCATCGTGCCCGACGACATGTCGAGGCTCACCACAGGCATACGCATCTTCGCGCTCATACGCCTCGGCATAGACGACAGCTCGAAGATAGCCGAGTTTCTTCACTTCTCCGTCAACACCATCTACAACTACCGCGCCAAGATAAAGAACGGAGCCGCAGTCAGCCGCGACGAGTTCGAGGATTATGTCAGGGCTATCGGGCTGCCGACAGACTGACCGTCGGCACGATGAGGCTGCCGTGCGCGCCTTCAGAAAGCAACTTTATGAAATGACGACAGCCTGTGACGGAGAACGCCACAGGCTGTCGCTGTATAATGTGTGTATGTGTTCAGGCTCTGTCCCTCATGAGTCTCTCAGCCATGTCGCGTCCGAGCTGCCTGCACGCTGCGGCTGTCTCGGCGTTCACGCTCTGGCATATGTCCACCGGAGTACCCACAGGCTCGAAGTGCAGATGCTTCTCGTTCCATTCTCCTATCTTCGCTACCGCCCTGCTTGCCCAGCCGTGGCTGCCGAACCATCCTATGTAGTGGTTCTTTATGTCGCGCCCGGCAAGCTCGGAGAGCAGCACGTCCATCTCGTGATAAAGTCCGGTGTTGTAGGTCGGCGCGCCCACGATGAGACCGCGGTAGCGGAACACGTCGGCGATGATATACGAGTGATGGGTCTTCGATACGTTGTGCACCACGATGTTCTTTATTCCCGCCTCGCTTGCCGCAGAGGCTATCAGCTCAGCCGCACGCTCCGTGTTGCCGTACATGGTACCGAAGCACAGCACGATGCCTTCGTCCGTCTCATACTTGCTCATGCGGTCGTACAGGTTCATGACACGGTCTATGTGCTCGTGCCATACAGGTCCGTGGGTGGAGCATATGTAGCTTATGTCCGACCCCTTCAGCTTCTTCAGCGCGTTCTGCACGGGTATGCCGTATTTTCCCACTATGTTGCTGTAGTAGCGCACCATCTCCTGCCAGAAGGCGTCGCAGTTTATCCTGTCGTCCGTCAGACCTCCGTTCAGCGCGCCGAAACATCCGAAGGCGTCGCCAGAGAACAGCGCGCCGGCTGTGATGTCGAGCGTCATCATCGTCTCGGGCCAGTGCACCATCGGTGTGAGGACGAACTTCAGAGTGTGCCTGCCGAGGCTCAGCGTGTCGCCGCTCTTTATCTCCATGGTGTTGGTGTCTATGCCGTAAAAGCCCTTGAGCATGTTGAAGGTCTTGTTGTTGCCTATCACCTTCACGTCGGGATAGTGCTGTCTGAGCAGCGAGAGCGCGCCGCTGTGGTCGGGCTCCATGTGGTTCACCACCAGATAGTCAACCTTCCTGTCGCCTATCACGTCGCGTATGTTTTCGATGAACTGTCCGAAGAATCCCACCTCGACGGTGTCTATGAGGCACACCTTCTCGTCGTCTATGAGATAGGAGTTGTATGACACTCCTGCAGGCAGCGGCCAAAGACCCTCGAAGAGGTGCTTGTTGCGGTCGTTCACGCCTACATAATAGATATTGTCTGTAATTAGTCTCATGTGTGTATTTCTCTTTTTTTATTGTTGCCTGTTGTTGTCCTGTTATGTCTCTTTCCTCATTCTCATGCCTGTCTCCCGGCTTATGCTGTTGCCTGTATGCGTGCAGCAGTCTGCCGCGAACTCCGCCGCGTGGCGCGCAATGCGCTCCCAGCATACCTCCCGGGGGTGTTCCGTGAGGTCGCGGCGGGTTATGCCGTGGCGTATGAGGGCGTATATCATGCCTGCGTTGTAGTTGTCGCCCGCTCCTATGGTGCTCACCGTCTCCACCTGTCTCACGCCGAACGTCATCGGCACATCGCTTCCGGCGAACACCCGTACGGGTCTGTCGCCGTCGGTGCACACCAGTATGCGGCACCACCGGGATATGTGTCTGCGGTATGCCTCCGCCGCGTCCGTGAGTCCGAACACCGTCTCTATGTCCTCGCTGCTTGCCCGCACTATGTCGGCAAGGCGCATGTTCTCCTCCATGTTGTGCATGACATGGGGCAGGTCAGACTTGTGTGCCGGTCGGAAATTCATGTCGTACACCGTTATCGCTCCGGCTCTGCGCGCCTCTTCGAGCAGCGGAGCCGTCATGTGGCGCGTGCCGGTACTCACGGCGTGAAACGAGCTGAGCAGCAGTATGTCGCCTTCGCCCATCGGCTTCGGACGTCCGTTGTAGGGCAGCGGAGCGTTGTCGCGGTAGAATGTGTAGGATGCGTTGTTGAGTGAGTCGAGCACTGCCAGCGACACGGTAGACCTCATTCCGTCAGCCCTTTCCACCTGCGTCACGTCCACGCCCTCTGCTTCTAGAAAGGCGAGCATGCGCCGTCCGGCGTAGTCGTTGCCTGTTGCCGACACGAAAGACGTGCCCACACCTGCGCGTGCGAGCGACACAATGGCGTTGAGGGCAGAGCCTCCCGGCACGGCGTCCACGGGCTTGTCGTCCTTGAAAACGATGTCAAGAGCCATCTCGCCTGTCGCCGTCACTTTGCGTGCTTTGTCTTTTTCTGTCATCCTTACTTTATGTTGAACGGTCTGCACGTGCTCCGGCAGGCAAGCGGTATGGCTGCCGTGTGAAAATGCGGCAGTGCAGTTTTCTGTTTGCAAAGATAGTGAAAGGCGCGTGTAATGGCAAGAGAAAAGAAGAATTTCTTTTCATATTGCAGATTGCCGGGGCGGTTTGTGGCATATTTAAGTAGCTTGTTTTATTGGTGTTTCCTCCCTTGTGAGACGCAAGATTTTGCGTCTCTACTTTCCTTGCTTGCGTTTTTTCAGCCCCATTCCGTCAATCCCCACTCAATGGCGTCCGCCCAGTAGAGACGCAAAATCTTGCGTCTCACGAGAAGGTAAGCACAATATATATGTTTGATAAACGGCTTGTAACAATCATATCGCTTGCGTCCCACGAGCAGTAAAGCGCAATGTATATGCACAGTAAACGGCTTGTTTTATTGGTGTTACCTTCCTTGTGAGACGCAAGATTTTGCGTCTCTACTGTTGCTCCGCACCGTTTTACGGTCACATTCCCTCAATCCCTGCATGCTGACACCACATTGATGATGCCGGAAAATGGCGGCTGGCTCGTGCTGATGAAGTACTGCTGAAGACTGTGGCAGTGCCGTTCACGCTTAACGCTTTTAATATATGTGGCATCTCTTTTTAACGTTCCGAGGTGTCGTTCCGCCTTTCCAACCAGCTGCCGGACACCGATGAAATGGACTGTTTTGCACGTACTGCCTTGCGACTGCCGGTATGTCACACCGCCGTTCGGCACGTATGGTCTTGCAGTTATCACTCCGTTGTTCCACTGTTTTACGGTTGATGGCATGCCGATTGCGCCTTTTCGCGTTGCGGGAAAGGCTGTTCCGGTGTGCGATACAGGCTCTTCCGGTGTGTCGAAAAGCCCGTTTGGCGTTGCAGGAAAGCCTCTTTCGCGTGATGTCTGGTGTATGGCGGTATGCCTGAAGGTGCTGTCCGGGCAGGTGTTTTGTGCTTATTCCGTTGATAATCAAAATGTTGGTGTGTTATGATATAAAAACGGACATGTCCCCGCTTTTCACGCTCCATAAATCAAAAATGAAAAACCTGCGAGGCGGCAAATGTTAAAACGGTACGGTGGATTGCTGTCCTATGTGCGCGACAGGATAATTATGGATGCACGGAGTCATCTTATTATGAGCGTCGTCATCAGCTCCGGAGCGAACGTTTCCTGCGCGACCTGCCGTATCATCTGCGGTGTCACGGCGTCGATATTGCGGAAAAGCCTTGCCACGTCCTTCTCCCATCCGTAGTGGAGGAAACTCTTCGCGAAGTCGATGGCGAAGTTCTCGCGGCTGTCGCACGCCACACCTATCTGTCCCTTTATCTGTTTCTTGGCAGCGTTGAGCTGCCTGTCGCTCAGCTGCGTGTCCGCCATGCGGTCGAGCTCCCGCCTTACGAGGCGCATGCACCGGTCGGTCTGGGCAGGGTCGCATCCGAAGTATACAGCCCACACACCGGTGTCGGAGTAGCTCGCCATGGAGCTTTCCACGGTGTAGACAAGCGCGTGCCGCTCGCGCAGAGTGAGGTTGAGGCGTGCCGTCATGCCCGGTCCGCCCATGATGTTGTTGAGCAGATAGAGAGCCATTCGGCGGTTGTCGTGTATGTCGTATGCCCGGTTGCCCGTCATGACATGCGCCAGATGCGTGTCCATGTGTATGGTTTTCCTTTCCGGACGGTATTCCGGCAGGCGGTGCAGGCGCATGTTTTCCATGTCGGTCAGTGGCGGATGGGATGGTGCGGAGTCGTGTCCGGCGCGTTCGAGAGCCTTCACCAGACGGGTGAAGTCTATGTCGCCGTAGGCAAAGAAAATGGCGTTGTCGGGTTGGTAGAGGCGCGATGTGAACCGCCGCGCGTCGTCCGTGGTGTAGTTGCGGAGGCGTTCCGCCTGTCCCAGGATGTTGTGCCCGAGCGGGTGTCCGCAGAACACCATGTTCTCGAACTCGTCGTATATCAGTTCGGCAGGTGAGTCGTTGTAGCTCTCTATCTCCTCGCATATCACCTCCACCTCCTTGTCTATCTCGCTCTGAGGATAGGTGCTGTGGAACACTATGTCGGTTAGCAGGTCGGCGGCTCGCGTTATGTGGTCGCGCAGTACGGCTGCGTGATACACCGTGTCCTCCTTTCCTGTGAAGGCGTTGAGGTCGCCTCCCACGCTCTCGAGGCAGTTCAGTATGTGCCAAGCCCGGCGTCTCGCTGTGCCCTTGAAGGTGATGTGCTCGCAGAAATGGGCGAGTCCCTCCTCTCCCGGTGCCTCGTCGCGTGTGCCGGCGTTTATCGCATATCCGCAGTAAACCACCGGAGATGCCGACGGAAGATGTATCACGCGCAGTCCGTCAGCCATTGTATGTGTGTTGTATTCCATATTGCTGCTTTGTAGTATCATTGCCGTTGATGCAGCGCAAAATTAGTTATTTTAGTTCACACACCGCATGTTTTACATTAATTTTACATCCGCACCGTCCCTGCCGTTATCTTCCGGACATGCCGTGAACTGTGTTTTTCATCCTGTCAGTGAAATAAAAACACGCCGGTATTGCCGTCCGCCCACATTATTTTCATATCTTTGCATACAGATATTGATGATAAACACAATCCGTTTTTACATTAAGGCATGAACATAAGACATTTTTTAGGAACCTTACCGGTTCTGTTTCTGTGTTGCGTTGACTCACCGGCGCAGGTCGCGGCGGAGGTCGACGGATATCCGATGTCAAACTTCGCGCTTACGGTGAACGCATCGCAGGACGGCGGTTTCTTCGGAAAGATAATGCGCAATCCGGGTCGTATAGGCGAGTGGTTGCATGACAAGGGCAGCGTGGAGTTCTTTGTCGATAAGGGAGGAAGGCGTCACCGTTTCTCCGGATTCAGGAAAAAGAGGGTGAGCCGCGCCTTTCCCTTTATAAGAAACACTTACCACGGGTCGCCCCTGACAAATGCGTCATTCAGCGTCACCGCCTTCTGTCCGCTCGCGGTGAACGACGGTCGCACGTCGGCTCTGCCGCTGCTGATGGTCGAGATGGAGTGTGCCAATAAGGGAAAGACTGCCGACGAGTTCGATGTCGTGGCATTGCCTGCGGCAGACATGGCGCGCGGAATGTCGGCGGTGAGCCGTGAGGGATGTTCGGGAGCGGGCGACGGGCACGAGGTGGAACTCACGGCTGACGTGCCCACATCGTGGGACGGGCGCGGGCTTCGGATGCATGTGACGCTCGGACCAAGGGAGAGGCGCACGGTGAGAATACTTATGGCGTTTCATGACGACGGCTGGGTGAGCGCGCAGGACTTCTCCTCTCCCGCAGCACTGACGGCATACGGACGCGCCGTGTGGCAGGTTCTGAAGGACAAGACAGAGGGTTTCAGCCGTGCCATACCCGTCACCGGAGACGATGAAATCGACGATTATCTGCGCTGGTACATGCTGCCTGCCGTGTCGCTCACCAAATGGACGCGCAACGATGAGGTGGTGACGATGGGCTACCGCGAGCTCAACCAGCGTGACAGCTACTGGACCTCATGGCTGCATCTTGTGATGTTCCGCGACCTCGAACGGCGCATGATTGAGGAGACGGTGGCGTTCCAGCAGCCCTCGGGAAAGATTCCCACCACCATACTCCCGCTTATAGAGCGCGACGACGACCTCGACATAAACGCTTTCTTCATACTGCGTGTGGCACGTTTCTGGCAGGTTTATCATGAGCGGCACACCCTCCTGACTCACTGGCAGGCACTGAAAAAGGCGATGGAATGGCTCATTTCGCGCGATAAGGAGCACATCGGACTGCCAATGCAGGTGTCGTTCTGGGGCGACTGGAAGGATGTGCAGGGTGTCAGTGACCGCAAATACTCGCCCTTCAGCTGCCTCATTTATATGGCGGCATTGAAGAAGATGAGGCTTATGGCGGAGGTGTGCGGTGACAAGGAGGCGGCAGACGAATATGAGGAGGCGTACGGCAGGGCATACCGGCGTGTGAACATGGACGTAGGGGAAGGCGGATTGTGGAACGGTGAATATTATTGTCAGATATGGCGCGACGGCAGCGTGAACAACCGGCTGTTGCAGGACCAGACCGTAGGCATACTCTTCGGAGTGGTTCCCGACGACCGTGCGCAAAAGATTATCGGTGCCCTTAACGCGCGGAGCATGACTCCTTACGGTGTGGCGGAGACGTTCCCGTATTATGACGAGAGCTTCGGCTATCCTCCTGCCGTGTATCACAACGGCGCCGTGTGGCCCTGGGTGAGCTTCATGGACTGCTGGGCGAGAGTGAGGATGGGACGCAAGGCGGAGGCGATAGGGCTGGTGAAACGGGTAGGGAAAGCCGACCTCGTGGACTCGGGCGACTGGTCGCCCAACGAGCACATCAATAGTCTGACGGGCGAGAATCTCGGTTTCCACATACAAGGATGGAACGCCGGACTGTTCGGACTGGTGTATTTCGGACTGGTAAACACCGGTGTCATCGACTGACATACGCATACGTCGGATACCGGACAGGTATCCGACGTATTCGATTTATATTATTGTTGAGCGGCATACTGACGTTATGTTCGTGGCGTACTCCGTGTTTTACCGTTTTTTTCTTATCTTTGCATAAGATAAGATACGGCTCGGCAGTATCAAGTTAAGTAAAACTCCGTTTTCCTTCCTTGCTGTTGCGCTCGCCTTTCACTATCTTTGCACCTGTTTAAGGACAGTTTTTGTTCATATGTTATCATCTTTTTGCAATTTCGCAACATGACTGGCAGAAGGCTCATATATGTGTGTCTGGCACTCTTTTTCCATTTTACCGCCATTCTTGCCGCACCCGGCGGACAAGAGAGACGGTCTGCTCCTGACAATCTGGAGCAGGCAAGGGCTTATCTGAGGAAGAGCGACTACAACCATGCTCTGTCTATTCTGCTCCGCTATATACAGAAAGAGGAACACTCGAAAAGCGTCGACACGCTCAATCTCATGAACGCATACTACAACGTGGGAGGCATCTATTCGGTGTATTCCAACTTTGCCCAGGCTCTCGACGTGTATGAGAAGGGCTATAGTCTCAGCCTTGTCTCGGGCAATTCGGGCATGCAGTTCAAGTTCCTGAACAACATGATAGGTGCCGGATGCAACATAGGCAACGCCGCATATGCCGAGCGTCTTAACGAGAAAGTGAAGGAACTGAAGGGCGTTCCGCGCGGTCAACTGCTCTTTTATTACTGCTTCAACAAGGGTTTTATTGCAGGAATACGCGATGAAATGGACGAAAAGACGCGCTGGATGAACGAGGCTGTGGCGGTGGTGGACAGTTTCAGACTGCCGGGAGAGATGAAAATATATCCTTATTCGGAGGTATACCAGTGCTATGAGAGGCAGGGCAATCTGGATAAGGCACTCGAGGTGTTGCAGAAGTACGACTCGCTGGCACAGTTGAAGAACGAGGCTTACCTCTTCGCTGACTGCTACAAGGGCATGATGCGTGTCTATACGAAAATGGGAAACAAGGAAAAGGCCCTGTTCTATCAGAACGAGTTCTTCAGGTATACCGACTCGCTGCTCAACGTGAACGAGTTCTCCCAGATAAAGAACAGCTACCAGACGCATGAGAAAAAGCTCGACAGGCAGACCATAGACGAGCAGAAACGCACCATATTCTATCAGAACGCGGCTCTCGTCATGCTGCTTCTTGTGGTGGCGGTGGCATGCGCCGCGGTGGTGATGGTGTGGCGTCAGCGGCGCAAACTGCATGTGGCGTACGTGGCGTTGTTCGAACGCAACAGAGAGCTTCTCGATATTGAGAGCCGCTACCGCGACATTGTCGACAGGCGGAAAACGTCCGGCGGGGATAGTGTGGCAGACATTGAGCGTCATGACAAAGCCTCCGCGCCGGTACCGAACTCCGAAGAACTGCTGCGCCGCATTGACGCCGTGATGGAGGACGAGGACACTTTCTGCAGTCCGGAATTCAGTCTCGCCGTGCTCGCAAGGCTCTCGGAGTCGAACACTAACTATGTGTCGCAGGTGATAAATACAACTTACAACAAGAATTTCCGTACTTTCCTGAACGAGCGTCGCATAAAGGTGGCGATGAAAAGGATGATGGACAGCGGACGCTACGGAGCGTACAGCATGCAGGGAATAGCCGAGAGCGTGGGCTACAAGTCGGCTTCAAACTTCATTGCGGCGTTCAAGAAAGTCACCGGAATGACCCCTTCACTATATCAGAAAATGCTTGGAAAATGAGCTTTTTGGTTTTTAATTTATGAATCAGAAAGCATTGTTTGGTGACCTTTTGTTAGTTTTTACGGCTTTTACATACCTTTGTAGCTGTGAAAACCAATTAAAGATGTCATTATGAGAAAACTTACTCTTGCTGTTTTATTGTTGTTGCCGGGGCTGCTCTCCTTTGCCGGGGACGTCACAAAGCCGCAGGCTCTGAAAATCGCGCGGTCGTTTCTCCGTGATAATGCGGTGCAGATGAGGGTGCGGCAGAATGTCGGAAGCGATGACCTTAGACTGGTATATACGGCTGACGACACGAAAGGGCGCAGTTGTGTGTATGTGTTCAATGCCGGCAGCAACGCCGGATTCGTCCTCGTATCGGCTGAGGACAGGGCTGCGGAGGTGCTGGGCTACAGCGACACAGGCAGTTTCGACCTTGACAGGATGTCGCCTGAGATGCGCAACTGGATGGAAGGTTATGTGGACGAAATAACATATATAAGAGACAACAACGTTGAGACTGCGCCGCAGAAAAGCACGAACGGCGGCAAGAAAGTGGCTCCGCTGCTTGGCAACATAATGTGGGATCAGGGCGCGCCATATAATAATATGTGTCCTGACTACGACATAAGCTCCAAGTGTGCGACGGGATGTGTGGCGACGGCTATGGCTCAGGTGATGTACTATCACCGCTGGCCTGAGACCGGAAAGGGGTCTTACACTTATGCGCCGGCAATAATGGGAGGACGCACTCTTACGGCTGATTTTGGCTCGACCCATTATTCCTGGGACGACATGACGCCCAAGTACGACAGCAACAGCAGCGAAGCAGGCTGCGACGCTGTCGCCGAACTGATGCTGCACTGCGGCATATCGGTAAGCATGAACTACTCTTTGTCGAGCGGAGCGGGCAGTGATGTCATACCATACGCGCTGTTCAACTATTTCGATTATGACAAAGGTGTGGCATACCGGCAGCGGAGTAACTACAGCAGTGAGGAATGGCAGCAGATCATAGAGGACGAGATTGACAACGGACGACCTGTCATTGCCACCGGCCGTTCGTCCTCCGGCGGACACGCGTTCGTGTTCGACGGATACGACGAGAACGGATTCGTGCACGTCAACTGGGGCTGGAGCGGCATGAGCAACGGATATTTCCGCACGTCGGCTCTCAATCCTCCTTTGCAGGGGACGGGCGGTTCCGCCGGAGGATACAACTACGACCAGCAGATAATAACAGGCATCCAGCGTCCCAAGGAAAACTCATGTGAGGACGTGGAGCTTGTCTCCACGGAGGGACTTGTGCCTGCGCAGAAGACGATAGACAACGGTGGAAGCACCGACATATCGCTCCGCGGAATGATATACAATGCCGGATGGAAGGCTTCTTCGTTCGAGTACGCCATGCTTCTTGCCGACGCACAGGGCTCTACGGTGGAGGTCTACCGCACCGACGCAGCCTACGAACTTGAGGTGGGATACGGTTTTTACGGTCCGCTGACAGAGAACGTCAAGTTCGGAAAGCTCTCCGACGGCGACTATAAGCTTTATCCTGTATGCCGGCAGCACGGGTCTGACGGTGAGTGGAGCCGCATACGCGACGAGTATGTGGGCTATCCCAACTATCTCAACGTGAGTGTAAGCGGTGACAGGATAGCCTTCGCCTATCCCGACTATTTTGACCTCAGCATCGATGAAATGGACTCTCCGGCGGAGATTTACGCCGGTGTGCCGTCATGCACAAGGGCAACCGTGGTGAACGGAGGCGACGTCAACTATCTCGGAGACGTCATGGTGACCGTCTACGACAGTAAGACTCTCCGTCCTGTAGCGTCGGGTTCGAAGTACAAGATAGACCTTGCTCCGGGCGCAAGTGCTGAAGTGGAGTTCCTTGATGTGATGAACCTGCCTGCAGGCGACTACAAACTTGCGGTGACAGACGATGACAACCGCATCATAAGCGCAATGCGCGAGGTGAGTGTGAAAGACGCTCCCGCACAAGCCGCAGTGCTCACAACGGCTGCCCAGCTGTCTTTTGCCGACAACGAGAACGTGGACGCGCGCTCGATGAACATCACCGCCCGGCTGAAGTGCGACAGCGGGGTGTTCGGCGGATATGTATATCTTTACATCTTCAACGAGAGCGGAGCGGTGATCCGCGGATGCCTTGACCCGCAGTATCTGATGCTTAAGAGCGGTGAGACAGCCGACGTTACGTTCAGCGGCGCGTTTGAGAACGGAGTGCCCGGAACGACATACGTAGCAGCCCTTTTGCTATACAACGGCTCTACCTACAGTTATATCAAACCGATGGAAAGCTCGACATGTGTCTTCAGACTCGCTCCGGAGACAACCGGAATAGACTCTGCCGTTGCCGGTGATACGGGAGTAAAAGTGAAGATATACGACATGAACGGCTGTCTCAGACCCGAGACCGACACCGAAACTCTACCCAAAGGCATGTATATAGTGAAGAAGGGAAATAGTGTAAGGAAAATTGTGAAATGACGGTCACCGTTTTGCCGCTATGCGGGGAAAAGGTAAAAAGGTAAAGAGATTAAAAAGGTAAAACTCTGATACTGGTTTTAATGCTATGCGGTAAAAGGGTGAAAGGGTAAAGAAGTAAAAAGAGTGAAATGACAGTATTTATGAGAAAAAAAGATAAACGACATATGAACAGAAAACGTTTTACTGATATCGCCGTGGCGGCAGCGTTTCTTATGAGCTCCGTCACAGTGGGCGCACAGACGGCGGAAAGCTTGCCTCTGACAATGCGCAAGCCGGGTCCGGCGGCTGTCACTCCCATCGGTGAGACTGCCGTAAAGGGAAAGAGTCTCACAATGGTGTTGAAGTCGGACGGCAGGAAGATGACTGCCGACGCATCAGCGTTTGAGGGCCGCAAGCTCTACTGCGCTCTTATAAACAGCACCGACTGGTCTTCCGCCTCGCTGACAAGCGTGCCTTACGGTGTATATTCGTTCAGTATAGGCGGTGACATGGCTATGACACCTCTGCGCACAGCCTTCGACTACGACTTCACAGCGGCTTCTTTCTGCCGCGACACGTTCGTAGGCATCGCCCCGATGAGCGTCATGGGTGTGCTGAACGGTGCGCGCTACATTACCATAGACACGGAAAACTGGCAGGAACTGAAGCGTGTGATGTACGGAACGGAGAAGAAGAGCTACTCGCTTCTGTCGTCCACGATGGCTTACAATCCGATAGACAACAACACATATTCGCTCCAGTATAACGACGGAATGTCCGGAATGGACTGGTGTATATACAATGACAAGTATGATGAGATGGATAAGATCGCGGCGTTCCGGGGCAAGTACAACGTCCTTACGCTTGCCGCTGTGCCCGACGGAGGCATGTTTTTCATCAACTGGCTGGGCGACCTGTACCACATCGACCGCAAGACGGCGCGCCCGACGCTTGTCGGCACCACCGGTGTGCAGCCTGTGATGTACTCCCAGTCGATGGTTTACGACGGACGTACGGGGCTGTTCATCTGGGCGGCTCAGACTGAGACGGGAAGCGAGCTGTATGCCGTTAATCCCGAGACTGCCGAGACCTCGCTCATCGGACGGTTCAACAAGAACGAGCAGATCGTGGCACTGAAGGTGGACGAGAATGCCGCCAAGGACGGCGCACCGGCTATGGCGGAGGGTCTCAACCTCGTTTTCGACGCTGACGGAAGCCTCGGCGGAAAGATAGAGTTCACCGTTCCGCGGCTCACATACGGCGGAGCAGCTCTCGGCGACGCCATGCTCAACGTGTGGCTCGACGGAGAGAACCTCAAGGGAGTGCCTGCCGTGCCGGGCGAGAAGGTTTCCATACCGGTGACGTTGAGCGAAGGCAACCACTACGTTGCTGTGAACACAAGCAACGGCACAGGCTATTCTCCTCTCGCGTCCATAAGAAAATACGCGGGATATGACACTCCTCTTCCTGTCGGCGACGTTAATTTCGCTTACGACGCGGACGCAGGCAAGAACACCGTAAGCTGGAACGCGCCAGCCGCCGGAGTGAACGGAGGCTATCTGGACAAGGCAAACATCAGATACACGGTGGTGAGAATGCCCGACAGCGTGACCGTTGCCGACAACTACGCGCAGACCGTTTTCACCGAGACAACGCCCGAGGCGATGCACAACTACTCCTATCGCGTATACGCGACAAACAACGGCAAGCGCGGCGAATATGCCGAGTCTGAGCGCATCATATGCGGCGACGCGTTCACAGCACCTTACTCACAGTCGTTCGCCGACGCATCGGTGCTCGGCGAGTTCTTCACCGTCGTGGACGCCAACGCCGACAACAACACATGGAGAACGGGTTTTAACGATGACGTGCGCATCGACATCAGTGCCTACAGCTTCCCTACCGGCGACGACTGGCTCATCACTCCGGCTATCAGCCTCGACGGAGGCGTGAAATACCGGTACACCATCAACATGAAGACATTCACCAACGGGTATCCCGAGTCGTTCGAGGTGTATGTGGGAACCGACCCTGCCGACCTCTCCACATTCCGCAAGGTGGCGTCTGAGGAAGCCTTCGAGCTATATGAGGACTTCGGCGACTACCATGCCGATTTCTTAACAGACAAGCCCGGAAAATATTATCTTGCTCTGAGATATACGGGCGACAGCTCAAAGAACGCTACAATGCTGATGCTTAAAAAAGTGTCGGTGAGTGCGGTGGGAGCGGCGAAGGCTCCCGCAGCGGCAGGCTCGCTCGAGGTGACTGCCGGGGCATACGACGCCATGACTGCCACCGTAAGCTTCGACGCTCCGGACCGTAACCTCGAGGAGCAGCCTGTAAGCCCGCTCACGAGAATAAGCATATACAGAAACAAGGAGGCGGAGCCTGCGCACGTGTTCGAGTCGCCCTCCGCCGGCGCGCACCTCACATGGACCGATGGCATCGTCAAGTCTGTGGGCATGAACACCTACACCGTGGTGCCCGAAAACGAATACGGAGCAGGTGAGTCTGCCGCCGACTCCGCCTTCGTGGGCGTATACACGGCTCCTTACAAGGAGACTTTCGACAGCCGTGGAGCAGCCGACCTCTATACGTCAACGCTCGACGGCATCGATCTTGAGACAAACCCGTTCTACGGATGGGAGTATGACAGCATGAACAAGAGGATGAAGTTCTCGGCATATGTCACCGACACGCCAGTCGAGGCATGGCTCTACACGCCTATGATAAGGCTCGACGCCGACGCCGTATACGAGCTGTCGCTCGGCGTGATGACGTCGGTCTATTCGGAGACTGTAACGAACAAGGTGTATATGGGCACATCCGCCGAGCCTCAGACACAGAGCGTACATGTGGGCGACCTGCCGAAGAGCACCGCCTATCAGATGAAGGACGTGGCTTATAACGTCGTGACCGGCGAGGGCGGCAAATACTGTTTCGGCATCAACTCCAAGGGAACGAGTGCGAACGACTATCTCGACACGCAGCTCGACGATGTGCGGCTCACCTACAAGAAGTCAGCTTTCTCGCCCTATGAGTTCACCGGCTACAAGTCGGAAGCGGCTGCTGACGGCAGTCTGAAAGCCGTGATGACGTTCAGGACGCCCGCTGTAGACTATCACGGCAATGCCCTGAAGGAGAACGTAAAGGTGGAGATATTCCGCGGACAGAACCCCGCGCCGGTCTACACCGCCGACGATGTGGTGCCGGGAGCGGCGATGACATGGACCGACACACAGCCTCTCCACGGACAGAACACCTACATGCTCGTGGCGTCAAACAGCTACGGGCGCAGCGAGGTGCTTACCGACACGCTGTTCGTAGGGCGCGACGTGCCTCTGCCGGTGGGCAACCTGATGGTGAAGGGCAGCTCCGACAACAAGGACGCCATCCTCGTCTGGGATGCTCCCGAGGCTGGAGTGAACGGCGGAGTGGTCGTTGACGGTGAGGTGAGATACCGTGTCTACAGCTACAATCCTGCCGACAAGACATTCGCCCTTATAGCCGACAACGTGGAAGGCAACACATATACCATAGAGCTTGAGCTGACAGGAAGCCAGCGGCTTGACTATTACGGCGTGGCTCCATTCACCGCTGAGGGCACAGGACAGACCGTAGTGGGCTCCGTGGTGCTCGGTCCTCTCTATCAGCTGCCTTACAAGGAGTCGTTCGCCGACGCCCGTACGGAGACTTCCCCGTGGCAGGTGGAGACGGTATATTCATACGGATACACATGGGGAGTGGACAATCCTGACGGCATACGCAACAATGCCAAGCCGCAGGACGGTGACGGAGGCTGTGCCTACATGTTCAACGGAAGCATGTACGAGCAGTATGCCGGTGCCGGATTCATATCTCCCAAGGTGGCTCTCGACGCCAATGACAACGTGCTGTCGTTCTGGGTGTACAACATCGCCACAGCCTATCCGAACAACCGTCCGTCGCTCTATGTATACCTGCGCGGTGACGACGGCGAGAGCATAGAGGCTGCAAAATACATCGTGGGCGGCGACACCGAGGAAGGATGGAAGAAATATGAGATTCCGCTCAGTCAGCTGAAGGGATGCAGCCACATGAGCTTCGCCCTGTTCGGATATACCGGAGGCGGCTCTGACGTCATTTATCTGGACAACATAAGAATAGAAAAGGCTGACCCGACTGGCGTCGGCGGTGTGACGGAACAGGCAAAGACAGTGCAGGGCGTAAGATGGTTCACTACTGACGGACGCGAGGTGACATCGCCTGGAAAGGGTGTCTACATAATGACCGAGACCTACACCGACGGCACGAGACGCAGCGTGAAGGTGACAAGACGTTAGTTTTATATTATGACAGTCCCAAACCTGACATCAGATTTCTGCCGTATCCGTTTGCCGGAGGTATGATGCAGGATAGGGATAATACCGATGTTAAGTAAGGGAACTGTGGCGGCTGATGATTGCCGTCACAGTTTTTTTTGTGCGTGCTTAAAAGTTTCCGCGCATAATCAGGTAGTACACGGAGTCTCGGCAAACCGTTGCCTGACTTGCGTATTGCAGGCTCCGGCACGGACAAACGGAGGGGCTGTATTCCGGCACATGGATAATCGGAATGCATAAATATGCGTTCTTATGGTAAAAAATATTGACAAAATAAATCCGCGAAATAGAAAGCGCGTTGCGTCTCGGACGCTCCGGAATCATGCTACGATTGTTCTCATACGCCGTTTTTGTGATATTAAGTTCGCGCCACATAAGCTGCCGTCGTATGAAAAAGCCCGTTCCGCGTTTCCGGAAAGCCATTCCCGGCATGCCATATATGCTCTTTCACGGTGTGGGAAAGCCCGTTCCGCAGTGTGGAAAAGGCTCTTCCGCAAAGCCGTATGGTGTTTTCTGTGGCATGAAAAAACGCAAGCCGATGATTGTCAGAGACTTGCGTGAAGTGCGTAAAAACCGCGTATTTGCAGCCGGAAGGACAGTAGTGCGCGGAAACGGCGGTATTTCGGGATTACGGTGCATATTTATTCATCCACGTAAGCTTGTTCTTGTATAATCATGCATTGCCGTGCCTGCATGCCGTGCCGCGTTGTCCGGTGTGGCGACGGTGTGCCGGACATCCCGCCAGCCGTGCGGTTCGCCGACGGCATGAAGTGTTGCGCGGGTGCCTCTCTGTCTCAGGCTTGCCTCTTGCATGGCTTGTCAGCCACGAGCGTTATGGCGAGCGAGAGCGTCGCGAAGAGCGCGCCCGTGAGGCACACGCCGCCCCATCCGCACATGTCCCAGCCCACACCGGCACACAGTGTGCCCAGCGCGCCGCCGATGAAGTATACGGTCATGAATATGGTGTTGGCACGGTTGGCAGCCTCCGGCATCTGCTGTATGCAGTCGCTCTGGTTGCTCAGCTGTATGCACTGCACTCCGATGTCGGCGAGTATGATTGCCGCGATGAGTCCGGCGTAGCTGTCACCGAATGTGAAAGCCGTAGCCCAGGCAGCCAGCTGCAGCAACGCTCCTGCCTTGCTGAACCGCTTTATGCCGTAGCGGGGCACCAGTCTGCCCATCCCGCTCGCCGCTATGGCTCCCGCCATGCCGCACAGTCCGAGCACGCCTGTGGTTGAGGCTCCAGCGCGGAACGGCTCACCGGCAAGATGGAACGCCAGGCACGACCATATGGCGAGCATCGACCCGAAGGCGAGCGACGAGCGTACTGCGTTGAGACGTATGCGCGGCTGTGTGCGCACTATGCGCCACACGGTGCGCATGAGCTGCGGATAAGAGCCTCTGAAGTTGGGTTTCATCTCAGGCATCATCGCCGCCGTCACTGCCAGACACGCCGCCATCAGCGCGGCGGAGATGACGAACACGGCTCGCCAGCCCATCCTCTCGCCTATGAATCCGCTTATGACGCGCGAGGCAAGGATGCCCGTGAGCAGTCCGCTGAGCACATAGCCGATGTTGCGCGCCTTGTTCCCGGGCTTGGAGAACTGCCCCGCTATGGGTATGAAAAGCTGCGGTATGACCGAGCACATGCCCAGAAACAGCGACGCGCCCCATATCACTCCGATGCTGTCCGACACGGCTATGACTGTTCCCATTGCCGCCGCCGTGATGAGGGACATGGCTATTATGCGTCGTCGGGGGTAGAGATCGCCCGTCGGGATGATGAGAAACAGTCCGAGGGCATATCCCGTCTGCGATATGACGGTGATGAGATTCGCCTCCACCTCCGTCGCGCCCGTGTCGTGGCGGATGAGCTCGAGCAGCGGCTGGTTGTAGTAGAGGTTTGCCACGGTGATGCCTGCCATGACCGCCATCATGATGAGTATGTGTCTGGGTATTCCCTGGTTTTCCTTCAGTTCTGTCATAGTGAATGTTGTTTTGCGGTGTGCAAAGTTATCAATAAGCGGCGTGACATGCAACAGTATGGCTTAAAATAACGCAAAAGGCAGCCTCCGTAAGGAGACCGCCTCTTGTCTGTGGCTTGTATGTAAGTCAGTTTCATCGTGGTCAGCGCACCACTGTCTTGCGCCCGTCCACCACGTATATTCCTGCCGGAAGGTCGGGAGTGTCTCTCAGACTGTCGCCTATCTTCTGTCCCTTAATGTTGTACACCCCTTTTTTTTTGCCCGCACCGTCAGCCGCTACGGTTTCTATTCCGTCGGTGGCGTCAACCTTGTGTATGCGGAAGAAGTCGGTCTTGAACCATCCGTTCTTGGCTTCTGAGCTGTGGGAACCGTCGGCGTTGGTGTTGCCCGAGCGTATGCCGAACTTCAGGTCGTCGCCCTCCGCGATGTCGACATATACAAGCATGTCCTGAAGCACGAACGAGCTGGGGGCTCCTCCGATGTATCCGGCGAAGGTGTTGTTCTCTCCCGGAGTGAGGTTCTTGCCGTAGTCGATGTCCATGCCGTAGTATTGCACGTTGTCGTTGGCAAAGAGGCGCACCGTGGAGAGGTAGCCCTCCTCAGCCCACAGGCGGCAGCATATCATGTAGCGTCCCGGTGTGAGCTTGTCGGCGGGTATTGTCTGGTAGAGCTCGAAGCCGTCGGGCATGGTCCCGTTCTTCGCCTGGAACCAGCACACGTTGGTGGCGTGAGGGTTGGATGCGTCCTTGTTGATGCCGTAGGAGTCGCCCGGGAAGCGTCCGCTTATGTTCCAGCCGTGTATGCCGTAGACCGTTCCGCGGCGCGTGTCGCCCGAAGTGTTCTCCTTGATGGTGCCGTTGTCGTTGTAGAGCTCGAAGTCGTAGTTGGTTATGAGCTGCTTTGTCAGTGTGAGGTCCTCGCTTTCCGGCTGCGGCACTCCGCTCACCTTCTCTATGCGGAAGTTGTCAACCTTGAACCATCCGGCGTTGTCTGTAGCCGTCGTTCCGTCGTTGCGCCTGTTTCCAGAGCGTATGCCGATCTTGAGGTCTTCGCCCTCCGCCACTGTCACATACACCTCCATGGGCATGAGGTTGAACGGTCCGCCTCCGTTCTGTCCGGCATATCCCGCGTAGGTGTTTATTTCTCCGGGTGTCAGCAGACGGGTGTAGTCGCTCTCATATCCGTAGTACTGCACGTTGTTGTTGGCGAAGAGGCGTCCGGAGGTCTTCTTGTTCTCCTCCATCCACATCATGCACGACACGCGGTAAGTGCCCGGCTCTATCTCCGATGCGGGTATTGTCTGCGACAGCTCGAAGAATTCGGGCATGGGGAACGAGTTTATCCAGCATATGTTCGAGCCGTGCGGATTGGCTGCATCCTGGTTGATGCCGTAGGAGGGCAGTCCGTTCTGTCCGAGCGTGAGCTCTCCGGTGTGGTCCCATCCGTAAGGTATGCCGCGGTCGGTGTTGCCCTGAGGGTTGGGCGTTCCGTCCGTGCGCAGCTCGAAGTCGTTGTTCTTTATGAGTCTGGCTGTGAGTGAGTTGTCGGCAGACTCGGGCAGACGGTTGTATATCTGGCTCAGCACCACGCCCGGGTCGAGCATGTACACGCGCACGCTTACGGTCTTGTCCTCGTCGGAGTTGTAGGTCACGGTGGCGTCATTGAATCCCTGCAGCACCGTGGTGTTCCATTTGCCTTCTGTCGCGGTGGTCTTCAGCGAGCACACCTCTGGCTCGCCTCCGTCCACGGAGACAGCCACGCGGAGGTCGTAGCCGGGATGTATGGGGAATGTGGGGAGGCAGCGTGCCGAGATGGTGTTCATGCCGCTCTTCACCTCAACGTCGTATTCGGCGTAGGGCGCGCTTGATGCCTTGTCAGCCGAATACTGTGTCTCGTCTATCGGCCACACGGTGACGCTGGAGCCGCTCATGCCGAGTCCCTCCATTGTCACGACGTTGCCCTTTACGGATGTGTACTTGTCGGCAGCCACGCTGAATGTCTCTTCTTTCTCTATCTCCTTCTGCACGCTGCTTATTCCGGACAGTGTGGCGGTCTCAGGCATGTAGAACTGTGACTGCTGACGTGGTTTGGAGTCCATCATCTCGTTCCATTTTCCGCCTGCTATACCGTTGTTGTATTTGTCTGTTATCAGCTCTATCTGCCTGTAAGCCTTGCGAGCCTCTGCGGCATACTCCAGAGCCTTGTCGCGCTGTCCTGCCTTTGCGAGCACAAGACTCTGCGCCGCGCGGAATGTCTTCACGTTCATATAGTAGGCTCCTTTCACCGGATATTCTATCATCTCGAAGTATGCGTCCTGCAGCTCCGACGGTATTCTTGCCTTGAGATTGTCCACCTTGTCCACGATGGCTTTGTAGTCGGCAATGCGCCGGTCTTTCTCCTCGTCGGTGTAGTTCACGGCGAAGATGTGCTCCGGCTTGCCTCCCGCGCCGAGGCGGTAGTACTCCTGCTTGATGTCGCTCAGGTCGTCGGCATACTCCTCTCCGAATGTCTTCGCAGCCCAGTAGCGGCTGAACTTGTGAGCCTCCTCGGGGTTCCAGCGGTCCACGTCCCATGCAAGCTCCATGCAGAACTCCAGTTCCGCCTCAGCCGGTTTGATGTCGCCGACGTTTATTATCCACAGGTTGCGTATGCCGTATTCATATCCTTTGCTCAGCTCATAGCTTATGAGCGATGGCGATGTGGAGCATAGCCAGAGGTAGTCCTGCGGCGTTCCCCAGTAGGAAAGGTGATAGTAGATGCCGTTTCCGCCCGACCGCGCCTGCTCGCTCTTTGTAGGCATCTGCCTGATGTAGCCGTGGTTGTCGTCCACCCATGTGAGAGTGATGTCCTCGGGAACCTGCAGTCCGGCGTTGTAAGCCTCAAGAACCTCCTTGTAAGGAATGAATATCTGCGGTACGGTTGTGGGGTCGCCGATGTGCCGTTGGAGCAGTTCGCGCTGGAAACCGATTATCTCCGTCAGTCCGCGCACCTTGTCCTCGGTGGTCGGGTAGCCGCTTATCGCCCAGTCGTGTACGCCGCGCATGCCGGTGGTATAGATGGCGTCGAAGCCCTTGCTCTCGATGACGCGCTCCTCCCAGTATTGCTGTATCTTCTCCTTATTGGTCACATAGTTCCAGTTCTCGTACGTTCCGGTGCCGTCGCCCCAGCGTCTCCACTCCCATTCATTGTCTCTCAGCATCTGCTCGCAATGGCTTGAGCCGAGCACGATGTCGTATTTCTTCGCCACGGGAAGGTTCGCCTTGTTTGCCCAAAACGCCTCCGAGCACAGGTGCATGGCGGGCCACAGCGTGTTGGCACGCAGGCGGAGGAGCAGCTCCATCACCTTCGCGTAGCTGTTTGGACCCACGTTGTTGCGGTCGGGATCCATGTTCTTGGCAGCCCAGGGCTGGAATCCCCAGTCCTCGTCGTTGATGAATATGCCCCTGTATTTCACCGAAGGCTCGTCCGTAACGCTCAGTCCGGCTGAGGCATACAGCCTGTCCTTGTGCGGCGGAACGACGTCAGCCCACCATATGTAGGGCGATACGCCCATCAGGCGTGACACTTCGAAGATGGCGTATGCCGTTCCACGGGGAGTCGAGCCGAATAGAACGAGGGCGCGCTCCACGCCTTCTGTGGGGTTGTCCACGGTCTGAAGTCCGTATGCCTCCCACTTTCCCTTCACGCCGGAGACGTCAATCTTGCCTTCGGCGGCAAGCTTGTCTATGAGCGAGGACGAGCCGACGGTACCGGCGATGATGGGTGAGCTGCCGGCTGTAAGCGTCGTTCCCACACCTATTTCCTTACCTGTCACTGCCTTGATGTCGCCTGCGAGAGCCGTGGCGGCGGTCTCCACAACCTGCGCGTCGCTCTTGTCGAAGACGATGACGGCTGTAGAATTGTCTGTGACTATCGGAAAACTTCCCGGCTGTTCGGTCTCCGTCAGGCTTATACTCTCCTGAGCCGATACTCCGGATGATGCCAGAATCATCATCATGATTCCGACTGTGAACAGATAGATTTTTCTCATATGTAACGTGTTTAGATAAATGTTCAGGCTGCTTCGTTACGAAATAATACTGTCAGGTGTATGCTTCTGTTAGCGTATTGTGCAAGTGTCGTGACACAGGACAGGCTGCATCAGGGAAAGCGAAAGCAGGTCTTGTAGGCTCTCGTCCGCACCGTCTTTTTATAAGACAGGCTATACACTGCAATGTGAGGGCTGGTTCTGATTGTGCCCTTTTGCGCTGTCGCTGCTGCAAAGATATAATTTTTTGTTGAGAATCAGGCTTTTGTACGGGAATATTCTGTCTGTGAGATGAAAAAGAATGGTGTTTTTTACGATAAGATGTATTGCGTACGGTTGAGTGGAAGAGCCCGTTCCGGTGAATCGCTAAGGCTTGGCGGAAGACAGATAAAAAAGCGCCGGAGCAGTCAGGACGGCTTCCTGTGCTCCGGCGGATTGTTCTGTCACCGTGTGTTACGGTGCTGTGGGATGAGTGTCAGATGGCGTTTATTTCTCTGAGCAGGCGGTCGGCGTGTCCCCACTTGTCCATCATGAACAGCACGTAGCGTATGTCCACGCCTATGCAGCGTGCCAGACGGCTGTCGAAATGTATGTCGCTTGAGAGCGAGTCCCAGTTTCCGTCGAAGGCGAGACCTATGAGCTCGCCCCTTCCGTTGAACATCGGCGAGCCGCTGTTGCCTCCGGTTATGTCGTTGTTGGTGAGGAAGCAGAGCTGCATCTTGCCTGTTGTCTTGTCGGTGTACATGCCGAAGTCCTTGCTCGAGAGCAGTTCCTTCATTATCGGTTCGGCTGCGTACTCGATGTTCTCATCAGCGCGGTCCATCTTCTCCACGATGCTTTCGGCAGTAGTGTAGTAGCCTGACGGTTTGCCGCCGAGCTCATATCCGCCCACCTGACCGTAGCTCAGGCGCATTGTGAAGTTGGCGTCGGAGTAGTGGGGAAGGTCTTGCTCCATGCGCAGTTTGGCTTCGCAGAGGTATCGTTCCTGCATTTCTATCTCGTCGCTCACCGGAACGAGCTTCTCGCGGAGTGCCGCCAGCGACTCGATAAGGCTTATTCCGTACTGCACTCCCGGGTCTTTCTTGTATGATTTCTTATTGAAGAAGATCTTCTCTCCCTTCTTCATGATTACTGATTTGGCGTAGAGGAAGTCCACGTATTTCCTGTAGTCGCCCTTGAACTTCTTGTTTATGGTCTTGTAGAAGTCGGGGAGCTCAGTCGGGTCGACCTTTTCGGCGAAGTTCTTCAGCAGTGCCGCCATCACCTCCTTGTCCAAAGCCTCGTCCCATTCGTCGCTGTTGTCGGCGAATTCAACGTATTGTTTCTTCGGATTATCCTTCGGTCCTTTCACCTCCATGCCGTTTGATAGCCTGAGAGCGCGTGTGGTGAACTCGCTTGTACGGGCGAAAGTCTCGCTCCAGAGAGTGAGAGTGCGCATCACGTCGAAGCGTTTCCGGTAGAGCTCAGCCATCTTGTCGAAGTCGAGTTTGCCCTTCAGCAGACCGGTCTGTTCCTGATACTGGCGTATGCGTTTCTCATATTCCTGTTTCTGGCTGATGATTCCGATGCTGTCGATGCATTTGTTCATGCCGATGGAATTCTTCCAGTAGTTGGAGCTTTGCGCGTATTTGGAGTCGTATTTTATGCGCACTGCCTCGTCGGCACGCATGTGGCGGATCATTATGTCCTGCTTTATGCCTCTCACCTGGGCACGCGGAGCGTTCTGCGCGTCGCGCATCTCGTGTATTCCGTAAGACGAGAGATAACGCTCGGTGGAGCCCGGATATCCCATGGTCATCGCAAAGTCGCCGTCCTTGTATCCGCTGAGCGACACCGGAGCCCAGTGTTCCGGATGGTAGGGCACGTTGTCCTTGGAGTACTCAGCCGGACCGTTGGTCTTCGGATCGGCATAGATGCGGAACACGGAAAAGTCGCATGTCTGGCGCGGCCACATCCAGTTGTCGGTCTCGCCTCCGTATTTTCCCATCGACTTAGGTATGGTGAAGACCAGCCGTAGGTCGGTGAAGTCGCGGTAGGTTGTGGCATAATACCTGTTGCCCTCATAGAAAGGCTTTATCTCCAGACGCAGAGTGCTGTCGTTGGCTTTCACCTCTTTTGACATGGCATTCTCCAAAGAGTCGAGCAGTTGTTCCTGACTGCCGATGCTCATCTGCTGTATTCCGAAGCCGTTCACGTAGTCGGTGATGTCCTTCTGTTCCACCATGAAGCTCACGAACATGTTCTCATTGGGCAGCTCTTCCTCATAGCTCTTGGCATAAAAGCCGTTGAGCATGTAGTCGTGCTCCACAGTAGAGTGGCTGCGTATTGCCTCGAAGCCGCAGTGATGGTTTGTGAACACCAGTCCGTCAGGCGACACAACGACGCCCGAACAGTATCCGGAGAAGTTTACAACAGCATTCTTTATGGCGTCACTGCTCGAATACAGGTTCTCGTAAGGCAGCGCGAAGCCATATCCCTGCATCTGTTCGAAGACAGGCTTTGGCAGGTCGAAAAGAGTCCACATGCCTTCGTCGGCGTGTGCGGCGGTTCCCGTAGCGAGTAGTGCCGTAAGTAATAATGTCTTGATTTTCATAAATCCTTTGTTTGATGTTTTGTTTAATGTATTGTTTTCCGTTTTTGTTTGTCCTTTCTGAAATGCTTGTCAGTTCTTTCTGAAATGCTTTCCTATGACGGGAAGGGAAGACAGCGGCATGTCGCGCTTCACTATCATAGCCGTGAAAAGCAGTATGAGCAGCGTGTTGACAGCCAGCGCGCCCCACACGGGAAGGGCTGAGTTGGCTTTTGTCATTGCGACGAACATCACCAGAGCCACGCCTGCGTAGAGCGTCATCTCCTTGACGGGATAGTCTATCGGATAGTGTTTCTGTCCGACAAAGTAGGAGAGCAGCATTGCCGTGGCGTATCCGGCGAACCCTCCCCATGCGCATGCCATGTAGCCGTAGTGCGGTACGAAGACGACGTTTACAAGTATGAGCACCATGCATCCGGCACCAGAGAACCACGCGCCCCAGATGGTCTTGTCGATGAGCTTGTACCAGAACGACAGGTTGAAATACACTCCCATCATTATCTCGGCAGCCATCACGATGGGCACAACTTTCAGTCCGCTCCAGTAGTCGCGCCCTATGAGGTGGCGCAGGATGTCCATATAGCCCACGACGACGAGGAATGCCAACAGGGTGAAGATGACGAAATACTTCATTGCCTTGGCATAGGTGGCGCGGTTGTCCTTGTCTTTCGACTTTCCGAAGACGAAGGGTTCGTAGGCGTAACGGAACGCCTGGGTTATCATTGCCATTATCATGGCTATCTTGCTTGCCGCACCGTAGATGCCGAGCTGTGCGTGCGCGTCAGCGTTCTTGTATATGTAGGGGAAGAGAATCTTGTCTGCTGTCTGGTTGAGAATGCCCGCGATGCCGAGCACGAGTATCGGCCAGCTGTATGAAAGCATGCGCCGCAGCAGTGCGCGGTCGAGCACATAGCGGAAGCCCGTAAGCTCTTTCAGCAGGCAGAACATGAGTGCCGAGGAACAGAACAGGTTGATGTAGAACACGTAGCCCACACCCACCTCCGGACTGTATATCGCGCTCACCGGCGAGCCTTCGCCTCCGCCAGCGTAGAGGGCGGGCAGAAGCAGGAAGAAAACGAGGTTGAGCGCGATGGTCAGCACGATGTTGAAAAGCTTCAGTGCGGCGAACTTCACCGGGCGTTTCTTGTAGCGCAGGTATGCGAAAGGAATGCACTGGAAGGCGTCGAGAGCCACTGCGATAGCCATTACCCATACATACGACGGATGGTCGGCATAGCCCATGGCGCCGGATATGGGTCCGATGAACGCCAGCACAGCCGCGACGAACAGCAGCGAGGTGAGTCCGACGGCTGTCAGAGTGGTGGAGTACACCTTCTGCGGGTTCTCCCCCTCCTTGTTGGCGAAGCGGAAGAAGGTAGTCTCCATTCCGTATGTGAGTATCACGAGCAGCAGTGCCGTGTATGCATACACGTTTGTTATGACACCGTATCCGCCGCTTGCCGCCGACAGCTTTGCCGTGTACAGCGGCACGAGCAGATAGTTGAGAAACCTTCCTACGATGCTGCTCAGCCCGTAGATGGCGGTGTCTTTTGCGAGAGAAGATAGTCCAGACATAGTTTGAAAGTAAAAAGGTAAAAGGGTAAAAAGGTAAAATATTGAAGACCGCGTGATTCTGTTGGAGGGCATTTATGATGCTCTTGGATTTCATTCATGCCGTGGTCATACTCCACTTGTGGACTATCCAACAGTCATTCATGCTGTGGTCGGTATCCATATGTGAATCAACAGATAGGCATTTATGAGTCAGCCGAAGATTGATTGTGAGTCTGTATGATGCCAGTCTTGAGTCTTTGTTATTTTCCTTTTTATCTCATTTATCCCTTAATTTATTAATTATATTTATTAATGTTCCGATTATTGTGTTCACATCATTCAGCAATGAGTCGTAGGCATTGGCTGTTATGAGGTCTGCCTAATACAGAAGCTCAAGCCGGTAGCGTGTCTCACCTGCCTCTTTCAATGCTATTTTCAGTTTGTTTATGTAGTCAGCCTCACTTTGCGCAAACACGCTTTCAGCTACATTTGCACCGATACTTGTTCCGCTGCGGTATATCTGTCGCGACATGACATTCTCATGTTGACTGTCTCGCAAGAACACATACAAGTGTATAATCCTTAGTGCGAACCTCTTGCTTAACTTGTATATGGTGTTCTCTTTAACCATTACCATATTATTTTATTATACATTTTCCATTTCTCCACCTTCTTATTTATTACTCCATATATTTTAAATTATGTCCTTTCTTCCATTTTATAGCCTCTCCGTCTCATCTCACTTTCGTATCTCTTCCATTTAAAGAGCCTCTCCATCCCATCCCACTTTCGTATCTCTTCCATTTAAAGAGCCTCTCCATCTCATCTCACTTTCGTATCTCTTCCATTTAAAGAGCCTCTCCGTCCCATCCCAATCCCTCTTCTTTACCTTTTTAATTTTTACCTTTTTACCTTTAAAAGAACATATAGCACACCGCTATCGCCGCCGCTATTCCGGCGAGGTCGGCGAGCAGTCCGCATGCCACGGCATGTCGGGTGTAGCGTATGCCCACGCTGCCGAAGTACACTGCGAGGATGTAGAAGGTGGTGTCGGTGGAGCCTTGGAACACGCAGCTGAGGCGTCCTACGAACGAGTCGGCTCCGTAGGTAGCCATGGCGTCGACCATCATGCCGCGTGCCCCGCTGCCCGAGAGCGGTTTCATGATTGCCGTGGGCAGCGCGCCCACAAAGTCGGAGTTGCCCCCGCACGCCTCCACTGTCCAGCGCACGCCGTCTATGAGAGCGTCCATCGCCCCCGAGGCTCGGAACACCCCGATGGCTACGAGCATGGCTATGAGATACGGAATGATGCGTACGGCGGTGGCGAATCCGTCCTTCGCGCCTTCGATGAATGCGTCGTACACATTCACTTTCTTCCTCACGCCAGCCAGTATGAACATGATGATGATGAGAAAGAGCAGTATGTTGGCAGCCGACGTGCTCACGACGCTCATCGTGGTCTTGTCCATGCTGCCGAATCCCCATATTATCGCAGCCGCAGCCGCGCACATTCCTCCGAGTGTGAGCACCATGGTGCGGTTTATGAGATTGATGCGCTGGTAGATGGATGTGGCTATGATGCCAGCCATTGTAGAGCAGAACGTGGCGAGCAGGAGTGGCACGAACACGTCGGTGGGCTGTTCCGCGCCCATCTGCGCGCGGTATACCATGATGGAGACGGGGATGATGGTGAGTCCCGAAGTGTTGAGCACGAGAAACATTATCATAGGGTCGGTGGCGGTGTCCTTGCGCGGGTTGAGCGTCTGGAGCTGCTCCATGGCTTTCAGTCCGAGCGGAGTGGCTGCGTTGTCGAGCCCGAGCATGTTCGCGGCTATGTTCATGAAGATGGACCCTGTTGCCGGATGCCCCTTGGGAATGCCGGGAAACAGGCGCGTGAACACGGGCGAGAGCACCCGCGCCAGAGCGTTTACCACGCCGCCGCGCTCGCCTATCTTCATTATGCCGAGCCACAGCGACAGCACTCCGGTGAGCCCTATCGATATCTCGAACGCCGTTTTCGCAGTATCGAAAGTGGAATTCATTATTGCGGGGAAAACCTCAGTGTCGCCCATAAACAGCAGCCGCACCACGGCGACGGCAAAGGCAATGACGAAGAATGCTATCCAGATGTAGTTGAGAACCATTTGGTGTGAGTATGTGTGGTTTGTCGGGTTGCGGCACGCCTTTATGATGCCGGCACGGCATGCACGGCTTGTGCGTATGGCTGGCGTGTGCATGCGCTTGCAGAATGCAAATTTATCAATAAGTTTGCAAACAACGAAATAAATCGTGCTGATAATCTGATTTCCAGCGGTTTTTATGCTTTGCGTATGTCTGCGGAGGCTGGTCTGCGGCGCGCGGGAGCGGATGCCGGCAGGTGGCATGCGGCTTGCTGTGACGGCTTTTTATGTATATTTATGCATGATGTATTGCAGTGTGTGGGAGGAAAAAGCGGACACGATGAGGAGATGCCGCCGCTCCTGAAAAATGTCTGAGCATATGTTGTGCAGGCAAAATGCGGAGGAAAATTGCAGCTTTTTCGCTTCCGGAGCGCGGCGGACACTTTTTTCTTGTGCGGAAAAGCCTTTTCGGGTGTGCGGGAGAGCCTTTCCGGTGATGCCGAAAAGCCTCTTCCGCAAGATGAAAGAGCCCGTTCGGCAGAGCCGTAAAAACGCCCTTGCTGTCCGTGAAAAGCCAACCTGCTGTATGCCAGAGCCTTGCGCGGCTGCCTGAAAATCCCGTTTTTTGCGTCCTCGTGTCCTTTTCCGCGTCGCGTGACGGTTTTTTCTGGCTTGCATACGCATTATTATGCACTGTCGGGACTGTTTCCGGATAATTATGCAAAAGGCGTAAAAGCAGCCTTGAAGACTAAAAATAGAACTAAATTCAAGGTTTTAACATCTTTTCACGAAAAATTTTTAACCAAACCTTTTCTAAGTTGTTACATCATTATCAGGGGTATTGTGCGATAACGTTAAGGCAGCCGTCCGGAGCGTCATTACAGATGCCTGTGAACGGGTCCGCAAGTATGACGGACAAGCCATTGCCCGGAAGCGGGTCGGCGGTGATATGACCCGGATGTGACACATTAATATATATAGTACTATTGCCATTTACTTGGAATTTATATACAACCAACTTAAAAACCTGTAATTATGGGAAAATCTGACATTCTTAAAAAGTATTCAGCTCTCAGTCTGATGTTTGCTGTCTCGCTTTCGGCATGGTCGCAGACCAGTATCACCGATGAGGCGGGACTGAAGGCAATCGCAAACGATCTGGGAGGCAGTTATGTCCTTGCGAACGACATAAGTCTGAGCGGGGAATGGTTGCCGGTTGGAACGGAGGAAGAGCCGTTCACCGGAACGCTCGACGGTGCGGGCCACACCATAAAGGGGCTGAGCATCACGTCGGGTGACGACAATGTGGGTTTCTTCGGGTTCACCGAGGGTGCCACCATCAGCAACGTGCGCTTCACAGACGCTAAGGTGAAGGGCAACAAGCAGGTGGGTATCCTCGCCGGACAAGCCATCAACACCACCATCGACGCTGTGTTCACAGCCGGCTATCTCACGGGTTACGACCATGTGGGCGGCATCGTGGGCGACGCCCGCGGCAACGCAAGCATGGACGAGATGACCTACATCACCAACTGTATGTCAACCGCAGGAGCGTTCAGCACCACATATCAGGCGGGCGGCATAGCAGGATGGACCAACGCGGGAGTGTTCACCAACAACCTCGTGCTCGGTTCTGCCACAGCCGCATCCGGCGGTGCAGGCGGTGTGTGCGGTATGCTCGACAACGACGGTATAGCCAGCTTCACGGGCAACGTCTCGGGTGCGGCTTTCCTTACCGGTGCCAACAATCGCGTGCATGCCATCAACGCATGGAAGAACGGAGCCAACTGTGTGTACGGAGACCAGAGCGACAACCTCTCGTCCACATCTACGGTGTACACCGTGGGAGGTGCTGTGGTTTCGTATGACCAGCTTGCCGACGACGCCAACAACGAGGGTATACAGGGTACGGCGGTTAGCGACGCCGACCTGCGCACAGCCTCCACTTACCAGAACATCGGCTTCGACGCATCGGTGTGGAATCTCTCCACAGGAGCCTATCCGGTGCTTTCCGGAATGACGTTGCCTATAGACGGCGACGCCATAAGCATGACCGACCTGCCCGGACGCTGCGTCATCACACAGTCGGTGGACCTCGCTCCGATGTCTGCATTGGGTCGCGAGGTGAGCATCACAAGCTCCAATCCGACAGCTGTTGAGGTGAGCGGCACCACGCTCAACTTCGTATCGCTGGGCAAGTCCACCGTTACAGTGTCTACACAGGGCGACGCTTTCTGCAGTGGAAAGACCATCACGCTCGACATCACAGTGACCGACATCAACTATGCGATAACAACTCCGGAGGACCTCATGAACATGAGCTATAACCTCGCGGGCGACTTCACGCTCGAGAATGATATCGACATGACCGGCTACGACTGGAAACCGGTGGGCGAGTTCACCGGAACGTTCGACGGAAAGGGTCATTTCGTGAAGAACATATCGTTCAACAACGCCGATCAGGGTGAGGTTGCCATATTCTCGACAACAAGAAACGCACAGATAAGAAACCTCGGAGTGATGAACGCCAACTTCGTGGGCAACGCCAATGTTGCGGCTATCGTGGGACGAGCTTACGGTGGTGTGATTGAGAACTGTGCCGTTCTGGGCTCTTACATAGAAGGACGCGACCACGTGGCAAGCATCGCGGGCGACGTGAACAAGAACGATGCCGACGAGGGAGCCATAGTACGCAACTGTCTGTCTGACTCCCGCATAAGCTCACGCAGCTATCAGGCAGGAGGTATGGTGGGCACAATCGTCACCGGAACAGTGGAGAAATGTCTCTTCTCAGGAACGGTAGACTGCCCCGGAAGCAACGCTACCGGTATGGTGTCGCTCGTCGACGACGACACTCTTCCGTCATACATACAGAACAACATGATCGCTCCGTCACACCTCTACGGCAATGTGTCGCGCGTCGTGGCTACTGCCGGGCGTGCCGTGAACCTTGCCAACAACTACGCTCTTGAGTCAACCTTCTGCGGCTCTACAGCCTCAAACGCAGGTCCGATGGAGAACGAGAACGACGCAACCAGCGTACACGGAGCAAACGTGTCTGCCGCCGACGCAAGGTCGCAGAGCTTCTACGAGAACACTTTGGGATGGGATTTCCAGAACACATGGAAGTTCCTCGAGGGTGCCGAAGGCAAGATGTATCCTGTCCTGAAGTGGATGAACGCTCCGCTTCCTTCTGTCATCTACGACATGCCTCAGAACAAGTCGATACTCTTCGTGAGCGGAATGGAGTTCATCGATCTGGCTTGCATACACGGCTCTTTGGGTCAGACGCTTGACATACAGATAGTAGAGGGCGGCGACATAGCATGCATATATCAGGACGACCTCTATGCTGGCGACGAGAACGCACAGTTCGTCGGACGCGGCGATGTGGTATTGAAGGTTACTCCTACTGCCGACGTGGCAGACAAACTGACTATGTCCGGCAGCGACTCCTTCTCTGTATACATCGGCAGGGAGGGCGACCTCACCCCGATATCGACGGCTCAGGAGTTCATCGACATCAACAAGAACCTCGCCGGCGACTATGAGCTCACTCAGGACATCGACCTCACCGGCGTCAGCTTCCCGGGCATCGGAGTAAGCGGCGAGTCGTTCACAGGCTCTATCAACGGTAACGGACATAAGGTGATAGGTGCGCGCGTAAGCTTCTCAAGCGGCTCAGACCTCGGTATCTTCGGCAAGACCAACGGCGCCAAGTTCAGCAACATAGCTTTCGTCGACTTCGTTGTGTCGGCTTCGGATTGCAACCATGTGGGTCTCATAGGCTCTGCCTCAACCACCACATTCGAGAATGTGGCTGTAGTGGGAACAGTTACCGGTAGCGACCACGTGGCTATACTCGCCGGTGACGGCAGTGGCTGCACGGTGACAAACTGTTATGTCGACGGTACGGTTACAGGAGGAAGCCAGGTGGGCGGATTCTTCGGATGTACGCTCGAAGGCGGTGCCAACATCTCGAACAGCTACTTCAACGGTCTCGCAAAGGCTACGTTCCGTGGCTGGACAGGCGGATTCATTGGTCTGATAGACAAGGCTGACAGCCAGGTAGACATCCACAACTGTGTCTCAATAGGCAGCTGCTCTACCAAAGGAAACGGTTCTCCGCTCGTCACTGCTCCGTTCATCGCGGGCAACAACGCCGGTGACACTCCTAACGCGCTTATCAACTTCTCGGGCAACATATACAACAACGAGGCTACCATGGACGCTACTACAGAGTGGCCTACGAAGAACGAGACCGTGGAAGGCGGTGTTGTAGAACCCGCTACAGCCGTTCCGGCTGCATCGCTCCAGCAGGAGTCCACATACACAGCCATCGGTTGGGACTTCAACAACATATGGTCGTTCGACACAGCAAGCGGCTATCTCTATCCTGTTCTGAAACAGTTCGGCGCCATAATCACAGGTATCGAGGATGTCAACACAGGTGAGAACGCTGCCGGTGCTTACGCAGTGCACGCTTCAGGAAACGTTCTTGTAGTTGCCGGACTCGGCTCTCAGGCAGACGTGACCGTAGCTACGCTGGCAGGACAGAACATCGCCTCTTTGACAACACGTGCCGGATCGGCTACCATAACGCTGCCGGGCAAGGGCATATATATTGTCAAGATCGTTGAGAACGGCAGTGCTAAGGCTGTTAAGGTAGTGAACAGATAAATGTGTTACGGTGCTGACGGCTCCGCACGAGACGCCGGATACCGTAATGTAAAGACAAATAAGAAAGGACTGTCCGGCACATTCTGGTGTGCCGGACATCCTTGGGTTTTTAGTTAGATTGAAATTCTACGGGTCCCGAACCCGGTATATACTTTGACCTAAATTAATTGTTATGATAAAAATAAAAATACGGAAATCGTTGAAGGGACTGATACTCATAATGGCATTGTTCGTATATCTTCCCTCATTCGCGGCTCCGACGAAAGTCTCAGGACGTGTACAGGACACGAACGGAGAATTACTTATAGGTGTCACTATTACAGAAAAAGGCACTGACAACAGGGCTGTCACCGACGTGAACGGTTATTATACCATCACCTGCACGACTGACGCCCCGACTCTCGTTGCCCAGTATGTGGGTTTTGAAGTGCTCGAGCAGAAGGTCACAGGCACCGTGCTCGACTTTATTCTGCACGAGCAGGTAAGCAGTGTGGATGAGGTTGTCGTTACCGGATACACCACACAGAAGAAGATTTCGGTGCTCGGAGCACAGTCTACTCTTAAGATGGAGCACATCAAGGCTCCTGTGGGAAACCTCAGCTCAGTGCTCGCAGGACGTGTGCCGGGTATCGTTTCGGTACAGCGTACAGGTATTCCCGGACAGGACGACTCTGATATCTGGATTCGCGGTATATCCACAATGACCAACAGAAACGAAGGTCCGCTTGTGCTGGTTGACGGTATCGAGCGCGACTTCAACAATCTCGACCCTGAGGACATCGAGTCGGTGACAGTGCTGAAGGATGCCGCGTCTACCGCCGTTTACGGTGTACGAGGCGGTAACGGTGTCATCATCATCACCACAAAACCGGGTATTGTAAGCAAGCCGCAGTTCTCTGTCGACGTTTATTCAGGTATCACGCAGCTGACAAAACTGCCCGAGCTTGCCGACGGTATAACCTATATGGAGGCGGCAAACGAGGCTTACCGCAACACGAGAGGCACATCTTATTATTCCGACGCATACATCCTGCGCACCAAAGTTGCCAACGGTCTCCCCACACCGGAGATTTCCGCAGACGAGCGCGCCGCGCTTCTTGCAGACCGCACTGTCAACAAATATCTCTATCCTAACGTTGACTGGTTTGACGAACTTTACAAGAACATGGGCTGGAACACACGCGCCAATGTCAACATACGAGGCGGTGCGCCAAACGCAAGCTACTATGTCTCTCTGTCATATTATAAGGAGAAAGGTCTCACAAAGACCGACCCGCTGCAGGATTACAGCACGGAGATCGACTACGACCGTTACAACTTCCTTACAAACGTCAACCTCCGCCCCACAAAGATGACCACAATCGATGTCGGAGTGAGCGGTTGGATCTCTGCCGGAAATTATCCCGCCCAGGACTTCGGGACCATTTATACGAAGGCGATGACCACCAATCCGGTCATATTCCCGAAAGTTTATCCTAACGGAGCCAACCCGGGCTACTCGCCGGACAACCGTGACATGGACTCGCCGTGGGTCACTCTTACACGCCGCGGATATGACACTCAGCACGAGACGCAGATAAACACCAACCTGAGGTTGACTCAGGATCTCGGCTATTTCGAATGGAGCAAGGGCTTGAAGGCACGCGCGCTCATCGCGTTCGACGTGAAGTCGACCCAGTCCATCCAGTATACCGTGGATGAAAGTACATGGAAACCTACAGCCGTTCTTGACCCGACGACAGGCATTTGGCTTGATGACGCCAATCTGTATGACGCTGACGGCAACCTGCTTCTTACCGAACAGTTCAAGGGAAATTCCTCTATGAGCGTCATATCAGACAAGTGGGTTTACCGCACATTCTACTTTGAGGCTGCTCTCGACTACCGCCGCACATTCGCAAAGAAGCATAACGTGAGCGGGCTCGTGCTCTTCAACCTGCGCAACTATACTGACGCAAACAACGGTAATCTGTTTGATACTCTTCCGTACAAGCAGCAGAGTCTCTCCATGCGTGCCACATACGACTATGAAAACCGCTATTTCATAGAAGGAAACCTCGGATATACAGGTTCTGAGAACTTCGAACCGGGCAAACGATTCGGTTGGTTCCCCGCTTACGCAATAGGTTGGGTACCGTCAAACGAGAAGTTCTGGAAACCCCTGTCCAAGTACATTTCATTCCTCAAAATACGCTATTCTGACGGTACGGTAGGTAACGACAGCTCCGGCAGCCGTTTCGCTTACTTCACTCAGATAGGTGAGGTTGACAGGCAATACACCACTTATTGGTGGTCCGGAAAAGGTCTTGCCTATTCCAATTACGGTTATGAGGCACAGTGGTCTAAGGTACGTAAGCAGGACCTTGGTATCGATATCAACTTCCTGAACGATGACCTTTCATTCACATTCGAGCTCTTTAAGGAGCGCCGTACGAACATCTTCGTTACCCGAAACAACGTGCCTATCCTTGCCGGATTCGCACAGAGCATATCCGCAAACATGGGTATTGTGGAGAACAAAGGCTACGAAATACAGTTCCAGTACAACCATCAGTTCGGCAAGGACTGGTTCGTGTCACTGCACGGAAACATGACTTGGAACAAGGACAAGATTATCGAGAACGCCCAGGCAACGCCCGCTTACCCGTGGCTCGACCAACGTGGACACAACGTACTTTCAAGTCTCGGATACATCGCGGAGGGTCTTTACACCAGCGATGAGCAGATTAAGGAGCGCAACATCACACAGTTCGGTGAGACCTATCCGGGCGAACTGGTAAAGCCTGGAGACATAATGTATAAGGACCTTAACGGTGACGGACACATCGACAGCTACGACCAGTGCTACATCAGCCGCGGTGACGTGCCGGCATATTATTATGGTTTCGGCGGTGACATCCGTTGGAAGAACTTCGGTCTGGGCTTCCTCTTCCAGGGAGTGGCAGACGCCGAGCGTCAGCTTCAGGGCAGCGGAATCCGTCCTTTCACCAATTCCTCTGGCGGAGGAACGCTTTTCGCCAACATCACAGACCGTTGGAGCGAGTCCGACCCGACCAACACCGACGTATTCTATCCGCGTCTGGCATGGGGCAGCAGCGACCCTTCCAACATCAACAACTTCCAGACCAGTACATGGTGGTTGCGTGATGTGAGCTTCCTGAGACTTAAGAACATCACCTTGTCTTACTATTTCCCGAAATCATGGCTGCGTAACGGAATCATCAAAGGAGGCCGTATCTATCTGCAGGGACAGAACGTTCTTACGTTCAGTGACTTCGATTTGTGGGATCCTGAGCTGAATACCGATAACGGAACAAGTTATCCTAACGTCCGTACATTCTCTATCGGAGTCAACTTTAACTTTTAATTAAATGAACAGAGTAAATATCATGACTATGAAAAAAAGGGTTTTAAGTATATTCCTGTGTGGTTTGACGGTGTTTTCCTTCACATCCTGCGAGGACTATTTCGACGATGTTCCGGAAAACGCGACATCCTTGGAGGATGTGTTCTCCAACCGGGGACAGACCTTAAGATGGCTTAGTAATGTCTATTATTATATCCCGGACAACCGCAGAATGCGTTGGTCTGACGGTCTGAGCTACTGCTGGCGCACCGCCAGCAACGAGGGCTATCTGCCATGGGACACGGGTACCGTGCCTCTGAGCGACGTCATCCTCGGAACGATGTATCCGTCTACCGACTTTGTGAAGAATCTTTGGACCGAAGGCTACCGTGCCATACAGTATGCCAACATCTATCTTGCCAACGTCGACAAGTGCCCGATGCTCACCGACGAGGAGAAGGAATGGACTAAGGCAGAGTGCCGTGTGCTCCGCGCGTATTATTATTTCTATCTCATGAAGTGCTACGGACCGGTGCCTATCGTGGGCGACCGTGTGTACGGCGTTGCCGACCCTCTGGGCGACATGATGCTTCCGCGCAAGACCGTGGATGAGTGTTTCGAGTACATCATAACTGAGATAAAGAATGCCATTAACGGTGGTCACCTTATCTCACAGTTCAACAGTTCAGGCGAGTTCGACACACAGTTCCGCGGCAACATGACAGTAGAGGCAGCCGAAGCAATATTGGCCGAGGTTTATCTGTTCCGTGCCAGCTACATCTTCAATGGCGATCCTTACTACCAGACACTGAAGAACAACGACGGCACTCTGCTCTTCCCGCAGAGCCGCGACAACTCCAAGTGGGAGGATGCGCGTGACGCCGCCCTTGCGATAATCAAGAGCGGAAAGTACCAGCTTGAGTATCGCAACCTCGCGGGCGAGCAGGTTACTGACGTAAAGCAGTCTTGCCCGTACCAGTCATCGCGCTATGCGAGCCTCGGACTCAACACCAACCGTGAGATGATATTCTACCGCTCGCGTTACAGTGCTGACGACTATCCCATGCGTCCGCGCCACACCGGTATCGACAACGCGCAGACAGGAGGAGGCGCTTTCTCTGTTCCGCTGCAGTTTGTCGACCTCTACTTCACCAATAAAGGTCTGCGCATAGAGGACGACCCGGACTATTTCACCTACGACACGGAAAACCCCACGAAGGAGAATGTGCGCACCATGCTTTCCACTACAGCATATAAGGACAAGTTCTCCGGCTACACCTACTTCACCCCGGGTTCGGGTTACTCGGTCATGAAGCAGTTCTACAACCGCGAGCCGCGCTTCTATCTGGGCATAACATTCCAGAACCGGAGGTGGGACTTCGACAATTCGCGCACCTATTACACCGTCATGTCGTTCAACGGAAACTCCGGACCTACCGGCAATACGCACGACTATCCTATCTTCGGAACCATCGGACGCAAGCCTCTCAGCGAAGGAACGACTCCGTCGGGTGTCGACAATGCCGTCATCATACGTCTCGGTGAGGTCTACCTCAACTATGCCGAGGCATGCTGCGAGCTTGGCGACCTCGCCACGGCAATACACTACGTGAACCTCATCCGCAGCCGTGCGGGCGTGGCAGAGTATGTCGGGCTCAACAGCGAAGACCAGACAGCGCGTGACGCGAGAGGCGAGACACGTATCGATCTCGGCAACCTCACGCAGGACCTTGTGCGCAAGGTTATCTACCGCGAGCGCATCATCGAGCTTGCCTTCGAGAACAAGTACTACTTCGACGTGCGCCGTTGGGGTGTTGCAGACATGGCTCAGGGCGACGGCTGGATATACCCGACATGGCACAAGGGCGGCGAAGGCGGTCAGATGGTCGGCTTCAACGTGAGCAACACCGGAACCGCGGAAGAGCAGACGAACGTACAGATGAACTTCTACAAGAGGGTACAGACCCAGACGAGAGTGTTCACCAAGCGTATGAGCTTCCTGCCTATACCGCAGGAGGAGGTGAACCGCGACCTCGAGATTGTGCAGAACACAGGTTGGGAGACCGAAACCGACGAGGAATGACCCTGACCTGCCGCGCGGCTTCGAGCCGTGCGGAGCAGTCGCAGGAAAGACTGCTTTCACAACGATACTTTATGATGCCGCTGCCGCTCATGGCGAAAGCCATATGCCGGTGGCGGCATTTTCAGAAAGCCGTACACGTACGGTGGACATAACAACAAGAAACAAACACTTCATTATGAGAAAACAATCACTTCTTTTATCCTTGCTCCTTCTCTGTCCGCTTCTGCTGAGTGCCGGTCCGGTGTCGCGCGAGCAGGCAAGGAAGAGCGCCCTCTCGTTCATACAGCAGCGTGAGAGCAGCGGCGCGCGCAAGGCTCCGGCAAGTCCCGACAGCCGCCGTCTCACCGAGGTCGTCGCAGACCCCGCGTTCTATGTGTTCAACGTAGGCACAGGCTCAGGATTCGTCATGGTGTCGGCAAGCGACCGCACACAGCCCATCCTCGGCTATTCCGACAACGGCGCGTTCAGTCTCAACGGTGCGCCCGACCCGCTCAAGGAGTGGCTCACACGCCTCTCTTCGGTCATCACGGCTGTGGAGGAAGACCGCGCCATGCCTGCCTCCGCACCCCACCGTGCGGCAAGCAGCGGCAAGACAATCACCAAGAACTTCATCCCCACACTCGTACCGAGCCGTTGGAACCAGGGCGACCCCTACAACCTGCAGTGCCCCACCTACGACAACAACGGCGTGCCCACGCTCAGCGCGACAGGCTGTGTGGCTACGGCAATGGCGCAGATAATGTATTTCTGGCGGTGGCCGCAGGAGCCCACGACAGAGATTCCGGGATACACATCAGGCTGGAACAACACCACCGTAAACTATCCCGCGCTGCCCTCGGTCACCTTCGACTGGGACTCGATGACCGACACCTACGACGCCTCATCGTCAGAGGAGAGCAAGCAGGCGGTAGCCGAGCTGATGCACTACGTGGGACGTTCGGTGCGGATGGGCTACGGACCGTCGTCGGGCGCAGCCTCCGTCAACACCGTGAACGCGCTGAAGAACTATTACGGATACGACAAGAACATGTACTACACGAGCCATGACCGCTACACCTATCAGGCTTGGGAAGACCTCATCTACTCCGAGCTGGCAGCCGGACGGCCCGTCCTCATGAACGGCGACACATCCACCCGCACCGGCGGACACGAATGGGTGTGCGACGGATATGACGGCAACGGATGCTTCCACATGAACTGGGGCTGGGGCGGAATGTGCGACGGATACTTCCTTCTCACCGTCATGTTCCCCGACCAGCAGGGCATCGGCGGAAGCACAAGCTCTGACGGATACTCCATGGGACAAGGCATCGTAGTGGGACTCCAGCCCGGCGAGCCCGGACAACAGGAGCCGGAGGAGACCGTGCGAATAAGTCTCTCCAACCTGAGGGTGCCCCAGACCGAGTACACACGCAACTCCGCAAACGGCTATTTCCGCTTCACCGTACAGTATGGGGCGGGTACCAACCTCTCGAACAGCTACAACTTCGACACCGCCTTCACGCTCTACGACGAGCAGGGCAACATCGTCAAGGAGGAGATAGGCACGGAGCGCAACTTCAACATCACGCCCGGCACATGGTGGCCCACACGCTCATGCGGAGTGACATTCGGTCCGGGACTCGCCGACGGAACCTATTTCATAAAGGGACGCAGCCGCCTTGCCGGCACCACAGAGTGGAACGAGGACGACAACTTCAACAAGGCATACATCAAGGCTGTGATATCCGGCACCACAAATCTGTCGCTCACAGTATATCCGGCGGTAGACCTGACCGTCAACTCGCTCGACCTAATAGGCTCGGGTGGTGCGGGCACGGAGCTTAAAGTGAAAGCCAACATCACCAACAACGACACTGAGGAGTACTACCGCGACACATATCTGCTCGTGGACGGGAAGTGGGTGTCGGGCAACTGCATCGTGATTCCGGGCAGCAGCACCGACGACTACTACTTCAAGTACACCCCGACAACAGCCGGAGAGCACGAGTTCGCGCTCTCGACATCAAAGGAGACAGCCGACGTATTCTACACTGTGACCAAGCGGGTGGACGAGGCTTACGTGCCGGAACTGTCCATCGTGATGAGCTCTCTGAGCGAACGCGACGGCGACAGGATATACGGCAACTGCATGCGGCTACAGGTCAAGGTGACCAACAACGGCGACCGCCCATACCAGAGCTACATAGAGGCTTCGCCGTGGGAGGTCGAGGGAGGCTACTACTGGAAGCGTTCGTCGAGCCGTCAGGACATTGACCTCGCCCCGGGACGCGACACCACGCTCGTATACGAGTTCACCGACCTCAACTACGGAAGCCGTTACAACTTCCATGCCGACAGCAACGGAGGCGCGAGCGCAAACCTCGGCGACTTCACCTTCAATGAGGGCATACTCTACTGGACACCGGACGGAGTGATGCACGGGGTAGCCAACCGTGCCGGATTCGTCATAGACGAGAGCATGACAGCCGTTTCCTTCCCCGGACAGACGCCCGTGTCGTTCTCTCTCTCCGACAAGGTGAACACCAACACCGTACTCTATTTCGCCGACGGGGCAACCGTCAACGCGCGCGTTCTCAGCATTCTCAAGAACCGGGGACTGAACAATGTGGTGATAGGACCGGCGGCGGAGAACATCGTCATTGCCGACGGACTCGACTTCCTCGCGCCGAAGGCGTTCACGGCAGCAACCGTGAGCTACACCGCAGATGTGCCAGCCACGGCGGCGGACGCTCCGTGGAGCACGCTCGCACTGCCTTTCACGCCGCAGACCGTCGAGGCAGACGGACAGCCGGTGGAATGGTTCACATCCGCCACAGACAAGGGCAAGAGCCTCGTGGTGAAGGAGTTCTGCGCGGCTGAAGGCTCGGTGATGTACTTCGGATATGCTCAGGAGATACTCGCCAACCGTCCTTACATAGTGTCGTTCGCAGGCAATGAGGGCGGCACCGGTTATGACCTGAGCGGCAAGAAACTCGTGTTCGCCGCCACAGACGCCGTGATAGAGCCTGTAGAACGCATGTCTACCTACAGCACGGACTACAGTTTCGCGGGCACCACCACAGCCGCGTCTGCCGACGGGGCATACGTCCTCTCTCCTGACGGCACGTCGTTCCGCCGCGTGGAGGGAAGCTACCAGACGAGTCCGTTCCGCGCCGTCATGATTGCCAACAGCGACGAAGCCGCAGCCGTGAGCGTGCTCACAGTGGGCGGAAACGTGTCGACGTCCATCAGTGCGGTGGAGAGCGAGGCTCTCGACGGACAGCCAGTGTACAACCTGTCGGGCGTGAGAGTGGGCACATACGACGCCTCCTCCGGACTCGGCACGCTGCCGCGCGGTGTCTACATCGTGGGCGGCAAGAAGCTGGTGAGATGACACAGCACACTCATTGCCGTATGCCGTGAGGCAGAACGGCATGTTTATCCAGATTTCTTTTTAATGAAGCCGGCACGCGAATGTGCCGGCTTTATTCGTGTCTTGTCCTTTCGTGTCCGGCTGTGTCCGCTTTGCGGGTGTGTCAGACGGATAAGCCATGCCGCCCGTTCCGCGACGGATATATCCCACCGCGCGCTTTTCCGGTGTGCATTCCGTCCGTCACGCTTCAATATGCCGTATCCTCCTGAAAAACCGTTTTTATTATTCTGTAATGTTAAAAAACATCCTTCCCCGTGCGCCTGAAATTCTCTTATTTCCGTGCGGACGCTTTTCTGCCGGAAATACGCGCTTTTTCAGCCTTTCTCCTATCTCTCTGACATACAGCGGCTTTCATGTTTCAGGCTTCCGGAACAGCATCTCACGGCTTGCGGAAAAGGCTTTTCGGGACAGCGGAAGAGCCTCTTCCGTTGTGTGATAAAGGCTCTATGGCGGTGCGGTAAAGCCCGTTCCGCAGTGCGGAAGAGCCTTTTCCGTGTCGTGACACCGCCGGTTTCATGTCGCGGACGGGCTGTTTCCGGCTTGCAGAGTGTGCGTGGCGGCACATCTGATGCGTAGATTGCGCGAAACGATATGTTAAATGTTTAACATCCGTTAGCACACCGCCGCATTCACGGTATGCTTTTTGATATTCTGCGATTTGGCTTATTGTAGGAGTTGATAAACTGTCTGTCGGTATATGATATATATCTTTCCTGTGTTTTACAAACATTTACTTATTTTACGAAAATTTTCCTCTTATTTTTTTATTTTTCCTTTCCTAAGTTGTTATACGGTTATAGGGAGATTGCGGAATGACGGTTTCTGTCCGCCCGGTTTGCCCCGGACGATTCGGATTAAAGACCTCCCGCCGCATCAGGGAAACAATCTTAACTGTATGAAAACCATCACGAAACATACTCTGTATGTCCTTTTCTCGCTCTTGCCGGTATGCCAAGCCACGCCGGCGGATGCCCCGCGGGGTGTCCCTCTTGAGCTTTGGTATGACGAGCCTGCCGTGGAATGGATGACGTCAGCGCTGCCTTTGGGCAACGGCGACCTCGGAGCCATGTTCTTCGGAGGCGTGGCGCGCGAGCGGATACAGTTCAACGAGAAGAGCCTCTGGTCAGGTTCTACGGAGAAGCGCGGCACCTACCGCAACTTCGGCAACATATACTTGGACTTCCTCACGCCCGACACCTGCTCCTCCTACCGCCGCTCGCTGTCGCTCGACGAGGGCATGGGACGGGTGAGCTACACCATAGGCGGAGTGAGATATGAGCGCGAGTATTTCGCGAGCCATGCCGACAGTGTCATCGTGTTGAGGCTCAGCACACCGGGAAACAGCGGACTTCTGAACCTTGACATCAGCATGACCGACGGAGACGGGCGCAAGGCTGTGACGGGCGACGGCATGTTGGCATTCAGCGGACGGCTCGACCTGCTCTGCTACGAGGCTCAGGCTGTGGTGAGAACGGAGGGCGGAACGCTTGCCGGGGTGGACGGACGGCTGATGGTGAGAGGCGCCGACGCAGTGACGGTGGTGCTTGCCGCCGCCACCGATTTCTGTCTCTCGTCGCCCACATACACACGTGGCGGCGCGCGCGGAGTGCATGCCGGTGTGTCGGGTAGGGTGGAGCGCGCCTGCGCGATGGATTACGGCAGACTTCGCCAGCGTCATATGGACGACTACGTGAGCCTCTTCGGGCGCGTGGCTCTGCGGCTGACAGACAGCGTGCCGCAGTATACTACCGACGAACTGCTGCGCAATCATAAGTACAACAACTGGCTCGACGTGCTCTGTTTCCAGTACGGACGCTATCTTATGATAAGCTCGTCGCGGGGAGGGTCGGTGCCGTCAAACCTTCAGGGACTGTGGAACCACGTGAACAATCCGCCATGGGAGTGCGACTACCACAGCAACATAAACATACAGATGAACTACTGGCCCGCCGAGGTTGCCAACCTTGCGGAGTGCCACATGCCTTTCATCAGCTACGTGAGCACCGAAGCCATGAAGCCGGACGGCTCCTGGCGGCGCGTGGCAGAGAGCGAGGGATGCCGCGGATGGGCTGTACGCACGCAGAACAACCTGTTCGGCTACACCGACTGGCTCATCAACCGGCCTGCCAATGCGTGGTATTGCACACATCTGTGGCAGCATTATGCCTACGGGCTTGACCGTGACTACCTGCGCCGTGTGGCGTGGCCCGTGATGAGGTCGACGTGTCTCTACTGGTTTGACAGGCTTAAGATGAAGGACGGAAAGCTCGTCGCGCCCGACGACTGGTCGCCCGAGCACGGTCCGTGGGAGGACGGTCCGGCATACGCCCAGCAGCTGGTCCACGAACTGTTCGCCAACACTCTCGAGGCGGCAGAGGCGTTGGGCGAGGACAGCGGTTTCACCGACAGTCTCAGGACGAGGCTCTCACAGCTCGACAACGGTCTGCGCATAGGCAGCCGTGGACAGCTGCGGGAGTGGCTCGAGACCGACGACACGCCCGACGACCGTCACCGTCATCTGTCCCATCTCATGGCTCTCTATCCGCTGTCGGGCATCTCCGCCCTTACCGACCGCCGTCTGGCTGACGCCGCGAGAGTGTCGCTCTCTTGGCGGGGCGACGGTGCCACGGGCTGGAGCAGGGCATGGAAGGTGGCGTGCTGGGCACGTCTGAACGACGGAGAGCGCGCTTACCGTCTGCTGAAAAAGGCGCAGAACATGACCGATGTCACCGTGGTGAGCATGGACGACAATGCCGGAGGAATGTACTCAAACCTCTTTTGCGCGCATCCGTCGTTCCAGATTGACGGCAATTTCGGCACCACCGCCGCCATAGCCGAGATGCTTCTGCAGAACAGCGTGCGCGGGGTGTGGCTCCTTCCCGCTCTCCCCAAGGAGTGGACGGACGGCAGTTTCAGCGGACTGCGGGCGCACGGCGGCTTCACGTTTGATGCTGAGTGGAAGGGCGGACGTCTGACCGGCGTCGTGGTGAGGTCGGAGTGCGGCGGAGTGTGCAGGCTTTACCTGCCCGGCATGGAGGTGCGCAGGGTGAGAGGAAAATACGGACTCAGGGTGAGGCACACCACGTCTTCGGACGGCTCTGTTGAGTTCATGACCAAGCCTGGACGCACCTACCGCATATCCCTCCGTCCCCTTACGGAGAGTGAGTAGGACGGCGGTGTGGCGCAGGCGGTTCCCTCCCGACAGGAAAAGATGCATGTGTAAAAACATCGCATGATATTCTGTTCCTTACAATCACATATGACATAGGTCGCATAAGACCGAAAACGATAACCCAAACTATTAAATAACATTATTAACTTAAACATTATGAACAGATTGTTTAAATTCTCTTTGGTGTTTGCAGTCGCCGCTACAGCCTTCTTGGGATGTGCCGACAACGACATCGCGGAGGACAGACGAGTGGTCTATCCGCCTGATGCAAACAAGGAATCAAAGTTCGTCTCGTTCTCTCCGGACAGTGGAGGAGTGGGCACACAGCTGATTATCAAGGGTCAGAACCTCGGCACCGACACGAGCTATCTGCGCGTGACGGTGAACGACAAGAAGGCTGCGATAATCGGAGTGAGAAACGATTACATCTACGCGGTGGTTCCTGCGCGCGCCGACACCGGGCTCGTGAAGCTCTATGTGGGCAAGGGAGACAACGTGAAGGAGTTTGTCTCGACAAAGGAGTTCCGCTATAAGTATAAGCGCAACGTGTCGACTCTTGCCGGACAGAACGGCAACGCGAGCCGTGACGACGGCGAGTACGACGTGGCGACATTCCGCCGTCCGTGGGCGCTTTTCCACGACAACGACGACGTGATATACGAGATGGACGAGGGACGAGGCACAAACAAGGACGGAGCCCTGCGCAAACTGTACGAGGGACTGGTCGAGACGCTCATCCAATGCAGTTCTGGTCCGTTCCAGTCGCCCACCGCTGCGGCGTTCAATATCGCTCAGGATACCATCTATATGGTTCATCTCTACAATCCCAGCAACTGCACCTCGAAGGTGGGACTGATAGCCATCTCGCGTGCGAGCGGATTTGTCGACGTGAAGCCTTTGGTGAGAATGAACGACCCCAAGTGCACAGGCATCGCCATAAACCCTGTGAACAACGACATCATATTCAACAACCAGAGCGACGGCTATCTCTACCGCTATTCTGAAAACACCAATATTGACGAGGCGTACACGCGGCTCATACGTGTCAACAATGCCACCAACACCGAGCTGAAGCTCGCTTTCAGCAACGACGGCAGGTATCTGTATGCGGCTGTGAAAAACCGTCACTGCATCTTCCGCATGCCTTACGACATCACTACAAAGACTCTGGGCACTGCCGAACTGTGGGCAGGACAGTGGGACACATCGGGCTATCAGAACGGCATAGGTACGTCCGCGCTGTTCGACCAGCCGAGTGCCATCGAGTTTGACGAGGACGGCAACCTGTACGTAGCTGACAAGTACAACCACTGTATCAGACGAATCACTCCCGACGGAGAGGTGTCTCTCTATGCGGGCATGCCGCGCACAAGCGGTTACAAGGACGGTCTGCCCGACGTGGCGATGTTCAACTGTCCCGAGGGACTTACCATCCTGTCAGACCAGTCGATTATTGTAGCCGACAGGGAGAATCACGTCATACGCAAGGTAGTCGTGGAGTGATAACATAACATTACAAATGCAATAAAATAGAAGTTTCATGAAAAAGATATTGTTACTGATGCTCCTGTTTGTCGTTCAGGTGGCTGCATTTGCCCAGGACGCTTCAGTCACCGTGAAAGGTGTCGTGCAGGACAGTAAGGGAGAGCCAATAATGGGTGCCGTTGTCATCGTGAAGAACCAGCCGGGTCTGGGTTCGTCGACAGACGTGAACGGCGCTTTCAAGATAACGACCGGCAAGTATGAGATTCTGGAGGTGACCTATCTGGGATTCGAGAAGCAGGAAGTGCCGGTGGTAAGCATAAAGGATTACGACAATCTTGTTATCGTAATGAAGGAGCAAAGTCAGGAAGTGGACGAGGTGGTCGTCACCGCAAGCGGCGCGCAGAAGAAGAAAACGGTCACCGGAGCGTTCACCACGGTTGACGTGAAGCAGCTCAACGCCCCTTCGGGCAATCTCTCCAACTCTCTCGGAGGTGTCGTTCCGGGTATCATAACACAGCAGCTCTCGGGCGAACCGGGCGAGAACCAGTCTGACTTCTGGATTCGCGGTATCTCCACTTTCGGCGCCAACGCCAGCGCGCTTGTGCTTGTCGACGGTATCGAACGCAGTCTGAACGAGATTCCGGTAGAGGACATCGAGTCGTTCTCCGTGCTAAAGGACGCGTCAGCCACAGCCGTATACGGTAACCGTGGAGCCAACGGAGTGGTGCTCATCACAACGAAGAAGGGTGAGAAAGGAAAGATACGCATCAGCGGTAAGCTCCAGTACGGCTACAACCAGACAGGCAAACTGCCCGAGTATGCCAACGCTTCAGACTACGCGCGGCTCGCAAACGAGGCGCGGCTCGCACGCTATCAGTCACCGCTCTACTCCGACGAGGAGCTTTATATCATACAGAACAATCTTGATCCTGACCTTTATCCTAACGTAGACTGGCAGGACCTGATGCTCAAGAACGGCGCGTCGCAGTATCGCGCGCAGCTCAGTTTCACCGGAGGAGGTGACAATGCGACATACTATGTGTCCGGTGCCTACTTCAATGAGGACGGTATCTACCGCACAAGAAGCGCGGAGAACAAGTATAACACCAACTCTACATATGAGCGTTATAACTACCGTGCCAACACAACGATGAACATCACGCGCAGCACAGTGCTCTCTGTCGGCATCGGAGGCTACCTCATCAACCGCACGCAGCCGGGCAGCACGTCGGCTGACATATGGCAGGCGTTCTCCGAATACACACCGCTCACCACTCCGAGAAAGTGGTCGACAGGGCAGTGGCCTATAGTCAACGGAAAGAAAACTCCCGAGTTTCTCATGACGCAGACGGGTTACAAGACCATCTGGCAGAACAAGATGGAGACTAACGTGAGCCTCGACCAGAAGCTCGACTTCATAACAAAGGGTCTCACTTTCTCCGGTACGTTCGCCTTCGACACATGGAACGACAACACCATCACGCGCTCGAAGTCGCCTGAACTGTGGAGTGCGCAGAACTACCGCGACGGTTACGGCAAGCTCATTCTCAAACGCGAGCAGGACGTACAACCCATGACCCAGACCTCATCGACTACCGGAACGAAGCGTTATTATCTGCAAGCCAAGCTGGAATATGACCGCCTTTTCGCCCGTGACCATCAGGTGAACGGTCTTCTCATGGTCTATCAGGAGGAGAATTCCGACACAAACCTCGGCAGCGACATCATCGCCTCGATACCCAAACGCAACCTTGCCTACTCCGGACAGGTGCGCTATGCCTACAAGTCGCGCTATCTTTTCGAGTTCAACTTCGGCTATACCGGCTCGGAGAACTTTGAGAAAGGCAAGCAGTTCGGATTCTTCCCGGCATTCTCCGCAGGCTGGGTGCTCTCGGAGGAACCGTGGATAAGGAAGGCGTTACCGTGGCTCGAGTTCTTCAAGATAAGAGGTTCATGGGGTGAGGTAGGTAACGACAAGATTGGCGGAGACACCCGTTTCCCGTACATCTCGCTTATCTCGGAGATGGACTCGTCGGGCAGTTACGCCTTCGGACAGTTCGGAAGCAACTACATCACAGGCTACCGCATGACGACGGTCGGCACTCCCAACCTCACATGGGAGAAGGCAACGAAGTGGGATATAGGCGTAGACTGGTCTATATTCAACGGTATGTTCACCGGAACAGTGGACTACTTCAGGGACAACCGTGACGATATCTTCATGCGGAGAAACAACATGCCGCTGTCCACGGGACTCGCCGACCAGACTCCGATGGCTAATGTCGGACGCATGAAATCGTATGGTTTTGACGGCAACATAGCGTTCAACCATAAGATAGGTGAGGTGAATTTCACCCTGAGAGCGAACATGACGTATCAGAATACGGAGATTCTCGACCAGGATGAAGCCGCAAACGAGTTCTGGTATAAGATGAGCAGGGGCTTCCGTCAGGGGCAGACCCGCGGATTCATTGCGCTCGGACTGTTCAAGGACGAGGAAGACATCAAGTCGAGTCCGTCGCAGGACGCGCTGGCAAACTTCCCCATCCTGCCCGGTGACATAAAGTATAAGGACGTGAACGGAGACGGTGTCATCACCGAGGACGACAGAGTGCCGATAGGCTACCGCAACACTCCGGGTCTGATATACGGTTTCGGTTTCAGTGCGGCATGGCGCAATTTCGGTATGAACCTTCTGTTCCAGGGAGCCGGAAAGCGTACGTTCTTCGTGGGCGGCAACGGTCCTCACGCATTCCACGACGGCGCTACGGGCAACATACTCCAGCGCATGGTTGAGGAGGAAAGATGGATTCCGAGCGACATCTCGGGAACCACCGATACGGAGAATCCCAACGCTCCGTGGCCGCGACTCACCTACACGAACAACAATAACAACAACCGCGCGTCCACATACTGGATGAAAGACGGAAGCTATCTGCGTCTGAAGAACCTCGAAATAACCTATGACGTTCCGAGAGAATGGATACAGCATCTGCGCCTTACAGGTCTGCGCCTGGGCTTCATAGGCGAGAACCTGTTCACATGGAGCCCGTTCAAGTGGTGGGATCCGGAAGGAAACAACGAGAGCGGCAACGCTTATCCAATCAGCCGGACATTCTCTTTCTATCTAAGTTTCAATCTATAACATAACAACAAGGTCATGAAAAAGATTTTATTATATATATTTTTGCCGATTGTCGCAGGCGGAATGTTCTCTTCGTGCGCCGATTATCTGGACGTGGACAAGTATTTCTATGACCAGCTTTCCATCGACTCGGCTTTCTCCAAAAGGAAGTATGTGGACGGATGGCTGTCTAATGCGTTCGAGCCAATACAGTATATAACTGAAGGGGAAGGCATGCGCAGGTGGATGAGTGATGACATCGTGAAGTATGAAGGGCGCGACTACCAGAACGGAAACTACAGTGCCACGACAAACAACGGTGACAGCGAGAGCCTTCTTTACAAGGCTTACGAGGCTGTGCGCAAGGCTTCCACCTTCATAGACAATGTGGACCGCTGCGGCGAACTTACCGAGGTGGAGAAAGCCGACATGAAAGGGCAGATGCGGTTCATACGTGCCTATGCCTACTGGTCGCTCATACGCCACTTCGGACCGGTGCCTCTCATACCCGAGCACGGGCTCGACGTGAGCCTGTCTTACGAGGAACTGTCTTTGCCGAGAGCCTCTCTCGACGAGATTGTTGCGTTCATCGACCAGGACCTTGTGGTTGCCGCGCGCTCCCTTCCAATGGTGCGCACCGTGAACAACATGGGTCGTCCCACACGCGGAGCGGCTCTTGCGCTGCGTGCGAGAATACTGCTCTGGGTGGCAAGTCCGCTCATGAACGGCAACAGAGACCTCTTCAACGTGAAGGACAACCGCGGACGCCAGCTCGTGCCGCAGGAATATGACGAGTCAAAATGGGCTAAGGCAGCCGCCGCAGCCAAGGAAGTGATGGATCTGGGAATATACGAGCTCTACACCATAGAGCCTTCCCCAGACACCCCCGAGTATGAGCGTCCGCCCTACAACGCCGAGTTCTCCGACAAGAACTTCCCCGACGGATGGGCTGATGTTGACCCTTATCTCTCCTACAAGTCCATCTTCGACGGTACGATAATAGGCTCGAAGAACCCCGAACTCATATTCACACGCACGAGCAGGGGCAACGAGCAGATAAACCACTGGGTGTCAAACTGCATGCCGCGCACGCTCAGCGGCTCCAATCTCATAGGCGTGTCGCAGAAGCAGGTTGACGCTTACTACATGGACAACGGCCAGACCATACAGGAGGCTGAGGCTTCGGGATATTATAAGGAAGACGGTTTCACCACGTCGAGCAACCCGCTCAACGAGGGCGGCGCGCCGTTCCTGCCGGCAAACGTGTCGTGGCAGTACGCTCACAGGGAGCCCCGCTTCTATGCGTCGATAGCCTATTGCGGCTCCATCTGGGCTTGTTCGAGCGCGAATGAGGCACAATACCGCAACAAGCAGATATTCTACTACCGCGACCTGAACGACGGCAAGCAGGGCTTCAAGGAGGACTGTCCGCTCACGGGTATAGGCTTCAAGAAGTTCGTCAACGACGAGGATGCCTTCACGCAGGGCGGCTACCGCATGGACAAAACCGAGAACACGATACGCTATGCGGAGATGCTGCTCATCTATGCGGAGGCTCTCAACGAGCTCACTCCGGGCAAGTCGTACACCGTGGAACGCTATAACGGGGAGACGATGACCGTGCAGCGCGACGTCAACGAGATGCGCTCTGCCATGAAACCCATACGCATGCGTGCCGGAGTGCCCGACTTCGACGATGTGATATATGCCAACCAGGAGCTCTTCCGCACCGCTCTCAAGCGCGAAAGGCAGATAGAGCTCGTGGGCGAGAACTGTTTCAGATACTACGACCTGCGCCGTTGGAAGGACGCGTTGCTTGAGGAGAACCAGCCGCTTATGGGTTGCAACATCAACATCAGCGACGACGTGACACGTGTACAGGAGTTCTACCGACCCACCGTAGTGGCTTCGATGCCTAAGGTGTTCACACAGAGGATGTATCTGTGGCCCTTCCCCGACAAGGAGATGAAGCGCAACGTGAACCTTACGCAAAACCCCGGATGGTAACCATTTTAACACAATGACAATCATGAAAAGAATATATTTCAACAAGATAATGAAAGGCGTGGCTGCCGCAGCGGTGCTCTTCGGGGCGGCGTCGTGCAGCGACGACCTCGACTATGAGTTGTTCACGAAGTACACTTATCTGATGAACAACGGATGGCAGGAGAACATCGAGATGGAGATAAACGAGGACAACACCGTCGACCTGCCCGTATATTTCGGTGTGAACGGCACCACCGGCAACAGCAAGGATATCAGTCTGACTCTCGCCGTGGACGAGGACACGCTTGCCGACTACAACTTCGACAAGAACAAGTATGACGAGGAGTCTTACTATCTGCTGCTGCCTGAAGACTGCTATGCCTTCGACAAGACCGTCTACACCATTCCCGCAGGCAGTCTCAATGCCGGAGGTGTGTGCAAGATAGACCTTAACAAGCTGCGCGAGCACAACATCTACGCCGAGTATGTGCTCCCTATCAAGATCGCGACGTCGGAGGGTGAGCCTGTGGGACCGTCCAAATACACAAAGGCTCTTTATTTCCTTAATCTGAAAAACGAGTATTCTGGCATCTATTCCGGAAACGGAAACATGAAGCAGATAGGCACGTCTTACACCACGCAGGCTACCGGAAAGCAGCTCTACGCCATATCCAGAAAGGAATGCTATCTGTATGCCGGAAACGTGGACCGTACGACAACGGGACGCAGCAGCTTCATTCTCAACCTGCATTTCAACGATGACGGAACGATAAAGCTGACGGCTCTGAACGACGCCATAGAACTGAAGGAGATATCGGGAACGTATAACTTCAAGTTCTATGAGAACACGTCGGACACGCGCAAGCTCATCATGATGACCACGTTATACCTGAAGTATGAGTATAAGGACATCACCATAACCGACCGCGACGTGCGCTACAGCTACGAGGCGACGCTCACCAAGAGCGAGGACGTGTTCAAGTCTGACTATCCGGATGCGTCCATTGAAGTGGAAGATTAGTAATTATATTTTATTAGTTAGGTTGATGGAGTGCGCGCCGTGAGGCGCGGCTCCTTTTTGTTTTGTGCCGTGCGGCACGGTGTTATGCCTGTGAGCCTCCGCCGCGCAGTGTCGGCGGCACCGCCGTATGCCTGCCTCCGTCATCGCGCTTACGGGTTTTCCTGCCGCAGACCGGTTTTTCCAGCAGTATATATGATTTCGTTTACCCCGCTGCCTGCCAAAAAGTAGAGACGCAAAATTTTGCGTCTCACAAGCAAGGATTGCGCTGGCAGGTGATAGGTTATGATGCGTATGGCGTGCGATAGGTTGCGTCTCACGAGCAAGGATTGCGCTGACAGGTGATTGGTTATCATGCGTATGGCTTGCGATAGGTTGTGCCTCACAAGCAAGGATTGCGCTGGCAGGTGATTGGTTATTATGCGTATGGCTTGCAATGGGTTGTGCCTCACGGACAAGGAATATGATTATGACTGTTTGATTATTGCAGGTATGGTTTGTACTTACCTTCTCGTGAGACGCAAGATTTTGCGTCTCTACAGGCTGGCGCCATTGTAATAACACAACATGATTTGCTGTCTTATTTCGCTGTCTGCAAAAAGTAGAGACGCAAAATCTTGCGTCTCACAAGCAAGGATTGCGCTGGCTGTTGAATGGTTGTCATGCGTATGGCTTGCGATAGGTTGCGTCTCACGAGCAAGGAGTGCGCTTGCAGGTGATTGGTTATCATGTGTATGGCTTGCAATGGGTTGTGCCTCACAAGCAAGGAGTGCGCTGACTGGCGATTGATTATCATGCGTATGGCTTGCGATGGAATGTGCCTCACGGGTAGGGAATATGATTATAACTGTTTGATTATTGCAGGTATGGATTGTACTTACCTTCTCGTGAGACGCAAGATTTTGCGTCTCTACAGGCTGACGCCGTTGTGGTGGTGTTATTAAAAGATGGGATATGGGTGGGTGGCGGGGCGATATTGTGTACGGGTGTTTATCCTTCCGCTGTCTCTCCGTTAAATCCCGGAATGCATATTTATGCAATTCCGTAGTAAAAATTTTTGACAACGGAAAATCGTGAAACAGAAAACGGGAGGGTGCGGAAGCAGGTGCCGGGGCATGCGGAAGGGGCTTTTCCGCTGCCGTAACCATGGTATGGAATGTCCGGATGTGGCGCGTCGGGATGCGGAAAAGGCTCTTCCAACATGCTGTACGTACTCTTCCGGCAGGCGAAACGGGCTTTCCGGCATTGTCATACGGGCTCTTTCGCAGTGTGGCGGCAACGGTTTTATGTGGCTGAATGGTGTAAACCGTTGTGTGTCAATGTGATGCGGAAAGTGCTCAAAAGTGGCGTATTTGCGCCCGAAGTGCTGTTCGGACGCAAATAACCGCTTAATTTCGCGTTATGGAATATTCTTATGCATTCCGCGATGTCTTGTTCTGCATATTTATGCATTCCCTTTCACGGCACATCCTTTGTTGTGGGTTGCGGTGGCGTTATGCGTCACCGTGTTACGTCTTTCAGCCGTTGCCTGACGCGCGATGGTGCATATCACTCTTTTTCCTTGTTTAATTTGTCGTTTTTATTGGGTAGAACCGGATTTTTGCATTACCTTTGTAGAAGCTAAGCTGTGGCTCGGCAGTATCAAGTCCGGTAAGACTTCGTCTTCCCGTCTTGCTGTTGCTCTCGCCTTGCATTACCTTTGTAGAAGCTAAGCCGCACTCGGGTGAGTATAAGTAAACTTACTTTCCGCCCGTTTGCATCATCCATATCACCGCGTCAGGAAGGGCGGCATGAGTTCCGCCGGGCGCAAGATTTATGTATGAAAAATCCTTATCCGATTGCTGAAAACAGAACAGATAACATAAAACCGGAAGACAAATGAAAAGAGCTTTATTATTATCGGCACTGTGCCTTTGTACTTTGGTGCAGACAAGAGCCGCAGACGAGGTTGACTATGTGAGTACGCTTGTGGGCACGGCGTCCAAGTTCGAGCTGTCCACAGGCAACACCTATCCTGCCATCGCCATGCCGTGGGGCATGAATTTCTGGGTTCCGCAGACCGGAAAGATGGGCAACGGATGGACTTATGTGTACTGGGCGGACAAGATAAGGGGCTTCAAGCAGACCCACCAGCCCAGTCCGTGGATAAACGACTATGGCCAGTTCTCGGTCATGCCTGTCACGGGTGAGGCTGTGTTCGACGAGGAGAAGCGCGCCTCATGGTTCTCTCATAAGGCTGAGGTGGCGCGTCCTTATTATTATAAAGTGTATCTCGCCGACCACGACGTCACCGCCGAGCTTGCCCCGACGGAGCGCGCTGTGGCGATGCGATTCACATTCCCGCAGACCGACAAGGCATACATCGTGCTCGATGCGTTCGACAAAGGCTCGCACGCGGAGATTATCCCGTCCAAGAACATGATTGTGGGCTACACCACGAAGAACAGCGGCGGTGTGCCCGAAAACTTCAAGAACTACTTCGTGCTTGTCTTTGACAGACCGTTCAAGTATACCGCCGCCGTCACCGACGGCAACATAGACGCCTCCTCGCTCAGCTCCACGAGCAATCATTCGGGTGCCATCGTGGGCTTCAGCACGAAGCGCGGAGAGCAGGTCAACGTGCGTGTGGCGTCGTCGTTCATAAGTCCGGAGCAGGCGTTGCTCAATCTGAAGGAGCTCGGAGACGACGGCATCGACGAGGTGTCGGCACGGGGCAGGGCACGGTGGAACGAGGTTCTGGGTCGTGTGGAGGTCTCCGACGACAACACCGACAACCTCCGCACGTTCTATTCGTGCCTTTACCGCTCGCTCCTTTTCCCGCGCAGCTTCTACGAGACCGACGCCGACGGACGTGTGATGCACTACAGTCCTTACAACGGAAAGGTGCTGCCGGGCTACATGTTCACCGACACCGGCTTCTGGGACACCTTCCGCAGCCTCTTCCCCTTCCTCAACCTGATGTATCCCTCGATGAACGAGAAGATGCAGGAAGGACTCGTCAACGCCTATAAGGAGAGCGGATTCCTGCCCGAGTGGGCGAGTCCGGGACACCGGGGCTGCATGGTAGGCAACAACTCGGCGTCCGTAGTGGCAGACGCTTATCTCAAAGGCTTGCGCGGATATGATGCCGAGACGCTTTGGGAAGCGGTGAAGCACGGAGCCAACGCCGTCCATCCCAAGGTGTCGTCTACGGGCCGTCTCGGATTCGAGGAGTACAACAGCCTCGGCTATGTGCCGTGCGACAAGCACAGCCAGAGCGTCGCCCGCACACTCGAATATGCCTACGACGACTGGTGCATATACCGTTTCGGCAAGGCTCTGGGAAAGTCTGACAAGGAACTGAAGCAATACCGCACCAACGCGATGAACTATAAGAACGTGTTCGACAGCTCCACCAGTCTCATGCGCGGCAGGAAAGCCGACGGCAGCTTCGAGTCTCCGTTCGACCCGACGGCATGGAGCCGCTCCTTCACAGAGGGCGACAGCTGGCACTGGAGCTGGTGTGTGTTCCACGATCCGCAGGGACTTATCGGTCTGATGGGAGGCAAACAGAAGTTCAACAGCATGCTCGACTCGGTGTTCGTGGTCTATCCTGACGTGAGCAGCAGGGGCATAATACACGAGATGCGTGAGATGCAGGTGATGAACATGGGGCAGTATGCCCACGGCAACCAGCCCATCCAGCACATGATTTATCTCTATGCCTACTCGGGACAACCATGGAAGACGCAGTACTGGATACGTGAGGTGATGGACAAACTCTACAATGCCAACCCCGACGGATATTGCGGCGACGAGGACAACGGGCAGACATCGGCGTGGTATGTGTTCTCAGCCATGGGCTTCTATCCCGTGTGTCCAGGCTCCAACCAGTATGTGCTCGGCACTCCTTACTTCAATAAGGTGACGCTGCACCTCGAGAACGGCAACACCATGACCATAAAAGCCGAGGGCAATAGCCGCTCAAACAGATACATAGACAGCATGACCCTCAACGGCAAGACATACACAAAGAACTATCTCACGCACGCTGACATCATGAAAGGCGGCAGCATCGTGTGTGCCATGTCGGCTGAACCCAACCGCAGCAGAGGCACTCAGGAGGCTGACTTCCCTTATTCGTTCACCAATGAGATGACGGGTTCTGAAAAGTAAGACAACATCTTTTTATAAACAAACAAATGATAATCAGACTATGAAACGTAGTTATTTTCTTCTCGTGCTGATGGCAGTCGCCTCACTGGCGTGTGCCCAGTCGCTCTTCGTAGGCACTTACAACATCCGCAACCACAACAGCGGTGACGACGCTGCGGGCAATGTATGGAACGTGAGATGTAAGGTGATATGCGACCAGATCAATTTTGAGGATCCCGACATATTCGGAACCCAGGAAGTGCTTCACGCCCAGTTGGGCGACCTCACCGCCGCGCTCGACGGCTACGACTATATAGGTGTGGGTCGCGACGACGGCAAGCAGGCTGGCGAATACTCCGCCATCTTCTACAAGAAAGACCGCATAAAGCTCCTGCGCAAGGGCAATTTCTGGCTCAACGAGACGCCCGACACGCCAAAGCTCGGATGGGACGCCGCATGCATACGCATATGCACATGGGGCGAGTTCAGGCAGAAGGACACGAAGTTCAAGTTCTATTACTTCAATCTTCACATGGACCACGTGGGAGTGACGGCACGCCGCGAGGGCGCGAAGCTTGTGGTAAGGAAGATAAAGGAGATAGCCAAGGGAGCTCCCGTGATTCTTACGGGCGACTTCAATGTAGACCAGAATGACGAGATATACGCCATCTTCACCAAGTCGGGAATCCTTAAGGACTCTTATGAGTGCTGCCGTCTGCGCTTCGCAGAGAACGGAACGTTCAACTCATTCGACTCCGACCTGAAGTCGGACAGCCGCATCGACCACGTGTTTGTGTCTCCGTCGTTCGACGTGGACCGCTATGGCGTGCTTACAAACGCATACTGGACTCCGAAAGCAGGCTCCGAGGGACAGTCTCTCAAGGGCAAGGACGCTCCCGGAGAGATAAGCTTCGGCAAGTACGACCGCCGCACGCCGTCCGACCATTATCCTGTTCTTGTAAAGATGCGCTACGCCGGCAAGTAGCTCCCGACGTGCGTCACATATGCCTCCCGGGCTGACATGGCACTATGACTTGCCTGTGTCAGCCCGGGTGTTTTTTGTCTGCCGTCAGAGCCCGTGCGCCGTCCCGGCATGACATCCTTGCGCTGTCTGCCAGTGAGTGCGGGTATATCAAGAATCCGTCTGTGGTGTGTTGTTGTGCGGGCGGCATGCGTTCAGGTTATGAAAAGCCCTGCATCGCGTTGCGCCCTGTCCTTTCATGGCGTCCGGTATGCCGTTATCCTTCTGTCGTGTCCTGCTCTTCGCGCTTTCTCCTCATCTTTTCCTTCAGCTCCTCCCATGCAGCCTCGGTCCGCGGGTCGGGTGTGTGCGAATGTGTCCATTCCTCTTCCCATTCCGCGAATGCCGCCCTGTTGTGTGCCGATTCTTTTATGAATTCAAGCAGTCTCAGCTCTTCCTCGTCAGTAGCCCTGCCCTCGAAGTAGAGTATAGCCAGTTGTCTCATGTGATGGTTGTGCCGCATTTGCTGTTTTATATGTATAAAAACATAGCGAGGCTGTTCTTGTTATTTTCAGCCGTTTTTTCATGGTTTTTATCTAAATTTAACATTATTGAACTCCGTAAAACCCTTTTCCAGTCCCCGCACGCTTATAGTTCGGCGAGCTGTTCCATTATCGCAGACTTGGCGAGTTTTATGTGTTTTATCACGTGATATGCCGACATGCCTGTCTTTTCTTGTATTTCCCAGTTTTTAAGTCTCTCTTCTCTCGACATCCTGTAAACCATTCTGGTTGTCTCCGGGAGGTTGTCTATGGCGGTATGTATGGTGTTTATCACTTCCTCGGAGATGAGTCCTACTTCCTCATTGCATCCGAAGTTGATGTTGTACAGCCTTTCTTCCTTACGCACCCTTATAAGGTCTGAAATGAATCTCTTTATTACAATCTTGTGCCTGAGGTAGTTCAGACACTGGTTTCTCACCATGGTGAACAGCATGGCATGTAGTGATATGCCGTCAAGAGACTCGCGTTTCTCGCAGAGCTGCATGAAGCAGTCCTGCACAAGGTCTTTTGCGAGATCTTCGTCTTTCACGAATTTTTCGGCGAATTTGCAAAGACGAGGATTCAGTGTAGTGAAAAGCAGTCTCATGGATTGCTCGTCACCGCAGTCGATGATGTCTTTTGTGGCATGGTAGTCAGTCAGTGTCATATCTCAGATGTTTTGTTGTAGTTAGGCTGTTGTTTGTCCTTTGCCGTACATGACAGCATACGTTAAGTTATCAGAGTTTGAGATAGAGAGATTGCCTGGAACAAAAAAGACGTGGGAAAATCTACTCCTCGCTTATCCTGCGTACCGGCCTTCGCAATGCCTTAATCAGGGATAAGCAACGCAGTTAGCCCACGTCGTGATATATTTACTCTCGCATGACACGGGCTCACGCCCGTGTCTATTGAGTGAAAATACACCCGTCGTGGACGTTCCGTTGCCGCCTCTTCCTGATTGTCGTGCAAGTTTGCGAAGTTTGTACGCAGAAGACAGCGTTCGTAAACGTCCTTTTTTTCTGACAAAATTAACCCACCAGCCCATTACGGGCTAACTGAATCGGTAGCAAAGATAAACAAATCAAAGTTAAAAACAAAGAAAATGTATGTGTTTTTTGTCATAGATTATGTAAATGTTGCTATTTGGTTGTTAATTAAGATGAATGTATGAGTAAAACGGTATTGTGTCATAAAGACGTCGGATGAGTGTCTTTTTCCTGCCGTCATTACTGTTTTTCCGCACAAGCATGTGGCGGAATGCTTTCTGAGAGGCGTTTTTTTAGTATATTTGCATGTCACGGTGGTGTCGCTGCGGACGCTGTGCCGCTGTCCTGCCATAGGCATGTTTTAAGATTTCATCAGGCAAACGCTTTCCTTGACAGTGCCGTCTCCTTGGCTGCGCACCGCCCTTCCGCACTCATGCCGCAGGGCGGACGTTTGTCGGGAGCGACGGAACGGCAGGCGCGGACACATCGCCGCAAATGCGCGGCGAGCGGTGGAAACGCATAAAAATACGCTTTCCGCTTGACTCGTTTTTGACAGAATAAAATCGCGAAACAGAACGCCGGAAGCCCATTTTCCGCTCTTTCATGACCTCCGGGAAGGTGTCCGGCAGAGCGTGCGGCATGCGGAAAAGCCCGTTCCGTATGCTTTCGGGGCTGCGGAAGAGCCTCCGCGGCATGACGGAAGAGGCTCGGCGACGATGCGGAAAAGCCTTTCCGGCGACACCAAACGGGCTCTTCCGTAAGGCAAGAGAGGCGTGTGAGGACTGCCTGTGTGGCGTAATGAACTGACAATAAGGCGGTTGGCGTCATCTGCGTGAGACTCGCGTATACAGCGGCAGAGACGCCTCCGCCCGCAAATACGCGCAAAATGAGCGTGTGGCGATGCATATTTATGCACCGCGACGCATAAATATGCAATTGGAGAAGAGTGCCGGAGGCAGGAAAAAAAGATGCCGGCATTTTGGCGGTGTCATACATTTTTTTATATATTTGCAGAATTCTTGCATTATAAAAATGAGATGTGGACATGCGTGAAAACAAAAGCATAGTGTTTGACAGCATTTTTCGCCGCACTTACTCCAGACTCTATTTCTACGCGCTCAGTCTGCTTTCCGACGAAAGCGATGCCGACGACGTGGTGGAGGAAGTGTTCGCCGGGCTGTGGAGACGGATGGACGAGATAGACCTCAAAGACAATATCGAAGGATTTCTCTACCGTGCCGTGTACACAAGGTCGATTAATGTGTTGAAACGCCGCAACGTGGATGCCGGTCGTCTCGCCGCTATAGAGGACATAAACAACATGCGTATGGAGTATTACAGCGGCATTAACGACGACCCGCTGCACCGGATGGAGAACGCCGAACTGCGCCGCAAGATAGAGGACACCATCAATATGCTGCCCGAAAAGTGCCGGCAGGTGTTCCGGATGAGCTATCTCAACGGCATGCACAACAGCGACATAGCCGAGGAACTGCAGCTGTCCGTGCGCACGGTGGAGGCACACATGTACCGCGCGCTGCGCTTTCTGAGAGAGCGTCTGGGCGAGTGTCTTACGGCGGCGGTAATATTTTTTCACTTTTTCATTAGGTGGTTTTATGAATAGAGTTGTTATAAAAGTGAGAGACTTTATATTTTACTGAACATTTAAGAAGAATATATCATAATGAAAAGACCGGACGAGAATGTGATAATGAGGTTTCTGACAGGGTGCTGTTCCGACCAGGAGCTTGAGGAAGTGAGGGACTGGATCAGTGCTTCTGAGGAAAATGCAGCCGAGCTGTTCAGGCTTGAGGAGATGCACCGGAGGCTGAGCGGGCTCTCCATGTCGGGCAGGGAGGTGGAGAAGGCACTCTCCGGCGTGCACGCGCGGATAGACCGTGCCCGTTCGCGCAGGGCGGTCATGGCCCGACTTATGCGCTATGCCGCCGCGGCGGTTGTTCTCGTCATGATGGGTGCGGGCATGTGGCTGCTGGGCGGCGGAATGGAAAGGCTGGGCGTGACGGAGTATGTCGTGGCGAAGGCATCGGCGAGCACGCCGCGCGAGGTGACGCTTGCCGACAGCACACGGGTATGGCTCAACGCCGGCTCGTCGCTCAGATACCCTAAGAAGTTCGACAAGGCTGAGCGCCGGGTGGAGCTCCAAGGCGAGGGCTACTTCGAGGTGGCGAAGGACAGAAGCCGTCCTTTCGTGGTGTCGGGTGGTCCGGTGGACGTGAAGGTTCTGGGCACAGTGTTCGACTTCAATGTCAACAGCGACCGCAGGATAGCCGAGGTGAGCCTCATGGAAGGCTCGGTCGAGGTGACCGAACACTGCTCCTCGGGCAAGGTAATGCTGCTTCCCGGACAGAAGGCGTTCGTGGATTACGGTTCGGGACACATCACCGTGAGAAACGCCGACGTGCGTCTCGACGCCGTATGGCACAACCGTCTCATACCTTTCTATAATGCCGACGTGCGCCATATAGCCGAAACGCTCGAGAAACTTTACGGAGTCAGGGTGATGGTGGACGACGCCATAGACGACAGCCACACCTATTCGGGACAGATAATACACAGGAACAGCATAGACAGTGTGCTGGAATCGTTGAGAAACACCATACCTGTGAACTATCATAAGAAGAACGGAAAGATATACATCGTGCCCGACTGACGGCGGCACACAGTGGCAGACGCGCCGCGCGCCACTTCATACGCACCGCTCCAGGACCGTCACAGCAAGCCCCGCTGTGGCGGTCCTGACGGTTTATGCGCGCCTTGCGGAGACGGGAGAATGGCGGTAGGATAATTTTTTTTAAAAAAAACAACATTACGTTTAAGTGTTTTTACAAAATTCATTGTTCTAATACCAAAGGCAACGCGAGGCGAGAGCAACATCAAGAAGGGAAAACGCAGTTTTACCGTTCTTGATACTGCCGAGCCGAATCTTGCCTTATTTAAAGACTTCCCACAAGATAATTAAAAACTAAAAAATAGCTGAACAATTATTTATGGACAACAGTAATCAGTGGAGAAAGCGTATGGCGCGGGGAGTGATGACACTCATGTTCGCAGCCGTACCTATGCAGGGAATGTTTGCTCAGGTCACTCTGAACACCCCTAACACCACTCTGGGTGTGGTGATAAAGAAAATCCAGGCACAGTCGGAATTCAAGTTCTTCTATGACGACGACCTCTCCGACATGCGCGTGAAGGCAATCAACGTGAAGGACGCGGCTCTCGAGAAGGTGCTCGCGCAGCTGCTCAAGGACAAGGGCGTGACGTTCAAGGTGGACGACAAGGTGGTTTACCTCAAACGGGCGCAGCTGCCCCGGCAGCAGACAAGGCGCGGCGGGGAGAAAAGAAAGATAACCGGACGCATCCTCGACGAGAACGGCGAGCCGCTGATAGGCGCGAGTGTCACGATAAAAGGCACCACAGACCGTGCCGTGACCGACATGGACGGAAACTACACGGTGATGACCGACGCTGAGAATCCGGTGGCGCAGTTCACCTATCTCGGCTATAAGCCGCAGGAGATAGTGGCTGGAAAGAACAGCGTGGTGAACGCCATGATGGTGCTCGACTCGCAGTCCATCGACGAGGTTGTGGTGACCGCGCTCGGCATAAAGCGCGAGAAGAAGATGCTGGGATATTCTGTCCAGGACATCAAGAGCGACGCGCTCAACACCACCGGAGACCCTTCGGTCACGGGCGCGCTTGAAGGTAAGGTGGCAGGTCTGCAGATGAACACGGCAAGCACGGGCTTGGGCGGCTCTACGAAGATAACCATCCGAGGCAACTCCTCGCTCACTGACAACAACCAGCCGTTGTGGATTGTCGACGGAGTGCCTTTCACCGACGACCAGACATCAGACGCCTCGGCATACGGAGGATACGACCGCGGAGGCACATCGTTCGACATCAACCCCGAGGACATAGAGTCTGTGTCTGTGCTCAAAGGTCCTAACGCGGCGGCTCTCTACGGCTCGCGGGCGGGCAACGGAGTGATTCTCGTCACTACGAAGAAGGGCTCCCACAAGCAGGGCTTCGGCATATCATACAGCGGCAACTTCACTTGGAGTGAGGCGGCTGAGACCATCAAGATGCAGAAAAAGTACGGTCAGGGCTCTAACGGGAAGACTGTATACATCTATGATGACGAAAACAACCCTACGGCACTTACCGGCGAGCTTTCCTTCGGTCCGGCTCTTGACGGTCATCTCGAACCGTCGTGGCTCGGCGAAAAGATACCTTATAAATATTATGGAGACAAACTGAAGGACTATTTCAAGACAGGTTTCTCGCAGTTTCACACCGTCGCGCTCGGCAACACCACCGAGAAGTCGCACTTCCGCGTGTCTGTAGGCTTCAACGGAAACAACGGTCTGTTCAAGGACGAGACCCTCGACAAGCTGACAACCGACCTCAATGCCGGAGCGGTGATAAACGACCGGCTGTCGCTCGACGGCAAGATATCGCTCTCACACATGAAGGCGGAGAACCGCCCTTACACCGGTCTTAACGGTGAGGTGGCGCAGCTTCTGCTCATTCCGGGCAACGTAAGGCTGGGCGATCTTGCCTCAAACTACACCTCCGCAGAGCGTCTTCACCAGAACTGGTTCGGTCCGGACCAGCAGTATTCCAACCCGTATTACGTCCGTCACCGGTTCCGTAACTCTGACGAGAGATGGAGAGTGTTCGGATATTATTCGGCAAACCTCAATCTGACAGACTGGCTGAAGTTCAACGCCAAATATTCTTTCGACTATTACCGCACGCGCATACAGACAAGCGATCTCGGTCTGGGCGACCAGGCGATAAGCACTCCCGAGCAGAGCTGGCAGGACATGCTGACCAACGACAACATGCAGCGGGGCGAGGAGAACCACTTCGAGCACAACATACAGTTTCTTTTCATGGGAGACACCCCTCTTACTCCTAAACTGCGTCTCGGCTATACCGTGGGTTCGAACATAATGTATCTGAACTACGAAATGCTCAACGTGGGCGTGGAGAACATGCTCGACAAGGACAACTGGATATTCAACACAGGCTACCGCCTGGTCTCCGGCGACAACGACGGACACAAACGCGCGATGTATTCCGTGTTCGGCTCGGCGCAGATAGCATACGACGAGTATCTCTCTCTCGACCTCACGGCGCGCAACGACTGGTCGTCCACACTGCCGGCGAAGAACAACTCGTTCTTCTATCCGTCGGCAAGCGTGAGCTATGTGTTCTCAGACTTCATGCGCTCCATAGGCAAACCGCTGCCCAAATGGGTCACGTTCACAAAGCTGCGCCTGTCTGCCGCACAGGTGGGCAAGGACCCCTCGCCATACAGCCTGTACAACACGCGCAAGTTCAAGTTTGACATGGGCACACGCAAACCGGTTGTCAACACAATCATGATGAACCGTAACCTCAAGCCGGAGATAAAGACTTCGTATGAGGCGGGACTCGACATGAAGTTCCTGGACAACCGTCTCGGCTTCGACTTCACATATTATTATAACAGCACGAAGAACCAGGCGATGCTCGTGGACGCCTCCGCGCCGTGGACACAGCAGTGGGTGAATGCGGGCAAGATAACCAACTCGGGCGTGGAGTTCATGCTTTACGGCACACCGGTGAAGACGAAAGACCTTACGTTCGACCTGACAATGAACATCGCGCACAACCGTTCTACAGTGAAAGAGCTTGCCGACGGGGTGAACAGAGTTTATTTCAACGGCGACCCGAACATGCCTGTAAAGGTGGGAGCCGTGGCTGGAGGAAAGCTCGGAGACATCTACGCCAACAACCTCATGAAGCGTGACGCAAAAGGAAACATCGTTGTCGGAGCGGACGGTCTGCCGCAGCCGGAGAGCGGAAACGGCAATCTGGAACGCTGGCTGCTCGACCATCCCATCGGAAACATACAGCCCGACCTGCTCATGTCCGTCACTCCCACACTCACATACAAGGGCTTCAGCATCACGGCTATGTTCGACATGAAGTTCGGAGGTGATGTGGTGTCGGTGTCGGAAGGTATGGCTACAGCTGTGGGAACGTCGGAGCGCACTGCTTACCGTGGCGAGTTCAAGGAGGTGAACGGTGTCAAGGACTACTGGCTCGTGGTTCCCGGAGTGAAGGAAGACGGCACGCCGAACGACATTCCGGTAAGTGCGCAGTCTTATTATTCCACCATCGGACTGTACAAATCGCAGAGAGGATATGCCGAGGCGTTCGTACACGATGCGTCGTACATAAAACTCAAGGAGCTGTCCGTTGGCTATGCGTTCCCGCAGTCGGTGCTCAGACGCACCCCGCTCACGTCGCTCAGGATGTCGTTCGTGGCACGCAACCTGTGCTTCCTTATGAAACACACACCGGGAAACCCCGACGGCGGATATGACACGACAATGTTCTCACAGGCTCTCGACTATATGGCTGTGCCTTACACCCGCACGTTCGGCTTCTCCGTAAACCTCGGATTCTGACGGTGGGGAAGGACATTAGTCTGTGGCGATACACTTTACCAATGCATAATAAAGAAGCAAAAAGCAATTCTTAAAACTCAAAACAACAATGAAACGCAATACTATATTCAACGGATTTCTGGCATTTGCCGTGGCATGCACGGTATGCTCGTGCTATGATCTCGACGAAATGAGCCATAATCCTTACGAAATAGAGGACAACACAGGTGCTGGAGGGGATAAGGATAATACCGGTGAGGACAACACGAAATATGCCGATGTGAACATCAACTTCACCGTGAGCAAGGAAGACTCCGCCGCACTCAAGACCGCGTTGGCTGATGCTCCGGCTACATTCCGTAACTTCCTTTATGAGGGATATTACAATGATTACCAGATAACAACCAACCTCAGCCATGACATTTATGCCGGTTATGTGGCTAACAACCAGCCGAAGCACTCCATGAAGACGCCCGACTACAGCTACGGCGACGGATGGTCGGGACAGAGGTGGGCGCACTTCTACAACGAGAGAAGCTCCGAATACCGCACGCTGTTGAGGGCTTACCGGTTCAACGACAACCCGGGACGATATAAGAACATGTTCTATATCACACGTATATATTATGTGTTCCTCGCCCTGGCAAATACCGACACATACGGCGCGATGCCTTTCCGCGAATATGCGCAGGCACGCATCCCGGAGACAAACAACGTGAAGTACGACTCTCAGGAGGAGGTCTACGACGCCATGTTCAGAATGCTCGAGCAGGCTGTTGACAGCATTAAGCCGGACGACGCGTCGCAGTACAGGATAGACCGCGACGACATCTGCTACTTCGGAGATGTGGACAAGTGGCTCCGTTTTGCCAATACGCTGCGTCTGCGCATGGCTCTCCGCATATCGAACGTGGCTCCCGAAAGGGCGCGGCAGGAGGCTGAGAACGCGCTGAACAACAAGTACGGACTCATGCGGAGCAACGCGGACAACATGCAGACGGTGCCGAGATATGCCCCGACGGAAATGGGCGGCAACGACTCGGGAGGCGATGAGAATGTCCTCGCGATGTGTTCTGTGGCATACGGAGGCGAGAGTGTGATGTCATGGGACCTCGAACAGATGTACCGTAACCTAAGTACCGGAGGCGGCACATATAAGATAAAGAAGGGACGTAACGGCTTTGAGGAGAAGACAATCGACCCGAGATGTCTCGTGTGCTGGTATCGCGCGAAGATGACTTCCACGTCAATCGCCGCCGGAGAGGAAAGCCTTCGTGAGGACTTCGCGGGCTGCAAGCGTGGCGCGCTGGCTCCTCTTATCGACATGGGCATACTCAATTACAGCATCACTCGCACACAGCCGAAGCCTGCTTCAAAGACTCTTAACAAGGATTTCTGGTTCAACTACGCGCGTCCCACCGTATGGCTGGGCTATTCGGAGTCGCTCTTCCTCAAGGCTGAGGCTGCTCTGCGCGGATGGAAAGGACAGGATCTGACAATGGACGCCGAGGGATATTTCCGCGCGGGAGTGCAGGCTTCGATGGACTATTATGAGATAGGCAAGGAGGCGGCGCAGTCGTACATCAGCGGTCTGAAGGCTCTTAACGACGGCACTTTCAGCAGCGGTGACAGGGAGAAGATTCTCGAAGCCATCATCACCCAGAAGTGGATGGCTGTCTTCCCCAACGGTAATGAGGGCTGGGCTGATTTCCGCCGCACCGACTATCCTGCTCTGGCAAACCAGCTCACCAACCTGTCGGGAGGCGATGTGCCCGATGGTAAGATGATAAAACGTCTGCTTTATCCTAACAGCGAGAGCTCTAACAAGTATTTCAATGAGCATGACGGGCTCAAGGCAGCAAACACTCAGGGCACCAGACTATGGTGGGATGTCGCCGATACCAATGACGGCAGCGGCAACAGACAGCAGCCTGACAATTTCAGAACAACAGCTTCAACATCATCAACAATAATGAAGTAATTGTAATAGTACGGTTTTTTTAGTGTTATTAATTCGGGAGGGACGAGCTTGTTTTGAAAGTTTGTCCCTCATTTTTTTGTATTCTCATGCAGGCGTCCGGTATGAACGGACATGCCTGACATGAGTTTCTGTATTGCATCGTGCTCTCCTCCGTATTGCGGAATGGCTGTTATGGTGTGACGGCTCATGCCGTTTGGCACAGTCGCTTTTGCTGTTTTGCGTGGTAGTTTTTGCTGTTTGACGAGGCAGACTCTACCTTGTTTAATTGCATCTTCTACCGTTTGGCGCGGTCACACGCGCTGTTCGGTGTTGTTCATTTTCAGCATTTGTTGCGGAACGGAAGCCCTCACGCAGTCTGTTATGAGCTTTTTCATGGAGTGGCGCACGAAGGTGCGGGTGGTGAGAAGCACTATCCTGCGTGTCGGTATGGGTATTGCGAACGGGTGGACGAGGGCGCGCTGGCTGTCGGAAAGCTGATACAGTGCGAGCTCAGGTATGAATGTGATTCCCCGTCCGCCCTCCACCATGCGCATGAAGGTCTCTATGCTGCCGAGCGAATAGACATTCTTTGAGGTCTGTCCGTCCTTTATTCCGCAGAATCTCACTATCTGGTCGCGGAAGCAATGTCCCTCGTCAAGGAGCCAGAGAAAGCTGTCTGTAAGGTCGGACGAGCGCACCGGGCTTGTGGATGCGAGCACGTCGTTTGCCGAAACATACGCCACGAACTGCTCAAAATAAAGTTCCGTTATGTCGAAATGGTCCAGTCCGTCGATGTCGGCTACTATTGCTGCGTCCAGTTCACCGCGTGCCAGAGCCGCCTTTACGGCTTCGGTCTTCATCTCAGATATACGTACGTCGGTCTCGGGATGCTCGGCGAGCAGTCTCGGAAAGAATCTCGGGAGAAGATAAGGAGCTATTGTCGGCAGTATGCCAAGCCTGAACCGACCTCTTGTAGACCTTTTCGCCTCTGCCACAATGTCTTTTATCTTGTTGGCTCTTACCAGTACCCGCCATGCCTGTTCCACCACGAGGCGGCCTGCCGGAGTGGGCGATACGGGCTGCGAGCTGCGGTCGAAGATTCTCAGACCCAGTTCGTCTTCAAGCTTCTGTATCATTGAGCTGAGTGTAGGTTGTGTTACTCCGCAGTGCTCGGCAGCCTTGGCGAAGTGTCGCAGACGGTAGACTGCCACAATGTATTCCATCTGTTGAAGTGTCATATTTGTAGTTGCTGTGTTTTGTTTTTACTGCAAACTTACTCATTCTGCCTGACAATCGAGCCTCATACCGCCTTTTTCATTCTCATAAAATCATTTTTCGCCATGATGATGCCACTTCGCACGATTCATGTTCCGGCATGCCGCATACATCCGTGCGCTTTCATTTGCAGGTCTGTTGTGTGCCATTTGGGTATTCTGTTGAAGGAAACACGTCTGCCGTCATTACACCGCGATGTCATCAGAGGAACTTAGAGAATTTTGAATACTGTCTGTATCTGTCTTTAATACATTGATTCACAATGATATATATATAACATATTGATATTGTCTATCGTGTGATAGACACATTCTGTTTGTCTTTCATGAGTCATGATACTATCTTTGCAGTGTCAAAAAGAAGACATAGTGATAATAAATAAATATAATAATTAACAAGTAAAACATATACGATATGGAATCAATAATCAACGCACAGATGCCTGAGTTCAAGGTGCAGGCATTCCAGAACGGAGAGTTCAAGACAGTAAGCAGTGAAGACCTGAAAGGCAAGTGGGCTCTTTTCTTCTTCTATCCAGCCGACTTCACTTTCGTGTGCCCGACTGAGCTGGTTGACCTGGCAGAGAAATACGACCGTCTGAAAGAGCTTGGCGTAGAGGTGTTCTCGGTAAGCACAGACAGCCACTTCGTGCACAAGGCATGGCATGACGCCTCCGACAGCATCAAGAAAATAAAGTACACGATGCTTGCCGACCCCACAGGCGTGCTCAGCCGCGGCTTTGGTGTGATGAAGGAAGATGAGGGCGTGGCTTACCGCGGAACGTTCCTTGTAAATCCGGAAGGACTCGTTAAGGTAGCAGAGATACAGGATAACAGCATTGGCAGAAACGCTGACGAGTTGCTGCGCAAGGTTGAGGCTGCCCAGTTTGTAGCCACTCACGCAGGCGAGGTGTGCCCTGCCAAGTGGAGAGCAGGCGGAGATACGCTCAAGCCGAGCATCGACCTCGTGGGCAAACTCTGATTGAGTGCAGCCGTGCCTCCCTGCCGGTGGAGGTCACTTATGCGTGTTCAAGCCATAGCGATGGGAGCCTTTGGAGCCGTAAGGCTCTTCAGGCTCCCATTTGTAAAAGCCCTTTTACCGGACGGATGAGGATTTTCCTATGCATAGGATATGCCTTATGCCGATGCGGATGAGGCTATATGGTGCGAGGCGCAATGTCCTTACGTACGGCAGTCTGCGGTTTCGGGCACACCGGCTGTTACGGTTCTGTGACATGGCACAGGCACGATAACTGTGTGTCCGGCAATATATATAACGTATAAATATAATAATGTAGATGGCAGGTCGGCTGTCAACCCGATGTGTTTCTGAAGCTGACGACCGTCAGGACGCATTTTTCTGTTGAACGCCCAAATGTGCATGACGACACTGAAAAGCGTTGACGGCTTGCCGACAAAAACGTCATCTGTATATAGAAAGGATGAAAAAATGCTTGACAAAGATATTCTTGAACAGGTGAAGAGTCTGTTTTCCGGACTTAAGTCGCACTATGTGTTGCGCGCGACGGTGTCGTCCGGACATGAGAAAGCGGATGAGCTGAGCTCGTTTCTCGCCGACTTCTGCTCGACCTCTCCTATGCTTGAGCTGGAGAAAGTGCCGGAGGACGGAGGCAGACTGGAGTTTTCAATCGTAAAAGACGGTGCCGACACCGGCATCACCTTCCGCGGCATACCCGGCGGACATGAGTTTACGTCGCTGCTGCTTGCCATTCTCAATGCGGACGGAAAAGGCAAGAACCTGCCCGACGCAGCCATTGCCGCCCGCATAAAAGCATTGGACGGACCTGTAAGACTGCGCACATACATGTCGCTCTCGTGCACAAACTGTCCCGATGTGGTGCAGGCTCTCAATGTCATAACGCTTCTCGGAGGCGATGTGGAGCACGAGATTGTGGACGGCGCACTGTGGCAGGACGAGGTGTCATCGCTCGGCATACAAGGCGTTCCGGCTGTTTATGCCGACGGACAGTTGCTCCATGTAGGTCGTGGAGACCTCGGTGTGCTGCTCGACGAGCTTGAGTCCAAGTACGGTTCTTCGGCTGTCGAAGACGCCGAACCGGTGGAACACCGTTACGACGTCGTTGTTGTGGGCGGCGGTCCGGCAGGAGCTTCCGCAGCCATCTACTCCGCCCGCAAGGGTCTCAGTGTGGCTTTGGTCGCCGGACGGATAGGAGGTCAGGTCAACGACACGGTGGGTATAGAGAATCTTATCTCCGTTCCCTCCACCACGGGAGCGTCACTTGCGGCAGCCCTTGGCGAGCATCTCGGAGCCTATCCGGTAGATGTCTATGCCAACCGGAGCGTAGAAGGCACCGATTTCTCAGGTCCGCTGAAGGTAGTGGAGGCAAAGGGTGGCGAGTCGTTTGTCGCTCCCGCCGTGATAATAGCCACCGGAGCGTCGTGGCGCAGGCTCGGTGTCGAGGGCGAGGCGGAGCACATCGGTCATGGCGTAGCCTTCTGTCCTCACTGCGACGGACCGTTCTATAAGGACCGCCATGTAGCCGTCATCGGCGGCGGAAACTCCGGAATAGAAGCCGCCATCGACCTTGCCGGCATATGCAGCCGTGTCACCGTGCTCGAGTTCGCGTCCGAGCTGCGTGCCGACACCGTGCTTCAGGAGAAGGCGCGCAGTCTCTCCAACGTCGAGATACTTACGTCGCGACAGACAGTACGTGTGGTGGGCGACGGCAATAAAGTCACAGCCATCGACGTGCGCGACCTCACCACCGGTGAGGAATCGACCATTCAGCTCGACGGTGTGTTTGTCCAGATAGGACTTGTGCCCGCCTCCGGACCGTTCAAGGACAGCGTGGAGGTGAACAGACGCGGCGAGATAGTCACCGACGGAGCCGGCAGGACATCTGTTCCGGGCGTATATGCAGCCGGTGATGTGGCAGACGTGCCGTTCAAGCAGATAGTCATCGCCATGGGCAGCGGTGCCACAGCCGCCCTGTCAGCGTTCGACGACCGTGTCAGGGGAGTCCTTCCTGTGGTGTGAGGAAATACGATTGCCGTGTGCCCCGTTTGTTTACGGAGTCATGATACGGCAATGATAAACAACGTAAGCAGGCGTTGTTAAAGAACCTGTCATTTTTAGTCAATTCATCGGGGACTGTTCGCCTTGGCGGCGCGCGGTCCCCTTTTTCGTTTCCTCACACTTCCGTCGCGTGTGCGTAAAACCGTTTTTCAGATGTCCGGACAGTCTTTTTTAAGTGTTTTACGCATGAATATGCATTCTTTTCAAAAAAAATATCATATGGGAGTAAGTGTTTTTCCATATGGCGTTGTTAAGGTTAATAAAAGGCGGAAAAGCCCATTCCGCACATCGTAGTACTAAAGACCGGGAATAAAGACCAACATTTTAATAACATAATAACTTATAACTAATCTTTTATTTTTATGAAGATCAAAAAACTACTTGTAATGACTTTCCTGTCGCTTATGGCGGCAACGGGTGCCAATGCACAGCAGCCTTACGGCGGATGCTGGCATCCCGAGGACATCAGGAACTGGTCGCCGGAGACCGATCCTGATGCGAAGTTCAACCGTTCAATGGTGCCTTTGGCAGAACGTTTCAAGGAGCCGGAGCTCATGAAGGCTAACAAGAATCAGTTCTATGAGGGACAAATCTGCAACGCAACGATTCTTTTCCCCACCTGTTCGATGTGTCCGTCGCAGGGAGCGAACAACTTCCTCGGCTACCAGCCCACTTACTGGCAGTACATGGACAAGCTTGTCTACTGGGCAGGCTCGGCAAGTGAGGGCATCATCATTCCTCCTCCCGCAGGCTCTACGGACGCCGCGCACCAGAGCGGAGTGAAGTCCTTGGGTCAGGTATTCTTCCCTCCTTCGGCTTTCGGAGGCAGACAGGAGTGGGTGAGACAGATGCTCACGAAGGAGAACGGCAAGTACATATACGCCATCAAACTCTATGAGATAGCCAAATACATGGGTTTCGACGGATGGTTCATCAATGAGGAGTCAGGCGGCGGAAGCACATCAGAGTGGGTGGACTTCATCAAGGAGTTCAACGGTATAGCCGACGCGAACGGTGACACTCAGATGGAGATACAGTGGTACAACGCTGCCAGAACCCCAAACGAGGCAATACTGAAGTCGCACAAGAACACATCGCAGTTCCTCGAGTACGGCTCGCCCGACGACTACCGCAACTATGCCGACATCCTCGGATGCACCGAAGCCGAGACGTTCTCAAAGATATACGGCGGTGTGCAGGTGGTAAACAGCGGACATATGGGTTATACCGATGCTCTCGACTGGGCTATGCCTGTCGACGGTCACGGCGGTTCCCTCGCCCTGTTCTGTCCTGAGGAGCGCATATGGAAGGACAACGTAAAGAGCCTTCTCGGCACGAAGGACGAATGCGGAGAGAATGCCTATTCGGCACAAAGAATGACTTTCTATAAGGAAAGAGACATGTGGGTGAACCAGTATGGCGACCCTACCTATGCCGACGATTTCGGCTGGCCCGGTCTTTCCGGACGTATGCTGGAGCGTTCTGTCATCAGTTCCATGC